>ERZ887851.10-NODE-10-length-175924-cov-16.235499_pt1 | contig 175924 bp, 170 predicted proteins | sample MGYA00521100_ERZ887851 | MGnify/ENA primary metagenome ERZ887851 (study PRJEB32303, sample SAMEA104408602) | aquatic metagenome | biome: Brackish water; feature: Pelagic; material: water | place: Baltic Sea | collected 2014-06-06T16:11:00 | depth 11,444 m ... | reverse complement strand
CTCCAGACCAAAATCACGCCGCCTGTTCCAAATCATTCGACGACGGACAAGTAGGGGAACTGGGTCGAGCCCGAGGTGCCGAACACGAGGGTGCCGTCGTCGGTCGTATGTTCCTGGAACCAGTTGGCCCCTTCGGTGGAACCGGCACCCGGACGATAGCGGACCACGACCGTGGGATTGCCGGGCAGGGCCTCGCTTAGCAGAGGGGCATAAAAGTTGGCCCAACGGGCCGAGCCGCCAGACTCGGAAAACGGAATGACGAACTCAACAGTTTCGCCGGCCAGGTCCTGTGCCTGACCCATGCTGGCCGTCGCTGCGGCCACCGCGCCGGCAATCATGCCAAGCGTTTTCAATTTCATGGACATTTCTCTCTCCCTATCAAAACGAGGACGTAGCCTCATCCAACCGGGATCGTGGCGGTCAAAAAACTACACGTTTCCTCCCCCCGATCGGCCGAGCACGTCCGACAGTTTTCGAGGGTGGCACGATGTCGCAGTCTCGGCAAACGCTGTTTTTCGCGGGATTAGTGAATCTCTTGCATGAAACTCTAGCGACCGATGGCATAGGCCTGCATCAGGCGCGGGGTTGCCGCGCCGCGCATCAGGCCGGACGGGGACCGGGTGACGGCTGTCAAACGGCCAATGGCCCAGGGTTCAGACACCTCGACCTGATGCCCGCGCCTGCGCAAGGCCTCGATTGCATCGACCCCGGCTGACGGTTCGATTGTCAGATGCCCGGCCCGCAGGTTGCGTGGATAGAACGATGCCTGCAGATGCCCGGTATGGAACAGCGGCGCGTCGATGGCCGCCTGCAGGTCCAGCCTCTGATGCAAAAGCCGCATCAAAAAGATCACTTGCCATTGGTCCTGTTGATCGCCGCCCGGCGTGCCAAACGCCATCCGGGTGCCGTCCTCGTATTCCGCCATGGAGGGCGAAAGGGTCGTGCGGGGCCGATGGCCCGGCGCCAACGAGGTGGCCAAACCGTCCTGTAGCCAGAACATCTGCGCCCGTGAGTTTAGCGGCACTCCAAGCCCCGGAATGACGGGCGACGATTGCAGCCATCCGCCCGAGGGCGTGGCCGAGATCATGTTGCCCCACCGGTCGACTACGTCGATATGAACCGTGTCGCCGCGCCGTTCGGTCAGATGGGCCATGGTCGGCTCGCCCGCCCCGACAGACGGCCCCGGAATGTTGGTCTTGAGCGAGCGTGCCACAGCGGCGTCCGCCCAGGCCTCGTAGCCCGGTACGGCACCGGGGCGCAGGGCAAGGCTGGCCTCACCGGTGATTTGGGCCCGGCGCAGATTGGCATAGTCCTTGGACAGCAGGCGTTCCATGGGCAGATCGTGAAAATTTGGATCGCCATAGTAGGCTTCGCGGTCGGCCATCGACAGTTTGATCGTCTCGGTCACCATATGTGCAAAGCTGGCGGTGTCCGTTGGATCAATGTCCAGACCGTCAAGAACGTTCAGGGATTGCAGAAGGCTGGGGCCTTGTGTCCAGGCGCCCGCCTTCCACACGGTCATTCCGTTGGTCGCGGTGGACAGGGGGGCTTCGTAGGTGGCTTGCCAGCCTGCCATGTCCTCACCGGTCAATACGCCTTTGCGCCGTTCGCCAGCGGCGTCCATGACACAGGCGGTCTGCAGGTAGGTGTCGATCGCCTCGGCAATGAACCCCTGGGAAAAGGCGCGCCGCGCCGCGTCGATCTGGGCAGGGCGGGATGTCTCTGCTTCTGCCTCTGTCAGCACCCGTTCCCACATGTCGGCAAGGGCGGGGTTGCAGAACAGGGCATCGGCGGCGGGCACGTTGTCGCCGGGCAGCCAGGTCGCGGCGGACGTAGGCCATTCGGTCCGAAAGAAGTCGGCAAGTCCCACGATGGTTGCCGCCACGCGCGGCAGCATGGGGTGGCCGGATCGGGCATAGTGGATTGCGGGTTCCAGAACGTCGCGCAGAGGCAACTGGCCGTGGTCGCGCAGGATCAGCATCCAGGCATCGAACGCGCCCGGAATGACCGTCGCCAAAAGGCCCGAGCCGGGGATAAGGTCCAGCCCTTCGGCCTTGTAGTGGGCGATGGTGGCACCGGCCGGTGCGGTGCCTTGTCCGCAAACGACAGTAGGTTCGGCGGCACCGGCCGGGCGGATCAGCGCGGGCATATCGCCGAAAGGCCCGTTCAGATGCGGCTCTACCACATGCAGCACGAACCCCATGGCCGCGGCGGCATCATAGGCGTTTCCGCCACGTTCCAGCAGTCGCATGCCAACCGCGCTGGCCATCCAGTGGGTGGATGCGACCATGCCATAGGTGCCCTTCAACTCGGGTCGTGTCGTAAACGTCATGGGGCACCTTCGCTTTGTTTTTGGTTCAGTTTCATCATCCGGGCGACAATCGGCGCAGCGGTGATCACCAGCACGATCCGGGTCAGGTGGTGCACGATGACAAAGCCAAGGTCGGCTCCGGCCACGATGGCCAGCACCGTCATCTCGGCCTGACCGCCGGGGGCGAATGCAAGGAACCCTTCGACCGGTGCGGCCAGCCCGCTGATCACCACGATCTCGGTAAAACCGATGGCCAGAAGTGCAAGCAGAACCACATAGGCTATCCCGGCAAGCACGTCCTTGCGTAATTCGGTCAGGGTAACCCCGACATATCCAACCCCGATGCCGATCCCGATGAAGTACTGCGAGGCGAGGATGGCTTCTGCTGGGGGGCGGACGTGGATCAGTCCCGATAGCGACAGCGCTGCCGTGACGATCATCGGCCCAAGGATCGAGGCACCGAACAGCCCGATCCGCTCGCCTCCCTTCCAACCGACAAGGGCGGCCACGACCATGAGCGCCAACTCAAGAATAGGCACATCCCCGATGGGCGCGCCGATCGGTTGGGTCAGAGGGGTGTCAAAGACCTGGGTCAGAAGTATCGGTGCAACCGTCACAACGATCAGCACCCTTGTGGCGTGGATCAGCGACAGCGCCCTCGGGTCGCCCCCTGCCTCGGTCCCGAAAATGACCATGTCCTGCAACCCGCCCGGCATTGCGGCATAATAGGAGGTGACAGGGTCAAAGCCGCAGACCCGCCGAAAGAACGGGACGCCCACAATGCCGATGCACAGGACGTAAAGCGGGATAAGCCCTACGGACAGCGCCATTTGTGGCAGCACCCCGATAAGGTCGGGCGTGATGGAGGCGCCCACGGCCACCCCAAGGACGGTTCGCGCCCCGACCGCCACCTGACCGGTGCCCCGCAGCGGTGCGCCCAGAAGGGCCGCGATAAGGCACGCCAGCATGGGGCCAAACAGGAACGGCAAGGGAAGACCCGTTGCAGAAAAGGCTGCGGTGCCAATGGCGGCAAGGACCAGCGTTCCGGCAGTCCGGGCCATAGGTGGCAATGTGGCTAGGCCCGACATCAAGCAGCTTTCGTTGACAGGTATTGCATCCAACTGTATCCACCGGGATACAAAATGCAATAACGGAGTGTCATGGTGACGGCAACAGCCACCTCGGTCCGCGACATCAGCCAGGGTCAGGACGCCTATCAGCGCCTGATCGCCCAGATCCGTTCCGGCTCCCTGCGCCCCGGCGACAGGCTGACGGAAACCGACCTGGCCATGCGGCTGGGGATCAGCCGGACACCGGTGCGCGAGGCGATCCGGGCGCTGGAAGCAGACGGTCTGGTGGTCCATATTCCGCGTGTCGGGGCCAGTATCCGCAGGCTTGGCTATTCTGAAGTGACCGAGCTTTACGAGATGCGGATGGTGCTGGAAGGCACCGCCGCCCGCCTTTCAGCCCGCACGGCATCGGAGGTTGAGCTGGCAGAGCTGGATACGATTTCGCAAGAGATGGCAGAGGCGCAGGCCGACGATCTCCGGCTCTATGAGTTGAACCGCCAGTTTCATCGCACCTTGCTGAACGCCGCCCGCAACAGGTTTCTGATCGACGCGGTGGCGGGGCTGGAAAAGACCTTGCTGATCCTTGGCCCCTCGACGATGGAGGACAGTGCCCGCGCGGCCGAGGCCCAGACAGAGCATGAGGCCCTTCTGACCGCCCTGCACAACCGCGACGCCGAGGCGGCCGAGGCCTTGATGCGCCACCACATCCGCGCCGCCCATCGCATCCGACTGCGGCAATTCCGGTCCGACGACAGCGGGGAGCAGTTGCCATGACGGACAATACAACAACCTGGGACGTGGTGATTGTCGGAGGCGGGAACGCCGCCCTTTGCGCCGCGATCGAAGCCGCCGAAGCAGGCGCAAGTGTCATCATACTGGAAGGCGCGCCGCTGGATTATCGGGGCGGCAACTCGCGCCACACCCGCAACTTTCGCTGCATGCACAGCGGTCCCCTGTCAGTCCTGACCGACCGCTACGAAGAGGACGAATACTTCGACGATCTTCTGCGGGTGACCAAGGGCGAGACGGACGAGAACCTGGCCCGCATGACAATCCGCACGTCCGAGACCTGCCTGCCTTGGATGGAAAAGCAGGGAGTGCGCTTTCAGCCTTCGCTGTCGGGCACGCTGTCGCTGTCGCGCACCAACGCGTTCTTTCTGGGGGGCGGCAAGGCGCTGGTGAATGCTTACTACAACCGCGCCGCCGACCTTGGCGTCGCCGTCCGCTATGAGGCACAGGTCAAACACGTCGATATTCAGAACGGCGTCTTTGGTGGCGTCGATTGCGAGATTGCTGGACAGCCCACCCGGATCAATGGCAAGGTCGTAGTTCTGGCGTCGGGCGGGTTTCAGGCCGATCTGGATTGGCTTGCCCGCGCATGGGGGCCAGCGGCCAAAAACTTTCTGATCCGGGGGACGCCCTACAACAGGGGCGTCGTCCTCAAGGACATGCTCGACCAAGGCGCTGAAAGCGTGGGGGACCCCACCCAATGCCACGCCGTCGCCATCGACGGCCGCGCGCCAAAGTATGACGGTGGGATCGTGACCCGGCTGGATTGTGTGCCCTTCTCGGTGGTCGTCAATCGCCACGGCCAGCGATTCTATGACGAGGGCGAAGATGTCTGGCCCAAGCGTTATGCGATCTGGGGACGGCTTGTCGCCGCCCAGCCCGATCAGGTGGCCTATTCGATCATCGATTCCAAAAGCATCGACGCCTTCATGCCCTCGGTCTTTCCACCGATTCAGGCGGATACGATCGAGGGGCTGGGCCAGCAGCTAGGAATCTCGGGCAGCGTTCTGAAAGAGACGGTGGACAAGTTCAACGAAGCCTGCCGCCCCGGAACCCTTCGCGGGAACGAGCTGGACGGTCTGGCTACCGACGGGATCGAGCCGCCCAAGACAAACTGGGCGCGGCCCATCACAGAGCCGCCGTTCTACGGCTATGAGCTGCGCCCCGGTGTGACCTTCACCTACCTCGGCCTCAAGGTCGATGACACCGCCCGTGTGACCGGGGAAGGGGGACGCATGTCCAACGTCTGGGCCGCCGGAGAGATCATGGCAGGCTCTATCTTGGGCCAAGGCTACCTTGCCGGATTTGGCATGACCATCGGCACCGTCTTTGGCCGGATCGCAGGCAGGGAGGCCGCCGCATATGTCGCTTGATATCCTCAACCTCACCGATCGCACCCCGACCGAAGAGGCGCGGCGGCAGGTCGAGATTTGCAACGCCTGCCGCTATTGCGAAGGCTATTGCGCCGTCTTTCCGGCCATCACAAAACAACGCGCCTTTGCGGATGGCGACATTACCCAGCTGGCCAACCTGTGTCACAACTGCCGGGGCTGCTATTACGCCTGCCAATACACCGCTCCGCACGAGTTTGACCTGAACCTGCCCGGCATTCTGGCCGAGGTGCGGCAGGACAGCTGGGATCGCTATGCCTGGCCGGGGGCCTTTGCCGGAGCCTTCCAGCGCAAGGGAACCCCCATCGCGCTGGCGCTGATCGTCGGGCTGGCGCTGTTGTTCCTCGCGCTGACGGCCTTGCGGCCCGCCTCCGGGGAAGGGTTCTACGCCTACCTGTCGCACGGCGGTATGGTCGCCATCTTTGCCCCCGCCTTCCTGCTGCCTCTGGTAGCCATCGGGATTGGCCTGCGCCGCTATTGGGCCGAGGTCGGGGGCCAGCGCATCACGTTTGCCCACCTGCGCGACGCTGTGGCAGCGACGGCCAACATGCGCAATCTGGGTGGTGGGCAGGGGCAGGGCTGCAATTTTGAGGCAGGCGACCGCTACTCCAACCAACGGCGGGTGGCCCATCAACTGGTGATGTACGGGTTCCTGCTGTGCTTTGCCTCTACATCCAGCGGGACCGTGCTGCACTACGGCTTTGGGCTGGAGGCACCTTATGGCCTGTTTTCGCTGCCGAAACTTCTGGGTTTGCCCGGTGGTTTCTTGCTGACCATCGGGGCGGGCTGGCTGATCCGGCTCAAGCTGCAGTCGGACCGTGATCTGGGCGCGGCGAGTGCCTGGGGGGGCGAAGTGGCTTTTGTCCTTCTGCTGGGGCTGACGGGGCTGACGGGCCTTGCACTTTATGCCGCGACCGGCACGGCGTTGGTTGGCCCGCTCTTGGCCATCCATCTGGGGACGGTTCTGACGTTCTTTTTGACCACGCCCTATTCCAAGATGGTCCACGGGTTCTACCGGCTCGCCGCCCTGATCCGCGACGCACAGGTCCGGCTGTGACCCGACTGCTTTTGTTGGGCGGGGACGGGATCGGGCCGGAGCTGGTCGCGGCAACGCGTGCGGTCCTGAAGGCCGCCGACGATGGTTTTGACCTTGGATTGCGTTTCGAGACTGCCGTGATCGGGTTTGATGCCTTGGCCACCGAAGGCTCTACCATCCCCGATGCCGTGATCGACAAGGCGCGTGCGGCGGACGGTATCGTCCTTGGCCCGGTGTCGCACAACGCCTATCCGCCGGTCAGCGAAGGGGGGCTTAACCCCTCGGGCCTGCTGCGCAAGACACTGGACCTTTATGCCAATATCCGACCGGCGCGGACCTTTGAAGGCTATCCCCCGCCTTGCGGTCAGCCCTTTGATCTGGTGATCTTTCGCGAGAACACCGAAGGGTTCTACGCCGACCGCAACATGGCGACGGGCACCGGCGAAGTTCGGCCCGATCCCGATATGGTGCTGGCCCTGCGCAAGGTTACCCGCAAGGCGTCAGCGCGGATCGCGCGAGCCGCCTTTGCCCACGCAGCGACCCGCCCTGCGCGGCATGTGACGGCCGTCCACAAGGCGAATGTGCTGCGCGAGTCTGATGGGCTTTTCCTTGAAGAGGTGCGCCGGGTCGCCGTCGGGTATCCGGATGTCACCTATGACGAGGTTCTGGTTGACGCGATGGCCGCCCTGCTGGTGCGAAGCCCGGACCGCTACGACGTGATCGTCACGACCAACATGTTCGGGGATATCCTGTCCGACCTCGCGGCAGAGCTTTCGGGCAGCCTTGGCTTGGCAGCCTCGCTTAATGCCGGAACGGATCATGCCATGGCGCAGGCCCAGCATGGGTCTGCCCCGGATCTGGCAGGGCGCGACATTGCCAACCCGGCCTCCCTTATCCTGTCGGCGGCGATGCTTCTCGACTGGTTGTCGGAAAAGGGTCATGGCGCTGGCTTTGCAGCAGCGGCCCGGGCGATCGAACAGGCGGTGCGGTCAAGCCTGAACGACCCCGAAACACGCACCCCCGACCTTGGTGGCACGGCTGGAACGCGGGCGATGGCTGGTGCAATATCCGAGGCTGTCTTGCGTGCCGGACAATCCGAGCGGGCCTGACCCCTTTCGGCAGCTATCCAAAACGACCCAAAAATGATATTTTGGATATTGGCAAAGGCCGGGAATGGTCCAGGGGTGTTGCGATGAGGCTGGGTGGCACGAGACTGATCTACCTTTTGGTAATCCTCTGGGCGGCGGCCTTTGCCCTTTCCATCATCATGGCGGTCAATGTAGCGGGCGAGCGCAATCTTGATACTGGTTTCGCGCGACTCGATGTCCTGATGCGGGGACAGATCATTGCGCTGGCGCTGGCCATTTTCGCGGCTGTTGCGGGGTTTCTGGTCGCGGACAGTAACAGGTCAACGCGGTTGGTCGGACTTGCACCGCTGGCGTTGACCGTTCTGTTGGTGGGTGGGTTGTTTGTCGTGGCCACTTTGCGGGTGGAGGCAATCACCGCGCCGAACGAGACCCTTTCCCCCACATCGCCTGCCATCAAGCCTATCCCGACGGAGCCAGCCCAAGATCAGGGTGTCCAAGATCAGGGATAGTTGCACTGGACGGAACAAACCTTCAGGACGCCGATTCTTCGACCCCCGACCCTGCGTTGAAAGATGGAACCTCCCACGACCCTGTACTAGCATCGAAGAAGGTCCTACCAAGGTGCGGCCAATTCCATTCAGGTGGAGAGACCCGGATTGCACCGGGAAACGGAGGTGAATTCATGCGCTTTGCACAACCCAGAACCACAGAGGAAGCCGCGGGGCTTATCGCGCAGGAGGCAGGTCTGACCCGGATCCTGTCCGGCGGTACCGACGTTATGGTTCAGCTAAAGTCCGGGCTTGTCGAGCCGGACCTGATTGTCGACATCAAGCACATTCCCGGCTTGCGGACGATCACGCCCGAAGACGGCGGCTTTCGCATCGGGGCGGCTGTTTCAGGCGCAGAGCTGGGCGAGCATGACGGCGTTCGGGCGCTGTGGCCCGGCGTCGTGGAAGGGGTCGAGCTTATCGGCTCTACCCAGGTGCAGGGCCGCGCAACGATGGCGGGCAACCTGTGCAACGGATCGCCCGCCGCCGATGCGGTGCCGGGTCTGGTGGCGGCAAACGCCATTGCCCGGATCATGGGACCGGACGGCGCGCGGGACTGTCCGGTTGCCGATATCCCGGCAGGCCCCGGCAAGACGACACTGGCCAAGGGCGAATTCCTGACCTCGATCTTTCTGCCCGCCCGGCCCGCCCGTTCAGGTGACGCCTATCTGCGCTTTATCCCACGCACCGAGATGGACATTGCCGTTGCTGCCGCCGCCGTCAGCCTGACGCTGGATGCGGCTGGCATTGTCACCGCCGCCCGCGTGGCCCTTGGGGCCGTGGCGCCCACCGTCCGGCTTGTTCCGGCAGCGGCCGATGCGATCCTTGGCACCAAGCTGGATGATGCTGCGATTGCGTCCCTGATGGCGGCCGCATCGGCGGCCTGTAGCCCGATTGATGACAAGCGCGGCACCATCGAATTCCGCACCCAGGTGGCGGGCGTTCTGGCCAAACGCGCTGCCCTGATCGCCTATTCCCGCGCAGGAGGCACAGCATGAAATCCATTCACGTATCCACCACCGTTAACGGCGACGCGGTCGAGTTCATTTGTGAACCCGACGAGCCGCTGCTGGACGTCCTGCGCAATCGCCTTGGCCTGACCGGGGCGAAAGAGGGCTGCGGCACCGGCGATTGCGGAGCCTGCAGCGTGACGCTGAACGGCCGGCTGGTCTGCTCTTGCCTCGTCCTCGGGGCCGAGGCCGAGGGGGCCGAAGTCGGCACCATTGAGGGGCTGGCCGAGGGAGATGCCCTCCACCAGCTGCAACAAAGCTTTATTGATCACGCCGCCCTGCAATGCGGCATCTGCACGCCCGGCATCCTCGTTGCGGCCAAGGCGCTGTTGGAAAAGAACCCGGACCCGACCGATACCGAGGTCCGCTACTGGCTGGCCGGAAACCTTTGCCGCTGCACCGGGTATGACAAGATCATTCATGCCGTCCAGGACGCAGCCCAAAAGATGAGGAGCGCATAACATGGCTTTGGACAACACCCCCAAGCGCGTCTTCAAGGTGGTCGGAACCCGGCCCCCGCGCCCGGACGGAATCGACAAGGTGACGGGACGTGCGCTGTATGGCGCCGATGTTTCCGCCCCCGGTATGCTGACCGCCCATATCCTGCGCAGCCCGCACGCCCATGCCGAAATCGTGACCATCGACACGTCGGCTGCCGAGGCCCTGTCAGGCGTCAAGGCTGTCGTCACGGCTAAGGACTTTGCCCCGCAGGATGACGACTTTCTGATGGACGTGATCGACAACTGCATGGCGCGGGACAAGGTGCTCTATGACGGCCATGCCGTCGTTGCCGTCGCAGCGACAACCTCTGCCATTGCCAAGGCGGCGCTGAAGCTGATCAAGGTGACCTACAAGGCCCTGCCCCATGTCACTGACGTGGATGCGGCGATGACGCTGGACGCCCCGGTGGTACAAGAGGGCCGGAGCCTTGAGACCGTGCCCGAGGGCATGTCCCAGAACGTCACCAGCCATTGCGAGTTTGGCCATGGCGATCTGGAGGCGGGGTTCAAAAAGGCCGATGTCGTGGTCGAGCGCAGCTTTACCACAGCGGCCACCCACCAAGGCTATATTGAGCCGCACGCCTGCCTCGCCTCTATGACGGCGGACGGCAAGGCGGACCTTTGGTGCTGCACCCAAGGGCAATACAACGTCCGCGACCTCTGCTCTGCCGCGTTGGGCATCGAGGGGAGCCAGCTGCGTGTCACCGCCTCTGAGATCGGTGGCGGCTTTGGCGGCAAGACGACCGTGTTCATCGAACCCGTCGCCCTCGCCCTGTCGCGCAAGGCGGGCCGCCCGGTCAAGATCGTGATGTCGCGGGACGAGGTGTTCCGGGCGACCGGCCCGACCGTCTCGTCGTCCATCGACGTCAAGATCGGTATGACCCGCGACGGGCGGATCACGGCGGGCGAAGCCCATCTGCGCTATTCTGGCGGGGCCTTTCCCTGCGGAACCGTCGACATGGGCGCACAGGCGGCCTTTGCGGCCTATGACCTGGAGGCGGTTCGCACCCTTGGTTATAACGCCCTGACCAACCGCCCCAAAGAGGCAGCCTACCGGGCCCCCGGTGCGCCGCAAGCGATCTATGCCGTCGAAAGCGTGGTGGACGAGCTTTGCCAACAGCTTGGCCTTGATCCGCTGGAGGTGCGGCTGAAGAACGCCGCGCGCAAGGGAACCAGATCCTCCTACGGCCCGACCTTTGAGGATATCGGCCTGGTCGCCACGTTAGAGGCCGCAAAGGCCCATCCCCACTATTCGGCCCCCTTGGCCGAAGGGCAGGGGCGGGGGCTGTCGGCGGGCTTCTGGTTCAACTTTGGCGGCAACACCTGCGTGACGTTGAACGTCAATACAGACGGCACCGTGGGTGTGACCGAGGGCAATCCCGATATCGGCGGCTCTCGGGCTGCGATCAGCCAGATGGCGGCGGAAGAGCTTGGCATTCCTTATGACAAGATCCGGACCATCATCGCGGACACCAGTGCGCTGGGCCACAATGACGTGACAGACGGCAGCCGGGTGACCTTTTCGGTCGGTCTGGCGACGATCAAGGCGGCTCAGGACGCAGTAGCCAAGATGTGCAGCCGCGCGGCTCAGATCTGGGGCATCGACGAAGAGGCGGTCGTCTGGAAAGACGGCGCGGCCGAACCCGCCGGCCCCAACGCGGGGAAGTTCCCGCCCATGTCGCTGGCCGAGATTGCCGCCGTATCCTTCAACACCGGCGGGCCGATTGCGGGCCATCACGAATTCAACGCCGATGGGGCCGGGGTAAGCTTTGGTGTCCACCTAGTCGATGTAGAGGTGGACAAGGAAACGGGCGCAACCAAGGTGCTGCGCTACACCGTGTTCCAGGACGCGGGCAAGGCGGTGCATCCGTCCTACGTCGAAGGCCAGATGCAGGGCGGGGCGGTGCAGGGCATCGGCTGGGCCCTGAGCGAGGAGTATATCTACGGCGAGGATGGACGGCTTCAGAACCCCGGTTTCCTCGACTACCGGGTCCCGGTCGCCTCTGACCTGCCCCCCATCGAGACGGTGATCCTTGAGATCCCGAACCCGGGCCACCCCTACGGCGTGCGCGGGGTTGGCGAAACGCCGATCGTGCCGCCGCTGGCCGCCTTGTCGAATGCGGTTTCACGGGCCATCGGCACGCGGATGAGCAGCCTGCCGATGTCGCCGCCCCGCATCCTCAAAGCGCTGACCAAGGGGTGAAAGTATGGTGGCGGTCACGATCTGGGGGTCCTTGCGCCGGTTTACCGACGGCAAGTCACCCGTTGACGTGGACGCCACCAACTTCAAAGAGCTTCTGGACCGGCTTTCGGAAGAGTATCCCGGTCTGAAACCACAGATCGAGCGCGGGGTTTCCCTCGCGCTCGATGGACGGATCTACCGCGAGGCCTGGTTCACCAAGATCGGACCAGACAGCGAGGTCATCCTTATGCCCTATATGGCTGGCGGGTAGGGCAGTCGCAGGTGTTTCATCTGGCTGTTGGTGGCTCAATGCTAGCTGGGCTCCGGGCGATCTGATGAGCATTCGCCGCATCCCCTTCCCAGCGTTTCGCAATCAACGAGCGAGCCTACCTAAAACGTCGCCGCCGAAGGTTGGCCCCTTTCAATGTAGGTCAACGATCACCGATCAGCGCCTTTCCAATTGACCGGGGTCACGTAAACTATGTCGTCGCCCACACTGACCATGACATCGCCGTCCTGAATGTTGACCTGCAACTTCATCGCGCGGCTTGCAAGTTTGCCCAATGCACTGGTGTCCTCATCGGAAAGACCAAAGACCTGAAGGTTGTCGAACCGGGTGGTGCTGTTCTTGATCTTGTCCCACCAAATGTCAGCCGTCCTGCCTCCGTAGGCATAGATGATCACTTCCTTGGATTTGCCACAGGACTGGCGAACGACCTTCTCACTCGGAAGCCCGAGCGCGATCCATAAATCAAGCTCACCACTCAGACTTTTCTGCCAGATGTCCGGCTCGTCGTCCGTTGAAAGGCCCCGGGTCATTTCCAGATGCTCATGGGCATTCAGCGCAAAGGCCAGAACGCGCACCATCAAGCGTTCATCCGTCTCAGAGGGATGTTTGGCCACGGTCAGTTTGTGGGTCTCATAGTAATGACGATCCATGTCCGAGACCGAAATCTCAACTTTATAGATCGTGGAATTCTGCGCCATGCTGTGCCCCGGGATAGCAAAGTTGCCGATGCCTAAAGCGTCTGGCGGCTTTGTGAAAGAACTTAAGCAGGCTCCCGCATATTGAGATATTTTAAGGGGCGCCTGGTTGCGCACCTTAGTGGCGGTTCATGGCCATTTTGCGCGTTCCCACTTTGGCCTGTCGAAATGCTGGAATGCGTCCTTTCGTAGTCGAAAACGAGCGAGCACGCTCTTGGCCCGCGACCTCAAGATGTCATCACCAAGTGGGAGAGCGACAATGGATTACATCAGTTCCGATTTGATCGACTACGACCGTTTTCCCATCAACCAGCCAGGACCCGAGCGTAATGCACTGATCGAGCGGGTCCGTGCAGACCTTGCCGACGACGGTTGCGCCGTTCTAAAGCACTTTCTGACCGCTCAGGGTGTTGCGGCGCTTGTGTCCGAGGCCGATGGCGTCGCGCCCAAGGGGCACCGTAGCTTTAACCGGACCAACGCCTATTTTACGAAAGACGATCCTAGCCTGCCAGCAAGCGATCCAAGGCGCCAATTCTTTGATCGGTCGAATGCCTTTGTGCCCGCGGACAATTTCCGCAAAGATGGTCCGCTTCGGACGATCCATGACAGCATGGGATTTGACGGATTTATCCAGGACTGCCTTGAGGAACCCAAGTTCCATCGATACGCCGATCCGCTTGCCGACGTGATCGTGAACCTAGCCGAAGAAGGCAACGGCTTTCCCTGGCATTTCGATACCAACAACTTCACCGTGACCATCGCCATCCAGAATGCTGAGGCCGGAGGTGCGTTTGAATATGCCCCCCACATCAGAAAGGGTGACGAGAATTTCGCCGAGGTTGCGCGGGTGCTGGACGGGACGTCGGACCTGATAAAGGTGCTCAACCTCGAACCCGGAGATCTTCAGATTTTCCGAGGGCGCTATTCGCTGCATCGAGTCGCTCCGCTTGTGGGGGCGCGGCCGCGCTACGTCGCGATCTTTTCCTATGTCGAAGAGGCGAACATGGTCGGCGCGCCAGAGCGGACCCTGCAGCTCTATGGGCGCACCCTGCCTATTCACCATGAACGGGCCGGGCAGAGGGCCGACGCCTACCTCGACTAGGGGCGTGTCCGTTCGCCCTCATGGGGCGCGGCGGGCCGTTGGATTGGCCCCAGCATAGCCTCGAGCACCCCCAAACCAATCGCCGTCGCAGTCTCGCGTAGCATCGCTTCAGGATTGATCCGGCGTTCGAGCCAGAGCCCGTCCAAGTCCGTGAGGAAAATCGCCGTCAGCGCCTCTGGCCACACTGGAAATTCGATTTGCGCGGATCGTGGTGGCCACCCGGCCGTGGAACCTTTGCACCAAAGCTGGTGCCCGGTCTGAACTTTGGGGCGACGAGTCTCGTCCCAAGGCGCGATGCGTGAATGCGCCCGAAGGCGCACCACAACCGTCTGAGACTTCGACAGAAGTCGGCAAACAAGATGGATCGTCTAGTTCCCAAAGGAACACTGGCTGGGGCGGTAGGATTCGAACCTACGGTACACGGTACCAAAAACCGATGCCTTACCACTTGGCCACGCCCCAGCAGTGAGCGGCTGAATACTTGGGTTGATCGGGGTGATCAAGCCCTGCAATGCCAAAAAAGACAGCTACTCATTCGGCGCGTCTGGGCGCAGCAGATCTTCGTTGGTTTCTGCGGCTCTTTCGGCTTCGATGATCTTGTCGAGTTCGGATTCTATATTGTCGGCGACATGGGCCGAAGGTGCTGGTTCGGACTGCGGACGCAGGGGGGGACTGGTCGGTTTGCGCGGGGCTTCGGGGGGGGCGCCGGACAGGTTCAGTCGGTAGCTTTTTTCGGGCAGGGCGAGGCCCGTGCCCTCGATGGCCAGCTTCACGGCACGCAGCGCCTCGCCGCGGGCGAGCACCATGGAAGTCGCGTTCTGGTCGATCCATCCGGTCACGATCAGTTCTATCCCGGCATCATTAAAGTCCGAGATCCAGGTCACCGCGGCCGGGGCATCAAGGACAAAGGGCAAATCCTGAACGGTCCTAGCCGCCAGATCCCTGACAAAGCTCAGGTCGGCCTCCATCGGGATGGTGATGGTGAACTTGAACCGCCGTTCCGCGTTTTGCGAGTAGTTGACGATACGGCTTTTGAACACGGTCGAGTTGGGGATGCGAATCTGGTTCCCGTCAAAGCTCATCAAAATGGTGGCCCGGCTGGTCAGCCGGATAACCTTGCCCTCGTCTCCGTTGATTTCGATGGTGTCATTGGGGCCAAAAGGCTGCCGGATCGAAAGCATGATCGAGGCAATGTAATTCTCGACCGTGTCCCGCACCGCAAAGCCAAAAGCCAGCCCGACGATTCCCGCGGCACCAAGAATGGTTCCCAACAGCGCCGAGGCGTTGAGAATGTCGAGGGCGACGACCATGGCAATGACCACAAAGACGATCATGATGATCTGCCTGTAAAGGTCAGCAATGAAAAGGTTCGGTGCGATCCGGTTCCAGGGTTGGCGGCGGCTTGAAATCAGCCACCCGACCGACGAGATTGATACGAACACAGCCGCAGAAATCAGCACGAGCGGCAGGATCGTTATCAACTGGTCAAGCCGCGCCTGGAACCTGTCGATGGCCGGGTTCAGGCGGCGGACGATGTCGGTAGTCTCGGTCACCTCGTTCTTGATCGCAACGACGTTTTCGATGCGGGTGACAAGGCTGGTCAATCCGCTCGCCTCGGTTGCCGAAGCGGTGGTGCCACGTAGGGTCACGATCCCTTCGGCGACGGTGACGGTTACATCCTCGTAGCCGCCAAGTTCTGCCAGGATCTCGCGGATGCGGACGGCGATTGCGGCATCCGTGGCGGCGTCGCTGACGGCCGTGATCGTGCCGTTGGTTCCGGTGGTGCCTTCCTGAGAGGCGCCGGGTCCGGCAATCGACACGGCGATGATCAGAAAGATAAGCCGGACAAGGGACATGGGCACGCCATCTTGGGACTGATTTCAAAGCCATCCTAGTCCCCGGCGCTGTCCAGCGCCAAGGGCTATATCGCTTGTGTCCGCATCAGGAGTTGACCTGTTCCCTCAGGATAGAGGCGGTGATCGACAGCATCAGGTAGATGCCCGCAAAAATGAGAAAGGCCACCACTGTGTTTTCGAAGGCGCGTGGATATGTCGCTTCGTCAGGCGCCGTTGGCACCACACCCAAGGACAGGTAGCGGACCTGCCGGTTCGCCTCGATCTGGGCCGCTTCCATCTGTTGCAGGGCCTGTTGGACCAGGACGGTCTGGAATGTGTAGTTCTCTTCGGCTAGCCGCAATTCGGTGTTCTTGGCCGCAAGCGAATCGCCGGTCGCGTTGGCCATGGTCATTTCGTTCCGCAGGTCCCCAATCAGTGTCTCGATCCCTGTGATCTGGGAGCGAAGGGCATTGACCTGCGCCTCTACCGGGCGGGACACATTGAGCCGCGTCTGAAGTTCAAGCTGCAACTGCTGACGCTGTGATTCGAGCGTTGAAATCTGTTGTGTACGGGCAGCGGTTTCACCGACTGGATCGATTTGCTGAACGTCTTGCTGGATTTGCAGCCAGGCTGCCAGCGCTTCGGCGCGACGCCGTTCCGCCGCTTCATAGCTGGCGCGGGCGCCTGACATCTGGTCTTCGCGTAGGCGCTGCGTCAGTTGGTCGACCTGCTCTTCGGCATAGCCGATCAACGCTTCGGAAAATTGCTCGCTCAGGGCAGGATCCGGGGCGATGACCTCCATCTTGAGGATGCCCTCTGTCGGGTCATAGCTTATGCGGACGTGGTCCTGATAAAGACCGTAGGCCGCCTCGTTCGTGGCATCTGCTGGCAGCCGCTGGATCGGATCGATCTGTGGATCGCTGAACGCGGCCTTGAACCTATGTTCCTCATCCAGTCGTGCAAGAGCCGCGCGTGAAGTAAGGTAGGATTGCACCGTGATACTGTCTTGCTGGGTTGCCATCGAGGTGCCCGCGAACAGCCCGCCAAGGCCCGCCGCTGCTGCGGATTCGGCCTGCTGTATGACGAATTCCGACTTTGTCGCATACATTGGGGTCGCGACATAGTTGAAGTAGTAGCCAACCAGAATTGTCGGCAACATCACGAAGAATGCCAGCCGGGTGAGCAGCATCATAGACTTTTGACGCCGCCGCTTTGCCATGTCGCGTTGGATCTGCATGATCTCGTTCGCGCGGCGGTCGGCCGGGGCCATCCTCTCGGTCGAGGGAAGGTTGGACTTGCCCATCTTCATCGTTTGCGGAAGCTGGACCTTGTTTGCCCCCTCTGCATCTGCTGCGGGCGCGTCATCGGTCGGGACGACCAGTTCCAGCACGTTTGAGCGTTTGAACGGATCAATCCCCCGGGCGCGCAACTGGCGCACCGCGTCAAAGTCCGACGTGACGGCGAGCCCGTGCTTTTGGGCGATGCGGCGTGCCATACGAAGTTGACGGCCGGTCAGACCTTCCCGACGCAGGCTGTCGATGTCCTGTTCGGCCGCAACGGTCTGCGGTGACGACACGTCGATTGGTGACTCAAGGAGGACCGGGGCCGGGTCCTGTGGTGCCGTGAAAACGTTACCAACTGCGCGCCGCCGCCGGCCCGATTGGTTGACGGCCATCGGCATCTCTTGAACCTCGGGCATCTCGGTCTCGTCGACCGATGCAGCCTGGGACGACATGCCTGTCGTCAGGGATTCGTTCCGGCGAATGCGAAATTTGCGGGCTTTAGGCTTCGTAGTCATAGAGCTGCTTGGCCTCTTCCAGTGTGTCGAACATGTGAATGCGTCCATCGCGCAGGACTGCGGCAGAGCGGGCAAACCGCTCGAGCGTGCCGGGCAAATGGGAGACGATGATAACGGTTGTTGTTTCAAGCCGCTCGCGCAGCAGCTGTCCGGCCTTGCGATTGAACTCGGGATCCGTCGTGGCGGGCATCCCCTCGTCGATTAGATAGATGTCGAAATCCAAGGCCAGCATCAGGGCAAAAGACAGCCTTGCCCGCATCCCTTGGCTGTAGGTGCCAACGGGCATGTCGAAGTATTCGCCAATACCGCAAAGCCAGCGGCAAAAGCTTTCGACGTAATCGGGGTCGAGGCCATAAAGACGGGCGATGTAGCGGCTGTTTTCCCGGGCGGTGTGCCGGGTGACGAGGCCGCCCATGAAGCCAAGCGGAAACGAAATCCGGGATTTCCGGATAATGTGCCCTTCATCGGGCTTCTCAAGCCCAGCCATCATGTTGATGAGGGTGGTCTTGCCAGTACCGTTGGGCGCCAGAATGCCGACAGAATTGCCAAGCTCAACACGGAAGGAGGCCTGATCAAGGATCACCTTCCTTCTTGAACCGGTCCAAAAAGACTTACTGACATTCACAAACTCGAGCATTGCTCACTTTCCGGTACTGCTCTGGCCCCGCCTTATCGACGTCTTCGTATGGACCGTTCCGGTTTTTCCTAGAGAGACATTATGGCCAAATGGTGCCCAAAACCATAATTTTTGGACAATCGCCGATCCAGAGGTGCATTGACCTTGGATCGACGCAGTTTTTTGGCACCATAATCGCTCTTGGGCGTATTGAGATCAGCCTGTTTGCTTTTGCACGCCGGTCAGACGGCCTGCAATGATTGCAATGATGGCGGCGACAAAGCTGAACAACGCCCCCATCTTGGCCGCATCCTGCACCGCGATATCGCCCAGCATCGTGCCGCCGGGGAAAGCGACCGAGGCAATGAACAGCGACACGGTAAAGCCGATCGCGGCGACACAGCCGACCACGAAAAGATCGATGATCCGCATTCCCTTTGGCAGGCCAAGCCCCATCGGCCGGGCAGCGATCCAGCCAAAGAGAAGGATACCGACGGGCTTACCGATCAGCAAACCCGCAAGCACCAACCAGGTCGGCGATCCGATGGAACTGAATTCGACCCCCGCATTGAGCAGGCCGAAGAAGAACAGGACCACTTCGACGGGGTGTTTGAGAATATGTTCAATGTGGTTGAGCAGGTCGGTCAAATATTGCTCGGCCTCGGAAAAGATGCCGAAGGCTCTGTCGGCATGGGGAATTGTGGGCACAATCGGCAACAGGCCAAGGGCGGGGTGAATGCCGGCCTCCTGAAACCCGTACCAGCTGAGCGCGCCGGCGATCAGATAGGGCATGAACGACAGTTTGTTGCGGACCCAGGTGGAATTCGGGCGCATTTCATTGCCACGATCCAGCCGGCGGGGCAGCAGGTTGAACAGAAGAAACACGCCGACCGCAGCCCCAAGTGACAAGAGCAGCCATACTGGCTGAAGTTCGCCCGAGGGATAAAAGATAGCCAAAATGATCAGGCCGGCGGCATCGTCCGCAATCGCGAGCAGCAGAAGGAAACGAACAGCCGGATGGCCGGCGCCGAACACCAGGCGACCGACGAGGTAGGAAAACGCGATGTCTGTCGCCGTCGGAATGGCCCAGCCACGCGACACCGCGTCATAGGTGTCAGACCCCAGGAAGGCCGCAAGGCCAAGATAGACTGCGATTGGGCCAAGCATGCCACCAAGCGTCGCAACCAATGGCGTCGCCGCCTTTTTCCCGCGCAGCGATCCGTTCTCAAGAATGACGGCTTCCCAGACTTCCTTGGCGGCGATGGCAAAGAAGAAGGCCATCAGCACGTCGTTGACGAGGTAGTGGAGGGTCAGTGTCCGATATTCGACAATGCCGGCCTCATTGTAATGGGCGTGGCCGACGAAAAAGTGGTCGACCAGGACAAAGTCGACAAAGTGATGATAGCTGTCCGGGTTCAGGTTGGCCCATCCCAGAGCGATGATCGCCCCGATGATCAACAGCAGTGAGTAATTGGTGACGAAATTCCAGACGCGATACATCGATGTTCTCCAGCCCTCGAGCGCCCTTGCGGTAAACCAAACTGCCCCCCATCGCAACCGGGCGCAAGACTTGGAAGTCGGGGTGTTCTATCGTAGCTCAAAGTCATGAATGACCTGGAACACAAGATTGCGGCCTGCAGATTATGTGCCGACCGGTTCGCCGCGACGGTTACTAGGCATCGGCCCCGGCCGGTCGTCTGGTTTCGACCTGGGGCAAGGCTCCTGATCGCGGGCCAGGCCCCGGGTGCGCGGGTGCATGCCAGCGGCCGGCCGTTCACCGACCCCTCGGGGGACCGGCTGCGACACTGGCTTGGGCTGGATGAGGCCGAATTCTACGATCGGTCGCGGGTCGCAATCGTGCCGATGGCATTTTGCTTTCCCGGCTATGACGCCAAGGGCGCGGACCTGCCGCCGCCGCCCATCTGTAGCCAGACCTGGCACGGACAGGTGATGGAGGCACTGGACGACATCCGCCTTACCGTGCTGGTCGGAGGGGCAGCGCAGCGCTGGCATCTGGACCGTGCTGCGACCGTCACCCGGACCGTTGCAGCCTGGCGCGACCATGCCCCGCGGGTCTTTCCCTTGCCTCATCCGTCCTGGCGCAATACCGCATGGTTGAAGTCAAACCCCTGGTTCGAGGCCGACCTTGTGCCGGTCTTGCGCGCCCGTGTGCAAGAAGTGATGACATCCGATGATTGAAATGACCCCCCTCGACAAGGCCCATGCGGCCATGATGGCCCATCCTGAGGACGATACCCAGCGTCTGGCCTTTTTCGAACGTCTGGCGGACGCGGAAGTGTTCCTTTTGTTGACAGAAGAGGCGGGCGCCGACAGCGTGACCCCCCGGATCATCGAAAGTGATGGCGCACGCTATATCCTGATCTTTGACAGCGAGGACAGGCTGTCCTCCTTTACCGGAACCGCGTCCCCTTTCGCCGGTCTCTCGGGGCGGGGCCTTGCCGATTTGATGGCGGGGCAGGGCATTGGCCTGGCACTGAACCCCGAAGTGGCCCCCTCAGCCATACTTATCCCGGCTGAGGCGGTGGATTGGCTGGCCAGCACGCTGGCCCATGCGCCCACGGTCACCTCGGCGCGGCCGGTTGAGGTGACCCCTCCGGGGGCGTTGCCGCAGTCATTGCTGAGTGCTTTGGCGCGCAAGCTGGACGGAACGGGCGATCTTGCCGCCGCGGCCTGGTTGGCCGGAGTTGGATATGAGGACGGAAGCCGGGGCCATTTGCTGGCCTTTGTCGATGCGCTGGACGACGCGCAGCCGGCCCTTGCCGTTGCCGCCAATGAGGCCCTGACCTTTTCGGGGATCGAGGCCGGAGCGATGGATGTCACCTTTGTCCTGTCCGACACCCCGATGGCCGAGCGGATCGCCCGTGTCGGCCAAAGGATCGATTTGCCCCGGCGCGCGGTCCCCGAAACCGGCCCCGCCGCCCCGGGGATGGACCCCGACCGACCGCCGCGCCTGCGGTAAGGGGGCATGGGGGCGCTGCCCCCGCCGCCTTCGGCGTCTCCCCCGGGATATTTGAGGCGAGATGAGGAACGGGTCTAGTAGCCCAGGGTTCGATCCACCAGGTGCAGAAAGGGTTCGCCGGCTTCGCCGCGTCGGATGTTTTCGGCCACTACCTCGGCGGCGGCGTCGACCCGTGTCTCGGAGGCGATATGGGGGGTGACCGTGACCTTTGGGTGCGCCCAATAGGGATCCTCTGGGGGGAGGGGTTCGGTGCGGAACACATCAAGGGTGGCATGGGCCACCTGGCCGCTGTCCAGGGCTGCCAGCAAAGCCGCGTCGTCAATCAGGGCGCCGCGGCCGGGGTTGATCACGAAGGCCCCCGGTGCGAGCAGCCCCAGGGTCCGGGCGTCGATGAGGTTCTCGGTCGTAGCGGTCAGCGGCACCAGAAGTACGAGGATTTCCGCGCCTTCAAGGGCCTGGTCAAGGCCTTCGGCCCCCGACAGGCAGCGCACACCGGCAATGTCCTTTTGCGACCTGCTCCAGCCGGTGACCTGAAATCCGAGGCTTGCGAGAGCACGTGCGCAGGCCCCTCCCAATGCGCCGATCCCGAGGATGGTGACCTTGCGGTCGCGGGCCAAAGGCGGGCAGATCTTGTTCGGCCAGACGCCGTCCTGGCCCAGGATATGGGCATCCATACCCAGGTGGTGGCGCAGCACATGGCCTGTCACCCATTCGACCATCCCTTCGTCAAGTCCGCCCCCCACCATACGTGCGAGCGGTTGCGTGAGGGTCGGGTTCTTGACGATCCCTTCCACGCCTGCCCAGAGGCGCAGGACGGCCTTGGTCCGGACAAAGGGGCTGAAATCCTCGATCTCGCACCCGGTCCCATAGACGATGTAATCCGTCTCTTCGGGCGGGTGATTGGGGGCCAGCTGCACGGCCACCCCGGCGCGATCGCAGGCGGCCCTGAGGGGGGCCCGATACGCCTCCCATGCGGAGGGGGAACCTGCGAAGAGGACATTGACTGACATGGGCATTCCTAGCGGGGTTTGTGGACGTGGGCGCTTTGTACCAGCCCAAAGGCGATGAGCAGGACGAGCATGGCCGAGCCACCATAGCTGACCAAGGGCAAGGGCACGCCTACGACGGGGGCGAGCCCCATCACCATGGACATGTTGACGGCGAAGTAGAGGAAGAACGTCATCGCCACGCCAAGCGTGAGGAGGGCGGCGAACCGGTCCTTGTTCGTCATTGCCGAGGCAATGCAGAACACGATGATCAGGGCGTAGAGGGCGAGCAGGGCGAAGGCGCCGATGAACCCGAACTCTTCAGCCAGGGTGGTGAAGATGAAGTCGGTATGCTTTTCGGGAAGGAAGTTCAGCCGGCTTTGAGTCCCTTGCATGAAGCCTCGGCCGGTCCAGCCACCCGAGCCAAGGGCGATCTTGGCCTGTGTGATGTGGTAGCCCGCACCAAGCGGATCATTCGACGGGTCGATGAAAGTGTCGATCCGCCTGAACTGATAGTCCTTGATCAATTGCCAGCTTGTCCCCCGGCTTTCGAAGACTGCGACCACGGTAGCGACCCCTGCAACGATAACGCTCGCGAAATAGGCCCAATGCACCCCGGCCAGGAACATCACGGCCCCGCCGCCCGCTACCAGCAGGATCGATGTCCCGAGATCGGGCTGGGTCAAGACCAGCAGTGTCGGCAGAGCGATGAACACCAATGGCACCAATACCCAGAAGGGGTGTGACACCTTCTTGAGGGGAAGCCAGTCGTAATAAGCGGCCAGCATCATGACGAGCCCGATTTTCATCAGCTCGGATGGCTGCAATCGCATGAACCCAAGGTCGATCCAGCGCTGTGCCCCCATCCCGGTGACCCCGAAGAACTCGACCGCCAGCAGAAGCGCAAAAGAGATCATGTAGGCCAACGCCGCCATGTTCCGCCAGAACCATATGGGGACCATCGCGATCACCAGCATCATCGCCATGCCAGCGGCAAATCGCTTCATTTGCGGCTCCATCCACGGGGTAGCAGACCCACCGGCGACGGAATAAAGCATCAGGAAACCGGCCCCCGAGATCGCGGCCAGCAGAATGATGATCGGCCAGTTCAGGTAAAGCAGCTTGCGAAAGCCTGTCGGAACATAGCGGGTGTTGTACTCAAGATAACTCATCGCCCCTCCCTGTCAGGCCCGCGTGTTCGCGGTGCCGCCGGCGGCGACCCGGTTCTGGATCCGCTCTTGTTGATCGGCGATGCGCGCCCGGACGTCGGCCGGATAGGCCTCGAGCGGGGGAGGGCCATCGTAGAGGGCTTGTAGCGTGATGTCCCTGCCGATCGGGGCCGCAGCGGCCGATCCGCCGCCGCCATGCTCAACGACGACCGACACCGCATAGCGCGGCGTCTCGAAGGGGGCGAAATTGACCCAAAGGGCGTGATCCCGCCGTTCCCAGGGCAGGTCCTCGTTCGATGTGACCCCACGGGCCCGTTCTTCGGGTGTGATCCGCCGGACCTGGCTGGTGCCCGTCTTGCCGGCCATCCGTGCCTCGTCCAGCGTGATCCGGGACCGATAGGCGGTGCCTCTTTGGTGGTTGGACACGTCGAACATCGACTGACGCAGGCGGCGCAGATAGTTTTCGTTCAGCCCCAGCGACTCGCCTCCGGTGATCGGCTGTTCGATCCCGTCGATCGTATGGATGAGCCGGGGTTCAATGTTGCGGCCAGTGGCAAGCCGAGCCGTCATGATGGCAAGCTGCAACGGAGAGGCGAGCACATCGCCCTGACCGATCGAGGCGTTTACCGTGTCCCCGACCCGCCAGTCCTGCCCGCGCACCGACCGCTTCCATTCGCGGTCCGGGGCGAGGCCCTGCGCCACCGCCGACATTGGAACGTCGTGGCGCACGCCGATCCCCAGCTTTTGGGCCATGGCGGAAATCGCGTCGATGCCGACCCGCTGGGCGACTTCATAGTAATAGCAGTCGCAGCTTTGCTTGAGGCTTTCGTGAAGGTTGATGTTGCCGTGACCAGAACCCTTCCAGCAGTGAAAGCGGGTACCTGAAACCTCGGTCCAGCCGCTGCAATAGATCGTCTCGTCCGGGGTCAGTACCTCGGACTCGAGGGCGGCCAGGGCGGTGACCATCTTGAAGGTCGATCCGGGGGGGTAGGTGCCTTGCACGGACTTGGCGGACAGGGGACGATAGATGTCTTCGTTGAGCCCGTTCCAGGCGGCGACCGAGATGCCGCGCACAAAAAGGTTGGGGTCAAAGGTTGGGGCTGAGGCAACCGCCTTGAGATCGCCGGTAAAAGTGTCAATCACGACGGCGGCGGCGCTTTCGCCTTCAAGCCGGGCCTCGACGTAGCTTTGCAGTCGCGAGTCGATGGTCAGCTGGATGTCCGCCCCGGAGACCCCTTCCTGCCGGTCCAGTTCCCGCATCACCCGGCCAAGGGCGTTGACCTCGATCCGGCGGCTGCCGGCAACCCCACGTAGCGTCCGCTCCATCTTGTTCTCGACCCCGGTCTTGCCGATCTGAAAGCGGGGGATCTGCAGCAGGGGGTCCTGATCGTCGATCCGGCTCAGGTCATAGTCGCTGACCGGGCCGACGTAGCCAATGACGTGGGCCGTGTCGGAACCCATAGGGTAATGGCGCGACAGGCCGACCTCGGCGATGATGCCGGGCAGGGCGGGGGCGTTTACCGTGACCTTGGCGATATCGTCCCAGGCGACACGGTCGACAATGGTCACAGGCACGAAGGGCGAGCGGCGGTTCATCTCTTCAATGGCCCGTTCGATGGTCTCTGGCGGGATGGCGACAAGGCGGGTCAGACGGTCGAGGACCTCTTGCACATCGCCGGCATCCTCGCGGACCATGACGATCCGGTAGTTCTGTTCGTTGACGGCCAGGGGCACACCGTTGACATCGAAGATCAGGCCACGCGCCGGTGGCAACAGGCGGATGTTGATCCGGTTCTCTTCCGCCAGAAGCCGAAACTCATCCGCCTGTTCGACCTGCATGGATTGCATGCGGAACCCCAACGCTCCGACAAGACCGAATTGGGCGACGCCGAGCAGAAGGGCGCGGCGGCTGACCTGGCGGGCACTGTCTGCGGTATCTTTTGGCGGACGTCTCATGTTGCTTCCTTACACCCGGTGGCCAAGGGCGTCGACCTCGCCCGGGGCGGGGCGGCTGACGCCAAAGACCAGATGGGCGGTTGCCACCACCAGCGGGTAGACCATGCAGGTCAAGGCCATCTCGATCATCGTGAGGCGAAGCGGGGCCTGCGGCGTCACGACTACGGCCAACACGATGCGACTGGCCAGCGCCAACGCCACGATCCCTAGGGCCACTGTCGCCCACTCCAATGGAAAGGGCACGTTGCGCAACGAATTGGCCTGCGCTCGGAGTGCTTCGGTCAGGATCAGGACAAAGGCCGTGTGCAGGCCGGGCGGTCGTCCGAACAGCAGATCGGAAATCAGAAACACCGGGACGATCATCATGGCCGGGGCGTAGTCGGGCCGTCGCGCAACCCAGGCCAGCGTGACCACGAGCATGAAGTCTGGGGCGGCCCAGCTGGGGGGAAGTGTGTTCAACGGCAAAAGCTGGATGAAGATCAGCGCAAAGCAAATCAGCAACCAGGTCAGGCGGCCCAGCCAGGGGCCTGTGCGTCCAGTCCCCTCAGCCATCGGCGGCTCTGGTCGCGGCGGTCACGTCCTCGGCCACGGGCAACACCGGCGCTATTGCGGGGGCGATCAGGCTTCCCGGATCGTTAAGCTGTTCACTCTGGCGGCTGCGCAGGACGCGCAGAAACTCCAGCCGTTCATAATCGGCGGCCAACCGGACGCGAAGGCGCCTGTCGTTGCCAAGGGCGACCTGGCCCACAAGCAGATCGGCCGGAAACAGGCCGCCATCTCCAGAACTGACGACGCGGTCGCCAGGGCGGACGACATCGGGGTTTTCCAGAAACTCGATCGGGGGATAGATTGTGTTGTCCCCCACCAAGATCGCCCGCTGGCCCGAAGGCTGGATGATCACCGGTATCCGACTTGATGTATCTGTCAGCAGGATCGTCCGGCTGGTGTTTTCGCCCACGCCCGAGATGCGCCCGACAAGACCGATGCCGTCCATCGCTGGCCAGCCGTCCAGAATGCCGTCCCGCGCGCCCACATTCAGCAGCACAGATTGACGAAACGGAGAGCCGCTGTCGGCCATGACCACCCCGGTGATATACGTCAGGTTGGGGTCGAGGCGCACGTTGTTGAGGTCCAGAAGCTTGGCATTCTCTTGTTCAAGCTGAAGCGCGGCCTCGCGCCAGGCGCGCATCTGCTGCAATTCGCGCCGCAGATCCTGGTTCTGTTCGTATATCCGCTGATAGCTTTGGAAATCGGTGACAAGATTGGCCAGCCCGGTCACCGGGGCCATCGCCCAATCAAGGTTCGGAACGATGCTGTCGACCACTGCTGCTCGGAACCGCTCCACCCGGGGGCTGTCGATCCGCCAGATCAGGAAAATCCCGAACAGGCAAAGGATCATCAGCCCGATCAGCAATCTGCGGATCGGGCCAACGTAGTCTTCGCCATTCTGTCGGTCTCGTGCCACGGCCTGTTCCGCTCCCGGTCGGCTGAACACCGCCCTCGGGCGGGGCTCAGCTTTCGTAGTCTATAACGTGACGAAGTTGTTTTTCATACTCCAGCGCCTTGCCAGTGCCGAGCGCCACACAATTAAGTGACTCGTCCGCGACCGAAATCGCGAGACCTGTCTGTTCGCGCAACGCCAGGTCAAGCTCGCCCAGAAGCGCGCCGCCGCCGGTCAGCATCACGCCACGGTCCACGATATCCGCCGCAAGATCGGGGGGCGTGGCTTCCAGTGCGGTCATCACTGCCTCGCAGATTTGCTGCACAGGTTCCGCAAGAGCCTCGGCCACCTGGGCCTGGCTGATCTCGGTTTCCTTGGGGACGCCATTTAGAAGGTCACGGCCGCGGATCATCATCGACTGGCCGCGGCCGTCGTCGGGCATGCGGGCTGTGCCGATGGATGTCTTGATCCGCTCGGCCGTAGACTCGCCCACCAAAAGGTTATGCTGGCGGCGCAGGTAAGAGATGATCGCCTCATCCATCCGGTCGCCACCAACGCGGACCGAACGGGCGTAGACGATGTCACCCAGCGACAGGACGGCCACTTCGGTCGTGCCGCCGCCGATGTCGACGACCATGTTCCCGGTGGGATCGGTGATGGGCATGCCCGCTCCGATTGCCGCCGCGATGGGTTCGGCAATCAGGCCCGCCCGGCGGGCACCGGCGCTAAGAACCGAATTGCGGATCGCGCGTTTTTCGACCGGGGTCGCGCCATGCGGTACACAGACGATGATCTTGGGTTTGGAGAATGTTGTGCGCTTGTGGACCTTGCGGATGAAGTACTTGATCATCTCTTCGGCCACGTCAAAGTCGGCAATGACGCCCTCGCGCATCGGGCGGATCGCCTCGATCGAGCCGGGCGTTCGACCCAACATCAGCTTGGCATCCTCCCCCACAGCCAGTACCTTCTTGACCCCGTCCTTGACGTGGTAGGCGACGACGGACGGTTCTGACAGAACGATCCCCCGGCCCTTGACGTAGACGAGGGTGTTCGCGGTGCCGAGGTCAATGGCCATGTCAGACGAAAACAGGCCTCCCAAACCAAACATGTGCAGATCTTTCCATTTCGATGCCAGTGGCCCGCAGGTAACCCGCAAAAGCCAGATATTCTTATAGGCCGCGGCAGGTTTTGGCGAAAGGCCTGAAACACAGGCCGTCAGCGCGTTTCTGCCGGGGCGGTCGAACTAGCACAAAGCTGCTTTCGGTAAGGGGGAGAAACGACCAGTTTGGCGGCTGGGGCGGTTTCGGCTAGGATAATTTCAACATTTGCGATTGGCCGCGTCGGTTGCCGGCGGGCGCGTAGCTTAGCCCGAGCCACCCTTGCCGAGTAGGCCTGACCGGCGAGGTCGTCCGAATCCTGCCCCGGCAAAACGAAAAGGGACGGGTCCAGACCCGTCCCTTTCAGTTCACTGACAGCAGGGCCCAGAGGCGCAAACTCAGCCGGCGTCCTTGTAGCTGACGCCCTTGGTGTCGACACCGGGGGCGGTCTTTTCGCGGCGCACGATCAGCCGGTTGAGGGCGTTGACATAGGCCTTTACGCTGGCCACGACCGTGTCGGTATCGGCGGATTGGCCGGTGGCGATCCTGCCGTCTTCTTCCAGCCGCACGCTGACGGTGGCCTGGGCATCGGTGCCCTCGGTCACTGCGTTCACCTGATAAAGCTGCAGGCGCGCCGAATGGGTAAACAGCTGCTTGACCGCGTTGAAGCTGGCGTCGACCGGACCGTCACCTGTGGCGGTGATCGACTTGTCCTCTCCGTCAATCTCAAGAACCATCTCGGCGGTCTGGGGGCCATCGGTGCCGCAGACCACGCGCAGATGCTTGAGCCTCAGGCGGTCTTCGGCGGCGTCGTTCTGGCGGACCAGGGCGATCAGGTCGTCGTCATAGACCTCTTTCTTGCGGTCGGCCAGATCCTTGAACCGGACGAAGACATCGTTGAGCTGGTTGTCGGCCAGTTCAAAGCCCAGTTCCTTGAGCTTGGCGCGCAGGGCGGCCCGGCCGGAATGCTTGCCCAGCGGCAAAGAGGTGCCCGACAGGCCGACATCCTCGGGGCGCATGATCTCGAAGGTTTCCGAGTTCTTCAGCATCCCGTCCTGATGGATCCCGCTTTCATGGGCAAAGGCATTCTTGCCGACGATTGCCTTGTTGAACTGAACCGGAAAGCCGGACACGGTGGCCACCCGGCGCGAGATGTTCATGATCTTGGTGGTATCAATCCCGGTCTCGTAGGGCATGATATCGCCGCGCACCTTGAGGGCCATCACGACCTCTTCCAGGGCGGTATTGCCGGCGCGTTCGCCCAGACCATTGATCGTGCATTCGATCTGCCGGGCACCGCCCGCGACGGCAGCCAGACTGTTGGCTGTCGCCATGCCAAGGTCGTTGTGGCAATGGGTGGCAAAGATCACCTGATCGGCGCCGGGGACCGTTGCGATCAGGCGCCGGATCAGATCCGCGCTTTCGACCGGCGCGGTATAGCCGACGGTGTCGGGGATGTTGATCGTGCTGGCCCCTGCCTTGATCGCGATCTCGACGACCCGGCAGAGATAGTCCCACTCGGTCCTTGTGGCATCCATCGGCGACCACTGGACGTTGTCGCACAGGTTGCGAGCGTGGGTCACGGTATCGTGGATCCGCTCGGCCATCTGGTCCATGTCGAGGTTGGGAATGGCCCGGTGCAGCGGCGAGGTGCCGATGAAGGTGTGGATGCGCGGCGAATTGGCATGTTTGACCGCGTCCCAGCAGCGGTCGATGTCCTTGTAGTTGGCGCGCGCCAAACCACAGATCGTCGCCGTCTTGGCCAGGCGCGAGATTTCGGACACGGCCCGGAAATCCCCTTCGGAGGCGATCGGAAAGCCCGCCTCGATGATGTCGACGCCCATGTCGTCCAGCAGTTCGGCGATCTCGAGCTTTTCGTCATGGGTCATGGTGGCGCCGGGCGACTGTTCGCCGTCACGCAGGGTGGTGTCGAAAATCAACACTTTGTCTTTGGTCATCTTGAAAGTCCTTTGGTTCCTTAGCTGATCCGGCGCTGATCCTCCTCTGAGCGGTCGCGCCGACAGGGCACGCTCATAGGCGGCTAAGGAGAAGGAGGGCGCCAGAACGCATATCCCCGAGGGGCAAGGCAGTCATATGGGCGCGCATGTTCATGGCGCCACTTATACAAAGGTTTTTGCCCTTGGGAAGTGTGGAAGCCTCCGGCGGGGATATTTTTGGCGAGATGAGGGGGTGGTTTGTCGTTTTGCCCGGCCTAGGTAAGGGCGATGGAACGCGCATTGATCATCGGGGCCTCGGGCGGCATTGGACGGGCTGTGGCAGACGCTTTGGACGCGCGCGGGGTGGCTGTTACGCGCCTGTCCCGCGCGGTGGACGGGTTGGACGTGACCGATGAGGCCTCGGTTGCACGGCTGATGGCGCCGCTCGAGGGGCCGTTTGACCTGGTCTTTGTGGCGGTCGGGGTGCTGGCCCTGCCCGGGCAGGCGCCTGAAAAGGCAGTTGCTGCCCTGACGGCCGAGGCCCTGGCCGGGGTCTTTGCCGTCAATGCCATTGGCCCGGCTCTGGTCTTGAAGCATGTCTTGCGCCTGGTGCCAAAGGACCGCCGCGCTGTTGTTGCGGTTCTGTCGGCCCGCGTGGGGTCCATCGGTGACAACCGGATCGGTGGTTGGCACGCCTACCGGGCCTCGAAGGCTGCTCTGAACCAGATCGTGCATGGCACGGCCATCGAGATGCGCCGCACTCACAAACAGGCGATCTGTGTCGCCTTGCATCCCGGGACGGTCCAGACCCCCTTCACCGCCAATTATTCCGGCCATAGCATGGTGACGCCCGAGGCGGCGGCGGCCAATCTGCTGGCCGTGATCGAGGGACTGGAGCGCGATCAGACCGGTGGGTTCTATGACTGGGCCGGTGAGGGCGTCCCTTGGTGAGGCTAATCCTGGTTCTGGGAGACCAGCTGTCCGATGGCCTGTCCGCCCTGCGCGAAGCCAACAGGGCCCGCGATGTCGTCGTGATGGCCGAGGTTCAGGCGGAGGCGTCTTATGTCCCGCATCACCCCAAGAAGATCGCTTTCGTCTTGGCCGCGATGCGCAAGTTTGCCCGCCATCTGGAAGAGCAGGGCTGGCGCGTGGCCTATACCCGTCTGGATGACCCCGAAAACGCAGGCTCTATCCCGGCCGAGCTGTTGCGCCGGGCGGAGGAATTTGGTGCGCAAGAGGTCATTGCGACCCAACCGGGCGAATGGCGCCTGATTGCCGCGCTTGAGGACCTGCCGCTGCCGGTCCACCAGTTTGCCGACGACCGCTTTCTTTCAAGTCAGGCAGAGTTCGCGACCTGGGCCGAGGGCCGCAAACAATTGCGGATGGAGTATTTCTACCGCGATATGCGCCGCAAGACCGGCCTTCTCATGGAGGGGGATGACCCGGCGGGCGGCCGGTGGAACTTTGACGCTGAAAACCGCAAGCCTGCGCCGGGGCAGATTGCCTACGCAGGCCCTCTGAAATTTGAGCCCGATGCGGTGGTGGAAGAGGTGCTGACCCTCGTGGCCAACCGCTTTGCCGGCCATTTTGGCGATCTACGCCCGTTCTGGTTTGCCACTAACCGAGAGCAGGCCCTGGCTCATCTGGATCATTGGATTGCCGGTGGCTTACCCCTGTTTGGTGATTTTCAGGACGCGATGCTGCGCGATGAACAGTTTCTGTATCATGCGGTCATCGGTCTTTACCTCAATGCCGGGTTGCTGGACCCGCTGGAGGTCTGCCGGGCCGCTGAAGCCGCGTGGCGGGCCGGCGACGCCCCCCTGAACGCGGTAGAGGGGTTTATCCGACAGATCATCGGCTGGCGGGAATATGTGCGCGGCATCTATTTCCACGAAGGCCCCGACTATGTGACCCGCAATGCCCTTGGCCATACCCGGGATTTGCCGCCCGCCTTCTGGGGCGCGCCCACCCGCATGGCCTGTGTCAAAGCCGTCGTCGATCAGACCCGGACCGAGGCCTACGCCCATCATATCCAACGCCTGATGGTGACGGGCAATTTTGCCCTTCTGGCGGGCATTGATCCGGGGCAGGTCCATGAATGGTATCTGGCGGTCTATGCCGATGCCTATGAATGGGTCGAGGCCCCGAATGTCATCGGGATGAGCCAGTTCGCCGATGGCGGCATCGTGGCGTCAAAGCCCTATGTCTCGAGCGGCAATTACATCGCCCGGATGTCGGATCACTGCGGGTCCTGTCACTACAAGGTCAAGGACAAGACAGGTCCGGGGGCCTGTCCGTTCAACCTGCTGTACTGGCACTTTCTGGACCGGCATCGCGACCGGTTCCGGGCCAATCCGCGTATGGGCCAGATCTATGCCAATTGGGACCGGATGGACGAGGGCAAAAAGGCCCTGATCCTGGCAGAGGCGTCGGACTGGCTCGGACGGATGGAGGCGGGCGAGGCGGTTTGATCCGTCCTCGCGGTTGCCGTCAGTTGGCGTCTGGCACTTCGGGTGCTGGGTCGGGGGCAGGGGCCTCTGGTCCGGTCGCTGGGGCTGCGGCGCTGTCCGCCGCCTCGGTCAGGGCGCCGTCCTGCCATTCGCCGGTAGCGGTGGTCCCTGTGGCATAACGCATGGTCCCGTCGCCCTGGCGACGTCCGTCACGGAACTCTCCCTCGTAGACATCGCCATTGGCATAGGTGGCCACGCCCCGCCCGTTGATCTTGCCGTCTTCCCATTCGCCGACATGGCTGAAGCCGTCGGGCATGGTAATCTTGCCCTGGCCGTGCCGCTGGCCATCGAGGAAGAGCCCCTCGTAGATTGTGCCATCGGCATAGGTCGCCACGCCCGCCCCGTTACGCTGGCCGTCGGCCCATTGCCCTTCGTAGACATAGCCGTCGCCATAGGTCATCCGGCCCTGGCCATGGTTCTTGGCATTCAGGAATTCGCCCTCGTAGACCAGCCCGTTGGCATAGGTGGCCACGCCGCGTCCTTCGATGACACCGGCGCGCCATTCCCCTTCGTAGGTCGAGCCGTCAGGGTAAGTGATCTTGCCCTGCCCATCGGCAAGGTCGCCGCGGAAGGTGCCGACATAGACCGACCCGTCGGGATAGGTGACCTCACCCTGGCCTTCGATCTGCCCGGCAATCCACGAGCCGACGTAGCGATAGCCATCGACACCGACGAAGGTGCCTTGTCCATGCCGCCGGTCGTCTTGGAACCCACCCTGGTAGGTGTCGCCATTGGCATAGGTGACAGAGCCGATTCCCTGCCGCCGTCCCTGGACCAGATCGCCTTCGTAGATGTCGCCGTTGGGCTGCGCCAGTCGCCCTTGGCCTTCGATCTGGTCGGCTTCCCATGACCCTGTATAGGTCAGTCCGTCCGACATGATCAGGGTGCCTTGTCCCTGGCGCTGGCCACTGACAAGGGTACCTTCGAAGACTGATCCGTCGGCAAATGTGATCCGGCCTTCGCCTTCCTTGACCCCGTTGACCCAGGGCCCGGAGTATTCGTAGCCATCGGGCGAGGTCATGGTGCCGGTGCCATGGTGCATGGCATTTCGGAATTCGCCCTCGTAGCGCACCCCGTTGGCATATACGGCGACACCCCGGCCGGTGATCTTGCCATCCGTCCAGTCGCCTTCATAAGTGCCGCCATCGGCAAAGGTGATGCTGCCAAATCCTTCGGGCTTGCCAAGTGCGAAGGTCCCTTCATAGACGGACCCGTCTGGGTAGCGGGCCACGCCCTGACCGCGGATTTCGCCCTCGAACCATTCGCCGCTGTATTCGTAGCCATTGGGCAGACGGTAGGTTCCCTGCCCATGCTGCCGTCCGTTCAGGAAGCTGCCCTCGTAAACGCCGCCGTCCTCGTACTGCTTGGTCGAGACGGTCTGTGCCCAGCCCGCCTGAGGTGCTGCGACAGTGGCTAATGCCAAGCTGGTCGCCAAGACCTGAAGGCCGAAAGTGATGTGCCGTGCGGACATGGGCGGGCTGCTCCTGTTGACATGTGCGTCTTGTCGATGCCGGATAAACCTATCCAAGCGATGCGGGCCTGACAACTGCGATGGACCGTCATTGATGACGACAAAGTCGCAATCGGCTTCCCCTTACGGTCTCATCTGCTACATCACGGGTCGACTGGCGTTTTACCGCCTCAAGAAGGGCCTTGTCATGACCGACCATTTCCGCCTGACCCTGGCGCAGCTGGACCCAACGATGGGCGACCTGGCGGGCAATGCCGCCAAGGCCCAAAGCGCGTGGAAGGCCGCCAAGGCCGCCGGGGCCGATATGCTCGCGCTGCCCGAGATGTTCATAACTGGCTACCAGACCCAGGACCTGATCCTGAAACCCGCCTTTCAAAAGGCCGCTATCGCCGCGATTGAGGCACTTGCCCGCGACTGTGCCGATGGCCCGGCCATGGGGATCGGTGGGCCATGGGTCGAGCATGGTCTGCTCTATAATGCGTGGCACATCTGCGAAGGCGGGCGTGTCACGGCCCGCGTCCTTAAACATCACCGTCCCAACTACGGTGTGTTCGACGAGGTCCGAATTTATGCCTCTGGCCCTGTCACAGGTCCCGTCCGCATCGGTCCGTTGCGCATCGGCGTGCCGATCTGCGAGGATGCCTGGTACCCGGATGTGGCAGAAACGCTGGCCGAAACCGGGGCCGAGATCCTGATGATCCCCAACGGCTCTCCCTATCGGCGGGCCAAGTTCGCCACACGGATGAACCTGATGGTGGCGCGGGTCGTCGAGAATGACATGCCGCTTGTCTACCTTAACATGGTGGGCGGGCAGGACGATCAGGCCTTTGACGGGGGCAGCTTTGTCCTCAATCGCGGCGGGGCGCTGGCGGTGCAGATGCCTCTGTTCGAAGAGACGATCACCCATGTCGATTTCGTTCGCGGCGAAGGCGGCTGGGCGGCCAAGCCGGGTGAAAAGGCCCATTTCGGCAGCGAGATCGAGCTGGACTACCACGCCATGGTCCTTAGCCTGCGCGACTACATGCGCAAGACGGGCTTCAAGAAGGTTCTTTTGGGCCTGTCCGGGGGCATCGACAGTGCCATCGTGGCTGTCATCGCGGCGGACGCGCTGGGCCCCGAAAATGTGCGCTGCGTGATGCTGCCCTCTGAATACACCTCGCAAAGCTCGCTTGATGATGCTGCGGGCGTGGCCAATGCTTTAGGCTGCCGTCTTGATACCGTCAGCATCGCTGGCCCCCGCGCCGCGGTGACCGAGGCGCTGGCCCCGCTGTTTGAAGGGCTGGAGCCGGGGTTGACCGAGGAAAACATCCAAAGCCGGCTGCGTGGCCTGCTTCTAATGGCGCAGTCCAACAAGTTTGGCGAAATGCTGCTGACCACCGGGAACAAATCCGAGGTCGCGGTAGGCTATGCCACCATCTACGGCGACATGGCGGGCGGCTATAATCCGATCAAGGACCTTTACAAGATGCGGGTCTTTGCGACCTGCCGCTGGCGAAACGAGACGCACCGGGCCTGGATGAAGGGCCCTGCGGGTGAGGTCATCCCGACCTCGATCATCGAGAAACCGCCAAGCGCAGAGTTGCGGCCCGACCAGAAGGACGAGGATTCGCTGCCGCCCTACGAGATCCTCGACGGTATCCTTGAAATGCTGGTCGATCATGATGCCAGCGTCGCGGATTGCGTGGCGGCAGGCTATGATCGGGACACCGTCAAACGGGTCGAGCATCTGGTTTATATTAGCGAATACAAGCGGTTCCAGTCCGCCCCCGGAACCCGTCTGTCGCAAAAGGCCTTTTGGCTGGACCGTCGCTACCCGATCGCAAATCGCTACCGCGACGACGCCTGATCGGGCTGGAAATGTCGCTTGCAGGCTGACCTGTCGTTTTAACGCGGGCCGGGCCGGTCGGAACAGTCTAACGGGGAGGCCTACGGTTCAGGACCTTCCCCCCAAATGCCAACGCATTACGCGACGCCCGACGGTTTTTCGCCAGCCGAATGTGACCAGATCATCGACGTGGCCCGCCATGCCCCACGGCAGGATGCCCGGCTTGTCGGTGCCAACCGGGATCACAACCTGCGGCGGGCCGATCTTGTCTGGCTTGACGGTCTGGCTGGGGCCGAATGGGTGATGGACCGCCTGATCGACATCGTGCGCCGGGCCAATCGCGACTGCTTTGGTTTTGACCTGACCGAGTTTGCCGAAAGCCCCCAGATCGCCCAGTATGGGGCTGACCGTGAAGGGCATTTTGATTGGCACAGCGACATCGGAGAGGGGCCGCAGGCTGCCCGGAGAAAGCTGACAATGGTCGCCCAACTTTCGGATGCGGGCGACTATTCGGGCGGCGCTCTGGAACTCCGCCCTTCGGCCCATGTTCATGAGGCCGACCGGGGGAGAGGACATGTCTCTGTCTTTCCCAGCTATACGCTGCACCGGGTGACCCCGGTCACGCAGGGCGAGCGCTTGTCCCTTACGGTCTGGGCACACGGTCCGGCATTTCGCTGAACGCGCAGGATATGTTACCCTTTGATCCGACGGATCGGAGGTGGCGCCTATGCCCGAGAACAAGACCAGGCTGACCGAACAAAGCGTTGACGATCACATCGCGGCCATTGCGCCGGACCAGAAGCGGGCGGACGCCGTCGCGCTGGATAGGCTGTTCCGTGAGGTATCAGGGTACCAGCCCCGGATGTTCGGCGGGTCGATCATCGGCTATGGCAGCTATGCCTATACCTACGACAGCGGCCATTCGGGCGTGAGCATCGCGACGGGTTTTGCCCCGCGCAAATCCAATATCGTCCTGTACATCATGCCGGGCTATAGTGACTTTGGTGACATCCTCGCACGGCTTGGGAAGCACAAGATCGGCAAATCCTGTCTTTATATCAACAAGCTGGCGGATGTTGACACAGAGGTTTTGAAGGAACTGATCCGGGCGGGTCTGGACGATCTTGCCAGTCGGTGGCCAATTTCCGCTACGTAGTCCCATAAACGGGCGTGACGGCCCGGCAAACTCTGCTAGGTGCCTTTGAATATCGGGCCGCCTTTCTTGCGGCCCAAAAGGGATCTGCAATGAACAGCCAACCCGAAATGTCGGCGGCAGGCGCCCCGACCGAGCCACTGCCCGGTCGATGGATCGCGATGGTGGCCCTTTTGGTCGCAGCCTTCATGAACTTGATTGATGTGACTATCGTCAACGTGGCCTTGCCAAGCCTTGCGGATGCGTTCGGGGCGAATGACAGCCAGATCGAATGGGTTGTGGCGGTCTATATTTTGACATTTGCCTTGCTGTTGCTGCCGTCGGGCCGGCTGGGCGACGTGATCGGGCGGCGGCGCATGTTCATCTGGGGTGTTGTGGTCTTTACCATCGGCTCGACCCTTTGCGGACTTGCCCCCTCGATCGAGGGGCTGGTGGCGGCGCGGGTGGTGCAGGGTATCGGCGGGGCGATGATGACACCGCAGACCCTTGCCCTTGTGCCGGTCCTGTTTCCGCCTGCCGAACGGGGGCTTGCCTTCGCTCTGTTCGGGCTGTCGGCGGGTCTGGCCAGTGTGACCGGCCCCTTGCTGGGCGGGTCGCTGATTGCGCTGGATATCTGGGGGATGGGCTGGCGGCCGATTTTTCTTGTAAACATTCCCATCGGTTTTCTGGCTGTGGCGGGGGCCTTGCGGTTTGTGCCCAATGTTCCCGGCAACGCTGATCTGAAGCTCGATTTCGTTGGGATCGGAATCGCGGCAACAGCCCTTCTGATGATCCTATTCCCCTTGATCGAGGGGCGCCAGATTGGCTGGCCCTGGTGGTGCTTTGCCCTGATGATTGCAGCCATCCCCGTGGCGGCGCTGTTCCTGCTTTGGCAGCGGCGGCAGGCGGCCCGGGGGGCGGCGCAGTTGATCCCGGCCAGCCTGTTTGGCAACCGGAACTTCATCATTGGTTCAGGCATCGTGATGCTGATCTTTGCGGGCATCCCGGGCTTTTTCCTTGTGCTGGCTGTGACGCTGCAGGTGGGCAATGGATTGACGCCGCTGGAATCGGGCCTGACCACCATGCCGTTTTCGCTAGGTGTGCTGATTGCCTCTATCGCCTCGGGCCGGCTCGGGCTGCGCTGGCCGCGCAGGCGGATCATGGTAGGGGGGCTGTTGCTGGCCACCGGCATGCTCTTGCTGCGCTTTGCCGTGCCGGGCGAGGGGGAGATCCTGGTGCGGGCCGCCCTGATCATGCCTTTGGTCATCGCGGGGTTGGGGCTGGGAACGGGCATCTCGCCCTTGTTTCAGACCGTTTTGTCAAATGTCAGCGGCGCCGACACAGGCTCTGCCTCGGGCACCTTGCAGTCGTTCCAGCAGGTCGGCGGGGCGCTGGGCCTGGCTGTGATGGGGGAAGTGTTCTTTGGCACCTTGCGACGCGCCTTGCCAGCCGCTGGCGATGCCGTTGCCATCTATTCGATGGCGTTGGATCGGGCACTGATCTTCAACACGCTCAGCTTTCTGCTGGTGGCCGTGTTGGTCTGGCGGTTGCCGCGACCCTCAATGGAGGCGGCTCCATCGCGTTAGATCGCAACACTGGGGCACATCGGGAGGAGCCGTTCGACATCCTCGGGACGACACAGGAGCGTACCTTCGGTCATCACGGCAGCACTTGCTGCGGCGACTCCGCGTGACAGGGCTTCGTTCAAGGGATGACCGCTGGCCAGGGCAAGGGTAAACCCGCCGACAAAGCTGTCACCGGCCCCCACCTTGGAGCGGACGGGCACGTCGGCTGCGGCGGAATGCAGCCTCTCGTCCTTGGACGCCAGGATCGACCCTTCGGGACCGCGCGCCACGATCACGATCTCGGCCGCACCGCGCGCAACAAGGCTGGCGGCGAAATCTGCGCTTTCAATCAGGTTGCGCAGAGGGCGTCCGGCGATCTCATCGGCTTCGTGGTGGTTCATGCGCAGGACCTTGGGCCCCGCTTCGGTCCCGCGGGCCAGAAGGTGCAGGGCATGTCCCGATGTGTCGACGATGGCCTCCGCCTCCTTCTTGCGCAACCTTTGGCAAAGCTCTGGGATCATGGCTGGCGGGACGCCGGGAGGCAGGCTGCCAGACAGGACAACAAGCCCGCCGGGTCGTGCCGCCGCCAGCACGGCCGCCTCTGCTGCCGCCGTGTCGGCGGGAAACCAGCTAGGCCCCGGCAGCATGAGGCGATATTGTTCGCCCGTCTTGCGGTCTGTCACAGCGAGCGACGAGCGAGTTTCGCCCGGTACGATGTGGTCGATGACCTCCATCCCCGCAGCGATCAGCAGGTCATGAATGCGCTGCCCTGTGCTGCCCCCTAGCGCCACCAGACAGCGGGCCTGACCGCCCAAAAGCTTGATGGCGCGGGCAACATTGATCCCACCTCCGCCCGGATCGGTCTGGGCAGGGTTGCATCGCAGCTTCTGGCCCGGCGCCACATGGTCGACCGCCGTGGACAGGTCCAGCGCAGGATTAAGGGTGACAGTAAGGATATCGCGCATGACATGGGACCTGATGACTACCGGCCCAGAGTGCATCGCGACGTGAGGCTATGCAATCCGCATAGGCCCGCCCCCAAAGATCGGGGGGCGGGCCAACTGGGTTCCTACATGAACTGGTAGCTGACGGGCACGAAGTGGAAGCCGTCGGCACCCCGGGTCTCAACAAAGCCCGCGCCGGGGAAGGGCATGTGGTATCCGATAACGGCGACCTCATCGGCAGCAGCCATGCCCAGCAGCGTGCGACGAGTGGCGGCAGCGGCAGCCTTGTCGGCGTCAAAGCGGACTTCCCAGTCGGGGTAGGCCAACGACCAGACGTAGTGGTTTGCCGTGTCGGCCATCAAAAGCATCTGGCGACCGCCGCTTTCGAGCATGTAGGCCATGTGGCCCGGCGTATGGCCAAACGCCGCCATGCCGGTGATGCCGGAGCGAACGGAACCGCCGTCGCCGATAAAGGTCATCTTGTCAGCCAGCGGACGGACCTTGGCCTCGAACCCTTCGCTTTCGGCCCCGGCCCAGAAATCAAACTCGGCCTGGCCGGTCACATAGGCGGCGTTGGCAAATGTCGCCTCGCCCGCGTCATTGGTCAGGCCTCCGATGTGATCACCGTGCATATGGGTGATGACGACATGGGTAATGTCCTCGGCCGCGTAGCCGGCTGCGGACAGGGCGCTGGTCATGCCGCCGGCGTCAAGGCCGGTGTCGAACAGGATGACCTCGGACCCGGTGTTCACGACCGTGGGCGTAAAGAAGAACTGGGCGGCATCCGTCGGGATAAAGTTCTGGGCCGACACTTCGGCAAATTCCTCGGTCGAGACATTCAACCCGAAAATGCCCTGCGGCTCTGGCACAGACCGGCTTCCGGCAAGAAGGGTCGTGACGCGGAAATCGCCAAAGGTAAAGTTGCGGTGGGTGGGAAGTGCACCCCCGTGGCCTGCAGCAGCGGCGGGGGTGGCCAGGGTGCTGGCAGCCCCTGCGGCAAAGGGCAAGCTGGCTCCGGCAAGGATCGACTGACCACGCGTCATGCGCATTGATAGTCCTCCGTTGGGTTGATCGATGATCCGAAAGTAGTGCCCGAACGTCCCAAGAAAATGCGCTGGCTCTGCACAGGTTTGTGCATGGATGCAGAGGGTCGGCGCGCCGGAGTGGATCGGCCCGCCGAGTGGCCTGTTGGATCGGCGCTTGTCAGGCCCACCATTCGTCGATAGCCGCGATATCCTCGTCCGACCAGCCGAAGTGATGGGCGAATTCGTGGATGGTCACATGGGCCACAAGCTCGGCCAGGGTGACATTTCCCCTTTCCGCCCATTCATCGAGGATCGGGCGCCGGAACAGCCAGACGACATCGGGGCCCTGCGGCTGGTCAAAGACGGATTTCTCGGTCAGCGGAATGCCCTCGTAAAGACCTGTCAGATCAAACGGCTCCATCTCCATTTCCCGCAAGGTGTCCTCATCCGCGAAGTCTGCGACGCGCAATGCGACAGCGCTTGCGGCGTCCCGGAATGCCGGAGGCAGATGCGCCACCGTCTGGCGGGCATGTTCCTCGATCTCGTCAAGGGTTGGGGCGGGGTGGTCCAGGGGGCCTGACATGTGCCTGATATGGACAAAACGGAAGGGGTGTGAAAGAGGCAGGAGCGAACCAAAGGGGCCCCTTGCAGGGGTTTCATCAGAGGATACGTGCCATGACGACCACCCGTTTCGCCCCGTCGCCCACCGGCTGGCTGCATATCGGCAACCTGCGGGCTGCCCTTTTCAACTATGCCATCGCACGACAGGCCGGCGGAACCTTCATCCTGCGGATCGACGATACCGATCCGGAGCGGTCGAAAGAGGAATATGTCGAAGGCATCAAGGACGCGCTGACCTGGCTTGGCCTGACCTGGGATCAGTTGGAATTCCAGTCCAAGCGCCTTGACCGCTACGATGCGGCACGGGACCGGCTGATCGAAATGGGCCGTCTTTACGAATGTTTTGAGACGCCGACCGAGCTGGACCTCAAGCGCAAGAAACAGCTGAACATGGGCAAGCCGCCGGTCTACGACCGGGCAGCGCTGAGCCTGAGCGAGGCCGAAAAGGACACCCTTCGGGCCGAGCGGGGGTCGCACTGGCGCTTCAAGCTCGATCTGGATCGGATCGAATGGGAGGATGGCATCCTTGGCCCGATCTCGATCGACGCGGCCAGCGTCAGCGACCCGGTCCTGATCAAGGAAAGCGGTCAGTACCTTTATACGCTCGCCTCTGTCGTGGATGACGTCGAGATGCAGGTCACGGATATCGTGCGCGGATCGGACCATGTCACCAACACGGCGACCCAGATCCAGATCATCACCGCCCTTGGCGGCGCGGTCCCGAGCTTTGCCCACCATTCGCTTCTGACCGGCCCGCAGGGTGAAGGGCTGTCCAAGCGACTGGGTACGCTGAGCCTGCGTGACCTGCGCGCGCAGGGGATCGAGCCGATGGCTATCCTGAGCCAGATGGCGCGTCTCGGGTCGTCGCAGCCGGTTGAATTGCGCACAAGCGTGGCCGAGGTTGTCGAAGGCTTTGACCTGAGCACCTTTGGGTCGGCCCCGACCAAGTTCGATGTGGCCGACCTGGAGCCGCTGACCGCAAGGGTCCTTGCGTCCGAGCCCTTGTCCGCTGTGGCCGAAGAGATTGCGGCGGCGGGCGTTCCCGATGCGCTGGCCGCCCAGTTCTGGGAGGTCATCCGCGAGAACATCGCCACAAGGGCCGAGATTGCAGGCTGGTGGGATGTGTTCCAGGGCCGCGTCGCCCCCGAGGTGGCCGAGGAAGACCGGGCGTTTGTGGCGGAGGCCCTTGCCCTTTTGGGAGAGCCTGCCTATGGGCCGCAGACCTGGGCCGACTGGACCGGCGCTGTGAAGGAGGCGACGGGCCGCAAGGGCAAAGGCCTGTTCATGCCGCTGCGCCATGCCGTTACCGGCCGCCACCGTGGCCCGGAGATGGCCGATGTGATGGCGCTGATGCAGGTGAAACCCGCGCTGGCAGGCTGACTTTGGTGCCTGTGACCTGACGGGGCGGTGGGTCAGGACCCACCTTACGCCTCCGGCGGGAGTATTTCAGACAGAGCGAAGAGCCGGGTCTTTGTCGCGGAGCCGGGTCAGGTTTGCGTCGACGAAGGCGGTTTCTTCAGCTGTGAGCCGTTGTGACCTTGGGTAGACCGGGGCGGCCCGGTCGTCCTGGATGGCACTGCTCCAGCCGTGGGTGGTGGCAAAGAAGGCTTCTGCCCCTTCTTGTCCGAAGAGTCTCAGGTAGCCCTGAACCACCACGTCGATGTAGCTGAGCAGGATCGGGTGATCGGGCCGTGGTGGTGCGAGGTGCCCGTGGTGCACCTGGTAGACGGCGACCGGATTGCCGGGGCCGTCATGGTGGGTTTGCTCTGTCACATCGTGCCTTGTGTAGGCCGCCTCTCTGGCATCGAGGGCGGCCCAGTCGCCGCCGGGTACATGGGCCACGAGCCCTTCGATGACGCAGCCTTCGGCCCGTTCGACCGAGAGATAGGCGACGGGCCGGAGCGATGTGTGCCGCCAGACCCGGCGCCAGCCGTAGAGCCGGGCTGGTCTGGGCATGGCATAGTCATGGGTGGCCAGGTTGACGAGGCTGCCGTAGCCGAAAAAGAGCGGGTCGAGGCTCATTCCCTTGCCCTGAGAACCTGTGCCGGCCTGGCCGCCAGGGGCCGCAGAGCGAAGGCGAGCCCTGCCAGCAGTGTGGCAAGCGTGCCGCCTGCTATGATCCCGATGGCCGAGGGCCAGACAACGGAGTATCCGGTTTCCATGACGAATGTGCTGACGGCCCAGCCCCCAAGAACCCCCGCCCCAAGGGCAACCGTCCCCGCCGCCAATCCCAGAAGCGCGGCGCGCAGGGCAAAGCTGATCAGGATGCGCCCGCGTGTTGCGCCCAATGTCTTGAGCACGGCGGCATCGTAGGTTCGGGCCCGTTCGCCCGCCGCGGCCGCACCGATCAGGACGAGAAAGCCGGTCAGCAGCGTTGCAGCAGCCCCGTAGCGCGTGGCGGCGGCAATCCCTTCGATCACGCTCGAGACCTGGTCGATGGCGTCCCGGATGCGGATGGCGGTGATGTTGGGATAGGCCCCGGCAAGGTCGCGCAGGATCGCCCCTTCCGCCTCGGGTTCGGCATAGACGGTCGAGATCCAGCTGTGCGGCGCGCCCGCCAGTGCCTGCGGATTCATCGACAGGACAAAGCCGATGCCTGCGGTTTCAAAGTTCACTTGTCGGAAGCTGGCGATGGTGGCCGTGATGTCCCGCCCAAGGATGTTGATGGTGATGGTGTCGCCAAGGCTGAGCCCGATTTCCTCGGCCTCTTCGGCAGAAAAGCTGGCGAGCGGGGGGCCGCTGTAATCCTCTGGCCACCAGGAGCCTTCGGTGAGAACGGTGTCCTCGGGCAGGAAGGTGGAATAGGTGACCCCCCGGTCCCCCTGGAACACCCAATGATCGGCGAAATCGAGAGCGTTAATCCCGTTTACCTTGGTGATGATCCCGCGCAGCATGGGGGCTGCCTCGACCTTGGACACCTGATCGTCGGTGGCCAGACGCGCCCGGAACCCGTCGATCTGGTCGGGCTGGATATCGACGAAAAAATACGAAGGCGCGATGTCGGGCAGTTCCCCTGCGATGGCCCGGCGCAGGTTGCCGTCGATCTGGCCGACTGCCGCCAGAACGGCCAACCCAAGGCCAAGGGACAGAACAACCGACGTCGTCTCGCCTCCGCGCGCGCCAATGGCCCCCAGCGCAAGCCGAAGGGCCGGCCGCCCCCGCGCCAGTTTGGTGCCGCGCCGGGCAATGAGCCGGGCCAGCACAGATGCCAGCGTCAGGATCACAAGCGCCCCGGCGATCCCGCCCGCCGTCCAGAGCGTCAGGAAGGCATTGCCTGAAAAGAGCACCGCCGCCCCGACGAGGGCCGCCAGAAGCAGGCTGATGGTCCCGAGCCAGGGCCAGCGCGGCAACGCCCGCCCGGCGGCAAAGGCGTCGCGGAAAAGGGTGGCCGCCCGGATCTCTTCGGTGCGGGCAAGCGGCCAGAGGGTAAAGACCAGCACGGCCAGAAGGCCGTAAAGGGCGGCCTCGGCCAGGGGTCGGACGTATATCGTGAATTCGGCAGGGATCGGCAGGGCGGCGGAAATCAGCGGCGCGAAGAGCAAGGGCAGACCCGCCCCCAGCACCAGCCCGATGGCGATGCCCAGAAGGGTCAGGACCCCGATTTGCAGGAAATAGGTCAGAAAGATCACCCGCCCCGTCGCCCCCAGCGTCTTGAGCGTGGCAATAACCTCGGTCTTGCCTGCCAGATAGGCCCGCACGGCGGCAGAGACCCCGACACCGCCCACCGCCAGCCCCGACAGGCCGATCAGGATGAGGAAGGCGCCAAGCTGGTCGACGAAACGGGCCGTACCACCCGCCCCCCGCCGGGCATCGCGCCAGCGCAGGCCGGTGTCGCGGAAGGCGGCCTCGGTCGCATCCTCGAGGACCTGAAGGTTCGCGTCCTCGGGCAGGTCGAGCCGGTACATCGTCGAGAAAAGTGTCCCCTCGGCCAGAAGCCCGGAATTGGCGAGATCGCGGGTCAGAACCAGGGTCCGGGGGCCAAGCCCGAAGCCGGCGGAGGCATTGTCGGGATAGCGTGTCAGGATGGCCGACAGGGTGAAGGTCTGGGTGCCCAGCCGGAACTGGTCGCCTGGGGTCAGGCCAAGCCGGTCGGCCAGCACCCGTTCCAAAACGGCGCCGGGCACGTCGGTGCCGCGCAGGGCGTCGGACAGGGGCATTGGCGGATCAAGCGTGACCTGCCCGATCAGGGGATAGAGGTCGTCGACCGCCCGGATCTGGGTCAATCCCCGCTCTGGCCCATTAGGCCCGTCGACGACTGCCATCGACCGGAAATCGACGGTTTCTGAGATCCGGTCGGCGATCCCATTGAGGTAGAGCAATTCATCCGTTCGGGCGAAGCGGTAGGTAAACTCTACCTCGGCGTCGCCCCCCAGAAGGGAGGCGCCTTCGCGTTCAAGCCCCTCCTGAATACCCGAACGCACGGTCCCTACGGCGGCGATGGCGGCCACGCCAAGGGCGAGGCAGGCCAGAAAGATGCGAAAGCCTTGCAGGCCACCGCGCAGTTCCCGCCGGGCGAACCGGGCGGCGATGGCAAGGGTCATTCGGCGGCCCTCGCCTTTGTCTCGTCCTCGATGCGACCGTCCCTGAGACGGATGGTCCTGTCACAACGGCGCGCCAGTTCGCCCGAGTGGGTGACCATCACGAGGGTTGAGCCGTGACGCTCGCGCAAGCCAAAAAGGAGGTCGATGATGGCCTGACCGTTCGCCTCGTCGAGGTTGCCTGTCGGCTCATCCGCCAGCAGAATGCGCGGGCGCGGGGCAGAGGCGCGGGCGAGGGCGACCCTTTGCTGCTCCCCCCCTGACATCTGGGAAGGGTAGTGATCGGCCCGGTTGCCAAGGCCAACGGCCTCAAGCTCTGCCGCCGCCCGGTCAAAGGCATCCTTGTGACCGGCCAGTTCCAGCGGCGTCGCCACGTTTTCCAGGGCAGTCATTGTCGGGATGAGGTGGAAGGATTGGAACACCACCCCCATATTGTCTCTGCGAAAGCGGGCCAACTGGTCTTCGTTCATCGTGGTCAGGTCTTGTCCAAGGGCGATGACCTTGCCCGAGGTGGCCTGTTCCAGCCCGCCCATCAACATAAGGAGTGACGACTTGCCAGAACCGCTCGGACCGACAAGGCCAAGGGTCTCGCCTTTGTGGACCTTGAGGCTGATCCCGTGGAGGATGTCGACGCGGCCGGCATTGCCCATCAGCGACAATGCGGCGTTGGTCAGGGACAGGACAGTATCAGTCATGGGATTTGCTTTCGGCAGGGTCACGTCCCTTGCATATGGGGTTGCGATGGCGATGGGCAACCTTGCCTTGATGATCGTGCTGTCGACCTCTCCGGTTCAGGCCCAGACCATGACGCTTGCTGCCCTTGGCGACAGCCTGACCCAAGGGTACGGCCTGCCGCCTGAGGATGGCTTTGTTCCGCAACTGCAGGCCTGGTTGACCGGGCAGGGGGCGGACGTGTCGGTCCTGAACGCCGGTGTTTCGGGGGATACCACCGCAGGCGGGCTTGCCCGGGTCGGATGGACCCTGACGCCCGATGTCGATGCGATGATCGTGGCCCTGGGGGGCAACGACTTTCTGCGGGGGATTGACCCCGAAAACAGCAAATCGAATCTACGCGGTATCCTTGAGGCGGCGCAGCAGGCAGGGGTTGAGGTCCTGTTGGTGGGTATCACCTCGTCCAACAACTACGGGCCGGACTACAAGGCGGCGTTTGACGGGATGTATCAGGACCTTGCCACGGAATTTGGCGTGGCTCTTTACCCCAACTTCTTTTCGGGGCTTCTGGATTTGGGAGAAGAGCGCGAGGCGCTGATGCGCTTTATGCAGGGCGACGGGATTCATCCCAATGCCGAAGGGGTCAGCCTGATCGTGGAGGCTCTTGGGCCGGACGTTCTGGCCCTGCTGGACCGGGCAGGGTAACGATGCCCGGCCGGCTGTTCCTGACCCGCCCGATGGCCGAGGTTGCGGCGTGGCTGGCAGGAACGGGGCCGGTCCTATCTGATGCGGTCTCAAATGACCCGGTTCCCAATGATCCGCCCCGTTACAACATCGCGCCGGACCAGCAGGTCATCTGCAGGACTGCAGGAGGTCTGGAACACGCCCGTTGGGGCATGATCCCAGTGGGCCGGGTCAATGCCCGCGGCCGACCCGTGATGGAGACGATCGTGAATGCCCGGTCCGAGACTGTCTTTGACAAAACGGCCTTTGCCGGGGTGGCGCGTGCCGTCGTGCCTGCGGATGGGTGGTACGAATGGACAGGCAAGGTGCGATCAAAGACGGCATGGCGAATTGCGCGCAAGGATGGTGGCTTGATGGGCTTTGCCGCGATCCATGACGTCTGGTCAGCGCCCGGCGGGGCAGAGGTCGCGCAGGTGGCGACGGTCACATGCCCACCAAATGGGGATGTGCGGGATATCCATGATCGGATGGGGGTAATCCTGGCGGCGGAACAGCTTGACGTCTGGCTGCATGGTTCGGCCGAAGAGGCTGCTGAATTGATGCGGCCTTTGCCGGACGGCACGCTTTGCGTGGTCAAGGCAGATGCCGTGGACTGGTCCGGTGCCTAGCGGCATTTTGTTGCGGACCGGGCGTGACGAAGTCGCGCCCAGACCATTTTCAGGGGTGATCGCAGGCGATCAGGCCAGGCTCAGATTGATTGCCGACTCACGGCCATCACGGCCAGCTTCGATGTCGAAGGTCACTTTCTGGTTGTCCTGAAGGCCAGTCAGACCAGACCGCTCAACCGCGGAGATATGCACAAAAACATCTTTGCTGCCGCCATCGGGAGCAATAAAACCATAGCCTTTTGTGGTGTTAAACCATTTCACGGTGCCAGTTGCCATCGTGTGTCTTCCTCAAGTTATCCGCTCGCGGGAGTGCAGCGGTCCGGCTCTGTCAGTGCTGATCGAGTGACTGGGCCGTAAGGAGACAGTGGTCGATAGAGGTAACTTCGCCGCGTCCATATGACGCGCCACAGCGAAAAAATCAAGGTTTAACGAAAAACGTAGCCTGTCGGCCATTCCTGACCGGGCTACCGTAGAATAAAGAAGGGCGCCTTCCGGCGCCCTTCAAAAGCTTTTCTGCGAGGCCTTAGGCCAGCTGCAGATTGATCGCCGATTCGCGACCGTCACGGCCGGCTTCGATGTCGAAGGTGACCTTCTGGTCGTCCTTCAGGCCGGTCAGGCCGGAACGCTCAACAGCGGAAATATGGACGAAGACGTCCTTTTTGCCGCCATCGGGAGCGATAAAGCCAAAACCTTTGGTTGCATTGAACCATTTCACGGTGCCTGTGGCCATCGTGATGTCTCCTATCGTGTGCGCTGCCCGCGTAAGTGCGGCAGCCCGGCTCAGTCAGTGTCAAATCGAAGAACTGTGGCCGTTGAAGGAGACAGGGGTCGAAAGAGAATAACGTCTGCGAAGGACGCTATGCGCCTGTTTCGCAAAAATAGCAAGGATATTCGCGTGGGGGCTGCAGGCCGGTCGGAGGCGCGGACACCCGTTCAGATTGTTTCTGCAGACGGCATGGGCGACGCCGCTTCAGCCTCGCGGGCGACGAACTGGGCGTAGGCAAGGCCGACCGAGATGGGTCCGGCAACCGCCCAGAAGGCCAGGGCACCAAACAGTCCGAAACCAAACAGCACTGCGGCGATTGTTGCAGACAGCAGGCCCATCAGACCGAACAGGATGACGATTTGCATTGGCGAACCCTCGTTCTTTTTGAGACGACTAGCACTTTGACTGAATAGCCCTAATACGGCGTAAATTGGGCGGCAATGCGGCAAGAGGCAAGAGCAACCCGCCAAGATGGCAAGATCGACGGCCCGATCACAAGATTGCGTCCAGCTTGTCGGTTGGCGCAGCCTCGGTTCTGGTGCTAGTCAGGTCATGTTGGTTAGCGTCATGCGAGGAGCGGTGGGAACGATGCGGATTGCGGTGGCTCTTGTCATTGTCTTGGCACTTGGAAGTTGCGGCGGGAGGGCCAGCGGCCCCATTAGCGCATCGTGCCTTACAAGCGGCCGCTCGGCCGCCAATCCAGCCCTATGCTCGTGCATTCAGGGCGTTGCCGATCAGATGCTGAGTAGCAGTGACCAAAATCGCGCTGCCGACTTCTTTGAAGACCCTGACAAGGCCCAGGTGACCCGCACCTCCGACAATCCGCTGACCGAGAATTTCTGGGAGCGGTATCGCCGATTTGCCGACACGGCGGAGGCGATCTGCGGCTGATGCCCTAGCGCAGGATGCCCCTTGCCTGCATCCGTCTGGCATAGACGAACAAGGCCAACAGGATGACGACAATGGCAAGGCTGAAGATCGCGGCGAAGCTGCCCATAACCTCAAGGCTTGAAGGCTCGGCGATCCCGAAACTCCAGACCGAGGAGGCGGCCAGGCCCAAGATCGAAATTCCAAAGGCTGTCACAGCAAAGCGGGACCGTAGCAAAAGCAACAGCGACCCGGCGATAGAGCCCCAGACCCCAAAGGCCCAGGCCGCGTCGAACCACATTGGCCGTCCGTCCATCAGGGCGCGCTGAGGTTCGGTAAGCATGGCCAGGTATTCTGCGTTCCCCAGCTGGGTCATCAGATAATCATAGGCACCGCCAGCGTTCCACAAAAGCGACAGGATACCAACGATCCAAAGGTGAATGGGTGCGCGCATGGCAAACTCCTCCTTGCGCGCACATTGAAGCAATCAGTTGCTTTGGTCCATCGTCCCGTGATCCATCGTCCCGTGATCCATGGAGCCGTGATCCATTGAACCATGATCCATCGCGCCATGTTCCATTTCGGTCCGGTTCAGATCGACCTCGACCTCAAGGTCCAGCGTGAGTCCGCTTTGAAACACCAGCGTCAGGGGGATCAGGTCGCCTTGGGCCCATGTGTCCTTCACACCCATGAACATGACGTGATTGCCGCCACGCTCCATCACGATCTCGCCATCCGCAGGCAGCGGGAACCCTTCCGGAACGTGACGCATCTGCATGACGCCTTCGCCGGCGTCGACATGCGTGTGCAGCTCAACCCGGGCGGCCGCGTTGGAGCGGGCGTCGATCAATTGGTCGTCGGTTGTGCTGGTGTTGTGGATGACCATGAAGGCCGCCCCGCTGGGTCCGCCGGGAAAGGCAGTGCGGGCATAGGCGTGATGGACTTCGATCCCGTCGGCAAAGGCCGGGAGGGCAAAGGTGAAAGTGGCGGCGCAGGCCACCAGAGCAGTCTTGAAAAACATCTGTCGTTTCCTTGATAAGGGTCTGAAAATAAGTGCTTCAGACCGACAAGGGGGGCCCTCGCGAAGGGGGCAGGACAGATGCGGATTGCCCGGACCAGAGGGTTTGCCGAGCCGCGACAGCCAGTTGGGAAAGTTCGACCAGCGTCGGGGTAGCCTGCGGCAGGTCTAGGTCCGGCACAAAGGCCAGGGTGGCATCCGGGCAAATGTGGCCGGGGCCGACAGGCTTTCCCTCGGCATCAAGGGTAACAGCGACAAGGCCACCGCCCAGACACAGAACCGCCTGATCCCCAAGTGCGACCTGCCCACGCGCCAGCGCAACCTGCTGGCCCGTGAAGGCCAGCAAGAGCGCGAGAACATATGCCAGAACTGAGGCGGGGCGCATCGGGTTAACCCGTCATGTCATTTTTGTCGCGGGCCCGGTCGGGCCTGCGTGCTTGAGTCAAAGACCCGTATCAAAGACCCGGATAGATCGGGAACCGGTCGCACAAGGCCTCAACCTCGGCGCGGACCTTGTCCTCGACCGCGGCATTGCCGTCTTCACCATTGGCAGCCAGCCCGTCGACAACCTCGACGATCCAGTCGGCAATCTGCCGGAACTCTGCCTCGCCAAAGCCGCGGGTGGTGCCGGCGGGGCTGCCCAGACGGATGCCCGAGGTGATCGTCGGCTTTTCCGTGTCAAAGGGGATGCCGTTCTTGTTGGTGGTGATATGGGCGCGGCCAAGGGCCTTTTCGGTGGCATTGCCCTTTACCCCTTTGGGACGCAAATCGACCAGCATGAGGTGGGTGTCGGTGCCGCCTGTCACGATGTCGAGGCCGCCTTTCATCAACTGATCGGCCAGGGCCTGCGCGTTGCGAATGACCTGGCCCTGGTAAATCTTGAATTCCGGCTGCAGTGCCTCGCCAAAGGCGACGGCTTTGCCGGCGATCACATGCATCAACGGGCCGCCCTGAATGCCGGGGAAGATGGCCGAGTTGAACTTTTTGGCCAGCGCCTCGTCATTGGTCAGGATCATGCCGCCGCGCGGTCCGCGCAGGGTCTTGTGGGTGGTCGTCGTAGCGACGTGGGCATGGGGGAAGGGCGAGGGGTAAAGCCCGGCCGCCACAAGCCCTGCAAAATGGGCCATGTCGACCAGCAGGTACGCCCCGACGGAATCCGCAATCTCGCGCATTTTGGCAAAGTCGATGATGCGCGGAATGGCCGAGCCACCGGCGATCAGCATCTTGGGCTGATGCTCGGTCGCCAGTTCCTGGATCTGCTCGTAGTCGATTTCCAGATCCTGCTGGCGCACGCCGTACTGGATGGCGTTGAACCACTTGCCCGACTGGTTGGGCCTCGCGCCGTGGGTCAGGTGGCCACCGGCATCAAGGCTCATCCCCAGAATGGTGTCACCGGGGGCCAGAAGGGCGGTGAACACGCCCTGATTGGCCTGGCTGCCCGAGTTGGGCTGTACGTTGGCAAAGCCGCAATCAAACAGCTCACAGGCCCGTTCGATGGCCAGGTTCTCGGCGATGTCGACGAACTGGCACCCGCCATAGTAGCGGCGGCCGGGATAGCCTTCGGCGTATTTGTTGGTCAGGACCGAACCCTGCGCCTCCATCACGGCGGCCGAGACGATGTTCTCTGAGGCGATCAGCTCAATCTCTTTGCGCTGGCGGCCAAGCTCGGCCTGCATGGCGGCATGGATGGCCGGGTCGCGGGTGGCCAGCGTTTCGGTGAAAAAGCCGCTGTCGGTGGTCAGGCTGTCGGCGTTAGGCCGGGCGGGGGCGTTCATCGGGCAATCGTCCTTATGGCGGGTCCGGGTGACCGGGATCTTGGGATGGGCTCTCATACCTCAAGGTTGGGCCCTCCAAAAGTGACAAAACGACCCTACCCCTGCCGGGCACGGCGTTACCCGTTTTAATCGCCCGGATCGATTGCCGGGTTGCGTTTCGAATGGTCCTACCCGACAACTGCTACAGGGCAAGGAGGACGCCGCCATCATGACCCCCCGCAAGATTGCCTTCGCGGCGAGCGATGCGCCGCTGGCCCAGGAGGCCCTTGAGGCCCTGACCGCCCATTACGGCAATGCCCCGTTGGACGAGGCAGAGGTGATCGTGGCGCTGGGCGGTGACGGGTTCATGTTGCAAACCCTGCACGCGACCGAACATCTGGCCTCTCCGGTCTACGGCATGAACCGTGGCACCGTCGGCTTCTTGATGAACGCCTACGCCGCAGACGACCTGCCGGACCGCTTGGCGGCTGCGGAAGAGGCGGTCATTAACCCACTTGCGATGACGGCAACAACGCTGTCGGGCATCCAGCACCGGGCCTTGGCGATCAATGAAGTCAGCCTGTTGCGGGCCGGGCCGCAGGCGGCCAAGCTGCGGATCACCATCGACGGTAAACTGCGCCTTGAGGAACTGGTCTGCGATGGTGCGCTTGTCGCGACACCCGCCGGATCGACCGCCTACAACTATTCTGCCCATGGCCCGATCGTTCCCATCGGGGCCGAGATTCTCGCCCTGACAGCCATCGCCCCCTTCCGGCCCCGCCGCTGGCGCGGCGCGCTTTTGCCCAAATCGGCGATCGTGCGATTCGATGTGATCGAGCCTGAGCGGCGTCGGGTCATGGCAGACGCAGACTCCCGATCGGTCGCGGATGTGGTTTCGGTCGAAATCCGCAGCGAGCCAATGGTTGAGCATCGGATCCTGTTTGATCCGGGCCATGGTCTGGATGAGCGGCTTATTCGCGAACAGTTTGCTTAGGCTGATCACAACCATCTGTTTCAGAATGATAAATCATGGCCTTGCCGTCCGGCAGACCCTTTGTCTTGCCCGACCAGGAGGTCACGCCGGGGGCATCGTGCCACGCCCCCGCCGCGCCTAGCCCGGCACGTGGGGCCGGCAGACTGTGCTGTTCGACTAGGGCTGTTTAGCCACTGCCGCGTAGCCCAACGGCTGAATCGCAGCGCGAATTTCGTCCAGAATAGCCGGATCGTCGATTGTCGCGGGCATCTTGAAGGGCTGGCCATCCGCAATCCGCGCCATGATCCCGCGCAGGATCTTGCCCGAGCGTGTCTTGGGCAGGCGGTCTACCACCACGGCCAGCTTGAAGGCGGCGACGGGTCCGATCTGGTTGCGCACCAGTTTGACCACCTCTGCCACGATCTCGGCTTCGGGGCGGTTGCAGCCCTTGTTAAGGCATAGGAACCCCATGGGCAGTTGCCCTTTCAGTTCGTCCGCCACGCCAATCACGGCGCATTCGGCCACGTCTTCGTGGCCGGCCAGCACCTCTTCCATGGCGCCTGTGGACAGGCGGTGCCCGGCCACGTTGATGACATCGTCAGTGCGGGCCATGATGTATAGGTATCCGTCCGCATCCTTCATGCCTGCGTCGCCAGTCTCGTACCAACCGGGGAAGGTGTTGAGATAACTTTTGCGGAACCGGTCTTCGGCATTCCAAAGCGTCGGCAGGGTTCCGGGGGGCAGTGGCAACCGGACCGCGATGGCGCCCAGAGTGTCGGGGGGCAGGGGATGCCCGCCTTCGTCCAGGATCTGAACGTCATAGCCGGGCATCGGCACGGTGGGCGAGCCGATCTTGACGGGCAGCGCCTCGATCCCGGCGGGGTTACCGACCATCGTATAGCCTGTCTCGGTCTGCCACCAATGGTCGTAGACCGGGACGTTCATCACCCGCTGGGCCCAGAGGATCGTGTCGGGGTCCGCCCGTTCACCCGCCAGATAAAGGGCACGAAGGCAGCTGATGTCGTGGTCCTTGATCATCTCACCCTTGGGGTCCTCGCGCTTGATGGCGCGGAAGGCGGTTGGGGCTGTGAAAAAGCTGCGCACATTGTGCTCGGAGATCACCCGCCAGAACGTTGCCGCATCGGGTGTGCCGACGGGCTTGCCTTCGAACACCACGGTGGTGTTGCCGTGGATGAGCGGGCCATAGCAAATGTAGCTATGTCCCACGACCCAGCCCACGTCCGAGGCGGCCCAGAACACATCGCCCGGGTCGACGTTGTAAATGTTCTTCATTGTCCAGTTGAGCGCGACAAGATGGCCGCCGGTCGGTCTGACCACGCCCTTGGGTGCGCCAGTGGTGCCGGAGGTATACAGGATATAGGCCGGGTGCGTCCCCTCAACCGGGACGCAATCAGCGGGGGTGACCCCATCTTGCGCCGCGTGCCAGTCCAGATCGCGGCCCGGCACCAAGGTTGCCTCACACTGAGGGCGCTGCAGGATCAGGCACACTTCGGGCTTGTGGGCCGCCTGCTCGATCGCATCGTCCAGCAGGGGCTTGTATTGCACCACGCGGGACCCCTCGATCCCGCAAGAGCCTGCAAGAATGGCCTTTGGTGTGGCGTCGTCGATGCGCACTGCAAGCTCGTGAGCGGCAAAACCGCCGAACACGACCGAATGGATAGCCCCGATCCGCGCACAGGCCAACATGGCCATCAACGCCTCGGGTACCATCGGCATATAGATGATCACCCTGTCGCCCTTGGTGATGCCTTGCGCCACAAGGGCACCGGCCAGCATTGAGACTTTGTCCTTCAGCTCTGCAAAGGTGATCGTGGCCTTGGTGTCGGTGACAGGGCTGTCGTAGATGATGGCGGCCTGATCTGCCCGGCCGTTGGCAACATGGCGGTCCACTGCGTTCCAGCAGGTGTTGACCATGCCGTCGCTAAACCATTCGTAAAGGGGGGCGTTGCTGTCGTTCAGGGCGCGGGTCGGTGGGCTGTCCCAGTCGATGGCCTTGGCGGCCTCCATCCAGAACCCTTCGGGATCGGCTTTCCAGCCCTCGTAGACGTCCGCATAACCCATCCTGGTCCTCCCCATTCTATCGCGTTTTTAAGCAGGGGCGGGCAGGGGGTGCAAGCGCTTGTCGCTTGATTGCGCTAACCGGGGGCCAAGGGCGGAGCGATGGACGTAGCGCAACCGGCCTGTCGTTCCCTATCGGCCGGGGCATTGGCCCCCGCCGATAGGGAGCGGCAGTCAACGGGTCGTTACCCGTAGTGGGCCACAGGCGTCCCGGCGAGGGCGGACATGTTCAAAAGCCCGCGCGCGGTGATCGAAGAGGTCACGATATGGGCCTTGTTGCCCATGCCCATCAGGATCGGGCCGACCTCCAGCCCGCCGCCTTTCATTTTGAGGATGTTGCGCACCCCCGATGCGGCATCCGAATTGGCAAAGACCAATGTGTTGGCCGCCCCTGTGAACCGCGACTGCGGGAAGTTCCGCGCCCGCAGCTCGGGGTCGAGGGCGCTGTCGACATGCATCTCGCCTTCATAGGCGAAGTCGCGCGGCACATTGTCGAGGATCTCAAGCGTCGCCCGCATCCGGCGACCTGTATCGCAATCGAGATTCCCAAATTGCGAATGCGAGCAAAGGGCAATCTTCGGCTCTATGCCAAAGCGACGAACGTGACGGGCGCAGGCCAGCACGGTTTCGGCGATCTGTTCGGGGCTGGGTTCGGGGTGAACCTGTGTGTCGGCGATAAAGAGGGGGCCATCCTCAAGGATCATCAGGCTGAGGCCCGCCACGGGATGTAGCGTCGGGCTGCCCAGCACTTGGGTGATGTAATTGAGGTGCCAAAGGAACTGGCCAAAGGTGCCGCAGATCATGGTGTCGGCCTCATCGCGCTGAACCATGACGGCGGCGATGGCGGTCGAGTTGGTGCGCATGACGGCGCGGGCAATGTCGGGGGTCACGCCCTTGCGCGACATGATCTGGTGATAGGTGCCCCAGTAGTCCCGGTAGCGGGGATCGTTTTCGGGGTTCACCACGTTGAAATCCCGTGTCGGCCGGATCGCAAGGCCCGCACGTTCGCAGCGGGCCTCGATCACGTCGGGGCGGCCGATCAGGATGGGCGTGTCGGTGGTTTCCTCAAGGATCGCCTGTGAGGCGCGCAGAACCCGCTCATCCTCGCCCTCGGCAAAGACGATGCGACGGTTGGCGGTCCTTGCGGCCTCGAACACCGGGCGCATAATCAGGGCGGATTTAAAGACCGAACCGTCCAGCCTTGCCTTGTAGGCGTTCATATCCTCGATCGGGCGGGTGGCCACGCCCGTCTTCATCGCGGCGCTGGCCACGGCCGAGGCCACGACGCCCATCAGGCGCGGGTCAAAGGGCTTGGGGATCACATAATCCGCCCCGAAGGTCATCTGCTCGCCACTGTAGGCGGCGGCGGCCTCGGCGCTTGTGGTGGCGCGGGCGAGGGCGGCGATCCCTTCGATGCAGGCGATCTTCATCTCGTCGTTGATCTCGGTCGCGCCAACATCAAGGGCGCCCCGAAAGATGAAGGGAAAGCAAAGCACGTTATTGACCTGATTGGGATAATCCGACCGGCCGGTGGCGATGATGGCATCTGAGGCCACGGCGCGGGCCTCGGCCGGGTCAATCTCGGGCGACGGGTTGGCAAGGGCAAAGATGACGGGCCTGTCAGACATCCGGGCAACCATTTCCGAGGTCAGGACACCGGGGCCGGACAGGCCAAGGAACATGTCCGCGCCTTCGATGACGTCTGCCAAAGTGGCCGGTGTGGTGCCTTGGGCATAGGCGGCCTTTTGCGGCGTCATATCCGCCTCGCGGCCCTCGTAGACAAGGCCCTGAAGGTCGCACAGAAACACGTTTTCGCGTTTGACCCCCAGCTTCAGCAGCATGTTGAGGCAGGCAATCCCCGCCGCCCCGCCGCCGGTCGACACGATCTTGATGTCAGAAAATGCCTTGCCCGCCACGCGCAGGGCGTTGGTTGCCGCGGCCCCGACCACGATAGCGGTCCCGTGCTGGTCATCGTGAAAGACGGGGATGTTCATCCGCGACCGGCAGATATCCTCGACGATAAAGCAATCGGGGGCCTTGATATCCTCAAGGTTGATAGCCCCGAAAGTTGGCTCCAGCGCACAGACGATATCGGCAAGCTTGTAGGGGTCGGCTTCGTTCAGCTCGATGTCAAAACAGTCGATGTTGGCGAACTTCTTGAACAGGACCGCCTTCCCCTCCATCACCGGTTTTGAGGCCAGACCGCCGATGTTGCCAAGGCCCAGCACTGCGCTGCCGTTCGACACGACGGCCACGAGGTTGCCACGGGCTGTATAGTCGCGGGCGGTATCGGGGTTGTCCCTGATCTCGATGCAGGCCTCGGCCACGCCGGGCGAATAGGCGCGGGCCAGGTCCCGACCGTTGGCCAGCGGCTTGGTCGCCCGGATCTCGAGTTTGCCGGGCTTGGGAAAACGGTGATAATCCAGAGCTGCCTGACGCAGGGCTTCGCGGGTCGTGTCGCGGGAGATATCAGCCATTGCAGGGTCCTTTGGTGGGATTGTTTAATGTTAAACTATCTGCCTCGGCGGTGAGGCTGGTTTGAGGATGGCTTATGCACGAATGCCAGCCACTTGCAAATGCCGCGTCGTGGGGCAAAGCTCTGGGTCATGACCTATTCCGCCGACATTCGCGCAGAAGTGCGCCTGCCCACGACCGACCTTCGGGCCGATCTTCCGTTCTTTGGCAATGTGTTGGGGATGCGGCTGGACATGATCTATCCCGCCGACGATCCCAGCGTTGCGGTCTATTCCGGACACGGCCTGCGGGTTCGGCTGGAGCAGGGGTTGTCCGCGCAACCGGGCCTGCTGCGCATCCTGACCGACGATGCCACCTTTGCTGACGGTGCTACCCAACTGGCCTCACCCGGAGGGACGACCGTCGAGGTCGCTCCGCTGAACCCGCCATTGATCCTGCCCCAGACCGAACATGCGTTTGTCGTGCGTCGGCTTGCAGACGGTGCGCCATGGGTGATCGGGCGGGCGGGCATGCATTACCGCGACCTTGTCCCCAGCCGTCTGGGCGGGTCGATCATCGCCAGCCATATCCGCATTCCCGACGGCGGACCGGTCCCCGACATGGTGCATTTCCACAAGGTCGGGTTCCAGCTGATCTTTTGCTATCGGGGTTGGGTCGACGTGGTCTACGAGGATCAGGGCGGCCCGATCCGGCTGACGGCCGGGGACTGCTTTATCCAGCCGCCCGAAATCCGGCACCGTGTGCTTGAGGCGTCAGACGGAATCGAGGTGATCGAGATCGGCGTGCCGGCTGAACATGTGACCGAGATTGATCACGACATGACCCTGCCCACCCCGCATTTGCGCCCCGACCGCGAATGGCAAGGGCAAAGGTTCGTCTTCAACGAGGCGAAGGGGGCCGAGTGGCAGCCATTCCGCCTGCCCGGATATATTGCCAGGGACACCACCATTGCGGCCAATACCCACGATGTCGCAACCGTGCAGGTCGTTCGAAAAGGACAAGGCACGCCCGAGTTTGCGACCCATGACGCCGATATCCTGTTCGGTTTTGTGATGGAGGGCGGCATGACCCTTGAGGGGGAAGGGCGCGATCCGATGCCGCTTGTGGCGGGCGATGCCTTTGTCATTCCGCCTGGTCTGCCGACAAGGTGGACCGACCCGAGCGCAGATCTTGAAGTGTTGGAGGTTGCTTTGCCGGGGCGCTTTGACACGACCGTCTTATAGGCGACTTGCATCCGTGACCGGCTCGCAGCACAGTCGGAGGAAAACAAGGAACGTCTCATGTCGCTGATGGATACGGCCCGCCAGGTGCGGGAGAACGCCTATGCCCCCTATTCCAACTTCAAGGTCGGGGCGGCGATCCGCACCACCTCGGGCAATGTGTACGGCGGGGTCAATGTCGAAAACGTCGCCTATCCTGAGGGAACCTGTGCAGAAGCGGGGGCCATCGCGGCGATGATCGCCGCCGGGGACACGAGGATTGCCGAGGTTGCGGTGATCGCCGACAGCCCGATCCCGGTCAGCCCCTGTGGCGGTTGCCGGCAGAAACTGGCCGAGTTTGGTAATGGCGATGTGCCCGTCACCCTTGGCACCACCGATGGCAAGACGATGTCGACAACCCTGGCGGATCTGCTGCCGGGGGCCTTCACCTCGGACTACATGGACCGGACCTGACCGATGGACGCCCGCGCCATCATCGCCGGTCTGCGCAAGGGGCACGTCCCCTCTGACGCGGCGTTGGAATGGTTTGCCCAAGGGCTGGCCTCAGGCGCGGTCACTGACGCGCAGGCCGGGGCGTTTGCCATGGCCGTTTGCCTGCAAGGGCTGGGCGAGGAGGGCCGGATCGGTCTGACGCGGGCGATGCGCGATTCGGGTGATGTGCTGAAATGGGACATGCCCGGACCGGTTCTGGACAAACACTCGACCGGTGGTGTCGGCGATTGCGTCAGCCTTGTTCTTGCCCCGGCTCTGGCCGCCTGCGGGGTCTACGTTCCGATGGTGTCCGGTCGCGGCCTTGGCCACACGGGCGGCACCCTGGACAAGATGGAGGCTATTCCCGGCGTCCGGACCTCTGTCACCGAAGCCCGTCTGCGCGAAATCACCGCCAGCGTCGGTTGCGCCATCGTGAGCGCAACGGGCCGGATCGCCCCGGCGGACAAGCGCCTTTACGCCATTCGCGATGTGACAGGCACGGTGGAAAGCGTTGATCTGATCACCGCCTCGATCCTGTCCAAGAAACTCGCCGCCGGGCTTGAGGGGCTGGTTCTGGACGTCAAATGCGGATCCGGCGCCTTCATGAAGACGGCGGCAGAGGCACAGGCCCTGGCCGAGGCGCTGGTCAGTGCCGCCAACGGGGCAGGCTGCCCGACGGCGGCCTTTATCACCTACATGGACGAACCCCTTGCCCCGTCGCTGGGCAACGCGGTCGAGGTCGCCGCCTCGATGGAGGTGCTGTCGGGCAACCGCCTTGCCGCCCCGCGCTTGCATGACCTGACTGTCGCGCTGGGTGGGCGTCTTCTGGCCCTGGCCGGACATGTCGAGGGCGAGGGCGAAGAGATGATTTCCGCCGCCATCTCGGACGGTCGCGCGATTGAGCATTTTGCCCGCATGGTTGCCGAACTGGGCGGTCCTCCGGACATGGCCGATGACTGGCGGACCCATTTGCCCGCTGCCCCCGTGGTGGGGGATGTCATGGCCCCCGAGGGCGGCTTCTTGACTGCAATCGAAGGGGAGGCACTTGGTCTTGCCGTTGTCGACCTTGGCGGCGGGCGGCGGGTTGAGACCGACAAGATTGACCCGGCGGTTGGGCTGACGGATGTGATCAGCCTTGGGGCCCACGTCACGAAGGGGCAGCCTCTGGCCACCGTCCACGCTCGTGATGAGGCGTCGGCCGAAGCAGCTGCGCAGGCTGTGCTGGCGGCGCTGACCATCGGCGAGGCGGCCCCTGAGGCGATGCCTCTCATCCGCGCCAGGGTCGGCTAGATGGCGGGGGGCTTGCCGTTCGGCGCGGGGCAGGGCGCGCGCGCTTTCCTTGTGGTCATCGATTCGGTCGGCATCGGGGGCGCACCCGATGCCGACCGGTTCTTTAACGGCGACGTTCCCGATACCGGTGCCAACACGCTGGGCCATATCGCGCAGGCCTGTGCTGCGGGTGAGGCTGACGAGGGGCGGTCGGGGCCGTTGAACCTGCCGGTTCTGGAGTCGTTGGGCCTTTGGTCGGCGCTTGGTCTGGCGTCGGGTCTGACGATGCCCGGCGCGAAGCCCATGCCTAAGGCCGCGTGGGGGGCTGCAACCGAGGTGTCGCCGGGCAAGGACACGCCATCGGGCCATTGGGAACTGGCGGGCGTGCCGGTTCCGTGGGACTGGACGGTGTTTCCCGATACCGATCCGGCTTTTCCAGCCGATCTTGTGGCGCAGGTCTGCGCCGCCGCTGGGACTGACGGCATATTGGGCAATCGGCACGCCTCGGGCACAACGATCCTGGCCGAAGAGGGCGAGCGGCACATGCAGACCGGTTGGCCGATCTGCTACACATCCGCCGACAGCGTCTTTCAGATTGCGGCCCACGAAGAAACCTTCGGGCTGGACCGGTTGCTTGGGCTGTGTCAGGCCGTTGCCCCGATCTTGCATGCCATGAAGGTCGGTCGTGTTATCGCCCGCCCTTTTGTCGGGAACGCCGAGGCCGGTTTCGTGCGGACCGGCAACCGGCACGACTATGCCATCGCCCCGCCGTCGCCGACGCTGTGCGACTGGGTGAGTGACGCGGGTCAGGCGGTGCATGCGGTGGGCAAGATCGGCGACATCTTTTCCATGCGAGGGATCAGGGACGTGGTCAAAGGACGCGACGCCGTCCTGATGGACCATCTGGCCCGGCTGGCCGAGACCGCCGAACCCGGCAGCCTGACCTTTGCCAATTTCGTCGAGTTCGACAGCGAATACGGTCATCGCCGCGATGTGGCAGGCTATGCCCGACATCTGGAGTGGTTCGATGCGGCGCTTGGGCCCGTCTTGTCACGGCTTGGCCCGGATGACCTGTTGATCGTGACAGCCGATCATGGCAACGACCCGTCCTGGGTGGGGATGGACCATACCCGCGAACGGGTACCGGTGCTGGCCCACGGCATCGGGGCCCGGGCGCTTGGCCAGATCGGATTTGTTGACGTGGCGGCAAGCGTGGCCGCGCATTTGGGGGTCGCCAACCGCGGCCCCGGAAGGAGTTTTCTGTGAGCTACAAGTCCCTGCCCAAGGTGGAACTGCATCTGCATCTGGAAGGCGGCGCACCGCCCGCCTTTATCCGCAACCTTGCGCAAGAAAAGCATATCGACATCTCGGGCATCTTTGATGAACGGGGAAATTACCTTTACCGGGACTTCGACCACTTTTTGAAGGTCTACGAGGCGGCCTGCACCACGCTGACCGGCCCCGAGGAGTTCCGTCGCCTGACGCTCGCCGTCCTCGAGCAGAGTGCAGAGAACGGCGTGGTCTATTCCGAAACCTTCCTGAGCCCGGATTTCTGCGGTGGCGGCGATGTTGCGGCCTGGCGGGACTACCTCGCCGCAATCGAGGACGCCGCCGCCGAGGCCGAGCGGACGATGGGCATTACCCTCAAGGGGATCATCACCTGCATCCGCCATTTCGGACCCGAGCAGGCCAAGACAGCCGCCCTGTGTGCTGCCGAAACCAAGGGCGATTTCATCACCGGTTTCGGCATGGCGGGGGCGGAGCTGGTTGGCCGTCCGGGAGACTATGCCTATTCCTTTGACATGGCACGCGAAGCGGGGTTGCGCATCACTTGCCATGCCGGTGAATGGGGCGATGCTGCGATGGTGGCTGACACTCTGCGAGACCTGTCGCCCGAAAGGATCGGCCATGGGATCAATGCGATCCAGGACCTGGCGCTTGTAGACCGGATCGCTGAATCGGGTGTCGTTCTGGAGGTCTGTCCGGGGTCCAACGTCTTTCTCGGCGCTGTCCCGTCCTGGAAAGAACACCCGATTGCCCGCCTTCAGGAGCGAGGGGTGAAGGTCACCGTTTCGACCGATGACCCGCCCTTTTTCAACACCACCATGGCCCGCGAGTTTGACATGCTGGCAGAGACCTTTGGATGGGAAGAAGAGCAGTTGCGGATGCTGAATGATGTGGCGCTGGAAGCTGCTTTTTGCAATGAGGCGACGAAAGAACGGGTTGCCAGACGCCTGTCAGCGTGATGGTGCCGTGACTTTGGTGAGGGCGCATTTGGGGGCTCTGCCCCCGGCCTGCGGCCTCCCCCGGGATATTTGAGGCGAGATGAGGACCAGGACATGACACAGCATCTGACAGTGGTGACCCACCCCCTTGTGCAGCACAAGCTGACGTTGATGCGCGAAAAGGACACGTCGACCGCGTCCTTCCGGCAATTGCTGCGCGAGATCAGCCTACTTCTGGCCTATGAGGTGACGCGCGAACTGCCGATGACCACGACCCGGATCGAAACGCCGCTGGTGGAAATGGATGCCCCGATGATCGAGGGCAAGAAACTCGCCCTGGTGTCGATTCTGCGGGCGGGCAACGGGCTGCTGGACGGGATTCTGGAACTGATTCCCGCTGCGCGGGTGGGATTTGTCGGGCTTTATCGCGATCCCGATACGCTGAAGCCGGTGCAGTATTATTTCAAGGCCCCCACTCAGCTTGAGGACCGCATCTGCATCGTGGTCGATCCGATGCTCGCCACGGGCAATTCCTCGGCCGCTGCTGTTGATCTGTTGAAGCAGGCGGGCGCCAGAAACATCCGGTTTCTTTGCCTTTTGGCGGCCCCCGAGGGTGTCGCCCGGATGAAGGAGGCTCATCCCGATGTGCCGATCGTGACCGCGTCCCTCGACAGCCACCTGAACGATCATGGCTACATCGTTCCGGGGCTCGGTGATGCGGGCGACCGGATGTACGGGACCAAATAGCGGTCGTTCCCGTCGAAGTTGATCTTTACAATCATAACTCCTCTCAGGCATCTTGCCACAATATCTTGTGGGAGATATCGAGTTATGGTGCGATTGATAGGTTTGGCGGTTATATCTCTGGTCCTGGCGACTTCCGCCGGGGCGCAGATCAGTGGGGACGGGGTCCCCGCGGAATTTCCACCGGCGAGTTTTACTGCAAACCGATACGTTGACAGCAAGGGCTGTGCATTTGTCAGGGCAGGTCTGTCGGGTGCGGTGACATGGGTTCCCCGCGTCAGGCAGGATCGCAGCCAGCTTTGTGGCCTTGAGCCGACGATTGTCCCCGCTGCGACTGCTGCCCCGCCTGTCGTACCCGATCCCTCCATGGAGACCCCTGCAGGGTCCGAGCTGGAGGGGGCGGAAGCGACTACCGACGCGGCCATTTCCAACGACCTGGTGCAGGGGGCGAACCCGGTTACGGCGACCAGAACATCCGAACCTGCCCATGCGTCGGTGATTGCGGCGGCGCCACCCGCGCCACCCGCGTCGGCGGCGTCGCGGCGGGTCGGGGATCCGATCCGCACCGTCGCCTCGATCGTCACGCCGCCTGTTATCCGGGCAGGCCAAATTCACACTCTGGCATCCCAACGCCCGGCGACCCCCTACCTTGAGGCCTGCGCCGGCCTAAGTGGTGTTCAACCCCGCCTGATCAATCGTGTGACGGGCCAAGCGATCGATTGTGGTCCGGCCGCCGCGGGTGACATCCAGTCCGGCGCCGCGTCGACGACGGGTGTCGTCCCTCGCATGACATTGGCCGAGGCCTGCGCGATGGCGGCCCAGTCGCGCAGGCCCGTCATCGATCAGGCGACAGGCCGGCCGATCAATTGCGCGATTGCGCTCGCTTCCGCGCCGGCCCCTGGGTCAATTGACGCGCCACCTCCCGGCTATCGTGGGGTATGGGAAGACGGCCGGGTCAATCCACAGCGCGGCATTCCGACCGCAACGGCGCAGCCGGTGTCGATGCCCACCACCGCTGCAACTTCGGATCAAGCCGGTTCAGCGCAGACTTCTTTGGTGCCGACTGGGGGCTATTTCGTGCAAGTCGGCACCTATGGCGTGCCGTCCAACGCCGATAGAGCCGCGGGCCGGGTGCGCGCCATGGGCTATCCTGTGGCATTTGCCCGGCTTCAGCGGCAGGGGCAGGCCCTTCAGGCCGTGGCGGCCGAGCCGTTTTCGGATGCCTCCAGCGTCAATGCAGCCCTTTCATGGGCGCGGTCAGCGGGATACAGCGACGCGTTCGTCCGCCGCTAGCGCCGGAAAGGCGGTCACCCCCTGCAGACCCCTTGCAGGCCGACCCAGTCCCCATCGCTCAGGATTGGCGGTGCCGTCCCGCCCTGCAGCCAGTCTGCGGCCAGTAAGGCGCTGACCGTCTCGCCCGTCGGATCAAGGGCATAGGCCCAGGGGCCTAGCGGGACCTGCGCCTGTTCAAATCCCGGCCCGAGGATCTCCGGACCCGCCCGGAGCGGCGGTCTGGTGACCAAGGCCGCGGCATAGTCCTGCAACAGGGCCGTCGGCACCTCTCCGGTCGTCAAAAGGCGCAGGGTGGCCGATAGCCCCGCCGCCTCGAGGACGGGGGCGAGAGGGTCGGCCTTGGCCCGGCTTAGCGCCGCATTCAGGACATGTCCGGCAACCACGGAGGGTTCCTTCGCCGTTTCCACCATTTCGCGCGGTAGCAGGACGATACCTCCGGGGAGGTAGACTGGCTGATCAAGACCATCGGGCAGCACAAGGATCTGGCCGGGGGCATCGGGACCAAGGACCCGTTGCTTCAGGCGGCCGAGTGCAAGGGTCGAAAGTGGATTGCGGCAGGACGGACCTGTCAGGCGCTGCAGATGGCCCAGAACAGTCGCCCCAATCTCGGACCGTTTGGCGGGGGGGACCATGGACAGGGTCTGGCGGGCCAACGCACCGGGAAGCCAGAAGATGGCCAGACAAAGTGTGACGACAACCATTCCGGCAACCGCTGTCTGGCGCAGCCGCCCTGGCCGGGCGCGTTGGCGGGCCAGGCTCAGGCGGACGGTCTCAATCGCATCGACCATCAAATCATCAGCGATTTCAAGAGTTTCTGTGCCATCCGGGTCTGGGCTGAACAAGGCTGGATCGGTGCTTGGGTTCAACCGCGAAATCGCGGGCAGGGACCAATGGGCCAGCGGCCTGTTGACACTGTCCGAAATGACCAACGTCGCCTCGCCAAAGGACAGGCCAACCTCGCGCCGCTGGGCGTCAGGGGTCGGCCGCCACAGGCCGGTGCTCTCCAGCCGTGCGTATTCCTTCAATGCTGTCATCCGGGGCCTGCTCTGCCTCCTGTATAAATATCAAGATACAAGAGTTTTTCGGTCAGGGGTAGAGAGTTCAACCCCCTAGCTGCGCACCCCGGCAAAACGGACCGCCCAATCTTCGCGCTCTTCGTCAGTGACCTTGCGGAAGGTCACTTCGGGCACAGAGAAGGCATGCCCGGGCGCCAGCGCGGCCAGGGCGGCGGGCACATCGTCGGGCCAGTCGGACAGATCGGTTTGCATGGCGGCCATCAGTTCGGCACTGGCATCGGGGAGGAAAGGAACGGACAGGACAGCATAGAACCGGATCAGGTTCAGGCCAAGGCGGACCTGCATTGCCGCCCGCTCCGGATCGGTCTTGATCGTGGTCCAGGGGGCGGCCGATTGCAGGTATTCGTTGCCCGCCGCCCAGATGGCGCGAAGCTCTGCCGCCGCCCGGCGGACTTCGATGGCGTCCATATGGCCCTCAAAGGCACGCACCCGGGCGGTGAGATCCGCGATCAGGGCAGTCTCCTGCTCGCCATATGCCCCGCCTTCGGGCACGGTCTCGCCAAACTTCGACCGGCAAAACTTGGTGATGCGGCTGACAAAGTTGCCCAGCACATCGGCCAGGTCCTTGTTAACCGAGGCCTGGAAATTGTCCCAGGTGAACTCCGCGTCCGAAGTTTCGGGGGCATGGCTCAACAGCCACCACCGCCAGTAGTCGGCCGGCAACAGCTCCAACGCCTGGTCCATGAAAACTCCCCGCCCGCGCGAGGTCGAGAACTGGCCACCGTCGTAGTTGAGGTAGTTGAAAGACTTGATGTAGTCGACCAGCTTCCAGGGCTCGCCTGACCCAAGGATGGTGGCGGGAAAACTCAGGGTATGGAAGGGCACATTGTCCTTGCCCATGAACTGGGTATAGCGCACGTCCTCGGCGCCCTTGTCGGTGCGCCACCAGCGTTCCCAGTCGGATCCCTTGCCGGCATCGACCCACTCTTGCGCGGCGGCAATGTATTCGATGGGGGCATCGAACCAGACATAGAATACCTTGCCTTCCATCCCGGGCCAGGGGGCGTCGCCCTTCTGGACGGGAATGCCCCAGTCGAGGTCGCGCGTGATCCCGCGGTCCTGCAGGCCGTCCCCGTCGTTCAGCCACTTCTTGGCGATCGACGTGGTCAGGATCGGCCAGTCGGTCTTGCTGTCGATCCAGTCCTGCAAGGCGTCGCGCATCTGGGACTGGCGCAGGTAAAGGTGGCGGGTTTCGCGAACCTCAAGGTCGGTGGCGCCCGAGACCGAGGATCGGGGATTGATCAGATCGGTGGGGTCAAGCTGCTTGGTGCAGTTGTCGCATTGATCGCCCCGGGCCGACTCAAAACCGCAGTTGGGACAGGTCCCCTCTATATAGCGATCGGGCAAAAAACGGCCATCGGTGGGCGAATACATCTGCTCTTCCGACACTTCCTCGATCAGCCCCGCCTTGTCGAGGGCGGCGGCAAAGGCCTGTGTCAGCCGGTGATTGCGCTGGCCCGACGATCTGCCGAAATGATCGAACGACAGGCGAAATCCTTCGGCCAGCCTTGCCTGCACCTCGTGCATTTCGGCACAATACTCGGCCACAGGCTTGCCCGCCTTGGCCGCCGCCAGTTCGGCCGGCGTGCCATGCTCATCGGTTGCGCAAAGAAACAGCACCTCGTTGCCGCGGCCCCTGAGGTAGCGGGCATAAAGATCGGCGGGCAGCTGCGAACCGACCAGGTTGCCCAGATGCTTGATCCCGTTGATGTAAGGGATCGCAGAGGTGATCAGATGGCGGGCCATGGGCACGGACTCCTTGTGGTCGATATGACGGCTCTCATGTAGCCTCGACCGGGCAAAAGGACCAGAGGCAGGCAATACTGTGGCCACCACCCCTCATCTCGCCATAAATATCCCCGCCGGAGGCAGCCTGAGCCGCCAGAGGCGGCGAGGCAAATGACATCGCGCCGCAAGGCGCGGCATCAGGATCAGGGTGTCACCCTAGTGATTATCCCGGTTGCGGCCCAGAAGCTGGCCGATCCAGAACGATGTTCGGGGCGCCCAGACATAGGGCGTTCGGTTCTCCATCGCCGGGCGGGCGCGCATGCGCAAAAGGCCAAAGCCGACAAGCACGACATGGGCGAGCGAGATCAGGGTGAACAGCGCGCCGGGCCCGTAGCCCGCGATCAGGGCCGAGCTGATATAGGGCGCACCGATCGCGCCCACGGCATAAAAGAACATCAGGGCCGCTGACAGCTCCACCCGCTCTTCGCTGCTGGCGAAATCATGGGCATGGGCGGCTGAGACCGAATAGATCGGCACCGTTGTCATGCCAAAAAGGGCCGCTGCCCCCATCACCCCCAGGGTTCCCATGCTTGAAGCGCCGATGGTGATCCCGCAGGCCAGGACTGAGGCGACGGATAACCAGATCAACACCCAGCGCCTGTCAAACTTGTCGGCCAGCCAGCCGGCGGGATATTGGGCCAGCGCCCCTCCGGCCACATAGGCTGCCAGAAACAGGCCGATTTGCTCGGCGCCCAGCCCGACCTCGATGCCGTAGATCGGACCGACCATCCGGAAGGACGCCCCCGAGACCGCCGACACGATGCACCCCGCCACAGCGAGCGGTGACCGCGCCCAGGCCAGCCCGGGGCGCAACCTTCCCTGGGTCGGCAAGGGCGGCTGAGCGGTGTTGCTGACCGCAAGCGGCAGGATCGAGGCGCAGCAAAGGATCGTCAGCAGGTTATAGGCGATATAGGTCTCCATATCGGCCAGCGATCCGATCATGAACTGGGCCACGAGGCTCGCCGAGATGTCGACGATCCGGTAGCTGCCCATGGCCCGGCCCCGCGTCTCGTTGGTCAGCCGGGCCTGCAACCAGGCTTCGATCACCGTGTAGCAGCCCGCCACGCAAAGGCCTGACGCCACCCGCATCAGCGCCCAGGCCACGGGATCGGTAACCAGCACATGGGCGGCCAGGCCAATGGCCCCCATGGCCGTGAAACTGGCATAGGTCCGCGAATGTCCCACACTTGCCATCAGCCGTGGGGCAAGCCAGCAGCCGATGAAAAAGCCAAAGAAATGCGCCGATCCGAGAAAGCCGACTTCTGCATTGGTAAAGCCCGCCCCAAGGCCGGTCAGCGCATCCAAGGGGCCCACGCCGCCTGAGGACAGCTGCAACAGGCAGACCGACAGAAGCAGGGGCACGAAGGTGAGCATCAGGCGCATGTCCGGCACATTGTGCCTGTCCCGGCGTCGCCGCAACGACAATCCTTCGTCTTTTCAGTCGGGCGCTATAGTTTCTGGCCAGCCCTTTCCCCAAGCACCCCCGGTCCTTTCGCGCTTGCCACCAGAAGGGGGTGCGCTAGGGTCCGGCTCAAGAAAATCCATCCTTCAGGGACGCTTCATGAAACAGATTGCGCTTGGCCGGACCGGCATAACCGTTTCGGCGTGGTGCCTTGGCACCATGACCTACGGCAACCAGACACCTCAGGACGATGCCCACCGCCAGATCGACATGGCGCTCGAGGCCGGGATCGATTTTCTCGACACCGCCGAGATGTATCCGGTCAACCCCGTCACCAAAGAGACGGCGGGCCGCTCTGAGGAAATCATCGGCAACTGGATCGCGGCGCGGGGCCGGGGCGACATGAAGATCGCCACCAAGGTGGCAGGCCCCAATCCCGGCTTTGTCCGCGATGGCAAGGGCTACGACGGCAAGGTGATCCGCGAGGCGGTCGAGGCCTCCTTGCGCCGCTTGCAGACCGATGTCATCGACCTGTACCAGCTGCATTGGCCGGACCGGGGCACTTACATGTTCCGCCAGAACTGGGGATACGATCCGTCGTCCCAAGACCGCGACCGGACGCTGGCTCATATGGACGACGTGCTGACGGCGATGTCCGAGATGGTGGCCGAGGGGAAGGTTCGCGCCTTTGGCCTGTCGAACGAAAGTTGCTGGGGCACCACCCGCTGGATCGACCGGGCCGAGGCGCTGGGTGCGCCCCGCGTCGCCTCTGTCCAGAACGAATACTCGCTCATGTGCCGCCTCTACGACACCGATATGGCCGAAATGTCGGTCAACGAGGATGTGCTCTTGCTGTCCTTCTCTCCCTTGGCCGCAGGCATCCTGACCGGCAAATACCTGGACGGGGCAGTCCCAGCCGGCAGCCGACGGTCGCTGACGCCGGACATGGGGGGCCGGGTCTCGCCGCGCGAAGAACCTGCCGCCCGCGCCTATGTAGAGCTTGCGGCCCGTCACGGCCTTGATCCGGTCCATATGGCAATGGCCTGGCAAGGCACCCGTCCGTTCCCGATCTGCCCGATCTTCGGTGCAACGACTGCCGCCCAGTTGGAGCATATTCTGGCAGGAGCCGAGGTTATGCTAAGCGACGAGGTCCTCAAGGACATCGCGGCGACGCATAAGGCCCATCCGATGCCGTACTAGGCGTCCAAAGGGGCCAGGCGGGCCATCCGTCCGCCCGCCCCCTTTATACTGTCCCAAAGGCCAAATCCGGGACTAGAGGGCCAGCCGGAAGCGCGGCCCGATGGGGGCTGCTTCGTCAAGGCCCATCGCCCGGTAGGCCGCCTGCGCCCCTCGATTGTTGGGATGGGTGCCGATCGACAGACCTGCGCAGCCCCGTGCGCGGCCCTCGGCCACGGCCGCCGCGACGAGGGAGCGGCCGACACACTGCGACCGAAACCTTTCCCGCACGTAGAGTTGCTGGACATCCAGCGCCCGCTCGCCGGTATGCAGGCGGACCCTTTCGACGACGGCGGCATAGCCGATCACCCCAGCGGTCGTGGTTTCGGCGAGGAACGCCCGCGCCGGGGCGCCGCGATCAAAGAACAGGGCCTGAGTCTCTTGCAGTGTCACCGTGGCGACATCGCCATGGTAGGCGCTCAGCGCCTTGATAAGGGTGTGCAATTGCGGCAGATCGCCTTGTCTGGCGGGTCGTATCGTGTGCGGTATCATCTTGTTTTCCCTGGGTCTGACCTGGGGTTGGGAACCGCAGGTCCGCCAAAGAAAAAGCCGCCCTGCGGCGGCTTGTGGCAACGATATATGACGTGGCCGGCCGCTCTATATGCGGACGGTAAAATACCAACGTGTCTGATGGGCGGCCTGTGTCATGAGGTATGCATGCCGTTCGGCGCGGCTTTGGTCAAGCCTCAACATCCAATGGCTGTCGCGAATAGCCTGTTTCGGTCCGTTCCGAGGCTTGTGTTGCCGCAGTGAATCGCGGACGGTCTGCCCAAAGGGAGGGCCTGTGGATGCCGCTAGAAATGAACAAAGAGGTGTTTATCACCTGCGCCGTGACCGGATCGGGGGGGACACAGGATCGCAGCCCACATGTTCCAAGATCGCCTGCCCAGATCGCGGCAAGCGCCATTGATGCGGCCAAGGCCGGGGCGGCCATCGTCCATTGCCACGTGCGTGACCCCGACAGCGGCAAGCCATCGCGCCGGTTGGACCTGTACCGCGAGGTGACCGATCTGATCCGCGCCGCCGATGTCGATGTGGTCCTGAACCTGACGGCAGGGATGGGGGGCGACATCGTCTTTGGCGGGGTCGAGGCCCCGCTGCCCACAGGGCCGGGCACTGACATGGTGGGGGCGACCGAACGTGTCGCCCACATCGCCGAATGCCTGCCCGAGATCTGCACCCTCGATTGCGGCACGATGAACTTTGCCGAAGCCGACTACGTGATGACCAACACCCCTGGCATGCTGCGGGCGATGGGGCAGATGATGACCGACCTTGGCGTCAAGCCCGAGATCGAGGCCTTTGACACCGGCCACCTTTGGTTTGCCAAACAACTGGTGGACGAAGGTGTGCTGGACAGCCCCGCCCTTGTCCAGCTGTGCATGGGCGTGCCCTGGGGCGCGCCTGACGACCTCAATACCCTGATGGCGATGGTCAACAACGTGCCAAGGGACTGGACCTTTTCGGCCTTTGCCCTTGGTCGCCACCAGATGGCCTATACCGCTGCCGCCGTTCTGGCCGGGGGCAATGTGAGGGTCGGGCTGGAAGACAACCTTTGGCTGGGCAAAGGCCAATTGGCGACCAATGCCCAACTGGTCGAACGGGCTGTCGGGATTATCGAAGGGATCGGGGCGCGGGTGATCGGGCCGCAAGAGGTGCGCGAAAAGCTTGGCCTGACCAAGCGGGCACCGAGGGCCGCATGAAAGCGATTGCATTGGTCCTGACCCTTGCGCTTGCTGGATGCGCCTCGACCTCGGGCGGGCTGTTTCCAAGCTACCGCAATCAGGAGGTTCCCATCGCCTCCAAAGCCCTGTTCGAGCCTGATCGCTACCTTGGCCTCTGGTACGAGATTGCCCGCTATCCGGTCTTTTTCGAAAGGGGCTGTGTCGGCGTCACGGCAGAATATGGCGCCCGCGACGATGGCCTTATTTCGGTGCTTAACACCTGCCGGAACGAGGATGGCTCGGTCCGATCCGTTATCGACGGCACCGCCGAGATTGTCGGCCCCGGCCGGCTGGAGGTTCGGTTTGCCTCTGTCCCGTTCGTGGTGGGCGACTACTGGGTTCTTTGGGTCGACGAAGGCTATCGCACGGCGGTCGTCGGTGCGCCAAATGGGCGGTCGGGCTGGATCCTGAACCGCGACCCGCAAATCCCGCAGGACCGGTTGAATGCCGCCCGCGAGATACTGGATTTCAACGGATATGACCTGTCGCAACTGGAAATGGTGTCCCAGCCGACGGCAGAATAATTTGGCGGGCCATAAAGCAGCGCGCCCTTGGAGAAGACAACATGACAAAGACGGCGGCGATCATTGGGGGCGGTGTCATTGGCGGCGGCTGGGCGGCCCGGTTTCTGTTGATGGGCTGGGATGTCAGGGTCTTTGACCCAGACCCCGAAGCGGAACGCAAGATATCCGAGGTTCTGGCCAATGCCCGCGCCTCCTTGCCCGGTCTGGCAGACGTCGCCCTGCCGGAGGAAGGTCAGCTTAGCTATCACGATACCATGTCCGACGCCGTGGCCGGGGCAAGCTGGATACAGGAAAGCGTGCCCGAACGGCTGGAGTTGAAGCGCAAGGTCTACCAGACCCTGCAAGAGCATTGTGCCGAGGATGCGATCCTTGGTTCGTCCACCTCGGGCTTCAAACCGTCAGAGCTTCAGAATTGCGCCAGCAGGCCGGGCCAGATCGTGGTGACCCATCCGTTCAACCCGGTCTATTTGCTTCCCTTGATCGAGCTGGTCACGACCGAGGCCAACCCGGCCCATGTGGTCGACCGGGCCAAGGCAGTTCTGCAAGGAATCGGCTGCCACCCCCTGCACCTGCGCCGCGAGATCGACGCCCATATCGCGGACCGGTTCCTTGAGGCCGTCTGGCGCGAGGCGCTTTGGCTGATCAAGGATGGCATCGCCTCGACCGAAGAGATCGACGACGCGATCCGCTATGGATTTGGCCTGCGCTGGGCGCAGATGGGCCTGTTCGAGACCTATCGCATCGCCGGGGGCGAGGCCGGGATGCGCCATTTCGTTGAGCAGTTTGGGCCCTGCCTGTCCTGGCCCTGGACCAAGCTGATGGATGTGCCCGAACTGACGGACGAGCTGATCGACATGATCGCCGATCAGTCCGACGCCCAGTCCGGCGCCCATAGCATTCGGCAGCTTGAGCGGATCCGCGACACCAATCTGGTCAGCATCCTGCGCGGGCTCAAGGCGCAGGACTGGGGTGCAGGGAAACTTTTGAATGCGCAGGATCGCCGGATCGGCGGGTTGCCATCGACACTGGACGAGGTCGCTGACCTCGCCGCCCCGATCCTTGTGGTGGACCGGGCAGTCCCCCTCGACTGGACGGACTACAACGGCCACATGAACGAGGCCCGCTATCTGCAGGCGTTTGGGGATGCGACCGATCGTTTCATGATGCTGGTGGGCTGTGACGCGGATTACATCGCCTCGGGCGGGTCCTACTTCACCGCCGAAACCCACATCCGCCATATTGACGAGGTGCGGGCCGGGGCGCGGATTCGCGTCGTCAGCCAGTGCCTGATGGGCGAGGGGAAAAAGCTGCACCTGTTCCACCGGATGTACGAAGGCGACCGGTTGCTGGCGACGGGCGAGCATATGTTGATCCACGTCAGCCTTGAGACCCGCAAGGCCAGCGTTCCGGATGACCGCGTGGCGGTCCCGCTGGCCCGCATTGCGGCGGCCCATGCCGGACTGCCGCGTCCCGAAGGGGCGGGTGCTGCTGTCGGAGTGCGCTAGTCCAGGCTCCGGTCCAGCTCGCGGCGCAGGGCGATCAGGTGATCGGTCACCGTATGGGCGGGCACTTCGGCCGCCCGGACCAGACCGTCGAAATGGCGGCTGATCGCTTGCACCCGCTCTTTGTCGCGAAAGGCAAGGTAGTTGCGGCCCAGATAGATGACGGCCAACAGCGGGCCAAAGACGGTGACAGGGGCAGAAAACAGGCGGCGGGCGTCGAACAGGTAAAGGCGCAGGGTCGGGTACAGTTGGCTGTGAAGCTCGATCATATGATCAAGCTGCGCCTTGCGGATGTCGGGGGACAGGTCCGCGTAATAGCCCGTCCCGGACGCAAAGGCGGTCATCTCATGCACCGGAAGGGCGATTTCGTAGTCTGACCGCGCCCCGCGCATCCACTCGAGCCGGTCCTCACTCGCGCCGATGGCCTGACCGGTCGTGCGGCCTAGGGACGGGGTATACTCCCACTCCAACATTTCCGGCGTCTTGAGCATGTCGGGCAGGCCGGCAGGCACATGCCGGATCTTGTAGCCTGCGGCCTCCTGGTGCCAGTTAAAGATCTGTTCATCTACCAGCGCCCTGGGCGCCTCGGTGATCGACATGGCGGCGGCGATCAGGTCGGCGGCCCGTTCCGGTCGGTCCGAAAGACCCAAAAGCCAGTCCGAAGAGACGCCAAGCGCGCTGGCGCAAGAGGCGACCAACTGGGCATTGGGAAGGCGGGCCCCACCATCCAGCAAAAGCTGGGAAATGGTCGACCGGTCGACGCCCGCCATCCGGGCCAGCCCGCTTTGGGTCTCGCGCCGTTCGTCCATCACCTGGCTTAATCTTTCCCGAAAAAGCTGAGCGCGGTCCCGTTTGTCGAGTTTTGTCACCATAGCAAGAATTATCGCACAGATGATGGATTTTGTTAAGTAGATACAGAATGGCCGGCCGCCGCGCTGCGGCGTTACATTTCTGTCATGCAATCAAGGAGTTTTAACGTGGAATCGCGCAAGCGAAGCCTGGTCAAGGCGCTGATCTGGAACATCATCGGCCTGTCGGTCATGACCCTTGTCGGGCTGGCGATGACCGGATCGGTGGGGCTGGGTGGCACAATGGCGTTGATCAACGCGGCCTTGGGGTTTGCCACCTATTTGGTCTACGAACGAGTCTGGGCCCGTATCCATTGGGGTCGTGACAGCTGGGGCGACGATGTCTGAGGTGACTAGCCCCACGAAACGCCGCCGCAATGTTGAGTGGCCGACGCTTGGCCTGATCATCCTTTGCTATGCCCTTTGGATCGCGGGGCTGTTCTGGCTTCCGGCGGTGTCCCTTTGGCTGGCCGTTTTGGTAGTGGGTGTGATGGCGGCCTTTCACGGCTCTCTTACCCATGAAGTCATCCACGGGCATCCTTTCGCCAACCTGCGTGTGAACGCGGCCCTTGTCTGGCCGGTGCTCTTGTTGGTGATCCCCTTCGCCCGGTTCCGCGACACCCATCTGGCGCACCACCATGATGCGGTCCTGACCGACCCTTTTGACGATCCCGAAAGCAATTACCTTGACGGCGGTCTATGGGACCGTTTGCCGCGTCCGGTTCAGGCTGTCCTGGCCTTCAACAACCGTCTGGCCGGGCGGTTGATCATCGGGCCGATCGTGGGGCAGCTGGCCTGGATGTGGAGCGATCTGCGGTTGATGCAGAAGGGGGATGGGCAGGTCCTGCGCGACTGGCTTTGGCACATTCCCTCGGCGGTCGCCGTGCTGGCGGTTGTGGCGGTGTCGCCGATGCCGGTCTGGGCCTATCTGATCGCGGTCTGGTTCGGGCTGAGCCTCCTCAAGATCCGCACCTTCCTTGAGCATCAGGCCCATGAAAAGGCACGCGGCCGGACTGTCATCATCGAGGACCGTGGGCCGCTTGCCTTTCTGTTCCTCAACAACAACCTGCACGTGGTCCACCATATGCACCCAAGGGTGCCCTGGTATCGTCTGCCCGCGCTTTATCGGGCGAACCCTGCACGCTATCTGGGGTGCAACGGGGGTTACCGGTTCAGGTCTTATGCAGAGGTGTTTGCGCGATACTTCTGGCTGGCAAAGGATCCGGTCGCGCATCCACTCTGGCGCCGGTAGGGGCAGAGTGCCATAGGATTAGGCATGGATGCCTGGATCCCCATCACCATTCTGGCCGCAGCGGCCCAGACCCTGCGCTTTGTCCTGCAAAAGCAGCTCAAGGGCGTGGGCCTGTCGACGGCCGGGGCGACCTTTGCGCGTTTTGTCTATTCCGCCCCGCTCGCCGCCCTCATGGCGCTGGCCTACTCAGGGGCAAGCGGGCAGAGCCTGCCCCAGATCCCGCCGGTGTTCTGGGCCTATGCTCTGAGTGGCGGCCTCACCCAGATCCTGGCGACAATGTGCGTCGTGGCGCTGTTTTCGCACCGGCATTTCGCCGTCGGCATCACGTTCAAGAAGACAGAAGTGCTGCTGAGCGTTCTCGTCGGCCTAGTTGTGCTGGGCGAGGGAGTGTCGGGGCTGGGGTTGCTGGCCATCCTTATAGGCCTTGGCGGGGTCTTGCTGCTGTCGGACCCGCCGGGAGGGGACGGGGACGGGGGCGGGGGCGGCGCGTGGCATCGCCGGATCTGGAACCGGGCGGCGGGGCTTGGGCTGGCCTCGGGCCTGTTCTTTGCCATTTCCGGGGTTGGTTATCGTGGCGCGTCGCTGTCTTTGGCCACAGGCGACACGTTTCAAAGGGCAGTGGTAACGCTTGCCTGCGTGACGGCGGCACAGGTTCTTGCGATGACCTTCTGGCTGCTTTGGCGGGAACGGGGCGAGATTACGAGGGTACTGGCGGCCTGGCGGGTCGCGGCGGGAGTTGGGCTGGCGAGCCTGGTGGGATCAACCTGCTGGTTTATCGCCTTTACCTTGCAGACGGTCGCCTATGTGAACGCGCTGGGCCAGGTGGAACTGGTGTTTTCCCTGATGGCCGGTGTGTTGATCTTTGGTGAGCGACTCGCACGGCGTGAATGGCAGGGGATGGCGCTTTTGGGGGCCAGCGTGCTGGGACTGGTCTTGTTTGCCTGACGGCAGCGCTATCGGCTGGGTCGGATGCCTCCGGCGGGAATATTTCTTGCAAGAAAAAGCGCAAGGTGCGTCAGAGAGAGCCAAGCGGGCTTTGTCCGCCAAGGCGGGAGACCAGCAGCGCCTCGTCATCGTTGCGGAAGTAGGGGACGAGGGCGGGTGGGCCGGGAACGTCGAGCCGGGCGGCAAGCTCTGCCAGCACCACCTCGGTTATGAAGGGCAGGTCAAAGCTGCGGGCCTTGTCGATGGGCACCCATTGCAGGTGGCTGAGTTCGTCGGCCGCCCGGCTGAAGTCATCAGGATCAGAGGCGAGCTGGTCGGCCTCCGCCATCAGGAACCGGGCATCGAACCGGCGCGGACGCCCTGGCGGGGTGACGGCGCGAAAGATGAAGGTCAGCCCCGAGGCATCTGGTCGATGCCCGGTTGCAGCAAACTCCGACCAGTCGGGCGGGGCATCGTGCCAGTCTGAAGGCCGGCCCAGGATCTGCCCGGTCTCTTCCCACAGTTCGCGGATCGCGGCAGCGGCCAGCGTATCGGGTGTCCGCAGGCTGTTTTCGGCCAGCCGCGCGGAGCAGGGATGGGGGAGCGGGCCTGCCAGAGGGATGCGGGCATCGCCGTCATCGACCGCGCCACCCGGAAAGACGAACTTCATCGGCATGAAGGCGGCTGTCGCCCCGCGTTGCCCCATCAGGATCGCCGGAGCCGTAGTCCGGTCGCGCAACAGGATGATCGTCGCGGCATCGCGAAGGGCCGTCTTGTCCATATGGCGCCCTCCTCATCAGTACCTAGTCGGAATGACCGAACCCGTGCATCCGTCGCGCCCATTGAATGGCCACGACGACGCCCTTCAGCCGGGGCAGAAGATAGAGCGAAAGGGCGACAGTTCCCAAGGTGAAAACCGAGGCCAGGACCATGGGTTCTGGTCTGTACGTCTCGAACACCAGAAGGATGAGGGGGGCCATCAGGTGCCCGACGATCAGGATCGTGAGATAGGCAGGGCCATCGTCAGCCCGGTGATGGGACAGGACCTGTCCGCAGGCAGGGCATTCATCGACGACCTTGAGATACCCGTCAAACAGGTGTCCTTCGCCACATTTTGGGCATTTGCGCCGAAACCCGTTGATCATGGCGGGTCGGGTCGGGCGGTCGATTTCGGTCACTGTCGCAGTCTGGGTCATGTCGTATCCTCGTGTTGAACCACACATGCGCCTTTTGGGATGCATTGAAAAGCCCGGAAGGGCAGGTTGCGGCCTGATGTCACCCGCATACCCGTCATGCACCAAAAAAACCGTGCCTGTGCGACGGAACTTTGCCTGACCGTCGTTTAGGGAGGGACTCGGGTAAAGAAGCCCGAGGTTCTTGGAAGCCGAATTGAGGATGATACCGATGAGAACCGCACTTTTGACGACAGCCATCGCGGCTGCTTTGGTTGTGACCCAGGTGTCGGCACAGGGGATGGACGACAGGTCCGGCCCGCGAGGAGCGATGGCGAGCTTTGCCGAACTGGATGCCGATGGCGATGGCAACCTGACCCTCGACGAAATGAGTGCAGCCGGTGCAGCCCGGTTTGCGATGGCCGACACCGATGGTGACGGCGGTCTGTCTGTTGCGGAACTGACGGCCCGAGCCGAAGAGGGTATGATGCAGCGTATGGCCGACCGTGTTGCGTCGATGCTTGACCGTCGTGACAGCAACGGCGACGGCCTGCTGCAGCCCGACGAAATGATGGGGCGTGGTCCAGGCCCCGAGCGCATGTTTGACCGCTTGGATACTGACGACGATGGTGTCGTGTCACAAGCCGAGTTCGACGCCATGCAGGCCCGCATGCACGACCGTCGCGCCGACCGCGGCGAGGGCGGCCCGCGTGGAGATCATGGAGGGCGTGGCGATCACGGCCAACATGGTCACCATGGCGACCACCAGGGGCCTCGTGATCGGGGCTGACGCGCCCGACAAGTGCTAGGGTGGGCCGATCTGTCGGCCCGCCCGACGATGGACGCCGCCCCGGTACGGAGCTACGACAGTCTGCAATGGATATGGCGACACAACAGCAAGGGTCGCGGCCCGCCGACACAGGTCCCGATCCCGACGGGGCCCTGCTGGTCGCCTTTGCCAATGGCGATCCGGAGGCCGCCCGCCTGCTGACGGGCAGGCTGGTGCCAAAGGTCCTGGGGCAGGCCATGCGCATGCTCACCGACCGGGCCGAGGCAGAAGACGTTACCCAGGAGGCGATGGTCCGGCTGTGGCGGATCGCACCGGACTGGCGTCAGGGCGAGGCCAGGGTCTCAACCTGGTTGTACCGGGTGACGGCCAACCTGTGCACGGACCGGCTGCGCCGGAGACGTCAGACCGTGTCCCTCGACGGGGTGACAGACCCTGCGGATGGCGCGGCCTCGGTGGCCGATCAGATGCAGGGGCAGGCCCGGATGTCGGCCCTGTCGGCCGCGCTGGCCGCGCTGCCGGACCGGCAGGCACAGGCGGTTGCCCTTCGGCATCTGGAGGGTCTGGCGAATCCAGAGATTGCCGAGATCATGGACATAAGCGTCGAGGCGGTCGAAAGTCTGACCGCCCGGGGAAAAAGGGCGTTGGCGGCCATTCTGGCGGGGCGCAAAGCAGAATTGGGGTATGAAGATGAGTGACCCGACTATGGACAATCACCTTGCAGCCGACATGGCGGCCTTGGACGCCCTCTTGGCCGAGGTCGCGGCAAGCCCCGTCGAGGCGCCGGGCGATGACCTTGTAGCACGGATCCTTGCGGATGCCGGCGCGGCCCAGGTCGATACCGTCGCGGCCCCGGCCTCTGTCCCAGTGACGCCGGCCTGGCGGGGCTGGCTTGACGCCTTGGGTGGCTGGCCGACTCTGGGTGGGCTGACTGCCGCGGCCGTGACGGGCCTCTGGATCGGGGTTGCCCCGCCGGCGGCCGTCGACGATCTGGTCGCGAGCGTCCTGGGTGAAACCGTGTCCCTGGATCTGGCCGGACTGGGCGATACTTTTGAATTGGAGGGCTAGGGGATGCCGCAGGAACCAAAGGCGGCTGGCCCGTCGTCCAGAGGATTACGCCTCGCTCTTGTTGCGTCGCTGGCCCTTAACCTTCTGTTTGTCGGTCTTGCCGTCGGAGCGGCCTTTAACTGGCGTTCCGGCGGCGGGCCCCCGCGCAGCTTTGACCTGTCCGTCGGTCCTTTGGGCCGGGCGTTGGAGCCTGAGGACCGTCGGGCCATCGCAGAGGCCCTGCGTGACCGGGCCCGGATCCGGCCGCCCAGCCGTTCCGACCGTGAAGCCATGGCGCGGGAGGTGGTCCAGTTGCTCCGAGAGGAGCCCTTTGACCTCGACCGTTTTGCGGATCTGCTCAGCGCGCAGCGGAGCTTTGGGCAAGAGGTTCAGGCGGCGGCACAGACGGTCTTTGTTGCGCGTATCGCGGGACTGTCCGCCCAGGAGCGTGCCGATTTTGCTGACCGGGTCGAGCGGCAATTGGGCCGTGACGGCCATGAAGACCGTCGAAACTGAGGGGTAGGCGTCCGCTTCAAGAGTGAGCCGGCTTTTTTCGCGAGCCCGACCCTCTCCGGTCAGGCGGCAGAACTGCTGAGCGTGACCTGATTTCGCCCCGCGGTCTTTGCTGCGTATAGTGCTGAGTCCGCGCGGTCATAGAGGGCCCTAATCCCGGCCTCGGTCTGACAATCGCCACCGCCGATCGCTACGCCAACAGAGAGCGTGACCTCGACCCCGGACGTGGTGTTCGGATCTGTGGCATGCCGCGCATCGGCAAGGTCGAAGCCCTTGCTGCCAACCGTTTGTCGCAAGCGTTCGGCCATCACGCGGGCCTCGTCCAGGGTGCTGTCGCGCAGGACCACCAAGAACTCTTCGCCGCCAATCCTGGCCACAAAGTCGTCTGCCCGCATTTCGGCTTTCAGCCGGTCGGCCACCCCGACCAGAACCCTGTCCCCGGCGGCGTGCCCGTAAGTGTCATTGATGGCCTTGAAGTGGTCGATGTCCAGGATCATCGCGGCAAATGTCCCCTGTCTGCGCAGGGCTGCCCTCGCGACGACGGAAATCTCGGACAGGGCGTAGCGGCGGTTGAAAAGCCCTGTCAGCGGGTCGGTTATGGCGGCTTCCAACCCGTTGCGCGCGTTTTCCCGCAGCCGGTCCGAGGCCGCCTTTTGCCGCAAAAGCGCGTCAATCCGGTAGTCCAACTCAGCCGCGCTGATCGTTTCGCTGACAAGATCATTCGCACCAAGGTCGAGTGCCAGGACAGCAAGATCATTGGCACCGGGCGGCAGAATCACAAGCTGGGCTGCGTGGCGGCTGTCGGACTGACTGCGCAGGTCTGCCAACAGGCGGAACAGATCGCCCGGGCCGACCCCGCCACCGGCGGAATCGATGACAAAAAGATCGGGTGCGCGGCTGGACTGGATCGGGGGCAACCGGGTCGGTGAAGGGTGGACCTGACATTGAATGCCGCGGTCCTTGAGCCGCTGGCAAATCGGCGCAAGCCGATCTGCGCGCTGGGTCAGGACAGACACAAGCGAGGGGGTGGCCACATAGGGCGCACGTTCTTCGGCAAAACTGAAGGCGACGGCCGGGCCGGTTTCGGGACAAAGCTCTGCCTGTGCGTCGCGCGCGCGCAAGACACTTCGGATCCGGGCGAGTAACCGTGCCGGGTTTGCCGGCTTTTCAAAGATGTCGACGGCCCCCGCCTGAAGGATGGAAACCCGCGCCGCGCTTCCGACGTCCTTAACAAGGGCGATCACAGGGATCATTCCTGCAGGTTCTGGACCAAGCGGGCCAGGCAGGCTGCCTGGGCCACGAACAACCCGTGTCAGGCTGCTGCACAGGGCAAGTGACGCGGCCAGGGTGGAACTGAAATCCATCAGGATCACATCGGGCCTGAACTCGGCAATCCGGGCCTGGAGTTCGCTGGCCGAGTTGACACCGGAAACCTCGTACCGGGCCGCCTCAAGCATGCTGCGGATCAGGATCCTGTTGGTGGCGATCGGCTCGACAATCAGTATGCGGCCCGACATTGTGAAACCTTTCCTCGGGCCGTATGCCCATCCTTGCCTGACAGTTGCTCGGGAATGGTTAAGAAACAGTTTCATGAAACCGGAGGTTTTGAATGGAATCCAACAGAGCCGAGATGATCGCCCTCCAGGCCCTTGGATGGCTGGCCGCGAATGACGACCTTTGGCCCACCTTCCTGGGGTCGACAGGCGCCGCCGCCGAGGATGTGCGGGACCGGGCGGCCGATCCGGCCTTCCTCGCCTCTGTTCTGGAATTCCTGACCATGAATGACGAATGGGTTGTTGCTTTCTGCGATACGGCCAACATTGCCTATGACACGCCGCTCCGGGCCCGCTATGCCTTGCCTGGCGCGGAAAAGGTGGAATGGACCTGAAATGGCGAAGCACGTTGGGCCGGTAAACGGCATCTTGTTCGACAAGGACGGAACCCTGTTTGACTTTCATGCCACATGGGGGGCCTGGTCGGCGGGCTTTCTGGAGGCAGAGGCCGGAGGCGATCCTGCCCTGAAGGCGGAATTGGCCCGGATCATCGGCTATGACCTTGATCAGATGCGGTTTCGTCCCGAAAGCGTTGTCATCGCCAACACGGCCGAGGTTGTGGCCGACCTCATCCTTCCGGTGCTTCCGCCACAGTCCAAGGCCGTTCTCATAGACCGGATGAACGCGCGCGCCGCAACAGCCCCCCAGATCGAGGCGGCGCCCCTTCGGCCCTTGCTCGAGGGGTTTCGCGCCCGGGGCCTTTGCCTTGGCGTTGCCACCAACGACGCCGAGGCCCCGGCGCGCGCCCATCTGGGAACAGCGGGGGTGACCGGGCTTTTTGACTTCATCGCAGGCTTTGACAGCGGACATGGGGCCAAGCCTGCACCAGGCCAGTTGCTTGCCTTTGCCACGGCCTTCGACCTTGACCCGCAGACCTGTGTGATGGTCGGCGACAGCCTGCACGACCTGCACGCCGCGCGGGCGGCAGGGATGCTGGCCGTGGCCGTCCTGACCGGTGTCGCCACCCATGATGATCTGGCAGAGGCGGCCGATGTGGTCCTGCCGTCGATTGCCGATCTTCCAAACTGGCTGGGGCATTAGGAAAGATCAAAAGCGACGCGGGCTGTCGCTGATGTTTTGGCAACCTGTTCGGGGGCTTGTCAGTGTCGGCATCAGAGCAAGGAGCCCATGCCATGGCCGACGACAGTCCCCGTAAACGCCGAACCGGTGGCCGCGCCGGAAACTCTGCCCGCAGGGGGACCGCCCTGTTCGAGCAAATGCCCTGGCGCCTGCCCGTCAACATCGACCGCCCGACCGAGCCCTTGGGAGAAGAGGGGGTTGCGGCGATCCACGACGGAGCGATGCGCATCCTAGAGGAAATCGGGATCGAGTTTCTCAATGAAGAGGCGCTGGATCTGTTCCGTGAGGCTGGCTGCAAGGTCAACGGTACCAACGTCCGCATGGGCCGTGACTGGGTCATGGAGATGGTGGGCAAAGCCCCCGCCCAGTTCGACATCACGCCCCGGAACCCAGACCGCAAGATCACCATAGGCGGCACGCATATCCTGTTTGGCAACGTCTCCTCGCCGCCGAACTACTGGGACATGGAGATTGGCAAGAAGGTCTCGGGCACGCGGGCACAATGCGCCGATCTGCTGCGGTTGACCCAGTACTTCAACTGTATCCACTTTGCCGGGGGCTACCCGGTAGAGCCTGTGGACATCCACGCCTCGGTCCGTCACCTCGATGTGGTCTTCGACAAGATGGTCCTGACCGACAAGGTCGCCCATGCCTACAGTCTCGGGGCCGAGCGGGTCGAGGATGTGATGGAAATGGTGCGGATTGCCGGTGCGATGACGGAAGAGGAGTTCGCCTCTGCACCGCATATGTACACCAACATCAACTCTACCTCGCCGCTCAAACACGACGTGCCGATGATCGACGGCTGCCTGCGCTGCATCCGCAAGGGGCAGGCGGTGATCGTGACGCCCTTTACCCTTGCCGGGGCGATGGCGCCCGTCACCATGTCCGGGGCCGTGGCCCTCTCGATAGCCGAGGCGCTGTCGGCAATCGCGCTCTTTCAATACGTCCGGCCCGGCTGTCCCTGCGTGATCGGGACCTTTACCTCCAACGTCGACATGAAGTCGGGGGCCCCGGCCTTCGGCACCCCAGAATACATGCGGGCCACCCAGATGACCGGGCAGATGGCGCGGTTCTACGGGTTGCCGATGCGGGCCTCGGGGGTCTGTGCTGCAAACGTGCCCGATGGGCAGGCCATGTGGGAGACATCGAATTCCCTGTGGTCGGCCGTCCAGTCTGGCAGCAACATCGTCTATCACGCCGCGGGCTGGCTCGAAGGCGGGCTGATCGCAAGCCCCGAAAAGTTCGTCATGGATTGCGAAATCCTGCAGATGATCCAGCGCTATATGGAACCTGACATAACGGCCACCGGGCCGGAGGAAATCGCCCTCGACGCCATCCGCGAAGTTGGGCCGTCGGGGCATTTCTTCGGCATCCAGCACACCCAGGACCGCTATGAAAAGGCGTTCTACCAACCCTTCATCAGCGACTGGCGGAATTATGAGGCCTGGGAACTGGCAGGCGGCGTCTGGACGGCCGAGCGGGCGCACAGGATGTTCAAGGAAATCGTGGCAGGCTTTGAGCCGCCCGCCATGAACCCCGGCGTAAGAGAAGAGCTGGAAGCCTTCGTCACCCGCCGCAAGGCCGAAGGTGGTGCTCCAACCGACTTCTGATCACGCCGCCGGGGCGGTCGTCCACATCGGCCGGGCGAAAGGGGCTGCGACTTGCTCCTTCGCTCTGTCTCAAATACTCAAACCTGCCCTGCCAAAAGTAAAGGTCGCTGCGGAGGCTTGCATTGGCCGAAACCCCTCAAAGACCTTCTGTGAACGCGTAGGCCAGCGTCCGCACGACCTCTTTGAGCGCCTCTTGGCGGTCGGCACCGGCTGACAGGGCCGAGTGAAAGACCGCGACCTGACGGTCGGCGCTTGTGCCCGTTTGCAGGATACGACCGGCGCTTTGCACCTCCTCAAGGCAACCCAATGCAGAAGCGTGCGGGGTGACAAGGTCGATCAACTCCTCGAACAGGGTGGAAAAGGGGACGACCTCGCTACGGCCAAAGTCGATGAGCCCTTCTGTCAGACCATAGCGCTGGGCCCGCCAGCGGTTCTCGCCAATCAAAAAGCGGTCATATTCGCGCCAGCGCTTGTTTTCGTGGCGCAGCGAATACAGCATCCGGAACAGGCTTTGGGTCAGCGCCGCGATGGCGATGGCATCATCCAGACGGGGCGAGACATCGCAGATCCGCGATTCCAGCGTCGGAAACCGGGCCGAGGGGCGCAGATCCCACCAGACCTTGGTGGCATCCTTGATCGCACCGGACTTGACGATCATCTGAACCGACCGGTCGTATTCCGCAAAGCTCAGAAAATGCGGCGGCAGGCCGGTGCGGGGCAGGTTGTCAAACACGGTCAGCCGGTAGGAATGCAGGCCCGTTTCATGCCCCTCCCAAAACGGCGAGGATGTGGAGAGGGCCAGAAGATGGGGCAGAAAGTAGGAAAACTGATTGAGCAGGTCGATCCGCAGATCGTCATCCTCGATCCCGACATGCACATGCATCCCGCAAATCAGCATCCGCCGGGCGACCCCTGCAAGGTCTTTTTCGAGGGTCCTGTAGCGCTCCTTGTCGGTAAAGTGCTGATCGTGCCAACGGGCAAAGGGGTGGGTGGACACGGCCAGAGGCGCCAGCCCATGGTCATTTGCGATTTCGGCCACGGTCCGGCGCAGGTGGGCCAGATCCTCGCGGGCTTCGGCCACCGTGGCGCAGACGCCCGTTCCCACTTCGATCTGGCATTGCAGAAATTCGGGGCTGACCTTCTTGGCCAACCGGTCAACGCAGGCTTGCATCAAACTGTCGGGGGCCGCCACCAGGTCGAGGGTGTCGCGGTCGACCAGCAGGTATTCTTCCTCGATACCAAGGGTGAAGCTGGGGACAAAGGCAGCCATGCGCAGGTCCTTGAGTGACGCCTGCTGGGACAGGCTGTTTGCCTGGCCCATTCCACGTCCCGAATGGCCTGCTTGTCAACCAGAGCGGTGGTCCCTGCTACACCCGCAGGGTCCGGCCCTTGGATCGGACCGTCAGGCCTTGCGCCGTGCCGGACGGGAAAACACCATCTTCTGATCCCGCAGTTTGTCCTGTGGTCCCATCCAGGCATAGGCCAGCAAGGACGGTTCCCTGTCGGACACCGTGATCCGGTGCAAATGGCCGGGCGGGTTAAAGATCAGCGAACCCGGTGCGTAGACCCCGTGATGGTTCTCGGACACTGCACCCGACAGGCAGACATAGCTTTCCGTGATGCCATCATGGGCATGAACGGTGTAGATGCAGCCGGGGGCAAACAGGACAAGCCCAAGGATGACGTCAGAGGTTTCGACCGGGCCCGCAGGGCCCGCGATTTCGGCATAGCCATAGCTGCGCTCCAGCCCCTTTGGCACCTTCTCGTAGCCGTATTGCCAGTGCAGTTCGGGCGCGATTGCATCCAGCGTCCGGATCAGCGCCGCCAGTTGCGCCTGCCGCCCCTTGTCCAACGCCCGGCGCAGATGCCGCGTCACTGGCAGGGCGGTTGGCGGAGATGTGACCTTGAGGGGGGCATTGGCCTTGATCGCCCGGTTGACGGCCTCTCGCACGGCGCGTTGATGTGACCGAACCGGCAAACTGCCGCCAGAGGGAAGAAAGCGATAAAGCTCATAGAATTCCCGCAACAGGTAGGCCCAGTCCGGGTGGTCAGATAGTCGCCTGGTCTCGGTCATGTCGCCCTCTGCTCGCGTCGATGGGGCACAGTGCAATTCCGCCCGCATCGGTCTTGCCGAAAACCGACATGTCATGACGCGAATGTCAGCAGCGTCCCGATGCACTGCGGATCGTGGATTTTCTTTTCCTCTGCGATGGTCCGTGGCCCGGCGTGCTGCCTATTCCTCGTTCAGGCACTCGGTCAGTGCCTTGGCCAGTCCCTCGATCAGGGCGGGATACAGCGCCACTCCGGGTTCCAGGTGCATCCCTTCGGAATCAACCATGACAATCCGGGCCTCGGTCCCGTCGACGAGCAGGTTGGCCCATTCGGGGCTGGTCTGGGCGTCTGTCAGAATGCAACGCACGCCGCTGCTCTGGACCTGATCGCGCAGCTCGGCCAGATGGGCGGGCCCGGCAGAGCTGGCGTCCGAGAGGCTGATTGCCCCAAGCGAAGGCAGGTCGAACCTCACTTCGAAGTACTGGAACGCGTCATGGGGCACGACAAAAGACAGGCCCGAGAGCGGTGCTAGGTCTGCCGTCACTGTTGCGATCAATTGCGCCATCTGCGCGGCGAACTGGCTGGCGTTGCTGGCATAATTTTCGGCGTTCGCCGGGTCCATGTCCCCAAGCGTCCGGGCGATCGACCCGGCCCATGCCGCTGCCACCAGGGGGTCGAGCCAGGCGTGGGGGTCAGTGTCCGCCAAGTCTTCGTCGCCGTGATCATCGTCATGATCATGCGCATGGTCGTGGTCATGCCCGTCGTCGCTGAAAAAGGCTGGATCGTCCCGCAGGGTCAGCCGAACCCAACCGTCGCTGTCCAGTAGTGACACCTGCCGCGCCTCGGTCCCCAGCGTCTCAAGCGGCGCCGTCAGCCAGGGTGTCAGGGCTGGACCAACCCAGAGGATCAACTCGGCCCGCGCAATCGTCGTGGCATCCGAGGGGCGCAGGGCATAGCTGTGCGGTGATGCGCCGGGCGGCAGCAGCAGCGTCGGCGTGCCCATCCCGTCCATAACCGAGGCCACGATGCTGTGTAGCGGCGGCGTATCGACAAGGACCTCGGGTACATCCGCGAGGCTTTGGGAGGCGACAAAAGTCAGAGCGGTGCTCAGACCATGGGCGAGGGTGCGGGGGAAGGGGGGCATGGGACCTCTTGAGCTTGGAACTGACAGGCTCTATAAAGGAGATGTTATATCATAACAAAAGGGCGAATTGACCTGTGGAACATTCCACGTCGACCAGCGGCTTCAGCCGCCATGACCATGACGCCTGCATCAGCGGCGCCATCGAAAAGGCCGCACAGCACTGCGCCAAAAACGGCCTGCAGCTGACGCCTGTGCGCCGTCGCGTGCTGGAAATCCTGCTTGAGGCGCATACCGCCATGGGTGCCTATGAGGTGCTGGACCGTTTGGCGGCCGAAGGTCTGGGGTCGAAACCGCCGATGGCCTATCGCGCCCTGTCGTTCCTGACCGAACATGGGTTTGCCCACCGGATCGAACGGTTGAATGCCTTTGTCGCCTGCACCCACCCCGGCGCAGCCCATGATCCGGCCTTCATGATCTGTCGCGCCTGCGGCACCGTGGCAGAGGCAGAGGCGGCCATGTCCAGCGGCCCCCTGAGCCGGTCCGCCGAGGCGGCCGGTTTCATGATCGAACAGACGGTGATCGAGGCCGAAGGGCTATGCCCCGGCTGCCAGCCCGGACCGGGCCAATGATCCTGATCGAAGCGCAGGGAATTGCGGTCCGTCAGGGGCGAACGCAGGTGTTGGACGGTGTCTCCCTTTCCGTCAGTCGGGGAGAGATCGTGACCATCGTCGGGCCAAACGGGTCTGGCAAATCCACCCTTCTTCGGGCGCTGATCGGGGCGCTGAAACCCAATCGGGGCAAGGTGCGGCGGGCCGAAGGGCTGCGGATCGGCTATGTCCCGCAAAAGCTGCATATCGACCCCAGCCTGCCCATGACCGTTCGCCGGTTCCTTGACCTGCCGCATCGGGTGGCCGAGGACGAGGCCCGCTCTGCGCTTGAACGGGCCGGGGTGGCCGGGGTTGCCCATCGGCAAATGTCAGACCTGTCGGGGGGGCAGTTCCAGCGGGTGCTGCTGGCTCGTGCTATCCTCATCAACCCCGATATCCTGATGCTGGATGAGCCCACGCAGGGTCTCGACCAGCCGGGACAGGCGGCCTTCTATCGCCAGATCGAGGATGTCCGCGCCCGGCTGGGTTGCGCGGTGCTGATGGTCAGCCACGAATTGCACGTCGTCATGAGCGCATCGGACCGGGTCATCTGCCTGAACGGGCACATCTGCTGCGAGGGGACGCCCGAAGTCGTCCGGGCCGCCCCGGCCTATCGGGAACTGTTCGGAACAGGGACGGGTGGGGCACTGGCGCTGTTTCGCCATGAACACGACCATGACCACGGGCATCCTCATGGACACGATCAGCACGATCATGGTCATGGGGGGACCCATGACGCCGGAAGCGCGGGTGGCGTGTCCGAGCCCGCCAAACAGGAGCACGCTACCTGATGCTGGACGACTTTCTGGTGCGGGCAGCGCTTGCCGGGCTTGGCACGGCGATCGCAGCCGGGCTTCTTGGGTGTTTCGTCGTCTGGCGGCGGATGGCCTATTTCGGCGATGCGACGGCCCATGCGGCGATCCTTGGGGTGGCGCTGTCGCTGGCCTTTTCCCTGTCGGTCTTTGGCGGTGTTCTGGCGGTGGCCCTTGCCATGGGGCTGTTGCTGCACAGGCTTGAAGGGCAGGGGCGTGAGGTCAATACCGCGCTGGGGGTGCTGGCACATACCGCGCTGGCGTTGGGGCTTGTCGCGGTGGCCCTGATCCCGGGCATGCGGGTCGATCTGGAGGCCTATCTGTTTGGTGATGTGCTGACCGTGACGCGGGGGGACCTTGCCGTAATCTGGGGCGGGGCAGCGGTGGTCGCGGCGGTTCTATGGTGGCATTGGTCTGCCTTGCTCACCGCTACGCTCAACCCCGATTTGGCGCAGGCGGCGGGAATTGATCCCCGGCGCGAGCAGTTGATCCTGACATTGATGCTGGCCTGCGTTGTGGCGGTTGCGATCAAGGTTGTCGGCGCCTTGCTGATCACGGCCCTTCTGATCATTCCAGCCGCCGCCGCCCGCAGCTTTGCCCGCACGCCCGAGGTCATGGCAGGGATCGCCATGCTTTTTGGGGCCATCGCAGCCCTCGGCGGGCTGGGCAGTGCCATCGTCTTGAACACTCCGGTGGGGCCGTCCATCGTCTGCGTTGCAGCTGGGCTGTTTGCGTTATCCCGGCTGGCGGGACGAAGCGGCTAGACTTGTCAGGACATTTTCTCAGAGGCTGACTTTTGATGTGGTGGCGGTGACGTCCACGTAGACGGACGATGAGACATTGGTTTGTAGCGAAAGTATTTCTGGCAGCCGGGGCGCTGGCGGTAGAGGCCCAATGCCTTGCGCCTTCAAGTCAGGCTCATGGCGCCGGGGTTAGTGTGGCCCATGGGGCAGATGGACAGATCTTGATCATCTCGCGCAGCCGCTGAGAGGGGGAAGAATTTTCGCGAAAATTCTTGGGCGACCTCAAAGGTCGAGGGTGATCGTGACCGGCCCGTCATTGATCAGGCTGACGGCCATATCCGCGCCAAACCTCCCCATCTCTACGCCGATGCCAAGGTCCCGCAGGGCCTGTGCAAACGCCTCATAGAGCTGGTTGCCGATGTCTGGTGCGGCGGCGGCGGAAAAGCCGGGGCGGTTGCCGCGGGATGTGTCGGCGGCCAGGGTAAACTGGCTGATGACAAGGGCCTGACCACCGATGTCGGTCAAAGAGCGGTTCATCTTGCCCTCGGCATCCTTGAAGATGCGCAGTTTGGCGATCTTGGCGGCCAGCAGGGCGGCTTTGCTGTCATCATCGCCCACCATCGCGCAGACGAGGATCATCAGGCCGGGCCCGATCGCGCCGATGGTTTGCCCATCGACCGCAACGGCGGCCTCGCTGACCCGCTGGACGACAGCCCTCAAAGCTCGGTGTCCCAGGGCGGGTTGGCGCCGGCCCGGCTGACGGTGATGGCGGCCGCGCGGACACCGAGGGTCAGGGCCTCGCGGATCACCGCTTCGGTCAGGGTGTCGAGGCCGGATTTCGTCAGCACGCCCGCCTTGTGCAAGGAGGCCAGCACCCCTGCGTTGAAGGTGTCGCCAGCGCCCACGGTGTCGGCGACAGTGACGGGCGTGGCGGCGACAAAGGTCGCCCCCTGGGACGAGTATGCGGTGGCACCGTCGGCGCCTTGCGTGATGCAGACCAGCCGTGGCCCCTTGGCCATCACCCCTTTGGCCAGCTCGGCCATATCGCCCGGGCCCATAAGCCAGTGCAAATCCTCATCCGACAGTTTGACGATATCCGCCCGGGCCATCATCCGGTCGATCCGGGCGCGGTAGGACGACGCATCCGTGATAAAGCCTGGTCGGATATTCGGGTCGATCATCGTGACTGTCGTCGCTGCGGCCTTGACCTGAAGCGCCTCATAGGCGGTGCCGCAAGGCTCTCCCACAAGGCTGATGCCGCCAAAGAACAGGGCATCCGCCCCGGCCAGATCCGGCAGATCCGCCTCGGTCAGCATCCGCCCGGCGGTGTTTTCGTCGTAAAACGCATATGTCGCTTGCCCGTTGACCAGCCGCACGAAGGCAAGTGTGGTCGGTCTGTCCGAAACATGGGCGGGACTGCTGTCGACCCGGCTGTCAGCAAGGACCTTGCGCAGCAGATCACCGAAGAGGTCGGAAGAGAGCCCCGAAAAGAAGCCCGCAGGTACCCCTAACCGCCCAAGGGCGATGGCGGTATTGAAAACCGCCCCGCCTGCATAGGGGGCAAAGGCATCTTCGCCCGCCACAGATTTGCGTGGCAGCATGTCGATCAGGGCTTCGCCACAGGACAGGATCATCGGGACCTCCGGTTCATGTTGGCGCTAACACCAAGGATGGATTGAAGGGGTGCCCGCTAATTTGGCGGGCGTCAAGACTGCATTGGTCCGCGGGCAGACCCAAAGCGACCAGACCGCCTGAGGGCGGGGCTGCGCTGGTCATGCATTGGCCAGTTCGGACCCTATTGGGACTGCGACGCGATATAGGCCACGATCCCCGCCACGATCAGGCCAATGACGACGGCAAACGCGATCTTCCAGGCCGACCATGGGCGTTCGCCCTTGACCTTGCCCGTGCGGCCGTTGACGACAAAGCGGTAGGTCTTGCCCCGATATTTGTAGGCCGCCAGCCAGACCGGCAGCAGGATGTGCTTGAACGTGATGTCGCGAATGTCGGTGTCCACATTGTGGACCCTCTGCTCATCCCCGCCGATGTCCCGGCGGACATCCTGCCGGATGACGCCGTCCATGATGCCGCGCGCCTCGTCAAAGCCAGCGGCAAGCTCGACCTGATAGCCTTCGGCCCGGAAGCCTGCCAGGAATTCGGGCTTGTAGGCCGTCAGCTCGGCAAGGTCCCACGGCTCAAGCGCGTCGGTATAGCTTTTGGGGAGAGAGTGGGAGGCGAGCACCAGCACATCGTCAAAGAACCGCGCAACCCGGCCCGATGCGGGGGACCAGCGTGTCCGCCGTTCGCGGACCTGCTCGGTCTTGCCGTTGCGGGTGACTGTCTTTGTCACATAGTAGTGCACCCCCCGTTCGCCCCGATACCGGCTTTTGGTGTCGGCGTCATAGGTCCAGTAGGGAACGTAGATGCCGTTCATTGCCCGACCCTTGCGGGCATATTCCTTGAGGCCATTGGGGGCGAACCACAACCGGCCCAGCCATTTGGTCATCGCGGCCCGGGCGGTGCGTTCGTCCAGGACAAAAGGCAAAAGGGCCGCCGGTTTGATATGGCGATGGGTGCCGGTATCGGTCACGACAGGGGTGTCACAGAACGGGCAGCGGGCGGCCTGGCTGGTTTCCTGATACTCGGTCTGCGCCCCACAGCTGGGACAGGTCAGAACGCGGGTTTCTTCGACCTCGGTTGCCGCCTCGGCTGTCCGCAGAGTGGCGAGGAGGTCGTTTTCTCGCGTCGCCTCTGCCCGGCCCTCATTCACATCAATGGTCTGAACATGCCCGCAATGCGGACAGGTCAACTGTGTCTCCCCCGGCGAGAATTGCAGATCGCTGCCGCATTGCGTGCAGGGGAAGTGATGCTCTTGTGAGGTGTCAGTCATGGATTTGGGTGCCTGTTCGTCAAAGATATCTGTGCCAGAACTGGGGCGTCATCATCCGAAGCGTGCTATCGTGTAGGGGCCTGTGCCTCCCCAGATCAGGCATCCGCACTGCGGCCCCTTGATCAGCGCAGAGCCTGATTTGGGATGCGGCTTACTTCGGCTCGGGCCGGAGCATCCGCATCAGGGTGCCATCTTTCACCATGTACTGATGCCAAAGTGCCAAGGCGGCATGCCCTAGAAACAACAGCATCAATGCCTGACCTGCCAGCCCGTGCACGTCGCCCAGCGCACGGACACCGCCGAACCAGACGATCGCGCCACCGAAAGGAACGGCGAACATCAGCAGATAAAGCAGTCGGTGTCCCCAGACCGCCCCAAGCTGTTGCAGGCCTTGCCCCTGAGGCTCTGGTGCCCCACGGCGACGCCGGATGATCAACCGGATCAGGGCAAAGATCAGGACCGAAATGCCAGCAACGGTATGAATGGTCGGGTAGGGGCTGCCGCCACTTTCGCGCAACGCACCGGCGGCGTCCTCCATCGCGTCGTGGCTGAAAAACGCGGTCAGGACGGCGATGACCGTCAGCCAATGGAGCGTGATCTGCGCAGTCGAGTAACCGTTACGAGCCTTATGTGCCACGAAGGCCTCCTATCAAAAATGGTCGCTGTTGGGCCCGAACGCGTGCATCAAGGCCCAAGAAGTAGCATGGGCGACGCCCTAGACCCCTGGCGGGGGTGGTGGCGGCAGGACGGTGAAAAGCTGGACAAGGTCGTGGACCTCGCCCGCCTTCATCCAGCCGTCCTGACCGGCGGTCCAGACCATGGTTTCGCGGGTGACGGTGCCTTCGGCCACCTTCTGGCCCATGGTTGCGCGGCTGAAGGGGCCGGTGGTCTGACCGTTGGCCGCGATATGCCAGACGTGTTCGACGGGGGGAGGGGGCGGCGGTGGAGGTGCCGCCTGAACCGGCTGAGCGGGCTGTGCGGCGGGGGCCTGACCCCATGGTCCGGCCATGCCCATTCCCATGCCGATCCCCATGCCCATTCCGGCACCAGCGGCACCGGGATTGGAGGCCGCGGCCGTCATCGCCTCGGCTGCCGAGAACTGGGCATAGCGGCCAAGATCACCGACAATGCCCATCGACGTGCGCTTGTCGAGAACCTTCTCGACCTCCTGCGGCAACGAGACGTTCTCGATGTAGAATTCCGGGATCGACAGGCCATATTTGGCGATGGTGGGGGCGATGGCCTGTGTCACCAGCTTGCCCATGTCGGCGGTATTGGCGGCCATGTCGAGGACGGCAATGCCGGACGACGCAAGGACGCGGCTGACCTCTTGCACCACGACGTTGCGGATCTGCATGGAAATTTCGTCCGAGGTGAATTCACCATCCGTGCCCACGATCTCGGTCATGAAGACCCCGGGATCGGACACCCGCATTGTATAGGTTCCAAAAGCCCTCAGGCGGACAGGTCCAAACTCTGGATCGCGGCACATGATGGGGTTCTTGGTGCCCCATTTGTTATCGTTAAAGCGGGTGGTGTTGACGAAATATATCTCGGACTTGAACGGCGACTTGAACCCGTGGTCCCAGTGTTGGAGCGAGGTCATGATCGGCATGTTGTTCGTCTCGAGCATGTAAAGCCCGGGTGAGAACACGTCCGCCAGCACGCCTTCGTGGACAAAGGCGGCGGCCTGGCCTTCACGGACCGTCAGCTTGGCCCCGTACTTGATTTCATGCCCTTCTCGCTCAAAGCGCCAGACCATGGTGTCGCGGGTGTCGTCGGTCCAATGGATGACGTCGATGAATTGGCCGGTGAGAAAGTCGAGAATGCCCATGAGGTGGCCTCCTTTTTGCTAGGGTCAGTAGTGCCGGGGGGAGGGGGATGCGTCAACTCTCGCCTCCCAGCAACTCAGTCGCGATCTCGCGTGCGATTGGGGCGGCCTCGGCGGCGGACATGCCGGCCTCAAAGCGGGGATCGTACAGCATCCGCAACAATAGCTCGTCATGCGAGGTTAGAAGCCCGAATTCCTCGTCATCGTTAAAGATTGACGGCCGCGCCTGCGGGCTGTCGTTTGCCAGACCCATGCCTTGCGCCAGCTCTTCGTGGATACAGGTGAGCCGCAGGGCATCGGGATGTTCGCCCCGGATCAGTGCGACCGCCTTGGAGTAGGTCGGCGCGCCCGCCTCAGAGAACGCGATGACAAGGCAGAGGGTATCGCGGGGTGGATAAAGAAATGCCCTCACCGAACTGTCGGCGATCCCGGGCACCAGCTGCCGTAGCCTGGCCTCGTAGCTGGGACGGTCGTCTTCGTTCAGGACCAGCACATGAAAATTCGCCCCGCGATCCGCCTGCCGGATCGGAACGCCGGTCAGGCGGGACAGGCGCGAGGAAAACGTAGCGATCGAACTGCGGTCCCGTTCGCGCTGTGCCACGGGCACCGTGTCTCCGAATTCGATCTGCATGGCGATGGGCTGCTCCCAGCGGCGTAGCCGGCTAAGCGTGGCCTCGGCCCTCAGATCGTCTCCGGTGGTGACATACTCGTCGAACAGGGCAATTCGGATAAAGTTCCGCGATAGCATGACATCGGTAAACGGGGTGTCTGGGCCACCGCCATCGCCCCGCATCAGCCCTTGCGACAACAGGTCGTTTTGCAGGCGCTGGTAGTAGACCGAGAGGGCTTTGCTGGTCTCAGACCGTTCCGGGACTTCCTGAGGCAGGGCATCAGGCATGGCAGCCTCGGGACCAGGCGGGATGCGCGCAGTGGGCACAGGGGTACACCCCGCCGAAAGGGCGAGGAGGACTGCCCTCAAGGCCGGGCCGAACCTGAAAGACCTGCCTTCGCCCATCCCCTTTGCTAGCTTGCCGCGCCTGGGTTGACCGCCCCACCCACGACCCCGCCCGTCCCGGTCGCACGGGCTTTGGCAGAGGCCAATGTGTCCTTGAGCTCTTGTTCCATCTTCTTGAGGTCTTCTTCAGCGGCGGCGCGCTTCTTCTTGCCCTCATCCGCGATCTGAAGGCTTTCGTTGATCGTGGCGATCAGGTTCGCGTTGGCCGATTTCACAGCCTCGATGTCAAAGACGCCGCGCTCCATCTCGGTCCGGATCGCCTTGTTCGCCTGACGCAGGTTCTCGGCGTTGGCGGTCAAAAGCTCATTGGTCAGATCATTGGCCTCACGCACGGCCTTGGCCGCCTCGGCGCTGCGCTGGATGGTGACCGCTTGGGCCAACTGGGTCTCCCAAAGGGGGACGGTGTTGACGAGGGTCGAGTTGATCTTGGTGACAAGGCTCTTGTCATTTTCCTGCACCAGCCGGATCGAGGGCAGGGACTGCATCGTCACCTGGCGGGTAAGCTTCAGGTCATGGACACGCCGCTCAAGATCGTCGCGGGCGGAACGGATATCGCGCAATTCCTGCGCCTTCATCACGCCCTGGTCCTCGGGGGCGGCCTGCACCTCGGCCTCCTTGGCCGGGATGGTCACGCTATCAAGTTCCTTCAGCTTGGCCTCGCCCGCTGCAATGTAAAGGGCAAGCTCGTCGTAGAAGGCGAGGGTCTTGTCATAAAGCTGATCGAGGCTCTCGATGTCCTTCAGAAGTACATGCTCGTGTTTCAGCAGATCGTCGGTGATTTTGTCGATCTGGCCCTGAACCTCTTCGAAACGCGCGGTGAACTTGGCCATCGGCGCGGCGCGGCCCAGCAACTTTTCCCACAGGCTCCGCTCGCGGCGCACATCCAGTTCTGAAACCGAGAAGCCGCGGATGGTCGTCACGATATCGCGCAGGCTGTCACCGGCCGGACCGACGTCCTTGTTGCGCACGCCTTGCAGCATGGACTGGGAAATGACTTGCAATTCCGCCTGGGCAGAGGAGCCGAAGGACACGATCGAATTCGTGTCGCTCATATCCAGTTCCGCCATGCGCTTGCGGATTTCCTCGCCCACTGGGGCGGGTGCTTCTTCGAGGGCGACAACGGCATTTGCGCTGGCCGGTTCAGGTAGGACGACGGCCGTCACCTTTTCAACCTCGGCAAGGGTGGCAGAGGCCTTCTGGCGAATATCTTCTGACATGGCAGATCCTTTGCATATGTGGCCCTATTCGGGCTTTAAGCCTTCACGCTGTAGTCGATCCCGCAGCACCTTGATTTCAATGTCCATATCCGAGCGGTCCGACACCATCAGCTTTTCGGTGCGGGCGGCAAAATTCTGCTCAAGATCGGTCAACAACGCCTCGTAATCCGTCCGTGCAGCAATATCGGGCCTGCGGCGATAGAGGTCGGCAAACTTGACCGAGGCATCGCGGGCCCCCATCAGGTAGACGCCCAGATAGCGGCGGGCCTCGGTCAGATCGCGGGGGTCCTCTTCGACCGTGCGGATCATCTTGCGGGCCATGGCCTGAAAACTGGCGACCTTCAGGTCGAGCTTGCGGTCGTTGAGGCTGGCGATCTGGTCGCGCATCGCGTTCAGATAGGCTTCTGCCTCGTCGACCACCCGGGCCACCCGGTCTTGCTGAAACGTATCGATCCCCTCGACCCGTTTGTCGCGAAGGGGGTCGATGCCAAAGGCGGCCACATGCAGACCAAGGGCGGCAACACCGTAAAGGCCCGCCTCGACGATCGAACTGTCGCCGGTGGCCGCGGCAAGGCCGACGCCTATGCCGGTCAGGGCGCTGGCCAGCATCTTGCGGGGCAGGGCGGGCTTGCGGGCGATGGCGCGGGCGTTGAAGGCCGCTTCAGCCCGCAGCCCTTCGCGCAGCAGCCAGGCTGCAAGGGTCAGGATGCCTCCAGCCACAAGGGCCAGGATCAGGGCCACCGCCCCATCGTTCAAAGACGTAAAGACAAGGACAACGCCCGGCACGAACAAGACATTGGCCCGAGCACCTGCGGCATCGACGCGTGCATCATCGTTGCGCGCCTCTTGCAGGGCGGCCTTTGCTGCGGCGTCCGGTCCGTCTGGCCCGCCGGGTCGCCCGCCCGGGCTGTGTTGGCCACCAAAACGCTGGGCCATCAGGCGCCTCCAAGCCAGCCAGTCACCACCCCGAACATCAGCGCGATCAAAAGGGCGTAGGCAATGTATTGGAACGTCGCGGGCATCGGAAACTCCTTTTGCTGCCGGGGCGGAACCGTAGATGTGGGCTGGAACAGGGAGATGACAGTCGAAACCGCAATAACGGCGGCCGAGCACAGCAGAAGAAGCAGGATCAATCGGGTCATGTCGAACCTCCTTTCGCCTGTCAGGGCGCGAAAGTCGCGCTCAGGCCTGGCCCCTGTAATATGGTTAGGCCCGCCCGCAAATGCGAGTGGGGAAAAGATGACTTGTCTTCCAGTCTGACCCGAAGGCGGCGGCGCGCCAAGGGGAAAGACGCGGTTACTTGCCGCGTTTCGGCGGTCGACCGCTGTGCGAAGCAGGGGCTTTGCCCGCGTAGGAGGCAGGACGGGAGGTGCCATGCGCTTTGGCAGACTTCATCCCGGCACTGCGGGGGCGGGATGGCTCTGGCCCCGCCCGATCCGGTGTTTTGTCTCCACCAGAGCGAAATGTTTTCATCCCCGCGCTGCGCGGCCTTGGCTTGGCGGGTTGATCGTCGTCCTGCCAGGTTGCGGCCTGACGTGGCTTGTTGCCTGCTGATTTCACCGGTCTCGTGGCAGGGAGGGATTTCGCCGAAGTCGCGACCGGGCCGCCCGAGGCGGACGAGGCGCGGCGGCGCTGGGGTTTTGCCCGTTCGTCGAGGCCGAGCTGATCGCGAACGACACGGGATTTCAGTTCTTCAACTTCGCCCGCTTTGAGGCTTCCTAGCTGGAAGGGGCCGTAGCTGACCCGGATCAGACGGTTCACGGTGACCCCTATCCCCTCCATCGCGCGGCGGATCTCGCGGTTCTTGCCTTCGCGAAGGGACACCGTCAGCCAGGCATTCGCACCCTGCTGGCGGTCAAAGGTGACGATCATCGGCTGGTATCGGACGCCCTCGACCTCGATCCCCTTGCGAAGGCGGTCAAGATTGGCTTCGCTGACCGATCCGTTGATGCGGACACGATAGCGGCGCAGCCAGCCGGTTGCGGGAAGCTCGAGCTTGCGCTTGACCTCGCCATCATTGGTCAGGATCAATAGCCCTTCAGAGTTGATATCGAGGCGGCCTATGGACATCACGCGGGGCATGTCCTCGGGCAGGGCATCAAAAACGGTCGGGCGGCCCTTCTCGTCGCGTGCCGTTGTGACTACGCCTGCGGGTTTGTGGTAAAGCCACAGGCGCGGCGGCTCGGGGTCCCCGACTAGGGTGCCGTCGACACTGACCCGATCCGAGGGCGCAATGTTGAGGGCAGGGCTGGTGATGACCTTGCCATTCACCCGGACACGACCCTCCGCGATCATGCGTTCGGCATCGCGGCGCGATGCGATGCCGGCGCGGCTGAGGACCTTGGCGACGCGGTCGCCGGGCGGGGTGCTGGGGGGTGTATCGGTCATTTCCTGTCCATAACCACAAATCATGGGCCTTGCCAGTGGCTGCGAGAGCGGGCCATCTGTCACCATGAGTTTCACCAGCCATATGGCCGCAGCCCTGGCCGAGGCCGAGGCTGCTGGAGGGCGGGGCGAAGTCCCCGTCGGTGCCGTCATCGTCGGACCGGGCGGCGTGATTGTGGCCAGAGCAGGCAACCGGACGCGCGAGTTGAACGATCCGACGGCCCACGCGGAGATGCTGGCAATCCGAGCGGCCTGCGCGGCACTAGGGGCGGAACGGCTTCCCGATCACGACCTCTATGTCACGCTCGAACCCTGTCCGATGTGCGCCTCTGCCATCTCATTCGCCCGGATCAGGCGCTTGTATTACGGCGCATCCGATCCCAAATCCGGAGGCGTGGCGCAGGGCGCCCGCGTCTTCAGTCACGCCCAGTGCCATCATGTTCCCGAAGTCTACGATGGCATTGGTGAACCGGCGGCGGCAGCATTGTTGCGCGACTTCTTCGAAGCAAAGCGCAGGTCCTGATGATGGCCCCTCCGGGGGGAGTATTTTGAACAGAGCGAAGGGGAGACCAAAGATCACCTTGCTGCTTCGCTTTGTCAAAAATACTCCCGCCGGAGGCATCCGACCCCATCAGAGCGCGCAGCCCGTCTCGACTCTGGGCTGCGGTCGTCGGATACTGCCCACATGAGCTTGCCCCCCGGATTCATCGATGAGTTGCGTGACCGCCTGAGCCTTGGGCAGGTGGTCGGCCGCAAGGTCATGTGGGACAATCGAAAATCGAACCCCGGCAAGGGCGACTTTTGGGCGCCGTGCCCGTTTCATCAGGAAAAGTCCGCGTCATTCCACGTGGATGATCAAAAGGGGTTTTATTATTGCTTTGGCTGTCACGCCAAGGGGGACGCGTTTTCGTTCGTTCGTGAAACCGAGAATGTCGGGTTCATGGAGGCGGTCGAGATTCTGGCCCGAGAGGCCGGGATGCCGGTACCCGAACGCGATCCAAGGGCGCAGCAGGTCGCCGACCGTCGCACCCAGCTTTCGGCGGTCATGGAGCAGGCGGTCCAGCATTTCAGGCTCCAACTCCACTCGGCTGCTGCAAGCGAGGCCCGGGACTATCTTGCACGTCGCGGTTTGGACGAGGCGGCCCAGTCCCGTTGGGAGATCGGATTCGCGCCTGACATCCGCCAAGGCCTTTTCCGCGCCCTGAGTGACAAGGGCGTTTCGCCGGATCTGATCGTCGAGGCGGGCCTGTGTGCCCGGCCTGATGATGGGGGCCAGCCCTATGACCGATTTCGCGGCCGCATCATCTTTCCCATACGGGATGGCCGGGGCCGCGCCATCGCTTTGGGCGGACGGGCGATGGACCCGAATGCCCGGGCCAAATACCTCAACTCGCCCGAAACGCCGCTGTTCGACAAGGGGCGCAATCTTTACAACCAGAAGCCCGCCCGGGAAGCGGCAGGCAAGGGGGCGACCCTGATTGTGGCCGAGGGGTACATGGACACCATCGCCCTGTCAGAGGCGGGGTTTCCGTCGACCGTTGCCCCCCTTGGCACCGCCATTACCGCAGAGCAGCTCCACCTGATGTGGCGCATTTCGCCCGAACCCATCATTGCGCTGGATGGGGATACTGCCGGTCTGCGGGCGGCGATGCGGGTCATTGACCTTGCCTTGCCCTTGCTGGAATCGGGCAAATCTCTGCGCTTTGCCCTGATGCCGGCCGGGATGGACCCTGACGATGTGATCCGGTCCAAGGGTGCTGGCGCCATGCGGGCGATCCTGGAGGGTGCCCTCCCCCTTGTTCAGTTGCTGTGGCGCCGCGAGACGGAAGGCAAGGTTTTTGACAGCCCCGAACGCAAGGCCGCCCTCGACAAAGTCCTGCGCGAGGCGATCCGGGTGATCCCTGATCCCTCCCTGAAGGGACACTACGGGGAAGAGTTGAAGGCCCTGCGTTGGGAGCTGTTCGGGACCCGCCGTGCTGGACCATCCTCGGGAAAGAGCGCAAGCCTGAACGGGGGCCGAAGCGGAGGCCGGAGCGGGGGGCGGGCCTGGTCCGCGGCACCTGCCCCCTTTGGCCAAGCCAGCGCTGTCACCGCCCGGGCCAAGGCCTCGGCCTTTGTGTCGGCTGCTGAAGGGATCGAAGACCATCTGCGCGAACAGGTCATCCTTGCTACCCTGATCCTCAACCCCGACGTCTTGCCCGGTTTTGAGGGCCAGTTGGAACAGATGGAGTCGTCCGATCCGGTCCATAATGCCTTGCGTGACGCTATTCTGAGACATATTGGGGCCCCTGACCTCAGGGCTGCCCTGAGTGCGGAGATTGGGCCCGAGCCGCTTGAAAACCTCTTTGCGGAACGCCATGTGTCGATTGCGCCTGCAATTCGCCAGCCGGGCCGCCCGGACGTCGCACGCATGTGCCTGGCCGAGGAGTTGGCCAAGCTGAATGCCCGCAGGGGACATGCCCGCGAACTGGAGGAGGCCATGGAGGACCTTGCTGGTATGCCCGACGAAGGCCTGACATGGCGGTTGCAGCAATCCGCCATTGCGGTTGACCGCGCCGGTCGGGGCGACAATGAGGACCGGACCGAGTATGAGACCGGACAGAACGGAGCCCGGATGCGTCGCGACGAACGAAGCGCTTTTGACGATATTTTGGGAACCATCGACTTTGCAAAGGGCGGTCGCAGCTCTAAATGACCAAGGTGATTCCGCTGCTACTGCAACATATGGCAGAGAATCGCTTTTAGGCAGGTTGCGAATCACCGACCGGACGGATTGATTCGTTTTAGAGACGCGACGGCGAATCACCTTGGACGATACTGGAGCAGGAGCCCCACATGGCCGCGAAAGATAACGACGATCATTCCAAGGACGACGACCAGGATGGCGATATCAGCCTTGATATGAGCCAGGCCGCCGTCAAGAAGATGATCGCCGAAGCCCGAGAGCGCGGCTACATCACCTATGACCAGCTGAACTCCGTTCTGCCGCCCGATCAGGTCTCGTCCGACCAGATCGAGGATGTCATGTCGATGCTTTCTGAAATGGGCATCCAGGTGACCGAGGAAGAAGAATCCGAGGAATCCGAGGACGACGGAAAATCGCGCGAAGTCGCAACCCTGTCCGGTGGCCGTGATGTTGCCGTTGCTGGGTCCGAGACCGAAAAGCTTGACCGCACCGACGACCCTGTCCGCATGTACCTGCGCGAAATGGGCTCGGTCGAATTGCTGTCCCGCGAAGGCGAGATCGCGATTGCCAAGCGTATCGAGGCTGGCCGCAACACAATGATCCTGGGCCTTTGCGAAAGCCCGTTGACCTTTCAGGCTATCACCATCTGGCGCGACGAATTGCTGTCCGAGGACATTCTGCTGCGCGATGTGATCGACCTGGAAGCCACATTTGGCAACCAGTTGGGCGACGACGACGCCGTCGAACCGGTGGTCGAGGCCGCCACGTCCACCGAGACGACCGCGCAGCCCAAGTCCTCTGATGGTCAGGAACTGGACGCGGATGGCAATCCGATCAGCTCTGATGACGACGACGATGACGATGAACAGGCCAATATGTCTTTGGCGGCGATGGAAGCGGCGTTGAAGCCGCGCGTGCTTGAAACCCTTGAAATCATCGCAGACGACTTTGGCAGACTGTCCGAAATGCAGGATGCCCGGATGTCGGCAACCCTGAACGAAGACAGCACCTTTTCGGACAAGGATGAAGGCGTCTACCAAAAGCTTCGGGCGGAAATCGTGGAGCTGGTGAACTCCCTTCACCTTCACAACAACCGGATCGAGGCGCTGATCGACCAGCTTTACGGCATCAACCGCCGCATCATGTCGATCGACTCCTCCATGGTAAAGCTGGCGGACCAGGCCCGCATCAACCGCCGCGAGTTCATCGACGAGTATCGCGGTCGCGAGCTTGACCCCAACTGGCTGGAAGACATGGCCGAAAAGTCTGGCCGTGGCTGGCAGGCGCTTGTTGAACGGTCCACTGGCAAGATCGAAGAACTGCGTGCCGAAATGGCCCAGGTTGGCCAGTATGTCGGCGTCGACATCACCGAATTCCGCCGTATCGTGCAGCAGGTCCAGAAGGGCGAGAAAGAAGCCCGGCAGGCCAAGAAGGAAATGGTCGAAGCCAACCTGCGCCTCGTGATTTCCATCGCCAAGAAGTACACCAACCGCGGTCTGCAATTCCTTGACCTGATCCAGGAAGGCAACATCGGCCTGATGAAGGCCGTGGACAAGTTCGAGTATCGCCGCGGTTACAAATTCTCGACCTACGCTACATGGTGGATCCGTCAGGCGATCACACGCTCGATCGCCGATCAGGCCCGCACGATCCGTATCCCGGTCCATATGATCGAGACGATCAACAAGCTGGTTCGCACCGGTCGCCAGATGCTGCACGAGATCGGCCGCGAGCCGACGCCAGAGGAACTGGCCGAAAAGCTGCAAATGCCGCTGGAGAAGGTTCGCAAGGTGATGAAAATCGCCAAGGAACCGATCAGCCTTGAGACGCCAATTGGCGACGAAGAGGACAGCCAACTTGGCGATTTCATCGAGGACAAGAACGCGATTTTGCCGCTGGATTCCGCCATTCAGGAGAACCTGAAGGAAACCACGACCCGCGTTCTCGCCTCGCTGACCCCGCGCGAAGAGCGGGTGTTGCGCATGCGTTTTGGCATCGGGATGAACACCGACCACACCCTCGAAGAGGTCGGTCAGCAGTTCAGCGTGACCCGCGAACGGATTCGCCAGATCGAGGCGAAGGCGCTGCGCAAGCTCAAGCATCCCAGCCGGTCGCGCAAGTTGCGGTCGTTCCTGGATCAATAGGCGTATGATCGGCGGCTCCTTTCTGGGGTCGCCGTTCATGCCTAAGCTTTGACCTAGGGAAACCGACTTTTGGGGGCAGGCCATGCTGGACAAGGCGAAAGCTCTGGCGAAAGCGGGCCGGTTTGCCGAAGCAGACCAGCTATTTGACAAGCTGGTCCAGCAAAAACCCAAGAACGCCGTTGTCCTGGCCGAAGCCGTTCGGTTTCAGAACCGCTATACCCGAAGGTTCGGCAAAGCCTTGTTGTTGTCCGAGCGTCTCTTGACGCTCAAGCCGAAGGCAGCGGAAAGCTTTGTCCTGTTGGCAGAAAGCTCTCTTAACTGTCAAAGGCTTGCCCAGGCCAGGGATCATGCTGCGGCGGCCCTGCACATCGCCCCCGACAATCCCGATGCCTTGTTCATCGCCGCAGCTGTTGACATGGCGCTGAACCGCCATGACGAGGCCCTGGAAAAGATTGAACAGGCCCTGCGCCAGCAGCCCGATCACCTGCCGTCGCGCATTCAACTTGCACGGGCCCTGCGGGCGTCGGGGATATGGCCCGGGCCGAGACCCTGACAAGGGAGCTGCTGGTAGAGCATCCAAACAACGCCTCTCTCCTTCCGCTTCTGTTCAGCGTGGCCAAGATAGAGCGGTCAGATCCCGAAGTGGAACGATTGACCGACACGATCCTGCCAGCGTTGCGCAAGATAGGCGGGCAGGACTATGCGGATGCCCTGCGCCTGCTGGCTAAGGCCCAGGTGGATTTCGGAGAGGACGAGGCCGCTTTCCTGACGACGGTCGAGGCAAAGGCCGCCGCCCCGATGAAGCGTGATGTCGACGGATATGCCGCTTTTGTCGAGGCCCTCTGCTCTCAGACACACAAGCAGTCGTTTGAAGACGGGGGCGGGGATCCAAGCGAACGCCCCTTGCTGATCGTGGGCATGCCCCGCAGCGGGTCGACCCTGTTGGAACAGATGCTGACACGGCATTCCAAGGTGGAAAGCGTTGGGGAAAGCCCGGCGCTGCATCTGATCAGCCAGAGCCTTCGCCTCCGGACGCATAGCGGCGCGGATATGATCAAGGCTATCCGAGAGATGCCCGCCACAGCGGCCAACAACCTTGCCCAACGCTATCTTGGGGATACCGCACCAAGCCAGGCCGAGACCGCCGTGGTGATTGACAAATCGTTGCACAATTTTGAGCTTTTGGGGCTTTTTGCCAAATTCCTGCCAAGGGCTAGGGTCATCCACATGCTGCGGGACCCGCTGGATACCTGCGTGTCGTGCTTTATCCAGCAGCTTTCGCCCTGGCACAGCTATACGCAGGATCTGCACCTGCTGGGCCGGGCCTATATGCAGCATCGACAGGTCATGGACCACTGGGCAGACGTCCTTCCCAACCCCATCCTGACGCTGCGCTACGAAGACCTTGTGTCCGAACCCGAGGCCACACTGGGCCGGGCGCTGGATTTCGCGGGACTTGAGTGGGAGACGGCCTGCCTCGACTTCCAATCCAGCGCAAATCGCAGCAAAACCCTGTCCGCTCATCAGGTGCGCCAGCCCCTCTATGCATCGTCGATAAGGCGTTGGGAACGTTACGAAAAGTTCCTTGGTCCGCTCAAGGCCGAACTGGGCCCGCTTTGCCCGGATGGTTGGACCGAGTCCTATCGGTAACAACATCAAGCGTTAAGATTTGGGGTCTACCCAAATCCTAGAGGCTTTCCTATAGTGCTGGCCATAAGTGGGGAAAACCCACACAAGGCAGAGACGAGGACAGGACCATGCGTTGCCCCTTTTGCGGAAACGTCGATACACAAGTTAAAGACTCACGTCCCGCCGAGGACCACGTCGCCATTCGGCGGCGCCGGTTTTGTCCGGCCTGCGGGGGACGCTTTACCACCTACGAGCGGGTGCAGTTGCGTGATCTGGTTGTCATCAAATCTAACGGTCGCCGCGAGGACTTTGACAGGGACAAGTTGGAACGCTCGATCCGCATAGCCCTGCAAAAGCGCCCGGTCGAGCCTGAGCGTATGGACCAGATGATCTCGGGGATAGTGCGCCGGTTGGAATCGTTGGGAGAGACGGACATCAACTCGAACCAGATCGGTGAGATTGTGATGGAAAGCCTCGCCCGGATCGACACGGTGGCCTATGTCCGTTTTGCCAGCGTCTACATGAACTTTCAGGCGGTTGGCGACTTTGACAAGTTCATGGACGATCTACGGCCAGGTCCCAAGTCAGAGCTGTGATCCAGGACGCAGACCGTCGCTATATGGCGCTGGCCCTTAGTCTGGGCCGGCGAGGTATGGGACAGGTCGGCCCTTGGCCGTCGGTTGGCTGCGTGATCGTGAAGGATGGGCGCATCGTCGGCCGTGGCCGCAGCGATGCTGTCCTTGTCCAGCATGCCGAGGTGGGCGCCCTGCAACAGGCAGGTGCTGCAGCCAAAGGTGCTACGGCCTATGTCACGCTTGAGCCCTGTTCACATCAAGGCAGGACGCCGCCCTGCGCGAATGCCCTGATCGACGCGGGCGTCGCCCGGGTAGTGGTTGCAACTGGCGATCCCAATCCGTTGGTCGTGGGCGAAGGACTGGCCCGGTTGCGTGCGGCGGGCGTCATCGTGGATCTGGGGTGTCTGGAAGACGCGGCACGGGACGATCATGCAGGCTTTCTGCTGGTCCAGACCGATGGCCGCCCCTTTGTCACATTGAAGCTTGCCATGAGTCTGGATGGGCGCATCGCAACGGCGACCGGCGAAAGCAAATGGATCACCGGTCCCGAGGCGCGGCGCGCTGTCCACGCCTTGCGCGCGCGCCATGACGCGGTGATGGTCGGGGCCGGGACCGCCCGCGAGGACGATCCGATGCTGACCGTCCGCGACATGGGTGCGGTGCGCCAGCCGGTCCGCGTTGTCGTCTCGCGCCGTCTGGATTTGCCCGTCGATAGCGCATTGGTCCGAACGGCGGACACAGTGCCACTGTGGCTTTGCCACGATGCGGGGTTGGACGCGAAGGTCGTTGCGAAATGGTCGGCCCTTGGGGCGACCTGTTTGCCCTGCGACGTCTATGGCCGTCAGGTCACCCCGTCCTCGGTCTTGCGCCAATTGGCGGCCAAAGGGGTCACAAGGGTCTTTTGCGAAGGCGGTGGGGGCCTGGCCAGTTCCCTGCTGGGTGCCGGTCTTGTCGATGAGCTGATCGTGTTCGCTGCCGGGACCATTATCGGGGCCGAGGGGACGCCGGGCGTCGCTGCCATGGGGCTAGACCGATTGTCGGATGCCCCCCGGTTTCAGCTTGCCGAAACTCGGGCGGTTGGGGCTGACACGCTGCAACGTTGGCGGCGTCGTTAGGCCATCACTGGGGCTGCATGGCGCGACGGAATTGTTAACGCCACAGGCTGGCGCGGCTGGCAAAGACGCCCTGCACTTTGGCAAGAGCGCGATTGACCCGGCCGGGATGGGGGATCTGGCCCTTGGCGAGCCGCTCAACAACCACTTCGACGGGACAGGGCCGGTTTGTGACCGGGTCAAAGTATCGGGGGTAGGCGATCAGGGTTGCATAGGCCAGGGCGACGACATCGGGCAGGGCCTCCCGGCGAAGCAGAGGCATACCCCTGTCTTCGGTCAGGCCCCAGCCGGCGTAAAAGGGCTGGCCCAGGCAGGTGACCTTCTTTTGGCGCAAGAGGGCCTCGAACCCGATGGCAGAGGTCATCGTCCAGACCTCCTCTACAGCGTCCAGCGCTTTGACTGGATCGGTTGCGGTCAGGACCACATCTGCAATCTGATCGGCATCCGGGACCGCACCGGGCCGCAACCCAGCCTCGACGTCGGGGTGTGGCTTGTAAAGAATGATTGCAGCAGGATTTGCCGACCGGGCCGCAGTCAGAAGCCCCCGGTTCGTGCTGATGTCACCGGTGCCAAGCCGGATAGAGGCATCGTCCTCGACCTGTCCCGGTACCAGAATGCGCCGTCCTTTAGGCAAATCGGGCGGCATTTCTCCGCCAAGATTGTATTTGCTAAGACCAAGGGAAAGCAGCTTGCCAATCAACGCCTCGGCTCGGGCGCGCTCAGGTGCAGATAGCTTGCAGGCGGCAATTATATGCTGTTCGAGCCGGCTTTCTCGGGTGGGGTCATAGTAGATCCCAAGATCATCGCAGACGAGGCTAAGGGGCGGGACGAGATCCGCCCCCAATCCGCGCGAGCGCAGAAAGCCGTCCTCGACCCGCACGACGCCTGCCGCATCGAGGGCCTCGTTCGTCTTGCCTGCCCAAACCATGATCCTGCGACCGGTCTTATCGGCCAGGGCGACGGCGGCCTCTGGTTCGGCGAAAACCACCTTTTCATACTGGCCAAAAACCCGCTGGATGGGTGCACGCTTCCACAATCGCATGCCTGTTGCGACCCAACCCATGTGATCCCCGCGCCAGGCCCGCGTTTCAGCCTCGAGCGTCGCGATGGCGTCTTCCAACTGACATAGCCTGTCGCGATAGGGATCATACCAGGTGGGGTAGAGGATCATTGCGGCGGCAAAGAGTTGGGCTGCCGTCAGCTTGCGGCGGCGGCGGTCGAGGGGCATCCGGTCATCGCTTAGCCCCCATCCGGCATAAAAGGGCTGGCCGAACAGGACCGGACGATGGCCGGCGAGGATCGCCTCGAATCCCAGCTGCGACGAGACCGCGTAGACCCCAACCGCGCCCTCCATCAACCGCCAGGGCGAGACGGGCGTGTCCAGGAACGCCATGTTCGGCCCAAGGTCTTCTGGTCGGAAATGGCCCTTTCGGTGACCCTGCATCGTCTCGGGGTGGGACTTGATCAGGATCCGAGCGCGGGGATGTTCTTCGCGGGCGACGAATAACATCTCGCGAAAGGTGTTGCGGTTGGCGCGGCTGGCTGTAACGGAGGCGTCGCTCTCAGTCTGGTCGATGACAAGGACATAGCCCGGTTCGGGAACCTCAGCCCCGGCCAAAAAGGCCGAGTACTTGGACAGATGGCTTTTTTGCAGACGATCAATGGCCGCCCTGGCGCGATTCAGAAGGACCGTGTCGTCGAGCTCGGCTGTCGCCAACAGCACCTCAAGATCGGAGGGCTGGGCCGGATCAAAGTGGACCCCTCGGGTGTCCAGATGAAGGCCAATGGGCGGCTCGCCATCCCGGCCGGGCAGGACAGAGCGCAGAAAGGCGTCCTCGACCCGCAAGATAGGGGTTTGGGTATGGGCGGCGACAGCCTCGCCCCGCGGGCTGGTCGGGCTTTGGCCCCAAACGCCGACCATGTCCTGCGGGCTGGGTTTGCCTAAGCGGATGTCATAGCCCGAAAGCTCCAGCACCCGCCGGATGCGTCGTTGGGTCAGAAACCCGCCGTTGTAGACAAAAAGCCGCCGCGGGGTTCCTCCCGCGGCGGCCGTTTCGATTGTCTGCGACACGTCGCTACAGGCCGGATGTTGCCGTCGTTACGGCGTCGACTGTACCCAGGGTACCGGTAAGGGCTGCGATCACCTTGTTGAACTGAACGAACGGCGCCTCGGTCACATAGACCGTATCATCGTCCCGGATCGCGAAATCACGGGCAAAGAAGATGCCGTTCGGGCGGGTGAGGTCCAGAACATAGACAACCCGCTGGGCGCCGACCAGATCATCGCGGCCGACCAGCGCACGGGCGATGGCTTCGGGCTCGTTGCGGAACACAAAGACGCCCGTCGGATCGGCAGCGGCCGAACTCAGCCCGCCAACCTGCGCCAATGCCTCGATGGCCGAGATGCTTTGGCTGTCAAATCGGATCTGGGTCTGCGTTCCGGTCGCACCGAGTGCCGTGAACGACCGGCTGTCTTCCTGAACGATAATCTGATCGCCGTTGCGAAGGGCAATGTCATGTGCCGGATGGGTGTACAGATCCTCGAACCAGATCGTGCCTGTATGGGCGCCGCGCACTACAGTAACCTTGGCAATTTCCGTCGGGATGGACAGTCCACCGGCATTGGCCAGCATATTGGCCAGCGTGCGGGTCGGACGTTGGATCGGGTAGACACCCTGTCCTGTCACACCGCCGGCGATCGACACGGTGGAACCGTCGCCGGCCAGGCGGCTGACCTGGACCTGAGGATCGGGGGTCTGCTCTTCCAGCTTTTCCGAGATCAGGCGGCGGATCGCTTCGGGCGTGTTCCCGGCGGCCCGAATACGCCCGGCATAGGGGACAAAGATAAAGCCCGATCCATCGACCTGCACCTCATCGAGGACGGCGGCATTCATCCCCAAGGGGACCAGCAGGCCGTCGTCAACGTTCTCCCAGATCGTCAGACCAAGGACATCGCCGGGCTGGATTGTATCGGACCCCAGCACAGAGGCATTCATAAAGCCTTCGGAAAACGCCAGGGCAGGGGTCACCCCTGCGATGGCATTGATCCTGTCATCCACTGTCAGGATAAAGGCGTCGCCCTCTTCCATGGCCACGCCGGAAAAGATCTCGGCCCGGTTCGGGCCCGACCGTGGAAGGCCGCAAGCCGCCAAAAGGCTAAGCGCGGCAAGCACGGCCACGCCCCGTGCAATGCGTACGTTTAGGGTTGTCACTGCTCGGTCTCCTCGACCTGTATTGTTGTTGCCTCAACTTTTTCTTTCAGACTACCGAAAACGGGCCAGTAAATCTACCGACCCGGCCGGCAAGAGGCTCTGGCCCGAACTGAGGTGTTGCGGCATTGCCGCGTTTGTCAAGAGATCATTGGGCTAAACGCTAGGTCTGGTAGGTCCTACTGGACCAGCCGCAAGGGTTGCCGGGGGGGCGCTTTTCCGGATCTGAGGGCATCGTAGGGGTCGTCGCGGTCCAGAATCATGTCCACGACCTGGCGCAACAACTGGCGACGACCTTTCGAGGAATAAAAACTCCCCGGGACCTGGCTCGTCTCCAACAGAAAGCGGCGGTAGTCCTTATAGGCCCTGCCATCCGGGCGGCCCGGCTGGGCAAAGAACGCGGGCAGGGGCTGGGTCGAGACGAACTCGGGCTTGGCATAGACCGCACTGCCAAAGACCTTGATGGGAATGCCGCGCCACAACACCTGTTGGGCGGCGGTAGAATTGACGGTGACGGCCGTGCGGGCATGATCAAGAAGGCGGGCAAGCTTGCCGCCCCGGACGTAATGAATACGCCCGTTCAGGCCATGTTGGTCGGCAAGCCGGTTCAGAATGCTCTGAAACGGGGCGCGACCATTCTCAAGAGGGTGAGCCTTGAAGACAAGATGATGGTGCCTTGGCGCACCCTTGGCAAAACCTTCCATCACCACCTCGAGGAATTCGGACATGTCCTCGAACGGCGAATGCATCCGAAAGCTGGCGTCATGCTCCAGTTGCAACAGCACCAGGTGGTAGGGAAAACCGCTACGCTTTATCCGGTTTGTGGCAAGCCTGCGGTGCAATGCGATGAACGGCATCAACATCAGCCTGCGGGTGTAGAGCATGGCCTCTGTCGCTACGGGCAGTTCCCGATGTGGGCGAAACTGGCGATAGGATTTGTTCCGAAACATCAGGAACCAGTGATACAGGGCGCCATACAGGACATGCTGGCGCATATCGCCCCAATGGGCAGGGGGCTCCGGCATCTCGAGGTCTGACCGGGCAAGGGCCTCTGCCATATCGGCCAGGCTGGTGTCCATCAGGCGCGAATTACCGTTGGTCCCGTCCCGTTCGTAGGTGACCCAATAAGGCCGCATGTAGCCCTCTTCAAAGACGTGGACGGTCAGGCCGCGCCGCTTGGCCTCAGTCACGGCCTGGGCGTGAATGGGCCGGGTATCGCCATAAAGCACAATGTCGGTGATCTGATGCGCCTCGACGAGGGCCGAAAAACGCTCGGGCCAGGCCTCGGGGCTGTCCTGATAGGCGATGTAGCCCGGGGCATTGAACCAAAAGGCCCTGTCGCCCGCGTTGAAACCGATCCGCCAAACCTCGGCCCCGGCGGACCGTAGCATCCGGGCCAGACCGTGGAAGAAGGGACCATGCGGCCCCTGTAGCATCATGAACCTGCGCGTAGCCTGCTGCGTCATCTTCTTATTGCCCCTCGAACTCATTAAAAACTAACACAGGTGAGGATACCGGACCGCTATGGCAAGACTATGGCACCTGCCGGGTTTGGGGCAAGCGATCCGGATGGCTTGCCGACAGGTGGGCAAGGGGCTAGGTCTTTGCAAAAGGAGACATTGGCATGTTCACAGGCATCATCACGGATGTGGGCGAGGTTCTGGATGTGGTGCAGGAGGGCGACCTGCGCGCCCGGATCGCCACCTCTTATGACGTGACCCGGATCGACATCGGGGCCTCCATCGCCTGCGACGGCGTCTGCCTGACGGTGGTGGCACTGGGGCAAACGCCCCGGCCCTGGTTCGACGTGCAAATCTCGGCCGAGACGGTGAACCTGACCAACATCGGTCGCAACGGCTGGGTGGCGGGCAAACGGCTGAACCTTGAACGGGCCTTGCGGGTCGGGGACGAACTTGGCGGACACATCGTGTCGGGCCATGTCGACGGCGTGGCCGACCTTGTCGCCATGCGGGACGAAGGCGACAGCACAAGAATGACGTTCCAGGCGCCAGAGGGGCTGGCCCGGTTCATCGCCTCCAAAGGTTCGGTGGCCCTCAACGGCACCTCGCTGACGGTGAACGAGGTTGAAGGGCGGACCTTCGGCATTAACGTCATTCCGCATACCAAGGCAGTAACCAACTGGGGTCAGATGGCTGTCGGCGATGCGGTCAACCTCGAGATCGACACCATGGCCCGCTACGTCGCCCGTCTGAGGGAATGGGATTGAGCGCCACCGCCGGCACCAGACAGCCTCCCGGGCCAGGTCACAACAACGGGCCCACCCTGGAGCCAGGCAACAGCTGGCGCAAACACGCATGGACGCGCGCCCGGGCAGATCTGTTGCCAACCCTCCCGATCGAGGTCCTGCGGCTGCGGGTCCGACGTGCGCAGGAACTTGGACTGCCCTACAAGACCTACGCAAGCGTTCGGGCCAGCACCGGGCGGGACGTCATCGGCTTTCTCTTCTCCTCCAACGCCCTTGACCTTTACCGCAAGGGGCAGTCGCTTCCGCAGGACCTCAGAACACAGCTCGAGGGGCTTGTCGCCTGCGACCGGACCGGCCTCGCCCATCCGCCGCTGACAGCCGAAACCCTGTTGGAACTGGCCCCGCTCGACGCGGCCTTCCCGGCCCCCGCACCTCATCTTCCCTGGTCCGGCATGCGCGACCATGTCAAAGGGGTCATCAGAGCCCGCCGCAAACCGGCCGATGGCTATCTGATCATTGGTGAAACACCGCAAGAACGAGACTGGGCAGAGGCCGCAAAGGCCGCAGGCTTCCTGACCGGATCGCGGTACTTCAACCCCGCGCCCTGATCCCTTCGCCCCCATCCCTTCGGCCCCAATCGCTTTGCACCCATCCTTTCGCTCTGTCCAAAATACTCCCGCCGGAGGCATCCCCCGCAAGGGATGTCCGCAGAACGCACAGGGTGGTGTGCAAAGACGTAAGGTGGGTTTCAACCCACCCCCCTTTGCAATCCTCGCAGGGTCCGCTATCTGGCCGGTCATGCAGCGCGGGGATCCAAGATGACAATGCCGTTCGAAACACCCGGATCGGTGGAGCAGGACTGGTCCGAGGCCATCTCCTCCATCGAGGAAATCATCGACGACGCCCGCAACGGCCGGATGTTCATCCTGGTCGATCACGAAGATCGTGAGAATGAAGGGGACCTGGTGATCCCTGCCCAGATGGCGACACCGGACGCGATCAACTTCATGGCCAAGCATGGCCGGGGTCTGATTTGCCTGTCGATGACCGGGTCCCGGGTCGATGCGCTGGGCCTTCCGCTGATGGCCTCGCAGAACTCCTCCCGGCATGAAACAGCCTTTACCGTCTCGATCGAGGCGCGCGAGGGGGTCTCGACCGGCATTTCCGCCCATGACAGGGCGCTGACCGTGGCGGTGGCCATCGACGGCTCCAAGACTGCCGCAGACATCGCCACCCCGGGCCATGTCTTCCCGCTGCGCGCCCGCGAGGGCGGCGTTCTGGTACGGGCCGGGCATACCGAGGCTGCGGTCGATATCTCGCGTCTGGCCGGGCTCAACCCCTCGGGCGTGATCTGCGAGATCATGAACGAAGACGGCTCCATGTCGCGGTTGCCCGATCTGGTGGCCTTTGCCCAGATGCACAACCTCAAAATCGGGACGATCAGCGACCTGATCGCCTACCGTCGCCGTCACGACAATCTGGTCCGGACCCGGACCACCCAGACCATCCAGTCCGAATTCGGCGGCGAATGGGAAATGCGCATCTACACCGACGAAACCCAAGGGGCGGAACATGTCGCCCTGATCAAGGGGGACATCTCGGGCGACGAGCCGGTTCTGGTCCGGATGCACGCCCTCGACCCGCTCCTTGATATCATCGGCACTGGTCCCAAGGGTCGTGCTGGCGAGTTTGGCGATGCCATGCACCTGATCGCCGAAGAGGGACGCGGCGCCCTTGTGCTGTTGCGCGATCTGCACATGAAGATGGCGGCGACCGAAGAGGTCTCGCCACAGACCCTACGCCAATATGGTTTGGGCGCGCAGATTCTGTCGTCCCTAGGCCTGTCCAAGATCGTCCTCCTTACCAACTCGCCGCGACCCAAGGTTGTCGGTCTTGATGCCTACGGGCTTGAGATCACCGGCACCCGCAAGATATCGGAGATCGGATAATGGCCGGCCCTTCCCACTACGTCATGCCCCTGCCCAGCTTTGACACGCCGGTCAAACTGCTGATCGTGGCCTCGCCTTACTACAAGGACATCTCGGACAATCAGGTCGCCGGCGCGATTGCCGTGGCCGAAGCGGTCGGTGCCACCCATGAAATCGTCCATGTTCCCGGTGCCCTCGAAATACCGACCGCCATCGGCATCGCCGAGAGGATGAGCAACTTTGACGGCTATGTTGCCCTTGGCTGCGTCATCCGGGGCGAGACGACCCATTATGACACCGTCTGCAATGACAGCTCGCGTGCGATTCAGCTGCTGGGCCTGCAGGGCCTGTGCATCGGCAATGGCATCCTGACGGTCGAAACCTACGATCAGGCGGCCGTCCGCGCCGACCCAGAAGGTCAGAACAAGGGTGGAGGGGCCGCCGCCGCCGCCCTGCATCTGATCGCGCTTAGCCGTAAATGGGGACAGTCGGAAAAAAGCGTGGGCTTTACCCGCGATATCCTGCTTGCCCGTGGGGGTGACACGGTATGAGCCGCTCCCCGAATGCCAAACGCCAGATGAAATCCGCTGCCCGGTTCTATGCCGTGCAGGCCCTGTTTCAGATGGAGGCCTCTGGCCAGATGGTTGACCCTGTCATCCGCGAGTTCGAAGATCACCGCTTTGGCGCGGTCTACGATGGCGAAGAGATGGTCGAGGGCGATGTCGATACTTTCCGCAACCTGATGCAGGGGGCGGTCGACAATCAGGCGCGCGTTGATCAGATGACGGACAGGGCGCTGGTGGCAAAATGGCCGATCGCCCGGATCGATCCGACGCTGAGGGCGTTGTTCCGCGCCGCCGGGGCCGAGCTTATTGCCGGCAAGACACCTCCGAAGGTGGTGATCGTCGAGTTTATGGACATTTCGAACGCCTTCTTTCCTGAGGGCAAGGAATCCCGCTTCGTGAACGCGGTGCTTGACCATATGGCCCGCGAGGCCCGCCCCGAGGCGTTCTGACGCTGCTGCCAATCTCGACTTAACCCTTGCAAGTCGCATGGTCCGACCTCATCTTGGTCTTGCACCAAGGGAGTATACCATGCCCGACCTCATCCGCCTTTACATCCGGTCCGTGTTGATCGGCTTTGCCTTGGCGGCGTTGCTGGTGGGCTTGCTCCTTGGTTTTAATCTCGCCAACCTGCGTCATCTGTTGACCCAATCGGCGGACGGACCGCTGGCTCTGTTCCTTTTGTGGTTCTTCAACGGCGTCGTTTTTGCTGGGGTCCAGTTCGGCATTGCGATCATGGGCATGTCCTCGGGCGATGATGATGACGACTATCATGGGGGAGGTGGACTGCGTGAGCCTGCCCTGATCCCAATTCCCATACGTTCGGACACCCGCCGCCGCCCCTAGTCCAGGTGCATCGGGTCGTCTGTCAGGACTGCATCATGTCAAACGCCCCCCAAAAACCCCAAGACCTTGTTGAGGCCGCCATCCGCGAGAACCGCGATAAGTTCCAGCGGCTTGGCTGGATCCTGGTCGTCATCGGTGTCCTTGCGATCCTGTTTCCGCTTGTCTCCAGCATCGCGGCCAAGGGGCTTGTCGGCTGGCTTTTGTTGTTGTCCGGGGCGGCGATGCTCTATCACGCCTTTCAGGCGCGGACTTGGGGGTCCGCCCTTCAAAGCGGTGCCATCGGGCTGGTCAACCTCGCGCTTGGGGTCTACCTCGCCTTTTTTCCATTGACCGGGCTTGTCGGGCTGACGTTGCTACTTGGCCTCGTCTTCCTGCTGCAAGGCGGTTTCGAAGGCGGCATGGCCTTGCGTCACCGGCCGCGCAAAGGTTGGGTCTGGCTGGCGGTCAGCGGGATGGCGTCGTTCGGACTGGGATTTCTGCTTATCCTCGGTCTGCCCAGGACGGCCCTTTGGGCCATCGGCCTGATGCTGGGGATCAACCTGTTGTCATCGGGGGTGTCATTCGTGGCGCTCGCCCGGAGCGTCTGAACCGGGCGATAAGTGGCGGGAACCGCGGCAACCGTGGGCGTGTTATTCCCGAGGACCTGTATATACAGGTGGGCACCAGATAATCAGACCTGAATCTGAACAGAGCCAGTTCCCTCGGATTTGCTTAAGGCCACTGGAATGAGACGCTTTTCACGAGAGGGGCAGAAACCCGCCAATGAGTAACCTAGGGCCGCGACAAGGACGTTACAAGGGCTAGTCATCGCCCGTGGCCTGCAAGCTCCCAATGGGCGCACCCTTGACCGATGTTCACGGATTGTTCATAAATTGATCATGCCAGAACCAAGCTTGTCCACGGGTATTGCAGACAGTCTTCGCGCCGGTCAGATCCTGGCCCGAGGTGTGTGCCGGCATCTGCTAAGTCACGACTTTGTCTCAGTCGAAGAACTCGTCCCGACCCAAGGTCTTCGTGTGGATGTCATGGCATTAGGGCCCAAGGGCGAGGTTTGGGTGATCGAATGCAAATCCTCCCGCGCGGACTTTCAATCAGATCACAAGTGGCAAGGCTACCTTGAGTGGTGCGATCGGTTTTTCTGGGCAGTCGATGCAGACTTTCCGACAGAGCTTCTGCCGGATGACACCGGGCTCATTCTGGCGGACGGCTATGACGCCGAAATCCTTCGGCTGGGTCCAGAGACCCGACTAGCGCCAGCGCGGCGCAAGGTCATGTTACAGAAGTTTGCCCGTCACGCCGCCCTTCGCTGGCACGCAGCGCGGGATCCGGACTTTAGCCGCGCCGCTTGGTGACCTGTCGCGCTACCTTGGCAGCGGCACGGATCTCTTCGGCGATTTCCTCGGCTTCGTCAGGGTCGAAGTCCATCGGGATTTCTGCACCATGTGATTCGATAAAGATGCGAACCATGCCAAGGTCTGTCGGACCGATCTGCATATTCGCCTCAACGTCGCGTTCGGTGTCGATGCCCATGCTGCGTCCTTTCAATGGGAACGTGCCGAGATAGTCCAAAGGAGCGCCGAAAGGCAAGGGTCGTGAGTGACAGAGCGAAACAGGTGTCCCCAAACCGTGGTATCTGGCGTGGCGAGCTGATTGTCCTTCCGGCCTTGCATTTGTGTGCGGCGAAAGCTAAATCGCCCCTAGTGCCGCCTTAGCTCAGTTGGTTAGAGCGCCTGATTGTGGATCAGGAGGTCCCCCGTTCAAGCCGGGGAGGTGGTACCACTTTTTCCCAAACATCGATCCTCAAGAAATTTCGCGAAATTTCTGTCTTGCCTGACAGGTGCAAAAATCTTTTCAAAGATTTTTCAGGGAATGACGAGTTCTGCGACCATCGGTCCCCAGCCTGCACCATGCATGTCCCTGTCTTCGGCCGTTCCTTGGACTGCGGGACGCGGCAGGCTGAACTTGACGACCCGCAGGTCAGGGATGTCGAACCGCTTGAGGTCGGCAACCTCCATTTGAAAGGCCGATGCGACCGCGTCACTGGTCAATCCACCCGACACCCGCTCGTAGGCCTCAACCGTCCCGCAAAAGATGTCGATTGTCGCCCAGAATGGCCCGGCATTCTTGGATCGGACCTTTTCCGCGATTGCGCCGACTTCAGGCATCGCGCACCTGCAGCGTAAAGGCCTCCATCGGATCAGCCAATTCCATAACGTGGTTCAGGCAAAACTCCCACGCCGGGCCCCGGTCGATTTCCGCCGGTGAAAAAGGGAAGGCAAAGGTCGGCTGCTCTTCGTCCTGGGTCAGCGGATGGTGCAGCAGGAACGGGTTGAGAAGCTTGCCGATGTCGTTTGCCTGCGCCTGGGTCTGCGCGGTCACGACGCCCATCACACCGACCTCTGCCGCGCTGCCTGCGCGGGGTTCGAGGGCTCCAAGGGTGGCGTTCTGTCCGACAAGGCGTAAATCCAGGCTATAGTCCTTCGGCCCCAGCCCCATGCGTTGGGCAACCCGGTCTGCATGTCGCACAGCGATATCGTCGCACCAGTCCTGAACCGCCGCGACATAGCGCGGGTCCCGCAGGATGGCGATCAGGATTGTTTGGTATCCGGCGACCCGCGCCCCCTCCAGCTTGACCGTATACCGATCGGACGGCACCCATTCAGACCCTTCAACGCGCACCCTTTTGTCATCTAGCGCCACATAGCGCGCCCCGGTCACATCAAGGTGCCCGCCGGGTTCGTGCAGGATGAAGGGGTCCGAATTCTCGTACAGCATATGGGCCGAGACTGTATGCGGCGTGGCATGCGCCCCATCCGCCAATGGCGTCACGGTAAAGCCCCCCTCGTCCACATCCACCAGAATGACCCCGGACTGGGGGTTGGTGGCGCAAAGGGCGCCGCATTCCCCGATCTTCGCCCCATGCCATGCGGCGCCCGGGTGCATTCCCCTTTGAATGGGCAGGGCGGCAATGATGGCCGTGTCGGTCGTCCGGCCAGCGATCACGATATCGGCCCCGGTGTCCAGCGCGGCCGTGATCTGTTCGGCACCGGCAAGGGCCACGATGTTGGTACACTGGCTGATCAGGTCGGGATCAATATGAGGGGCGTGGGGCAGGGGGCTGATCCTGTCCTTGGCAAGGGCCTCGCGCACCCGGGCGATGGGTTGGTCAGACTTCAGCACCGCGATCCGGGCGGTCTGGCCCAGTTCGGCCAGGATCTCGACCGTGATGTCATAAAGCCAGTCTACCGCGCTCCCCGTGCCACAGGTGCCCGCCGTGCCGATGACCAGCGGAACCCCGGCCTCTGCCCGCGCCTCGATCAGGCCCTTCCATTCGGCCTTGGTCGCGGCTCGGGCGTATTTCGACACCCCCCGCCCCAGATAGGACGGGCCGGAGTCGGTGGAACCACCATCGATGGCGATCAGATCAGGCCCTGCCGCAATCCCGCGTGCCAGCGCGGTCTTGTCGTAGCCCAGGCCAAGGGCACCAGAGGGGATGAGGACCCGGATCATATCAGTCTGTGACCGCCTGAGGCTTTTTGATGAACCGCCGCAGGAACAGCGGGGCGACAAAGCCAAGGACTGCCGCCAGCCAAAGCCCGTTCGAGATGGCCGAGGAGAACAGGTAAGTCCAATCGCCGCCCGACAGCACCATGGCACGCCGCAGGTTGTCCTCCATCGCATTGCCCAGAAGGATGCCCAGAATGATCGGCACCGTCGGGATATCAAGCTTGCGCAGGCTATAGCCAAGGGCCCCGAAGGCGATCATCAGCAACAGGTCAAAGTAGCTGCCTGTGAGGGAATAGATCCCGACGAAGGACACCATAGTTACCCCCGGCATCAGGATCCACGGCGGCACCGACAGGATCCGCACAAAGACCTTCACCATCGGCACGTTCATCGCCAAAAGGACAAAGTTGGCGATCAACAACGATGCGATCAGGCCCCAGACCACGTCGGGGCGGTCGGCAAACAGGGTCGGCCCGGGGGTGATGTTCAGGGTCATCAGAACCGCCAGCAACACAGCCGTGGTCCCCGATCCCGGCACCCCAAGGGTCAGCATCGGCACCAGCGCGCCCCCTGCAGCGGCGTTGTTCCCGGCCTCGGGGGCAGCGACGCCTTTGGCGACACCGGTTCCGAATCCGCCCTTTTCACCGGCGATGCTTTTTTCCATCATATAGGTCAGGAAGCTGCCCAGGGACGCCCCGGCCCCCGGCAGGATGCCTGCCACAAAGCCCAGAAGCGAGGAGCGGAGCATGGTCCAGCGGGTCGACCAGATCTCGCGCCAGGGGATCGTCACCTTGTCGAGCTTGATGCCGACGGCACTGCCCTTGCCGTGGCTTTCAATGAAGAAAAAGACTTCGGTGATGGCGAAAAGGCCCACGATCGCCACAAGGAAATCGACCCCGTCCATCAGGTGGAGGTTGCCGCCGGTAAAGCGGGGCATGCCGGTCGAATTGTCGAGCCCGATCATCGCGATGCCAAGCCCGATGCAGGATGCCAGCGCCGCCTTGGCCTGGTTGTTCGAGGCGATCCCGCCCAGCGTCGAAAAGGCCAGCAGGTAAAGGGCGAAATACTCTGCCGGGCCAAACAGATAGGCCACCCGCGCCAGCAGGGGGGCCAGGATCATCAGGCCAACGGTCGCCAGAAAGGCCCCCACGAAGGACGCCACCCCCGAGATGACGAGGGCATCGCCGGGTCGGCCATTTCTGGCCATGGGGTAGCCATCGAGGCAGGTCATCAAGGCGGGTTCGTCGCCCGGAATGTTCAGCAGGATGGAGGAGATGCGGCCACCATACATCGCTCCGTAATATACACTCGTCAGCAGGACGAGGGCAGATGTCGCGTCCAGTCCAAAGGTAAAGGTCAGCGGGATCAGGATGGCGACGCCATTCGACGGGCCAAGTCCGGGCAGCGCCCCGATGATGGTCCCCAGAAAACAGCCCAGCACGGCAAGCGTCAAGGTGAACGGGGTCAGCGCGATGGAAAACCCAAGCGCAAGATTGGACAGGATTTCCATGGCGGTCCGGGCCTCCTCAGCCCAGCAGCGCTTTGGGGAAGGGATCGATGTTGGTCAATCCGAGCCCGTAATAGAAAAGGAAGAACAGCCCGACCGCCAGACCGACACCCGTCAGGATGGCGCGAGGCAGGTTGGGGGCGATCTGATAGCTCAGAATGGCCGAAACAACCATCGTCGGCCCGATAAAGCCCAGAGGCTTGAGCGCGTAGGCATAGCCGACAAGAGCCGCCAGCGCGATCACAAGGTTCAGGATGCCCCCCAGGCTGGGCCATTCAGGATCGGCGTCCGGCAGAACGAGCATGATCAGACCACAAAATGCTGCGACCGCGCCGATGATGTAGGGAAAGGTCTTTGACCCGACGGGGTCCGACATAAAGCTGGTCTGAATGTTCGTGGCGCTCAGGATATACCCAAGCGCCACGACGATCGTGACCAGTCCGAAGATCCGGTCACCTACTCTCACTGGATGACACCGATTTCGCGGCTCAGTTCAGCGGTCTGGGCGACAACGCCGTCAACCCAGGACTGGAAGTCTCCACCAACCTTGGTGAAGGGGGCCAGACCGTTGGCAACCATGGCTTCCTGCCACTCGGCGCTGTCAGCAACCGCTTGCAGCTTGGCTGCCCATGCATCGAACTCGGCGTCCGAGATGCCGCCGGGGACGTAAAGGCCGCGCCAGTTGACGGCGACGACGTCGTAGCCCTGCTCGCGTGCAGTCGGGATCGATTCAAAGCCGGGCACCCGCTCTTCGGTCAGCACGGCCAGAACGCGGACTTCGCCAGAGTTGATGAAGCCGACAATCTCGGACATGTCGCCGGTCATCGCCTGGGTGAACCCACCGATGGTCTGGGTGATCGCGTCGGCACCGCCGTCAACACCGATGTAGCGAACAGCCGTGATGTCATCAAAGCCGGCAGCCTTGAGGATTTGCAGCGGCTTGAGGTGGTCGAAACCGCCCGCTGCCGAACCGCCAGCAAAGGCAACCGAGGTCGGGTCTGCGATGATCGAGTCCACCATATCGTTCAGCGACTGGAAGGGGCTGTCCGCAGCGACGACGATGACGCCGGGGTCGGCACCGATGGCTCCGACAAAGCGGACCTGGTCAGCGGTCGCGCCGCCAAAGGCGTTTTGGGCCAGCCGGGTGGTGGTGGCCGAGGATGCCGCCACGATCAGGTCGGCGTCTGTGTCGCGCTCGTTCACTACGGTCGAGAAGGCAAGCCCGCCTCCGGCACCAGCCATGTTGGTGATTTGGACCGGCGCTTCAACCTCACCGAGGTCGTACAGGATCTTGCCGATCTGGCGGCAGGTAAAGTCCCAGCCACCGCCGGGGTTTGCAGGTGCAATGCACTCTGTCGCCATAGCCGAAGTCGCGCCAAGCGCCAGAACAGCGCCAAGGCTGGCCGCCTTGAAAACCGAGTATGTCATGTGTTCCTCCCAGAACTTATTTCGGAAAGGGTTGGCCCCTCTCTTTCATTGCGCGCCTGCTAGGCAGAGCGACGCGATGTCGTAGACGCTGGCACAGAACAATTGCCCCTGTCTAGCGCTAATGCCCTTGCTTCGGCCCGGTAGGGGTCCATCGATAACCGGTCGGAGTCGGCGGCGTGGACCTTCCGCCCGTCGCTTGTCACTCCACCGCGATCCTCTGGCGCAACTGGCTTGTCGCGCGGTCATAGATCAGGATTTCGTCGCTGTCTGTCACCACTGCAAACCAGTCGGTCCCTTGGGTAAAGGCGACCGCCGCGACCCCCTCGGGCAGGGTGATCCGCTCGGGCAAAGGCAGGGGATCGGCATTCAGACGGATGACAAGGGCGCCAATCAGGACTACGAAGCCCAGAATCATAACGCCCGCCAGCGTCGTCACCAAAAGCTTGAGATAGCGCAGCTGTGGCGGCAGGGTGGTGTCATCCGCCTCGTCAGGAGCCTCTGCCATGGGTGCCGTCCCTTCCGGTTCCGTCATCGTCAGCTTTGTCATCGCGGAAGATCCGCCGTCGCGTCTTGATAAGGCGCTCGCGCGCGATGTGCCAGAGGAGGCCGCGCTAAGCCGGTCCCGACTTATGCGCCTTTTGGCCGAAGGCGCTGTGCAGATCGACGGCACTGTTGTGACTGACGCCAAGGCCATCGTGGCCGAGGGCGATACCGTTCAGATCACCGTGCAGGCTGCCAGTGAAAGCCATATTGGCGGTGAGGACATCGCCCTTGAGGTGGTTTGGGAAGATGACGACCTGATCGTCGTCAACAAGCCCGCTGGCATGGTCGTCCACCCCGCGCCGGGCAGCCCGTCCGGCACGCTTGTCAACGCGCTTATCCATCATTGCGGCGACACCCTGTCAGGCGTTGGCGGCGAAAAGCGTCCGGGCATCGTCCACCGCATTGATAAGGAAACGAGCGGCCTTCTGGTCGCGGCCAAATCGGACCGGGCCCACCACGGTCTGGCCGATCAGTTCGCGGCCCACACGGTCGAACGGCACTATCTGGCCGTCTGCTACGGGGTGCCCGATCCGAACGATCCCCGCCTGCATGGCATCAAGGGGACGAGTTTCGAGCCGGGCAACATCCTCAAGATCCAGACCCAGTTGGCCCGCCACAAGACTGATCGGCAACGGCAGGCGGTCCTTTGGCATGGCGGGCGTCATGCGGTGACGCGGGCGCGCATCATTGAGCGGTTCGGGGTACCCCCCACGGCAGCGCTGCTCGAATGCTGGCTTGAGACCGGGCGCACCCACCAGATCCGGGTCCACCTGGCCCATTGCGGCCACGGCCTGATCGGAGATCCGGTTTACGGGGGCAAGCGCAAGCTGTCGCCCAAGGCAATATCTGACACCGGGGTCGAAGCGGCCCGCCTCTTTCCTCGGCAGGCGCTGCATGCCGCGACCCTGGGGTTCGAACATCCAGTGTCAGGCGAAGACCTGCGGTTTGAGGCGGAATTGCCGGAAGATATGGCAAATCTTGTTGCATCTTTGCGCGGCTGACACTGTTACGTGCCATCGCATGTGCGTGAACGCACTGAAATGCCCCTCGCAAAGCGTTGGCTGTAGGTTCATCCTTTCGTCATACTTTTTGTGGCAGTGCTTCTTGAAACCGATTGAGGCCAACCACATCTCCCATGTTAAGCCCTTATACATAAGGAGGGGATCATGACGACATATGCAAATCTTCCGGCCCCGTCGCCGGAACAGGGAATGAACCGCTACCTGCAGGAAATCCGCAAGTTTCCCCTGCTGGAACCGGAAGAGGAATACATGCTGGCCAAGCGCTGGGTGGATCATGAGGACACCGAAGCTGCCCACCGCATGGTGACCAGCCACCTGCGTCTGGCTGCCAAGATCGCTATGGGCTACCGTGGCTACGGCCTGCCGCAGGCCGAGGTGATTTCCGAGGCGAACGTGGGCCTGATGCAGGCCGTCAAGCGGTTTGACCCTGAAAAGGGGTTCCGGCTGGCGACCTATGCCATGTGGTGGATCCGCGCCTCGATCCAGGAATACATCCTGCGGTCCTGGTCTCTGGTAAAACTCGGCACCACCTCGGCACAGAAAAAGCTGTTCTTCAACCTGCGCAAGGCCAAGGCCCGGATCGGTGCCCTTGAAGAAGGCGACCTGCGGCCCGAGAACGTGGCCCAGATTGCCCACGATCTTGGCGTGACAGAGGATGAGGTCGTCTCAATGAACCGGCGCATGTCGGGGGGCGATGCGTCCCTCAATGCAATGGTCGGATCGGACGGCGAATCTGCGACGCAGTGGCAGGACTGGCTCGAGGACGAGGACGCCGATCAGGCTGGTCAGTACGAGGAACGCGACGAGCTTGAATCGCGGCGTGCCTTGCTGGCCGAAGCGATGGAAGTGCTGAACGAGCGGGAAAAGGACATCCTGGTGCAGCGCCGGTTGCAGGACAACGTGGTGACGCTGGAAGACCTGTCCAGCCAGTACAATGTCAGCCGCGAGCGCATTCGCCAGATTGAAGTGCGCGCCTTTGAAAAGCTGCAAAAACGGATGCAGGAGCTGGCCCGCGAAAAGGGCATGCTGACAGCAGCCTGAGGTTTTTGGCCTGACAGGACCCTGAAATCAAACCCCGCCGGATCGCTCTGGCGGGGTTTTTTGTGGTACTGGCAGACAAGCCCGGCGGCAGGCGATAAGCTGGAGCAAAGGCAAGGGAGAAGACCATGGCCAAAGCAGTTCGATGGGGCATTCTGGGGGCGGCGAATTTCGCCCGCGAACATATGGGGCCGGCCATTCATATGGCCGAAGGGGCAGAGCTTTCAGCGCTTGCCACCAGTTCACCAGCAAAGGCCGAGCCCTTTACAGCCTTCGCACCGGGGCTGCGCCTCCACGACAGCTACGACGCGCTGCTGGCGGATCCCGACATCGATGCGGTCTACATCCCCTTGCCCAATCATCTGCATGTCGACTGGACCATCAAGGCGCTTGAGGCCGGCAAGCACGTTCTGTGCGAAAAGCCGATCACCCTGCAGGCGTCCGATTTCGATCGCCTGATCGCCGCCCGGGACGCCAGCGGCAAGCTGGCCGCCGAAGCCTTCATGATTGTGCACCACCCCCAGTTTGTCCGGGCCCGCGAACTGGTACAGGGCGGGGCGATTGGCAATCTGGTCCATGTGGATACGGTGTTCAGCTACAACAACACCGATCTGTCCAACATCCGCAATCAGGCAGAGGCCGGGGGTGGGGGACTGCCCGATATCGGGGTCTACACCTTTGGGGCGGCCCGCTTTGTGACCGGGCAAGAGCCGGACAAGATCCTGTCCGCCCGGCTGCGCTTTGAAAACGGGGTCGATGTCTTTGCCCAGGTAGCGGCAGATTTTCCGGGCTTTACCTATGGGGCTATCGTCTCGACCCGTCTCTTCAACCGGCAGGAAATCGTGTTTCATGGCGACGAAGGGCTGTTGCGGCTGACCTGTCCTTATAACGCCAACGTCCACGACATGCCCCGGCTCGAGGTGGAAACCGCTGGGATGACCGTGACCTCGCAACGCTATCCGGGGATCAATCAATATGTCATTCAGGTTGAGAACTTTTGCAGAAGCGTCCGGGACGGGGTGGCCTATCCTTGCCCGCTTGGGTTCAGCCGGGGCACGCAGGAAATGATCGATATGGTCTTTGCCGTAGGCGGCAGAGGCTGACAACGAGGAGACCAACAATGCCTTTGAGTGACGACGACAAGGCCATGGGCCGAATGACGGGCGAACAGAACGAACCTGCGCAGCCTGAGAACATGGTTCTGCGGCTGGTCCATATGATCCTGATCGCCATCATGATCTCGATCGCGCAGACCGTTCTGGGGGTCGTGACGGTGATCCAGTTCGTCATCATGCTGATCAACCAGCGCCATCCGAACGAGAATTTGGCGGAATTCGGAACCTCTCTCGGGATCTGGATCGCCAAGGCTGCCCGCTACCAGACAGCCGCGTCAGAGGTGAAACCCTGGCCCTGGACCGAACTGGACTGATGTTGGCTGGTGGACAGGTAAGGTGGGTTTAAACCCACCTTACTTTGAAGCCTGCCTATTCTTCCATCGCCTCGAGTTCGTCGATCATGCCTTCGATCATCGACAGGCCCTTGGCCCAGAAGTCGGGGTCGGAGGCATCAAGGCCGAAGGGGGCCAGAAGCTCTTTGTGATGCTTCGACCCACCGGCCTTGAGCATGTCAAAGTACTTTTCCTTGAAGCTTTCTCCGCTTTCCTCGTAGACCGCGTAAAGCGCGTTCACGAGGCCGTCTCCGAAGGCATAGGCATAGACGTAGAACGGTGAATGGACGAAATGCGGGATGTAGGCCCAGAAGGTCTCATACCCGTCCATGTAGTCGAATGCCTCGCCGAGGCTTTCGGCCTGCACTGACATCCACAAGGCATTGATATCGTCAGGCGTCAGTTCGCCCTGACCCCGTGCGGCATGCAGTTTGCATTCAAAGTCGTAGAAGGCGATCTGGCGCACGACCGTGTTGATCATATCCTCGACCTTGCCGGCCAGCAGGGTCTTGCGTTCGTCCGTGGTCTTGGCTGCCCCGAGGAGTTTCTTGAAGGTCAGCATCTCGCCAAAGACCGAGGCGGTCTCTGCAAGGGTGAGGGGGGTGGAGGACAGCAATTCGCCCTGGCTCGCCGCCAGAACCTGGTGCACACCATGGCCGAGTTCATGGGCAAGCGTCATGACATCGCGGGGTTTGCCCAGGTAGTTGAGCATGACATAGGGGTGCACTTCGGTGACCGTGGGGTGTGCAAAAGCGCCCGGAGCCTTGCCCGGTTTGACCCCTGCATCGATCCAGCCACTGGTAAAGAAGGGCTTGGCAAGTTCGGCCATGCGGGGATCGAAGTCTGCATAGGCCTCCATGACCGTCTTTTCGGCCTCGTCCCAGCTGACGGTCCGCGTCGCCTCGATCGGCAGGGGGGCGTTGCGATCCCAGACCTCCATCCGGTCCAGCCCCAGCCATTTGGCCTTGAGCTTGTAATACCGGTGCGAGAGGCGCGGATAGGCGTCCACGACGGCATTTCGAAGCGCCTCTACCACCTCGGGCTCGACATGGTTGGACAGGTGCCGCCCGGTTTGTGGGGTCGGCATGCCGCGCCAGCGATCCTCGATCTCTTTTTCCTTGGCCAGCGTGTTGTGGATCCGCGCGAAGGTCTTGACGTGCTGCCCAAAGACCTCGGCCAGAGCGCGTGCCCCTGCCTCGCGCCGTGACCGTTCGGGATCGGTCAGAAGGTCGAGTGTGCCCTCGATGTTCAGCTCTTCCCCGTCAACGGTGAAGGTGAGCCCGGCGATCGTCTCGTCAAAGAGCCGGTTCCAGGCGGCTGCGCCCACGGTGGACTGATCATGCAGGAACTTTTCCAGCTCGTCCGACAGTTGATAGGGCTTCATCGCCCGCATCCGGTCAAACACCGGTTTGTACCGCGCCAGATCGGCGTTGGCGGCCAGCAGAGAGGCCAGGTGCCCCTCGTCCAGCCGGTTGAACTCCAGCCCCCAGAAGACCAGCGGGGTGGTATAGGCGGTGATCCGGTCCTGGCAGTCGGACAGGAACTTGGCCCGCTCCGAATCCGTGGTCATCTGGTAGTAGCGCAGTCCGGCGAAGGACATGATCCGCCCTGCGATCACGTCGATCTTTTCATAGCGCAGCACGGCGTCGAGCAGCCCGTCCGTGTCGAGTTGGTCGAGTTTGCCTTCATAGGCCTGGGCGAAATCGGCGCAGGCTGTCTCAAGCCAGTCCATATCCCGCTTGATCTCGGTCGAGGAGGCGTCCGGGTAAAGGTCCGTCAGATCCCATTCGGGCAGTTTGCCAAGGTTCTTGCCGCCATTGGCGTTGGCATCGAAGACGGGGCGGGGCAGTTGCATCGGAAACCTCATGTTTTTGCTGGTCCTTACATAGTGTGCCGTCGCGCGGGTGGAAAGTGCGGAGCCTCCGGCGGGAGTATTTGGGACAAAGCGAAGGGGGCCGGTGTCGGTCGTGGTTAGCCGAACTGTGCCAGCATCTGGCGCAGGTCCTCAAGCGTGTTGACCTCGCCTGCCGGTTTGTCCTGCCGCCAGCGCGCCATGCGCGGGAACCGGAGGGCCACGCCGGATTTGTGGCGCGGCGAGGCCTGGATCCCCTCAAAGGCGATTTCGAACACAAGGGTCGGTGTCACCTGCCGGACTGGGCCGAAGCGTTGTTGCGTGTTCTTGCGCACCCAGCCGGTGATGTCGCCGAATTCCGCGTCGGTCAGGCCGGAATAGGCCTTGGTGAAGGGGACAAGGCTGTCCCCATCGCGCACGGCAAAGGTGAAGTCCGTGAATAGGTTGGCCCGTCTGCCTGAGCCGGCCTGGGCATAGATCATGACCGCGTCGATGGTCAGGGGATCGACCTTCCATTTCCACCAATCCCCTTTCTTGCGCCCCGCGAGATAGGGGCTGTCGAGCCGCTTGAGCATGAGCCCTTCGGCGCCGAGGTCCCGGCTTTCGATGCGGGCGCGGGCGAGGGCCTCGAGGTCCTCAAACGGTACTTGTGGCGACACCCGCAGCGGCAGGTCGGACGGCAGGCTGGCGCAGAGCGTTTCCAGTTGCTTTCGTCGCGCCGAGAAGGGTTGCTGCCGGATGTCCGCGCCACCGGCCTCGAGCAGGTCGTAGGCCATCAGGATCACCGGGGCCTCAACCAGCAGCTTTTTCGGGACGGTCTTGCGCCCGATCCGCTTTTGCAAGGTTGCAAAGGGCAGCGGGCCATTGGTGTCATGGGCGAGGATTTCGCCGTCGATCACCGTGCCGGCTGGCAGGACGTCCTTGAGCACGGCCAGTTCGGGGAACCGGTCGGTCATCACCTCTTCCCCCCTGCTCCACAGGTGGTGCGATCCGGCCCGGCAGATCAGCTGGCCCCGGATGCCGTCCCATTTGCGTTCGGCGGACCAGGCCCCGACGGGGGTAATCTGGTCCGGCTCCTCAAGCCCGTAGGCCAGATAGAAGGGGTAGGGGCGCGACAGGGCGGCGGTCGGGTCGGGGACTTCGATCAGCCGGTGCCAGTTGGTTGTTTCGGGGGTCCAGTTGCCCATCAGCCGGTGGGTCAGTTCCGCCTCGTCTATGCCGGTGGCGAGGGCAAGGGCGCGTGTCATCAGTTTCTGGCTGACCCCGACCCGGAAACCCCCCGTCAGCAGTTTGGTGAACAGGAACCGCTCTGTCGGGGGCAGGCTGTCCCAGGCGGCCAGAATGCCAGCCTTGCGGCTTGCATCGTCTTGCGCCGAGAGGGTCTTGAGGTGTCCGATCCAGTGGGTGAGGCCGTGATCGGAGGTGGTCGTGGCGGGCGGCAGGATCAGGGCGATCGTTTCGGCCAGATCCCCCACCACAGGGTAGCATTCTTCAAACAGCCACAAGGGCAGCCCGGCCTTTTCCGCCGCCCATTCCCGCAGCACCGTGGCGGTGATCAACCGCCGTGGCCGCCGACCCGAGAACAGGGCAATAGTCCAGAGCCGGTCGTCCTCGGGGGCCGCGCGGAAGTAGCGGGCGAGCGCCTCGACCTTGGCCTTGGTCGAGGTGGTTTGGTCGATGGAGGCGTAGAGGGCTGCGAACCGCTTCATGTGTCTTGCGCCTCGGGTTCGGTCTCGGGGTCAGGGTCAGAAGTCGTGCTCTCCGGCCCTTCACCCTCGTATTCGCCCTCGTATTCGGTGGCCACGATCCGGGCGTCATATCCCTGATCCTCAAGCCAGCGCCGGAACACCGAAGTATAGCCGTGGGTTACGAAGATCCGCTCGGCTCCGGTGGCCTTTATGGCGGTGTTCAACCCCTCCCAATCCGCGTGGTCGGACACGATAAAGCCCCGGTCGGCCCCCCGTCTGCGCCGCACCCCCCGCAGGGCCATCCAGCCGCTGGCAAAGGCGCTGGAGCGGTCGGCCCCGAACTGTCGCGCCCATGTGCCGGACAGGGCCGAAGGTGGGGCCAGCACCATGGCCCCTATGTGGGCCTTGCGGTCGCGGCCGGGGGTGACGCGGATCGTGTCAGGCAGGGCGATTCCTTGCCCGCGCAGGACGGCGTTGGTGTTCTCGATGGCCCCATGCGTCAGGATCGGCCCGATGGCCGGGTCCAGAAGCGCCATCAGCCGTTGCGCCTTGCCCAGCGAATAGGCCCCCAGAAGCGAGGTTCGGCCAGCGGCGGCATTGGCGCGCCACCAGCTGTTGATCTCGGCCTTCAGGACGTCGGGGGCGGTCCATTTGAAGACCGGCAGCCCAAAGGTGCATTCGGTGATGAAGGCGTGGCAAGCTACAGGCTCGAACGGGTCGGACAGGCCATCGTCGACAACCTTGTAGTCGCCCGACACCACCCAGACCTCACCGCCGACCTCGACCCGGATCTGGGCCGATCCGGGGACATGGCCCGCCGGGTGAAACGAGACCAGAGCCCCGCCGATCTGCCGGGTCTCGGCATAGGGGATGGTGTCGACTGTGATGTCACCCAACCGGTGGCGCATGACGGGCGCGGCGATGGTGGTGCACAGATAGGCGCCCATACCGGTGCGGGCATGGTCGGCGTGGCCATGGGTGATCAGCGCCCGTGGCACCGGTCGCCAGGGATCAATGTAGAAATCGCCGGCCGGGCAGTAGATGCCGCGATCGGTAAAGGTCAGGACTGCGCTCATGGGGCTGAGCGTAGCGCACTTGGCGGCGCAGGGAAGGGTGCTTGGGACTTGTGCCTTTGCCCGCTCTGTGGTGGCCTGTCGCCAAAAGAGGAGGACAACCGATGCGAACAGCAGGTCTCAAGGCGCGGATGGCGGCGGGCGAGGTGCTTAGCGGCACGTTCATCAAGATCCCGGAGGTTTCGGTGATCGAAGTGCTGGCGGGGTCCGGCCTCGATTTTCTGTGTCTGGATGGAGAGCATTCACCGTTTGACCGGGCCCGGATGGACGCCTGCCTGGCCGTGGCGCGGGCGCTGGATTTCCCGGTGCTGGTCCGGGTCGGCGCTGGCACGCCCGAGGCGATCTTGCAGGCGATGGATGCAGGTGCTGTGGGCGTCGTGGTGCCGCATGTGGATTCGGTTGAAAAGGCGCAGGCCGTGGCCAAGGCGGCCCATTTCGGGCGCGGCGGGCGTGGGTATGCCGGATCGACCCGCTGGGCTGGTTTCGCGACGCGGCCGATGGGCGAAATCCTCGATCAGGACGCGCAGACCATCGTCATTGCCCAGATCGAAGAGCCCGAAGGAGTTGAGGCCGTGGCCGAAATCGCGGCTGTGCCCGGCATTGATGCCCTTTTTGCAGGACCTGCCGATCTTTCGGTCGGTTACGGCGAACGCACGGTGGGGACCCCGGCACTGACGGCAGCCCTTGCCGCCATCGGTGCGGCGACAAAGGCCGAAGGCAAGGTCTTTGTGACCTGGGTGCCCGATGCGCAGGTGGCCAAGGACTGGTCCCGGCATGGCGTGACGATGTTCTTTGTGGCGTCAGAGCATAGCTGGATGCGCGCGGGCGCGGTTGAGGTGGCCAAGGGTATTGCCGAGATCGGCGGTTAACCGACGCGGGCCTGGGCGGATTGCCGGACAAAATGCGCGGCCACCCGGTCGAACATCATCGCGCGTATGTCGGGCGTTTCCATCATGATCTCGTGGCGTGCGCCCTCGACCTCGACGAGCACACCGCCCGGCCAGGCCTTCATGCGGTCCCGGATGCGACCGGTGTCCACGATCGCTTCTTCCGAGCCGAGGAACGTCAGCGCTGGCATCTGTGGTGCGCCCTTTCTGGCCAGGCCCAGCATCTCGAAGAGTGATTCGTTCAGCCAGCGCAGCGATGGTCCGCCCAGTCCCATGTCCGGCTGCTGGCGCAAATGCTCTTGCAACCAGGCGAACATGTCGGGGTCGGAGGTCAGGTGGTTTTCCTCGAACGGCGTGCGCAGGACGTAGCTGTCGGGCGTCTGGCCGGGGGCCATGAGGTGGGACATCCGCAACTGTCGGCTGACCGACGACAGGGTCCAGGCGACAGGGCGCAGGGCAGAGGCCATCTGGATGCCCCACATGGGCGCTGTAAAGGCGCAGGCCTCGACCGGGAGGCCTTTGTAGAGGGAGCGTAGCCCGATGCAGCCGCCCATCGAATGGGCCAGCAAGTAATAAGGCTTTGGAAGACCGCTGGCCCGCACATGCTTCATCATGGCGGATACATCGCGCTGGTAGTCGGAAAACGAATCAACATGCCCCAGCATCCGCGACGGGCGGAGCCTGTCGGCCAACCCTTGCCCCTGCCAGTCGATGGTGACAGTGGCAAAGCCGCGATCCCGCAGATCGCAGGCAGCCCGGCCATACTTCTCAACGTATTCAGAGCGGCCGGGGAAAAGCAGCACGGTTCCCTTGGGGGCGTCCAGTGCCCATTGCCCCACCCGGATGCGGACATCATCCGATGTCGTCAGCCAGAAGGCGGCCCCATCAGCGGGGCCGTCTGCCAGTTCGGGAAAGTATGGCGCAGTCTGGGCCAATTCGGTCCCTCCGCTTTGGGTTACCCCAGGACGCCGGACAGTTTCATGGCCATGCCCATGTCGCCGTCCACGGCAAGCTTGCCGGTCATGAAGGCGGCGGTCGGGTTCAGGTCACCCTCCAGAATCGATCTGAAGGTATCGGTATCCGCGGTCAGTGTCACATCCGCTCCGTCGTCGCCGGCATGGGCGCCGTCGCTGTCGATCATGATGGCGCCTTCGCCCTCGATGACGAATTTGGCGATGCCGTCAAAACCCTGACCGCCCATCTTTGCATTCAGGGCTGCCACGGCCTCCTGCACAACGTCGCTCATTCGGATATCCTTTCTTCAATGTGATGTTGGGGGCCTAGTCACGGCCGCCATGAACGCTACACTTCCGGTATGATGTTACGCACCTCTCACTTCAAATGTACCGTAACGGCACTTTTGCTGTCTTGGGGCATTTCCGCGCCCGTGCTGGCCGATCAGGCCCGGATCGATGATCTTTTGGGCCAGTTAAAAGAGGCCGAGCCGGGCATGGCCGAGCGGATCGCCACCGAAATCCAGTCAGAGTGGTCCAAAAGCGGTTCGCCCGCGATGGACCTTCTGTTGCGGCGCGGCCAGGACGCGCTTGAGTCTGGCGACCCGGGCCTCGCAGCCGAGCATTTGACAGCAGCCATCGATCACGCCCCGAACTTTGCCGAAGCCTATAGTGCGCGGGCCAATGCCTACTACCGGCTGGGTCTTGTTGGTCCCGCGATCGAGGATCTAAGGGTTGCCCTGCTCCTCAATCCGCAGAACTTCTACGCCCTTCGCGGCTTTGGCGTTGTTCTAGAGGAAATGGGCCGGACCGAAGATGCCCTTGCGATTTTTCGTCAGGTACACGACATCTACCCCAGTGAGCCCGGCACCGCCGAGGCAATCGACCGACTTGAACGAATGCTTGAAGGGCAGGCGCTCTAGGCTTTTGGGCCTGCCTTCCGACAGGCCATGAACCGGGGAACGACAATGCAGGGCCAATCCCGGATCACGGCCGTTCTAGGCCCGACCAATACTGGCAAGACCCATTACGCAATTGAACGGATGCTGGGCTATCGGACCGGCGTGATCGGTCTGCCGCTGCGTCTTTTGGCGCGCGAGGTTTATGACCGTATTGTTGCCATCCGCGGCCCCTCCGTCGTCGCCCTCGTCACCGGAGAAGAGCGGATCGTCCCGGCCCGGACCCAGTATTGGGTCTGCACAGTCGAGGCGATGCCCGAGGGAATGGGGTGCGATTTTCTTGCCGTCGACGAAATCCAGCTTTGCGCGGATCCCGAACGTGGCCACGTCTTTACCGACCGCCTTTTGAATGGGCGGGGCCAGCACGAAACCCTGTTTCTGGGCTCGGCCACCATGCGCAATGCGATTGCCGCGCTGGTGCCCGGTGTGCAGTTCATGGCGCGGGAGAGATTTTCCACCCTGTCCTACTCCGGTTCGAAAAAGATAAGCCGAATGCCCGAGAGGGCCGCCATTGTCGGGTTTTCGGTTGATAATGTCTATGCGATAGCTGAGCTGATCCGACGGACCAAGGGCGGTGCGGCAGTGGTCATGGGCGCCCTCAGCCCCCGGACCCGCAATGCCCAGGTCGAGATGTACCAGAATGGCGACGTCGATTATCTGGTGGCCACCGATGCCATCGGGATGGGGCTGAACCTTGATATTGCCCATGTCGCGTTTTCGTCGCTGATCAAGTTTGACGGTCATCGCATGCGCCATCTGGCAGCGGATGAGCTTGCCCAGATCGCGGGCAGGGCGGGCCGCCACATGGCCAACGGCACCTTTGGGGTGACCGGGGAGGCACCGCCCCTGGACGATGAGGTTATCGAGGCGATCGAGAACCACCAGTTCCGGTCTGTTGGCCGGCTGATGTGGCGCAACTCCCGGCTTCAGTTCGGCAATGTGACACGTCTGATCAAGACGCTTGAAGAACGGACCGAGAATCAATGGCTAACCCGCGTGCGGGAAAGCGACGATCTGGCGGCCCTTAAGGCGCTTGCTGCCGATGCCGAAGTCATGGCCCGCGCCAGTGATGGCCCGTCCGTCGCACTTTTGTGGGATGTCTGCCGGATTCCTGATTTCCGGGGGATCAGCCGGCCCGAACATGCGGGCCTTTTGACCCAGATTTTCGGGTTCTTGCATCAGCATGGGCGCGTTCCGGATGACTACATGGCCACACAGATGTCGCGCATCGACCGGACCGACGGTGATATCGATACGCTGAGCAAACGGTTGGCGTATATTCGCACCTGGACCTATGTTGCCCAGCGGAAAGGCTGGACCCGCGACGAAACCCATTGGCGTGAGGCGACACGCGCTGTAGAAGACCGCCTGTCGGATGCCCTGCACGGGGCGCTGACCCAAAGATTTGTGGATCGGCGGACAAGTGTTCTTGCCCGGCGGCTCAAGCAAAAGGAGGTCCTCGTGGCCGAAGTGAATGAAAAAGGCGAAGTGACGGTCGAAGGGGAATTCCTGGGCCGTCTCGAAGGCTTCAGATTCCGTGCGGACAAGGCCGGAACACCAGATGAGGCCAAGACCCTGCGTCAGGCCACGGTGCAGGCGCTTGCACCCCAGTTTCATCTCAAGGCGGATCGCTTTTACAACGCCCCGGATACCGAGATCGATTTCACCGAACAAGGTGGGTTGATGTGGGGCGAAAGTGCAGTGGGCAAGCTGACCTCGGGCTCTGGCCCGCTCAAGCCTTTGGCCGTTCCTTTTGTCGATGAAGAGGCAGGGCCCGATGTCATCGCAAAGGTGCAGCGCCGCTTGCAGCACTTCATCGACCGCAAGATCGCTGCCGCGATGGAACCTTTGCTGGCGCTTCAGTCGGACGAAATGCTGACCGGCCTTGCGAAGGGTTTTGCCTACCGTCTGGTCGAAGGCTTTGGCATTCTCCCTCGCGGTGAGGTCGCGGAAGAGGTCAAGTCGCTGGATCAGGACGCCCGGGGTGCTTTGCGCAAGCATGGCATTCGCTTTGGCCAGTTCACGGTGTTCATGCCGCCTCTGCTCAAGCCTGCGCCGACCCGGTTGCGGCTGGTTCTGTGGTCGCTTGCCACCGGATTGGACGAATTCCCTGAAAGCCCGCCCCCCGGGGTGGTCACCGTGCAGGCTGCAAAGGATGCCCCGAACGGCTATTTTGCCATGTCCGGATACCGTGCCGCAGGTGAACGGGCGATCCGTATCGACATGCTGGAGCGTCTGGCAGACATGCTGCGCGACAAGGATTCGCGTGGCGGGTTTGAGGCCAATCCCGATATGCTGTCCATCACCGGGCTGACGCTGGAGCAATTTGCCGAACTGATGGGCGGCCTTGGCTACAAGGCAGAACGGGGCGAGCGCGAGAAGGTTAAGCCTGCTGCTGCGCCTAAGGCGGACGCTGTAACCGACGCGGTGAGTGAGCCAGAGCCGACCGACTCTGAGAATGCGCCCGCACAAGCCGCAGAGAACGCCGACGTTGAGGTGACAGCCCAGGTGGCTGAAACCGAAGCGCCTGAAACCGATGTTTCTGAGACCAACGTTTCTGAGACCGTGCAAGCTGAGACCGCCGAACCTGAGACAGTTGCGTCGGTTGAAGTGGCGACAGACGCAGATGAGGCCAGCGCATCCGAAGGTTCGGCGCCGGAGGTTGTCAAACCAGCGGCTGAGATGGAAGTATTCTACACCTTCACATGGGCCCCTCGCGCGCCCCGCCGGGACCGCTCGCCACAAGGGCGGCGCCCTGAAGGTGGCAATCGCGGCAAAGAGGCATCCGGCGACGCACCCAAGGGCAAGGGCCCCCGGGGCAAGCCAAAGGGCAAGGGCAACAGGACCCGCGACGATGCTCAAGGCGGTCGTAACAAGCCCCAGAAGTTCGAAGCCCGTCCGCGCAAGGACAAGCCGATCGATCCTGACAACCCGTTTGCGGCCGCCCTGTCCGGTTTCAAACCCAAGTGAGGCGCGGCGTTTGAGCGCAGAGGGGCGCGAGACGATCCGGCTGGATAAATGGCTTTGGCAGGCGCGATTCTTCAAGACGCGGACCCTTGCCTCTGGCCTGGTGTCGCGGGGGCGGGTGCGGGTGAACAGCCAGCCTGTCAGCAAACCCGCCCGGGCCGTCGGGGCAGGCGATGTCCTTACGTTTCCTCAGGGCGATGCGGTACGGGTGGTACGTATCCTGGCCTGCGGCGACCGCCGCGGACCTGCCCCCGAGGCGCAGGCGCTTTATGAGGATATGTCCGAACCCGTCACTCGCCATGTTGACCCTGCGACCACCGGGCCCAACCCGAAATACGAGGGCAAGGGGCGCCCCTCGGCACGTGAGCGTCGACAATCGGATGGGCCCGATTGGTCCTGATGGTCATCCGCGCTTGAATGATCGGTATGCCTGCTCTAGCTAGACCTCTGACACATTTTGGCACGAAATCCGGACCGGCCCATGACCTATATCGTGAACGACAACTGCATCGCCTGCAAATACACCGATTGTGTTGAGGTGTGCCCCGTGGATTGCTTCTACGAGGGTGAGAACATGTTGGTGATCCATCCCGACGAATGCATCGATTGCGGTGTGTGCGAACCGGAGTGCCCGGCGGACGCGATCCGGCCGGATACCGAGCCCGATATGGAAAAGTGGGTAGAGTTCAACCGCAAGTATGCGGCCCTCTGGCCGGTCATCATCACCAAGAAAGACCCGCTGCCAAATGCCGAAGAGATGGACGGCAAGACCGGCAAGATCGACTTGTTCTCGGAAGCGGCAGGCGAAGGCGGCTGACCTGATTCGGTTGCGTTGAACGGCCTTTTCGGGCGACTTTTATTGTCATGCGCCTGCAAACAGTGGGTTTTCTGCTGGCCCGTAAGGCATGCGCTTTCTTCGATGCGTTTTTTGTGATATGCTTGTTTTATATGTTGCCGCTTGAACCTTGATCCATACCCATAGCCACGTTGCCTGACGGAGACCGCCGCGGTTCCGCCGGGTTTCTTGTGGCCTCTGGTCTGGGTCATTTTGGAAGGACGCCATGAGCAAGACGAAGAAGAACGAATTCCGCCCCAATGATTTTGTGGTCTACCCGGCGCACGGCGTTGGCAAGATCGTGTCGATCGAAGAGCAGGAAGTGGCAGGCATGAGCCTCGAACTTTTCGTGATCTCTTTCGAGAAGGACAAGATGACCCTGCGGGTGCCAACGCACAAGGCAACAGATGTTGGCATGCGCTCCTTGTCCTCGCCCGACGTTGTCGCGCACGCGATGAAGACCCTCAAGGGCAAGGCCAAGGTCAAGAAGGCCATGTGGTCCCGCCGGGCGCAGGAATACGAACAGAAGATCAACTCGGGCGACCTGATCGCTATCGCCGAGGTGGTCCGCGACCTGCACCGCGCCGACGACCAGCGCGAGCAAAGCTATTCCGAGCGTCAGCTTTATGAAGCCGCGCTTGAGCGCCTTACCCGCGAGATTGCTGCCGTGGCCGGTAATGACGAAAACGCTGCCGCCAAGGAGATCGGCGAAGTCCTGGTTGGCCGCGCCGCCTGATTTGCCGGTCCTGAATTGAAAAAGCCGCGCCTCGAGGGCGCGGCTTTTGTTGTTTTTGCCTCCGATCCTTTGGATCGTCAGGTCTCCTCCGGAGGGGATATTTTTGGCGAGATGAGGATCAGAGCGCCCGCCAGCCGATGTCTCTTCGGCAGAATCCTTCGGACCAGTCGATCTGGTCGATCATCTCGTAGGCCTTGCCCTGTGCCTCTGCCAGGCTGGCCCCTCGGGCGGTGACGCCAAGGACCCGTCCGCCTGTTGCGGTGATTTGCCCCTGAACCTCTGCCGTTCCGGCGTGGAAGACGATGGCCGAGGAGGATTCGGGAAGGGTGTCCAGCCCCCTGATCTCGCTGCCTTTGACGTAGTCGCCGGGGTAGCCTTGGGCGGCCATGACGACGCTGACGGCGTGATCGTCGGCCCAGTTGGCCGAAACGCTGTCCAGCCGTCCCTCGGCACAGGCTTGTATCAGGTCCAGCACTTGTGCCCCGAGCCGCATCATCAGAACCTGGGCCTCGGGGTCGCCGAACCGGCAATTGTATTCGACCAGCCGTGCCTTGCCGTCTTCGATCATCAGCCCGGCAAAGAGGACGCCCTGGTAGGGTGTGCCGCGTCGCGCCATCTCGTCCATCGTGGGCTGGATGATTTGGTCCAGCACGTCCTGGGCGATCTTTGGTGTGAGGCAGGGGGCGGGCGAATAGGCCCCCATGCCGCCGGTGTTTGGCCCCTCGTCCCCGTCGAAGGCCCGTTTGTGGTCTTGTGCCGTGCCGATCGGATGCAGGGTGCTGCCATCGACGAGGATGAAGAAGGAGGCTTCTTCCCCTGTCATGAAGTCTTCGATGACGACCGACGCCCCGGCGGCACCGAAATGGCCGGAGAACATGTCGTCTATAGCGGCGTGGGCTGTGTCGTCGTCCATCGCCACGATGACGCCTTTGCCAGCGGCAAGCCCGTCTGCCTTGACCACGATGGGGGTGCCCTTGGCCTTGATGTAGTCGTGGGCAGAGGCGGCTTCGGTGAACCTTGCCCAGGCGGCCGTAGGGGCGCCGACAGCGTCGCAGATCTCTTTTGTGAAAGTCTTGGAGGCTTCCAACTCGGCTGCTGCGGCGGAAGGTCCGAAAACGGAAAGCCCGGCTGCCCGCAAACGGTCTGAGACGCCGGCGGCGAGCGGTGCCTCGGGCCCGATGATGACCAGGTCGATTGCGTTCTCGGAGGCGAAGACCGCCACGGCGTCCCCATCCAGGATGTCGACAGAGGCACAGTCAGCGATGGCGGCAATGCCCGCATTGCCCGGGGCGACGATCAGCTTGTCACACTTTGGGTTCTGCTTGACGGCCCAGGCGAGTGCATGTTCCCGCCCGCCGCTGCCGAGAATAAGGATATTCATGCCGCCCCCTTGCTTGGCCTTTGGTCCATCGCGTTCTAGGGTCAGGGGCGAGAGGGCACAAGGATGAACCATGGACCTGTTTGAGGATGACGCCCCCGGCGAGGGGCCGGGCAATGCGCCGGAATTCACCGTCTCGGAGCTGTCGGGGGCGGTCAAGCGTGTGGTCGAGGGGGAATTCGGCCGCGTCCGGGTGCGTGGCGAGGTGGGCCGTGTGTCGCGGCCGGCGTCAGGCCATTTGTATCTTGATCTTAAGGATGATCGGTCCGTCCTGGCCAGTATCATCTGGAAGGGTCAGGCCGCCCGTCTGACCCACCGTCCCGAGGAGGGGATGGAAGTGATTGCCACCGGTCGTCTGACGACCTTTCCCGGTCAGTCCCGTTATCAGATGATCATTGACGATATTCAGCCCGCAGGGGCTGGTGCCTTGATGGCGATGCTGGAAAAGCGTCGTGCTGCCTTGGCCGCCGAAGGTCTGTTTGATCCCGCCCTGAAGCGGCCGCTGCCCTATCTGCCAGAGGTGATCGGCGTCGTCACCTCGCCCTCGGGCGCTGTGATCCGCGACATTCTGCACCGCCTGCGGGACCGGTTTCCTCGCAAGGTTCTGGTCTGGCCGGTGGCTGTGCAGGGGGCCAAATGCGCGCCCGAGGTTGCCGCCGCGATCAACGGGTTCAATGCCATGACCGTGGGCGGCGCCTTGCCGCGACCGGATCTGATCATCGTGGCAAGGGGCGGCGGCTCGATCGAGGATCTTTGGGGCTTTAATGAAGAAGTCGTGGTCCGGGCCGCGGCTGCCAGCACGATCCCGCTGATATCGGCGGTGGGCCATGAGACTGATACAACCCTGATCGACCATGCCGCCGACCGTCGTACCCCGACACCGACTGCCGCAGCCGAATTGGCGGTGCCTGTCCGGCTGGAGCTGTTGGCCACAACCGATGCCCTTGGCGCCCGCCTCTACCGGGGCCTCGACCAGGGTGTGCGCCAGCGTCGTCAGCGCCTGACCGACCTTGGCCGCGCCTTGCCGCAGCCGGACGGCCTGCTTGCACCTGCCCGGCAGCGCCTCGACTTTCTGGGGGAGCGGCTGAAGGGAGGGTTGCGGGCTGCGACGGCTCAGAAAGCGCTGCGATTGGCTGACCTTTCCCTGCGTCCGGGCCTGTTGCGCAGGGCCCTGGGCGAAGAGGATCGGCGGGTGGCCTCATGGGCGGGCCGTCTTGGCCCGGCGCTGAACCGTGTCCTTGCCGCTCAGTCCGAGCGGCTGGCCCAGCGGGCGGATCGCTTGCAGCCGACCCTTGTCACGGACCGGATCGCCCGGGCTTCTGACCGTCTGGCAGGGCTGGACAGGTTGCGACAAACGCTGGGGTATGAGGCGACCCTTGCCCGTGGTTTTGCCGTGGTCTGGGGCGACGGCCAGGTTGTGACGGACAAGGCAGGGGCGGCGCAGGCGCAGGCGCTGGAGCTGCAGTTCAAGGATGGTCGTCTGGCCGTCGGGGGCCAGGCCGTCGGGGGCCAGGCCAGCGGGGGCCAGGCCAGCGGGGGCCAGGCCAGCGGGGGCCAGGCCAGCGGGGGCAAGTCAGTGCGCAAACCCAAACCGCCCGAGCCTGAGCAGGGCAGCCTGCTGTAACGCTCAGCTCCCTGTCGTCTCTTCCCTTTGTCGCCACACGGCGGCGCGAGGGTCCATGACCCGCCGCCAGAGTCTGGGACTAAGGGCCAGGCAGGCCATGACGGGCAGGCTGTGGGGCAGGGTGGGCGCGCCGTCCGGCAAGGTCAGGGCAGGCCATTCCCGCATCGGGCGAGCGTGATGGTCCGAGTGGCGCGGGGCGTTCATCATCAAGGCCGATGAGATGGGATGGGGGCTGTTCCAGCTATGGGCATCGCCTACGGGTCGCGGCTTGCCCAAAGGTCCTTGCCCCCTCACCAGTCCGTAGTGCTGGACATAGTCTGACATCATCAGTTGGGTTTGGGCATATCCGGCCAGCCCCAGGTGAACGATCAGGCCAAGTGGCCCGGCCAAGGTCAGCGACAGGCCAGCCAGCAGAATCGCGCCAAGGACGTAGACGACATAGGGATTGTGCCAGCCAGGTTTGCCCCGGCGTGACAGCCGCGCGGCCTCGGACCGGAACCCTTCGCGAAAGCCACCGATCCAGGCGCGGCGTGCGTAGCGGTAAAAGCTTTCCCCGGCCCGGGCGGTGGCGGGATCGTCCCGCGTGGCCACCCGTACATGATGCACCAGCGGGTGGGCGGAGGCGTGATGCCCGAAGAACAGCGACATATAGACCCACATGCCCAGCCGGCGCAGCCATCGGTCCGACCGGTGGATCAGCTCGTGTGCGTTGGCATTGCTGACCTGCCCAAAGAACAGCCCGCCCGCCAGAAACAGCCCGGCCTTTTCCCATCCGCCCAGATGGCCCCCAAGGCCAATCGCGCCGATGATCAGGATCATCAGGCCAAAATGCGCGATCGCCAAGGCGACGGACAGCCCGGTTGCGGCCGGAAACTCCATATCCGGGGCGGGTGGGGTGACGAAGCTGACCACTTCGTCCAGAACGCTGGACAGGAGCGTGAGGACCACCAGTGCCGCGACGACCCATAGCCCGCCCCAGACGGCCGCAATGGCGATCAGCAGGGCTGGGCCGAGCGTGGCGATAGAAAAGAGAGGCAACTGGCGGGGCATCGACACTATCTTGGTTAGGTTGGGCTTTGTCAGGCTAAAGCCGGCTATTGGACCATTATGGCCCGCCGATGGCACGAGGCAACGAAACTTGGGGTCGCAGCTGCCGTCTTGGTTCCGGCCCTTCCAAATTCGCCACACTGGGTTTAGGTGATCGAAGGGAGGCGGCCTTTGCGGTGCGTGAGGCCCTCAAAGACGGCAAGTCAGGAAAGAGTGAGTCGACGATGTCCTTTTTCAAGAAGCTCAAGGATCGGTTGTTTACCTCCTCCTCCCGGCTGGATGCCGGGCTCGAAGCGATTGTCGAGGAAGGGTTGGACGAGGCCGACGCCACTGAGGCCTCCAATTCCGAGGTGACTGCGCCCGAAGTGTCTGCGCCCGAAGTGACTGCACCCGAAGTGACAGCAAAAGAGACACCTGCGCCTGTCTCCATTGAGCCTGACAGAACGGAGCCCGCGCCTGCAGCCCCAAAGGTTGAACCCCTTCCGACACCGCCAGTTGCGCCCCCTGCGACAGCACAGCCCGTCCGGCACGATCCGGCCCCCAAACCGGCACCCGAACCAGCGGCCAAGCCTGCCGCAACCGCCGATGCATCCCGGCCCGGCCTCTTGGGCCGCCTGCTGGGCCGCGAAGACGCAAACATCCCGCGCCGCACGTTGGATGACGCGATGCTCGAGCAGCTTGAAGAATTGCTGATCGCATCGGACATGGGTGTGGACACAGCGCTGCGGGTGACAGCCAACATGGCCGAAGGCCGCTTTGGCCGCCGCCTGTCGGTGCCCGAGATCAAGGCCCTGATGGCGCAGGAAATCGCCCGGATCATGGAGCCGGTGGCCCGTCCACTGCCGATCTATCCCAAAAAGCCGCAAGTGGTGTTGGTGGTCGGCGTCAACGGGTCGGGCAAGACGACAACCATCGGCAAGCTGGCCAGCCAGTTCAAGGCGGCGGGCAAAACTGTCGTGATCGCGGCGGGCGACACCTTCCGTGCAGCAGCGGTGGAACAGTTGCAGATCTGGGGTGACAGGGCCGGGGTTCCCGTTCTGACGGCGCCCGAAGGGTCGGACCCGGCCTCGCTGGCGTTTGATGCGATGGTCAAGGCGCAGGCCGACGGGGCGGACCTTTTGCTGATCGACACGGCGGGACGTTTGCAGAACCGTGCGGACCTGATGGAAGAGCTGGCCAAGATCGTGCGCGTGATCCGCAAAAAGGATCCCGACGCCCCGCACAATACATTGTTGGTGCTGGATGCCACCACCGGGCAAAACGCGCTGCTTCAGGTCGATATCTTTCGCAAGATCGCGGATGTGTCCGGGCTGGTGATGACCAAACTTGACGGGACCGCCAAGGGCGGGGTTCTTGTGGCGCTTGCCGACAAATTCGGCCTGCCCATCCATGCCATCGGCGTGGGCGAGCAGATCGACGACCTTGCCCCGTTTGACCCGCAGGAGTTTGCGGATGCCCTTGTCGGAGTGGACACCTGATGGTTCCCCTCTGAATGAGCGACTGGATCGTCTCAATCGCTGGAACGCCGACCGGGGCCTTCTACGCCACGCTTCTGGCGCTGATGTCGGCTGTCGCTCATGCCAGTTTCGGCGCTTTGCAGAAGGGGGCCCATGATCCCTGGCTGACGCGCGGGTCCATCGATTTCTGTCTGGTCCTGATTTCGGCGCCCGTGGCCCTGTTCATGGTTCCCTGGCCGACGCAGCAGACGGCCTTCATCCTGGCGGGCGCGCTTGTCATCCACTTTGTCTACAAGCTGACAATGGCGCTGGCCTATGAAAGGGCCGCCTATACAGTGGTTTACCCGGTTGTCCGGGGGACCGGTCCTATCGTCACGGTCGCCGCTGCGGCCTTCATCTTTCAAGAGCATTTCAACCCGGCCCAATGGTTCGGGGTCGCCTTGGTGTCCGGCGCCATCCTGCTTTTGGCCCTGCGTAACCTGAGCGAAGAGAAGATTGACCCCCGCTCCCTCAAGATCGGGTTGGCCTGGGCGCTGGCGGGCGGGCTTCTGGTGGCGGTCTACACGACCTACGATGCCTGGGGCATCCGGCAGTCGCCAAACCCGTTCACCTTTCTGGCCTGGTTCTTTTTCATCACCGCGATGGATTTTCCGACACTCGCCTATCTGCGCTACCGCAAGATGGCCAACCCGCCACGCCCCGGGCCGCTTTTGTTGCGAGGCATCATCGGGGCGGTCATTGCATGGTTCAGCTTTGGCGGTGTCATGGTCGCCACCTACCTCGACAAGGTCGGCGAGGCGGCGGTGCTGCGCGAAACATCAACTGTCTTTGCCGCCCTGATCGGCTGGTTCATCCTGGGGGAAAAAGTGGGCCCCCGGCGTCTGATCCTGATGAGCCTGATCGCTTTGGGGGCTGTCTTTGTCGAATTCGGAGGGTAGGAGGGGGCATGGCTGAACGTGCGATAAACCCGATTCTCAAGCAGGTCCTGGAACTGGGGCCGACGCTTGTGTTTTTCCTGATCTACATGCGGATCCGCGACGACACATTCAACCTGGGTGGTGCCGAGTATTCGGGCTTTATCGTTTCGACCCTTATCTTTGTGCCGATCCTTCTGGTGGCCATGGGTGTACTTTGGGCCATGACCGGTAAGCTTAGCCGCATGCAGGTGTTTACCGCCTTCATGGTGATCTTCTTTGGTGGCCTGACCGCTTGGTTCAATGACGAGCGGTTCTTCAAGATGAAAACGACCATCGTCTATGGCTGTATGGCTGCCATCCTGGGTTTCGGATTGCTCCGGGGGCGCAGCTATCTTGAATGGATCATGGCAGAGTTTCTGCCGATGAGGGCCGAAGGCTGGATGATCCTGACCCGTCGGTTGACCGCCCTCTTTGCCGTGCTTGGCGTCGCCAACGAAGTGATTTGGCGGACCCAGTCCACCGATCTTTGGGTCAAGCTCGAGACATTTGCCTTTCCCGCCGTCCTGTTCGTCTTTCTCTGGGTGCAGATCATGGGTCTGCAACGCTACCTGATCGAGGAAGACGCCACCGCCAACAAGACCTGAGCCTAGCCCCGGACGGGCAAAAGCGCCGCAAGGGACAGGCGGACTGTCTGCACCGGTGTTGCGTCGTCGTCCCGGCGTGTGGCAGCTGCGGCCAGAGTGGACATGCTTAGGCGATCCTCAATCACTGCGCGGTATAGGTCAAAGACGCCTGGGCGCAGATAACCTGACCAATGGCAGATCGGTGCAAGGACCGGCCCAATCCGGTAGCCGGCGCGGGCCAAGGCGGTCAGGGTCGCCGCCCGGTCCAACGGCAGGTCTATCCAGTTGCCCGGTTGGTTCAGACCGCGGCCAAGTGTTGGTCCCCAATGGGGCAGGGCCGCACGCAAAAGCCAGTCGAACAGGGTGTTCTCGCGCCCCGTGACGTTCAGGATTTGGGCGCTTTGACCCGCCGGGCTTTGCAACGCTTGTCGGGCTTCGCGCTGGAACACGGCGGCGGCGATCAGGATGACACGGTTGATATCGCCCGACTGCACCTGCGTCAGCGCGTGCAAGGCAACCCTTGCGCCAAGGCTGTGTGCAAGGATGTGGATGGGCCGGTCGGGCGCCATACGGCGCAATTGGGTGATAAGCGTTGCCAGTTTGCTGGCGGCCGACGCGGCCCGCCGATGGGCTTGCCAGATTGCACCCCGCGCGTTCCATCCAAACCCAAGCGCAAGGCCGGCATCGCCTGCCAGCCTCAGGTGCCGGGGCCAGCTCACAACCCGGGACGAGGTCATATCGGGGGTCAGGGAGAACAAAAGATCCCGGGGGTCATGCCCGTCTTGGCCGGGGGCATAGCTAAATCCGTGAATCATTATGACGATGGGGGCACCGGGCGGCAGCCGGTCCAGATGCGGCAACAGCGCGGCATCTTCAGGAAGGTTTCCTTCGTCAATCGCCAGTACAGTCATGTCAGCCCCACAACATGTTGTGGGTTTGCTAGGCAGGATCTGCGACGTAGGCATAAATCTACGATGACGTCTGGATGACGTTGCACAGAGGCCACGCGGGCAGCGGGTCACCTCGCTTGACCTCATTCCAGAGCAGGTCTATTCAACTTTCGTGGCGATTTGTTACCGGATTGCGGGCCACGTTAAACATGCCGCTAAAGAGGTTCAGGGTGCGCAGCCCCGATACCTTTACCGGTGTCGGGGTTTTTTGTGCCCGGAGGCCAGAGTCTCCCGGGCCGGAGAGAGAAGATGAAAGACAAAAGCAAACGCACCCGCGCCGTCCATGGCGGCACCCGCCGCAGCCAGTACAACGAAGTGAGCGAGGCGATCTTTCTCACCCAAGGGTTTGTCTACGACACCGCCGAAGCGGCCGAGGCCCGGTTTCTGAAAGCGGGCGATGACGAGTTCATTTATGCCCGCTACGGCAACCCGACCGTCCGCATGTTCGAAGAGCGGATTGCCCTGCTTGAGGGGGCAGAGGACGCCTTTGCCACCGCCTCTGGCATGGCGGCGGTCAATGGCGCGCTGACCTCCATGTTGCGGGCGGGCGACCACGTCGTGTCGGCCCGCGCGCTGTTTGGCTCGTGCCTGTATATCCTGGAAGAAGTGCTGACCCGGTACGGTGTCGACGTGACCTTTGTCGACGGCACCGATCTGGCCCATTGGCAGGCCGCCATCCGACCGGACACGAAAGCGGTGTTCTTTGAAAGCATGTCCAACCCAACGCTTGAGATCATCGACATCAAGGCGGTATCGGACCTCGCCCATTCGGTCGGCGCCACGGTCATCGTCGATAACGTCTTTTCGACACCGGTCTATTCCGATGCCATCGCCCAAGGGGCGGATGTTGTCGTCTACTCGGCCACCAAGCATATCGACGGTCAGGGCCGGGCGCTGGGCGGGGTGATCCTTGGTTCACGAGAGTTCATCCGCAAGACGGTTGAGCCGTACCTCAAGCATACCGGGGCTGCGCTGTCGCCGTTTTCGGCCTGGTTGATGCTCAAGGGGCTTGAGACGATGGAGCTGCGGGTTCGCGCCCAGACCCAAAGTGCGCTTGAGATCGCAGAGGCGCTGGAGGCTGAGCCAAAGCTGTCACGGGTGATCTACCCCGGACTGGCCAGCCATCCGCACCATGACCTTGCGATGAGGCAACTTGGGGCAGGCGGCACCGTTCTGGCCCTTGATGCCGTAAGTCAGGAGGCGGCGTTCCGGTTGCTGAACGCGCTCGAGGTGGTGATCATCTCGAACAACCTTGGGGACGCGAAATCCATTGCAACCCATCCTGCCACGACGACGCATCAGCGCCTGCCCGACGCCCAAAAGGCGGTGCTTGGCATTACGCCGGGCCTGATCCGGCTTTCCGTGGGGCTGGAAGGGACAGATGACCTGATCGAGGATCTTCGTCAGGGCATTGCGGCCATCTAGCCTGCCCCTGGCTATCTTTGTCGAGACGGTCGAAGTGCTGACAACCTGGCTTGGCGGGGGATCATCCCGATGATTTTCCGTCGCCGGGCTTTGCGCGAACCCCTGCGGTTTTGCTGCCGAAACCGGATGCTGTTACCGTTCCGTTTCAAAACACTGGCATCTGGCGTTGGACTTTCTGGTTCGGCGGGCCATATGATGCCTCCCGTACTTGCCTTAGAAGGGCCCCGACGATGAATGTGCATCCCCGTGATCTGGAACGTGAACCGTCCCGCGCAGAAGCGCGGGCAGCGCTTGACCTCTTGCGCCGCTGGGCCAGCGACGTCACGCCAGAAGAGGTGACCGCCCTTGACCCGCTGGTCGCGCGCCTGATCCCGGGCCAGGAAGTGTCGAACTATCCGGCGCTGGCGCGGGCCTATCCCGAAGATTTCGCGGTGGATGACGCCTACAAGGCCTCAATGCCCGACCTGCAAAACGGGCCGTCCAGCCTGATCAAGGGGGCCAAGACCCAGATCCAGCATGTCGGCATCTCGAACTTTCGCCTGCCGATCCGGTTTCATACCCGCGACAACGGGGACCTGACGCTTGAGACCTCGGTAACCGGTTCGGTCAGCCTCGAGGCTGAGAAGAAGGGCATCAACATGTCCCGCATCATGCGGACATTCTACAAACACGCCGAAGAGACCTTTTCGTTCGAAGTGATCGAACGGGCGCTGGACGCTTACAAGACCGACCTGGAAAGCTTTGACGCCCGCATTCAGATGCGCCTGTCCTTCCCGATGAAGGTCCGGTCGCTGCGGTCAGGGCTGGAAGGGTTCCAATACTACGATATCGCGCTGGAATTGGTCGAGCGGGCCGGGGTGCGCAAAAAGATCGTGCATCTTGACTACGTGTATTCCTCGACCTGCCCCTGCTCGCTTGAGTTGTCCGAACACGCCCGCCAATTCCGCGGCCAACTCGCCACGCCGCATTCGCAGCGGTCAGTGGCCCGTATTTCGGTCGAAGTGGCCGAAGACGCGCCGGTTCTTTGGTTCGAGGACCTGATTGACATGGCCCGCGCTGCTGTGCCGACCGAAACGCAGGTCATGGTCAAGCGTGAGGATGAACAGGCGTTTGCCGAACTGAACGCAGCCAACCCGATCTTTGTCGAGGATGCCGCCCGTCTGTTCTGCGAGCAGCTTTTGAAGGATGTCCGCATTGGTGATTTCCGCGTGTTGGCAAGCCATCAGGAAAGCCTGCACAGCCACGATGCCGTCAGCCTTCTGACCGAGGGCCCGACCTTCGCCGCCGAAAGCCTTGACCCCCGTCTGTTCAGCAGCCTGTTCCACGTCGGCTAATCTGCGGAGGCCCCCGGTTCAGGCGACAGTTTCAAGCGACGGCGGCCATGATCTGGTCCAGCACCAACGCGCCATAGCGTGCGTTGGCGTGCATGATGTCGTCAGAGGGCTGCTTGATCCGCGCACCTGCTGTCAGACGGTGCGCACCGTCCATATAGGGCCGGGCGGTCAGGATGCCGTCCTCGATCGTTTCGGGCGGTTGAGGTATGTAATGCGCCCCATGCTCTGCCATCGTTCTTGCCGCTGCATCCTCGAACACGGCGGACAGCCCGTCGGCGTCGCCGTTCTCCAATGCCACATGATGCGCGCGGGTGGTGACCCGCCGTTTGGCCTTGATCGACGCACTGACCCTTGGTTGGCTGGTCAGGTAGATCGGCCGGTCGGTGCCATTGCGCAAATGGGCGGCGAACCTCGGCCCAAGCCTTGTCGCCAGTGAGGCCGCAATCGTGTCCCGTGCGGCGGGATATGAGACGAGCCGCTCTGGTCCGTCCGCCAGATCGGTGGCGGATTCAAGCGACGGCAACCCGATCCAGCGGCAATCGCGATAGGTGTTTGCCGCATTGGCAAGCGAGACAAGGCAACCGGCCACGACAAAGGCATCGAAGTCGCGCAGGGTCACCGCGTCGATCCCGCTGAGGGTTCGGAACGCCCTTTGGGTAGCCTCGGACGTGGCGACCAGCCGCCCGTCGACCGAAGCGGTCTGAAGCAAGAGGTCCTTGTGCGCCCCTACGAACCGCGCTTCGACCCCCGGCCAACGGCCCGGGTTGTCGGCCCAGGCCTCTTTCAAGGCGCCGACGTGGGAATTGCCAAAGATACAGACCCGTTTTGTCATCTGGCAAACGCTTGCAGCAACAGGTCCTCGCAGACGAGGTCGTCTGCGGTGTCACCGTCGCTTTCGTTCTCATCGACCGGAGGGGGCAGGGGCGGGGCGGTGTCCCGATCAATCCCAAGGCCATGGCCCCCAAGGAAAATCGACATCACCTTGTCGACACCTGCAGGGCTGACACTGCGCAGGTTCTCTTCAAACCACGGCCCGCCCGATGCCGGGTGGGTCACGATCTCGAACGAGGGGAAATAATCGACGTCATCGGTCTCTTCCACGAATTCGCCTACAGCGCCGCGCAAGGTCGCCTTGGACCAGCTTGTGGCATCAAGGACGTGGCGACCCGTGGCCGTGGCCGTCAGGGGCACCGGCGACACCGTCAGGATCAGCGACATCGCCGGGTTGAAGCGCCGCAAGAGGGCCTTGATGGCGTGCAGATCGGCAAGGATCTCTGAATGGCGGAAGTTGCGAAAGACATATGCCTCTGAATCGAATGTGCCGCCGGCGACGCCAGGGCACAGGGGAAGGACGCGGCCGGTGGCCCGATCTTCCCAGGCCTCCGTCAGGCCGAGGGTAAAGATAAAGACGTCCGACTGACGCAGCATTCGGGACGTGCGTTCAAGGTGGTAGTCGCGGTGCAACAGGACCTCCTCCACGCTTGCCAGCCCCTCAGGCTCTACCTGCGGGCGGAGGGCATCGACGAAACGACCCTCCCGGTCCCAGACGAGCCGGGGATCGGCCTGACCTTCGGCGACCTCTTCCAGAAGCTGGCGCATCTGGCGGGCAGTGTAGACGTTGCCATAGCGACCGGAAAACAACCCGTAGCCGTAGCGTTTGGCGACAGCCTCGGTCATCGAGCGGGGAGGCGGTTCGGCGTCCAGAACGGTGCAACCGGCGTCGCGCAGATAGCGCCCGATGTGCTGGGCAAAACAGCTTCCAGCGGTGGCGACGCGGGTGTCGGGGCGGATCGAAATGGTTGGCTGCTAGAGATCCGGAAAGGCGGCGCGATCTGCCTCTGCCACGGCGGTCTTCCAGAAGGCCCTTGCAGGCAGGCTGGTATAAGGATGGTTCAAATCGGCCCCCGAAATGACGTCGCGTGTACCACAGATTTATCGCACCCTAGGGACGAAGCCCGCCAGCAATGTGGCGGCATGGCGGAGAGAATGGGACAGTTGTCCGTTCTACGCAGGCAAGCGGGCCGGCTGGCAAAGGCCTCTTGACTTGGCGTGACGGTGAGGCCAACGCTCCACCATGCTCGACATCCGACCTGTGGGATATGTGATTGGCCTTCTGGTCGCGACGCTGGGGCTGACCATGCTTGGGCCGCTTGTTGCTGACCTGTCGGCGGGCAACGGCCATTGGCCGGTCTTTCTCGAAAGCTCTGTCATTACTGTCATGACCGGGTGCCTTGTCGCACTGGCCTGTTCCAACGGGGTGCGCACCGGTGGACTGACCCTGCGACAGACCTTTTTGCTGACCTCTCTGGTCTGGGTGACGCTGCCGACCTTTGGGGCCTTGCCCTTCATGCTAGGGGCCTCGAACTCGAGCGTGACGGACGCCTTTTTCGAGGCGATGTCCGGAATCACCACGACCGGTTCGACCGTCCTGACCGGTATCGAAGACCTGCCACAAGGTTTGTTGTTGTGGCGTGGCATCCTGCAATGGCTGGGCGGTATCGGTATCATCGTCATGGCAATGGTGTTCCTGCCCGAACTCAAGGTCGGCGGCATGCAGGTGTTCCGCTCAGAAGCTTTTGAGACGATGGGGAAAATCCTGCCAAGGGCCGCCGAGATTGCCAGCAACATCTCGGTCATCTACGTCTCGCTTACCGTGGCCTGCGCCCTTGCCTATGTGGCCAGTGGCATGACGCCATTCGATGCCGCGGTGCATGCCATGACGACCTTGTCGACCGGAGGGTTCGCCAACTCGGACGCGTCGTTCGGGGCATATGGGGCAGGGGCGCACTATGTCGGAACCGTCTTCATGTTCCTCGCGGCCTGTCCGTTCGTGCGCTATGTGCAGCTCTTGGCCGGGGACGTCCGCCCGTTGTGGCGCGACAGCCAGGTTCGGGCTTTCGTGGTGGTCATCGCCATTTGCGTCGTGGCGGTCAGCCTGTCGCTTGCCCGAAACATCCACGGTTTCAATGAGATCGCCTTTCGCGAGTCGCTGTTCAATGTCGTCTCGATCATGTCGGGCACCGGCTATGCCAGTGCCGACTACATGACATGGGGGCCGTTCTGCGTGACCATGTTCTTCTTTATCGGTCTAATCGGCGGCTGCGCGGGATCGACCGCCTGTTCGGTCAAGATTTTTCGCTACCAGATCCTGTTCGCCTCGATCCGGTCCCAGATCAGCCAGCTACACTCGCCCCACGGGGTGTTCGAGCCGCGCTATGATGGCCGCAAGGTGGGCGAGGATGTCCTGAACTCGGTCATGGCCTTTTTCGTCGTCTTCATTGTGTCGGTGGGCATCGTTTCGGTTCTGCTGAGTTTGACGGGTCTGGACTTCATCACCTCTGTCTCGGGCGCGGCGACGGCGCTTGCCAATGTGGGGCCGGGACTTGGGCTTGAGATTGGGCCAGCCGGGAACTTTGCCGGGTTGAACGATGTGGCCAAGTGGATCCTGTCGGTGGCCATGTTCGTGGGCCGGTTGGAAATGATGGTTGTGCTGGTCCTTGTGACCGCCAGATTTTGGAGAGCGTGATGCAAAGACCTCTGGGCGCGCAATTGTCCCATATGCTCAAGGACCGCGGGGTCGAGGTCATCTTTGGCATCCCCGGTGTCCACAATCAGGAAATGTATCGGGGCATTGAAGAGTCGGGGCTGACCCACGTCCTGGCCCGCCATGAGCAGGGCGCAGGCTTCATGGCCGACGGCTATGCCCGGGCGACGGGCAGGCCAGGTGTCTGCTACGTCATTACCGGTCCGGGTTTGTGCAACATCATGACCCCGATGGGTCAGGCCTATTCGGACAGTGTGCCGATGCTGGTCCTGTCGTCCTGCCTGGACGAGACCTCTGCCCGACGGGGGCAATTGCACCAGATGAAGGATCAGGAAGGGGCCGCACGCACGGTCTGCGACTGGTCCGAAACGGCGCGGACAGCCGACGCCGCCTACGCCCTGATCGACCGCGCGTTTGCCGAGTTTGCGGGGGCGCGTCCGCGACCCAAGCATTTGTCGGCTCCGATCGCGTTGTTACAATCAACAGCCCCCGGGGCTGTTCCTGCCCCCCGTTTCCCGGAGGGGCCGCCTGCTTTGCGCGCATTGCCCGATCCGCGTTTGATCGAGCAGGCCGCTGAGGCCCTTGCGGGGGCCGAACGTCCGTTGATCGTGTTTGGCGGCGGTGCGGCTGCCAATTCGGCCGAAGCCCGCCGCCTGATTGCCCGCAGCGGGGCGGCCAGCTTTACCACCTATGCCGGACGCGGCCTGATCCCGGACGAAACGCCCGGGCACTTTGGCGCCTTTCTGGCACGGCCCGGCAGTGCCACCGTCTTTGCGGCGGCCGACCTGGTGGTGGCCATCGGGACCGCCTTGTCCGAGGTTGATCTTTGGCGGGCGCATCCGGGGCACAACTGCCCGTTCATCCGAATTGATATTGATCCGGAAGAGCTGGCGTCCCTGCCGGCCATGCTAAGGATCGCGGGGGACGCTGGGCAGGCGATGGCAGCGCTGGCCGGGGCATTGCCGATCGACCGCGATCCTGCTTGGCCTGAGGGCAAAGTCGCAGGCTTTCGCGATCATTGGCGGGCCGAGATCGAGGCCGAACGCCCCGGCATTCTGCCGGTCGCCGACGCCCTGCGGTCCTGTTTGCCGTCTGGCACGATGATCTATTCGGACATGACCCAGTTTGCCTATGCCGCCAAGGAGGTCTGGCCGATGGACCGGCCCGGGCATTGGCATCACCCCTATGGTTTCGGAACCTTGGGTTATGCGCTTCCTGCGGCGATTGGCGGGGCCATCGGGCGCAAGGGCCTTCCGACGCTGGCCATCGCGGGGGACTACGGGTTCCAGTATTCGGTGCAGGAACTTGCCGTTGCGGTGGAGCTCGGGCTGCCCTTGCCGATCATCCTTTGGGACAATGGCAAACTGGGCGAGATCGAGCAATCGATGGTCGCCGCACAGATCGCGCCGAACGCCGTTGTTCAGCGCAATCCCGATTTCCTGTTGCTTGCGCAGGCTTATGGTGCCTACGCCGCAGCACCCCGGACCCTGGAAGAGATGACACAGGCCGTGCAGTCCGCTTTTGCCGCCGATGGGCCGACACTGATCCGGATCACCCCGGATATTGCAGCTGGCTAAGGCGGGACGGGTGTTTGGCGCAGCCCACCTAGTTCACTCCCAGCAGCTGACCAGAACCGTCAGGGCGCCTGCCTCGCGGGTCAAAAGCTCGGGCGTCATGGCCTGAACCGAGGTGGTCGTCCGATACCCAATGCCTGCGGCATCAAGCGACGCGTTGATCGAGCTTGCGTTGATCGAATAGCTGACTTCGGCTGGCAGGACCTGACCGTTGCGCGCCTCTTTGGGCAAGAGCATCCCCAGAACGGCCCCACCGTTGTCAAGGACCGGGCCACCGGCATCACCGGGCTGGGTCTGGATCGACAATCGCTTGACCTCTTGTTCGCCATTCAGGCCCTGCAAGTCCGCAAGAGTCCCGAATGTGACGGCAGGGGCCGCCAAAAGGCCGCCGTAGGGGTAACCCGCCACCGCAACCTCTGCCTGAAGACGCGGTGTGCCGGACTGAAATGCGGCCACGTCAAGCGGCGAGATTTGATCGTCAGAGCGTAGAACGGCCAGCCCAAGCTGGTCATCGCGATGAACGACTTGGGCGACATGGGTGCCGTCCAGAACCACTTCACCGCAGCCTTCCACCGCCTCGAGGGTCGTCAGCACGGTCCCTTCTGCATCGATGTAAAAGCCCGAGCGGGACAGGATTGGTTGCCGAATGGCAAGCCCCGAGATCAGGTCAACCGCTTGCTCTTCGCCCGGGCTGGTCAATCCAGGATCAAGGACACCATCATTGATGGCAAAGCTTGCCTGCATGATATCAAGGATGCGGTCCCGACGCGCCTCATCGCCCGCAGGCCAGACTAGGGCAAAGCCCTTGATCGCCCCGCCCGACAGGGAGGCAGTGATATAGGTGTGGCGGTCGCCGTCGATCCCCTCGATGAAGAAACTGTCGTTGTCACGCTCGCGCGGGCCATCGGCGGGGACGATCTCAAGGGTCTGAAGGATTTCATAAAGGCCGAAAAGCCGGGTCTGATCGCCGGGCTGCGAAATCAGCAGAACCGTCGCATCAAGATCGCCTGTCGCCTCAAAGCGGGCGAAGGGCGGGGCGTAGGCGGCAAATGACACGACGCCGGAGGGCACTTCGATCTCGATTCCGGTCGCGTCGTCGCGCACCAACTCCATGTCCATGCCATCAAGGACCGCATTATAGGCACCGACAAGGTGCGCGCGCTGCAAGCTCGTCAAAACGCCGGTCGGCTCATAGCCGTTGGCGGCCTGCCAGTCGGACATGGCCCCCCGGGTTCCGCGCCCAAAGGCCCCATCGATGGAAGAGTTGTAGAAGCCGGCCCATTGTAGAGCGATCTGCAGGGCCTCACGCTCGGACCGATCCAGAAGGGCTTCGCTGGCGCGGGCCTGACCGACCGTCTCATCCGGAACGATGATAGGCTCAGCGGCGATAGGTTCGGCAACCGCCGCGGTCTCGGGCACTGTGACAACGGGGGCTGTGACAATCGGGGCGGGGGTTTGGTCAAGCGTTGCACCGATGGGCCAGAATTTCTGAAGGAACTGGCTGCCATCGACGATATAGCTATCAGCTGGAATCGATCTTTGGCCGCGCAACTCTTCCAGCACATTCAGGGCAGTCTCGGGGGCGAATGGACCCAAGGCGACGACGTACCAGCCCGATCCGATGGCATAGCCGTTCACATTTGGCACGACCTGCGCATAGTCGCGTGCACGGTTCTGGCCGCGAACAAGTGTAGGTTGCGCCTCAACCTGTACCCAAACACCGTTCTCTTGTGCCCAACCTGCACCCGAAAAAAAGCCCGACAGCAACAAGCCCGCCAGAGCCCCTCTCAATACATCTCTCGCCAAAACGACCCATCCCGCAAAAAATCCGTGTTCAGCGGGCAATTTAGCAGAGAACGGGGCAGGTGCAGCAGGATTTTCACCCCCCATTCACGGAATTGTCACAGCGTGGCAAGAAGGCCCTTCCAATTGACCCCGGCGGGCACCCGCAATATGGAACGCAGGATTGCCCAACCCCGAGGTTTGCCCATGTCCACAACCCCACGCAGCTTTCAGGAAATCATCCTGCGGCTTCAGTCCTATTGGGCGTCCAAGGGCTGTGCCATCCTGCAACCCTACGACATGGAGGTCGGGGCAGGGACCTTTCACCCTGCGACGACCCTGCGGGCGCTGGGCAGCCGGTCTTGGGCCGCGGCCTATGTGCAGCCGTCGCGCCGTCCCACAGATGGGCGCTATGGTGAAAACCCCAACCGTTTGCAGCACTATTACCAGTATCAGGTCATCATCAAACCCTCGCCGCCCGATCTTCAGGACCTGTATCTGGGATCGCTGGCTGCCATCGGGATCGATGCCAGCCTGCACGACATCCGTTTTGTCGAGGACGATTGGGAAAGCCCGACGCTTGGCGCCTGGGGCCTTGGCTGGGAAGTGTGGTGCGACGGCATGGAGGTGTCCCAATTCACCTATTTTCAACAGGTCGGCGGGCATGATTGCCGCCCGGTGTCGGGTGAGCTGACCTACGGGTTAGAGCGGCTGGCGATGTATGTCCTGGGCGTCGACCACGTCATGGACATGCCGTTCAACGACCCCCAGACCCCGATTCCGCTGACCTATGGCGACATTTTCCGCCAGAGCGAAGAAGAATACTCGCGCCACAACTTTGACGCTGCCACAACAGAGGCCCTTCTGCGCCATTTCGAGGATGCAGAGGCGGAATGCGCGCGGTTGCTCGCAGTCCCGGCCGAGGATCCAAAGACCGGCAAGCGGATCATCATGGCCCATCCGGCCTATGACCAATGCATCAAGGCCAGCCATCTGTTCAACCTGCTGGACGCGCGCGGCGTCATCTCTGTCACGGAGCGGCAGGCCTATATCGGAAGGGTGCGCGCGCTGGCCAAGGCCTGCGCGGATGCCTTTGTCCAAACAGAAGCCGGGGGGTGGGCGGCGTGATTGGCCGCATCGCCATAGTGGGGATTGTGATGAGCGCATTGATCGCGGGAGTGGCCCTCTATTACCTTCAGATCTACGCCTACTATGTTGAGGTCACCGCAGAAGAGGCGGGAAATGTGCAATTGGTCTCCCTGTATTCCGATGAACCAGAGCCAATTTTGTTTGAAAACTTCAAGGCTATTAACAGCGGCTCGTCTCCGGTCCGGTACCGGGCCTGCTTTGAAACACCGCTGAGCCAGGCGATGTTGACGGAAACCTACTTCACTTACCCCGACGCAGAGCCGTTGGTGGCCCCGGGCTGGTTTGACTGTTTTGACGCCAACACCTTGGGCGAGGCGCTTGAAACCGGTGAGGCGATTGCCTTCCTCGGGGTCGAGAACATCACATACGGTATCGACCGCGTTGTCGCCGTCTACGACGACGGCCGGGCCTTTGCCTGGCACCAGATCAACCACTGCGGCGAGGTCGTTTTTGACGGAAACCCCGCCCCCGAGGGCTGCCTGCCCGCTCCCGAAAGGCTGCAATAATGCCCGACCTTCTGATCGAGCTTTTTTCCGAGGAAATTCCTGCGCGTATGCAGGCCAAGGCCGCTGAAAACCTGCGCCGCCTAGTGACCGACGGGCTGGTCGAGGCTGGTCTGACCTACGCCGGTGCCGCAGCCTTTTCGACGCCCCGCCGTATAGCTTTGTCTGTCGAAGGCCTGACCGCCCAAAGCCAGCCCGTGCGCGAAGAACGCAAGGGCCCCAAGGCTGATGCACTAGAACAGGCTGTGGCGGGTTTCCTGCGCTCCACCGGATTGGCCCGCGATCAGTTGGAGGTCCGCGAGGACAAGAAGGGCGCTGTCCTGTTTGCCGTGATCGAGAAGCCGGGCCGCATGGCCGCCGAGATTGTGGCCGAAGTGCTGGAAAAGACGATCCGCGATTTCCCCTGGCCCAAATCCATGCGCTGGGGGGCCGGGTCGCTGCGCTGGGTCCGCCCGCTCCATTCGATCCTGTGCATCCTGAGTGATGAGGCCGGGGCAGAGGTTGTCCCGCTTGAGGTTGACGGGATCGTTGCGGGGGCCACCACCCAAGGCCATCGTTTCATGGGGCCGACGCCATTTTCCGTGCGTTCGTTCGAGGATTACGAGACAAAGCTCAAGCGGGCCCACGTCATCCTGCGCGCCGATGAACGGGCCGATGCCATTTGGCATGACGCGACCAATCAGGCATTTGCCCGGGGTCTTGAGGTGGTGCCCGACGCGGGCCTTCTGGCCGAGGTGGCCGGGCTTGTGGAATGGCCTGTGGTCCTGATGGGACCGATTGGCGAGGCCTTCCTTGGCCTGCCGCCCGAGGTTCTGCAAACCTCGATGAAGGAACACCAAAAGTTCTTCTCGGTCCGCAATCCGGCCACCGACCGGATCGAGGGCTTTGTCACCGTCGCCAATATCGAGACGGCTGACCAGGGGGCGACGATCCTTGCGGGCAACGGCAAGGTGCTGTCGGCCCGCCTTTCGGACGCAAAGTTCTTTTGGGAGAATGACCTGCGCACCGTTGCGGATGGTGGTCTTGAGGGGATGGCTGAAGGTCTGGCCAACGTCACCTTCCACAACAAGCTGGGGAGCCAAGCCGACCGGATCGCCCGCCTTGCCGCCCTTGCCGCCGAGATTGCGCCCATGGTCGGGGCTGATGCAGAGGAGGCACGGCAGGCCGCGATGGTCGCCAAGGCCGATCTGCAATCCGCTATGGTGGGGGAATTCCCCGATCTTCAGGGGCTTATGGGCCGCTATTACGCAAAGGCTGCGGGCCTGTCCGACGCGGTGGCCGCCGCCTGTCAGGAACATTACTCACCGCTTGGCCCGACCGATGATGTGCCGACAGCACCGGTCTCGGTCGCCGTGGCGCTGGCCGACAAGATCGACACGTTAACCGGGTTCTGGGCGATTGATGAAAAGCCGACCGGGTCGAAGGACCCGTTTGCGCTGCGCCGGGCGGCGTTGGGGGTCATTCGGTTGATCCTTGAAAGCCGCCTTCGGGTTGGCCTGAACGCGTCCAGTGGCCCTTTCGTATTCGCAACCAAGAGCATCACGGACAAGGGTTTCGCAGAGGGGGCTGACACCGTCAACCTCCTCACCTTCCTCCACGACCGGCTGAAAGTCTTTCTCAAGGACCAGGGCATCCCCCATGACGTGATCGACGCCTGCCTTGCCATGCCGGGCAACGACGACCTGACCCTGCTGGTCAAACGGGCAGAGGCGTTGGCGGCATTCCTGAAAACCGACGATGGGGAAAACCTGCTCCAAGGGTTCAAACGGGCCAACAACATCCTCACCCAGGCCGAAGAAAAGGACGGGGTTGAATACTCTTACGGGGCCGACCCGAAGTTCGCCGAAATGGCCGAGGAAAAGGCGCTGTTCACTGCCCTTGATGCCGCCGACGCCGCGATCAAACCGGCCATGGCTGCCGAGGATTTCGGAACCGCCATGACCGCAATGGCCGGTCTGCGTGCCCCGATTGACGCCTTCTTTACGGCGGTGCAGGTCAATGACGACAACCCGATCCTGCGACGCAACCGCCTGAACCTCCTAAGCCGGATCAGGACAATTTGCCTCGACGTGGCGGATTTGACGCGGCTGGATGGATGACGGCACTGTCGGCTTTCCTTTACGGCTGAGGTGTCAGGGCGTATGCTGCGCATGAATACAAGGGTGCCGCAGTGCAGCAACACGCAAGATTTCAGCAGGTTACGCTCATTTCTCCGACGGCGGCAATGTCGCCTTCGGTGCATGGTGGGCGGGCAAAGTGCCTGCAACGCCTGACCCGGCTGGACATGCCGGTGCCTGTGACGGTCGCCCTGTCCTTTGATGCGGTGCATGGGATTGCCGCCGGGCGGATGCCCGACATGGCGCAGATCCTTGACCCGTTTGGCGCGGCGCCACTCTTGTCGGTCCGCCCGTCCAGCCAGGACCCAGACTGGGGCGGTCCAGGGGCTATCCTGAACATCGGCATGTCCGACGCCCGCCATGCGGCCATGTCAAAGGTCATTGGTGAAGGGCCGGCCACATCGCTTTATCTGCGGTTTATCCAGTCCTACGCCGTCCATGTGGCCCGACTGGACCCCGATGCCTTTGACCTGCCCGATGAGCCGCATGCCGATGCCCTTCAGGCGGCGCTTGCCGCCTATGAGTTTGAAACTGACGAGCCGTTCCCACAGGACGTGACCGTGCAACTGACCGAGGTCCTGCGCTCAATGGCGCGCGCCTGGAGCGGGACCACCGCCCGGCTTTTGCGGGAGGCCAAAGGGGCACCCGTGGATGCAGGGCTCGGGCTTGTTGTGCAGGCCATGGCCCTTGGTGTGGGGTCGGGCGAATGCGGATCGGGCGTTATCCAGTTCGTAGACGCCATGACCGGATTGCCCCAGGTTACCGGCCGCTACCTTAGCCAAAGCCAGGGACGCGACGCCCTTACGGCGGACGAGGGGGCTATCTACCTGACCCGCGATCCGCGTGGTCAGTCGCTTGAGCAGCAATGCCCCGAGGCGTTTGCGAGCCTGATTACCTACGGCGGCCTTGTCCGCCGGCGCCTGCGCGAAGAGATGCAGCTTGAATTCACGCTCGACGGCGGGCGGTTGAGCATCCTGGACGCGGTCCGGGTGCAGCGATCCTCTCGCGCTTCGGTTCGGATTGCCGTGGCGCTGGCCGAGGATGAGGTCATCCCGCGTGAAGAGGCCGTGATGCGGGTTGCACCCGCCGCCCTGTCCGAATTGCTGCACCGGCAGGTCGATCCGACCGCTGTGCGGGACCGGATCGTGACGGGCATCGCCGCCAGCCCCGGTGCCGCCACGGGGCGTATCGTTTTCAGTGCCGACGACGCTCAGGCCTGTGCCGCGCGGGGGGAGCATTGCATCCTTGTCCGCCGCGAAACCACGCCCGAGGATATTCGGGGCATGCACGCCGCCGAAGGTGTGTTGACGGTGCGCGGTGGCATCACCAGCCATGCTGCCGTGATCGGCCGTGGGCTGGGTCTGCCTTGTGTGGTGGGGGCCTCGGACCTGGTTATCGACCGCAAGAAAAAGTTGATTATTGCCCCGGGCGGCCGCACCTTCAAAGAAGGTGAGGTGATCACGGTGGACGGCACCAGTGGTGACGTGCTGGCGGGCGAGCCTGCCATGCTCGAAGCGGCGCTTGATACGGCGTTCCGCACCTTGCTGGGCTGGTCTGACAGCTTTCGCGACATCGGGATCCGGGCCAATGCTGACACCCCGGCAGATGCCCAGACCGCCCGCAATTTCGACGCCGAAGGCATCGGGCTGTGCCGGACCGAGCATATGTTCTTTGAAGGCGACCGCATTGGCATGATGCGCGAGATGATCTTTGCCGACAGCGCGGCAGAGCGTCGGACAGTGCTGGAACGGCTGATGCCGATGCAGCGCGGCGACTTTACCGAACTGTTCGAGATCATGCGCGGCAAGCCGGTTTGCATCCGCCTGTTCGATCCGCCGCTTCACGAATTCCTGCCGTCGGACAAGGCCGGATTGCGCGAATTGGCCGAAGGTCTGGCGCTGCCGTTGTCCGACGTGACAGCCCGGGTCGAGGCGATGGCCGAATATAACCCGATGTTGGGCCTGCGGGGCGTCCGCCTTGGCATCACGGTCCCTGAGATATACGAGATGCAGGCCCGCGCGATCTTTCAGGCCGCCGTCTGGGCCGGTCGATCTGGCGATCCGGTGGTGCCAGAGATCATGATCCCGCTCGTCAGCGCCATGCGCGAGGTGGAACTGGTCAAGGCCCGCGTCGATGCGGTGGCCGCCACTGTCCGATCCGAAACCGGCGTAGACTTTGCCTATCGTCTTGGGGTGATGGTCGAAACCCCAAGGGCAGCGCTGCGGGCAGCGGACATTGCCGAGCATTCGGCATTTCTGTCCTTTGGCACCAACGACCTGACACAGATGACCTACGGCCTGTCACGCGACGACGCTGGCCGCTTTATGTCAGCCTACGTCAAGCAGGGCGTCTATCCAGAGGACCCGTTCCACACCCTTGACATCGAAGGGGTGGGTGAGCTGTTGAAGATCGGGGCAGAGCGGGGTCGCATCGGGCGGCCTGACGTCACGCTTTCGATCTGTGGAGAGCATGGGGGCAGCCGTACCGCGATCGAATTCTGCCGGACGCAGGGGTTTGACTACGTCTCATGCTCGCCGTTTCGAGTTCCCGTTGCGCGACTTTCCGCCGCCCAGCTGGCAATTCTCGAACGGCGGCGTATACAGGAAGTTGTGTGAAGGACGGCCTGTAACACCATGATTTGAGGAATCTCTCTTCGTGGGTAGCCGCTTGGTAGCCGCGAAAAGTTCACTCGGTCGCCGTGGTCTGGACTCAGTGCTGCAAATCTTTTAGGCACCCTCTGCTTGCGCGGAGCTGTCCGTGCGCTTTCTGGGGGCGGAACATGCCAAAGGTCTTGGGCTTTGGACGGATACTGCGTGCGTTCGTGGTTGTGGCAACTCTTGCGGGAGGTGTCGGAGCCGCCCAGGCGGACGAAGTACTGGCCGACAGGCTCAGTGCCCTCTTGGGTCAAGAACGCCAAGCGCTTGAAATCGTTCCCTCTGCCCGCATGGCCGCACTTACCGCGCCACCCCCGGCAACCCTTCGCAACGTGCAGACTGCACCGGCCGAGCTTGCCTACAATCAAGAGTATCTCGCGTCCCTTCCTGGAGCCAGCGGCGGGTCAGAATGGGAGTGTCTAGCAGAGGCACTTTACTTCGAAGCCCGGGGCGAATCGGTGCGTGGCATGTTCGCCGTTTCCGAAGTCATTCTGAACCGGGTCAACAGCGGCGCCTATCCAAACACGGTCTGTGACGTCGTGCATCAGGGGACAGGACGTCGTTTTGCCTGCCAGTTCACCTACACCTGTGACGGCATATCGGATGCGATCAACGAACGCGGTGCCTGGCTTGTCGTGGGCAAGGTGGCCCGCGTGATGCTGGATGGCGCACCGCGCGATCTGACAAACGGCGCGACCCACTACCATACCCGTGCCGTGCAACCCTCTTGGGCGCGGCGCTTCCCTCAGACTGCGGCCATCGGCTCGCATCTGTTTTACCGCCAAAGCACCCGGACCGCTTCGAACTGAACGCGCCATCCTGTTGGATACGCGCTGTCAAAGTCGTAGGTTCGGGGTCGCGCTTGGCTGGCGTATTGCCGCGCTTGGCCTTGCTGGTGGTGAGGGTGTGGCTAGGATGCAGCCAAACAATCGGGCCAGAGCCACCTAAATGACAGACGACATCCATCAGGCCTTTGCTCATCCGGCGGAAAGGTCCGAAGCCTCTGCCGACCCTTCCGTCCCACTTGACCGCATCTCGCTGCGCGATCACATCGTTTCGGCGGACATAGGGGCCTTTCAGGTCGAGCGGGGCAAACAGCAACGTTTACGCTTTAACGTGGTCGTCGAGGTACTTCCGCTGCGCGGGCCCATTGACGACGATGTCGACCGCATCCTGTCCTATGACCGGGTGACCGAAGCGATTGCGGCGGAACTGGCGGATGAACGGCTGAACCTCCTTGAAACCTTGGCCGAGAATGTTGCGCTGCGCATCCTGGTAGAGCCGCAGGCGATGCGTGTCTTTGTCCGGATCGAAAAGCTTGATCGTGGATCCGGCGCATTGGGGGTCGAGATTGTCAGGGTCCGCGACACCAGCACCGCGGATGCACCTGCCGCCCAGGTCAGCGTGCCGCATCCCCGCGTTGTCTTTTTGGACGAAGCGGCGTTGGCCCATCCTGCCCTGATCCCCGAAATCGACGCTTTGGCTGCCGACGATCTGCCGCTCGTCCTCTGTGTCGGCCGGTCTGCCCAGCCGGTGCCCCTATCGGGAATGGCCATGGCACAGCGCCGCATCGACCTTTTGGCGATCGAGCAGAACGCCTGGGTTCTGGCAGGCCGCGACAAGCGGTTCATCGTCGTGGGCACCCGGACAGAGCTGGACTGGGCCATGCGACACGGCCAGATCAGTGTCTGGGCCCCGTCCAAGATCGTTCTGGACGCCGTTGACGGCCCGGGGGCTGGGGCCGGGGACGCACTAGGGCTGGTCAGTTGGTTTGCCGGTCAGATTGCGGCAGCGGATTGCCTGTGCCTTGAGCCCTCTGGCGCAACATTGGCACGGCGCAGGATCCACCCGACATGACAAAGCGACTTTGGCCAATCGCCAGGACCGATCTGTTCAGGGGGGCGTCGGCCCTGCCGCTCGTCGGCCATGAGGCTGTCTGGTTTGACACCGTCATGTCCGTGGGCCGGGGTGGATCACTTGAAGCGTTCGCCCTGAAAGACCTGGACGAGGGGGATCGGCAAAGGTTGAGTACCCTTCGCCCGCCGATCTGTGGTCTGTCGATGGACCGGCCCCGGATCATGGGCATCCTCAACGTGACCCCGGACAGCTTTTCCGATGGCGGGCAACTGGCCACCGTCGAGGCTGCTCTGGAAAGAGCCCGCGCAATGGCCGAGGTTGCCGATATCCTGGATATTGGAGGGGAAAGCACTCGCCCCGGTGCGGGCGAAGTTCCAATCGACGAGGAAATCCGCCGCACCGTCCCGATTATCGCAGCGATCCGCGAGGCGGGGATCAGCACGCCGATCTCGATCGACACCCGCAAGGCCGGGGTCGCCGATGCGGCCCTTCGTGCAGGGGCCAATATCGTTAACGATGTCTCGGCCCTTGGGTTTGACCCTGACATGGCCGGAGTCGTGGCCGATTGGGATGTGCCAGTTTGCCTTATGCATGCCATCGGCAGCCCCGATACAATGCAAAACGACCCGCGCTATGACGACGTATTGCTGGATGTGCTGGACCATCTGGAACGAAGGATCGCCATCGCGACGGCAGCCGGGATCAAGCGAGAGCGGATAATCCTCGATCCGGGCATCGGCTTTGGTAAAACCTTGCATCATAATGTTTCGCTCTTGCGGGGGATGGCCCTGTTTCATGACATGGGCCTACCTGTTTTGTTGGGCGCATCCCGCAAGCGTTTTATCGGAACCTTGGGCGGGGCCGAGGTCCCAAGCGAAAGACTGCCGGGATCCTTGTCGGTGGCCCTGCACGCTGCATCACAGGCTATCCAAATTTTGCGTGTTCATGATACGGTCGAGACAAGACAGGCGATGAGCCTGCACCGGGCCATGATTGGGACAGAGCAGATATGACACGCAAACTTTTTGGCACCGATGGTGTACGGGGCGAGGCTAACAGCTGGCCGATGACCGCCGAAATGGCGCTCAAGATCGGGGCTGCCGCCGGGCGCTACTTCCGAAACGATGGCTCCAACGGCCACCGGGTCGTGATCGGCAAGGACACGCGTCTGTCCGGCTATATGTTCGAGAACGCCTTGACGGCCGGCCTGACCTCCTCGGGGATGAATGTGCTGCTGCTGGGCCCGGTGCCAACCCCTGCGGTGGGACTGCTCACCACCTCGATGCGGGCGGACGTGGGGATCATGATTTCGGCCAGCCACAATCCGCACCAGGACAACGGGATCAAGTTTTTTGGGCCCGACGGCTTTAAACTGTCCGACGCCGCCGAGGCCGAGATCGAGGCCCTGATCGAAACGGAGATCAGCCCCGCCCAGGCTGTCAACATTGGCCGGGCAAAGCGCGTTGACGAAGGACGTTTTCGCTATGCAGAGCGGCTCAAGTCCACTTTCTCGAACGGGCTTCGACTGGATGGGTTGAAGGTCGTGATCGATTGCGCGAATGGCGCCGCCTACAAGGTTGCCCCGGAAATCCTGTGGGAAATGGGGGCGACCGTTATCCCCGTTGGCACCACTCCAAACGGCTTCAATATCAATGAAGGTTGTGGCTCGACCAACATCCGGACTGCTGCAGAAACGGTTATCAGCCATGGGGCGGATGTCGGGATCTGTCTGGACGGAGATGCCGACCGGGTGATGATCCTTGACGAGAATGGTGAAGTTGCCGATGGCGACCAGTTGATGGCCCTGATCGCTGGACGTTGGGCGGCGGCGGGTAAACTGAACGGCGGGACCCTTGTGGCGACGGTCATGTCGAACCTTGGCCTTGAACACTTCCTTCACGACCGCGGCCTGCGTCTGGAACGGACGGCAGTCGGAGACCGATATGTGGTCGAGGCGATGCGGGCAGGCGGATGGAACCTTGGGGGGGAACAATCCGGCCATGTCGTCATGACGGATTTTGCCACGACAGGGGACGGCCTTCTGGCCGGGCTGCAGTTTCTTGCCGCCATGGTCGAGACGGGACAACCTGCAAGTGCGCTGTCGCGGCAATTCGAGAAGGTTCCGCAACTCCTTAGAAACGTGCGCTATGACCCCCAACACACACCCCTCGCAGCCGAGACGGTGAAGGGGGCGATTGCCGCCGGTGAGGCCCGGCTGAACGGCTCTGGCAGGTTGTTGATCCGCAAGTCCGGGACAGAGCCCCTTATCCGGGTTATGGCGGAATGCACCGACGAGGTTTTGCTGACGCTGGTTGTCGAGGATATCGTCGCGGCCGTCGAAGCGGCCGCCTGATCAGGCCCGTGCCCCGAATATCCTGATGGGACGTCGCCACTGGCTGACGGACACCCCGCACAGGATCAGGGCAAGGGCGGCAAAGAAGGTCAGGGGCAGGGCCTCGTCAAGGATCGCCCAGCCAAAGAACACCGACCAGAGCGGAACCTGGTAGTTTACCAGCGTCATGAAAACCGATCCGGCACTTCGGATCACCATGACCCGCAGAAGTGCGGCCAAAGCGGTAGGCACAAACCCCAGAAACAGGATGGCCAGGCCTGTCCTTGTGTCGGTCCACCCCGGGACGCCCTCAAAGGCAAGCATGCTGGGAACGAGGAGCACGCTGCCCACGACGAGGGTCATGGCCGCAAGGGTGATCGGGTCCACGGGCGGACAGCGGCGGGTCATGATCGAGGCGCAGGCATAGCAGATCGTCGCCCCGAGACAGGCAAGTTGGCCCAAAGGCTCCATCCCCGTTCCAAGCTGCAGAACACCTGGCCCGATCAAGACGAGCGCGCCGGAAAAGCCGATAATGACCCCAAGACCGCGTCGCAGTGACAGCGCCTCATCCGTGAAAAAATGCGCCAGAGGCAAAACGAAAAGCGGCAGGGCTGCCATGGAGATGCCCGCAAAGGCGGAGGGCACGAATTGCTGGCCCCAACTGAGCAGGGCAAAGGGCAGAGCGGTGTTCAAAACCCCTATAATGGCAATAAACGGCAGGGCTGCCCGGCTGGGCATCGGGCGCCTAAGGGTAGCCATCAGGGCCAGAAGGGCCACGGCACCAAGTGTTGTGCGGGCACAGGCCACCGTCAGCGGGCCGTAGCCCTGAAGGGCGATGGATACGACCATGAAGGTCCCGCCCCAGATCAGGCCGAGGGCGAAGATGGACAGCCAGTTGCCAAGGGTTGGGGTGGTGCTCATGGGAGGGTGTTTGGGCCACAGTCGGTGCTGTGGCAACCCCTCTCAGGGGAGGTAAGGTGGGTCGAGACCCACCTTACGCTGTGGTTTGGGCTGCAGCGGACTGCGGCATTCGGTGGTGTGTAAGGTGGGTTTGAACCCACCTTACTTGGACCGGATCAGGCCTTGGTCGGATTTGGTTCTTGGCCCGACTTAGTTCTTGGCCCGGTCAACCATACGGCCGGCCGAGATCCAGGGCATCATCGCCCGCAGCTTTTCACCAACCTGCTCGATCTGATGCTCGTCGTTCAGGCGACGTGTTGCCTTGAACATCGGCTGACCGACCGCGTTTTCCGTCATGAAGTCGCGCACGAACTTGCCGGTCTGGATGTCCGAGAGGACTTCTTTCATCCGGGCCTTGGTTTCGGCGTAGGGCAGGATGCGCGGGCCAGAAACGTATTCGCCATACTCGGCGGTGTTCGAGATCGAGTAGTTCATGTTCGCAATCCCGCCTTCGTAGATCAGGTCCACGATCAGCTTCACTTCATGCAGACACTCGAAATAGGCCATTTCGGGCTCGTAGCCGGCCTCGACCAGGGTCTCAAAGCCCATGCGGATCAGTTCGACAAGGCCACCGCAAAGCACGGCCTGTTCGCCGAACAGGTCGGTTTCGCATTCCTGACGGAAATTGGTTTCGATGATGCCAGACCGGCCGCCACCGATGGCGGAGCAGTAGGACAGGCCGATTTCCATCGCCTTGCCGGACGCGTCGTTGTGCACGGCCACAAGGCAAGGCACGCCGCCGCCCTTGGTGTATTCGCCGCGCACGGTGTGGCCCGGACCCTTAGGGGCCATCATGATAACGTCGACGCCGGCCTTCGGCTCGATCAGGCCGAAGTGCACGTTCAGACCATGGGCGAAGGCGATGGCAGAGCCTTCCTTGAGGTTGTCGTGGACGTATTTGCGGTAGGTGTCGGCCTGCAGTTCGTCGGGCATGGTGAACATGATGACGTCGCACCAGGCGGCCGCTTCGGCGATCCCCATGACAGTGAGCCCTTCACCTTCGGCCTTCTTTGCGCTGGGCGAGCCGTCGCGCAGAGCCACGACAAGGTTCTTGGCGCCGCTGTCGCGCAGGTTCAGCGCATGGGCGTGCCCCTGGCTGCCGTAGCCCAAGATGGCGACTTTCTTGTCCTTGATGAGGTTCACGTCGCAATCGCGGTCATAATACACACGCATGGTGCTGTCCTTCCCTAGGGTTCGGCCCATTTTCGGGCCCTGGTTTATCTGGGTGCCTTATGCCGTTTGAATTGCGCCTTGGCGAGTGTGGTTTGAGTGAGTATTTGTAACGAAGCGAAGTTGTTATTCGCATTGGTAAGAAGAAATGGAAAATTCATGCTTGATGATCTGGATCGTCGACTGCTGCGCCATTTGCAGGCTGATCCGGCCCTGCCGATGCCCGAGCTTGCAGATCGCGCCGGATTGAGCCCGGGTCGTGCGGCCCGTAGGCTGGAACGGCTGCGTGCGGAGGGGGTGTTGCTGGGCCAGGAGGCTGTCGTGGACTGGCATGCCCTTGGCTTTGCCCTTCACGTGTCTTTGCGCGTGTCGCTGGACAAGACCGCCCCCCGTGCCTTTGACGATTTTCTGGAAGGCGCCAGAAACATTCCCGAGGTGATCGAGATCCAGACCTTTCTGGGCCGGGTCGATGTCCGCCTGTCGGTCGTGGCGCGCGATCTGGGCCATTATCAGCAGATCTATCGCGCTCGGATCCTGAGCCTTCCTCACATTGCGGATATCGAGAGCCTGATGACGGTCGCCGTTGTGAAATCGGATGAGGAATTGCCGCTGTGACGGATCTTGATGACATCGACCGGGACCTGTTGCGGATACTTCGTCAGGATGCAGAGCAGTCGGCCAGCCAGTTGGGCCGCAAGGTTGGTCTGAGTCAGCCCGCGACCTGGCGCCGTATTCGTGCCCTTGAGGCGACGGGCATCCTGGCGGGGCGTCGCCTGGTCCTGGATGCAGAGAAGATCGGATTTGGCGTGACGGTGTTCCTGGGCGTGAAGCTTGCCACGAAGGGCCGCGTTAGTCTGGACGATTTCGAGCGGGCGGTGACCGCTATTCGCGAGGTTCAGACGGTCGAGCATGTGCTGGGCCTTTACGATTATCGTTTGCGCGTGGTGGCTCGCGATCTTGCGGATTTTGAGCGGGTGCTGCGTCGTCGCATCATGACCCTGCCTGGCGTCGGCAATGTCGAGGCCAATGTCCTTTTGTCCGAAGAGCGCCGTCCCGGCCCGATCTGAGGGCAGAAAGCCTTTGCTTTGCCTCTGCCAAGGCCATATCTCAGTGCCGATAGCCTATGGAGGACAAGATGGACGGAACAACAGCAGAGCGTATCCCGGTAGACCCAGACGGGCTGATGGAGTTTTCGGTTGTCTTTACGGACCGCTCGCTCAATTCCATGAGCAAGTCGTTTCAAGGTGTGATGCGCGACATCTCTTCGATGCTCAAAGAAGTCTACGGCGCGGACCATGTGGCCGTTGTCCCCGGCGGCGGGACCTATGGGATGGAGGCTGTTGCCCGCCAGCTTGGCACCGGCGCCCATGCGTTGGTCGTTCGCAACGGCTGGTTCTCGTATCGCTGGACGCAGATTTTCGAGGCTGGCCAGTTCACTGCCAAGACCACCGTGGTCAAGGCGCGCCAGACCGGCAATGACAGCCGTGCCCCGTTTTCGCCCCCGCCGATCGAGGATGTGGTGGCAGCGATCCGCGAGGCCAAGCCCGATGTCGTCTTTGCCCCCCATGTGGAAACCAGCGCCGGCATCATGTTGCCGGACAGCTACGTCACGGCCCTGGCAGAGGCGGCCCACGAGGTGGGCGCGCTCATGGTCCTGGATTGCATTGCCAGCGGCTGCATCTGGGTAGACATGAAGGCCACGGGCGTAGATGTACTGATCTCGGCCCCGCAAAAGGGCTGGTCGTCGACCCCTTCTGCCGGTTTGGTCATGCTGTCGGACCGCGCCCGGGATCGGGTTGAGGCGACTGCCTCCAATTCCTTTGCCATGGACCTCAAGAAGTGGCTGGGGATCATGAAGACCTATGAAGGCGGGGCCCATGCCTATCATGCGACCATGCCTACGGACGGCCTAAGGGCGTTTCGTGACACGATGCTTGAAACCCGCGATTATGGGTTTGACCGCCTGAAGGCGGCGCAGGCAGAGCTTGGTGCTCAGGTCCGTGTCCTTTTGGCCTCCAAGGGAGTGAAGTCCGTGGCTGGTCCGGGGTTTGAGGCCCCAAGCGTTGTGGTCAGCTATACCGACGATCCCGACATCCAGAACGGCAAGAAGTTCATGGTCGAGGGGATGCAGGTGGCCGCCGGTGTGCCCTTGCAGGTCGATGAGCCTGCCGACTTCAAGACGTTCCGCATCGGGCTGTTTGGTCTGGACAAGCTTTATGATGTGCCCGGCACGGTGGCCCGCTTTAAGGCGGTTCTTGACCGGGTGATGTAACGGGCGGGGTTAGCGCCCTGCGCCTGTGCCCGCGCCCGCCCCTGCCCCCGCTCCTAGGCCCAGCCGCATCAGGCTGTGCCGCACCGGGGCCGCGCCGTAGAGCGCCTTGATCCCTGCGACCCTGAGGTCATGGATCAGTGGCGATGCGGCCATGGAGGCCCGGTTTAGCGCATCGACACCGGCGACCCGCAGCCGGACTTCCGTATGCCGCCGCCGGTTGTAGGTGGCCAGCATTTCCCCGCTGCCAAGGTCGCCCGGAGCCGCCACGGCAAGGTCGCGCAGGGTGGCTAGATCGCTCAGGCTCATGTTCAGGCCCTGCGCCCCGATCGGCGGCACGACGTGGGCGGCCTCAGCCATGAGGGCCACGCGGGGGCCGTCCATCCGCTCTGCCACCTGGCTGATGATGGGCCAGACCTGAGGACCGGCAACCAGCGTCAGTTGGCCGTAAAGGCCCGCACTGCGGTCCGTTGCCGCGGCCTCGAACTCGGGTTTGGGCAGATTGGCCAGCCGCAACGCCTCTGCCCCGGTTTCCATCCAGACAACGGCAGAGCAGGGCTGGCCGTTGAAATCGGGCAGGGGGACCAGGGTGAAGGGGCCTCCGCTTTGATGCACCTCGGTCGAGACGTTGTCGTGCTGCGCATCATGGGTCACCGCAAAGCTAAGCGCCTTTTGCCCGTATCGCGTGGTCGAGACGTCAATTCCGGCGGCTGACCGGACGGCGCTGTTGCGTCCGTCGGCCGCGATGACCAGGCGGGCCTCGACCTGGGTGCCGTCTGTCAGCGTGACGATTGCCGTCTTTTCCCGGGCCAGCATGGATTTGAAGCCGGTGCCGGGCCGGAAATCGACGCAGCCCAGCTCGGCCAGTCGCGCCACCATTTCGCGTCTCAGGACCCAGTTGCGCAGGTTCCAGCCAAAAGGGGCGTCGCCCAGATCGGCCGCGTCGAAGTCGCGGCTGACGCGGGGTGCCCCATCGGTGCCGCTGGCGTCCACGATCCGCATGACTTGCAGGGCGGTGGCTTCAGGCGCCAGTCGCGACCATAGCCCTGCGGCATCCAAGAGATCGCGGGCGGGTTGCAGGAAGGCGGTTGTCCGCAGGTCGGCAAGCGGATCCTGCCCATCCGTGACCGGTGGCGCCGGATCGACGCAGATGACCGAAAACCCGGCTGCCCCGAGTGTTGCGGCAGCTGTCAGTCCGGCCACGCCGCCGCCTGCAACCACGATGTCTGTCTGGTGTCGCTTCATGGGTCAGAGATAGGCCGACTTGCGGGTGTCGGAAAGCCTTGTCACAGGACCTGCGACAAGAAGGCCGTCAGATCGTCCGTATGGTGGTGAATATGATCGTGGCCCGTCGCATGAGGGGCGACATGGACCGTCCGCATCCCCATCGCGTGGGGCGCTGTCAGGTTGCGCAGGTCATCCTCGAACATCGCGCCCTGATCGGGGGCAAGACCATCAAGCGCAAAGATTGCCTCGAATGCTGCCTGTTCCGGTTTGGGTAGGAAGTTCGCGTGTTCGACCCCGTAGACCGCGTCAAAGATGCCGGTCAGCCCCCGGGCCTCCAGCACCCTGTGGGCATAGGGGCCGCAGCCGTTGGTATAGACGATCTTGCGGCCGGGCAGGGCCTGGATCCGCTCGGCCAACATGGGGGCCTTTTCCAGATGGCTCAGGTCGATCTCGTGGACGTCCGTCAGATAGGGGCCGGGGTCGACGTCATGTTCCGCCATCAGCCCCGCGAGGGTGGTGCCATATTGCCGCCAGTATAGATCGCGAAGGCGGTCCGCCTCTGCCCGGTCGACGCCAATGGACCGCATGACGTAGTCCGTCATCTTGACCTCGATCTGGTCAAAAAGACGCGCCTCGGGGGGGTAAAGCGTGTTGTCCAGGTCAAAGACCCAGGCGCGGACATGAGAGAATGAAGCAGCGTGCATGCTCCGAACCCTAGAGCGGCGTTCGGGGGGCGGCAAGGGTTTGGCTTGAACGTCAGGGGGATGCGGCGTTAGGTTTGCAAAGCTATCGAAAAGGCCACCGTAATGTCAGACCCAAAATCCCCGCAAAAGGATGCCTATCAGCTGATCCTTGAGGCGATTGATACGGGCACATATCGCCCCGGCGACCGCTTGGTCGAAAGCGAGCTTGCCGACCGCTTTGGCGTTTCACGCACCCCGATCCGCGAGGCTTTGCAACGGCTTGAGACCCAATCGCTACTGACCCGGGACGGTCGGTCCCTGATCGTGGCGTCATTGGACCATAACCAGCTGGCCGAGTTGTACGTCGTGCGTGGAGAGTTGGAAGGACTTGCCGCCCGTTTGGCCTCCCGCCATGCCACCCCCGAAGAGGTCAGGGTGCTGCGCGACATGCTGGAGGCTGATCATGCCCTGGTGGGCGATCCAAGGGCGCTGAGTCGGGCGAACCGACGGTTTCACAAGCAGATCCACCTTGCCTCGCATAACCGGTTTCTTGTGCAACAACTTGACCTTGTGCATCGGTCGATGGCGCTGTTGGCGTCGACCTCGCTCGAGGCAGAGGGCCGCCCGACCGGGACCTTGAAAGAGCACGCCGCGATCGTCGCGGCAATCGAGGCAGGCGATGGCGATGCGGCTGACAAATCCCTGCGCGATCACATCTCCAAGGCCTTTATCACCCGCCTTAAACTGGATGCGGCCAAGGTAGAGGCGGCGGAATAGCCGCTACCCGACCGACAGGATCGGCCGGCAGGTGTTCCGCGGGCAAGTGTTCGGCGGGCAGATATTGGCCGTGCGCGGTCTTGTCCCAATAGTGCGGCTTGGTCAAAATCTCCCACAGCGCCTTGTAGACGGCAACGGTCGCAAGCGGGAAGTATAGCTGCAATGTAGGGCTCCATAGTGCCGACCATCCACGGCCGGCTTTTCGGGCCCCCAGTATGGCGCAGGCAAGCGAGATTGCTTCGGCCGCCAGCATAGTGGCCACCAGTGCCACCGTTCCATAAGTCCCGAGGTCAATGGGCAGAAGAAACGGCACGCCAAGCGGTACAAGCCATAGCAGCCAGGGCAGAGGGGCCAGAATGAACTGGCTCAGCGTGCCGATGAACAGGATCTGAAATCCCAAGAAACGCCAAGGCCCTAGGTCCCGCCACAGGGCCGCGGGGTGCCGCATATGGACGCCCCAAGTGATGGCATAGCCCTTGAGCCACCGCGATCTTTGCCGGACCCAGGGCCAGACCCGTGCGTTGGCTTCTTCCTCGGTCACGCTGTCGATCAGGAGGGTGCGGTACCCTTTGCGGGCGAGGCGCACGCCGAGGTCGGCGTCCTCTGTCACGTTGTGGGCGTCCCATCCTCCCACCGCTTCGATGGCCGAACGGCGCAGGAAAAGGGTCGTTCCGCCCAGTGGGATCACAAACCCAAGTCTCTGAATTCCCGGAAGGACCAGTCGGAACCAGACCGCGTATTCCAGCGCGAAACAGCGGGCCATCCAGTTGCAGCCGTGGTTGTAGTAATCAAGCACACCTTGAAGGCAGCCAACATCCGGACCCGACCGGGCGAACCGTTCGACCACCTTGCGGATCTGATCGGGGGCGGGGACATCTTCGGCGTCATAGATGCCGATTATGGTTCCCTTGGCGAAATCCAGCGCAAAGTTCAGGGCCCGAGGCTTGGTCCGGATCGTGCCGGCCGGGACGGTAATCACCTGAATGTTGTCCAAGGCGCCTGCGGCCCCAATGTGTGCCGCCATCGCAGCCCCGATGGCGGCGCGGGTCAGATGATCCTCAGCCTCCAGAATGAGGCAGATGTCGAGCCGGTCCTGTGGATAATCCAACCGTTGCAGCCGGTTGATCAGGTGTGCGGCACTTTCCCGTTCCCGGTATAGGGGGACAAGCAGCGATACCACGGGCAGGGTGATCAAGGCTGGTGCCGGACCTGCGGCAGGCGAAGGGCGCTTGCATAGGGCGACCCAGATTGCCCCAAGCTTAAGAAGGCTTCCAGAGATCAGGGTGATGAAGAGCCACGACAGAATCAGCCAGAAAATCAGGTCTGGCGCGATGAGAGCCATTGTCCCTCCGCCCGCCAGCACGGCCAGCGTCCACCACCGAAGAGAAACAATGTTCCAATCGCGGCAACTTAGCTTAGACGGGCAGAGCGTCTCGGCCATATGGACGAGTTCTGGGCCCGCCGCGTCGACAAGTGCCTGGCGTATCCGTGACCTGCTCGAGGTGGCCCAGCATACGGGCCCTAGTTTGTCGGACAGCGCCGCTACCTGACGCATGAAAGCGGCTTCGGATTCGGCAAGAACGACGGTCACGCTGCCGCATCGCCGCCAGGGAAGAAGGTCGTGACGAAAGCAGAACTTGGGGCCAAGCATGGCCACAAGGCGCTGATCCGGTGGCCGTTTGGTGGGGTCGATCGAGCCCGTCAAACTGGGTTCGGGAAGTTGCCCCCACTGATGCGACAAGCCTTTAGGAAGCGCGACCGTGAGGGGGGAAGATAGGGACAGTTCGAAGGTATTGCGCTGAATCGTCATTGCCGGATCCTTGAAGGGTCATGATCTGCCCCTTCAATTCTGACGCAACCTTGGTTAATCCCGGCTTAA
>ERZ887851.7-NODE-7-length-215851-cov-17.449420_pt1 | contig 215851 bp, 207 predicted proteins | sample MGYA00521100_ERZ887851 | MGnify/ENA primary metagenome ERZ887851 (study PRJEB32303, sample SAMEA104408602) | aquatic metagenome | biome: Brackish water; feature: Pelagic; material: water | place: Baltic Sea | collected 2014-06-06T16:11:00 | depth 11,444 m ... | reverse complement strand
AACTCAGACCTGAGCTGTTCAAAAAACAGCCATACTACCTTACGGGATGTGACACATTGGTCAATCCGATCCGATCGGTGAGCGTGCGCAACGGCGCGATAAGGTGCTCTGGCACCTCTTTCGGTGTGACCACCACATCTTGGCCCGCGCTGCGATAGTCCAACGCATCGGCCGCCACATCGAACCCAAAGAAACGGCCCCCGACACGGAAGACGCGCAGTTCCGGAGCGTCGAGCCGTTCCTGAAAGATATACGGGCGCTTCAGGTCACGCGTGGTGACGCGGGCAAGGGCCTCGGCTTCCAGTGGGCGGCACATGTCACCCCCCACGATTGGTTTGTAGACGGTTGGCTCTGCCAGAAGTGTCTCGGCGTGGCTGGTAGAGGCGTTGATGACGGTATCGGGAATTGCGAGCCCGGCTTCCCGCGCCCACAAAAGCGCAAGCGGCTTGTTCACCGCTGCCTGACCGGCAAAACCCCGGTTGAACATGCGGATCGATGGATCTGCGCGCAGCACGCCATCGATCATGGTTTTCCAGGATGCCCCGTCGTCACGGTCCCTCTGATCTCCACTGGAAAGGAAGCGGAAAACGTCCTGGCGCACGAATGCCGAGGAAAACGAGATGTCACCCTGATCGTCGTGGAACCGCCCGGTGGAAATATCCCAAGTGCGAGGTGACACATTGTCGGCCCCATGCAGCAGCGCGCGATACGAAAGACCGCGCGCTGCCACCCTGTTTTGAAAATGGCGGATCTGAGGGTCGGCGGAACCACCGTAAATCAATAGCATGAGTCACCGAAAACCTGGATGCGCCGACCTTTCTATTTTAGCGTTAGTCTTCTTCGCCGATTGGGGGCGCCGAGCAGATTGGGCGCCCCGAAGGTGACATCCAGCCTCCGTCATCGCCGATCAGATCGGATTCAGACAATGGGTCGCCCATGCTGCCGCCCTCTTCTTCGCCGATGGCCGCGGTGATGAAGACAATGCCATCTCCGGGGAGCATAGGTAAGAGAGAGCCGTCGCTATCTTCTTCGCCCATTGCCATGATGGAGAAGGTAGCTTCTTCGAATTCGATATTCTCGACGTTGCGGGCCTCGATGACCGAGCCATCCTTTGCTCTCAGGATCTTTGTGCCGCCAAAGTCTATGAAGGTTACATAGTCTTCCTTGTTGCCCTGGATCACAAGCGTCTCATTGCCAATCCCGCCGTCGATGACCTTGTTGCCTTGCCCCGAAACGATGATTTTGTCATCTCCGCGTCCGCCATATACTGTGTCATCGCCTCGGCCAGTACGGAGCTCATCTTTTCCGAACCCTCCGTGCAGAACGTCATCTCCCCACCCTCCGCTCAGCAGGTCATTTCCAAACCCTCCGCGCAGAACGTCATTACCCTCGTGGCCGGACAGAGTGTCATTTCCGAACCCTCCGCTCAGTTGGTCATCACCCGAGCCGCCGTAGATCTCTTGGTCGTCGAATCTAAAGTCGTTGACCAGTTTGCTGAACGATTTGGCTTTGTTCGCGCCAGCGTCGTTATTTACAGCTGCTGTCAGACGTACAGCAGCATCGTTTGTTACCTTGCTCAACGCAAAACCCCTTAACATTACACCAGTGCCTCTTGGGTAGGCAGTAAACGACGTCACGGTCAAGAACTGAGTGGAGGCGGACTCGAATTGCAATGGGTCTTGGAATAGTGAAGTCTTTAAACACAACAGCGCTTTGGCTTCTGCCTCCCGTTTGGAAACGATCTTCTTCTATCCCCAAAACAATGAATTACGGCTATTGAATTGGCATTACCAGGTCGCTGGCAATGCCCAATGTTGAGGTCCGGGGGGCCATTCAGGGACCCCGAAATTGCTAGTTCCCGGTCAGGATGTTTGTCAAAAGATTGAGGATCGTATCCTCGGCCCGGTTGGGTTGGGTGACGGGCGCGGTCGGCTGGCCAAAGGCCTCTTCCAAGGCGCGGTCGACGCCGGAATTTGTCGCTTGTGCCGGCCGTTCCGGCGCAGTCATTGGCAAGGGGCGGATGGGAAGCCCTTCCAGGGCCCTCACCATCGTCTCATGCCAGATCTGCGCGGGCAGGCCGCCCCCGGTCACGCCGGTCAGTGGGGTATTATCGTCGTATCCCATCCAGATCCCTGTGACGTAGTCACCCGAAAAGCCGATAAACCAGGCATCGCGTGCGGCGCTGGTGGTCCCGGTCTTGCCAGCCAGTTCCCAGCCGTCGATCCGGGCCCTCTGACCCGTGCCGTGTTCGACGACGTTATGCATCATCCAGGTCAGCGACCGGGCTGCCTGCTCTTGGATCACCCGCTCACCAATACCGCCTGCCGCACCCATCAGCGGGACGTCGTCACCCTGCAAGCGCAGCTCGACAAGGCCATAGGGCGTGACTGACGATCCACCGTTCAGGATGCCCGCATAGGCGCCCGTCATCTCAAGAAGCGTGCTTTCGGATGCGCCAAGGGCAAGGGCAGGACCGGCAGCAAGATCACTTTCGATGCCGAACAGTGAGGCGACAGTGCGCACAGCTTCGCGGCCGACCAGTTCAGATACCCGGACTGCGGGGATGTTCCGGCTTTCTGCGAGGGCCTGGGTCAAGGTGACCATGCCCTTGAATTCTCGGTCGTAGTTCTGGGGCGACCACGGTCCCGATCCGGGCACGTTGATCGTCATGGGGCTGTCGTCCACAAGCGACAGCGGTGTCAGCCCGAGATCGAGGGCTGCGGCGTAGACAAAGGGTTTGAACGCCGAACCGGTTTGCCGCAGGGCCTGCGTCGCTCTGTTGAAGGCGCCTGCTGCCCGGATGTCCCGCCCACCGACCATGGCCCGGACAGCACCGTCAGCGGACATGACGACAATGGCCGCCTGGGCCTCAGACCCTTCGCGGACCTGATTGGCGAACACCTCTATCAGGGCCTCTTCGGCCGCTGTCTGGATACGCGGATCAAGGGTCGTTCGGATAATGACATCCTCAGTCGTGCCGCGGGTAAAGAATTCCGGCCCGGTATCCATGACCCAATCAGCAAAGTACCCCCCGGCCTGCGCCTGGGCGGCAGCCGACAGTTCGGCCGGATTGGCGCGGGCTTCGGCGGCGGCCGAGGCGCTAAGGTATCCCTGCTCTTCCATTAGGCCTACGACAAGGTTGGCTCTGTCCTGTGATCGCTGCAGGTTATTCGTAGGTGCAAGGGACGACGGTGCCTTGAGAAGGCCGGCAAGCATCGCGGCCTCTGCCGGGACAACCTCGGCTGCCGAATGGCCAAAATAGCGCTGCGACGCGGCCTCAAACCCGCGTGAGCCAGCGCCCAGATAGGCGCGGTTGAGATAGACCGTGAGGATTTCGTCCTTTGAGTAGGACACCTCCATGGCCATGGCAAAGACGGCTTCCTGCACCTTGCGCCAAAGGGTCGTGCGACGGCAGTCGGCCTCATACTCTGCTTCCGACGCCCAGACAGCCTGATCGTAGGGCCGCCCAAGGCAAAGGAGCTTGGCCGTCTGCTGGGTGATGGTCGATCCACCGTTGCCCGACAATGGCCCCCGACCGGCCCGCAGGTTGATGCGAATGGCACTAGCCACACCCTGAGGGTCAATGCCGGGATGCCAATAGAACCTGCGATCCTCGGTTGCGATGACGGCGTTGCGCAAATGAACCGAGATCTGGTCAGCGGTGATCATTCCGCCAAACTGATCGCCGCGCCATGCAAAGGTGCGGCCGTCTTGGTCAAGCAGGGTCACCGATCCTCGGGCACGGCCATCGACCAACTCGGACACAGGTGGCATCTGGGCGGCGTAGAACAGAACCCCCAAGCCGACGATGAGTGTCGTCACCAGGCCGATACGCCAACCGATCCCCCAAACAAGACCGACGACCCATCTCAGGATCGACCCGAAGAAGGCCAGGATCGTTCCGATAGGACCGCGCTTGCGCCGGGGGGCAGCAGGTTTGCGCGTGCGCTTTGTGCCGCGACCACCAGAGCCTGAGCCTGTGCCAGTCGCCGCCTTGCGCGCAGGCTTCGCTGCTGCACGATACCTCTGCTCCGCCACCAAGGGCGGACGCTTGTTTCCATTACCACTCATGACCTGCTCTGACGCTCTTTGTTCTTTTTTCCCCTTATACACAGAGGCGACGGAATTGTAGAGCGGGATGAGTCGGAAGCGGCCTGGATTGCCGTCACGTTCGATCAGGGACGCAAGATCAACACACCATAGCCGTACGCATTCCGCACATTTCTTAATCGTTTTATCAAATTTGTGCAAAAATTGTGCAATAAGGGGTGTTCTGACCCCCTCAACAAGGACTGGCTTCCTTGTGAAAGGCCTCACCTTTCTTCCTTTGTTCAGTGGGCGCGCCGTCCCATCTGGCGTGCGGAACAAAACGCAAGGGGAAAAACGTGAAACTCATCATCGCAACAATCAAGCCGTTCAAGCTCGAGGAGGTGCGTGAAGCGCTGACCTCCATCGGCGTCCGCGGGATGATGGTGACCGAGATCAAGGGCTTCGGCTCTCAGTCCGGGCATACGGAAATCTATCGTGGGGCAGAATATGCCGTCAATTTCGTTCCAAAGGTCAAGCTTGAGATCGTTGTGCCTGACGCAATGGCCGAGCAGGTCGTGACCACCATCGGAACGACCGCCAAGACCGACAAGATCGGCGACGGCAAGATCTTTGTGCTTGATGTCGAGAGTGCACTGCGCGTGCGGACCGGCGAAACAAACGACGACGCGCTCTGAGCGTAGGGGAATTAGGAGTGGAACGAATGATTAAGTATAAACAACCGCTTGCAGTGCTTTCACTAGCACTTGTTGCAAGCTTTTGTCTGACGGACATGTCCGTCATGGCTCAGGAAGCAGAGGCCACACCGCTGGGTGTGAACGCTGCGACCGACACCGTCTTTATCCTCAACTCCCTGCTGTTTCTTGTTGGCGGCTTCCTGGTGTTCTGGATGGCAGCGGGTTTCGCGATGCTCGAAGGCGGCCTGGTGCGATCCAAGAACGTCACGATGCAGATGACAAAGAACATCGCGTTGTTCTCGCTGGCTGCAATCTTCTACTACCTGATCGGCTACAACCTGATGTACCCGCTGGGCAACTGGTCGGTCGGCAGCGACGAAACAGGCGGCTACCTTGGCATCCTCTTCGCACCCGCCGTTCTTGAAGCTGTTGGCATCACCGCCGAAGCAGCCGACGATTATGGCTATGCCTCCACTGGTTCGGACTTCTTCTTCCAGTTGATGTTCTGTGCGACGACCGCTTCGATCGTTTCGGGCACCCTGGCAGAGCGCATCAAGCTGTGGCCGTTCCTTGTCTTCACCATCATCCTGACCGCCTTCATCTACCCGATTCAGGCGTCCTGGAAGTGGGGCGGCGGTTTCCTGGACAGCCAGTACGGCTTCCTCGACTTCGCTGGCTCGACAGTCGTGCACTCGGTCGGTGGCTGGGCAGCGCTGGTCGGTGCCATCATCCTTGGGCCGCGCATCGGCAAGTATGCCAAAGACGGCAAGGTCATCCCGATCATGGGTTCCAACCTTCAAATGGCGACCCTTGGGACGTTCATCCTGTGGCTTGGCTGGTTCGGATTCAATGGCGGCTCGCAGCTGGCCATGGGCACCGTGGGCGATGTGGCTGACGTCAGCCGTATCTTTGCCAACACCAACACGGCAGCAGCCGGAGGTGCCATCGCAGCCCTGATCCTGACCCAGATCCTCTACAAAAAGGTCGACCTGACCATGGTCCTGAACGGCGCCCTTGCCGGTCTGGTGTCCATCACCGCAGAGCCGCTGACACCGACCCTTGGTGCAGCCACCCTGATCGGTGCCGTCGGTGGTGTCATCGTGGTCTTTGCAGTGCCGCTGCTCGACAAGCTCAAGATCGATGACGTGGTTGGTGCCATCCCGGTCCACCTGTTCGCAGGTATCTGGGGCACGCTGGCCGTCGTTCTGACCAACTCCGATGCAACCATCGGTGGCCAGGTCATCTCCATCGTGATCGTCGGTGCCTTCGTCATCGTAACCAGCGCGATCGTCTGGTTCATTCTCAAGGGCGTCATGGGTCTGCGGGTTTCGGAAGAAGCCGAAATCCAGGGGCTCGACATGGCCGAACTGGGCATGGAAGCCTACCCCGAATTCACGAAAGGCTGATACTCCTTCCAATCAGCACTTCGAAACTTGCCCGGGCGTTCGCGCCCGGGTTTTTTCGTTTTGGGACCCGAGGAAAGCCTGAAGGGGCTTTCGAAGTGGTACCGCCTCGGACCTCCTCAGACCAGACGGCGCTGGTGCCGCTGATCAAGAGAACGGCATGATAAACTCACAGGCATTACGCCAGACACGTCCTGTGAGCATCCATAGCGACGCGGCTCACGCCGAGCAAAACCAGGCAGTTGCACGACAGCCAAGCTCAGGCTAGGGCTATCCCCCTGTTGCAGGATCCCTCGGTTCAGGACTGGTTAAGGGCAAGGCTCAGGTAAGGTGGGTCATGACCCACCTTACGTTGCAATCAGATGCCGGTTGCGACGATGGCCTTGGCCAGGATCGGCACGGTTTCCGCATTCAGACCTGCGATGTTCATCCGGCTGTCGCTGACCATGTAGATGCCATGATCCGCCCGCAGCTTTTCCACCATCTCGGCACTGGTCCCCAGCCGCGAGAACATGCCCCGGTGATTGGCGATAAAGTCGAAGCGGTCAGAATTTGTCAGGCGCTTCAACTCATTGGCCAGCTGAGCGCGAAGGGCAAGCATGCCGTTGCGCGTCTCTTCCAACTCGGCCTCCCAATCGGCCCTCAGGGCTGGGTCGCTCAGGATGGTTGTCACCACCCGCGCACCATGATCGGGCGGGAAAGAGTAGTTCTGACGGTTCAGGAAGGCGAGCGTGCCTTGCGCCGATTTAGCCTGGGCTGCGTCCCGCGCGACGGCCATCAGCAGACCTGTCCGTTCCCGGTAGATCCCAAAGTTCTTGGAGCAGGATGCGGCAATCAGGCATTCCTCGAACCCGCTGACAACTGCGCGGGTCGCGAGGGCGTCGGCATCAAGCCCGTCACCAAAGCCTTGGTATGCAAGATCAACCAGCGGCACAGCGCCTTTGGATTTCAGGAGAGCAATGACCTCTTGCCATTGGTCCGCGGTCAGGTTGGCCCCCGTCGGATTGTGGCAGCAACCATGCAAGAGCACCACATCGCCCGGAGCCACGGTCCCCAGGTCGGCCATCAGCCCGGCAAAATCCACACCTCGCGTTGCATCGTCGAAGTAACGATAGTTGGCAGTTGGCATGCCCAGATACTTGATGATCGAAGGGTGGTTCGGCCAGGTCGGGTCGGACAGCCAGACGGTCGCCTCAGGCGCTGCCAGCTTGATCAGTTCCAGCGCCTGCCGGATCGCCCCTGTACCGCCCGGTGTCGCTACCGCCGCGATCCGCTCGCGCGGGACGACCCCACCAAGGATCAGGTCGATCATCGCGTCCGAAAAGGCCGGGTCACCGGCAAGCCCGGTGTAGGCCTTGGTCGTCTGTTCAGCGACCAGCCTCCGCTCGGCCTCTTTGACGGCCCGCATGACGGGGGTGTTGCCAGTGGCGTCCTTGTAGACACCTACACCAAGGTCGACCTTGTCGTCGCGGGGGTCCGCCCGGAAGGCGGCCATCAGGGCGAGGATCTTGTCGGCTGGCTGGTCTTTGAGATGTTCGAGCATCAGGCCTCTCCGGTGGCAATAGGAAGATCGGCGTACATGCCCCATTCGGACCATGAGCCATCGTACAAGGAATGATCGGACTTGCCGATCCGCTCAAGCGCGAGCGACAGCACAGCCGCCGTCACGCCGGAACCGCAGGTGGTAATGGCAGGCTTGTCCAGATCGACGCCAGCCGCCTCAAAAATCGACCGCAGGGCATTGGGATCCTTCATCGTCCCGTCCCCGTTCAGAAGGTCCCGAAAGAACACGTTGCGCGATCCGGGGATGTGGCCCGACCGCAGCCCTTCACGGGGCTCGGGCACCTCACCTTTGAAGCGACCGGGGGCGCGGGCGTCGATGATGGTATGATCGCCCAGCTTGGCGGCCCGGGCGACCTCGGTCACGTCTCGGACCAGTTGGTTCTGGCGGGTCACGGTCATGTGCCGGTCACGGATGACGGGGTCGGCATCCGTGACCGGATGCCCTTCGGCGCGCCACTTGGGCAAACCTCCGTCCAGAACGGCGACGTCGGTCTTGCCCATCAGGCGAAACAGCCACCAGACGCGGGCGGCGGAAAACAGGCCCATCCCGTCATAAACGACAACCTGGTGGCCGTCGCCAATACCCATGGCCCGCATCCGGGACATGAACTTTTCGACAGGCGGCACCATGTGGGGCAGGTCCGATCGCTGATCGCTGATCTCGTCGATGTCAAAGAAGCGGGCACCGGGGATGTGGGCCTCGGCATATTCGGCCTTTGGGTCGCGGCCCATGTCCGGCAGATACCACGATGCATCTATCAGACGCAGGTCCGGCATTTTAAGATGCTCGGCCAGCCACTGTGTCGAGACCAGCGTTGAGGTATCTTCGGGAAGGGCGGTGCCAGTCATCGTTTTGTCCTCTCGGGCCTTGGCCATCTTGCGATCCGGCCGAAACTCGCAGGTCAGTACCGCCAGAGGCCCTGTCTGACAAGGCCGAAGAGGGCCCTGGGCCTAGCTGTGATCCTTGAGCAGGCGCTGCTTTTGCCGGTTCCAGTCGCGCTTGGCCTCGGTTTCGCGCTTGTCATGGTTCTTCTTGCCTTTGGCCGTCGCAATCTTGAGCTTCACGAGGCCTCGGTCATTGAAATACATCACCAGCGGAACGATGGTCATACCCTCCCGCTGGGTGGCATTCCACAGGCGCGACAGCTCTTTGTTGCGGACCAGCAGCTTGCGACGGCGGCGCTCTTCGTGGCCCCAAGTCTTGGCAGGCTCGTAGCGGGCGATATAGGCGTTGGTCAGCCAAAGCTCGCCATTCTCGACACTGGCATAGCTTTCGGCGATGTTCGATTGGCCGGTGCGGAGGGATTTCACCTCTGATCCCATGAGGATGATGCCCACTTCGAGGTCATCCTCGATGGTATAATCGTACCTTGCGCGCCGGTTCTCGGCGACGACCTTGTAGTTCTTGTTGTCGGACTTGCTGGCCATGATCGCCCCGAGATAAGGTGTCGGACCACCTGTGTCCATCCCGCGCGCTCTGGCAAAGTCCCTATCGGGATGGTTAGGGTCTGTAACGAGCACCGGGAGACACTCTCATGACCCTGCAACTTGCCCTTGGCAGCCTTATCCTTGTGGTGTCCATCATGCTTGCCGGAATCGGCTTTTGGCTTCTGGAAAGCCTGCTTCTAAGGGTCCGCCCCTGGCTGATCAGGCCGCCGCACCGGCCCAAGCTGATCGCCCTGATCTGTGCCGCCGCCGTCGGCGCACTTGGGATTGTTACCCTGTCGGTCTGGATCTGGGCCCTGACCTTTTACGAGCTTGAACTGTTCTCGTCGCTCGAAGTCTCTGTCTACTTTGCCCTCGTGACGTTCACGACGCTGGGCTTTGGCGATCTGCTCTTGCGGCCGGACTGGCGGCTTCTTGGCGGTATGGCGGCAGTGAATGGCCTTATGAACATCGGGCTTTTGACCGCCTTGATGATCGAGGCCGGGCGCTACGTCCGGACGATCCAGCGCGAAACGGAACGGGAAAAGAACCAGACGTGACGGCACAACAGGTTCTCAACAATTCCGACGCCCGCAGGCTGTTTCTGCACCTGCATGGGTTGGGCGACGTCCAGTCCGGGCCGGGGAAAGGCGCCGATCTGGCGGGTGTCATCGGGGCGCTTGGCTTTGTTCAGGTGGACAGCGTCAACACGTTCGCCCGCGCACATGACCTGATCCTGTGGTCGCGCCGGCAGCAATACCGCCCGCCAGCCCTTAACACGCTGCTGCATCGTGACAGGGCGGTGTTCGAACATTGGACCCATGATGCCGCCGTCCTTCCGATAGAACAGTTCCCCCATTGGCGGCTCCGGTTCGAGCGGGACGCCGCGCGATTGGCCTCACGCTGGGGCGAGGACCGGCGGGCGGGGTTTGAGGACAAGATTGACGAAGTCCGCCGCCAGATCACGGACCACGGGGCCTGCACCAGTGGCGATGTCGGTACAGAAGAGGTCAAAGGATCAGGCGGCTGGTGGGATTGGCATCCCTCAAAGACGGCACTCGAGTACCTGTGGCGGTCCGGCGAACTGACGGTCGTCCGGCGCGAGGCCTTTCGCAAGGTCTACGACCTGACCGAACGGGTCATCCCACCTGAATACCTAAATGCCCGCCCGCACCCCTCTGAAACCATCGACTGGGCCTGCGCCGCAGCACTTGACCGCCTTGGCTTTGCCACCAGCGGCGAGATCGCCGCCTTCTGGGCCCTTGCAACGCCGGGCGAGGCCCGCGACTGGTGCAGCCGCGCCTTGGCAGAGGGCGAAATCGAAGAGGTCTTGATCGAAGGGGCGGACGGTGCGTTGCGCCGCAGCTTTGCAAGGCCCGGCCTGAGCGATGCCGCCTTGGCAACCCCAGAACCGGGCAATCGGGTCAGGCTTTTGTCCCCCTTTGATCCGGCCCTGCGGGACAGAAACCGGGCAGAGCGGTTGTTCGGCTTTCGCTACCGGATCGAGATATTCGTCCCCGCCCCCCAAAGGGTCTACGGTTACTACGTCTTTCCATTGCTCGAAGGGAGCAGGCTGATCGGACGGATCGACATGAAGGCAGACAAGGCAGCCGGCGTCCTGACCGTCACCGCCCTATGGCCCGAAGATGGGGTCAACATGGGCAAAGGCAGGCAGGCACGGCTGATGGCCGAACTAGAGCGCGCCGCCCGCTTTGCGGGGTGCGGCAGCATCGCTTTCGCCACGGGTTGGGCCCGCTGGTAAGGTGGGTCATGACCCACCTTACTGGAAAAATCAGTTCAACAGGCCCGCGTGGACCATCGCGTCCTTGATCTGCTGTTGTGTCCCAGCCTCAAGGGTAGTGAGCGGGGAACGGACCTCGTCCTTGCACAGGCCCAGCAGGGACATCCCGTACTTCGCCCCGGCAACCCCGGGCTCTTTGAATATCGCTTCGTGAAGGGGCATCAGCCGGTCAAGAAAGGCGAGCGCCGCTTTATAGTCTCCGGCCAGCGTGGCCTCCTGGAACTCGGCGCACAGCCGGGGTGCCACGTTAGCCGTGACCGAGATGCACCCAACGCCGCCATGGGCATTATAGCCCAGCGCGGTCGCATCCTCGCCCGACAACTGTATAAAGTCGGGACCACAGGTGATGCGCTGCTTTGGAACGCGGCTCAGGTCGCCTGTGGCGTCCTTGACCCCGACGATCATCGGATGCCTAGACAGTTCCCCCATCGTGGCAGGCGTCATGTCAACGACCGACCGGCCAGGAATGTTGTAGATGATGATCGGCAGGCCGCATTCGGCGGCGGCAAGAAAATGGGCGATCAGCCCCCTTTGCGTCGGCTTATTGTAATAGGGCGTCACGACAAGTGCTGCATCCGCACCGGCAGCCTTCGCGGCGTTGACCAGGCGAACCGTCTCGACCGTGTTGTTCGACCCTGCCCCCGCCACGACAGGCACCCGGCCTGCCGCCGTCTGGACGACGGTTTCCACGACCAGATCATGCTCTTCATGGCTAAGCGTCGGGCTTTCGCCGGTGGTTCCAACCGGGACAAGCCCATGAGAGCCTTGTTCAATATGCCACTCGACCAGCTTTTTCAGCGTGTCGAGATCCACCTGGCCGTCCGAGAACGGCGTGACGAGGGCGGGGAGGGATCCCTTGAGCATGACACGCTTCCTTTGGTGTGAGTCTGCCCCACGCGGGGGCCGTTGCAAAACGCGCGGACACTAGACGCCTTTTTAGGGATTGCCAAGTTTGTGAGTTGCCTTGCCCTCTTTCAGCTTTAGGGTCTGACAGACAGGAAAAAAGGCCTACCAAAATGCGTGTCTTCGCCCATGCTATTGCCCTTGCAGTTGCGGTTTCGGCTCTGACCTCGGGGCCCGTCAGGGCGCAGTCTACCGACGCTTTTGGTTACAAGGTTGCCGCCGAAGCGATCGAGGCCGAAGACTGGGACCTGGCATACCTTCTTGCCCAAAGTGACGGGCAGGTCGCCACCGATCTGGTAAGCTGGCATCGGTTGAGGGCTGGGGCAGGGACGTTCGAGGATTATCGCAGTTTTCTCGCTTCACGCCCCGACTGGCCCGGTCTGAGTGCGCTGCGTGGCAAAGCCGAACTATCGATCCTGGCCGAAATACCGCCTGCCGATGTGATCGCCTTTTTTGCGGGCAATCCTCTACAGACAGGCGAAGGTGTCGCCTCGCTGGCGCGGGCTATGCGCGCCACAGGGCAGTCGACCGAAGCAGACGCCATTGTTGTTGACGCCTGGCTGACGCTCGGCCTGACCGAAGAGGGGCAGGCAGCGGTGCTTGCCGACAATGCCGACCTTCTCGCCTCTCATCACGCTGCAAGGGCTGACGCCATGCTCTGGCGGTGGCGGAGCAGCGATGCAGAGCAACTGTTGCCCCTACTATCGCCTGATGACCGGCTGCTTGCAGAGGCCAGGATTGCCCTGATCCGCAACGCACCGGACCGGCAAACCAAGCTGGCCGCCGTCCCAAGTGCGCTGCGGAACCATCCCGGCCTTCTTTACGACCAGTTCAACAGGCTCGCCGATAGCGGAGACTATAGCGATGCAACGTCTCTTCTGATCGACCGTTCCGACAGCGCCGAAAGCCTTGGCCAACCTTTTCGCTGGGCCAGTTGGCGGGCTACTCTGGCCCGCTGGGCCATGCGCGAGGGCCGCCCAGAACAGGCCTACACCATCGCCATCAATCATCATCTGTCCGACGGTGAGATCTATGCCGATCTGGAATGGGTGGCCGGCTACGTCAGCCTGACCTACCTGTCCGCCCCGGGGCAGGCCCTGACCCATTTCGCACGAGTCGAGGCAACCAGCTCTGGTCCGATCTCAACCAGTCGCGCCGCATATTGGACGGGGCGGGCGCTTGAACAGATGGGCAATGCAGCAGCGGCCGCCGACGCCTATCGCCGCGCAGCCGAGCATCAGACAGCCTTTTACGGATTGCTCGCAACGGAAAGGCTGGGTCGTCCCCTTGATCCGACTTTGGCGGGTCGTGAGGTGTTTCCCGACTGGCGCGAGGCAGAGCTCCTGTCAGGCGATCTGACCCGCGCGATGGTCTTGCTGCTTGGTGCTGACCAGCGCGGGTCCGCGGTCCAATTTGTGGCGGAGCAGGCCCGGACCCTTGACCGGACAGGCCTTGCACAGCTTGGCAGTATGCTGACGGAGATGGACGAACCCTTCCTGACGCTGCTTGTGGGCAAGACCGCCGCTGCCCGCGGCATCGTGCTGCCCGCCTTTTACTTTCCCCTGCATCCGCTCACCGAGATGGCGTTGCCGGTAGCCCCCGAGCTGGCGATTTCGATTGCCCGCCGCGAAAGCGAATTCAACTTTGTCGTTGGCAGTCCCGTTGGGGCGCTTGGACTGATGCAGTTGATGCCTGCAACGGCCGAAGAGGTCGCCGGTGAACTTGGCCTTCCCTACTCTCGCGCCCGCCTAACGGCGGACTGGGAATACAACGCCCAGCTTGGATCCCGCTATCTGGCCAACCTTCAGGACAGATTTGGCGATAGCCAGGTGATGATTGCCGCCGGATACAATGCGGGCCCAAGCCGACCAGCCACTTGGATGGTCCAGCGGGGCGATCCGCGCCGGGGCGAGGTCGATGTCATCGACTGGATCGAACATATCCCATTCACCGAAACCCGGAACTACGTGATGCGGGTCACCGAATCCATCCCGGTCTATCACGCACGCCTGACCGGTGAGACAGGCCCAGTTGATTTCACCGCCCTGCTCGTCGGTAAACCCGCCTTTGTCCGTCCCCAGGCCCGGCCTGATCCCGACGCCCCCCCCTCGCCGGACACGGGAAACGACGGGACGACACCGACCGGCACGGGATCACAAGGCGTGATCGCACCTGCCTCGGCCACTGCGCCCGGCACCAGCCTTCGCCCATTTGCCCGCCCCGGCGGTTAGGGCTGTTGGCTAGGCGCCAGCCCTGCGGTTGCGCCAAAGGGTGAAGAGACCGGCGGCGACAACGATGCTCGCTCCGATGACGACATTCATCTCAAGCACCTCGCCGAATACCAGCAGGCCAAGGGCAGCGGCAAAAACCATCTGAAGGTAGGCAAAGGGCTGAACCGCGCTCGCCTCGGCCACTTCGTAGCATTTAATCAACATGAAATGACCCGCCACACCCGTCACGCATAGGGTTGCCATCATGGCATAGTCGGGGCCGGTCATAGGCTCCCACGTCCAGATGCCAACTGCGGTCATGGCGACGGCCCCAACGGTTCCCGTCCAGAAAAAGCTGGTGATCGCCGTATCCTTGCGGGCGACATAGCGGGTGAGCAGGCCGTAAAGGGCAAACAGAAACGCCGACAGCAAGGGAATTGCCGCTGCCGGGGCAAAGACGGTGTGGCCGGGGCGCAGGATCACCAGAACACCGACAAATCCCACCCCGATGGCGGCCCAGCGCCAGGGGCCGACCCTCTCGCCCAGGACCGGGCCGGAAAGGGCGGCCACCAAGAGCGGATAGCAGGCAAAGATGGCATGGCTTTCCACCAGCCCAAGCAGGGTAAAGCCCAGAACCATCACGCAGATCTCCCCCGCCAGGAGCAGTCCACGAAAGATCTGGACCATCGGCTGAGAGGTCGCCGCCGCCTTGCGCAGCGAGCCCGACCGCCGCACGGCAAGCGCGATGACAAAGGCGGCAAAGAACCAGTAGCGGATCATCACCACCAGAAAGACGCTGTATTCGGCCGCCAGATGCCGCGACAGGGCGTCCTGAGCCGCAAATACGAAAGAGGTCCCGATCATCAGCCAGATGCCAAGGCGGGTATTGGTCTCGGTCATTCGGGCATCCTGGCCATCGTCATGTGGCGCTTGCGCCCGTAGCCGGGGACCCGGGCGACGTCAAACCCCCCATCCGTAAGGGCCCGCCTCACGTGACCGGCTGCAGTGTAGCTCGCCGCAGTCCCACCGGGCGCGGTATGGGCGGCCACGGCCTGCAACAGGTCGTCGCCCCACATTTCCGGGTTCCGGGCTGGGGCAAAGCCATCCAGATACCAAGCGTCGGCCCGCCCTTGCCACGCGGGCAGCGTTTCGCGGGCATCGCCCGGCACCAGAGTCAGGATCGGCCCACCCAGATCGTGCCTGTCGCCCCCATTGGCCAAAGCCTTCAGCAGCAGCTTTGCAAACGGATCGAGCGAGGGGAACGCGGCCAGCGCCTTGGCCATATCGGACAGGGCCATCGGATAGGCCTCAAAGGTGGTAAACCCGAACCGGCCCGACTGGCCCGAGGCCTCCCAGGCGGCCCAGGTCACCAAAAGGTTCAACCCCGTCCCGAACCCCAACTCTGCGATCTGGAACCCGTCGCGAAATCGGGCAGGCAAATCATTGCCAGCCAGAAAGACATGGGCCGTTTCGGCCAACCCATCCTCGACCGAGAAATAGGGGTCGTCAAAGCGGCGCGACACCGGGACGCGCCCGTCGCACCAGTCAATTTCTGCCGGCTGGTCCTGCATCTGAGAAACCCCTAGGTTGCGGCGCGACAATGCGAGGAGCGGCGGGCAATGGCAACGGCAGATCAACAGGTGGACGTGACGGTCATGGGGGCTGGCATCTTCGGCCTTTCCGTTGCCTGGGCCGCCGCCCGGCGCGGCGCAAAGGTCCGCGTCATTGACCCCAACGGGATCGGGGTCGGGGCCAGTGGCGGGATCGTCGGGGCCCTCGCCCCCCATGTGCCCGAACAGTGGAACCCCAAGAAGGCGTTTCAACTCGAAAGCCTGTTGATGGCTGGCGACTGGTGGGCCGAAGTGGCCCGCGCAGGCGGCGGCGATCCCGGCTATGCCCGCACCGGGCGGCTGCAACCCTTGGCCGACGACGCACAGGTGGCCCGGGCGCAAGAGCGGGCGGAGAATGCCGAAACTCTCTGGCAAGGCCGCGCGGTCTGGGAGGTGGTTTCCGCGGGCTCTCAGGGCGACTGGGCGCCACACAGCCCGTCCGGCTGGCTCGTTCACGACACCCTGACCGGGCGCATTCACCCCCGCCAAGCGCTTGCAGCCCTCGCCGCAGCCTTGCGGGACAGCAACGCCGAGATCACTGAGGAAGGCCCCGAAGCCGGACAGGTCGTCTGGGCAACAGGCGTTCACGACCTCACCGCCATGCAGGTGCCCGGCGCAGGCGTTAAGGGTCAGGCGGCCCTGTTTCGCCTTGCGGCCGCGAACCGCCCCCAGCTCTTTGCCGATGCTTTGCACATCGTGCCCCATGCCGATGGGACGGTCGCTGTTGGCTCTACCTCCGAGAGGGAATGGGAAACCGCCGACACGACCGACTCCCTTCTAGAGGACGTCATCGCCCGGGCCTGCGCCGTCCTTCCGGCATTGTCACAGGCCCCGATCATCGAACGTTGGGCAGGGCTTCGTCCGCGCAGCAAGAGCCGGGCGCCGGTGCTGGGCGCCCATCCGGCGCGGCCCGGCCAGTTCATTGCCAATGGGGGGTTCAAGATCGGCTTTGGCATGGCGCCTTTGGTGGGCGAGGTCATGGCCGACCTGATCCTTGAGGGCCGGGACCGGATACCAGATCCGTTCCGGGCCTAATCCGGGTCTGACTGCCAAAACGTCCTAGCGGGCCTGCGCCAGCATACATTGCCGCCCGTCCGGCCCGCGCACCCAAAGCGCCCCATCCGCCCGCCAACACAGCTCTGCCACCTCATGGTGCATCAAGGGCGCGGTTGCGCGATAGCTGAACTCTGACAGCGGCTGCAGCTTTTCGGACTGCAACTTTTGGGTGGTTAATTTCTCGGCGGCCAGCAGCATCAGCAGTTGCGCCAATAGAGGGCCATGCACGACAAGGCCGTCATAGCCTTCGACCTCACGGGCATAGGCTTCGTCATAGTGGATGCGGTGACCGTTGAAGGTCAGGGCGGAATAGCGGAACAGCAAAGTCGAATCGAAGGATCGCAGCACCATTTGATCCTCGTCGGTGCCAGCGACCGGAGGGGCCAAGGCCTTTGCCCCCGGACCCGGATCGTTGCGATAGACCAGTTCCTGCCATTCGGTCAGCGCCAGCGTCCCCCTTTGGCGAAAGTCATGGCGCAGGCGCACAAAGGCCAACGGGCCCGACCGCCCCTCCTTACGCGTGACAGACTCAATAGTGCTGATCCGCTCTGCCCGGATACCGGCCAAAAGGGGGCTGTGGAACACAAGGCGGCCCGCCGCCCACATCCGGCGGGGCAGACCCATGTCAGGAATGAAACCACCCGTGGCCGGATGACCATCGCGGCCCAGGGCGACCGGAGGCTGTGGATCCCAGAAATACATCTGGTGAAAGAATGGTGGAAGGGGATCGCCATGCTCAATAGCCGGCTCGTCGCCCAGCGCCGCCTGAAGGGCCCTGGCGCGGGCGGGGTCGATCGGGTCGATCAAACTCTGGCTGCGATCTACCGGTTCTGTCATCCTGTCAGGGATACAAGAAAGGTCGCCAAGCGCAATGGTTCGCATCACCTCCCTTGACCATCTGGTCCTGACCGTCAGCGACATGGACCGGACGGTCCGGTTCTATGTCGATGTGCTGGGCATGACGGCCCATTCCTTTGCCGGGACAGACGGCACCGTTCGTCAGGCGCTGTCTTTCGGCGCCCAGAAGATCAACCTGCACCCGGCTGATGCCGTCTTTGCCCCCCATGCCAACCAGCCAACCCCCGGCTCTGCCGACCTTTGCCTGCTGACCGACAGCCTACTCTCGGATTGGGAGGCCCATCTTAAGGCCCTGTCCATCCCGATCGAAGACGGGCCGGTCCGCCGCACCGGGGCGACGGGGCCAATCCTGTCGATTTATCTGCGCGACCCGGACGGCAATCTGATCGAGGTCAGCGCCCCGATTGCGCCATAGCCTTTAGCCCCTCCATCAACTCTGACAGGGCGGCCAGATAGCGGTCGTTGGTCAGACGACCCTCGTCGTCAAACTCGTCCGAGGCACCACCAACCAGCACCTCTGGTCCCGGCAGCACCCAGGGCCGAAACGGATTGAGGCATAGGCGTAGCGAGGATTGCGACCGCTCTCCCCCCGCACGGCCGCCAGTGGCCGAGATGATGGCGACAGGCTTGCCCGCCCAAGGGTTCGGCTTGGTCCGGCTGACCCAATCCAACGCGTTCTTCAGAACCCCCGACAGGGCCTTGTTGTATTCCGGGGTCGAAATGACGATGGCGTCCGCCGCCGCGATCTGGTTGGCCAGAAGCTGAACCTGCGGAGGAATGCCCTCAGCGGTTTCAAGATCGCCGTCATAGAGCGGCAGCCGCAAATTGCCGATGACAAAGTTGTCTGGGGCAAAGAGGCGGGCCGCCTCGTGCATCAGTTTGGTGTTGTAAGACCCGGTGCGGAGCGAGCCGGAAATACCAAGAAGAGAAGTCATAAGTCAGAACATCCTTAACAGGGCCAGCTTCATAACCTATGGCGTTCGGTCGCCAGAACAACCGCGACTTGTCACTCCGCTCTGGCTGGCACATGGTGCGTTTCATCGACAAGAGGGAGCGTGTGATGCAGCGGCATGGCGGAAAAATCCTGGCGGACCATCTAGCGTCGCGCGGAGTGCGACGGGTCTTTTCCGTGCCCGGCGAAAGCTTTCTCGCCGCGCTCGACGGTCTTTATGACAGTGGCATCGCCAATATCGTCTGCCGACACGAGGGCGGGGCCTGCATGATGGCCGAGGCCTATGGCAAGATGACAGGTCAGCCCGGCATCGCCTTTGTCACACGCGGGCCCGGAGCTACCAATGCAGCCTCCGGCATCCACGTCGCCCGTCAGGATTCGACCCCTTTGATCCTCTTCGTCGGCCAGATCGACACCGCCCACCGCGATCGCGAGGCGTTTCAAGAGATTGACTACAAGGCCGTGTTTGGGGGCCTGGCCAAATGGGTGGCCGAGGTCGACAGTATCGACCGCCTGCCCGAATACCTGTCACGTGCCTTCAGCCTGGCGGCGTCAGGCCGGCCCGGTCCCGTGGTGCTGGCGCTGCCCGAAGACATGCTCAGCGCACTCTCCGACGTGGCCGACGCCCCGACCCAAATGATGGAGCTTTGCCCAACCCTTGCCGGCGTTGCCGAGGACGCCATCGGCTGGCTGTCCTTGGCCGAACGTCCCCTCCTTGTCGTCGGCGGACCGCATTGGTCGCCCGAAGCGGCAGAAGACCTCGCCACCGTCGCAGAGACCCAAGGGGTGCCCGTCGCCCTCGGCTTTCGACGGCAGGACTACCTCGACAACCGGCACCCTTGCTATGCCGGTGACCTCAATGTCGGGATAAATCCGGCCCTTGCCAAAAGGATGCGCGAGGCCGACCGTATCATGGTGATCGGCTCGCGGCTGGGCGACATCGAAACGCAAGGCTACACCCTTATCGACCCGGCGGGGCCGGTCCAGCGGCTGTTCCATGTGCACGCAGACCCTGATGAGCCCGGACATGTCTATCAACCCGAACTGATGGTCACGGCCGATGCGGTGTCCTTCGTCCGGGCGCTGTCCCGCGTGGCCCCCTGCGGCACTGACTGGAGCGGCTGGACGTCAGCAGCGCGGGCCGACTACGACGCATGGGCAACCCCCAAGGAAAGCCCCGGCGCGGTCAAGCAAGAGAAGGTGATCCGCTGGCTGTCGGACACGCTGCCTCAGGATGCCATCGTCACCAACGGGGCCGGAAACTACGCCGCCTGGCTCCATCGGTACTTCTGCTACAAAGGGTACCGAACGCAGCTTGCCCCGACATCGGGGTCCATGGGCTATGGCTTTCCCGCGGCTGTATCGGCGGCGCTTGAGTATCCCACCCGCACCGTCGTCTGCATGGCCGGTGATGGCTGCTTTCAGATGACCCTCAACGAAATGTCCACCGCGATCCAGCATGGGGCCGCTCCGATTGTCCTGGTCGTCAACAACGGACGCTATGGTACGATCAGGATGCACCAGGAAAAGCATTACCCGGGTCGGGTCTCGGGCACTGCACTCGTAAACCCTGACTTTGCCGCCCTTGCCCGCGCCTATGGTGGACATGGCGAGGTCGTCGACGAATTCAGCCAGCTTGCCGAGGCTTTCGCACGTGCAAAGGCCGCAGGCACCGTCGCCGTGATCGAGCTGAAGGTGGATCCCGAGGCCCTTGCAACAGGTCTTACCCTGACAGCCGCTCGCAAGGCCGGTGAGGCCGCACAGCCAAGGCCCTAAGTCTGATCCCGGGGCGGTCGGATCGAAAGGGCTGCAAGCACCTCTTCCGCATCGTCCGCATTAGCCAGCACAGCGTCCACCGCGATCAGTTCCTTCAGATCGGGAACCTGCTCGACCAGTTGACCGCCGACGATGATATGCGCCCAGGGCTGCAAGATCCGCAAAGCCACAACAAGGCGGGTCAAGGCAACGATCGATTTGGGATGGCCGGCCGAAATACCGATGACGCTATGATGCTCCTGCGACAGGCTTTCCGCCAGTTGCCCATGATCAAGGCCGGTCCGAAGCGTGATCATCCAACCGCGCGACCGGAACAGATCGGCCGCCATGGTCACACCAAGGGTGTGGGTCTCGCCCGGAACGGTCACGAAAAGCGCTTTTCGGCTCTTCTCGCCTTGAAGCATGGGTTGCTCGGCGTCGAACCGCAGTCCACGCATCATCCCGAATATGCGCCCAGTGGCCACCGTCATATCGATGAACGACAGGCGGTCCTCCAGCCACATTTCCCCCATCAGACGGGCAGCACCGGCCAACGTGAGCAGATAGACGGCTTCCATAGAAACGCCGTCACGACGCTCTTTCAGAATTATCTCCGCCGCTTGTTCGGACTGGTTGTCTAGAAGGGCCCGAGTGAAGGACTCAACATCAACATGAATGGGAGGCACAACATGCGCCGGGTCGATCCGCATTCGGTTGGCCAAATGCACGACCACTTCGTCCGCCAAAGATTGCACGGCACGAAAAGGTAGCAGGTGGCGTTGCTCTGCAACACCACCAATTTCCCTCGAAGAAGGCCCTCCCACGCTCTTCGCATTCTCTTTCAAAACCGGTTCCCATCCCGTCGGTCTGTGGCCTCCGACTGGCTAGGTCGGCACCCGCTACCACGAATCTCCAAATCCTACGCTAGCATATCAATCCGCAGGGGCTGAACAAAATTCCGTCTTGGCGTTTCATTTAGGATGTCAGCCGATTTCAGCAAACGTCGGTCTGCATATCAATCAATATTCGACGCCTATCTGCGCCTTGATCCCAGACCGAAAGGGATGCTTGACCAGTTCCATTTCCGTGACGAGGTCAGCAACGGCAATCAGCTCGTCATGGGCATTCCGACCGGTCAGGACGACATGCGTCATCGGCGGCTTCTCTTCGGTCAGGAACTGTACAACCTCCGAAATGCTCACATAGTCGTAGCGAATCGCAATGTTGATCTCGTCCAGAAGCACCATGGTGTTGGAAGGATCGCGGATAAGCTCTTTGGCCTTGGCCCAGGCGGCCTGGGCCATCTCGGTATCGCGGGTCTTGTCCTGGGTCTCCCAGGTAAAACCCTCGCCCATCGTGTGAAACGAACAGATATCCGTAAATCGGGCAAGGATCAGGTCGCGCTCACCCGTACTCATACCGCCTTTGATAAACTGGACCACGGCGCATTTCATATCGTGGGCGATGCATCGAAAGATCATCCCGAACGCGGCCGAAGATTTGCCTTTCCCCTTGCCAGTGTGAACAATGATCAGGCCCTTTTGGTCGGTCTTGGTCGCCATGATCTTGTCACGGGCGGCCTTCTTCTTGGCCATCTTCTGGGCATGGCGGTCGGCATCTTCGGTCATCATCAGGCTCCTTCCGGTATGACAGTGGCTCAGCGGTTCAGCCCCCGCAAGCCCAAGCCCCTTCGCTTCGTACCAAATACTCATATTCCGTATCGGGCCAGGGGACGCCTCGTCACACGGACAGGGCAATCAGGGCCAGGTCAGGCAGCGCGGGGTCACGACTGTGATCCCCATCCTTCTGACTGCATTTCTTCCAGTCGGCTTGCCGTCCGACCAAACTCGAACGACCCTTCGCCTTCGACATAAAGCATGTCAGGCCGGGCCGCTGCCGAACAGATCAAGCGGACCTTTGCCTCATACAATGCATCAATCAGCGTGACAAAGCGTCTGGCCTGGTTGAAGTTTTCACTTGAGAGTTGCGGGATCTCGTCAATCATGACGACCCGGGCAACGCCGGCAAGCGCAAGGTAGTCGGCCGGACCCAGAGGGCGGCCACACAGATCATAAAACGACGCCCGCGCCGCTCCGTTGTAAAAGGCGGGAATCTCAACGTCCCGACCATGCACCCGCAGGATCTCGGGATGGGCATGACCATGGGTCAGGTCTTCCCAGATTTCCGACATCTTGGCGCGGGACTGGGCATCGATCGGCGTAAAATAGGTCGGGCTACCCTTCAGGCGACCTTGCCGGTGGTCTATTGGACTATCAAGGGCAATCACCTCGAGCCGGTCCTTGAGCATCGCTATGAACGGCACGAACAGCGCCCTGTTCAGGCCGTCCTTGTACAGATCGTCCGGCGGCCGGTTCGAGGTTGTAACCACCGTAACGCCCGCCGCAAACAATCTCTCGAACAAGCGGCCCACCAGCATGGCATCGGTGATATCGGTGATCTGCATCTCGTCAAAGGCCAAGAATCGCACCTCGTCGGCCAGTTTGTCCGCAACTGGGGCCAACGCATCGCTTGCCCCTGTCTTGCGAACAGCATTCATCTCGGCGTGCACCCATTGCATGAAAGCATGGAAATGCCGCCGCTGTTTGGGCACCGTCACCGTGGCATACAGCAGGTCCATCAGCATAGACTTGCCTCTCCCGACCCCGCCCCACAGGTACAGGCCGCGCACCGGGGTCGCAGCCTTGCGGAACAGGCCACGTTTAACCTGCTGGCTCAAACCGTCGCGGACCCTGTCTAGGGCTGGCAAGACCGCCTCCTGCACGGGATCGGCCCTCAGATGGCCTTCGACGACACGTGCAGCATAGGCAGAAGAAACACTCATCATGACGGCATCCCTAGCCCGGTCCGACGATCAGGAAAAGGCTCTCTAACGGATTGAACCACCGGCCCCTCCATCTGTGTCAGGCTCGTTCTAAGGCCGGGTCGAGGGCTAGACAGGGCTCAATCGCGCTGCAGCAATTCGCGCAGGCTTTCGACCACCTCATCCGGATGGGTATAGGGCATCCCATGACCAGCACCTTCGATCACTTCCTGCCGGGCTGTCCTGTTCCACTGTGCAAGCGTTCCGACGGAACTGATGGGAATAACCTCGTCCTTCTCGGCCCAGATCGCCAGTACCGGAATTCCGTCAACTCCAAGCCCCCGGTGCGCCACCATCTGACGTTCAGCAAGGATGCCTCGTCTGCTCGAAAGCAGCGACGGGAAATAGCCCTTACGCGCCAGGTCCCGCTCTTGCCCCTCGAACAGATCTGGGACCGACCGCATCTTGTCCTCGTGCGCCGATAGCCTGCTCCGCATCTGCAAGGGTTCGCGCAGGGCATGCAGCCAATCTCCGAGCACGGGCCAACGCCGCATAAATCGGTGTTGCGGGTCCTCGTTCACATCGACGCCAGACGCGGCCAGCAGAACAAGGCGCTTCATCCGATCTGGGTTGCGGGCGGCAAAGGCCGTGGCAATGGCACCTCCCATGGAATACCCAAGAAGGGTCAGATCCTGGTAAAGTCCCTGATCTTCCAAAAGCTCTTCAAGTTGCATGACGAAGAAATCAGCATTCTGACGGCCCTTGACCGCATCCGAGAAACCCCGACCATATAGATCGTAGACCAACACCCGGTAACCAAGCCCGACAAGCCACTTGGCCATCGCATTCCAGACGACAGAGTTGGTCGAAAGTCCATGAATGGCGACGATGACCGGACCTCTGACCGGGCCCATCCAGCGATAATGCGTGCGCCCCATTTCCAGTTCGGCCATCTGGCCGGTGACTTTGGACAGGTCCGGCATTTGACGCCGGGACTCGAGCCAATTGGGCAGGACGAGAACGATCAGAGCAACAAGGATGACCCAAACAAAACTCATGCAGCTCTCCATGCGTCAAGAATGTACCGGCTGACCATCAGGTCCAGATGGGCACCACCACCGTTCTTGAACACCGTTATCTCATTATCCGACGTTCTGACAAAGCGTTCCAATTCCCGAAAATCGGCAGCAACGTCTTCGGCCCTCAAAGCACCCGACCTGATCGGTTCAATAAGCTCTCCGATATGTTCGACCGTCGTACCGATGGCGTCCACAAAAACCCTGCCCCGCTGCATGACCACATCGTCCGCCTCGCGCATATCGGGCCTATAGGCCCCGATCAGATCAACATGGGTGCCGGGTGACAGCCAGTCGCCCTTGAGGATCGGTGTGGCACTCATGGTGGCGCAACTGACGATGTCCGCCGCGCGAACCGCGGCCTCAAGATCGCTCGCTATGGTCACGCCGGGGCAATCGGCGGCAAAGCGGGCGGCCCCTTCGGCGGACCGGTTCCAGATCGTGAAACCCGCCCCAGGAAAGGCCGAACCATAAGCCTCAACCAGGGACCGGCCCACGGTGCCCGCGCCGACGATCAGGATATTCCGGCTATCGGGACGGGCCAGCCGCGTTGCTGCCAACAGGCTGTCACCGGCGGTCTTCCATTTGGTCACCAGATGAAAATCGACGATAGCCTCGAGTGCGCCGTCGCTGTCGGCAAACAGGTTCACCGCCCCGTTCACCACCGGTTTGCCCGCCACCCCGTTGCCCGGAAAGATGGTGCAGGCCTTGACCGCGATCCCCATCCCGTCGATCCACGCCGACCGGTTCAGCAGCGTGTCCGTGCCGCGATAGATCAACACATCCTCGACCTGTGCGGGTGGCCTTTCGTGACCCGCTGCAATCGCCCCGATGAGGTCCATCCAGTTCAGCTTTGATTGCCCTTCGGCAAAGGGAATGACTGTAACGCTCATTCTGCCTCCTGTTCGGTCAGCAGCCCTGCGGCTACCAGTCGCTGCGCCCAACTATCGGGGCCTTCAAAGAGATGGGTTTGCCATCCTCGCGCCTCGGCTGCGGCGATGTTGTCGGCGCGGTCGTCCGCGAACAGAAGTGCCGGCCCGCTTAGCCCGCTGTCCTGTTCCACCATCTCGTAGATTCGGGCTTCTGGCTTGATCACGCCCATATGCCCCGAGATATAGCGACGGTCGAACTCTTCCAGAAAGGGATAATGCCCCTCTGCCAGTTCAAAGCTTTGGATTCCAAAATTACTCAGGGCAAAGACTGGCACCCCCTTGCGCCGCAGCGCCCGCAAAAGCCGTACAGAGTGGTCGATGACCGGGGCAGCCATTTCGATCCAACGGTCATGCCAAAGCCTGATCTCGGCCGTCCACTCCGGATTTGCGTCGGCGGCGGCATAGATGGTCTCTTGGAAGTTACTCCCCCGGTCGACCTCATCGTTCATGGCGTGCAGGTCGATCGCCTCAAACATGGCAACCCGACGGTCCTTGCCGACAACGCGGTCATAAAACCGTTCCGGCTGCCATTCGATCAGAACATTCCCAATATCGAAAATGACAGCGCTGGGTCGGGTCATGCCAGTCTCCTTGATGGTCAGGGGGACCTTAGCCGGAGCTTGGGGCCTTGGGGAGGGGAGTTGATCCTAGGGCGTGTCGTTTTCCCGCGGCGCTGGCCGATCAAGGGCTGCGGCCCGCACCTGACGCTCCAACGTGTCAAGAAAGCGGGCGCGATCCGCCTTGGAGAACGGCCGCCCGCCGCCTTGACGAAACGGGTCAGCAGCACGCAGATCGGCCATCAGGTCCCGGCTGGCCAGCACCGTGCCGATATTGCGGGTATCGAGGACCTCGCCATTGTGCTTGACCACCCGCGCCCCTGAGGCAACGCATTTGGCGGCAAGGGGGATGTCGCCTGTGATGACGACATCACCGGGCCCGGCCCGATCCGCGATCCATATGTCGGCGACATCCGGCCCGTCGGGCACGATGACCGTTTCGACCAGCGGATGCGGCGACGGGCGGATGCCGCCGTTGGACACGACAAACATCTTCAAGCCGTGGCGGGTGGCAACCCTCTCGGCCTCGGCCTTGACCGGGCAGGCATCGGCGTCGACATAGATCACTTAAACAGGGCCTCTGCGTGAAAAGCCACATGGTCCGACATGAAGGTCGAGACAAAGAAATAGCTGTGGTCGTAGCCCTTTTGCAGCCGCAGGGTGGCTGGTTGACGCCGCATGGCAATCGCCTCTGCCAATGCCTCGGTCATCAGAAGGTCGCCAAACTGGTCGGCGGTGCCGGTGTCGATCAAAAGCGGGCCGTCAAAGCCCCGGTTGCGCATCATCAGGGTCGAATCGTGGCGTGCCCATGTGGACTCGTCGGTTCCCAGATAACCGGCAAGCTGTTTGCGGCCCCATTCGCTTTGGCTTGGCGCGCAGATCGGCGCGAAGGCCGAGGCAGAGCGGTAGCGGCCAGGCAGCCCCATGGCGAGGGTCAGCGCCCCATGGCCGCCCATCGAATGCCCGGTGATCGCCTGTCGGGCCGGGTCAATCGCAAAGGTCCCTTCCAGAAGGGCAGGCAGCTCTTCGGCCACATAGTCCCACATGTTGAAATGGGGGGCCCAGGGCGCTTCGGTGGCGTTGACGTAAAAGCCCGCGCCCTGCCCCATGTCATAGGCCGGGTCGTCCGCGACCTCTGCCCCGCGTGGCGAGGTGTCCGGAAAGACCAGCGCCATGCCTTCACTTGCCGCAAGGGCCTGAGCGCCCGCCTTGACCATTGCGTTTTCGTGCGTGCAGGTCAGTCCTGAAAGATACCACAGGACCGGCACCGGGCCATCCTCTGCCGACTCGGGCAGAAACAGGCCAAATGTCATGTCGGTCCCGGTGGCATCGGACGCGTGGGAGTAAACGCCTTGGACGCCACCAAAGCAGCGGTTCTCGGAAATCGTCTTCATCGTAGTCCTTTCGTTCGTCCTGCCCCTCAGGGCATGAAGGTCGTCACCCAGGCGATCACGCCCGAGACGGTCAGAATGCTGAAGGTCGTCGATATCAGGATCGAGGCGGAAACGCGGGCCGGGGCCACACCGTAATGCTGGGCCAGGATATAAACATTGCCCGCAACCGGCAGAGAGGCCGCGGCAATCATCACACCGGCACCGTAGGGTGCGACGGGAAAAAGGACCAGCGCGGCAAAGGCGACCGCCGCTGGATGCAAGACCAACTTGACAAAAGACAGCCAGCCCGACACAGCGATCCGTTCCGCCGATTTGGTGGCAAGGGAGGCGCCGATGGCAAAAAGGGCGCCTGGCGTCGCAGCAGCGCCCAGGATCACCAAAAACTCCCACGCGGGGGCCGGCAACGGAATTTCGAAGTTTGAGACAAGAAGGCCGAGGACGATAGACACGATCATCGGGTTCTTGATCAGGCCGATGCCCACCGTGCGCAGAATGCCAATGCTCATCCGGCCATCGCGGGAGCCGGTGATCAGGATAACGATCAATGAGCCAAAGACGATCAGGTCGACCGCCAGGACCAGCATCACATAGCCAATGGCAGCCTCGCCAAGCAAAAGCGCGAGCATGGGGATACCCAAAAAGCCCACATTGCCGATGGCGGCGCATTGCGCCTCAACCGCGGCTTCCTCGACCTTGATACCCCGTGCAAAGGCGACGCCAGTCGCCAGCATGTAAACGACTGCTGTCCCGCTGAGGTAGGCCAGAACAAAGTTCCAGTCGAACAGCTCACCCAATGTCAGGTTCGCGGAAAACCGGAAAAGCATCGCCGACAGGGCGAAATAGAAGACGAACTTGGTGAGGTAGGCGGTCGCCTCGGGCGTGAAGAACTTTGTCCGGCCGGAGCCATAGCCCAATCCGATGATGGCAAAGAACGGCAAGGTCTGAAGGAAAATCGCAAGCATGGTCGCGCCCTAGCACGTTGGATCACGAACCGGAACGTGTCACAGACTAAAACCGCTTGAAAGCCGGACGCGGATTAGCCGCTGCCAATAAGGGCACCTGCCGTAAAGACCAGCGCACCACCAAGAACGACTTGCAAGGCCGCGCGGATAAAGGGCGTTTCCATGAACTTGTTCTGGATCCATGCAATGGCCCAAAGCTCAACAAACACCACGATCATTGCGATGGTGGTCGCAGTCCAGAAATGCGGGATCAGATAGGGCAAGGCGTGCCCCATCCCACCGATGGTCGTCATCACGCCAGAGGCAATGCCCCGCTTCAGCGGGCTTCCCCGGCCGGACAGAACCCCGTCGTCATGTGCCGCTTCGGTGAACCCCATGGAAATGCCCGCACCAACGCTGGCTGCAGTACCAACAAGGAAGGTCGTCCAGGTGTCCTGGGTGGCAAATGCGGTGGCAAAGATCGGGGCGAGTGTCGACACCGACCCATCCATGAGCCCGGCCAGACCAGGTTGAACCCAGGTCAAAATGAACTGGCGGTGGGCGCCACGATCTTCCTCGCTACGGGTATCGTCATCGAGATGCTTTTCAACCAGTTCGTCGGCGGCCCGCTGATGCCCCGCCTCGGCGGCCGCAAGATCGCCAAGCAGTTTGCGTGTATCGGCATCCTGGGTGGCTTGGGCCGCGCGCAGATAGAACGCCTCTGCCTGATGCTCCATAGCCTCAACCTCTGACCGGATAGCCTCAAGGCTGAGGTTTTCGACAAGCCAGACCGGTCTGCGTGCATAAAAACCTGCCACATGTTCACGCCGGATCAAGGGGATGACATCTCCGAACCGGGCCTGGTGCAACTCAATCAGGCGTTGGCGATGAACATCCTCCTCTTGCGCCATGCCATCGAACACAGCGGCCGAGGCCGGGTAGTCCGCTCGCACGCGCTGAGCATAGCTACGGTAGATGCGACCGTCATCCTCTTCGGACGAGATCGCGAGGGCGAGCACTTCCTGTTCGGACAGATCAGAGAAACGGCGACGGGAGGAGATGCCGGGTATCATGGGGGCTCCACTTTCTAGAATAATTCTAAAGTAGCAAGCGCAGGCTGGTTGGCAAGTCCGGAAACGTCGCGACCTTGTGCTCTTGCCGTAACTGAACTGAACGGTCTATCCTGAAGACCGGACAGGGAGGAAATATGCCGGACGGATCCAGCGATACAATTCGACGCGGTCGGAAGTTCGACCAGGTGCTTGAAGGGGCCAAGGAAGTCTTTTTGACGGACGGCTTCGAAGGGGCCAGTGTCGACGATATCGCACGCAAAGCCGGCGTGTCCAAAGCCACACTTTACAGCTATTTCCCGGACAAGCGGATGCTCTTCATGGAGGTCGCCAAAGTGGAATGTCGACGGCAAGCCGATCAGGCGATCGAAAAGGTCAATATGAGCGCGCCAGTCGATGTCATTCTGCGCGAAGCAGCCACCCAGGTCCTGGCTTTCATCTCTTCGGATTTCGGGCAACGGATCTTTCGGATCTGTGTCGGCGAAAGCGACCGGTTTCCAACTTTGGGGGCCGAATTCTACCAAAGCGGCCCCGCCCTTATCCGCGCCAGACTGGTCGCCTTTTTCCGGGAGGCTGTCGAGCGGGGGGAGTTGGTCATCGAGGATTTCGACCTGGCCGCCAACCAGTTTCACGCCCTATGCAAGGCAGATGTGCTGGAGCGTTTGGTGTTTCAGGTGGACAAGACCATCCCGGAGTCACAACGGATAAAGGTAATCGACGGGGCGGTGGCTACATTCATGGCCCGATATGGACCCAGATCCTGACGCTGGCTACGAGACAGGGGCGGTGGGTCAGGACCCACCTTACGACAGGTCTAATCGATCCGCCGCACCAGCAATTGATTGCCGTCCCCGCGTTTGGTTTCAAACACCTTCAGGTCCTGAACAAGGTCGCTGAGTTTTTTGCGCCCGTAGGTCCGGGTGTCGAAATCGGGATTGGCCGCCGTGATGTACTGGCCCAGCGGGCCAAGCGCATACCACTCGTCCTCTTGATCGATCGCGTCCATTGCTCTGAGGATGATGTCGCGGGCTTCCTGCAACGAGGCTGACTGCGCCTTTGGTTGCGGTTTTTCCCCCGTCACCGCAATCGGCGCGGGTTTACCAGCCTCGGCGCCCTGACCAAGGTTCTCCAAGAAAATGAACCTCTTGCAGGCTTTGCGGAACGCCTCGGGCGTCTTTTTCTGGCCAATTCCGTAGACGTCCAGCCCCTGCTCTCGGATCCGGCTGGCCAACCGAGTGAAATCGCTGTCGGACGACACCAGCACGAAACCGTCAAAGCGACCGGTATGGAGGATATCCATCGCGTCGATCACCAGAGAGATGTCGGAAGAGTTCTTGCCGACCGTGTTGGCGGGGGAGTGATGCGGCACCATCCCGTGTTCGGCTTGAACACGGTTCCATCCGGCCATTTGTTGAGAGGAAAAGTCGCCATAGCAGCGCCTGACCGAGGCTTCGCCAAGTCCGGCGATCTCTTCGAAGATGGCACCGGCATGTTTCGGGGATGTGTTGTCCGCATCGATGAGCACGGCAAGCAGGGGGCGTCTGGCGTCTGGCATTTGGGATCGTTCCTTTGCGGAGCCGGAGCAGATGGAGGGTGCGGATGCCTCCGGCGGGAATATTTGGAGCAAGAAAAAGCGGGCGTCAGCCCTTGTCGATATGTGCGCCGATTGCTGTGAAGAGCGCGTGTTCCTCGGCCATCAGGCTGTCATCCGGAGCATCGATGGGTGCGCCATTCAAGGCGTATGCAAATCCGGCGTTCCTTTCCCTGTCATACCAGACCCCGCCGAGGAAGCCATAGGCGTTGCCAAAATGACCGATGAGCGGCCGGGGATAGAAGGCCGGGTTGTCAAGGATTTGCAGGCCCATCCCGTAGCTTTCGAAGATGCCGTTGCTGTAGTCGCCCGGACCCATAGAAGGTGTCCAGAGCCGTTGGGCAGGTTCGTTGGCCAGCGACCGGGCAAGGGCAAGCGCCCCCTGCAAGGACAGCCGCATGCCGCCTTGCGGCGAGAGTTGCGTGACGTCTAGGTGAAGCTGGTACGGCGCGCTGAGCGCAGGGTTGCCCTCAGGGTCGCTGATCCCTTCGCGGGCAACGGCGCTGTCGATCTGCGGCACAAGGGCGCCATTGTCCTGCCGGTACGTGGCAAGCCGATCCTCGCGACGTGGGGCTGGCACGCCGGACCAGTTGAATCCGCCTTCGATACCCAAGGGGTAGAGGACCTGCTGTCTGGCAAGGATATCAAACGGTTCTGCCCCGATAGCCTCGCAAACGGCCGCAAGAAGGAGGTAGCCGAGATTGGCATAGGTGAAGAATGTGCCCGGCGGATGAGCCAGAAAGCAGCCGCTTCCGACCTCCTCGAACCACTCTGCGATGGGTTGGCCCGCGGGCAGGCTGTAGCCCGCGTCGTCGCAAAGCCCGGACGAATGGCTGGCCACCTGCCCGATTGTGATCGGGCGGTCCGGCCAATGCGGGTTGCTCAGCCGAAACCCCAGATGGGACCCGATGTCGTCGTTCAGGAATTCGGCCCCCAACCCTGCGCTTTGGGCGACCCGGTCCAGGGTCCGGGCCGTGACAATCTTGGAGATCGAGGCCGCCCTGAACAGGGTATTGGGCGTGGCGCTGATCCCGGGCGCGTTTGCAATGTAGTACTGTGGCACTGCGGCGCCTACGGCGAGTCCAACCCCACACAATGCATAGGGAGGCGCCAGTGCCGGCACCAGCGCCTCGAGCCTGTCTGGTAAGGTGGGTTTCAACCCACCCTCCCCTAGTAGACGACGACGGACCGGATCGATTCCCCCGCGTGCATCAGATCGAAGCCCTTGTTGATGTCTTCAAGTGCCAGGGTGTGGGTGATCATGGGATCAATCTCGATCTTGCCCTCCATGTACCAGTCGACGATCTTTGGAACGTCGGTCCGGCCCCGCGCCCCGCCGAAAGCGGTGCCTTTCCAGACCCGTCCCGTCACCAGCTGGAACGGCCTGGTCGAGATTTCGGCCCCGGCAGGCGCCACGCCGATGATGATCGATTCGCCCCAGCCCCGGTGGCTGCATTCGAGGGCCTGACGCATGACGGTCACGTTGCCGGTGCAGTCAAAGGTGTAGTCGGCCCCACCGATCATATCGCCCCGCCGTTTCGTCATGTTGACGATATAGGGGACGATATCCTCGCCGATCTCTTTGGGATTGACGAAATGGGTCATGCCGAACCGTTCGCCCCAGGCCTTCCGGTCCGGGTTGATATCGACACCGATGATCATGTCAGCCCCTGCAAGACGCAGCCCCTGAATGACATTGAGACCAATGCCGCCAAGACCGAAGACAACGGCTGTCGCCCCTTCTTCGACCTGTGCGGTGTTGATCACGGCACCGACGCCAGTGGTAACGCCGCAGCCGATGTAACAGATCTTGTCGAAGGGCGCGTCCTCGCGGACTTTGGCCAGAGCAATCTCGGGCAGGACGGTGTGATTGGCGAAGGTCGAGCAGCCCATGTAGTGCAGGATCGGATCACCATCGAGCGTGGTAAAGCGTGACGTGCCATCGGGCATCAACCCCTGGCCCTGTGTCGCCCGGATCGAGGTGCACAGATTGGTCTTGCGCGACAGGCAGGACGGGCATTCACGGCATTCAGGCGTGTAAAGCGGGATGACATGATCACCCGGCTTGAGCGAGGTGACGCCCGCGCCGACCGCGAGCACGACACCAGCCCCTTCATGGCCAAGAATGGCTGGAAACATGCCTTCGGGATCGGCCCCGGACAGGGTGAATTCATCTGTGTGGCAGATGCCTGTTGCCTTGATCTCGACCAGGACTTCTCCCGGCTTGGGTCCAGCGAGGTTGACCTCCATGACTTCGAGCGGTTTGCCCGCGGCAACGGCGACGGCGGCTTTGGTACGCATGGGGTCCTCCAATTTCAGTTTCGCGCAGGTTCGGGCAAATTGCGTGCGAGTTCAACCTTTACCGTGGCCATCTCCTGCTGCCATGATCATCCGATGAAGCGATTTATTTGCCTTGCCCTGATATGGGTCGCAGGTTGTGCCACCCAACCCATTGCGCCGCCCCCTCAGCTGCCTGCACCGGAGGCTGACAGCTGTGAAGCTGCCCCCTATGCCCATTTGATCGGAGCCCCCGCGACGGCGCTAGAACGCGAGTTGATCATGCGGCAGATCCGCATCCTGCGACCCGGTCAGCCAATGACGATGGATTACCGTGCGGAGCGCCTGAACATCGAGATTGGGCCGGATGAACGCATCGTCCGCTTGTTTTGCGGCTGAGGCGATCGGGGAAGGACCATCTTTGGACAACCCTGTGCCACCTTGCCACATCTGTGGTCAGCCTGTGCGCTGGATTCACCAAACGATCGGTTTGTTTGCCCGGACGCCGCCAGGTCCTTGATTTGCGCCCGGAATGGCGCAAGTCTTGAGTATGAACATGCTTCCTCCGGTCCCCCTCACCCCGCACGCCATACCTGATCAGGTCGCCTTTCACCGAACCGAGTTGGGGCCCATACTGTCCCTATATGGTCGCATGGTGGCCGCTGGCGAATGGCGCGACTACGGTATCTCCTGTCTGCGCGAAGTGGCTGTGTTTTCTGTCTTTCGCCGCACGGCCGAGAACCCGCTTTACCGGATCGAGAAGCGTCCCAAGCTTCGCCTGAAGCAAGGCCAATATGCGGTGATCGGGATGGAAGGACAGGTTCTCAAGCGTGGCAACGATCTGGGCCAGGTTCTGAGGGTGCTTGAGCGTCGGTTGATCCGAGTGGTCGAATAGCCCGGCGGACGGCCTTGTTGGGGGGACGGGACCCTCCGGGGGGAATATTTCTGGCAAGAAAAAGCGCGTGTCAGAGCCTTTTGCGGGTCAGCACCGGGCCTCCGTCCTGGGCGGCAATCCGGGCGATCGCCTTGGTAATCGGTTCGTAGGCGACGGCCATGTGATGGGCATTTGCGTGCAGGAGGGTGTCCGGGTCGACAAGAAGCCCGACGTGACCACGCCAGAAGTAGAGATCGCCCCGGACGGGGGCCGCGTCATCCGGTAGTACGGTCCCGAGGCTTTCCCGCTGCAAGTCGCTGTCACCGGGGCAGGCAACGCCGCAGGCCAGAAGGGCAGCCTGGACCAGCCCGGAGCAATCGATCCCACGGATCGAGTTGCCCCCCCAGAGGTAGGGGGCCCCGAAGAACAGCTGTGCCACCGTCACCGGGTCGGCAAAGGGCCGGTCGAGGGCGCGCAGATGCGATTTTGGCACGAAGCCGTCAGGGGTTTCCCAGAATTTGCGCCGCTCTGCCGTGACAAGCAGCCGCGATCCGAAGCTGAGGGCCGCCAAGTCGGGCGACTTGATATCCTCGTCGGCATAGAGATGCGTGGCCGGGCTGCTGACGAAATGCGTGGCGTCGCGGGCCTCTGCCAGCCCGGCCTCGGCCACATAGCCGACATAGCCATCCTTGTGAGACTGGACAAAGGCATAGCCGCCGCGCCGTTCGTAGACTGTGACGCTGTCGCCCCAGATCAGCTGTCGGTCCCGGTGCCCCCCCTCGGTCGGGCAAAGGTCTATGACAGGGGCATTGATCCGCGCGGGATGGCCGGCAAGGTAGCTGTCTGCCTGGACCTGACCGGCGAGTGACAGGTCAGCGACCCGGCCGTTGGCGGGTGTCAGTCGTCGGTCCATGTCAGAGGTTCAGCAGATCAGGAAGCGCCTGCAGCACCGCCCGTGCCCCCTGGCCGACGCCCCCCTTGGGTCGGGCGGGGGCTGCGGCCGGTTGCCAGCCGTAGATATCGAAATGGACATAGCGGGCCGGCGCGAACCGACGCAGGAAAAGCGCCGCTGTGATTGAGCCTGCCATTCCCCCCGACGGTGCGTTGTCAAGGTCGGCCATCCCGGGTTCGATCATCGCGTCATAGGGTGTGTGGAAAGGCAGACGCCAGACCGGGTCGGCAACCGCCGCTCCGCCCATGCTGATGGCGCTGGCGGCGGATTCGTCATCGGTAAAGAAAGGGGCCAGATCCGGCCCTACCGCCACGCGGGCTGCGCCGGTCAGGGTCGCCATCGAGATCGTCAGCTCTGCCTCCTCTTCGCCTGCCAGCGCAAGGGCATCGGCCAGAACCAGGCGCCCTTCGGCGTCGGTGTTGTTAACCTCAACCGTGAGCCCCTTGCGGGAGGTGAGGATATCCTGCGGGCGGAAGGCATCCCCGGCAATGGCGTTTTCGACAGCCGGGATCAGCACCCGCAACCTGAGGGGCAGTCCGAGAGCCATGATCATATGGGCCAGCCCCAGGACCGTCGCCGCGCCACCCATGTCCTTCTTCATCAGTCCCATGGAGCTGCCTGGCTTGATATTTAGGCCGCCGGTGTCAAAGCAGACCCCCTTGCCGACAAGTGTCAGCCGGGGCCCGGTGCCCCCCCAGCGCATGTCGATCAATCGCGGCGCCCGATGGGCCGCCGCCGCACGGCCGACCGTGTGGATCAGCGGAAAGTTGGCACCGATCAGGGCGTCACCCGTCGTCACATCAACCGTAGCCCCGAACCTTTCGGCGAGGGTCCTGGCCGCAGCTTCGACGTCGGCGGGGCCCAAATCGCTGGCGGGCGTGTTGATCAGGTCGCGGGTCAGCGCTTCCCCCTCGGCTATGGCACTGATCCGGGTGGCGTCGATACCGTCGGGGGCAACCAGTTGGGCCTTCACTGGGCTTTGGCTACGGTAGCGGTCAAAACGGTAGCTTTCGAGCAGCCAGCCAAGGGCCACTTCGTCCAAAGATGTGCCCGGGGGGGCTTCTGCGATACGGTAAATGCCGGCAGGCAAACGGCTGGCGGCACTCGCAGCCAGAAACCGCCCCCGGCGCTGGTCGTTGGCGTCACCCAGACCGACGATAGCGGCCCCAATCGTCCCTTCGCTGGATGGCAAGGTCACGCATTGACCGGCCTTCGCCCCGAAGCCCTGTGCCTCCAGCCATGTTCGTGCCGGCAAGGCCAATCCCCGCATGAGGGTGGGCAGCCCCTCTGGCGTGACTAGGCTGGTGGGGATGGCGTTCACTGTGGCGGGGGCAAAAGCTGCGGGCATCACGTTCCTCGGGGCCTGGGGATGGGAGGACCCTAACGCGCGGTGGCCGGACTGCAAGGTGCTAGCTGGGGGGGCGCCACTCCCGTAGCTGGAGCAGCACTTGCCGGGCAAGCCGGAGAAGACGCGCGGTTGTCGCAGCCAGAGCGGCGGTGTCGGCACTGATTGAGCAGGTCAGGACATCCTTGGCGACGCGCTGCAGGTCGGGTAATCCCAGATCAATTCCAATACGTCCAATCCGTCTGACCGCCCCAACCAGCGCCGCGTCGTCATCTGAGGCGAGCGTCACAGTCACCTCATGCAGACTATGGGCCAATTCCTCGGACAATTGGGAAAGGCTTTTTGACTGGCCGGTCAACATGGCGTTGTGGTCGGCAAGCAGGATCGCGTCGGGGTCCACGCATAGCGGCTCATGATGAATCAGGCGGCAGACCGTTTGGGTCAGGCGCACAGGTTCTTGGCGGTTTGGACGGTTCGAGCACATTCCCGAAGCATGAGTCATATTGCTTCTCAAAGAGTTGACGGCAGGCCTTCCTGCACACGATTACCTCTCGAATTTTGCCGGTTTCCCGCTTAAGAGCAATGGAACGGACCGAATTGACCGGAGACCCACGATGACACATGCGCGTCCGCTGCCAGAATATCTGATCCGCCGCTACCTGGGCTGGAAAGCGACGACATATGCCGAGAACCAGGGCTGGTACCGCCGCCTTGCCGAAGAGGGGCAGCGTCCCCGGGCGATGGTGATCTCGTGTTGTGACAGCCGGGTGCATGTGACCTCGATCTTTGGTGCCGATCAGGGTGAGTTCTTTATTCACCGCAACATTGCCAACCTTGTGCCCCCTTATGCTCCCGACAGTGACCATCACGGGACCTCGGCCGCTGTTGAATATGCGGTCAGCACCTTGCACGTGTCGCACCTTATCGTCCTTGGGCATTCGGGATGCGGCGGAGTGGAAGGCTGCTACGACATGTGTTCGGGCGATGCGCCTGAGCTGGAAAAGACGACCAGTTTTATCGGCCGCTGGATGGACATCCTGCGCCCGGGTTATGAACGCCTGCCGCAAGGCGACAGGAGCGAGCGTTTGAGGGCGCTGGAACAGGAATCGGTCGTGATCTCGCTCGATAACCTGATGGGATTTCCGTTTGTACGCGAGGCGGTCGAGGATGGCAGGCTGACCCTGCATGGTCTTTGGAACCATATCGGCGACGGATCGCTGCGCTATTGGGACGAGGCACGCCACAGCTTTGAACCCCTGAGCTAGAGGTTTTTGGTGAACGACATTCTTTCCCTTGCAGCCGACAACCTGCTGTCGCCGATCATCCTGAGCTTTGTCCTCGGTCTCGCCGCTGCCCTTGGGCGGTCGGACCTGACGGTGCCCGAGGCTGCCGCCAAGGCGATGTCAATCTATCTGCTTTTTGCCATCGGCTTCAAAGGCGGGGCGAGCGTTGCGGACCACGGCCTTGATGCAAAACTTGGGCTTGCCATCCTTGCCGGCGTTATCCTGTCGTTTGGCCTGCCGTTCATTGCCTTTGGCATGTTGCGCGTCATGACAGGGCTTAGCCGCACGGATGCAGCGGCTGTCGCGGCACACTATGGCTCGATCTCGATCGTGACGTTTGTCACCGCAACGTCAGTTCTAAGCGGGCGCGGGATCGAGGCAGAGGGCTACATGGTTGCCGTTGCCGCCGCGATGGAGGCCCCCGCCATCCTGTCCGCCCTATGGATCATGGCCCGCGGCGGAACGGGCAAGATGGAACCCGGACTATTGCGGGAGATCCTGCTGAACGGGTCGATCGTCCTTCTTGTCGGGTCGTTCCTTATCGGGGGCCTGACCGGGGCAGAGGGTCTGGCCAAGATCGAAAGTTTTATCGTCTCGCCGTTCCAAGGCGTGCTCTGCCTGTTTCTGCTGGACATGGGCCTTGTGGCCGGGCGCGGCCTGCGCGGTGCGCGCAGCGCGGGGCTTGGCATTGGGGCCATCGGCTTTGGCGTGGCGATGCCGGTCGTTGGTTCGCTTGCCGGTCTTGCCCTTGGGATGTTGATCGGTCTGTCCACGGGCGGGGTTGCCCTGATGATGGTTCTAAGCGCGTCGGCCAGCTACATTGCAGTGCCTGCCGCCATGCGCGTGGCCCTGCCAGAGGCCAACCCTTCGGTCTATCTGACCCTGTCCCTTGGGGTGACGTTTCCGTTTAACCTTGTGGTGGGTATCCCGCTTTATGTCGCGGTGGCCCAAATGATAGCAGGAGGCTGACGATGCAGACCCATACCGCGAAACGTGTTGAGATCGTCATCGAGGCCCCTTTGGAGCGCCGATTGACTGACGCCCTTGTCAAAGCCGGGGTGACCGGCTTCACAATTCTCCCGGTCCTTGGCGGCTCTGGCCGGTCCGGACAGTGGAGCCGCGAAGGCCAGATTGGCCGGGCCAGCGGAATGGTCGCCGTGATCTGCCTGATCCGACCAGAGCGGCTGGACGACCTTCTGGCCTCGGCCTTTGAGGTTGTTGAACGCCATATCGGCGTGGTCAGCATTACCGATTGCGAGGTTCTGAGAGCCGAGCGTTTTTGACAGTCCGGCCATCGCCGCCCAGTTCGTCACCCGAACTTTTTCCTGACTGGCAAGGTCGTCCTCAAGCCGAATGACAATGTGCGCCCTCCCCACGCGAGAGAGGCTCGATTTGGTTGCCTTGCCATTGGCTCATTGCCAATCAAGGGGACGTGGAAGGAACAGAATGTCGCAGAAAAGCTGGTGCGCAGGGTCTTGGCATTCGCCATACTTGGCGCAGGGGCCCGACGAGCCCGCGCCGAAAACCGGCCTGTGGACTGTGGTTTACCTGACGATGAAAGGGGTCTGCTTTGATCGTGCATTACCAGCACCGGACATGGCCCCCGCAATCGGTTGGGTTCCACAAAAAGCAACGGGTCGACGCAAAATGCCGCCGACCCGCCCACTTACCATTCGAAATGCCGCCAGGGCGCACCCTGTAACAGCTTTAATAATCCCGCCGAATGGAACGGGCATCGCTAAAAAAGGTCTGCATCAATGGGTGCTGTTCTCTTAGCTGCGCTTAAATGCCGTAGGGTGCGCCCCATTTTTTACCGCCGCACATCTGGAGTTGCGCAACGGCGGCCACACCACAAATAATAAAACCTCATAGGGTGGCCCCCAAAACAATGGACAACCACCCCCTGAGGAAGTGAGGCCGAGGTCCGCATTAAATTGACCAACGCCAACTCTCTGCTTTCCCCTTTCAAAACATTAGCAAATTTGGGGCCAAACCCGCCACTGGACTAGAGAATATAGAAAGAGGACGGATGCGCAAAATTATATCCGAACGGATATTATAACCCATTCAGGGTAAGGCGCGAATTACCGGCTGTGGCCTTGGTGCAGTGCCTTTGTCGTCAGGAGGCTGAGAATGATGAGAGGAAGCCCGATCCCAAACGACGTTCTGATTCCCCAATGCTCTGCCACAAAACCCAAGAGCGGCGGGGCTAACAAGAAGGTCATGAAAGAGAACTGGGCAAGGGCGGCCACGTTGACCGCGGCGGGCCGGTCGGTCCGCTGGGCAGCGGCCGACATTGCAAGAGGAAACATGGTCGCCGATCCAATCCCCATCAGGGCAAACCCGGTCATGGCAAGCGCGGGATGGGGGGCGAATGTTACGGCCAGACAGCCGGCAAAGAGGATATACAGCTGTATCCTCGCAACGACTGATGGCGAAGTCCGGTCCACCAGTCCGTCCGCAAAGAACCGGGACAGGGCGTGAAAAAACGAAAAGCAGGCCACTGTCAGGCCCGCCACAAAGGGCGGCATGGCAAAGACGTCGCGCATGTAAATAGCCGACCAATCGATCGACGCGCCCTCCATCAGCATGGCACTAAGGGTAAAGGCCACAAGGATGACAATCGGCCAGGAGGGGGCGGCGAAATGGGGGGTCGCCTCTGCACTATTGCCCGGCCGATGGGGCGCAGGCTGAAAGCGGCCGAGAAACAGGATGACCAGAACCAAGGTGACAGGCACGACAATGGCAAGGTGCGCCTGCGGCGACAGCCCAATACCGGCCATCGCAGCCCCAAAACTGCCGGCACCGAAAAAGCCGATGGACCAGAAGGCGTGGGCGCGGTTCATGATTCTGCGGCCAACCGCATGTTCAACCCGATCCGCCTCGAGGTTCAGGATGATCTCAAGACAGCCGATGGTCAGACCGGCGGGGACAAGTAGCAGAAACAGCATGCCGGGTGACGACGCATGGACCGCGACGGCGTAGAAGACCGCCAGCAGTGGCGTGCCAATCAAAAGCGCCCATCGAAAGCCCAACCTGTCCAGAAACGGAGAGGCAAAGGTAAGGGCGATCAGCGTGCCCGCAGGTGCCCCGATCAAAGCAAGGCCAAGCAGCCCTTCTTCGACGCCCATGGCCAACTGGACCTGACCGATCCGGGGGAAAATGTTGCCGAGCGCAAAGGCATAAATGGCAAAGCCCGCAAAGACCTGGCGCGCAGGGGTCATGAATTGAAACACGTCAGGGCACCCCTGGAGGAAATTGGTGCCTCTGCGTTAGCGCCAACTTAGATCAAGAGCAATCGTGGCGTTTGATCAGCGCGCGCCTTACCCGAGAGGCCGGCCGCCACCGGGGGCGGTCGGCCTGTTCTTCACGGCTTAGCCTTTCTTGAGGCACTTCTGGCCAAGAACCTCGGCAATCTGGACGGCGTTCAGGGCTGCACCCTTGCGCAGGTTGTCAGAGACGACCCACATATTCAGCCCGTTATCCAGTGTCGAATCCTGCCGGATGCGGCTTATGAAGGTTGCGAAGTCACCCACGCATTCGATCGGGGTGACGTAGCCGCCGTCCTCACGCTTGTCGATGACCATACAGCCGGCGGCTTCGCGCAGGATGTCGCGGGCCTCGTCCTCGTCCAGATGTTCCTCAAACTCGATGTTGATCGCTTCGGAATGGCCGACAAACACCGGCACGCGAACGCAGGTGGCCGTCACCTTGATCGCCTTGTCGAGGATCTTCTTGGTCTCGGCGACCATCTTCCACTCTTCCTTGGTCGAGCCGTCTTCCATGAAGACGTCGATATGCGGAATGACGTTGAAGGCGATCTGCTTGGTGAACTTGGTCGGCGGCTTGTTGTCGGTGGGGTTGTAGATGCTTTTGGTCTGATCCCAAAGTTCATCCATCCCTTCCTTGCCTGCGCCGGACACGGATTGGTAGGTGCTGACCACAACCCGCTTGATCACAGCCCGGTCATGCAGGGGCTTCAACGCGACAACCATCTGCGCGGTCGAGCAGTTGGGATTGGCGATGATCATCTTCTTTTGATACCCAAGGACGGCGTCGGCGTTCACTTCTGGCACGACCAACGGCACATCAGGGTCCATCCGGTAGAGCGAAGAGTTGTCGATGACGACACAGCCCTGCGACGCAGCCTTGGGCGCATAGATCTTGGTGGCATCCGACCCGATCGCAAAAAGGGCAATGTCCCAACCTGTGAAGTCGAAGGTATCAAGGTCCTTGGTCTTGAGCGTCTTGTCGCCAAAGCTCACCTCTGACCCCAGCGACCGGCGACTGGCGAGGGCGACGATCTCGTCCACGGGAAACTCCCGTTCAGCGAGGATGTTGAGCATTTCGCGGCCCACGTTACCCGTGGCACCCACAACGGCGATCTTGTAGCCCATCTGGCGGCTCCCTTTGATGACGAAGGGGTCATATACAGCATCGCGGGCAATGAAAATGGTCCATTCGCCCAAGATTTGCGGGTCTTCAGGCAAAATTTGATCCACCGACAGAACATGCGTCGGATCGGGCCAAAAATCTTGGCAAGAAAAGTGTCAACTAAACTGGACAGTCGCACAGGACTGGTCATAGTCAGGGCCATGCCCGTCCCCCTGATCCCCGACCGCTTTGCCGACCCCGCCCCCCGCCGCCTGTGCACGGACTGCGGACTGTCGCGCATGAAGAACGCCAATGACTGTGGCAAGGCCTGTCAGTTCATTGCCCCCAATTATCCCGAAACCGAAAAGGCCGTGCACGGACGCGCCGCCGGTTTGGGGGACGAGGGCTTTTTCGGCGTGTCGACTGTCATGTATCGGGCCGCGCTCAAGCCAGCACGCGAAGGGGCCCAATGGACCGGCCTGACAACCCGTCTGGCCGAACGCCTGCTGGAAACCGGGGCGGTCGAGGCCGTTGTCTGCATGGTGCCCGACCCCGATGACCGCTGGCGCCCCCGCCCGGCCCTGATCACGCGGGCCGCCGATATGGCGCAGGCGCGCGGGATGCGGATGGGTTACGCCCCGCTTCTGGCGATGCTCGAGCCTGCCCAAAAGGCCGGGTACAAGCGCCTTGCCGTGATCGGCATTCCCTGCCAGGTCCACGCCCTGCGCAAGATCGAGGCCGACATGGGCTTTGACCGGCTTTACGTGATCGGCACACCTTGTTCGGACAATACGACGACCGAAAACTTTCACGAGTTTCTGGGCCTGTTGACCGATGCCCCCGAGACCGTCACCTATCTGGAGTTTCGGGCCGATTATCATGTGGAGATGCGGTTCAAAGATGGCCGCAAGAAAGAGATCCCCTTTCTGCGCCTTCCCCTGTCAGACCTGCGCCGCGACTTCTTTCCGCTGACCTGCAAGACTTGCGTCGACTACACCAACCGGCTGTCGGACATCACCGTCGGCTATATGGCGGGTGAGGGCGAACAATGGCTGATCGTGCGCAATGAGCGCGGACAAGAGATGCTTGACGGTCTGGGGTCAGAGGTCAGCCTTTCGGCGCCGGGTTCAAAGGGTAAGCGGGCGGCGGCCGTCAAAGGCTTTGCTCAGAACGTCCGCCTTGCCGCCGGAGGCCTGCCCCTGCGCCGGATGCCCAACTGGCTGCGCGGCATTGTCGGCTGGCTGCAGCCCCGCACCGGGCCACGGGGGCTGGAGTTTGCGCGCACGCGCGTCGAGATGAAGGCCGTTGAGACCGTCCTGCATCTGCGCCGGGAAGAGCCTTCAAAGATGAAGAACATGGTGCCCGGACACGTCTGGGACCTGACAGCCCCCTACGACATCCTACCCGAACCGGGCGAGCGTCAGTCCCCGGACTGAAACAGCCCTGCGTGATCCGCCCGTAGCGCTGCCTTTTGCACCTTGCCCATGGTGTTACGGGGCAATGCCTCGATCAGGGCGATGTGGCGGGGCTGTTTGAACCGGGCCAGTTTGTCGGACAAGGCTGCCAGCAGGGCGTCCGATGTCAAATGTGCGCCCGCCTCAGGCACCACCACAGCGACAACCGCCTCACCCAGATCTGGGTGCGGAACACCGATCACGGCGCTTTCCAGAACACCGGGCAGATCGTCCAGCACCTCTTCTACCTCTTTTGGATAGATGTTGAGGCCGCCTGCGATGATCAGGTCCTTTGCCCGGCCGACAATGGTCAGATAGCCGTCCTGCGACATCTGCCCCAGATCACCGGTGATGAAGAAGCCATCGGGCCGCAGTTCTGCCGCCGTCTTTTCAGGCATCTGCCAATAGCCGGCAAAGACATTGGGGCCGCGCACCTCGACTGTCCCAATTTCGCCCCGGGGCAATTCCGCCCCGCTGTCGTCGCAGACCCGGACGTCAACTCCGGCCAACGCCGGGCCAACGGTTCCGGGCCGCCTGTCACCGCGATAGGGGTTGGAAGTGTTCATATTTGATTCGGTCATTCCATACCGCTCAAGGATACGGTGGTCGGTGCGGCCTTCGAATTGGCGGTGCGTTTCGGCCAACAAGGGGGCCGAGCCAGACACAAACAGACGCATGTGGGCGGTCAGGGCGGCATCAAACCGGGGATCGTCCAAAAGCCGGGTATAGAATGTCGGCACGCCCATCAGGGTCGTTGCCTGCGGCATGTGCCTGATTAGCGCGTCCGGATCGAACCGAGGCAGCAAGATCATCGCGCCACCGGCCACCAATGTGGTGTTGGTCGCCACGAACAGCCCGTGGGTGTGAAAGATGGGCAGGGCATGCAGGAGGACATCGTTTGCGGTGAACTCCCACGCCGCAGCGAGGGTGCGGGCGTTTGACAGCAGGTTGGCCTGTGTCAACATCGCGCCCTTTGACCGCCCCGTCGTCCCGGACGTATATAGAATCGCCGCAAGGTCTTCGTCAGATCGCGGTGTCGTCGCAAAATGGGCGGGTTGGCCTTCTGCCAGATCAGCAAGGGTTCCGTCCCCATCCGTCCCCAACGTTTGCAATTGCGCCCCATGCCGGGCGGCGACCTCTGCCAGCGCAGGCGCCTTGTCAGGCGAGGACAGGACCAGCGCCGCGCCAGAGTTCTCGACGAAGTAATCAACCTCGGCCGGCACATATGCGGTGTTAAGGGGCAGGAACACGATCCCCGCCTGAACGCAGGCCGCATAGACGGCGAGCGCATCGACACTCTTGTCAATCTGGGCCGCAAGCCGGTCGCCTGGCTGCACACCCAGACCTGTCAGGGCATGGGCAAAGGCGGCGGCGCGCGCCAGAAAAGCAGCGTGGGAGAGGGTCGCGCCATCGTTTGTGTATATAAATGGTGTCCCGCCACCGGCTTGGCGACCGAACAGGCCATCGTAAAGCGGATTGGTCATCGTCCTGCCAGGCCCCTCTTTCTCTCCATCACGTTGGAACCCGCTCGCCAAAGATGGCGGAACCGACCCGGACATGGGTCGCGCCGTGGGCAATGGCGGTCGCGTAGTCGCTGCTCATCCCCATCGACAGGCCGGTGAGACCGTTGCGACCGGCCATATCCGCCAACATCTGAAAATGCGGTGCGGGGTCTTCATCCACCGGCGGGATACACATCAGGCCCACCACCGGCAGGTCCATTGACCGGCAATTCTGCACGAATTCATCGGCGGCCTCGGGAAGAATGCCGGCCTTCTGCGCCTCGGCCCCAGTGTTGACCTGTATATAAAGGTCAGGGCAGGCACCCCGTTCCTGGGCCAGCCGCGCCAATGTCTTGGCAAGCTTGGGACGATCCAGGGAATGGATGGAATGCGCCAGTTCCATCGCCTGCCGAGCCTTGTTGGTCTGCAAGGGTCCGATGATATGCAAGGCAACACCGGCATAGCGCTCCATCAGGTCCGGCCACTTTTGCGCGGCCTCCTGAACCCTGTTCTCGCCAAAGACACGGTGGCCCTGTTCGAGAATCGCCACGACTCTCTCAAGTGGCTGAACCTTTGATACCGCGATCAGAGTAACCTCGGCGGCATCCCGGTTTGCTGCCCTAGCTGCATCGGCGACACCGGACAGAATCGACTCTAGTGACATTTGCAGACCCCTGTTTTCGCTGGGTTAACCCAATTTACACAAGGAATAGAGGATTTTGACCGCCCCGCAATGGCCCAAGGCCCGAACCCATCTGTGTGACCATGTTGCATCATTTATGGGGCGGACGCCGTGCCCTTGCCCAAATTGCTTGAGTGTCCGGGGCGTAGGGCGCAAAGACATGTCAATGCTAGTTATTCTGGCATTCTTGGGAATGCAAAACGAGGGGATCTCTAATGAAACGCATCCTTCTAGCTTCGGCTTCGGTCTTCGCCTTCGCAGGCGCCGCCGCTGCTGAAGTCACCTTCTCTGGCGAGGCCAATGCTGAGCTGAACGGCCTGACCGGCTTCAGCACTGACGCTGAAATCACCGCCGCCCTGACTCAGGAGTTGAACAACGGTCTCACTGCGACAGCAGAAGTGACCTTTGCTGCTGATGAGGGCGATGACGCTGATGAGCTGTCCTACGGTTCGATCTCGCTGACATCTGACACCGCTGGCATCACCTTCGGCACTGGCATCCACGGTGCGGCGTTCAGCGCTGTTTCCGACACCATCGGCATCGGTGACGGTGACGAAGGCGTCGACGGCGTCAACGGCTATGTCATGTTCGGTGAAACCACCGTCTTCCTCTCCCTGCCGATCAATGAAGGCCAGACCGACGTCGACTCGAACGACATCGAACTCGGTGTTACCTCTGTTCTGGGTGGTTGGACCGTTGGTCTGGGTTACGCCAACGACGGTACCAACAGCGACGTCGTCGTTAAGGGCTCTGGTAGCGTTGCCGGTCTTGACCTGACAGTGGCTGCTGGCCAAGTTGGTGGTGATACAGCTTGGGACGTTGCTGCTTCCTACCCCGTTGGCCCCGTCACCCTGGGCGCCACCATCGACAGCGGCGAAGCTTGGGAAGTCTCGGTTGGCTACGCCGAAGGTGCAGTCGCTGTTGACGCCGCTTTTGACAGCGACGAAGACTGGTCGCTGGAAGCCTCCTACGACATGGGCAACGGCCTGGTCGCCTACGCTGGTATTGTTGACGCCGGCAACGACTACTATGTCGGTGGTGCTTACGACCTCGGCGGTGGCGCTTCCTTCTACGCCAGCTACGTTGAAGATGGTGGCACTCTGAACGGTGACAACGAAATCGGCGCCAATGATTATGCCGCCGGCACGACTGTAGGCCTCTCCTTCGAGTTCTAATTCAGAACCTGATCGATCTAAGTTTGAGCGGTCCTTCGGGGCCGCTCTTTCTTTTTCCGGCAGCGCTCTTATCGATCCAGAAACCATCGCTCTTGTGACACCCCCTCCCGTTCGCTACACATCTGGCCAACGTGACTACCCCGGGGGGATGAACCTTGACGGCACATATTCCATTTTCAAAGCGCCCTGCCCTGCCACTGGCTGTCGCACTGTGCCTTGGCCTGTCAGCCTGCGGAATGTTCGGCGGCGGCGCCGGGCCAGATGCCACCCGCGAGGCTTCTCGGGCACGCGGGGTCGAGAATGTCGCGGTCAATCGCTATCTGTGGTCTGCCACCTTCGACACCCTCAGCTTTCTGCCCGTCGAAAGCGTCGATCCCTTTACCGGGGTCATCGTGTTTGGCTATGGCACACCACCGGGCGGCAGCACCTCGTACCGCGCCACTGTCCTGATTAGCGATCCGGCCCTTGATGCCCGCTCGCTAAACGTGGCAATCGCGACGCGCGGCGGACCAGTTGCCACCGAAACCCAAAGGGCTGTCGAGGATGCAATCCTTGGCCGTGCCCGGGAACTTCGCATTGCAGACGGCCTCCTCTAGGCACACGCATCACTGAACCCAGACATCAGGGCCTTTCGGCCCTTTGACCCTTGTTTGAGAGACCTGTTCCAATGTCCCGCTACGCCCCCGCCGAGATCGAACCGAAATGGCAGGCTGCCTGGGATGAGGCGCAGACCTTTGCCGCCACCCGCAGCGACGACAAACCAAAGTACTACGTGCTTGAGATGTTTCCCTATCCTTCGGGACGGATCCACATCGGCCATGTGCGCAACTACACGATGGGCGACGTGATCGCCCGCTACAAGCTGGCCACAGGCCATGCCGTGTTGCATCCAATGGGCTGGGACGCCTTTGGTATGCCGGCCGAAAACGCTGCCATGGCCTCGGGCGGCCATCCAAAGGATTGGACCTACAACAACATCGCCGACATGCGCGGCCAGATGAAACCGCTGGGCCTGTCCATCGACTGGACCCGCGAATTCGCCACCTGCGATCCTGAATACTACGGGCAGCAGCAGGCCTTGTTCCTCGACATGCTGAAGTCAGGCCTGGTCTACCGCAAGAACGCCGTCGTGAACTGGGACCCGGTCGACATGACCGTTCTGGCAAATGAACAGGTGATTGACGGAAAGGGCTGGCGGTCCGGCGCCGATGTGGAACGGCGCGAGCTGACACAGTGGTTCTTCAAGATTTCCGACATGGCAGGCGAACTGCTGGACGCTCTGGACGGGTTGGAGAATTGGCCCGCCAAGGTGCGGCTGATGCAGTCCAACTGGATCGGCAAGTCGCGCGGTCTGCAATTTTCCTTCGAGCGTAGCGATGGGCAAGGCACGGTCGAGGTTTATACGACCCGCCCCGATACGCTGAATGGCGCGTCCTTTGTCGGTATTTCGCCTGACCACCCACTGGCCAAGCAGCTGGAGGCCGAAAACCCCGAGGTCGCGGCCTTCTGCGTTGATGTCCGCAAGGGCGGCACGACCGAAGAGGCCTTGGAAAAGGCTGAAAAGCGCGGCTTTGATACTGGCCTGACGGTCCGTCACCCTCTGCACCCGGAGCGGGAGCTTCCGATCTGGATCGCGAACTTTATCCTGATGGACTATGGCACCGGGGCTATTTTTGGCTGTCCGGCCCATGACCAGCGCGACCTGGATTTCTGCCGCAAATACGATCTGCCCGTCATCGACACCTTCTTTGCCCTCGATGACCCTACGCCGGTCACCGACACCGCCTTTGTGCCCCCCAAGACAGACAAGGTCCGGTGGGTCGATCACTTTGCCGGGCTGGACGTGGCCACGGGACAAGAGGCGATCGACGCGACCATAGACCTGGCCGAACAGCAGGGCTGGGGCGAAGGCGTGACCAAGTTTCGCCTGCGCGACTGGGGGCTAAGCCGCCAGCGTTACTGGGGCTGTCCGATCCCGGTGGTCCATTGCGATGCCTGCGGGGTGGTGCCGGAAAAGAAAGAGAACCTGCCGATCGAACTACCCTACAATGTCAGCTTTGACATTCCCGGTAACCCGCTTGACCGCCATCCGACCTGGCGCGACTGCGCCTGCCCGAACTGTGGTGCAGCCGCACGGCGCGAGACGGACACGATGGACACATTCGTCGATTCGTCCTGGTACTATGCCCGCTTTACTGCGCCACGGGCGACGACGCCGACCGATATGGCGGATGCTGAGTACTGGATGAACGTCGACCAGTACATTGGCGGCATCGAACACGCGATCCTGCACCTTCTCTACTCCCGCTTCTTTGCGCGGGCGATGCAGATCACCGGCCACCTGCCCGAAAAGGCAATTGAGCCGTTCGATGCCCTGTTCACCCAAGGCATGGTCACGCATGAGATCTACATGACCCGCGACGCCGCAGGCCGCCCGGTCTACCATTTGCCCGAAGAGGTCGAGCGGACGCCCGATGGCGTTGTGGTCAAGGCCAGCGGCGAGGCGGTTGAGGTTATCCCCTCGGCCAAGATGTCCAAGTCCAAGAAGAACGTCGTGGACCCTATGAACATCATCGCGTCCTACGGGGCCGACACCGCCCGCTGGTTCGTCCTGTCGGACAGCCCGCCCGAGCGGGACGTGGAATGGACTGCCTCTGGTGCAGATGCCGCCGCCAAGCACCTTGCCCGCGTGTACAGGATCGCCTCAGAGGCCGCTGACGCCCCTGAGGGCGCAGAGGCGGGTCAGGACGACGATCTGCGCAAGGCGCTTCACAAGACCATTCACGACGTCACGCTGGGCATCGAAGCCTTCGGATTTAATGCGGCGATTGCCCGGCTTTATGCCTTTACCAACACGCTAGCCAAATCGAAGGCTGGTCGCGCTGCGCGCGTTGAGGCGGCCAAGGTTCTGGCGCAGCTGATGTCGCCCATGACCCCACACCTGTCCGAAGAAGTCTGGTCGATGTTGGGCGGCGAAGGTCTGGTGACCACAGCCACCTGGCCAAAGGCCGATCCGGCCCTGCTGGTTGACGACACGGTGACCCTGCCCATCCAGATCAATGGCAAGCGGCGGTCCGAGATCACCGTGGCCCAAGATGCCGACAAGGCCGCGATCGAGGCCCTTGTCATGGCGGACGAGGCTGTGGTCCGCATTCTGGAAGGCGCGCCAGTCAAGAAGCTGATTGTCGTGCCCGGTCGTATCGTCAATGTGGTCATCTAGGCGACTATCTCTGTCGCGCCGTACCCTGCTGGCCGGGGGACTTTCGCTGGCCTATCTGCTGTCGGCCTGCGGGTTCGTTCCCGTCTACGGATCGGACGGGACTGCTGCCGGGTTGCGAGGTGGGGTTGCGGTCGAAGGTCCCGAGACGGTCGAGGGCTACAGGTTGCGGACCCGAATCGAGGACCGGCTTGGCTCGGCCCCGTCTTCAGCGGCTTATGTCTTGACGGTGGGACTTAGCTTGCGAGAAACGGGTGTCGCCGTGACGCCGGAAGGCGCCATTACGCGTTTCACCATTCCTGGCGTCGGAAGCTATGCACTTCGGGCCGCTGGATCGGACGAGGTCCTGCTTAGTGGCACTGTAGAAGGCTTTACCGGCTACTCCACGACCGGCAGCACCGTAGCCACGCAAGCTGCGCGTGAGGATGCCAGAGCTCGTCTGGCCGTCATCCTGGCTGATCTGATCGTGACCCGGCTGATCGCCGGTACGCCGGGGCTTTAGGCCCATGAAGCTGTTCACCAAAGATGCCCCAAACTACTTTCGCAAGCCGGACCCTAAGTCCGCGGGGCTTTTGATCTATGGTGAGGATGGCATGCAGGTCGCCATGCGCCGCAAGCAGGTCATTGACGCCCTGATTGGGCCCCATGGCGAGGCCGAGATGCGCCTGACCCGTATGCAGGGCGCAGACCTGCGTAAGGATGCCGCGTTGCTGTCAGATGCCATGCGTGCCCAAAGCTTTTTCCCCGGGCCAAGGGTCGCATTTGTCGAAGATGCGACGGACGGCCTTGCCTCAATCTTTGCGGCAGCTCTGGCGGAATGGCAAACCGACGATGCCCAAGTGATCGTGACGGCGGGACAACTGACGTCGAAGTCAGCTTTGCGCAAAGTCTTTGAAGGCCACCGCACCGCACGGTCGGTCGGCCTATACGATAATCCGCCGGAACCGCAGGAAATCGACGAGATGATCGCCCGCGCCGGTCTGACCCGGATGAGCAGGGACGCAAGGAATGCCCTGGCTGCCCTATCGCGCACCATCGACCCCGGTGACTTTCGCCAGACCATTGAAAAGCTGGGCCTTTATATGGCGAGTGAGTCGACAGAAGTCAGCGTTGAAGATGTCGCCGCATGCGCGCCCCAGTCCGCCGAGGCTGAGTTGGACACGCTTCTCGCCATCGTGGCAGAGGGTCAAACGCCACAAATCGCCGACATACTTCGGCGCCTCTATGCGCAGGGGACCAACCCTGTAACCCTTTGTATCGGCGCGATGCGCCATTTCCGCACTTTGCACAAAGTTGCCAGCGACCCCGGAGGTGCGGCGGCCGGAATTGAGCGATTGCGGCCCCCCATATATGGAGATCGCCGTGATGCCATCGTTCGTCAGGCCGGCAGTTGGGGCCGCGACCGGTTGGAAAAGGCGCTGAGCCTCTTGATCGAGACGGATCTCCAATTGCGGTCCGCGTCAACTGCGCCCCAGCACGCCTTGGTGGAGCGGGCGCTTATCCGGCTTGCCATGATCGGTCGACAGGGACGGGGCTAGCCAGGCGAACGCCAAAAGCCCTGGTCCGTAAAACGAAGAAAGCGAACCCGAAGGTTCGCTTTCTCGGTTCAGCACGGTCGTTGGACCGCCCGAACAAATCCTAAACAGGATCTTGCTGGTTCGAGATCGCCAGCGCGGCCAGAGCGGCCAGAGCAATGATAGGGATCAGGAAGCCATAGGAGGAACCAGCAGCTGCAGGCTCAACCACCACAACGGGGGGCTCAACGATTTCAACAGCGAAGCCGCCAGCGATTGCGGAACCGGCAACAGTGGTGGCGATGGCGGCAGCCATGAGGGTCTTGGTCAGGCGCATGTCTCTACTCCAGTTGATAAACAAAGCGTTAAATCGGCTATATCGGCTTTGTAGGCGCGACTCAAGGTGCTTGTCTCATTGGAACCGACTTGCAATCAGAAACGGCCTAATTGCCAGCGCAAAAATGCAACAGTGTGGCAATCCTGTGGCCGTCGCAAAACCACCACGATACATAGGCGTATCCGTAAGGGCTTTATGGCCCTCTAGATGCTGCTGTCCAAGGACCGGCACACCGCTGTTTCTAATTAAAAAAACATCGATGCGCCGGCTCTGAAAAAGAAGCTTTACTGGTTCGAAATCGCCAGGGCAGCCAAGGCGGCCAGAGCGACAACGGGGATCAGAAAGCCATAGGAGGAACCGGCGGGCTCGGGCTCGATCATGACAACCGGTGCGATCGGGGGCTCAACCACGGCAACGTCATAGCCGCCGGCAAAAGCCTGGCTGGCAACGACAGTGGCAAGAACGGCGGAAAGGGCGATGGATTTTGTAGCGCGCATTGGAAAATTCCTGTGTTTGCGGTAAGATATGAGGTGTTCTTAAACCTTTCACTCACAAATCTCCAAGCGCAGAGTTTCCGGTAGGCGATCAACCGCCAAACTTAGAGGATATTGTTGCTCAAATATCCAACGACATCCGAGACGAATTGGCGGGACGCAATGATTCCCCCTGATTCTCCAATAAAGTACATGTTCTCAAACTGAACCCGTGTACTACGGCAGGTCTCGGCGAAGGCTTCTGCCTCAACCTGGCGCAAACCCAGGTCGACAGGCTGGAGCCCTGCAGAAGCGATGACGCAGGCGTAGCGCTCCTGTACGATCTGGTCTCGGCTATCAAGATAGTCATGCAATCGGACAGCTTCGCCGCCGCCAGCGTCGATCGCGGCCCGGACACTTGCCACGTCTGCTGCCATGAGGTCCTTTCCGAAGCCGCGGGTGGCCACAACAAGCCCGTTCTCAATGCTGACAGAGTAGCCCGAATCCCCCAGCCAGGTTCGCAGGTTGTCATGTTCAGACACCACACGACCAAGTCCCGCGATCCCAAGCCCACCGACCTGAAACAGCATGTAGTTTTCAGGATTGGCAGCTATGGCGTCTGGCCCGAACCCCATGGCGGTCGCCTGGGCGGCGGCCTCTTCGGCTGATGGGCCGGACCCGGCCAAAGCCGGGACAAGGCGTGTCCCGACCTGGCCAACAAGGCTTGACCGCAACTGATCGCCGCAACTGGCCAGAAACAGCAGGGCGACACTGGCGGCGACGACGCCCGGACGGCCCCTCATCGCCAGAACCGGCCCCAGCCGTCCTCCAGATCGCTCAGGTGGCCACTGTGGACGGTGTCGTATAGCCGACCATCGACATCGAGCCGCTGCCCGTCATCCCGTGTCGGGGCACCCAGCGTCGTGGACAGGCCCCTTTGACTTGGCTGGCCCAGAACGAAGTCAACGGGGATCGTTACCCTGATTCCATAGTCGACCCCTTCAGACATGCCCGAATCGAACGACACGTCGGTTACAGTCGCGGATGCGCCAACCCGCCAGCCATTTTCAAACGTGCGGTCGAGGGTCATGGTTGCCCCCCAATCGCCAGCAAGATACCGGCCTAGGTCCAGTTGGGCATAAAATCCGCTGTCAAAGTCATAATAGAGCGATCCATGCCCCGTCACGACATCGTAGTCTCGGAAGCTGAACTGCTGGTCAAAGTCGCGTTGCTGGACATAATTGACCTCGGCCCCAAAACCCCACGCGCTATCGACCGGCTTGAACAATAGCTCGGTCGAAACTCCGCCATACATCGGCTCAAGAAGGCCTGCCGTAACGCGGCCATAAAGATTGGGGCCCGGTCGGGCGAAGTGGGACAGCGTCAACGTCGGTATCGTTGTCGTCCCTTCCAAAGCGTAAAGCGGCGCGTTCCGGCGCACGGGATGCACACCCGGGACGTCGTCATCGGGCACGAATGTCGCGGTGTCCGATGTGTTGAAAAGCTGTTGCCGCACCGCGCTGCCCAGAATGAAGTTTGGGCTGAAAGCATAGCTTGCAGTCACCTCCACCCCACCGTTCAGCGCAAGTCCGCCGTCGTCCTCGGGCCCGAAGACCAGCCCCAGGTAGGGGCCCAGCGACCAATTGAACGGACCATCGGCTGGGGCGACCGGCAGCAAACCCACTGAGGAGCCCGCGTCGGCAAATTCTGCCCTGTCGAACAGGGCCTCGGACCCGCCCGCCGAGGTTTCAAGCGCCTCAAGATCGGACCGCCGCAATGTAACGGCTGACACCGGAATGCCAGATTTCATTGGCTCCAACGTGATCAATTCGATTGACGGAGGAAGGCCTTGCGTCAGCATCCGAGCCAACCGGCCCATCGCCTGCGCCTCGCTGCGGTAACGGGTGTTGGTGTAACGCAATCTGGCAGTGGTATCGGTAACTTCGATCCCTGAAAGGATCAGGCCCTCGCTTTCCATCGCCTGTGCCAGCCCTGTCGCTAGTGCTTCGTCGGGCAGGGCTGAGCGATTCCAGCTGGTCATGGCCCGCAGATCTGCTGGGCGAACCGAAACCGGGACTGGCGCGGAATCAAATCCCCCGTCCATAGGCCGGTCATTCGGGTTCATCAGGACGGTAGCAGCGAGTCCGAATGTGTTGCCGTATAGGTATGACGCCCCGATCTGCACCCCGTCCAACGGCTTCCACGTCAGGCCAAAGTTGAGCGGCGAGTCGATGCTGATCAGGCCCAGGTCGGCCTCCCGGACATATGCATCCGATGAGTATTCGGCCTTGATCGTCCAGTTGTCGGCAAATGCCCATTCGACCCCGCCAAAAAGGGCGGCATCACCCTGGAACATATCTTCGGGCTCCATCGCGCTGGTCGAGGGCGACCGGGTATCAAAGCTGCCCCCCAGTATCCCGAACGGGTTGCTGAAGCCATTGTTTGATCCAAGCCGACCCCAGCCAAGTCCAGCCGTGACGCGGATCGAATCCGACACCGCCTTGGTCGCAACGACATATTCCGCCCCAGAATGGCCCGTGCCCAGAAAATCTTGGAGGCCAATCGCGAGGGCGGGCAAACGCGCGCTTTCATCAAGGATCTGATAGCGCAGGTCAAAACCGCGATCTATGAAAACGCCATCAAAGACAGGATCGCCCGGATATGAGAAATCGGTCGTGCCAGCGATCCGGAAGGTGCCCAACAGGCGCGGCGTGATTTGAAAGGTCAGTGCCGTGCGCTGTTGCCCATCCATCAGGCTGAGTGTTACCGCCAATTCTCCGTCCATCGCGCTCAGGGCGGTTGGCATCTCAAGAAGGCCCGGTGTGCCATAGTGGGTGTAAGTGATCCCCCGGTCCTGACCAAAGGCCGGGACCGCCAGTGTCAGCATTCCGATCGCCGTGCCGGTCCGCATTGCCCATCGTGCCATTGTGCCACCCCAAACTGCGTCGCTTGCTTTGCAATTTAACCGCAATGACGCCAAGATGGAAACCCGATCAACCGCAGACAGTCACATTCAGCGGCCTCTTGAAGTTTTGGGTCACATTCCCTCATGCTCAGACTACAGTCAGGAGAATTCCCTCGTGTATCATCTTCATGGATCCTTCCGGTCGAGAGCCTTTCGCGTGATGTGGGCGCTGGAGGAAATGGGCGAGACCTATGAGCACAGCAATACCCAACCGCGCACCCCCGAGATCATTGCGCTGAACCCGAATGGAAAGATCCCGGTCCTGTTGGTCGATGGTGTTCCCTTGACCGATTCAACCGCCATCCTGACCTACTTGGCCGACAAGCATGGCAAGTTGACATACCCGCCCGGCACGATCGAACGTGCCCGGCAAGACGGCTGGACCCAGATGGTCCTGGACGAGTTGGACGGGACCCTCTGGACCAGTGCCCGCCACAGCTTTGGCCTGCCCGAAGAACTAAGGATGCCGGAAATCAAAGACTCCCTGCGGTGGGAATTCGCCCAAAGCTGCAAACGGATCGCCACCTTGGTGGAGGGTCCGTTCATCATGGGCGACCGGATGACGCTACCCGATATCGTCTTGGGTCATTGCCTTGGATGGGCCGCTGTTGCCAAGTTTCCCTGTGACGAACCGGTTCTTGCCGACTATTCCGCCAGGCTTCGGGCGCGCCCCACCTACAAGGCAGCGCAGGCCCGCTAGGTGGCAAGAAAACGGGCCGCCCCTTCACCTGCAAGCCGCCCGGTGGCGAGGCACGCGGTGATCAGGTAGCCGCCGGTTGGGGCTTCCCAATCCAGCATCTCGCCACAGGCAAAGACACCGGGCCGGTTGCGGAACATCAGGTGTTCGTCCAACACGTCCAGCCGCAAACCGCCTGCGACCGAGATCGCCTCGTCTATTGGCCTCGGACCAGCGTGCTTTATTGGCAGGACTTTGATCAAGGCGGCGAGATCCTTGGGAAACGACCTGCCGAATTCATTGAGCAGGGCCAGTCGGACCCCATCAAGCTTTACCTTCTTGCGGAGGTGGTTTGACAGGCTCGCCTTGCCTTGTGGTTGGGCAAGACGCTGTCGCAAGTCCGCCAACGTCAGATCGGGGCAAAGGTCAATCGTCAGAGCCGATCCATCACGAACAGCGCGACTGACGGCATAGATCCCGCCCCCCTCGACACCCCGGGATGAGACGACGAACTCTCCACGCGCCGTTTGTTGCCCTGCCATCAAGGCACAGCCTTTGACAGGCTGACCGAAGTAGGGCGCCATATGCGCGGACCAGTCGACGCGGAACCCCATGTTTGCGGGCTGAAACTCTGCCACCTCATCTGGCAGAAGGGCGGCCCAGGTCCCGTCCGACCCCAGACGCTTCCAACTCGCTCCGCCCAGCGCAAGAATAGTCACGACAGGATGCAGCACCCGCGGCCCATCCGGCGTCTCGAACAGGAGCCCGTTGCCCTGCCACCCATGCCAGCGCCACCTGGTCCTGAGGGTAACGCCCGCAGCCCCCAGGCGCGCCAACCAGGCCCGCAAGAGGGGTGAGGCCTTCATCAGCTTGGGGAAGACCCGGCCCGAAGTCCCCGCAAAGACCTCCTGCCCCAAGCCTTCGGCCCATGCCATGACCTCGGCGGGCCCAAAGGCGGCCACTGCGCCTGCCACGGTATCGGGCACCCCTCCGTAGCCTCGCGCAAAGGCCTCGGGTGGCAGGTCCATCGTCAGGTTCAGCCCGGATTTGCCCGCCATAAGGAATTTCCGCCCTGGCGAGGGCATGGCCTCAACGATCGTCACCGTATACCCCAAGGCGGCGAGCGTGTCGGCCGCCATCAGCCCGGCGGGTCCGGCCCCGATGACCAATGCCGTTTCGGCGGCGGTATAGGGGGCTTGTGGGTCGGGCATCGGGTCCTTGGATCTTACTGGGGTATTCTCCCCTCATGTCGGGTCGGACCAAGCAAGACAAGCCCCGGTTCCAGGCCCTCGCTTTAGACAAGCCCGACAGAGCGGCGGATCTCGTCCTCGCGCAGACTGATGTCTTCGCCCAGCCAGGGATCGGCCCCTGCCCCGCACATCCACATCAAGGCCCGGGCGGGCCATTCGGGGGGGATATGGTCGGACCAGTCAAGCTGGCTGACCGGGTTGATGCCCGATGCCTTGATCTCGCGCTGCATCTCGGTGGCGACCGTGCCCGGGCTCAGGCCCATGGCCCTGATCCCCAGGCCGCCATACTCCTTGTGCAGGCTCCGGGTCAGCATTGCGGCCCCGGCCTTGGAGGAACAGTAGTGCGACCAAGCCTCGACCGGAGCATAGGCTGCCCCGGATGATACGGTCAGGACAGTTCCGCCCCCTTGCTCCAACATCACGGGAAGGGCGGCGCGCATACCGTAAAAGACACCCTTGAGATTGATGTCGATGACCTTGCCCCAATCATCCGGGTCCGCCTCGGCCATGCGGGAAATCGGCTCTATCGCGCCTGCGTTACCGATAAGAACGTCCAGCCGGCCAAACTCGGCCACGGTGGCGCGCACGGCGGCCTCAACCTCCCAGAACCGGCTGACGTCGCAAGGAATGGCCATGGCGCCTGACCCGATCTCGCCGGCGATGGATGCGATGCGGTCCTTGCCCCGGGCAGCCAGAGCGACCTTCGCCCCGGCGGCGGCAAAACCGCGGGCGGCCGCCTCTCCAATCCCACGGCTTGCACCGGTGATCAGGACCACCTTGTCTGTCATATCCATGTCGCGAAACTCCCTCTGCATCCCTTGGCACTGCCGAACCTGTGACAAAGGTCAAGTTTTCCTGACCTTGACCGAATGGCGGCGGCAAACGAAGGTACGATAGGATATTCACATGGGAAGGCAAATCGGATGACCGCATTGAGAATTCAAGCAATGGCATGCTCAGCTGCCGCCCTGTTGGCCGCTTCGCCCTCACAGGCAGACGTTACTGCGCAGCAGGTTTGGGACAACTGGAAAGAAAGCCTGAACGTCTATGGCGACGGCGGCGTTTCGATCGGGTCTGAAACAATGGCGGGCAACAGCCTGACCGTGTCAGATATTGTCCTTTCAATGGACGACGGCGACGTCAGCGTCGAATCGTTGATCGGTACAATCGTGTTTACCGAACAGGGCGATGGCACTGTCTCGGTCCTCATGTCCGAGACCAACCCGATTACCATCGATGCCGGCCCTGGCGACATTGCCAAGATCACCGTCACACAGGCCGGAGTGCAGATGGTCGTTTCGGGCACACCCGAGGAAATGACCTACGACGTCAGCGCAGATCGCATCAGCATTAGCCTGGACGAAATCACCGACAGCGGCGATGCCATGCCTGTCGAAGCCATCGTGACGATGAATGGTCTGGCCGGCGCATACACAAGCATCACCGGTCCGGATTTGACGCAGATCGTCTACGACGTGGCTGCCTCTTCCATCGACATCTTCTTTGATACCGACCAGCCTGATGAAGAAGTCCTCGTCAACTTCTCAGGCAAAATAATGGACCTTGGCTTTGCTGGGTCCGTCGCAACACCGACCGATATGGACATGGACGCCCCCGAGACAATGTTCATCGACGGGTTTTCTGTTGATGCAGGATACTCATTCGGAAACTCGACGTATATTTTCGCCTTTCAGGACGGGACGGATACCGCCAACGGGACGGCGACGGCCACCGGTGGGTCGCTGGGCGTGATGATGGACTATGACGGGGCGGAGTATTCCAATTCTCTCACCGATCTGGCCGTGTCTTTTACCGGGTCAGCTATTCCCCTTCCCGTCGATTTCAGCATGGGGGAATACGGGCTTTCAGTCAGCCTGCCGCTTAGCCAAAGCGACGTCCCGTCCGAGTTCGGGGCCGAGTTCCGGTTGGTCGACCTTGCCGTCAGCGACATGATCTGGTCGATGGCTGATCCCGGCGGCGTTTTGCCCCATGACCCTGCAACCGCGATCTTCAAAGTCTCGGGTCTGGGAAGTCTGTTCTTTGACCTGCTTGATCCCGCTCAAGCGATGCAAATCGCAGATTCAGAACTGCCAGGTACGCTTGAGTCTTTGTCACTCGACGATCTGACCGTCCGGCTGGCAGGGGCCGAGGTTCTTGGTTCTGGTGCGTTCGTTTTCGACAACACCGACATGATGACCTTTCCCGGCTTTCCCCGTCCCGAGGGCAAGCTGGACATCGCCGTCAATGGTGCCAATGGCCTGATCGACAAGCTGGTTCAGATGGGCCTCCTGCCGCAGGAACAGGTGATGGGTGCCCGTATGATGATGGGCGTGTTCACCACCCCGGTTGGCGACGACATGCTGACCTCGACCATCGAAGTGAACGACCAGGGTCACGTCATCGCGAACGGTCAACGCCTGCAATAGGGCCTACAAGGACCTTATGACCAAAACGCCGCGCGGGGTCCTCTCGCGCGGCGGTTGCTATCAAGGGAGTATGCGGGATGCGTCGTTTCATAGCAGCAAGCCTTGCATTGCCCGTGACCTTGGCGGGACTGCCCGCCGGGGCGGAGATTGCAGCCGATGATGTCTGGGCAAATGGACAGGCGCTGGCCGAGGCAAGCGGTGGCCGTCAGGTTGCGACCCTGAACCGGTCAGGCAACACAGTGACCGTCCGCGACGATATCACGACCTGGTCCCTGCCGATGGGGGCGGGGACGGTCTCTTATGCGCTGTCCTCTTACACGATGACCGAGGCGGCGGACGGCACGGTCCGGATCACCTATCCCTTGCCCCTGTTTCTGGCCCTATCGGCAACTATTCCCGGCGAGGGAACCGCCAGCGTCACGTTTTCGATCAGCGGTGACGAACTGGTAACCATCGCCTCAGGCGTTCCCGGCGCGATCAGCTATGATACAGAAACCGGCCCTCTCGAAATCCGGTTGGACACTCTGGACATACCTGGCGGGTTTGACGCTACCGTGGAAATGGTTCTTGAAACAGACCGAACCCTGACCCAGACCCGCGTGGTCGAGGATACTTTGACAGTGGTTTATTCAAGGATGGAGACCGGGCACACCACCACGCGGTTCTACCTGGAAGACGGCATGGGGCTGGTGTCTGAGACCGAAATTATGGGCGCACCCAGTGTGACAACCGTCAACCTTGGGCTGGAGCCCGGGGGCTCGGACCTTCTCAACCTCGCGCCTGCCTTACGAAATGGCCTTTATGTATCCGTCGAGTCTGAAACGGGCGGCAGCGATACAAAATCGCTGACGACCGTCGATCAACAGGTCATCGACCGGCAATCCACATTCTCGGGACCGGCTACAACACGCCTCGCCCTGAGTGACGCAGGCCTCATGGTGGACGCCGATATTGATGGCCTTGCCGTCAATCTTGATCAGCCGGACGTCCTCCCCTTTCCGATTGGCTTTGATCTTTCCTCAGTCTCAGCGGGCTTTCTGATCCCACTTCTTGCTTCAACTGAGGCGCAGCCCTTCACCTACGCGCTTGATCTAGCCGATCTGCGTCTGGGGCCGTCGATCTGGGCCCTGTTCGACCCCGACAAGTCTTTGCCCCGGACGCCGGGGCGGCTTGCGATCGATCTCGAGGGGCAGGTGATCAACGGTGTCGACTGGCTGAATTTTCTGGCGCTTGAGGACCTCGACTATGTCGGCCCCCTCCCCTTCAGCCTTGAAGCCTTCACCCTGAACGAACTGACAGTCTCAGCCCTTGATGCCATCGTGACAGGATCGGCAGCGTTTCGGTTCGACAATGCCGACACGACGACCTACCCCGATTTTCCCAAGCCCATCGGGATAGCCGACTTTACCCTGCAGGGGATCAACGGTGTGCTTGAGATGATGTCGGATGCAGGGTTCATCCCGTCAGATGCGCTTTTTGGAGCGCGGATGGGGCTGGGAATGGTAACGACAGTCGCCCCCGGTGACGACAACTTGACCTCCGCAATCGAACTGACCGAAGACGGCCAGATCATCGCGAACGGCCAAAGGCTGCGTTAAGGGTTTGGTGGCCTTGTTCCTTTAGGTCGGAGGGGCTACCTCCTTGTCACCGCGCCACGTTCGCCGCACCCCGATACAAGGACCCTCCGATGTCGCATGACCTGCCTGCCTTGACCGCTCGCCTCTTGGATGCCGCCCGCGCTGCGGGGGCCGAAAGCGCCGATGCGATTGCCATGGCAGGAACCTCGATTTCCATCGATGTCCGGGACGGGGTGCTGGAACAGGCAGAGCGGTCGGAAAGTATCGACATCGGTCTTCGGGTCTTTGTCGGCAAGCAGCAGGCGAATGTATCTGTCTCGGATGCCCGCCAGGCCAGCCTTTTGCGCATGGCAGAACGGGCCGTTGCGATGGCCCGAGAGGCGCCGGCCGATCCGCACGCTGGATTGGCAGACCCCGACCAACTGGCCCGCGACACGGATACCGCGCCCCTCGAGCTTTACGATCCAACGGAAGAGCCCTCTGCACAGGCCCTCGAAGAAGACGCCCGCACCGCAGAGGCCGCAGCCCGGGCCGTGAATGGTGTAACCATGATCGACAGCGCCTCGGCCGGGTATGGCCGGCGCGAGGTCTATCTGGCGGCCACGAACGGCTTTGCCGGGGGCTACCAGCGCAGCGACAGGGCAATCTCTTGTGTCGCCATCAGCGGTGAAGGTACCGGGATGGAGCGTGACTACGACCACGACAGCCGGATCTTCCAGGCCGATCTGCGCGACCCGACCGAAATTGGGCGGATCACGGGGGAACGCGCCGTGGCACGGCACGCGCCGCGCAAGCCCAAGACCGGCACCTACCCCGTACTCTTCGATGAACGGATCGCGTCATCCCTGATCGGTCACCTGCTTCAGGCCACCAACGGGATGATGATCGCCCGCGGCTCAAGCTGGCTGCGCGATGCCTTGGGCAAGCAAGTTCTGCCTTCGCATCTGAGCGTGATCGAGGATCCGCATCGCCCCCGGACCTCTGGATCCAAGCTGTTTGATGCAGAAGGACTGCCCACTCAGCGGCGCGCTATTGTCGAGAATGGGGTTCTGACGGGCTGGACACTTGACCTTGCGACGGGTCGCAAACTTGGGATGCCGTCGACGGCAAATGCCGCGCGGGGCACTGGTGGGCCACCCTCGCCGTCCGTTTCGAACATCGCACTTACACAGGGCAACTCCAGCCGGGCGGACCTGATCGCACAGATGGGCACCGGCCTGCTTGTCACCTCAATGATCGGATCGACGATCAATCCCAACACCGGTGACTATTCACGGGGGGCTTCCGGGTTCTGGATCCAGAACGGTGAGATCAGCCACCCGATCAGCGAATGCACGGTCGCCGGCAATCTGCGCGAGATGCTGATGCGGATCATACCGGGCAACGACGCCCGCCCGCACCTGTCGCGGGTTGTTCCCTCTATTCTGATTGACGGGCTGACCCTTGCAGGGGACTGACCTCGGCCTTCTCAAGGAAGCGGCGAGAGAGGCGGGGGCATTGGCCCTTCGTCATGCCGCAGGGACGCTGGACATCACTCACAAACCTGATGGAGCGGGTCCGGTGACCGATGCCGATCTGGCGGTAGACGCCCTCTTGCGCGGGCGGCTCTTGGCGGCCCGGCCCGACTTTGGCTGGCTGTCAGAAGAAACACCCGACACGCTGAAACGGCTGACCCCGCGCCACACTTTCATTGTCGACCCGATTGACGGGACCCGGGCCTTTATCGAAGGGTCGCGGGACTGGGCCCATTCCATCGCAGTCGCGCTGGACGGTGACATTACCGCTGCCGTGGTCTACCTGCCTGCACGAGATGCACTGTTCGCCGCCGAACTGGGCGGCGGCGCGACCTTGAACGGCGCGCCCATCCGGGTCAGCGGCTGCAACGACCTGGCGCAAGGCACGGTTCTGACAACGAAGCCCACGCTTGATCCTGACCTATGGCAAGGCGGCCTCCTGCCAGAGTTCAAACGCGCCTTCCGCTCCTCCCTTGCCTGGAGGATGTGCCTTGTTGCCGAAGGGGCGTTTGATGCCATGATGACCCTGCGCCCGGCTTGGGAATGGGACATCGCCGCCGGCGCGCTGATCGTGTCCGAGGCCGGGGGCCGTGTGACGGACCGGCAAGGACGGCCCCTGCGGTTCAACAACCCCCATCCGCAGACGAACGGTGTTCTAGCGGGGGGGGAGCAGATGCATACCGCGCTGTTCTCGGCCCTAGCCTGACGGGGATGCACCGCCCTTGACCACCCTTTCCAATTGCCTAACCTGCCGGTAATCCGGCCCTGTTCCTAGGATCTTGTGATGACCCAACGCCTGCACCTCGTCTATGGTGGAGAACTGACCGACCCAAGCGGGACCACCTTCCGCAATGTCGACGACATCCATGTGGTCGGCATGTTCCCGGACTATGCATCCGCCCACGCCGCCTGGGAGGCAGAAGCCCAACGCACTGTGGACAATGCGCATATGCGCTATTTCATCGCCCATGTTCATCGCCTGTTCGACGAGACCGACGAAGGTTCGGCCACAGAAACACCGGCCAGCTGATGGTACCTGCGAAGGAGGGCAGATGACGAACCGCTCCTTCCCGCTGGCGGCCTTTCTGACGCTCCGTCGTTCAGCGCCACAACCAGGTTCGACCGAGGCGCCACCACCCCGCCCCGATGGCAACCTGATCTGGGCCCATGTGCACGATCCGGCAGACCTTGTCGCCTTTTCAGCCCTCGCGGCACGATTGGGGACAGATGGTGACCAGCTGACCGTTTTGGTTACTGTTCCACTGTTGAATGAGGTGTCGATAACTTCTGTTTCGGGCCTTGTTGTCCAGCGTGCTCCTGCCGAAAACCGGACAGCGGCCCGCGCATTCCTGAAGTACTGGCGGCCCGCAGTGCTGCTTTGGCATGGCGGCACTCTGCGCCCGGTCCTGCTGCACGAAACAGCGCAGATGCCTATGGCAAGGTTCCTATTGGATGTCAGCGACGACGATACCCTGATCAGGGGGGGCAGCTGGGTGCCGGGCATAACCCGTGGCACGATAACCCTGTTCCACGAAGCGATGGCCAAGGATGGGGCAACCGTTGCCCGACTTCGGCGGGCCGGGCTGCCGGACGACCGGATCAGGGTCACCGGCACATTCGACCCCGGCGCCATCGTCCTGCCATGCATCGAGAGTGATCGCCAGGATCTTGCCCGCGCCTTGGGGACACGCCCGGTCTGGCAGGCCGCCAAGGCCCCTGTTGAAGAACTTGCCGACGTAATCGAGGCCCATCGGGTCGCCAGCCGCAGGGCCCACCGCTTGCTTCTGATCCTGTCGACCCCGCATCAGGCAGAGGCTTCGGCCATGTTGAAGGCGGCGGGGCTTGAAACAGCCAGCAGGCTGGAGGGGCAGGATCCGACAGACAACACTCAGGTCCTTTTGACCGACACCGTCGAAATGGGCCTTTGGTATCGGCTTGCACCGGTCTCGTTTCTTGGTGGTACCTTGTCAGGACAAGGGGGCAGCGACCCGTTCGAAGCCGCGGCCCTGGGCTCTGCCGTGGTGCACGGCCACCGGATCGAAACTCATAAGGCTCACTTTGATCGCCTCTCCCAGGCCGGTGCGACCCGCACAGTTGCAAATGCCGGCCAACTGGGTCGGGTGATCGAGGCGCTGCTTGCGCCCGACAAGACGGCCGAAATGGCCCATGCCGCCTGGGACGTGACCTCGGCCGGGGCCGAGTCCAGCAACAAGCTGGTCGGCCTGATCCGAGAGGCCCTGGACCGGGCAGAGGGTTGATAGGATGACTGCGCCTGCCTTCTGGTTCACACCCCCCGACGCCCCTGCCCTAAGGGCACGCATCCTTGCGCCGCTTGGGCTGGCCTACGGCGCGGCGACCGCCCGACGGCTTGCAAAGGGACGTCCCTATCGGGCCGGGGTGCCGGTCATCTGCGTTGGCAATATCAACGTCGGTGGAACAGGCAAGACGCCGACGGCCATTGCCCTGATCCAACGACTTTCTGAGTGGGGGATTGCGGCCCATGTCGTCACACGGGGGTATGGTGGCCGCCTGACCGGGCCAGTGCAGGTGGCAGAGGGGCGGCATACGGCCGCTGATACCGGCGATGAGCCCCTGTTGCTTGCGGCGTTTGCCCCGACCTGGGTGTCGCGAGACCGCGCGGCAGGTGTCCAGGCCGCAGAGGCGGCCGGGGCAGAGGTCATCCTGCTGGACGACGGGTTCCAGAATCCGGCCGTGTCCAAGGACCTGAGTATTGTGGTCGTGGATGCTGTCCGTGGCTTTGGCAACGGCCGCTGTCTGCCCGCCGGCCCCCTTCGAGAGCCTGTTGCAGCCGGGCTGAGCCGGGCCGACATGGTGTTGTCGATCGGTCCCGCTGCGGCGCAACGCATTTTCCTCGATCAGTGGAAAGGGGCCCTTGCCACTCTACCCCATCTGCGCGGGCAATTGACCCCTCTTGCCATGGGCCTGCCGTGGAAGGGCCAGAGGGTCCTCGCCTTTGCCGGAATCGGCCACCCGGAAAAGTTCTTTGCTACCCTGCGCGCCGAAGGGGCCGAGGTTCTGGGCGGCGAAGCTCTGGAAGATCACCAACCGCTTACCGACGCACTGATGGCACGTCTTGAGCGTGAGGCGCTGGGTCTGGGCGCCCAGCTTGTTACTACCGAAAAGGATGCAGTCCGCCTGCCCCCGGCATTCCGGGCCAAAGTCCTGACCCTGCCCGTGCGATTAACGCTGGAAGATTGGTCCCCGCTAGATCAGGCTTTAGCCGCACTTGGCCTTAGTCGCCAATAGGGCCAAGGGCTGGGGCTGGTCGGTCGAGGGCCAGCTCGTCTTCCGAAAATACAATCGGGCTGCGGACGCCCGGAATGCCGCCCGGCGCAATCTGCATACCCCGGGCGATGATTTGCGGATCAGCAAAAACCTCGGCCAGATCATTGATCGGCCCTGCCGGGACACCTGCCCTTTCGCAGTCCGCCAGCAGGTCGGCCTTGCTTCGCGTCCGGGTCACGGCCATCAACGCCTCGATCAAGGCAGTCCGATTTGCAAGGCGATCTGCATTCGTGCGGTAAGCCGGATCAATGGCGAGGTCTGGCACACCCAGCAAGGCGCAAAGCCGGGCGTACTGACCGTCATTGCCGCTGGCGATGATGATATGACCGTCGGCGCAATCGAACACCTGATAAGGTACGATATTGGGATGCGCGTTACCCAGCCGCATGGGGGCTGTTCCGGTGGTCAGGTAATTCATCGCCTGATTGGCGGTGATGGCGGTGGCCACGTCCAGAAGGGCCATGTCGATATGTTGACCCCGCCCGGTTTCATGCCGCTTGTGCAGGGCAGCAAGGATCGCGGTGACCGAGTACACCCCGGTAAAGATATCGGTTACAGCAACGCCTACTTTCTGGGGTTGGCCGTCAGGCTCACCAGTCACAGACATCAGGCCGGACATGCCTTGGATGATAAAGTCATACCCCGCCCGATGGGCATAGGGGCCGGTTTGCCCAAAGCCGGTGATCGAACAGTAGATAAGTCCGGGCGACAACTGAGCTAGGCTTGCGTAGTCGAGCCCGTATTTGACCAGTCCGCCAACCTTGAAGTTCTCGATCAGGATGTCGGCGTCCTGCACCAGACGCCGCACCTCGGCCTGGCCTTCGGATGTGCGAAAGTCGATGACGACCGATTGCTTGCCCCGGTTGCAGCCATGGAAATAGGCCGCCGATCCTTCGGGGGTCACAAAGGGCGGCCCCCATTGCCGGGTGTCGTCGCCCTCGGGGGATTCGACCTTGATAACCTCGGCCCCAAGGTCAGCTAGAAGCTGGCCAGCCCAAGGGCCGGCCAGGATACGCGCCAGTTCTATAACCTTGATCCCGGCCAGAGGCCCGGTCGGGACCGCCTTATGGTCGTCGATCACTGGGCGGCCAAACGCTCGTCCAGCACAGCGGCAAAGTCTGAATAGGACATGTTCGAGAATTTTTCGCCGTTGATGATAAAGCTGGGTGTGGACGTGATCTCGTCGCGCGCCGAATTCTCTTCAAACCAGGCCACCAGGGTCTGCGCCGTCGTCGGGTCCGACAGGCAGGCATCAACCTGCTCACCATCAAGTCCCGCCGTCAGACCGATCCGACGCAGGTTCCCGGCAATAAGGGCGGGATCTTGACCACCAGCAATCCATTCACGCTGCTGGTCGTAAAGCATGTCAGAAATGCCAAAGAACCGCATCTCACCGCCGCAACGGGCCACCATCGAGGCCCAGAGGCCAAACCGGTCAAAATAGATCTCGCGGTAGACGAACTTGATCAGGCCGGTGTCGATGTAGTTGGCCTTCAACTCTTGAAACTGGTTGGCGTGAAAGGCGGCGCAATGCGGGCAGGTGAACGAAGCGTATTCGATCACTTCGACAGCCGCGTCCGGATTGCCAAGAACCATTTCGGCCACGGTGGAGGTGTCAATTTCGCCGGCTTCCTGTGCCAGGGCTGATCCCAGAATGGGATCGCTGGGGTCCGAGGACTGGGTCAGGAACCAGGTCCCTCCCAAAACGGCAAAAATAGCGAGGGCGATGACCGGCAATAGCTTTTTCATGATCTTTCTGATCCTTCAGGATGACTGCTTGCGCAGCACATTGTTGGCAAGCGCCTCGAGCGCAAGGCGCAAATCGGCGTTTTTGACATTGCATGTTGCCGCAGCGGCAGCATCAGCGATTTTCGGGTCAGGGCGAGGCTCTGTCTTCGGCGGTGCATTGCCAAAAACAGCTTGCCCCTCAGCAAACCCGGTGGGGGCGGTCTGGGTGATCCGGACCCGGCTTATCGCCCGGTAGCCATAGCAGGCATTCACCTTCTCGCGGATCTGCTCTTTCTGCATTTCCAGCATTGGGGCCTGTGAGCCTGTCGTGAGAATGGTCAGGGTCGCCCCCATCCCTTCGCGTCCGTAGCTGACATTCACGGGTCGGGCGATTTGGGCGGTCGCTTGCCCTACAATTTCGTCCCAATGGGTCAGAAGGCGGGTCACCGCAAACCCGCGTGCCTCTGACGCCGTGCGGATGCGCCCCTGCAACAGACGCGAGGTCTGAGAGAAACCATAAGTGGTGGATTGGTGGCGGGGCTGTTTCATCTTAGGTGTGCATACTAAGGATTGGTCGGGATGAGGCCAGCGAAACCAGAACGGACCCGACATAAACTATGCGTGACGACGAAATGAGCGCTGCCCTGCTGGACTGGTATGACCGCCACGCCCGGGACATGCCCTGGCGGGTTGGACCGGCGGACCGTCGCCAAGGCGTGCTGCCCGATCCCTACAGGGTCTGGCTGTCCGAGGTGATGCTGCAACAAACGACCGTCGCCGCTGTTCGGTCCTATTTCCTGAAATTCACGGCCCTTTGGCCGCGCATCACAGACCTGGCCGCCGCCGAGGATGCCGATGTCATGGCGGCCTGGGCAGGCCTGGGCTACTACGCCCGGGCGCGGAACCTTCTCAAATGTGCCAGGGCGGTGACGGCGAATCATGGTGGGGTCTTTCCGCAAACGCGCGAAGGCCTGCTGACCCTGCCGGGGATCGGGCCTTATACGGCAAGTGCCATCGCCTCGATCGCCTATGATGAACGGGCGACAGTGGTGGACGGCAATGTCGAACGGGTGATGGCCCGGCTCTTTGACATCCACACGCCGCTGCCGACCGCCAAGCCCGAGCTGACCGAACGGGCAGAGGCGCTGACACCTGCCAGCCGACCCGGCGACCACGCCCAGGCGGTCATGGACCTTGGGGCAACGATCTGCACCCCACGCAACCCGGCCTGCGGCATCTGCCCCCTGCGCGAGCCTTGTCTGGCCCGCGCCCGTGGCACCCAGGGCGAGCTTCCGCGCAAGCTGCCCAAGGCGGTAAAGCCTACCCGGCTTGGCATTGCTTATGTGGCCCGTCGTGCCGATGGCGCCTGGCTGTTGGAAACCCGGCCAGACAAGGGCCTTTTGGGCGGCATGCTGGGCTGGCCCGGCTCTGACTGGAGCGACGATCCCCGGGCCAACCCGCCAATCAACGCCGACTGGACCCTGCTGGGGGCCGAAGCCCGGCACACCTTCACACATTTTCATCTCAGGCTTGCCATAATGACAGCCGATGTGAGGGTACAGGATGTCCCTGACAGGGGGGTATTTGTCCCGGCATCAAGGTTTCGACCAGCCGACCTGCCAACCGTCATGCGCAAGGTCTATGATCTGGCCGCCGCGACGCTACGGCCTGTTTGAGCGCGAGAGTAGACCGGGGTAGACTTGGAAAAATCATGTCGGGCCAGAAAATGACCACCGTCCCAACCACCAGTGACTTTGCTCGTCTTAGCCGCGCCCGGCCTTTCTGGATCTCGCTGTTGCTGATCCCGATCGTTTGGCAGGGCGCCATCTGGGGTGGCTGGACCCTGATTTTGATGCCGCTCTGCACCTGGTACCTGTTTTCAGCTCTCGATTTCGTTGTCGGTCTGAACACCGAAAACCCAGACCCGGAAGCGGCCGAAACCGGCCTGAAATGGTACCGGCTGATCACGCTGATCTGGGCCCCCCTCCAATTTGCGACCGTCTTTGGCGTTCTGTGGTTTGTCAGTGCGACAGACCACCTGAGCCGGTTCGAGGAATGGGCGCTGTTCTTTGGTGTTGGCATCCTGACCGGAACCATCGGCATCAACTATTCGCACGAGCTGATGCACCAAAAGCCCAAGGGCGAGCGCTGGCTTGCGGATATCCTGCTGGCAATGGTGATGTATTCTCACTTTCGCTCGGAACATCTGCTGGTCCATCACCGCTATGTCGGCACGCCACGGGACCCGGTAACAGCCCGCTACAACGAAGGGTTCCACCGGTTCTTTCCCCGTGTCCTGAGGCAATGCCTGATCTCGGCCTTCCGGGCAGAAAAGGCCATGCTTGCCCGCAAGGGTCGCCCCTGGACGGATCTGTCAAATCCGTTCTGGCGCTACTGGGCCCTGCAGGGGGCCATGCTGCTGCTTGCGGTCCTGATCGGTGGCGGCTGGGGGGTGTTCCTGTTTCTGACCCAGGCCTTTATCGCCGTCTGGCAGCTTGAACTGGTCGACTATGTCGAACACTACGGGCTGACCCGCAGGCATCTGGGTGATGGCAAGTATGAACATACCCTGCCCCGACATTCGTGGAACGCCTGCCACAAGGTGTCGAACTGGTTGCTGATCAACCTTCAGCGGCATTCCGATCACCACTACAAGCCCGACCGGCGGTTTCCCCTGTTGCAGACCTATGGCGAAGCAGATGCCCCACAGCTGCCATATGGCTATCCCGTCATGACCGTTGCCGCGATGATCCCCCCGCTATGGCGCAAAGTGATGAACCCAAGGGTCCGGGTCTGGCGCCGGACCCATTATCCCGACATCACCGACTGGACAGCTTACAACAAGGCGACCAACCCGATGCCGCGCTGACAGATGCCCTAAGGGGGCGGTGGGTCAGGACCCACCTTACGGATCAGGACCAACCCGGACGAGGGTCTTGCCAAAGTTGCCACCCCCGAGCATGCGCAAGAAGGCGGCAGGAGCATTCTCGATCCCCTCGGTCACGTCCTCGCGCACAACGATGCGGCCGTCCGCGACCATCGGGCCCACTTCTTTCAGAAACTCGGGGAACCGGTGGAAGTGGTCAAAGATGATAAAGCCCTGAACCCCCAGCCTGCGGGTCAGCACTGTCCGCCAGACGAGTGGCAAGGGCAGCGCCTCTTCCAGGTTCTGACCACCGTACCAGGCGATCATACCGCAAAGGGCAACCCGGCCATGCACATTCATCCGGGGCAGGACGGCTGACAAGGACTTGCCCCCGACGTTCTCGAAATAGACGTCGACACCCTGCGGCGCGACCTCTGCGATCCGGGCCCCAAGGGTGCGGGCATCGGGTGCCGCGCGGTGATCCAGACAATGATCATAGCCCAGCGCCTCGCAGGCATAGGCACATTTGTCCGGCCCCCCGGCAAGGCCGATCACGGTCATACCCTTGGCCTTGGCCAGCTGCCCGACCAGTCCGCCTACCGCCCCCGTGGCCGCCGAAACCACGATCGTTTCCCCCGGCTGGGCTGCGGCAATGTCGTTAAGGCCGACCCAGGCCGTGATCCCAGGCATCCCCAGAACCCCCAACGCCGTCGAGACAGGGGCAAGACGGGGATCAAGCTTGCGCACACCCTCCCCATCCGACACCGCATGCGTCGTCCAGCCAAAGGCCCCCGTCACGATCTCTCCAGGTGTGTAGTGCGGATGATGCGAGGCCAGGACCTCGCCCACGCAGCCGCCCTGCATGATGTCGCCTATGTCCACGGGCTTGGCATAGGACTTTGCATCATCCATCCGGCCCCGCATGTAGGGATCCAGCGACAACCAGATCACCCGGACCAGGAACTGGCCAGGACCGGGAACAGGGATTGGATCCTCTGTCAGCGACAGGTCCTTGAGGGTAGCCAGCCCCTTGGGACGGGCGGCAAGACGGATTGAGCGGGCGGTCGTCATTTAGTCATCCTCTTTCGGGCCAAAGCGACCCCCGCACATTACAACATAAAAACGCCCCGCACGTCATCAAAGACGGCGGGGCAAGGTGAGCGCCCCTGGGTAAAGCCACAGGCACCGGCGGTAAATCGTGAATTCAGTGTTCGACCATCTCGGCGCGGATTTGCTGGCGCAAGAGGTCGATTGGGACCGTCTTGCCGTCCCGCTTGAAGTGCCAGTAGGTCCAGCCGTTACAGCTCGGTGCGCCTTCCAGATGGGCACCCACCTGGTGGATAGAGCCCCGGACGTCATCGCCGATCAGGGTGCCATCAGCCCGCACCTTGGCCGTCTTGCCACGTGGGGACACCAGCATCTCGCCAGGACGCAGCATTCCGCGTTCGACCAGAACACCAAAGGCCACCCGCGGCTCGGCTCTTTTGGAGCCGGTGACAGCAATGGCATCGCTGTCGAACTTGCGAACATTGGCGATGCGCTTTTCCGCTACTGCTCGATAGGCAGGCTCGCGCTCAATGCCAATGTATTCCCGGCCCAGCATCTTGGCGACAGCACCCGTCGTGCCGGTGCCAAAGAAGGGGTCAAGAACCACATCGCCAGCATTGGTGGTACCCAGAATGACACGATGCAACAGGCCCTCGGGCTTCTGGGTCGGATGCGCCTTGTCGCCCTTGTCATCCTTGATGCGCTCATGTCCGGTACAGATCGGCAGGACCCAATCCGACCGCATCTGCACACCTTCGTTCAGGGCCTTGAGGGCTTCGTAATTGAAAGTGTACTTGCTGCCCTCGTCCCTGGACGCCCAGATCAGCGTCTCATGGGCATTCGTCAGTCGTTTGCCACGAAAGTTTGGCATCGGATTGGACTTGCGCCAGACCACATCATTCAGGATCCAGAAGCCTTGGTTCTGAAGCTCGGCCCCCATGCGGAATACATTGTGATACGATCCGATGACCCAGATCGCGCCGTTCGGTTTCAACAGACGACGGGCGGCGGCAAGCCAGTCCCTGGTGAACCGATCATAGGCGGCAAAGCTCGAAAACTGGTCCCAATGATCGTCCACCGCATCGACACGCGAATTGTCCGGGCGATGAAGGTCGCCGCGCAGTTGCAGATTGTATGGCGGGTCGGCAAAGATTAGGTCGACCGAGGCCTCGGGCAGGCTCCGCATCACCTCGATGCACTCGCCATCCAGGATCGTGTTCAGGGGGAGCGCCTGGGCGCTCCGGTCTTTAATCTTCGTCATCAGTCTGCCTCTGTCCCGGCGAATGGTTCGCTCTTGGTTGAGTGCAGGATGAGTCAGGAGCGAATCGCTGTCAAAACCTTTATTGAATCAAGGAGTTACGATTTTTCCTTGATACAAGATATTGTGGACCGGCTTGAAGCTGCGTCTATGGTGTGGGGTAACCCCAAGATTTTGAAGGGCCAGTTTGTGGCTTTTCGACGGATAGCCCGCGTTGCGCTCCCATCCGTAGCCGGGATGCTGTTGCGCCAAATCCACCATGATCGCATCGCGCCTCGTTTTTGCCACAATTGAGGCCGCCGCGATGCTCTGACTTCGGGCATCGCCCTTCACGATCGCCTCGGCGGACAATAGCAGTCCCCGGGGGATCAGATTGCCATCGATCAGGACATGGGCGGGCGGCACCGGCAGGGCCTCGATCGCACGACACATGGCCAGATGAGAGGCGCGAAGGATGTTGATCTCGTCAATCTCCTCGACGGTGGCGATCCCGAAACCAACCTGCGCCACCTCGAACAAGGCCGCACAAAGCACTTCACGCCGCTTGGCGCTCAGGACCTTGCTGTCATCCAGACCGGCCGGGATACAGGCAGGGTCTAGGATGACGGCGGCAGCCACGACAGGCCCCGCCAAAGGGCCCCGACCGGCCTCATCCACCCCGGCAACCGGGGTCTGGCCACGATCTATTGCCATCCGCTCAAAAGAGTAATCCGCCATCGACTATCTGCCCCAAAACCCTCTGCGCTTCTTCGGTTCATAAGTATCCTGGGGTCTGGGGCAAAGCCCCAGTCGCACGAAGTGCCAAAAGGCTTGCGCCGCAGGCGCACCGCAGGGAACCTCAAAAAACGAAAAAAGGGCGGGAAGTCATGTCCGACCTTCCCGCCCTCCTCCGACACGACGCAACTGGGGCAATGTGCGCCGGGCCTCTGCTCGGTCGGCGTTAGTCGCCGACCAACCTGTAGCCTGCAGTGCGCAGGCAAACCGTGTCGTACCCGTCGACCCTGTCCCCTCGGGTCTGGACCCGGACCGCGCAGGCGGCCGGCAAAGTCCGAAGATTGATCTGGCGTTCCCTCATGCAGGCCGAGTCAAAAACAAAGATGTCCGCCGTTCCAACCGAGATGCTGTCGATACACGATAGTGGCAGATAGCGGACGCGGGCTAATGGTAGCGGCTGGGCAGGTATTGGGCGTACTGTAGGGGGTTGGAACCGCCCATGATGTTGAGGCTGGTGGCGCGGCTGGTAACGCGGTGCCTGTCGCGGCTCTTCGAAACGGCGCTGCCAGCCTGGGCGCTGGTTCCAGAACCCGCCGTGGGTCCATTGTCCCGATGACCTTACGTCGGATTGATTGATGTAGGGCCGGGAAAGGTATCCACGAGATGCATTGTGGCCCTCTTCGGCAAAGGCTACCGTGGTCCCGGCAAGAAGGCAGGTTCCGGTGATCAAGGCGATCAGTATCCGTATGGACCTGTGTTTTGGCGTCATGGGTGCGGTTCCTTCCCTTTGGTCGCTGCAGGGCGCTTGCAGGGCGGGCCCCGACTGCGCCGTTCGATTGGGAAGAGGAATGTGGTCAGGGCGAAAGACAGGCAATAACACCGCCATGTTATCGGCTAGCAACGGTCCGGGCTGCGAAGGCTATTGTGTATCAGACCTCTCACAAGGCATGGTTGGAGCATCATGAAGATTATCATCGCCAGCCTCCTTGCCCTGGGTTTCGCCGCCTCCTCAGCCGAGGCCGCGTGCTATGCGGACTACAAGGCCAAACAGGACGATCCCTTGCGCCTGCAGTACGGTGTCGTGCAGATTAACGGGGAATGCTCGATCGAGACCGCGACGGCTGAATTGACCCCAAAGTTGGCGGCCGATGGTTGGCAGCTTTTGAACGTGCTCGGCGTATTTGACGATGCCGGCCTTGCCGAAAGGAGAGAGAGTGCAGGCGAGTTCTATCTCCGCTATTGAGGCGCGCCAGACCGGCAACCGTATCGTCATTGCAGGCATAGCCGCCATAGTCCTGATTTTGCTGGTGGCGGCGATCCTGCTGTTCATCAACCTGCCCGACGCAAATGCTTTCAACGCACGGGTCGAGCAGCTCTTTGTCGAGAATGACGACCTCACCACCCGGGCCGAAATCAAACTACTTGAGATTCTCGCGCAGTCCGGCACCGCGTTTTCGGCAACCCTCGACAGCTATCGTTTTGTGATTTTCGTCCTGCTGGTCTTTTCGACATCGCTGCTGATCGCAGCGGTCGCCTTCCTCGTCATGCTCATCGCGATGAACCGCCGGATGGGCCAGATCGAGCGCAAGGGGATCGAGGTAAACTCACTCATGATCGCGCGCGAGCAGAATACCGTCCTTCTGAACAACATCGAATTCAAACTGACCGAGTCCGCGATCGAGACCCTTTCCGTTCTGGCCGAGGCCCGCATGGACGACGAAGTCCTGAGCGGGGCTGAAATCGAAGGCGTCATTTCCGGCCGTGATTCCAGCGACTGCGACGAGGCTGCCGGTGCAACACGGATCAAGCGGCTACGCGACACGCTGGGCAACCAGATGGTCAGCGAGCTTTTGATAAAGAACATCGCCAGACGAGGTTATGTTCTGGCGATCGACAAGGACGTCATCCGGATGGTCTGACACCCCGACCTTCTGCAGCGAACGTAGAGGCGCATTCTATTGCAGCCGCAGGAACAGCGGATCGACCCGGCGCCAGAAATGCAGCAGATCACCCGCCATGGATGGAACCTGCCCCATTGACTGCACTGCATGGACATCGGCCGAAATCAGGGCCGACAATCGATACCCAAGTGGAATGACAGGGTCCTGGATCGACGGATCGAACGTGTCCTCGATCGTCCCAGTTGCCGATGTAACGGCATAGACCAAGGCCAGGGCCGGCTCTCCCGGCCACCGCTCGGCCATTCGTCTGACCATCGCTCTCTTTCGCTGGTTGTTCCCCGAAAGGAGTTCTTCCATCGCGAATTCGATCATCTCATCAAGGGCGGCTGTTCTCGATTGCACCACGGCAGACCTCGTCACTCAAAACCAAAACACGCGCTGCCCAACCCTGCCGGCAGCAACTCACTTCTTTTGTTCAACCAGGGTTCAATACCACTTTTCCGCTCGTGTCCTCACGGAACAGTGCGGTTGTCGGCAACTACCCTGACCCGAACCGGTCACAGCGTCTTGCAACCCTGAATAGCGGACAATCGGAAAGGATTCATATCCAGTTTGTATTTCTTCACAATTGCTAAGCATATTTGTGGTTACTCCGCCCGGAGGAGAAGCTGTTTCGCTGCCAAAGTGCGCAAACCGGCCAGCAAGTCGACCCAAGAAATCAACCGGCCCTGCTGCATCACGCAGCTTTGCCAAGCGTGCATTTCGAAATCAAAAAGAATGGTGGCCCCGTCAGGATTCGAACCTGAGACCTACCGCTTAGGAGGCGGTTGCTCTATCCCCTGAGCTACGGAGCCGTTAATCTCTCATGGCCCAACGCAGCCCCCCACGTCAACGGCAGGCTGAAGACGAAGCGCATTTGCTTGGACAATTGATCGCGCACAGGTATCAATCAAGCAGATGGCAAATCTCGAAAGACCGCGCACTTGACCCCTCCGCCCAGACGGCCCCTCACCCTCCGAGATGTATCCGAAGCGTCGGGTGTAAGCGAAATGACAGTCAGCCGCGTTCTGCGCAACAAAGGCGACGTGAGCGAGGCGACACGGCGCAAGGTCCAAGACGCCGCCAAACGGCTCGGCTACGTTCCGAACAAGATCGCGGGCGCACTGGCCTCAAGCCATGTCAACCTTGTCGCAGTGATCATCCCTTCGCTCAGCAACATGGTCTTCCCCGAGGTGCTGTCCGGCATTTCCGAAGCACTGGAAGACACAGACCTGCAGCCGGTCGTCGGGGTGACCGATTACATGAGCGAAAAGGAAGAAAAGGTCCTTTTCGAGATGCTATCCTGGCGGCCTGCCGGGGTGATCATTGCCGGTCTAGAACATTCCGAAGCCTCCCGCGCGATGTTGGCGCAAGCCGCCGTGCCGGTGGTCGAGATCATGGATGTGGATGGTGAGCCGATCGACGCTTGTGTCGGCATCTCGCACCGGCGCGCGGGCCGGGTCATGGCTGAGGCCATCATAGAGGCCGGCTACCGGAATATCGGCTTTCTGGGGACCAAAATGCCGCTTGATCACCGAGCCAGAAAGCGGTTCGAAGGCTTCACCAGGACCCTTGGAAAGGCCGGACTCGAGATCGTGGATCGCGAGTTCTACTCAGGTGGGTCGGCCCTGGCCAAAGGGCGAGAGATGACCCAATCCATCCTGGAGCGCAGTCCAAAGATCGATTTTCTCTATTACTCGAATGACATGATCGGTGCAGGCGGGCTTCTGTACCTGCTCGAAAAGGGGATCGACATCCCCGGCCGCATCGGTCTGGCCGGTTTCAATGGGGTCGAACTTCTCGAAGGGTTGCCCCGGCAGCTCGCCACCATGGATGCCTGCCGGCGCGAGGTCGGTGCCAAAGCCGCCAGGATCATTGCAGCCCGGACATCGAACCCGAGCGCCGAAGTCGAGGCCCTTGTCGAACTGACGCCTCGACTGGCCTATGGCGATACACTGCTACGGCGGTAGGGTTCAGAACGCCACCTCAACCGCGATGCCCTGCTCGATGGCCAGATCAAGAACCGCGGCCGCAACTGCCAGGTCCTGAAGGCCGACACCTGTTCCATCAAACAGGGTGACCTCGGCCTCCGATGTCCTGCCCGGATGCGTTCCATTGATGACCGCGCCCATTTCGGCGATGTCGGACTCAGCTTTCAGTCCGGCCGCGACCGCATGTTGCGCTTCGCCCAGGGTCACGGACTGCGCCACTTCGTCGGCAAAGACGGTAGCGCCGGCCACAAGGGCGGCATCCACTTCCTGCTTGCCCTTGGTATCGGTGCCCATACAGGCAAGGTGAGTACCCGGGGCGATCTGAGCGTCCATCAGGATCGGGTCGAATGACGAAGTGATCGTGATGATCACATCCGCCTCGGCCCCCAGCCGATCAAGGGGGACGGCCTCGAACGGCATGCCGAGTTCCGCTGCGGTATCGGCGAGGCGGCTCAGCATCTCGGGATGCAGGTTCCAGCCGATCACCCGCTCAAAGTCGCGCTGCGCAACCGCCGCCCGCATTTGAAAGGCCGACTGGTGACCCGCACCAACAATGCCCAGGACCTTGGCATCTGGCCGCGCCAGATGCTTGATCGACACGGCCGAGGCCGCGGCAGTCCGCAGGGCCGTCAACAGATTGCCCCCGACAAGCGCCTTGGCCCTGCCGGTATCGGCGTCAAACAGGATCACGGTCGACTGGTGGTTCGTCAGGCCTTTGTCGGCATTGCCCGGCCAGTAGCCACCCGTTTTCAAACCAAGGTTCAGGCCGGCCCGGTCAAAGCCTGACTTGAACCCGTAGAGGGCGTCGGCATGACCAATTGCCTCACGGATGACGGGGAAATTGTAGGCCTCCCCTCGCGACATCGCGGCGAACACCTGTTCGACGGCCACAAATGCCGCCTCCGGCGTCATCAGTCCGCCGATGGTTCCCTCGGGCACAATCCACATCTCAGCTATTCTCCCTGCAAGGAACGGCGCGCCGTCCCCTGCTTCTTCGGATCCAAAATATCCCTGCCGGAGGCTCCTCCAGCGGGGCCAGGTTGTGTCAGTAGGCCTTGCCGCGGGCCGATACGGGCCAGAGCGTTTCGACCTTGCCGTTTCGGACACCGACATACCAGTCGTGGACGTTGCAGGTCGGATCACAATGGCCGGGCACCAGACGCAGCTTGTCGTTCACCTTCAGCACACCATCGGGGTCTGCCACCACGCCATGCTCGTCCGAGCATTTGACATAGGTGACATCCGTGCGGCCAAAGATGACCGGCAGCCCACTGTCGACGGACTGGGCCTTCAGGCCCGCGTCAACAATGGCCTTGTCGGCCTTGGCATGGCTCATCACCGAAGTCAGGATGAACAGAGCATTCTCCCATTCGCCTTGGTCGATGCGCTTGCCATCCTTGTCGAGGATGCGGCCATAATCGGCGTCCATGAACGCGTAGGACCCACACTGAAGCTCATTGTAGACGCCCGAGGTCCCCTCAAAGTAGTAGGACCCGGTGCCGCCACCGCCGACGATGTCGCACTCCAGCCCTTCGGCCTTGAGCGTGTCGACCGCGTCCTTCACCTGGGCCACGGCAATCTCGATCTTGGCCTTGCGGTCCTCATAGCTGTCCAGGTGCTGCATCGCGCCTTGGTAGGCCTGAAGGCCTGCGAACTTCAGACCGGGGGCTGCATCGATTGCCTTGGCGATCTCGACCACGGCCGGGGTCGTCGTCACACCGCAACGACCTGCACCGCAGTCGATCTCGACCAGGCATTCGATCTGGGTTCCATGACTCACTGCGGCCTCGGACAGATCGGCTACGTTAGCCAGATCGTCGACGCAGCAGATGGCGCGGGCGCCCAGCTTGGGCAGACGGGCAAGGCGGTCGATCTTTTCGGGCTGACGCACCTGGTTGGACACCAGAACATCCTTGATCCCACCACGGGCAAAAACCTCGGCCTCACTGACCTTCTGGCAGCATACCCCGACAGAGCCGCCCAGCGTTTCCTGTAGCAGCGCCACGTCGACGGACTTGTGCATCTTACCGTGAACCCGGTGGCGAACCCCCATCTGTTTGGCGAAATCACCCATCTTCTTAATGTTGCGCTCGAGCGCATCCAGGTCAAGAACCAGGCAAGGTGTCTGGATATCGGCCTCATTCATGCCCGGAAGGGCCGGAACGTCATAGCCAACCTCAAGTCCTTCGAACGATGTTTGCTTGTTCATTGCAGTCTCCTCAGCCCTTGAACCAGGGCAGCGTGTCAAGATCGACATTGCCTCCGGTGATGATGACGCCCACGCGTTTGCCCGCGAAGGCGGCCTTGTTCTTCAGAATGATCGCAAGCGGCACAGCACAGCTGGCCTCGATGATGATCTTCATCCGCTTCCACGTCAGTTTCATCGCCTCGACGATCTCGTCCTCAGAGGCGGTGTAGATGTCGTTTACATGGGTCGAGACAAAGTGCCAGGTGAGGTCCTTCAACGGCACCTTGAGCCCGTCAGCCACAGTATCGGGCGCGTCATCGGCGATGATGTGACCCGCCTTGAAGCTGCGATAAGCGTCGTCGGCATTCTCGGGTTCTGCTGCGATCACCTTCACTTCGGGGGCCAGTGTCGACAGGGTCAGGCAGGTGCCCGAGATCATGCCACCACCGCCGATCGGGGCGACGACCATATCCAGACCATCGGTCTGCTCCATCAACTCGCGCGAGCAGGTGCCCTGACCGGCGATGACGCGGGGGTCGTTGTAGGGGTGGACTAATTCAGCTCCGGTGCGGGCCTGTACTTCGGCAAAAACCGCCTCGCGGCTGGTGGTCGAAGGCTCGCACTCGGTGATGATCCCGCCGTATCCCCGCACGGCATCCTTCTTGGCCTGAGGGGCGGTGCGCGGCATGACCACGTTGCAGGGAATACCCCGGCGACCGGCCGCATAGCTAAGGGACAGGGCATGGTTGCCGGATGAGTGGGTTGCGACGCCCTTTTCAAGCATGTCGTCAGACAGGCCAAAGACAGCGTTAGAGGCCCCACGAACCTTGAACGCCCCGGCCTTCTGGAAGTTCTCGCATTTGAAGAACAGTTGCGCGCCGGTAAGGTCGTTCAGGTAAGACGATGTCAGAACCGGCGTCTGGTGGATGTAGGGTTTGATCCGCTCATGCGCTGCCAGCATGTCGTCATATGTGGGGATATACATCGTGTCCTTCATCACGCGGCGTCCTTCTTGGCGATGACCTGGGGGGCCATGTAGACGGCCTGCGCCGCCGCAACGCCCGAGCCGAGCTTAATGTCGAGACCAAGGTCGACCATGCACATCTCGGCCGTTGCCAGCCCCGAAAGCATCATGGCGTCGGTCAGGCTGCCAAGGTGGCCAATTCGGAAAACCTTGCCCGCAACTTCGCCAAGGCCAACACCAAAGGCCATGCCGTATTTGGTGGCCGCATGCTGCACAATGGAGGTCGCGTCAAAGCCAGCCGGGGTCCGAACCGCACTAACACTGTCCGAATAGAACTCGGGCCGGGCGGCGCACATCTCCAGCCCCCAACCACCAACAGCGGCGCGCACGCCTTCGGCGATGCGATGGTGACGGGCAAAGACGTTCTCGAGCCCTTCTTTGAGCAGCATGTCACAGGCCAGGCTCAGCCCGTTGATCAGGCCAACGGCCGGCGTGTAGGGATAGGCGTTATTGGCGTAGGCTTTTTCCATGTCGCGGATGTCAAAAAAGGTGCGCGGCAACTTGGCCCTGGCTGTCATGTCCATCGCCTTGGCGCTGAAACCCACAATCGCCAGACCGGGAGGCAGCATGAAGCCCTTTTGCGATCCCGTGACGGCAACATCCACGCCCCAAGCGTCGAATTCAAAGTTCATCGACCCGATAGAGGACACGCCATCGACAAATAGAAGCGCGGGGTGGCTGGCAGAATCCATCGCCCGGCGCACGGCCTCCATGTCAGACAGGACCCCTGTCGCGGTTTCGTTGTGGGTGGCAAGGACCGCCTTGATCTGATGCGCAGTATCGGCGGTCAGGGCCGCCTCATACTCTGCCGCGTCAATGCCGTGGCCCCAGGGTGTTTCGATGATCTGAACGTCCAGACCGTGACGCTGGCACATATCGATCCAACGATGGGAGAACATGCCGTTGCGGGCCATGAGCACCTTGTCGCCGGGGGACAGGGTGTTGGTCAGGGCGGTTTCCCAGCCGCCGGTGCCGGTGGACGGAAATATGAAAATCTCGGCAGAGGATGACTTCATCACCTTGCGCACACCCTCGATGGCCGGGTGCAGCATCTGACCGAACAGGGGCGAGCGGTGGTCGATGGTCGGCATATCGCAGGCTTTGCGGATCGCCTCCGGCATGTTGGTCGGGCCGGGAATAAAGACGGGGTTCTGAAAGCTCATGCGAAATCCTCCTCTGGATGGCCTTTCATAGGAGCCCCCTGCACTCACCGCAATTTTTTTGAAATGTTTTTTCGTTTTCTCGCTCCACATATTTACATATGTTTATCAGTATCTTACTTTTTTCATATAGCGATTTACTTTTTCACAACGATGAAAAATGCCTTGCAGGCGGGTCAGACCTCGCGCTAGCGATGGCCAACCGGCATCAAATCTCGAGGGCAATATGACCGAACGCAAGGCCCGCGGCCGTCCCCGCGACTGGGAAGACAAGACCGAACAGAACACCATCAAGTCGCTGGATCGCGCGATGGAAGTTCTTGAACGGCTTAGCGAGATGGGTGGCTCCACCTTGTCGGGCCTCGCGTCGGACCTCGACCAGTCCCCGGCCACTGTCTACCGGGTGCTTGTCACCCTTCAGGGGCGCGGCATCGTTGACTTTGAGGCTGATCAGCAGCTTTGGCACATCGGCGCGGGGGCGTTTCTGATCGGCTCCCGCTTTCTGCGGCGGACCTCGCTTGTGGATCGCGCCCGGCCCATCCTGCGCGACCTTATGGAGGCTACGGGCGAAACAGCAAACCTTGGGGTGCAACAGGGCGGATCGGTCCTGTTCGTCAGCCAGGTCGAAACCCACGCCTCGATCCGCGCGTTCTTTCCACACGGGACCATGTCGCCCCTGCATGCCTCTGGCATCGGAAAGGCGTTGTTGTCACAGATGCCGTCCGACCGGCTGGATCGGTATCTTGAGGGCAATGTCTTGACCTCATTCACCCAGCACACCCTTACCGCCCCCGACGACCTACGCCGGGACCTCGTTGCGATACAGGGGCGCGGATACTCTATCGATGCGGAAGAAAAGAACCTTGGCATGCGCTGCATCGCCGCTGCCATCTATGACGTGCACGGCGAGGCGGTGGCAGGGATTTCCGTGTCAGGCCCCACCAGCCGGATCGAGGATCAGTCGATCGCCAGATTGGGCGAACGGGTGATCAGGGCAGCCGATGCCCTGACCCGCGCCATCGGCGGCCGCCCGCGTCAGGACGAGGCGGACAGCGCGATATCCATCAACGCCTGAATATCGCGCTGCGCGGTCCCGGCGACGATGCGTCCAAGCTCTTGATCGCCGCGCAGGACAACCAGCGTCGACCGTCGCGGGATGTTCAGCCTGTTGGCCAGATCACCATTGCCGTAGGTGTCCCAATCGACGTCGACAAAGGTAATGTTCGCTTCGTATGCCGGATTGGCCGCCTTCAGGCTGTCGAGGACCCGCGATTGCGCAGCGCAGGTGGAACACCAGCTGGCCTTGAAATCCACGAAAACCGTCTCGCCCGCGGCAAGCCGCTCGGTCACAAGACCCGGTGTATAGTCCAGCGGGGCAGCATGGACCGTCAGTGGCGCAATCGTGGCGGCCCCGGTGAGGGCGAGGAAGGTGCGGCGTTGCATGAGCATTCTCCTTGTCAAAAGCGGACCGACAGGTCCTGAAGCCAGAAGGGCAAGGTCTGGATCAGCCAGATCTCGGCGTATTTGTGGAGTTCCAGGAACAGGGCGAGGCCGGTCAGGACGAATATAATGCCCATCGCAGGCCGGGCTTTCTCGGCAATCCGGCGCAGCAGGTCGCGGCGACGTCGGATGGCGTTTTGCGCGCCATAGCCCAGCGCAAGAATGATGGTCGAGATACCCAGGGCAAAAGAGGCCATGATCGCCCCGGCCCAAAGCAGGCTTTCCCCCTGCGAGGCAAGCGCAGACGCCCCGCCCAGGGTTGGCCCAACACAAGGCACCCAAACCGCCCCAAGCAGCAGGCCACCCAGAAACTGGCCTTGGACCCCGCTTTGGTCGATCCTGTCGATCCCCGCATCCGCCCGCGCCGACACCCCGGCCGTCGCAAGGGCGAAGCGGTCGGAAAAGCGGGGGACGAGAAGCACCGCCCCAAAACCAATCATGAACAAGGCACCTACTTGCGCCACAGTTTCCGGCATAAGGCCGATGGCCCGACCAAAGACCGCCAAACCCAGCCCAAAGGTGACAAAGGACAGGCTCATCCCTGCCGCTAACGCCACCGGACCCCAGCGCGTCGCCTGAAGGGCGGTCGCCAGAACGATCGGCAACACCGGCAGGACGCAGGGGTTGATCAGGGTCAGAAGACCGGCCAGGTATCCGAACAAGAGCTCCATGCGCCCGACCATGGTCAAAGGCCGTAGGGCTGTCAGCCCCTTGTCGGGTTACAACGGGTCAACTCATCGTGGGCTGAGGCTTGGAGCTTTGACGTGACAGCTGAACGGCAAGGATGCCACCGGCGATAATGACAACCCCCAGAACATCCAGAAGGTCGAGGCTTTCGCCCAACAAGACCGCAGCAATGGCCACCCCGAAGAACGGGTTGAGGAAGTGGAACGTCGCCGCCTTGACCGCGCCGATCCGCTGCACCAGCAGAAACCAGACGACGGTCGCAACGAGGCCGGGGAAGAGCGTTGTGTAACCGAATGCGACGCCAAGTTGCCAGTTCCAGGTGACGTCAAATGTTTCGAACAGGGCCGCCGGGATCGCCAGAAGCGCCGCCCCGACCAGCATTTGCAATCCGACGATCATCAGGACATTCCCCCCCGACGTCGCGCCCCGTACCGCCAGGGTCGCCACTGTCAGGGACACGACCCCGAGCACGCACAAGAGGGTGCCAAGCGGATCGACATGGCCCTGTAGCCGTGATCCCATGATGATGGCCACTCCGACCACCCCGGCAAGAAGCCCGACGATTGCCAACGGACGCGGCCGATCGCCAAGCAAAACCCAGCCGACAAGCGCAACAAGAAGCGGCATGGTCGAGGCGATGATGGCCGCAAAAGACGCCTCGACCGTCTGCATCGCGACGAAGTTCATCCCAAGGTAAAGGGCGTTCTGGCAGATACCAAAGACGACGACTCCAGTCCATTGCCGCCGGCTCAGTCGGGCGCTTTGGCCAAGAGCTGCGGCAATACCGATGCCAATCAGGCCGGATACCAGAAAGCGCAGGGCAAGCGCCGTCAGGGGCGGCGCGTACTCGACGATGACACGTGCCGAGGTAAAGGCCGAGGACCAGATGATCGCAAAGACCAGCCCCATTGCAATCGCGCGAACGTCCATGATGTCCCCTTTCGCGGATCTGCTAGACCCAGCAGAAGGAAATGACCATAGCCCTTGCCACAAACAAAAGGGTCGCCCGATGGGCGACCCTTGAAACCGTCAGACTGGTGAAGCGGCTTAGCCGTTCACGCTGTCCTTGAGTGCCTTGGCGATGGTCATCTTGACCACCTTGTCGGACTCTTTCTTGATCTGCTCGCCCGTCGCGGGGTTGCGAACCATGCGCTCGGGGCGCTCGCGGCAATAAATCTTGCCAACACCCGGAAGCGTCACTGCACCGCCACCGGACACTTCGTCGGTGATGATCGCCACCATGGCGTCCAGCGCTGCTGCAGCGGATTTCTTGTCGGTCTCAGTCTTCTCGGCCAGGGCAGCGATAAGCTGCGCCTTTGTCATTGGTGCTTTTGCCATTTCTGGTCTCCCTGCTCGCAGCCCGCAATTGGGGCCAATTTCGTGCCTACACACGCGATGTTGTATAGGTCCACAAGAAATTGAGGCACAATGCAAGGGAAAACAGCGCGGATTGTAGGCATTTTGGCGATTTCAGAGGAAAGCCGTCTCTTCAAAGCTACGCAACTTGCGGCTGTGTATCCGTTCGAGTGGCATGTCGCGCAAACGTTCCATCGCCCGGATGCCGATCATCAAGTGCCTTGAAACCTGAGTCTTATAGAAATCCGATGCCATTCCGGGCAGTTTCAGTTCACCGTGAAGGGGCTTGTCACTGACGCACAAAAGCGTCCCATAAGGAACGCGAAACCGGAAACCGTTGGCCGCGATCGTGGCACTTTCCATATCGAGCGCGATAGCGCGGGACTGGGACAGTCGTTGGACCGGGCCGGTCTGGTCACGCAACTCCCAGTTGCGGTTATCAAGGCTCGCGACCGTTCCCGTCCGCATGATCCGCTTGAGTTCGTATCCCTCAAGCTCGGTAACGGCGGCAACAGCATTCTCTAGGGCAATCTGGATCTCGGCCAGCGGCGGGATCGGAACCCAGACCGGAAGGTCATCGTCCAGCACCTTGTCCTCGCGCAGATAGGCGTGAGCCAGGACAAAATCGCCCAGCCGCTGCGAGTTGCGAAGACCTGCGCAATGGCCGACCATCAGCCAGGCATGTGGTCGCAGAACCGCAATATGATCCGTCGCTGTCTTGGCATTCGACGGCCCGACCCCGATGTTCACAAGGGTGATCCCCGCCCCATTCTCACGCTTGAGGTGATAGCTTGGCATTTGCGGCAGCTTGGCTGGCACGGGCAGATCACCATCCGCCGTGGTCAGGATCGTGTTGCCCGGACCGACAAAGGCGGTGTAACCGCTGTCGGGATCGGCCAGCATCTTGCGGGCGTAGGCCTCAAACTCTTCGACGTAGAACTGGTAGTTGGTGAACAGGACGTGGTTTTGGAAATGATCCGGTGCAGTCGCTGTGTAATGCGACAGCCGGGCCAGCGAATAGTCCACTCGTTGGGCCGTGAACGGAGCCAGCGGGGCAGAGCCGTCCGGGTAATGAAAGCCAGCCCCGTTGACGATGTCATCATTGGTCGTCGACAGATCCGGCACGTCAAAGACATCGCGCAAGTGAAAGTCCGCCGCCCCCTCTTGCGGGACGGATATGGCCGCATCATTCGCCATCGCAAAATGCAGCGGCATCGGCGTGTCAGACACCCCGATAAGAACCGGGACATTGTGGTTCTGGATTAAAAGCTTGATCTGCTGTTCAAGGTAGTTCCCAAAGAGAACCGGCCGGGTGATCGTGGTCGAGTAGACGCCAGGTTGGGCAACGTGGCCAAAGCTTAGACGGCTGTCGGCCAGCTCAAAGGTGGAGGTGGCAAACCGGATCTCGGGGTAGAATGCCCTTACCCGCCCTGCGGGACGACCCTCGGTCATCGATTTGGCAAAATTTTCACCCAGAAAGGCGACGGCCTCTGCGTAAAGCTCGGTCAACCTTTCAACAGCGCGGACCGGATCGGTGAACGCCTCGGGTGCGGTCATCGGTGGGGTGTGGATTTCGGTTGGCTCTGACAGGGTCATGCGTTGTCCTCGAACAGGTCGGTAATCTCAAAGGTCCTGACGTCGACCAATCCAAGGTCGGATATCCTGAGTTCCGGGATCACCACAAGCGCCAGCAAGGAATGCTGCATATAGGCGTTGTTGAGTACGCAGCCGCAGGAGGCCATCGCCGCGACCATTGCATCGGCCTGGGCCGCGACCTGTGCCGCAGGACTGTCGGACATCAATCCGGCGATGGGCAGTTCAACAAGGGCGATTTCTGCGCCGTCTTTCCAGACTGTGATCCCGCCGCCCACTTCACCTAGCCGGTTGGCCGCCTTGGCCATCATCTCGCGGCTGGTGCCGACGACGATCATATGGTGGCTGTCGTGTGCCACGGTCGAAGCGATGGCCATCTCGCCCTCGTAGCCAAAGCCCGAGACAAAGCCGTTGGTGACACCGCCCGTTGCCCTGTGGCGTTCCACCAGCGCAATTTGCGCAACGCCGCCCTCCGCCTCGACGAGGCCTTCGACGACCGGCAACTCTGCGGTGAGCGCCTTTGTTGGAGCCTGATTTTCGACAACCCCAATCACCTTGGCCTTAACGGCATTGGCGCCTTCGGGGGCAGCAATCTCAAAGTCCGCAGCGGCCAGCGTTTTGCCCAGCCTGACAGTCTGCCGGGCACTGTCGGGCCAGTGATAGTGAGGGCAGTCCACCATGATCTTGCCTTCGCGGGCGACAATCACACCACGCGCGATCACCACATCAATTGGAATCAAATTAAGATCCGACGTCAAAATAACATCTGCACGACGGCCGGGCGCGATGCTCCCCAACTCACGTTCCAGCCCGAAATGGGTGGCAGTATTCACCGTGGCCATCTGCAGGGCGATCAAGGGATCACAGCCGCAGGCGATGGCATGGCGGACCACACGGTTCATGTGACCATCATTGACCAGCGTCCCTGAATGGCAATCATCGGTGCAGAGGATAAAGTTCCGGGGGTCGAGCCCCTTTTGCGTGATCGCCGTGATCTGGCTTTCCACATCGTACCACGCCGATCCCAGGCGCAGCATTGAGCGCATGCCCTGTCGGGCGCGGGCGACCGCATCATCCTCGGCCGTACCTTCGTGATCGTCAGCCGGGCCACCTGCGACATAGGCGTGAAACGGGATACTGCGATCTGGCGAAGCATAGTGCCCCCCGACCGTCTTGCCCGCCAACATCGTTGCTGCGATCTCGGCCAGCATCTGCGGATCACCGTTCACGACACCGGGGTAATTCATCATCTCACCCAGCCCGATGATGCCCGGCCATGTCATCGCCTCGGCCACATCATCTGGGCCAATCTCATAACCGGTCGTCTCAAGCCCCGGGGCAGAGGGCGCACAGGAGGGCATCTGGGTAAAGATGTTGACCGGCTGCATCAGGGCCTCGTCATGCATCATGCGGACACCCGCCAGCCCCAGCACATTGGCAATCTCATGCGGGTCGGTGAACATGGTGGTCGTGCCATGCGGGATGACGGCAGCGGCGAATTCGGCCGGAGTCAGCATTCCGCTTTCGATGTGCATGTGGCCGTCGCACAGGCCGGGGATCATATAGCGACCCTCAGCCTCGATCACCTCGGTATCGGGACCGATGCAATGGGACGCGTCAGGCCCGACATAGGCAAAGCGGCCGTCGGCGACAGCAATCTGCCAGCCATCTAGCACTTCGCGACTTTGAACATTGACCAGTTTGCCACCGCGGATGACCATATCGGCGGGCGAGCGACCTGCAGCAACTGCGACAAGACGGGGGGCACTCTCAGCCCATGTTTTAATGTTATATACCATTTTCAAATCTCACACCAACCATGCAACGTTCGCAAGACAGTTCCGACTGCAAACCGACTCGCCCTGTCGCTTTCTGGCTTGAACGCACAAGACGGCCCTGTCAGCGTTCGCCAAAGATTTGAGGAGACTTTTGACGATGAAACAGGACCGGCCGAACCTTGATCACTGGGAGGCGCGTGTCGACCTGGCTGCCGCTTTTCGCTGGACCGCACGGCTTAACCTACATGAAGCGGTTGCAAATCATTTTTCGCTGGCGATCAACGATAGCGGCACAAAGTTCCTGATGAATCCAAACCAGATGCATTTTTCCCGCATCCGGGCGTCGGACCTTATTGTCGTGGATGCGGATGACCCGGATGCGCTGACCGGACCCAACGCGCCCGACCCCACGGCCTGGGGTCTGCACGGGGCGATCCACCGGCATGTTCCTCACGCCCGCTGTGCGATGCATTGCCATTCGATCTTTGCCACAGTGCTTGCCAGCCTTGCAGACTCGCGGCTGCCGGCCATCGACCAGAACTCGGCCATGTTCTACGACCGGGTTGTCATCGACGAGGCCTATGGTGGACTGGCCTTCGAGGAAGAGGGGGAACGCTGTGCCGCACTGTTCACCGATCCAAAGAAGAAGGTGATGGTGATGGGCAACCACGGCGTGCTTGTGATCGGAGCGACCGTGGCCGAGACGTTCAACAGGCTGTTCTATTTCGAACGGTCGGCCGAAACATACATCCGGGCCCTCCAGACCGGTCAGCCGCTTCGGGTTCTGCCCGATGATGTCGCCGAAAAAACGGCTGCGGAAATCGAAGCCTACCCCGAACAAGACATCCGCCACCTTGCCGAACTCAAGGCGATCCTTGACGAAGAAGGCTCAAATTACTCCAACTAGGGTGCAAAATGCTCTACGGGCTGAACGACGACCACGAAATGATTGCCCAGACCGTGCGCCGGTTTGTGGAACATGAGATTTATCCGCACGAAACCCTTGTCGAGCAAACCGGTGAAGTCCCGGCCGAGATCGCCAATGAGATCAAGCGAAAGACCATCGAACTTGGCTTCTACGCCTGCAACTTTCCCGAAAGCGTCGGGGGGGCAGGGCTGAACCATACTGAATTCGCCCTTGTTGAACGTGAACTTGGGCGGGGCTCCATGGCGCTCACCCACTTTTTCGGACGGCCGCAGAACATCCTGATGGCCTGTGAAGGCGACCAGATCGACCGCTATCTGACCCCCGCCGTCAAAGGCGAACGAATGGACGCGCTCGCCATGACGGAACCGGGGGCAGGGTCCGACGTGAGGGGCATGAAGTGCACCGCCCGGCGGGATGGCAGCGACTGGATCGCCAATGGAACCAAGCATTTCATCTCGGGCGCTGAACATGCAGACTTCGTGATCGTTTTCATGGCAACGGGCGAGGACATGACCCCAAGGGGGCCCAAAAAACGGATCACCACCTTCCTTGTTGATCGTGGCACACCAGGCTTCACGATCCGGGACGGCTACAAGTCCGTCAGCCACCGCGGCTACAAGAACATGATCCTGGAGTTCGACGATTGCAGACTGCCCCAGTCACAGGTCTTGGGCGAAGTAGACCAGGGCTTTGAGGTGATGAACACCTGGCTCTATGCAACCCGGATCACCGTAGCCGCGATGTCGGTCGGGCGGGCGCGGCGGGTCTTTGACCTTGCGCTGGAGTATGCGGCCAGTCGGGAACAGTTCGGGCAACCGATCGGCAAGTTCCAGGGCGTCAGCTTCCAACTTGCTGACATGATCACAGAAATCGATGCAGCGGACCTGCTGACCCTTGCGGCGGCCGACCGGCTGGACCGAAAACTGCAGGCGAACCGCGAAATCGCCTCCGCCAAACTCTATGCGAGTGAAATGCTGGGGCGTGTGACGGATGCGGCCATCCAGTTGCACGGTGGCATGGGCCTCATGGATGATTACCCGATCGAGCGCTTCTGGCGCGACGCCCGGGTCGAGAGGATCTGGGACGGAACGAGCGAAATCCAGCGCCACATCATAAGCCGCGATTTGCTGCGCGCCCTGGGCGCATAGGCCCGGCGCAACCATGGCAACGCCAAAGGCACGGCATTGTTCAGCTTCAGCCGCTAAGGGGGGCCAGCCCCCCCAGGGCCTGCGGCCCTGTCCCCCCGGGATACTTCTGATCCGAAGACTCAATCGGCCGTGCCACCCCCCGCAAGACTGTGATTGCGGGGGGCTTCTTCGGATGCGGTCATCGGCGTCCCCGCCTGTACCGCTCTTCCACCATGGCAGATCAAAGCTAACGGATCCTTACTTCTTCGGATCTAAAATATCCCCCCCGGAGGGTCTTCGGCCTCCACCAACACCGGACCACTGACATGCAGCGCGACCTGTCTCGTTTGCTTCGCCCGACCTCTATCGCTGTGATCGGTGGCGGCGCCTGGTGCGTTGCGGTGATATCTCAACTTCGCAAGGCCGGGTTTCCCGGACCCGTTTGGCCAGTGCATCCAAGCCGGACAGAGATTGCAGGACTGCCGGCCTTCGCATCGCTGGAGGCTTTACCGTCGCCGCCTGATGCCGGTTTCATCGGCATAAACCGTGAAGCGACGGTAGAGGCGGTGGCCGCCCTCTCGATCGGCGGCGCTGGGGGGGCCGTCTGCTTTGCAAGCGGATTTGCAGAAGTCGAAGATGGCGCAGCTTTGCACCAGGCGCTTCTCCAGGCCGCAGGTCAAATGCCCATCCTGGGTCCGAATTGCTATGGTATGATCAATGCTCTGGATGGCGCGTTGCTCTGGCCGGATCAGCACGGTTGTGTCCCGGTCAGCAGCGGCGTAGCGATCCTTACGCAATCGTCGAACATCGCCATCAACCTGACCATGCAGAACCGGGGTCTGCCTTTGGCCTATGTATTAACCTGCGGCAACCAGGCTCAGATCTCGCAGGCTGAGGCAGCCCTGGGCCTGCTGGACGACCCACGGGTCACGGCGATCGGGTTGCATGTCGAGGGCTTTGGCGACCTCGATCAATGGCAGACACTCGCCCGCAAGGCGCGGGAGAAGTCGGTGCCCCTGGTGGCCCTCAAAGTCGGTCGCAGTGCTGAGGCACAAGCTGCCACAATCTCGCATACCGCTTCCCTTGCCGGAGGCGATGCCGGAGCCGGGGCTCTTCTGCACCGGCTTGGTATTCCACGCGTCGATGACCTTGCCACACTGATCGAAACCCTCAAGTTCCTGCATGTGGTCGGCCCCCTGCATTCCCCCGACATCGCCTCGATCAGCTGTTCTGGGGGGGAGGCCAGTCTCGCGGCAGATCTTGGGGCCCAGAAGGGGCTGCGCTTTCTAGCCCTGAACCAAAGCCAGCGCGATGCCCTGTTCGCTGCTTTGGGGCCAAAAGTGACATTGGCCAATCCATTGGACTATCACACTTACATCTGGCGCGATGAAGCGGCCATGACAGACGCCTTTTCGGCCATGGCCGACCCAGCCATCAAGCTGACCTGTCTCATCGTCGACTTTCCCCGCGCCGACCGTTGTGATCCGGCCGACTGGGATCACGTCGTGGCCGCGGCTCTTGCCACCCGCCAGCGGACTGGTCGCCCGACTGCCATGGTGGCGAGCCTCCCTGAATTGATGCCGGAATCTGTGGCGGCGACCCTGATTGCAGGTGGCGTCGTCCCGATGAACGGATTGTCAGAGAGTTTTGCAGCAATCGCCGCCGCGGTGGCCAAGAACCCTACAGATCTGGGCAGCGATTTGCTTCTGCCGGGTCATGAGCGACAGACCACCACCCTGACAGAGGCCGAGGCCAAGTCTGCCCTTGCCGCCTTTGGCTTGCCTGTCCCGACCAGCCGGCGCGCTTTGTCTGTCGCCGCTGTCGCTTTGGCGGCCGAGGCCCTGCCCACTCCGTTTGTGCTCAAGGGAGAGGGGCTGGCCCACAAATCCGAAGCGGGGGCCGTCGTTCTGGATCTGACCGACACCCAGTCGGCAATCGATGCGGCGCAAGGCATTGAGGCGGAGTCGTTCCTGCTGGAAGAGATGGTTACCGGGGCCGTGGCAGAGCTTCTGGTCGGGGTCGTCCGCGATCCGGCCCATGGTCTTGTCCTGACTGTTGCGGCAGGCGGGACCTTGACCGAGATCCTGCAGGACAGCGCTTCGGTGCTGGTCCCCGCAGGCCGTCCCGCATTGATAGAGGCCCTCGGCCGCCTGCGGATCGCGCCATTGCTGGCCGGGTTCCGGGGCAAGCCGGCCGCCAATATGGAGGCCATTCTGACCGCTATAGACGCCATTCAGTCCTATGTCCTTGCCAATGCGGACCGACTGGCCGAAGTTGAGGTGAACCCCCTTCTGTGTACCCCCACCCGCGCCGTTGCTGTCGACGCCCTGATCCGGATTGCCCCATGACCTCACCCATCCGAACCCGCACCGAAGGTCCGATCCTTGAGGTGACACTTGACCGTCCCAAGGCGAACGCCATCGACCTGGCAACCTCGCGGATCATGGGAGAGACCTTTCGGGCGTTTCGCGATGACAGCGACCTTAGGGTCTGCATTCTGCGGGCTGAAGGTGACAAGTTCTTTTGCCCCGGCTGGGATCTGAAGGCCGCCGCCGATGGCGACGCCGTTGATGGGGACTACGGCGTCGGCGGATTTGGCGGCTTGCAGGAGCTGCCCCAGATGAACAAGCCGGTTATCTGCGCCGTCAATGGCATCTGCTGTGGTGGCGGGCTTGAGCTGGCCTTGTCCTGCGATCTGATCCTTGCATCCGAGAACGCCACCTTTGCCCTGCCCGAAATCCGCTCGGGCACCGTGGCCGACGCCGCCTCGATCAAATTGCCCAAACGCATTCCTTACCACGTCGCGATGGACCTTTTGCTGACCGGTCGCTGGTTCGATGCGCAAGAAGCGCTGCACTGGGGCCTTCTCAAAGAGATCACCACGCCCGAGGACCTTCTGCCAAAGGCATGGGATCTCGCCCGCCTTCTCGCTTCTGGCCCTCCCCTCGTCTATGCCGCGATCAAGGAGGTCGTCCGCGAGGCCGAGGATATGCGGTTTCAGGACGCCCTGAACCGCATCACCAAACGCCAGTTTGCCACCGTTGACCTGCTCTATTCGAGCGAGGACCAGAAAGAGGGCGCCAAGGCCTTTGCCGAAAAGCGGGATCCGGTCTGGAAGGGTCGCTAGGAACGACGCCCTTCTACCGATCTGATGCTTGCGCAAAACTCCTTCGCAGCGGGACATCTTTGAGCATAGTTTCACGCAGGGCCACCTGATTTCCGGTGCCCTGATCCGGAGCATTCTTGGCCATGAGTCGTTGGACCATCCTTGCCGTGCTGTTCACGGCACGCCTGACAATGGCGTTTCAGTTCCAGTCCGTTGGAGCGGTATCGCCCCTGATCGCTGAAACCTACGGCGTCAGCCTGGCCGATATGGGCTGGCTGATCGGTCTTTACCTTGCCCCGGGCATCGTGGTCGCCATCCCCGGCGGGGCCATCGCTGCGCGGTTTGGTGACAAGCGGATCGTTATGCTGAGCATGGTTCTGATGCTGATCGGGGTCGTCATGATTGCTCTGGCTCCAACTTGGGGCTGGTTGATGGCTGGCCGGGTTATCGGGGGGGTCGGGGGCGTCATCATCAACGTCATCATGACCAAGATGCTGGTGGACTGGTTTGCCGGGCGTGAAATCTCGACCGCGATGGGGATCTTTATCAACTCATGGCCGGTCGGCATTGCGCTGGCCCTTCTGGTCTTGCCAAGCGTGGCCACGACCGGGGGTCTGACCGGGGTCTGGGCTTTTGTCATGGGGATCATCGGCATTGCACTGGTGGCGTTTGCCCTGCTCTACCAGACCCCGCCGACCACATCGCAGCCAGCAGCGGTCATGGGGGGCGCCGGCTTTCCGATTGTCACCCTGACCCTCGCAAGCACGATATGGGCGCTTTACAACGTCGGTCTTGCGATGGTGTTTGCCTTTGGACCGTCGGTCCTAAGCGAGCGGGGATGGTCCCTGACGGCGGCCAGTTCGACGACCAGCATCTTTGTCATCGGCACTGCGATTGCCTTGCCGCTTGGCGGGATCATCGCCGACCGGACCGGACGCCGCGACACCGTCATCCTGATCAGCCTGATTGGCTATTCAGCCCTACTACCCGTTGCCCTGTACGCCCCGGCATGGGGCATCACGATCGCGCTAAGTGTGGCCGGGTTCTTCTTTGGGCTGGGGGCCGGCCCGATCATGACCCTGCCTGCCGCGATCCTGCGGCCGGACTCCCGAGCCCTTGGCATGGGTGTGTTCTTTTCGATCTACTATGCTTTGATGATGGCTGGACCCGCTATTGCCGGAGCCCTTGCGGACCGGGCCGGAGAGGCCGGGGTCACTTTCCTCTTTGGCTCGGCCTTGCTGATCGCATGTATCCCGGCGCTGGGCATCTTTCGCCTGAAGACACGGATAAAAGGGGCAACCGTCAGCCCTTAGGCTGACAGCGAGCGGGCCTGGGCAAAGGACAAAAGCCGTTTGCTTTTCTCATCCCACAGATGAAGCCGGGCGCAGGCCAGGCTTTCGCGCACGGTCATGCGATTGCCGGTTGCCAGCTCCTTGTGGTCCCGCAGCACCTCTGTCAGCCGATAGAAAGGGATGCGGCTGTACAGGTGGTGGACGTGGTGGATGCCGATGTTGGCGCTGAACCACTGCAACACGGGCGGCAACACATAGTGAGAGCTGCCATGCAGGGCTGCGTCATGTAGCTGCCAGTCTTCATCCTGATCCCAGATCGTCTCTTCGAACTGATGCTGGACATAAAACAGCCAAACACCAGCTGTCGCTGCGATCAGCGTCGAGGGGAGGAAGATGAGAAGAACCGGCATCAGGCCGCCAAAGTACCAGATCACAGTCAGGGCCGTGACGATGGCAAGGTTCGTCGCCATCGCGCTGACCCAGTATTTGACGGTCGACATCAGGCCAAGAGGGATCCGGTTCTGCAAAAAGAACAGGTAGCCCGGGCCAAGCACGAAAAGGGTGAATGGATGCCGATACAGGCGATACCGCATGCGGTGGATCCAAGACCGGCTTTTGTATTCCGCTACCGTGAGGGTGTGAACATCACCCATCCCGCGTTTGGCAAGGTTGCCCGCAGCGCTGTGGTGCACCGAATGGGTCCGCCGCCAGACATCGTAAGGTGTCAGGGTAAAGACCCCGATGACCCGCCCGATCCAGTCGCTTAGCACCCGGTTGCGAAACAGCGAACCATGACCGCAATCGTGCTGGATGGTGAACATGCGCAACAGGAACGCAGCGTTTACGACAGAAATGGCCAAGGTCAGAAGGTAGCTATATGACAACGCCCACCATGCCAGGCCCCAAAGAAGAAAGAACGGGACGATGCTTACCCCAAGTTCAAAGAAGCTGCGCCATTCGTTGGGTTCGCGGTAGTGAGCCAATACCGAGACCCAGTCGCGAGCTGATTTGGGTCCAGTCGCGGACTGGGTGGTCTGAGTTGTCTGGGTCATTTGCCTGCATGTGTTATGTTTATGCCCATTGCGATAAACAAACCTCGCAGTAAGGCAAGCGCAAACTGCGGCCGGCGCTGGCTCTCGCCTGACCCAGGTATGCTGTCAAACGGGCGGTTTTGGCCGGTTAAGCCTTTCGATACACCGCAACCCGTCCAAGATCATTGGCATGAGGACCCTTCGCCCGCTGCCCATAAATCTTGACCTCCGGCAAACGCAATTCCGTGATCTGACCTTCGAGATCCCGAAAAGCGGGGCCAAAGCCCTTGGCCTCGTAGTGCTCGGCATTGATGGAAAGGGCAAAGACCGCGCCGGGCCGGGCCACCCGCAAAAGTTCGGGCAAGGCTTCCGGGCCAACGTGGCCGTGGGTAAAGGTGCCCGCGCTGACGACCCCACCATAGGCGCTGTCCGGACAGTCCAGCCGCCCCATCAAATCCCCATGAAACACCCGCTGGTAAAGCTCTTTCCGGCGGGCCACCTCGAGCATTTCCTCCGAAATGTCGGTGGCGTCCACCACACCGAACCCCAGTTCCGCCAGTCTCTCGCCCACAAGTCCGGTTCCGGCCCCCACGTCCAGCACTGGCCCGCGGCCACCCGCACGGTCAAACGCCTCTGCCACGCGGGCTGGCAACTGGTAGTCCATCGCGGCCGCAAAGGTTCCGTCATAGCTTTCGGCCCAGGCCTCATAGAGGCGGACAACCTTTTCGGGACTGTCCAGGTCATAGGCGGCCTGAAGGCTCGGATCCGGTTGAGGGTCGGGTTTGGGGTCTGCTCCGGTCATACCCCATTCTTCCCTAAAACGCCCCATCTTGCCAACCGTGCAGAGACGGGCGAGACAGGGGTATGACCACACTTCTTTCCTTCGGACACGGATACTCCGCCCGGGCGCTGACCCAACTCCTGCCCGCCGACTGGCGTGTGATCGGGACAACCCGGTCGCAGGACAAGGCGGCCGAGCTTCTGGCCGCCGGGACAGAGCCCCGGGTTTGGCCCGGCGCCGACATGCTACCGGCATTGAACGCGGCAACCCACCTCCTGATATCCGCCGCCCCGGACGCAGATGGGGACCCGGTCCTGCGAGAGCTAGGGGAGGCAATTGCCGAGCGGGCTGAACAGTTTGAATGGGTGGGTTACCTGTCGACGACCGGCGTCTACGGAGACCATGCAGGCGGCTGGGTGGATGAGAACAGCCCCCTGACGCCCGCTACCGTGCGCGGCAAGGCCCGCGTGGCCGCAGAGGCCGCCTGGGCCGCCATACCGGGGCTGCCCCTGCATATTTTCCGGTTGGCCGGGATCTACGGCCCCGGACGCGGACCCTTTGCAAAGGTGCGCGACGGCACGGCGCGGCGGATCCTCAAACCCGGTCAGGTCTTTTCGCGCACCCATGTAGAGGACATCGCACAGGTTCTCTTGGCCTCGATCCAACGGCCCAATCCGGGCGCTGCCTACAATGTCTGCGACGACGACCCTGCCCCGCCCGAGGACGTGATCGGCCACGCGGCCGAGCTTCTTGGCCTGCCCATCCCCCCCGCCGAAGACTTTGATACCGCCGAAATGACGCCCATGGCCCGAAGCTTTTATGCCGAAAGCAAAAAGGTCTCGAACGGGCGTATCAAGGAAGAGCTTGGGGTGAAGCTGCTTTATCCCGACTATCGGGCCGGCCTTGCGGCCCTTCTCGCCTTGGAACAAGACGGCGAATGACCCAGGCCAGAACGCAAAACACCCCCAGAACGCCAAGGCCGACACCGACATTCGTGACATAGAACTGCGCCCTTTCGGGCCAGTCCATGCTGTTGAGGAAACGGTACGGCAAGCCGCTTGTGACAGAGCCCTGCGGGCTGTCGTTCAAGGGCGCGACGGCCAACTCGATCCAGGCAAAATAGACGGCCACCAGCCCCACGATCCAACCGACAGAGGCCAGAGGGCGGCGGAACGAGCGATGGATGAACAGGGCATCGATCCATTGCAGCAAAGGACCAAGGGCATGAAGGTAGTACTCCAGCCACCATTCCCCCAATTCACCATCTTTGGTGACCGAGGTCGGGTCGCCAAAATAAAGACGCCAGTACAGGAACACGACCATAAGGTTGATGACCGCCGTCATCCCCACGAAACCATCCCAGCGGCGGGTCGACCGGCCCTCCTCTAGGGCGATCATGCGACTTGCAGCAAAGAATGAGGCGAAAAGGGCCCAGACCGTCAAAAAGCGGAAAGGCCCGCCAAATCCGTCATACCCCCCAAAGACGATCATGCGCAGGCTGTAGCCCGCCGCCAGCAGGAACACTATCCAACGAAAGACCAGGACAGGCCGCATAATAGTCCTCCATCAACAGTGACATGACATTGTCACGGCGCGGGCAACTTGGTGCAACCCACAGATCAGGCTTGCCAGTGACCGCTTGCAGCCGGGCCACAGCACCCCATATTCAGGCGAACAGGGACAAACACCGAGGGACCATGACGCTTCGCGCCAAAACCGCCCGCATCCTTGACCGGGACATAGTCAAGAATGCGATTATCGGGGTCATCGTTTTCAACGCGATCATCCTTGGGCTTGAAACATCCACTGTGGTCATGGATGGCGCGGGTGGCGTTATTGTCCTGCTCGACCAGTTGTGCCTTACGATCTTCGTCGTCGAAATCCTCGCCAAGCTATTTGCCTATGGTCCCCGCTTTTTCCGCAATCCATGGAACCTGTTCGATTTCGTCATCGTCGGCATTTCGCTGGTTCCGGCGACACAGGGGCTTTCAGTCTTGCGGGCGCTCCGGATCCTTCGGGTACTTCGCGTCATCTCCGTTGCGCCCCGACTGCGGCGCGTGGTTGAAGGGTTCATAACGGCGCTACCAGGAATGGGCTCCGTCTTTCTGCTGATGGGGATCATCTTCTACATCGGGGCCGTCATGGCGACCAAACTTTTCGGGCAAACCTTTCCAGAATGGTTCGGCACCCTGGGCGGCTCGGCCTATTCCCTGTTCCAGATCATGACCCTGGAAAGCTGGTCGATGGGAATCGTGCGCCCAGTGATGGAAACCTATTCATGGGCCTGGGCCTTCTTCATCCCCTTTATCATGGTCACCACTTTCGCCGTGGTGAACCTGCTGGTCGGCCTGATCGTCAATTCGATGCAGGACGCCCATGCAGAGGAATCGAATGCCGCCACCGACGAATACCGGGACAAGGTCCTGTCACGTCTCGACGCGATCGAGGCCCGGCTGTCTGAACGCGACCGCGACTAGGTGCTGGATTGCGGGCTTTTTCTTGCCAAAAATATTCCAGCCGGAGGCTCCCGACCCAACCGCTCGTCCTGCCCTAGCCTTTCGCTTTGAATGCGTCGTAACGCGCCTTGGTCTCGGCATTCATCGGATACAGACCGGGCAAGGGCACGCCGCGTCCGACCTCTTCCATGATCCAGGCTTCCATCCGCTCCTGCTCGGGCGCTTCTTCCAGGACAGCGGCAAGTTTGGCCTGTGGGATCAATACCGCCCCGTCCGCATCTGCAACGATCCAGTCACCTGGCATCACGGCGACGCCGCCGCAGGCGATGGGCTCTTCCCAGCCGACGAAGGTAAGACCCGCGACCGAGGGTGGGGCCGCCACCCCGTCACACCAGACCGGCAGTTCGGTTGACAAAACACCCGCCGCATCGCGCATCACACCATCGGTCACCAGGGCCGCCACGCCCCGTTTGCGCATACGTGCCGCCAGGATATCGCCAAAGATGCCCGCGTCGGTAACGCCCATGGCATCGGCCACGGCAATGCAGCCTTCTGGCATCGCCTCGATCGCGGCGCGGGTGGAAATGGGCGAAGACCAGCTTTCGGGTGTGGCAAGGTCTTCCCGTGCCGGAACGAAGCGTAGGGTAAAGACAGGGCCCGCGACGCGGACCTGTCCGGGGTTCAGTGGCCGGGTCCCCCGCAGCCAGACGTTGCGCAGCCCTTTCTTCAGAAGGACAGTGGTCAATGTCGCCGTCGTCACCCCTTCAAGGATGGCAACAATCTCGGCCTGTGTCAGTTCTATATCCGCCATTTCATCCTCATGAATGATCCACCGGAGGGTCCTCCGGTCAGCATGTCTTGTCAGGCCCGCCGGGTCATGACGCTTACACCCATCACCTCAAGCACTTTGCGCTCGATATCCTCGGCGTTGAGGGCGGCAACGGCATACATCGCCTTGGGCCCCGCCTGATCAATGAAGATATCCGGCAGGACCATCGAGCGAAACTTGAGCCCTCCGTCAAAAACCCCTTCGTCGGACAGCAGTTGGGCGACATGACTGCCAAAACCGCCAACAGCCCCTTCCTCGATGGTGATCAAGGCCTCATGCCGGGACGCAAGGTCCAGGATCATGTCCCGGTCCAGCGGCTTGGCAAAGCGGGCGTCGGCAATGCTGGGGGTGATCCCCTTTGCAGCAAGGCTTTCGCTTGCTTTCATCACCTCTGACAGGCGGGTTCCAAAGGACAGGATCGCGACCCCCTTGCCCTCCTGCACCATGCGGCCCTTGCCAATCTCCAGCGGTTGCGGATCGGCTGGCATCTCGACGCCAACCCCCTCACCCCGGGGAAAGCGGAAGGCGATCGGGCCTGTATCGTGCTGGGCTGCGGTGGCCACCATGCGGACAAGCTCGGCCTCGTCTGCAGCGGCCATCACGACAAAGCCGGGCAGATTGGCCAGGAACGCGATATCATAGCTTCCCGCGTGGGTCGCCCCGTCGGCCCCGACCAGCCCCGCCCGGTCAATGGCAAAGCGGACTGGCAGGCGCTGGATGGCCACGTCGTGGACCACCTGATCATAGCCGCGCTGCAGGAAGGTAGAGTAGAGCGCGCAGAAGGGACGCATCCCCCCGGCGGCAAGCCCAGCCGAAAAGGTGACGGCGTGCTGTTCAGCGATACCCACGTCAAAGCACCGGCTGGCATAGCGTTCCATGAACTTGGACAGTCCGGTCCCGTCTGGCATCGCTGCGGTGACCGCACAAATCCGGCTGTCCTTGGCGGCATGGGCCAAAAGCGCGTCGGCAAAGACCGAAGTATAGGAGGGCGCGTTTGACTTGGCCTTGGCCTGTTTGCCGGTCAGCACGTCAAAGCGGGCAGTTGCGTGGCCACCGTCACGGGCGCTTTCGGCCGGGGCGTAGCCCTTGCCTTTCTTGGTGATGGCGTGGATCAGGATCGGGCCATTGGCCCGCGCCTTCACGGTGCGCAGGACGGACAACAACTGCTCCATATCATGCCCGTCGATTGGACCGAGGTACGAAAACCCAAGTTCCTCGAACAGTGTCCCGCCCACGGTCATATGCTTGAGCATTTCCTTGGCCCGTTGCGCCCCTTCACGAAAAGGCGGTGGCAGGAAAGAGACCGCGCCTTTGGCCGCTGCCTTCAGCTCCTGAAACGGCTCGCCTGCATAAAGGCGGGACAGATAGGTCGACATCGCCCCGACCGGAGGGGCAATCGACATCTCGTTGTCGTTCAGGATAACGATCAGCCGCTTCTTGAGGTGGCCCGCGTTGTTCATTGCCTCGTAGGCCATGCCACCGCTCATCGCGCCATCTCCGATGATGGCGATGGCGTCGCCGATCCCGGTTTCGGGGGCGCCGCCCAGATCGCGGGCGACGGCAAAACCAAGTGCGGCCGAAATGGAGGTAGAGCTATGGGCCGCCCCGAACGGATCATAAGGGCTTTCGGACCGCTTGGTGAAACCGGACAGACCATTTTCCATCCGCAACGTGCGTATACGGTCGCGGCGGCCTGTCAGGATCTTGTGAGGATAGCACTGGTGGGACACGTCCCAGATGATCTTGTCCTTGGGCGCGTCAAAGACGGCGTGCAAGGCAACCGTCAATTCGACGACACCAAGCCCCGCCCCCAGATGTCCACCGGTCTCGCTGACGACGGAAACGGTTTCCGCCCGCAACTCATCCGCCAGACGCTTCAGATCACTATCGCTTAGCCGTTTGAGGTCGGCGGGAACCTGCACCTGATCCAGCAGGGGTGTGACAGGACGGTCAGACATTGGATTGGCCTTTGATCAATTCCGGCGGGCGATAACAAAGCGGGCCGCCGCCCGCAAGTTGTGGGCCTCTGCCCCGTAGCACTCCAAGGCAGCACAGGCCTCATCGACAAGGTCGGACGCCCGGGCCTTGGCCCCGTCCAACCCCAGCAAGGACACGAACGTTGCCTTGCCTGCCTCTGCGTCCTTGCGCAGGGCCTTGCCCACGGCGTCAGCGTCGCCCTCGACGTCAAGGATGTCGTCGGCGATCTGGAAGGCAAGGCCAAGGGCCGTGGCGTAGTGGCGCAGGGGGCCTGTGTCGGCACCGGCCAACCGGGCGCCAGCCTCAGCCGACCAGACGATCAGGGCCCCGGTCTTACCGGCCTGAAGGGCAGTGATTTCGTCCAGCGACAAAGGGGTGGCCGCGGTTTCGGCGGCAATATCAAGGGCCTGCCCCAGAACCATACCTTGGGCGCCAGCGGCCTTGGCAAGGCTGGCGATCAGATCGACACGAACGTCGGCGGGCCCGACACTTTCGTCGGCACAGAGGGTAAAGGCCAGGGTCTGCAAAGCGTCACCGGCAAGGACAGCTGTCGCCTCGTCCCATTTACGGTGCACGGTTGGCTGGCCCCGACGCAGGTCGTCATCGTCCATGCAGGGCAGATCGTCGTGCACAAGGGAATAGGCGTGCAGCGCCTCGATCGCGGCGGCAGGACCTATGGCCCGGGATTGGTCAACCCCATGCAGGCATGCTGATTCCAGAACCAGAAATCCGCGCAGGGCTTTGCCACCCTTCACCGCGTAGGACATGGCACGGGTTACGGGAAGGTCAGGCAACTGTCCCACGGCCTCTGCCAACCGGGCCTGCGTCGCGTGCGCCGCCGCTGCAAGCGCCGCCGAAAACGTATCAGTCATCGAGGGGGACAGTTCCCGAAGGTTGGCCATCCTCACCAAGAGTGATCTTGGCGACCTTTTCTTCGGCCTCTTTCAGCTTGGTCTCGCAGCGCTTCTTCAATGCAGCCCCGCGTTCGTAAAGCGAGATAGACTCTTCCAGCGCGACATCGCCACGCTCCAGTTTGCCGACCACCTGCTCCAACTCTCGGATCGCATCCTCGAAGCTCATTTCATTTACCGGCACTTCGGTCATGCGCCCCGCTCCCTCAGTATTCCAACATGCGCCGCGGCACAGTCGCCCAGCGCCTCAAGATCATAGCCACCTTCCAGGGCAGAGACCACGCGCCCGGCACAATGTTTGTCGGCCAGATCGCAAATTTTGGCTGTCACCCAGGCAAAGTCCTCGGTCGTCAGGTTCAGTTCCGCCAATGGATCATCGCGATGTGCATCGAAGCCGGCGGATATAAGCAGGAGTTGCGGAGAAAATGCATCGATCCCAGGCAGGACGATCCGGTCCATCGCCGCACGAAACTCCTTGGACCCCGTGCCGGAGGCAAGTCCGACGTTGATGATCGTATCATGGGGGCCGGTATCCGAAGGACGTCCGGTTCCAGGGTAGAAGGGCATTTGGTGGGTCGAGCAATACAGGATGCGAGGATCATCCTCGACCAGTGCCTGTGTGCCGTTTCCGTGATGAACGTCAAAGTCGACGATGGCGACCCGAGACAGGCCATGATGCTCAAGCGCATAAAGCGCAGCAATCGCGACATTTCCAAACAGGCAAAATCCCATGGCCGTTTCACGTTCGGCATGATGACCAGGGGGACGAACGGCCGCAAATGCATTTGCCGCATCACCCGCCAAAACAAGGTCCACACCCCGAATGACGGCACCAACAGCGCGGTGTGCAGCGGTCAGGGTGCCCTGGGACATGTAGGTATCTGGGTCGAGCGCCCACCAACCGCTGGTCGGGGACGCCCGCTTAAGATCATTCAGATATGACCGGGGATGGCAGCGCAAAAGATCATCCTCTGCCACAAGTGGGGCCTTTACCCGGATCAGGTCCATCCCGTCCAAAGCCGAAAGTACCGCCTCAAGGCGGGCAACTTGCTCGGGGTGACCAGGAGGGGTGACATGGCCAAGGCAGTCCGGATGGGTGATAAGAGCGGTCGCCATAAGCAAGACAGAACCGGATTATGCGACACGATACAAGAACTTGTCGGACTGAAATTGCTTTGGGCTGTCAGTCCGGGGCCAGCATGTAGCCTTCGCCGCGCACGGTTTGAAGGTAGCGCGGCTGCTTTGGGTCCGTCTCAATCTTGCGGCGCAAGCGGGTAATCTGCACATCGACGGCACGTTCCTGGGCCTGTCCGCCACCCCGGCCAAGTTCTTCGACAAGGCGGGTACGGGTAACGGCCTGACCTGGACACCCGGAAAATATCCGCATCAGCTGGCTTTCTGTCGCAGTCAATCGGACAGGTGCCTCGCCCTGCCACATCTCGCCCCGCTCGATGTCGTATCGAATGGGGCCCAGGGTAAGCACTTTGGGCAGAACCGCGATCGGTTCCGCGGCTGGAACCCGGCGCAGGATCGCGTTGATCCTCAACAGAAGTTCTTTCGGCTCGAACGGCTTGGACATGTAGTCGTCTGCCCCAGCCTCAAGTCCGTTGATCCGCTCGTTCGTCTCGGATTTGGCAGTCAGGAGCAGGATCGGGGTCCCAAGCCTCGACCGAAGATCACGGCAGAGGCTGACGCCATCCTCCCCAGGCATCATGACATCCAGGACGATCATGTCGAACTCCAGCCCCGACAGGATGCGCCGGGCGTGGGCGGCATCGCGGGCGGCTGTCACGAGGAAGCCAGATCGCACAAGGAACTTTTGCAGCAGGACCCGGATACGTTCGTCATCATCGACAATCAGAAGGTGCGCGGCCTCCATCAGCTCCGTCCCCGCGTGTCACGCAGCGCGTCAAACTGTCGGCGCATATCGTCGTCCATCATCGCCTCAAGCACTTGTCGAAAACCCGTCACGGCAGCAGGCCCGGCGGCACGGTAAGCGGCCCGCATGCGGTCGCGCTGTGCGTCTGACAATTCCCGCTCAAGAGCCGCTCCTTCTTCTGTAAGGTACAGGTTCCGTTCGCGTTTATCCGTCGCACCTACATTGCTTTCGACCAAGCCATCCTCGACCAAAGTGCGCAAGACACGATTCAGGGATTGCTTTGTAACACCCAGAATCGACAGAAGGTTATTGACCGTCGTTCCGGGACTGCGGTGGATGAAGTGGATGGCCCGATGATGCGCCCGCCCGTAAGACTTTTCCGACAGGATCCGATCTGGGTCTGCGGTAAAGCCTCGATAGGCGAAAAACATCGCCTCTATCCCTTTGCGCAGCTGCTCGTCGGTCAGAAATAGGAGAGCCTGACCGCTCTGCGGCGCATTACTCTGATCCATGATCTCACTCCCTCCTGCTAGTTCGAAGATACGTCAGCCTTGTTGACATTCCAAGATGCAACTGTTAGCGAATCTCAGATTTCACGCAATATTATGTCCGAAGTGGACCTAAATGCGTAACAAACGTAAAAGGAGGGGCTTGGAATGGCTGGATCTTACAGTGACCGCGATGGCAAAATCTGGATGGACGGAACGCTTGTGGACTGGCGCGATGCCAATGTGCACATCCTGACCCACGCCATGCATTATGCCTCGAGCGTCTTTGAGGGCGAGCGGTGCTACAACGGCAAGATCTTCAAGAGCCGGCAGCATTCAGAGCGTCTGCGCTATTCCGCGTCCTGCCTGGATTTTGAAATCCCCTACACCGTTGACGAGATCGAGGCCGCCAAGCAGGCCGTCCTGACCGCGAACGGCTTTACCGATGCCTACGTCCGGGCCGTCGCCTGGCGCGGTGCTGGCGAAGACATGGGTGTCGCGGCCAAGCGCAACCCGGTCCGGATGGCTGTCGCGGCCTGGGAATGGGGCAACTACTACGGCGACGCCAAGATGAAGGGTGCCAAGCTTGATATCGCCAAGTGGAAGCGGCCCAGCCCCGAGACCATTCCGTCCCACGCCAAGGCAGCCGGTCTTTACATGATCTGTACGATGTCCAAGCACACCGCCGAGGCCAAAGGCTGCTCTGACGCGATGATGTTCGACTATCGCGGCTATGTAGCTGAAGCGACTGGCGCGAACATCTTTTTCGTCAAGGACGGCGAGGTGCACACGCCCAAGCCCGATTGCTTCCTGAACGGCCTGACCCGCCAGACCGTCATCGGCATGCTCGGTGACCGCCAGATCAAGGTCCACGAGCGTCACATCATGCCCGAAGAGCTGGAAGGGTTTGAACAGTGCTGGCTCACCGGCACCGCCGCCGAAGTGACGCCCGTCGGACAGATCGGCGACTACAACTTTGAGGTTGGCGCGCTGACGCGCGAAATCTCGGAAAGCTACGAGAAGCTCGTTCGGGCCTAAATCGTTCGGGCCTAAATCGGGGCCGAAATAGCCCCAATGGATGCAACACAGCAAAAAGCCCGGGTTGATCTGCCCGGGCTTTTCGTTTGGATCAACCGGCTAATGCCCGATCAGAAATCCAGGTTCTCCACATTCAGCGCGTTTTGCTGAATGAATTCGCGACGGGGTTCGACCACATCGCCCATCAGTTTGGTGAACAGGTCGTCTGCCTCGGCCACGTCATCGATCTTGACCTGCAACAGGGTCCGCGCCTCGGGATCAAGCGTCGTTTCCCACAGCTGCTCCGGGTTCATCTCGCCCAGCCCCTTGTAGCGCTGAAGCGACAGGCCCTTTTCGCCCTCCTGCAAGATCGCTTTCAACAGATCAAGCGGGCCGTGGATCATGACGGTCCGGTCCTTGCGAACAAGGGTGGCAGGCAGGTCGTATACCTCTTGCAGGCTCTTGGTGAAACTGCCTGCCCGGCGGCTTTCGCCCGAGCGCAGCATCGGGCCGTCCAGCGTCCGGACCTCTTCGACGCCACGCAGGATACGGGCAAGACGGATGCCATGGTCCTGCGTGATCCGGCCTTGCCAGCCACGCTCCCACTCAAGCGCGATCAGGTCGAGGCGGCGGGCCACCTTGTCGGCCGTGCCCTGAAGATCGGCATCGACGACGCCGGGGACAAACGCCCCCGCAATCGCGGCCTGTTCCAGGATGTGCCGCGGGTAATGGGTCGGGAAGGCATCAAGCACCCTCTTTAGATGCCGGGCCTCTTCGACCACGCGCAACAAATCACCGCCGGCCATCTCGGAGCCATTGCCCAAGCGCAACACGGCCCCGTCGATCCCCTGCTGGGTCAGGTATTCCTCAAGCGCGGGCTGGTCCTTGAGGTAAACCTCGGACTTGCCCCGGGCCACTTTGTAAAGCGGCGGCTGCGCGATGTAGAGGAAGCCACCTTCGATCAGCTTTGGCATCTGACGGAAGAAGAAGGTCAAAAGAAGGGTGCGGATATGCGCCCCGTCCACGTCAGCGTCCGTCATGATGACGATCTTGTGGTAGCGCAGCTTGTCGATGTTGAATTCATCGCGGCCAATGCCCGTGCCCAGCGCCATAACAAGGTTGCCAATCTCCTGGCTGCCCAGCATCCGGTCAAAACGCGCCCGCTCAACGTTGAGGATCTTGCCGCGCAGGGGCAGAACGGCCTGAGTCCGCCGGTCACGGCCGGTCTGGGCCGATCCTCCGGCGCTGTCACCCTCGACCAGAAAGACTTCGGTCTTGGACGGATCCTTTTCCGAACAATCCTTCAGCTTGCCCGCCAAAAAGTTCACATCCATCGCAGTCTTGCGCCGGGTCAGCTCGCGCGCCTTGCGGGCAGCCTCACGGGCCAATGCGGCCTCGACGATCTTGCCCACGATGACCTTGGCAAGCGCCGGGTTCTCTTCAAACCATTCGGCAAGCTTTTCGCCAACCAGCCCTTCGACAGCCGGGCGAACCTCCGAGGACACCAGCTTGTCCTTGGTCTGGCTGGAGAACTTGGGGTCCGGCACCTTGACCGAAAGCACACAGGTCAGGCCTTCGCGGGCGTCGTCGCCGGTGAAGTCCACCTTTTCCTTCTTGGCGATGCCAGAGGATTGGGCATAGGCGTTGATGGTCCGCGTCAGGGCCGAACGGAAGGCCGACAGATGGGTGCCACCATCCCGCTGTGGGATGTTGTTGGTAAAGGGCAGAACCATCTCGTTGTAGCTGTCGTTCCACCACATGGCGACTTCGACCCCGATGTCGTCCTTCTCGCCGGTGATGAAGATGGGTTCGGCCATGATCGAGGTCTTGTGACGATCGAGGTACTTCACGAACTCCTTGACGCCGCCGTCGTAATACAGCTCGGTCGTGAGCGGCACCGCGGGGCGCAGATCCTCGATCAGGATACGCACACCCGAATTCAGGAAGGCCAGTTCACGCAGGCGCTTTTCCAAAGTGTCGAATGAATACTCAAGGTTCGAGAATGTCTCGGTCGAGGCCAGGAAACGAACTTCGGTCCCCTTCCTACCGTTGGCATCGCCCACCACCCGCAAAGGTTCCACCGTATAGCCGCCTTCAAAGCGGGCATAATGTTCCTTGCCATCTCGCCAGATGCGCAGCTCGAGCCAGACGGAAAGGGCGTTGACGACCGACACGCCGACCCCGTGCAAACCGCCCGACACCTTGTACGAGTTCTGGTCAAATTTCCCGCCCGCATGCAGCTGGGTCATGATGACCTCGGCCGCTGACACACCTTCGCCTTCATGGATTCCTACGGGGATGCCCCGGCCATTGTCACTCACCGACACGCTGGAATCGGCGTGAATTCGGACGATCACCCGGTCGGCATGACCGGCCAGTGCCTCATCGATCCCGTTGTCGACCACCTCATACACCATGTGGTGCAAACCAGACCCGTCGTCAGTGTCGCCAATATACATCCCAGGACGCTTGCGAACAGCATCCAAGCCTTTGAGAACCTTGATAGAATCGGCGCCATATTCAGCCGGGATCGAGGCGGGATCGGACATAGGTAATTTCCTTGCAGTTCAGACCCGAAATATAGGCCAAAACGCCGGGGATGTCACGGCGAAACCCCCATATTTTGTGTTACATTACAGGGATAACGAGGCCGACAAGGATCAGCAGGACCCCCGCCACCTGATTGGTGCGCTTCAGGGCTGTGGGCGATGTCAAAAGCTGCCGGGCCCGGCCGATGAAAAATGCCAGACACAGGTTTCCGACAAAGGGGATCGCCATCGAGACAGCGCAGATCGCGGCAATGTCAGGCGGTGTCAGCTGTCCGATGTCAAAGAACCCTGGCAGGATACCCATGTAGAAAAGGATCGCCTTGGGGTTGCCAACAATCACGGCGACACCGGCCGCGAACCCGGCCCACATGCCCGGCCTGGTCAATCGACCATCAGTCGAGATCGGCTTGCCTGCCGACCGATAGATCAGCAGCCCCATGACGATAAAGGTCGCACAGGCCACCCAGCGCAAGAACAGCAAGAAGCCTTCAAAAACCGACACGATCCAGGACACGCCCAGGATCGCCAGCAAGGGCCACATAAGATCCCCCAGGGTAACGCCGAGTGCCAGCGGCCAGGCCCCCCGAAAGCCGCCCGACAGGGCCCGCGCGGCCAGCGCCACCCAGACCGGTCCCGGTGTCAGGAACAGCAGCAAGATGGCGATTGCATAAAGGCCCAGATCAACGACGGTCACGGTCATCCGCCATCCATCCTCCAGTTCTCGCACAGGTTCAAGAGACCGGCACCACCGCCACCCCGGAAACACCTGCTTCTTCGCGCACTTCCAGCACAGCCGCGCGATCGCCCAGATCGGCAAACAGCTCCGCACCTGTCCCAGTCATGAAGGCCTGCGCGCCGAGCAGGCAAATCTCGTCATACAATGCCGCCCGGCGATCAGCATCCAGATGGGCAGCCACCTCATCCAGCAACAGGATAGGAGGCCCCTCGGCAGCAAGGGCCCGAGCATTGGCCAGGATCAGCGAAATCAAGAGCGCCTTCTGCTCGCCGGTGGAACAGTCGCGGGCAGAAACGCCCTTGGCCTGCCAGACCGCCTCCAGATCGCTGCGATGGGGGCCGACAAGGGCACGGCCTGCAGCAAGATCGCGACTGCGGCCCTGCGCCAAGGCCTCGCGCAGGGCCTCCTCGGTGTCGGGCAACGGAACCTCCGGATGGCTCAAGGAAAGCGTGGCTGCTGGAAAGGCGGTCTCTGCGCCTGCCTGCGCCGCCATCAGGGCCGCGATCGCGGACTTGCGTCCGGCATCAATGGCCGCACCGGAGCGGGCCATTGATGCCTCAAGGGCGGCATACCAATGCCCGTCCCGAACCATGTCCTTCAACAACCGGTTGCGTTCGCGCATGGCCTTTTCATAATCCAGAACCACCTCGGCGTGGTCCGGATCAAAGCTCAGGACGGCTCGGTCCAGAAACCGGCGACGGCCGTCCGCCCCTTCGATCCATAGGCGGTCCATCGCCGGGATCAGCCACAAGACGCGGGCAATCCGGCCCAATGCGACCTGGCTGGTGGCCTTCCCGTCAATCCGAACCTGGCGGGAACCGCCCGGCTCGGCCCAGGTTTCCACTTCATGAAGTACGCCCCCGGCATCGATTTCCGCCTTGACCTTCCATCCCAGCGCTTCCGGACGGCGGACAAGGTCTTCGGCCGCAGCCCGGCGCAACCCTCGGCCTGGCGACAGCAAGGACACGGCTTCGATAAGGTTCGTCTTGCCGGCACCATTGGGCCCATGAATCGCCACCGGGCGACCATCGAAGACCAGTTCGGCGCGGCGATGCGAGCGAAAGTGCGACAACCGCAATGAGGTCAGCCTGACCCCGCCCCCTTCGCTTCGTCGCTCAAATACTCCCGCCGGAGGCATACCGCCCGCGTCACACGCGCATCGGCATCACGACATAAACCGCGCTCATGTCATCGCCCTCACGCATCAGCGTGGGGTCCCCGGAAGAGTTGAACAGGAACACCGCGTTCTCGCGGTCCACCTGGCTTGCGATTTCCAGCAGATACTTGGCATTGAACCCGATATCGAGATGCTCGTCCGAATAGGCGACGACAAGCTCTTCTTCAGCGGCGCCGGAATCCGGGGCGTTCACCGACAGCACCAGACGATCCTCGTCAAGGCTCAGTTTGACGGCGCGGGACCGCTCGGACGAAACAGTGGCCACACGGTCGACCGCCTTGGCAAACTCGCTCGCGTCGACCTCAAGGCGGCGGGTGTTCCCTTGCGGGATAACACGGGTGTAGTCCGGGAAGGTGCCGTCGATGACCTTGGACGTCAGGGTAATGTCGGGGGTGGCAAAGCGGATCTTGGTCTCGCTGACCGATACCGCAATCTGCATCTCGTCGTCATCCAGCAGCTTACGCATTTCGCCCACGGTCTTCCGGGGGACGATCACGCCTGCCATGCCGTCAGCCCCTTCGGGCAGTGGGGCATCGATCCTGGCAAGCCGATGGCCATCGGTTGCAACACAGCGCAACACCTTGCCCCCGTCACCATCGGCCACATGCATGTATACACCGTTCAGGTAATATCGGGTCTCTTCCGTCGAAATCGCGAATTTCGACTTGTCGAACAGACGGCGCAAGACGGCCGCCGGTGCAGCAAAGTTTGCTGCATACTCCGACGTGGCCATGACCGGGAAATCTTCGCGCGGCAGGGTCGCCAGCGAAAAGTTGGACCGACCGGCCTCGATCGTCATGCGTCCCGCCTGGGAATTGTCGGTAAGCGTCACGAGGGCGCCATCGGGCAGCTTGCGAACGATCTCGTTCAGGGTGACAGCCGAAACCGTCGTGGCCCCTGCCCGTTCGACCTTGGCCGGGGCGCGGTCGACAACCTCGATATCAAGATCGGTCGCGCGAAACTGCACGCTGTCGCCCTCGGCCTCGATCAGGACATTGGCGAGGATCGGAATAGTGTTGCGACGCTCAACAACTGACTGAGCCTGCGCAACCGCCTTGAGTAGCGCACTGCGCTCGATACTGAATTTCATGTCCCTCGCTCCGCTTTGACCGGATGATGTTGCCGGGAGGGGAAAACTACCTGTTTTCCAGACCGGCTCAAGTCAATTGATGCGGGTCTTGGGTCACCCCGTCAACGGTGTCACGCTTCAAACCTCAAGTGAACGACGCAGAAGCTCCACATCATCGGCAATCTGGCTATCAGTGTTGATCAATTCCTCGATCCGGCGGACGCCATGCATGACCGTGGTATGATCGCGGCCCCCAAATTTCCGACCGATTTCCGGCAACGACCGGCTGGTGTGCTGCTTGGCCAGGAACATCGCCACCTGACGGGGGCGGGCATAGACCCTAAGCCGCTTGGGTCCGATCAGGTCCGACAAACGGATGTTGTAGTGGTCACTGACCTTGCGCTGGATCTCTTCGATCGTGATCTTGCGATCGCTTGTCTTGATGACATCCGACAGGCAGTCCTGCACCAGATCCATATCGATCTCACGCCCGACCAGGCTGGCAAAAGCGAAAAGCCGGGTCAGGGCGCCTTCCAGGACGCGGACGTTGGTAGAGATTCTGTGTGCCAGGAACTCGAGCACACCGGAATGAATGACAAGCCCGGGATACTGGCTGCGATAGTAAAGCTCTTTGGATTGAAGAATGCCGAGGCGCAGTTCGTAGTCCGTGGGATGCAAATCGACGACGAGGCCACACTGCAGCCTTGAGCGGATACGATCTTCGAGGTCCTTGATCTCGCCCGGTGCGCGGTCAGCGGAAATGATGATCTGCTTTTGCCCGTCAACCAGAGCGTTGAAGGTATGAAAGAATTCTTCCTGGGTCGAATCCTTACCTGCGAGGAATTGGACATCATCGACCATCAGCACGTCTACGGATCGGAACAGCTGTTTGAAATCCATCATCCGCTTGTCTCGCAACGAGGTGATGAAGCGGTACATGAACTGTTCGGCCGATAGATACAGCACGTTGACCTGTGGATTGGCATGGCGCAGCTCGTGGGCAATTGCGTGCATAAGGTGGGTCTTACCCAAACCGACGCCGCCATAAAGGAACAGCGGATTGAAGGTAACCGGCCCGCCCTCGGCCACACGACGGGCCGCCGCATGAGCCAGTTCGTTGGGTTTGCCCACGACAAAGGTGTCAAAGGTAAAGCGAGCATCAAGGCTGGCACCACGCTCCACCTCTGTCACGTTCGGTGCAGGCGCCGGCTGAGGCTTGGCACGAGATGCCTGGCTGACCGTTGAGAATTGCAAACGTTGAACCGGCTGCCCAGCATTCTTGATATGGAAAAGGATCTGGTCGCCAAAATTCTGCGCAACATAATTACCGATAAAGCCAGTCGGAACATTGAAGGTCGCGACACCGTCCGTCAGAGCCTCAAAGTCGAGCGGCTCAATCCAGTTGGTATAGTTGTTTGCCCCGACCGCTCCGCGAAGAGTTTCCCGAACTTGGCCCCACAGTTCATTCGTCATCTATTATGTCCCAGACCCATCCCAGTCGCCCGCAACAAGTGCGTCGCTCGTTATTTGTTTGTCTTGCGCCCACGCACACGAAAGTGGTGCTGCCTTTTCACTGGCAACCTAACACCCTACTCAAAATCGCCGCCCCACGACGAAACACCGGTCACAACCTCATCTGATCGCCTAAGTCCCAGGCAAACAGTCGAGATCGTTTTCTAAACTGGGGGGCAGCAGGGACAAACGAACCGAGATAATCGGTCGTCTGGCCTTGAAGTCGCGGACAGGACCTCAAACGGCTCCATCGCAGCTTCGTAGATTAAAGAACTCCGTTACCCCAAGCCCAAGGGTTGACCGCAGAGCGGACCCCTCAACCTGACGCTTTCGAGCATCTTTTCCCACGTTCCCCCAGGAACGACATGAATCGCTCAGTCAACGTAGCAAGGGCTTGAGGACAGCTTCAACAGAACATCTCGCTTGACAGAGGCAATCGCCAAAATCGAATCTGGCGCCATGTGAGTTTTGGCTAACTTAGGCAAATGGCCGTGTCACGAAGCCACAGTTCTTGGGGCAACAACGGGATCTGTCCGGCATTTCCTTGACACCTTATGCGCCACGGCGACTCACCCATCGCGAGGCCCGCAACGAAAAAGGGCGCGCCAACCGGCACGCCCTTTCGTCAATCGATCAGATGACCAAGGGTCAGGCGATGGCCTTAACCCGGCTGCTCAGCCGCGACATCTTGCGGGCTGCAGTATTCTTGTGGACGACGCCTTTGGTGACACCGCGCATCAGCTCGGGCTGGGCTGCGCGAAGGGCAGCGACGGCCGCGTCCTTGTTACCAGAGGCGATTGCCTCTTCAACTTTGCGAAGGTGGGTACGGATGCGCGAACGACGGGCTTTGTTGATCGCAAAACGGGCTTCGTTCTGACGGGCGCGCTTCGCGGCTTGGGGGGAGTTTGCCATGGTATATTTCCCTTTGTCGGGTCAATTGAAATTAGGTAGCGCAATCGGCCCGACCGGGTTCATAACCGGCTGATTCTGGCCAAAGCGGGCCTCTCGCGCATGTGAGGACGGTCTCTAGCGATGTTTGACCAGGATGCAAACCCAAAAATCAAGACCTTGGGTCAACGGTCGCGGAACTGGGCCTCGCGCTTTTCACGGAATGCGGCCATCCCTTCCTTCTGATCTTCGGTGGCGAACAACGAATGGAACATGCGCCGCTCATAGAGAACGCCTTCGGAAAGTGATGTCTCGTAACTGCGGTTCACAGCGTCTTTGACGGCGATCGAGGCGACCAGCGACTTTTCCGAGATCTTGGTCGCGGCGGCCCGGGCCTCTTCCATCAGCTTTTTGGCGGGGACAACCCGGCTGACAAGGCCGGACCGTTCCGCCTCGGCCGCGTCCATAAATCGTCCGGTCAGATGCATGTCCATTGCCTTGGACTTGCCCACCAGTCGGGTCAGACGTTGGGTCCCACCGATCCCGGCCATGACACCCAGATTGATCTCTGGCTGGCCAAACTTTGCCGTCTCTGATGCGATGATGAAATCGCAGATCATCGCCAATTCGCATCCGCCCCCAAGGGCATAGCCAGACACAGCCGCAATCATCGGCTTGCGAAGACGCGTCATCCGGTCGGCGGGTCCGCGGAAAGGGTCATTGAAGAACATGTCGACAAAGGAGCGTTCGGCCATGTCCTTGATGTCCGCACCTGCTGCAAAGGCCTTTTCCGACCCGGTCAGAATGATGCAGCGCACCTTGTCGCTGGCATCGGCGTCTTCCATGGCCTGGATCAGTTCGCCCATCATCTGGGCATTCAGCGCATTTAGCGCGTCGGGCCGATTCAGGGTGATGACAGCGACGTAGTCTGTCACGTCAACAATGATGGTCTCATAGGCCATGCGATCCGGTCCTTTTAGCTGATCCGCCTGCTAGGACTAACAAAGGCGACGAAACGTTCAAGCTATCTTTGGCAGGTCGGACAGAAGAAGGACGACCGACCAGACTGCACGATGCGTCCAATCGTACTGACACACCCCTCGGTAAGGCAGGGCTGACCTTCGCGATCATAAACCCGAAAGCCGTGCTGGAAATAGCCCAACTCTCCATCCGCCTGCCGGTAATCGCGAAGCGAAGACCCGCCCGCCTCGATCGCCTCTTCCAGCACGGCCCGGATGATGGGCACCAGACCGGCCACCCGGGGTGCGGCGATACGTCCGGCCTTGCGGCTGGGGCTGATCCCGGCGCGATACAGCACCTCGCAAACGTAGATATTGCCCAGGCCCGCCACCAGCCGCTGATCCAGCAGGGCAGATTTCACCGGCGTGTTACGGCCCTTGAAGCGCTCGACCAGATAGGCCTCGTTGAAGGCGTTGCCCAAGGGCTCTGGCCCAATGTCGCGGATCAGCCAGTGATCTTCGACCCCTTCGTTCGGGGCCAGATCCATCGCCCCGAAGCGGCGGGCATCGTTAAAGGTCACGCGGGCCCCGTTTTCCATGTCTAGAACCACATGATCATGCTTGGCCGGGGCGGGGTGGTCGTGATGAAACTCTCCCAGTTGCGCGCCCGATATCAGCATGCGCCCGGACATCCCAAGATGGATGATCAGGGTTTCGCTACTACTCAGGTCGGCAAGGATGTACTTTGACCGACGGCGCAACGCCTGCACCTTTTTGCCGGCCAACCGCTCAGCCATGCGTTCGGGAAACGGCCATCGCAGGTCGGGGCGGTTGACTTGGGCGCTGGTAATCACATGTCCCTCCATAACGGGGGCGAGCCCGCGACGGACTGTCTCGACCTCTGGCAATTCTGGCATCGCGGACTTCCTAAGCAAGGGCGCAGGGTGTAAGCCCGCGCAAGCGCCCTATAAAAGGGCCAGGCGCAAGGAACGGCAAGAGCGGATGACGCAAAACCCGAAAGACACCGGCCCCGACGTGGCCCCGCAGGATACGACCCATTTCGGTTTCGAAACCGTGCCCGAGGCCGAAAAGGCAGGGCGGGTGCAGGGCGTGTTTTCCAGCGTCGCCAGCCGCTATGACATCATGAACGACGTTATGTCCGGCGGCGTCCACCGCTTGTGGAAAGACGCCATGATGGACTGGCTTGCCCCGCGTGCGGGACAAGAGTTGTTGGACGTGGCGGGCGGCACCGGCGATATCTCGTTCCGGTTTCTAAAGCGGGCGGGCTACGGCAAGGCCACGGTCCTTGACCTGACCGAGCCGATGCTGATCGAGGGACGCAAGCGGGCCGAGGCGGAAAAGATGGCCTCCAGCCTTGATTGGGTTGTCGGCGACGCGATGGCCCTGCCCTTCCCCGATGCGAGCTTTGACGTCTACACGATCAGTTTCGGCATCCGGAACGTCACCCGCCCGCAAGAGGCGCTGAACGAAGCCTATCGGGTGCTGCGCCCCGGCGGCCGCCTGATGGTGCTAGAATTCAGCCAATTGCCAAACCCGATGATGCAAAGGGCCTACGACCTCTACTCCTTCAACGTCATCCCACGGATGGGACAGGTGATTGCCGGGGACAGGGACAGCTACCAGTATCTGGTCGAATCGATCCGCAATTTTCCGGATCAGGAAACCTTTCTCGGCATGGTCCGGCAGGCAGGTTTTGGCAATGCCAAGTACCGCAACCTGACGATGGGCGTCGCGGCCCTGCATTCCGGCTGGAAGTTGTAGGGTCGGGCTGGATGAGAGGGCCACACAACATTTGGCGATTGATTCGAACCGGCGCGACGCTGGAACGGGCTGGGGCGATGAATGTCGTTCTGGATGCCTTTGAGGCAGGGCCCCTGCTACGGGTAACAGCCCGGACCCTTGCCCTTCCTTTCAAATGGCTGGGCTATCGGGGCGACCCGTCGATGCCACCGGCGACACGCGCACTGACCGCCTTGGGCCCGGCCTATATCAAGTTTGGCCAGATCCTGTCGACGCGGCCTGATGTTGTCGGGGACGAGCTGGCCGTCCAGTTGAAGGTTCTGCAGGACAAACTGCCGCCATTTTCCATCGCCGAGGCCAAGGCCGAGGTTTCCCGCGAAATCGGTCGCCCGGTTGATGAGCTGTTTTCCGCGTTTTCGGAACCAGTCGCCGCGGCCTCACTTGCCCAGGTTCACAAGGCGACCATCGCCGAAACCGGCGAAGAGGTGGCGGTCAAAGTCCTGCGGCCCGGCATCGAAAGGGCCTTCCGCAAGGACATCGACGCCTTCTACTTTGCCGCCCGCGCCATCGAAGGGCTGTCTCCGGCCTCGCGCCGTCTCCGCCCAATGGATGTCATCACCCATTTCGAAGGGGTGGTCATGGGCGAGCTTGACTTGAGGCTGGAAAGTTCTGCCGCATCCGAGTTTGCGGCCAATACCATCGACGATAAGGGCTTTGCCCTGCCGGCGGTGAAATGGCATCTGTCTGGCCGTCGGGTCATGACGATGGAATGGGCCGAAGGGATCGGGGCGGCGGACGTCGACGCACTGGATGCCGCTGGCCACGATCGCAAGGAACTGGCCACAAGGGTGCTGCAACTGTTCCTGCGGCATGCGTTGCGCGACGGTTTCTTTCATGGCGACATGCATCAGGGAAACCTGAAGGTGGCGGCGAATGGCGATATCATCGCCTATGACTTTGGCATCATGGGCCGGATCGATTCCTACACCCGCCGGGTCTACGCCGAGATCTTGTTCGGCTTTATCCGCAAGGACTACAAACGCGTCGCCGAGGTTCACTTTGAGGCCGGCTACGTTCCACCTGACCGGGATGTCGACGAATTCGCCCGCGCCCTGCGCGCCGTCGGAGAGCCGATTTTCGGCATGGATGCCAGCCGGATTTCCATGGCGCGGCTCCTTGCCTATCTGTTTGAAGTAACAGAGCGTTTCGGGATGGAGACCCGGACCGAGCTGATCCTGCTGCAACGCACTATGGTTGTGGTCGAGGGCGTTGCGCGGACGCTTGACCCCCGCATGAACATATGGGACGTGGCCCGCCCCGTGGTCGAGGACTACATCAAGGAAAGCATTGGGCCAAAGGCGCTCTTGCGCGATCTCGCAAAAACCATGCAGGTCATCGCCCGCTTTGGTCCGCGCCTGCCGCAGTTGGCAGAAGACGCGCTGATCAGAACGACCAACCCGGCGCCAGAACCACGCCTGGCCTCTGTTCGGCCGGCTCTCCTCTGGATGGGATTGGGGGCGTTGATCGCACTGGCCGGCATCGCAGTTGGCGTCGGTCTGGTGGAGTGGTTGGCCTAGCCGTCGCCCCGAATGGCCGTGACAGATTTGGCCGGAACGACGATGCTGCCTTCCATAACCAGTACAAGGTCCCCATTGTCGTTGCGGACCTCCTGCACCCGCCCGTAGACCTCGGCTGGCTCTTGCATGATGACCGCTCCATTGGCGTAGCTCACGACTTGGAACGAATACGCGCCTTTGGGAAGTGCATTCCCTGTGCTGTCGACCCCTGCCCATTCCAAAGGCGAGGCTGAAACCGGGATCGGTCTCGTATCAACAATTTGTCCAGACTCGTTTCGCACGACCACCTCCACACTGTCTGCAAGGGCGGAAGGATTAGGTACAAGAGTAACAGGGGCGCCATCGAAGTAGGCGGGCATCATGGAACGCACGTCCTTGCCCACCCAGGTGGCCATTTCCGCGACATTACCCAATGTCAGCTGCTCACCCAAAGCTGCCGAAAATCGTTTGTGAGAACCTGCTGTTCAACGGAAGAGAATGTCGCCAATTGAACGGCGAAATCCGACGATTCGATCGGGTTCAGAGGATCCTGGTTTTGCATCTGCACAGACAACATCTGAAGAAAGGTGTTAAAGTCCGAGCTGATCCCAGAAGCGCCTGAAGAGGGTGCGGTCGGCAAAGTGGTCCTGCCTGTGGTAGACTGAATTTCCATAAATTCTCCTTAAAGCCTGATGTCTAGGTGGCCATCGGACACCTGCAACGACGCGGTTGGGCTGTCATTCAGCCCGGGCTCATCCGATGCGTCATCGATAGGGTCCGGCGCGCCGTCCCATTCCCTGCTTTGACCGCCTTGTTCACGAAACGCGAATGAGACGTCCTGATATCCCATTTGGCGAAATTCCTGGCCAAGCGTCTCGATATTACGTCGCATCAGATCAAGCGTTTCAGCCCGTTCCGTCGCGATAAGAACCGTGATTGCCCGATCGCTCGTGATCAGGTTTAGTGTCACCTTTCCCAATTCTTCAGGATCAAGCTTGACCTCTGCCCGGCCCGTCTTGGACGTCTCGGCCGCTGTAGCAATCTGGGCGACAACCGATTGGGCATGGGTATGGCTGGCCAACAAAGCGGTGGATGCTTGAGGTGTCGCAGGCGAAATCTGGGTGCGGTAGGGCAAAGCTTCGAACGTCGTGCCGCTGTCATGCCCAAGAAGTCCGTCAAGCGAATCCCTCGGCATTTCGCGTTTTCCGGTCCCGGGTCCCAGGAATTCAATCGCGTAGGCGATCCTCGCTTTCGCCTCGGTCGCTTCGTCCGGGATGAACGTTGTCCGGCCTGAAACCACCTCAACCACCAGATCAGCTCCACCAGCCTCCGGGGGCAATTGGGGCGGCGGCGTTGCGACTGGATTTAACGACATGGCACCCATCGCGATGGAATTGACGGACGGCGGAGGCGACGACGCAAGTAGCGTGGATAAAACCGTCGATCCTGCGGGCGATGAGGTCGGTCGCGCCTCTGCCGGAACCCTTGCCTGGCCCCTCGAAGAAGTCTGATCAGACTCGAGCGAATCCACCGTAACTACTTGATTCGTATTAATTTCTTATTTCGCCGCCATCAATGCCCACTGACGCGTGCCGCGATTGTCACTTGTACCAGTGGTACCGGTGGGGGATTGAAGCCGCCCCTCGATGCGCCATTCGTTGCTGCGGCGGAAAGAAACCGGGTCTGAACCCAAACCTGGTTCATTATCTTGCTCCACCCCACCGGGCGACAACGTCGCATCCAGAGGGACCATGAGATCTACGGGCGTAGCCTTGCTAGCCGGCAAAGGTTCTGTCCTGACACCCGGTTTTTTCAACTGGCTGTGTTCATTGGTCCGAGGCGGCACCAACACATCCGCAGGCCGACTTGGCCGCCCTTCGATTGGCGCCACGCTAACGGTTTCCACAGCATCGAAAGCAACGGTTTCGATCGGGATTTGGGTTCCTGAACGACGCCAAACACTCTCCGCCAAGGTCGGCTCTTTTCTAGGGCCAGACTGCAGCGGCCTATCAGGTTTACCAGCCATTTCGCGGTATCCGGTTGCGGTCAGGGTTGTAATATCGAAAGGCCCTTGAACCCCTTGTCTGCTTGTATCCTGCGCCGATGTCTGGCCTTCGTGCCGCGCAGCGGCCTCGCCGGCGGGGTCGGTCAGTATTGGTTGCCCCAAGGCAGTCGGAACTATGTCAGGTCGATCGCGGAAATCATGCGGCCAACCGGCGGTCATGTCGCCTTCCGGTTCACCAGATGCTTCGATATCGGTGAATACCGGAGGTGACTGGCTCGCCGAATTCGGCGTCGCGCCGGTGACGAGATGTTCTGTACCACGACCCTCTGTCTCGATCGTTGCGTCAACGGGGATCGAGACCGGGTTTCGCATGGCCATCGGGGCACCGAAGAGCTCCATCTCTTGCTCCAAGGGCTCGCTGGCGTCGGAAACAGGGCTCAAAGTTGTGACCTTCGGATCGTCAGCCTCAAACCCGATAGCTGGCAAAGCCTGCCTCTGCGCCGCCAGACGCGGAATCATGGCAGATGACTGCATGTCTTCGTCAAAGACCTTACCAAAGGTCGCCCTAGCCAGCTTGGCATCAACTTCTTGTGGACCTTGTTTGACTTCAGCCATGCCCAGTTTGGACACGGAGTTGGCGCCATCCGGGGAATGGGCAGAGTCATGGAAAGGTACAGGAAACATCAGTTCTCCGATGCGGATGAATTTCCTGAACATTATCGGAAGAGACTTACCGAAATCTTTACTGCTTCGGGTGCAATCTGCGGAAACTAGATCGAATTGGAGATTTCCATGATTACAAACAACAACCTGACAGCTGCACCCACAATTGGACTGGAGGCTCTTTCTCAGGACGACGGCCGCTTGCGCGAGGCGGCAATGAAACTTGAAGCAGGATTCCTTTCCGAAATGCTTAAATCGGCTGGGCTTGACGGGGCCGCACAAGGCTTTGCCGGCGGACCCGGAGAGGAGCACTTTGCTTCCTTTCTGCGCGACGCTCAGGCCAGAGAAATGGTCGCGGCCGGGGGCATCGGTCTGGCAGAATCGCTCTTCGAAATCATGAAAGCGCGTCGCGATGCCTAGCACATCAACGCGTCCACTACTGACACTTCTTGACCGTGAGCGCTCGGCTCTGATCGCCGGGGACTACGTCGTTTTGGATCAGCTTGGCCCCGAGAAGTGGGATCTCCTGACACAGTTGCCGTCGCTGGCGTTGCAGGCGAACGACCTGCGCCCAATCGCCGAACGGATTGACAGAAATCAAAGGTTACTGAGCGCGGCAATTTTGGGTGCCCGCGCGGGCCAGAATAGGATAGACGTCCTACGCAATCTTTCGCAGGCCTTTGAAACTTATGATAAATCAGGACAGCGCGCTAAGATTGGCGAAAGGCCGAATATCATCGAGAGAAAGGCATAAATACCAGAATGTGTTGATTAAAATCCGCGCAAGCCGAACCGGGCCCGTTAGGGCTTCGTTAGGAGCATGGTATCAGAATGGCACTGCATCGTCTTGGATGGCGCAGTCGTCCCAACGTTCGGGGGACCGCATTGGTCAGAATGACAGTTCAGGCCGCTTATGGCGGCGACCCGAAACGCTTGGCGCCAAAGGCGCCCTAAAATGGAAGGACGGGACGAATGGCAACCTTCCATGCCCCACCGTGGTGCCCACCGCCGACCACAACCTTCTTGCGCTTGATTATGATGGGCGCATTTGCCTTTGCACTCATATCACCACCTTTCCACTCACCTGAGGCAAGAGATAGCGGATGTAGCGATAGCGGGCTGTTAACGTTTCAAAAGCAAATCAAAGGTCTCGTCGACGCCACAATTCGTCTGGTCCGCAGAACTCGACCAGATCATAGCCGGCGGCTTGCATGATCGTCCTGATCTCTGGCGTGCCCGTATTGTTTTCGATGGCCCAAATGCCGACGCGATGCCTTTCAAATGGGAAAGCGGACAGTACAGCAACCTCGCCGCCTTCGATATCAAGGGACACGAAATCGGGGTGGTCCAGTCCTGCCTCCGTCAAAATACGGCTAAGCGTCCGGGTTTGGACCCTGATCAGGTTCTCCTGATGCCGAACGTCTTCGCGGACGCGATCCTTTAGGGCGGGGTCATAGCTTTCGACTAGACCGCTCATCTGGGTGAACCCTGCCGTAATCTCAAGAAACTCTGCCTCGCCGTCACTGGCGGCGACAGCATAACCCAGGCAGGGGCATTGCCGCCGGGCCGCAGCGCGATCCCGTTGGGCTGGGACAGGCTCTACCAAGACCCCGGTTCACCCGCGCCATTGTTCGAAGAATAGGGTGTTAGAGCCTGAAACGCCGTCGTATCCACCGATGTCCACAAAGGTTCCGGACCGCTTTGCCCTGAAGAGTTGGTCTACGACTGTGTCCTGTCCCGCCTGCGAAACGTAGGGATAGGCTGTCCCACCGCGCATCCGGCGAACTTCGTGCAGTTGGCGCACAAGGTTGCCACGGCGGCGGCTTCGCTCTGACTTGAGCATGGCAAGTATTTGCCCCTCGGCCTCGGCCAGGTCCTGCTGCGCCCTCTGTATCCGTTCTGACGGCGTCATCGCGACATCCAGACCGTCGCATCCCAAAGCCATGCCAACAGGGCCAGCGCAGCATCAGTATGGTCTTTGGCCCTATGTCGCATTCATCCCTCCCCATCGTTCGATCAACTCGGCCAACTTGCTTCTCACCCGGACAAAGACATTCGCCCAGTCCCTGGGGGCATTCTGCCGGATCAGGTGCATCGACGGGTACCAGGGGGTCGTGACACCTTCATGGCCCCACATCCAGAACGGATCCCAATGCAACAGCACCCAGACCGGCACACCAAGCGACCCGGCCAGATGGGCGGTCGCAGTATCAGAGGTGATGACGAGGTCCATCCGCTGCATCATGGCAGCACAATCGGCAAAATCGCGGTCAAGGCTGCCGACATCCATGATCAAATTGGCGGTACCGTCCGCATGTAGCAACTTTGTCTCTGGCCCCTTGTAGAGCGAGAAAAGCTGCAGTGCGGGCAGGTCGACAAGGCTGTGAAACTCTGTATGCGAAAAAGAACGGTATCGGTTACCCCGGTAGGTCAGGGACCCCGTCCAGACGACACCGACGCGAAACCGGTCCTCAAAGGGGCGGGTGACAGCCCGCGCCCGGGCCTGCGAATCCTCGGGCACACTCAGAACGGTTGGCGCGGGCACCGCCGGCTCAACATCAAAGTGCAGCGGAGGAAGGTCCATGATGTTGGTCCAGACATCATAGTCATCGGGTTCCGGCATCTGAGGACCGACCCAGTCGGCACCAGCGACCCCGTCAAACAGCCGTGCCACAGGCTTTTCCGTGAGCATCATCACCTTGGCAGGGTTGAACCGCTGTAAGGTTGGCAAGAAACGGGCAAAGGCAATCCCATCGCCATAACCCTGTTCAGGCATGACCAGGATGCGCTTGCCATCAAGCAGGCTGCCATCCCACTTGGGCTTGGTCATGTTGCGAGGGGTCAGTTCGTTTGTCTGCCAGCGAACGTCAAAGTTTCGAAATCCTGTGGCATAGTCGCCTGCCGCAAGCTGTGACATGGCCAGCTGAATGCCAAGTTCGGGATAATCGGGATGGTCTGCCCAGGCCTTGCCCAGATAGGCAACGGCGTCGTCATAGCGGCCAAGGCTGCGAAGGGATTTGCCGATCATGGCCTTCGTCTCGGCGTGGTCGGGACGGTCTGCACTTACCGTTTGCCGTAATTCCAACGCTTCTCCCGCGTCGCCAAGATCGGCGAGGATGTTGGCAAGATTGGCGCGAACGGCCTCAAGCTCGGGGCTCAGCTCGTAGGCGCGGCGCTGGGCAGCCCGCGCGAGGATATGTGCGCCCTCCTTGCGCAGCAAGGCACCAAGATTGGACCAGACCAGTGCATCGCCCGGCTCAGTCGCAAGATATCTTCTGTAAAGCTCTTTCGCTTCGTCGAGCTTGTCTTGCCGATGCGCGGCAAGGGCCTTGGCTCGAAGGGCCGCGAGCGTTTCCTGCCGCGCGGCCTTTGCCAACTCATTACTCATGAACCGTTCGTACTCTTCCTTTTAACTGGGGACAAAAGCGTCTCTGGACGCCGGGCCTCGGCCGCCTCGAACAATGAGAAGGTCTGGTTCACGTAGTTGACCGCGCCTGCGATCATCTCGAGGTAGGCTTCAAGCTCGGGGGTTACTTCGGTTTCGACCACTGCCACGCTGCGCTCTTGTGGAAGGGTCTCGAAGCCTGCGTAAAACAGGGGGCGCCCCTGCTGATCTTGATCGGGCGCGACGGGTCATGCCACTCAAACGCCCACATGAGGGGGCGGGGCCAAACATTGATCGGAAAGCGCCCACCAAAGATCGTGCCGGGCAATGGGTCCTTGGAATAGTGCATGAAGGGCGAAACCTGGGTCATGTAGACGGGTTCGTCCGCAACAAAGACATAGGGCAAAGCCAGCTGGATCGTCGGCACCTCGGGATGGCGCCATTCGACCTCGCTTGTCAGGTGCAGTTTCTCGCTCAACTTCGAGCCTCGGATCGTGCTCGCCTCGCCACTCAGGTTGCGCAGTGCGGGCTTGCCCTTGTCGTCCCGAAAAAAGCCGATGTTGATATCGAAGGGGCAGCGGATCAGAAAGTAGCGGCTTTCCATATTGATGACCGCCGGGCAGCGCGAGGCGGACTTGGCGTGCCTGCGGTTAAGATCGACAGAGCGGACCCGCTCGGGCGGCAGATAGACGATGCTGGCCTTGCGCTCGTTCAGGAACCATCCAACCGTTACCGGGCCGCTGGTTTTTCCGCTGCCTTCACGGGTATCTTCAAAACTCACCGAAAGCTTCATGTTGCTTTTATCCCTAGCTCCGCATCGGGCGGGGTACGTCCAGTGGCGGCAGACGAACCATATCCGACTTGGCCAGTATCAGCACGATTATCATGGAACGGTTAACCGAAACGTTTAGACCTGTGGCCAGTTCGGCAACGCGGGATGGGCCGTTCTTTTCCAGCCAGTCGCAGGCCCGCAACAGATCTTCCAACGGGACGGCGTGGCGATTGAAGAGCTGACGGGCGCTGAGCCTGTCGTGAAGGTCGATGCTGGCCGCATCCGGCTGTCCAACCATTGTCACATAATCATCTGGCCGGATCGTCGATGTCGGATACTGCCGATAGGCCACGAACGGATCGGCTTCCATAGGGTTCAGGCCCGGTTCCGGAGGAACCTCTTCGCGAACCTTCCGCAATTCTTCCGCAAGGGCGAGATATTGGGGAATGACGGCCTTCCAATCCAAACACTGTGCAACGTGCGCCGAGGCCCGGGCCCCCATTCGTTGCCTTAGCTCGGGATCGCGGATCAGGGTCTCAAAAGCCTCTGCATAGCTTGGTACGTCAATCTGGACCTGAGACTGGACCAGCGAAAGGTATTGAAGATAACCGTCGCGTCCATCCGCAAAGCGGCGGGCGATCTCGGTACCTGTCCCGGGCAGCGCCATACGGGTTGGCACAAGAAACCCCGTCTCGCCATGCAGGACGGTGTCGCGGAACCCGTCCCAGTCGGGCATCACAACCGGTAGGCCAGCCGCCATCGCCTCGATCGGGACAAGGCCAAAGGTCTCCTGAATGCTGTCCGATGGCAGGGTAAAGATATCGGCACCCGCCCAGATGTCGCGACGGATATCCGGATCACGGCCATCCAGCATCTGGACAGTCACCCTTCCGCCCAGCGTCTCGGCAGCCTCACGGTAAAGGGCCTCTTCCTCTGGTCGGCTTGCCCAGCCGGCCATCCACAGATGGACGTCGCGACCGGTACGTTCGGCGGCTTGATTCAGGGCCAGTAGCATCGGGATCGGATTGGCCTTTTCGATCACGCTGGTTCGGCCCATCGTCATCACGACAACGGCCTCGTCATGCGTCCCTTGCGCCTTGCGCATCGCTTCCCGGCCGCCGGGACGGGGGGCAAAGTCCGCCTGGTGGACCCCCAAGGGTATCACCGGCAGACGGGGCTGGGGCATGTGGACCGCGCCAAAGCGATTGCGGAAATAGGCGGCTTCCCGTTCGAACTGTCCCATCACGACAGACTGAACGGCCTGCGAAGTGCAGATGATCGCATCCCAACTCTCAACCGGTTCGGCCAGCAGGTGGTGCAGACCCTCGATGATGCGACGGGTCGAAACTGTATGCGTGATCCCGACAAGGGAACAACTGGACGCCCCTTGGCGCAGTCTTTGCCAAGTAGCCCTATGGAAACCGGGGGTCGGAAAGAAAATGGTGCCAAGCTTGCCAAGCTCTGCACCCGACTTCAGCACTGTGACATAGATCGGGCGGGTTTCGCCCAGGGCGCGAGCGACCTTGTCAAAGGCGGCACCATCTGCCTTTCCTTCGACCACGACCTGAAGAGAGTCGCCACCGGCATGGGCCAACCAGCCGCGCAAAAAGCTTTGGCCCGCCGAGCGGCGACCGACAAGGTCACGCCTCTCTCCCTCGATCGCATCGGGGTGGAAGAAGATGGCAGAAGGCCCGTCTTTGGTCATAACCGCTCACTTCACCCAGTAACAACTCATACTGCCCAACAGTGGCGCGATTTGGCAAGGGTCAGTCGTTCCTGACCTGCAGACTGACACACCCTTTCGCGTCGGATTCGACTGCGAGGTCCAGCACCCGTTGCAAAGTCGCCCCCCGCGCAAAATCGGGACGCACTTCGTCACCAGACCGGATCGCCGCGATAAAGCGTTCGTAATTCGTCAGAACGGCAGGCGTCGGAACATCATGCCAGATCCCCGACTGAAGGTCCGGTTCCAGACAGGCGCGCAGCTTGCTTTGTCCATTTTCGAACCTGACATCGAGGCCACCTTTGGTGCCGAACAGACGCAGCGACAGATCGTTGATGTGACCCGATGCCATCCGGCTGGCATGCACAACGCCCGTCGCCCCATTGTCGAGCGACAGGTGCATGACGAAACTGTCATTGGCGTCCAGAACATAGTCGCCAATCCGGTCTCCTGGCGCTTTGTGAAACGTCGTCAGACGGCAAGAAACGTCCGTGACATCAAGACCGGCGGCAAAGGTGGCAAAGTCCAGGATATGCACACCCACATCGCCCAACACGCCCAGAGATCCATGCTGTGTGGACAATCGCCAAAGCCATTTGGCCTCCTCCGACCATTCGCCCCAGGCGGGCTGGGTCAGCCAGCTTTGCAGATAGGCCGCCTCAAAATGCCGAATTTCGCCCAGATCGCCTGCAGCCACCATCGCCGCAGCCTGACCAAGGGCCGGGACATTTCGATAAGATAGGTTCACCATATTCACGACACCTGCGGCCCTGGCCGCGACTGTCATTGCATCCGCATCGGCCGCATTCACGGCCAAAGGCTTTTCACACAGGACATGCTTGCCCGCCTGTAGCAACGGAAGAGTGGTGGGGAAGTGAACAGGATCAGGGGTGACGTTGGAAACGGCATCGAACGCGCCCCATTCCAGCACCTCCGCGACTGAGGCAAACCCGCGTTCAACATCGTGCCGGGCCTGAAACTCGGCGAGCCGGTCAGGATCGGTGTCGACCCCGGCAACGACAGTAACACCAGGTATGGCGGCGTAAGCCTCGGCATGGGAATTGGCCATGCCGCCGGTTCCTAGGATCAGGACACGGACCGGCATCATCTGAAGCCGTCCTCACCATCGGCGTGCAGCTTTGGACCGCGCGCCTCTATCGGTTCTAGCGCCACTTCAACCGGCACGTTGGGCGCATCGGTCACCCCCGTCAGACGGGGTGCAGGGTTGTGGGCCCAGTGGACAGCGTTCCGCAGGATCAACTGGATGTTGGGGTCGTAATAGGTTGGGTAGGTTTCGTGGCCGGGGCGGAAGTAGAACACATTTCCGGCCCCCCTTCGCCAGGTCAGGCCAGAGCGGAACGCCTCGCCCCCCTGAAACCAGCTGACAAAGACCGTCTCAAGCGGGTCCGGCACGCCAAACGGCTCACCATACATCTCTTCGTTTTCCAGCTCAAAGTGATCGGGCAGACCACGGGTGATCGGATGATTGCGGGAGGTGACCCAAAGCCGCTCCCGCTCACCGGCTTCGCGCCAGGTGAGGTTGCAGGGGGTGCCCATCAGGCGCTTGAAAACCTTGGCGAAATGCGAAGAGTGCAGGCAGATCAGGCCCATGCCGGACCAGACATGTTCGACCACCCGCTCAACCACCGCGTCGTCGACGGCACCATGGGCGGCATGCCCCCACCAAAGCAGAACATCGGTCTGGGCAAGGCGATGCTCGGGCAGACCGTGCTCGGGTTCCTGCAGGGTGGCGGTGGTGGCCGTGATACCGGGGTCGGCATTCAGACCGGCGGCAATCGCGTTGTGCATGCCGTCAGGATAAACCCCGGCAACAACCTTGTTTTCGCGCTCATGGATGTTCTCACCCCAAACGACTGCGCGCACTGTCATGGCCGACCTCCCGAACTGGATTCTGGAGGGCACCATAGCCTGCATTCAAGTCGGCGCAACGAAAACCGATAGCGCAAACAGGCCGGATCAAAGGGCCCAGATGCCATCCCAGATCAGCTTGAGAGAGACGACCAGGATCATCGCATACATGATGGGATAGAACACCTCGGCCTTGATCCTGCGGACGATGGCCGCCCCGATGAGGGTGGACACGGCGGCCAATGGCATAAGGACCGCCGAGGTCACGAGGTTGCCTGTGTCAAACTGGCCCAACGCGGCATAGGGGACAAGCTTGACCAAGTTGACGATGGCAAAGACGGCTACACTGGTCGATGTAAAGACGGCCGGGGCCATGCGAAGGGGCATGGTGTAGATCTGGTAGGGCGGTCCACCGGCATGGGCGACAAAGCTGGTGTAGCCCGAAATCGTGCTCCAGAACAGGGCAAGGCCCGGTCGGTGAGGGTGCGCCACGTTGCGGCTGGCCGACGAACTAAGCGCCCAGCGCGCGACGAAAACCAGGGCAATCACACCCACGATCAGACGGACGGCACCGTCCGACACCATTGCGGCGGTCAGCCAGCCGACCCCGATCCCCAGAAGCGCGCCGGGCAACATGATGCGCATGGTGCGCAGGTCCCATTTGCCCCACCAGGACCACAGGCTGACGACATCCATGACGATCAGAATGGGCAGCAGAATTCCGGCGGCCTGCACCGGCGAAATGACAAGCGACATGACCCCCATGCCCAACAGGGCCATAGCCCCCCCAAGTCCGCCCTTGGAAAGCCCGACCAGCGTGACCGCCAGAACAGCGGCCAGAAGCGATCCGGTGTCGGAGAATACAAAGCCGCTCAAATTGTTATCCTCCGTTCGCTGTTTCACTGCGCCGCCCGGCTGGGGCTGTCAAGACAAGGTCCGGGACGGCGGCCAAACTCAAAACGGACAGGGTGCCGTGACCCGGGTCCCCTTGCCCCCGTCGGGGTGTCGAAACTGGAGTGTTTCGGAATGCAGCATAAGGCGGGGGAACGCGCGCGCCGGGCCCGTTGCATAGAACGGGTCGCCCAGAATGGGATGACCGATTTCGAGCATGTGTACACGCAGTTGGTGGGACCGCCCGGTCCGGGGCATCAGACGGACCCGGCTTTCCGTATCGCTTGCCCGGACAAGGCGCCAGTCGGTGATGGCCTGACGCCCGTTCTCGTGGTCCACCATCTGGCGGGGGCGGTTCGGCCAGTCCACGTTCAGGGGCAGATCGACGGTACCCGTCTTTTCGGCCAGCCTGCCCCAGACCCGGGCGATATAGGTCTTCTTGGTGTAGCGTTTCTCGAACTGCAGACCCAGGTGGCGCTGGGCATGAGGGGTCAGGGCAAAGATCATGACGCCCGACGTGTCCCGGTCCAGCCGGTGCACCAGAAGGGCATCGGGAAACACCGCTTGCAGCCGGGATATGAGGCAATCGGCCAGCTCAGGGCCCTTGCCCGGCACCGACAACAGGCCCGCCGGCTTATCGAGCAGGATCACTTCGTGATCATGGTGCAGGATGACAAGCGGGTCCTGAGGCGGGGCATAGATGGCGTCCAAGGGAGGCTCCTGGAAAGGGCGGTGGGTCGGGGACCCACCTTACCGCCCCCTCACACCACAGGGTAAGGTGGGTTTCAACCCACCCCCCCAGAACTGCTGGCGGGTCAGGACCCGCCTTACATGCGCACGCGGTCGCCCATGGGATCGTAAAGCGGCTTTAGCGACGCAGTCGCCTTCACCCTCTGGCCCGCCACGTCGATTTCGTAGTCGCTGGCCAGAACCTCCGCCGCGCTCTGCCCTTTGCAAGGAACATAGCCCAACCCGACCGCACCACCTAGGTGGTGGCCATAAGCCCCCGAGGTCAGATGGCCAACGATCTGGCCATCCCGCAGGATTGGCTCGTTGTGATAAAGCAACGGCGCGGGATCCTGCAGCATGAACTGCACCAGCCTGCGGTCCAGTCCGGCCTCACGCTTGCGCTCGACCGCGTCGCGCCCGATGTAGTCCGCCTTGGTCTTCGACACCGCAAATCCCAGGCCTGCCTCCAGCACATGGTCTTCACTGGTGATATCGTGGCCAAAGTGACGAAAGGCCTTCTCGCTCCGGGCGCAATCCATCATGTGCATTCCGCAAAGGGTCAGCCCATGTTCCTGTCCCGCCTCCCAAAGCGTGTCGAAGGCATGGACCGCCATATCGGCGCTGACATAGACCTCCCAGCCCAGCTCGCCCACATAGCTGACCCGGTGCACCCGGGCGAGGCCGTAACCAAGTTCGATCTCCTGGGCAGTCCCGAAGGGATTGGCTGCGTTTGAAAAGTCATTTGGCGATGCGGCCTGCAACACGTCCCGCGCCTTCGGCCCCATGATCGCCAGCACGCCTTCGCCTGCTGTTACGTCAGTGATGACCACATGAGCCTCGCCCAAATGACGGCGTATCCATGTCTCATCCGCCAGCCGGGTGGCAGCGGGGGTAACCACCAGATAGGCCGTCTCGCTCAGCCGGGTCACGGTCACATCGGCCTCGATACCTCCCGTCCGATTGAGGAACTGGGTGTAGACGATCTTGCCCACCGGCACCGACATATCCGCCCCGCAGACCCGGTTGAGGAAAGCCTCCGCATCCCGCCCCTCAACCCGCAACTTGCCAAACGAGGACATGTCGTAAAGGCCAACACCTGTTCGCACTGCGGCAAGCTCTGCCGCCACATTTTCAAAGAAGGTCTGACGCTTCCAGGAATAGCGATAGATCCGCTCCTGATCGGGTCTGGCGAACCAGTTCGCCCTCTCCCAGCCCGCAATCTCACCAAAGACGGCGCCCCGTGCATCAAGCTGGGCATGGAACGGTGTGCGGCGGACACCTCGGGCAGTCGCCTTCTGACGATAGGGAAAGTGATCAGCATAAAGCAGACCCAGCGCCTCGGTCGCCCGGTCCTTGAGGTATCGGCGGTTACCCTGGAACGGCTGCATACGGGCAATATTGACGTCGCCCAGGTCAAAGGGCTTCTCGCCCGTGTCCATCCAGGCGGCCAAAGCCATCCCGGCCCCCCCGGCAGACTGGATGCCGATAGAGTTGAAACCGGCCGCCACCCAGACATTGTCCATCTGCGGGGCAAGACCCAGGTGGTAGGCATTATCAGGTGTGAAACTCTCGGGACCGTTGAAAAAGGTATGGATGCCGGCTTCAGCCAACATCGGCATGCGGGACACCGCCGCCTCCAGCACCGGTTCAAAGTGGTCGAAATCTTCCGGTAGCTGGTCGAACTCAAAGTCCTCCGAAATGCCCGACAGGCCCCAGGGCTTGGCCACCGGCTCAAAGGCGCCCAGCATCATCTTGCCCGCCTCGACCTTGTAATAGGCACATTCGTCGGGCACCCGAAGGACAGGCAGCTGCTCCAGCCCGGCAACAGGCTCGGAGACGATATAGAAATGCTCGCAAGCCTGCAGGGGGACATTGACGCCCGCCATCAGGCCAACCTCACGGCCCCACATACCGGCGCAGTTGACGACCATGTCACAGGCAATTTCTCCCTGTTCGGTGCCGGTGTCCCAGCGGACACCGGTCACACGACGGCCAGTCTTCAGGACCTCGGTGACGCGGGTTCGTTCGGCAATAACCGCCCCTCGCATGCGGGCGCCCTTGGCAAGGGCAAGGGCGATGTTGCCAGGATCGCCCTGACCGTCCTTGGGCAGATAGACCCCGCCCGTGACCCCCTGAACGTTCAGATGCGGATAGCGCTCGCCCACCTCGCGGGTCGTTATCTCGTCGACCTCGACGCCAAAGGCCCGGGCCATGGCAGCAAGGCGGGTGATCTCCTCCAACCGCTCCGCCGTCAGGGCCACAGTGATAGAACCAACGCGGCGAAAACCGGTCGCCAGGCCAGTCTCGGCCTCAAGGCCGCCGTACAACTCCTGAGAATACTTTGCCAACCGGGTCATGTTGGCCGTGCTGCGCAGCTGCGCAATCAGTCCGGCCGCATGCCAGGTGGTGCCCGATGTCAGGGCCTTGCGTTCCAGAAGGACGACATCGCTCCAGCCTAGCCGGGCCAGATGATAGGCAACCGAACAGCCGACGATCCCGCCACCGATGATGACAGCACGGGCATGAGTGGGCAGAGTCATGGATTTCTCTCTCCGGATTCGGGCGGGTGAACGGCGATGATCACAGCCGCCCCGGGACGGGTTTCAAGGAACGGAAGGGCCTGCACAGGGGGCAAGGCGGCATCCCGAAGATCGTTTTTTCTTGCCATAAATATTCTGGGGGAGGCCGAAGGCCGGGGGCAAAGCCCCCTATGCCCGAAGCCGGTCATTCTGCGGATCCCAAAGCGGCGCGTCGCCCTGGACCGTGGCCAGGAAACGTTCCCCGAAAATCTCCACCTCGACCTTGGTTCCCTTGGCGCAAAGATCAGGGCGCAACATCGCCAGGGCGACCGATTGCCCGGTCCGGTAGCCCCAGGCACCGCTCGTCGTCTCACCGACCAACGCCCCGTCTTGCCAGATCGTTGACATATACGGGGCATCGGCTGCACCCGGGCTGTCCAGGGTCAGCAGGGTGAACCGCTTCTTCACGCCCCGCTGTTTCTCCGCCTCAAGGGCAGCCTTGCCCACAAAGGACTTCGACCAGTCGACAAAACGGTCCAGCCCGCCTTCCAACAGGGTGTAATCCGTCGACAGATCGCCTTTCCAGGCGCGGTATCCCTTCTCGACCCGCAGGGAATTGAGGGCGAACATGCCAAAGGGCGTCGCCCCGGCTTGGGTGACCGCGTCCCAGATCGCGGGGGCATCTCCAATCGGGCAATGCACCTCCCAACCCAGTTCCCCGGCAAAGGAAACCCGCAACAGGCTGCAGGGACGGCCGGCCAGAGTGCAGCCGGTCTGGACCGACAACCAGGGCAGGTTCAGACCGGCATCCGTCAGGGGGCCAAGGACATCACGTGCTTTCGGCCCGGTTACCAAAAGGCACTCCATCTCGTCGGAATGGTCGGTGACAGTGATGCCCTTCGGTGCCTGACGCCACAGATGCTCGCTGTCGTGCCACTGGGCCGTCCCTGCGGTAATCAATCCAACGTGGTCATCGCCTTTCACGATCACCGACATCTCGGTCAAGATGCGACCCCGGGCGTCCGGGAAATACCCCAAGCCCACACGGCCCTCCTTTGGCAACCTGCCCGAGGTCAGGCTATCGACAAAGGCCCGTGCGCCCGGCCCCTCAACTTCGAACCGGGAAAAGCCCGAGATCGCCAGGACACCGCAGTGATCGCGCACCGCCTCGGCCTCGGCACGAATACGAGGCTCCCACGGACCCGCCCGCTCCCAGGTCTGGGTCGAGGTTTCCGATGTATCGTCGCCGGGCTTTGCAAACCAGTTCGCCCGTTCCCAACCGTTGTATGCACCGAATTGCGCTCCAGCTGCTTCAAGTCGGTCGTGCAAGGATGACGTCCTGCGGTTCGGCGCAGCGGGCCAGCGGTGCCAGGGGAAATGCATGGCGTATTCGTGACCATAGACCTCCATAGCCTTGGCCACGCAATACTCCGGATCGGTATAGTCGGTATAGCGACGGGGGTCGCAGGACCACATATCCCATTCGGTCTGGCCCTCGGTGACCCACTCGGCCAGCACTTTGCCCGCACCGCCCGCCTGCGTGATGCCAAATGTAAACACGCAGGCTTCATAAGCATTGCGAACACCCGGCATCGGGCCAAGCAAGGGCAGGCCGTCCGGGGCATAGGGAATAGGACCGTTGATCACCCGGCTGACGCCAGAGGTGCCCAGAAGGGGCACTCGGGCCATGGCATCCTCGATATACCACTCCAGCCGCTCCAGGTCGTCCGGATAGAGCTGGAAGGAAAAGTCCTCAGGCATCGGGTCCGACGGATCAACCCAATGAGCCTTGCAGTTGCGCTCATAGGGACCAAGGTTGAAGCCGGTCTTTTCCTGGCGCAGGTAGTAGGAACTGTCGACGTCACGCAGCAGGGGCAACTTGCCGTTCTCGGCTGTCCAGGCCTCCAGCTCTGCAATCGGCTCGGTCAAAAAGAACTGGTGGCTCATCACGGCCATTGGGACCGTGCGACCGCCGTAGGGCTTGAACCATTCTCCAACACGTTGGGCATAGTAGCCAGCCGCGTTGACGACCTTTTCACAGCGGATGTCGCCCTTTTCGGTGTGAACGATCCACTCGTCACCAGCCTTGCTCACACCTGTCGCAGGGGTAAAGCGCAGGATCTGCGCCCCCATCTGGCGGGCACCCTTGGCAAGCGCCTGTGTCAGCTGGGCGGGGTCGATGTCACCATCATCCGGATCATAGAGCGCACCGGCAAGATCGTGTGTCTCGATGAACGGATAGCGGCCCTTGATGTCCTCGACCTGCATCATCTCAAGGGACATTCCCTGCGACAGACCCATCCCCCGGGCGCGCTCGAATTCCTGCATGCGCTCCTTGGAATGGCCCAGGCGGACGGATCCGCTGACGTGGTAGTTCATGGGATAATCGACCTCTTTGGCCAGTCCACGATACAGCGACAAGGAATAGCGCTGCATATTCATGACCGCCCAAGAGGTCGAGAATGACGGACAATTGCCCGCTGCGTGCCAGGTACTGCCGGCGGTCAATTCATTCTTTTCCAACAGGACACAATCGGTCCAACCGGCCTTGGCCAGATGATACAGGGCCGACACGCCGACAGCCCCGCCTCCGATAATCACCACACGCGCCTGCGTCGGAAAGTCCGCCATCATTGTCTCCCTTTATCGGTTGGTGGCAGGTCGCATGGGCGACGACGACCACCATCATCATGTTTGCAGCTCAGAACCGCGCAACGGACAACCAGGATCATTCCTGCGCCTCCTGGGGCAGACCGTCGGTCAGGTCGTAGTAGTCACCCTTGTCCTCGACAAAGATATGACGCTCGAGGCGGAGGCCGGTCGGGCCATCGAGGGCACCCATGGCAACCCCTATTTCGTCCTCGTCATGACCCTTCCAGAACAGAAAGGATCCGCAGGCCGGACAAAAGCCGCGCTTGGCCAACGGACTTGCCTCGTACCAGCTGGGGGCGCCCGTGAGGGTCAGATCGGCCAGATCGACGCTCACGGCGGCCCAATAGTGACCGGACTGTTTGCGGCACTGGCTACAATGACAGGCCGCCGGATCACGGGTCGGGCCCTTCGCCTCGAACCGGATGGCACCACACAGGCAGGATCCCCTGAGCATCGACGTTCTCCTCAATAGACCGGGGGGGCGATGACCCAGATCACCACGCAAGCGACATCATGGGGATTCACCCAGCGAAACGGCTCACCCCGAATGCGAAAGCTATCGCCCGGGCCAAGGTGAAACAGACGATCCGAAATCCACAGGTCAAGCTTGCCCGAAACGACATAGCCCACCTCCTGGGTGGGACGGCAGACCGGGTCCGCAATCTCGGCATGCGGTGCAAAGCTTGAATGAACCATCTCGAAATCGTCGGTAAGATCGGGCGACAGCAACTCCTCGACCAAACCTGCCTCGCGGGACCCGATCGGGCGGCGGGCTGCCTGGCGGACTATCAATCCGTCCTCACCCGGCGCGGCATTGGCCCGGAACAGGCTCGATACCGATACATCGAGGACCTTGGCGATCTGGCGCAGATCGGCAATCCCCGGTGTCGACAGGTCCCTCTCGACCTGGCTCAACCATCCCACGGAACGGCCAAGACGGTCCGCCAGATCCTGCAACGTAATCCCCCGGGCCCGGCGAAGGGCACGCAGATCAGCACCAAGGGTGCGGTTTTCCGGAGGAAGTTCGTGGCGCATGGCATCCGTGAAATCAGCAGGTCAGATTTCACGCTGACACGGCGACATGAAATTGCCAACACAAATTTCACGCTGCCGCTTCGCTTCGTCCCAAATACTCAAAAACAGACAACGGTCTCGGCGAATGCACCCGCAAGAATGGATTGCAGACGGTCTGCATCTTCCTGGTCGAAAGCGTCTGGCTGATCGCTGTCGATATCAAAGACCGCGAGGAGTTGACCGTCCTTGCCCCGGACCGGCAGGACGATCTCCGAACGGGTGCTGCTGGCACAGGCAATGTGGCCGGGGAAGGCATCCACGTCCGGGACAAGCTGAACTTGCCCCGTGCGCGCGGCCGCACCGCAGACCCCCCGAGAGAAGGGAATCACGAGGCAACCATGCCCGCCCTGATACGGCCCGATCTTGAGACGGTCAGGCGCGACCACGCGATAAAAACCGGTCCAGTCAAACCTTGCGTCCGAGTGATGAACCTCGCAGACGATCGTCGCCATAAGTGAAATGGCGTCATCTTCCCCTTCTGTCAGGGCGGCGACGGTCGCGGCAAGAATGTCATAGTCCACGCGCATTCAAGCGGTCCTTTCCAAAAAAGGGGGCCTTCTGCCCCCTCTTGGCCTTTGGCCACTTCACCCCCGAGGATATTTTGGATCCGAAGACCCGGGTCAATCCCGCTCGATAGCAATAGCGGTCCCCTCGCCGCCTCCGATGCATATTGCAGCGATGCCCTTCTTAGCGCTGTGCGCTTCCATAGCGTGGAGGAGTGTCACAAGAATGCGCGCACCTGACGCCCCGATGGGATGCCCCAGGGCACAGGCCCCGCCGTTCACATTGAGCTTTTCATGCGGTACGCCAAGTTCGGCCATGTATGCCATGGGAACGACGGCAAAAGCTTCGTTCACCTCCCAAAGATCGACATCGTCGACAGCCCAGCCAAGTTTTCGCAAAAGCTTTTGCGTCGCGGGCACCGGGGCGGTTGTGAAGAGGCCGGGCGCCTGGGCGTGGCTGGCATGCCCCATGATCCTAGCACGAACAGTCAAACCGCGTGCCCGCGCCACCTGTTCTGCTGCAATGACCAGCGCCGCCGCACCGTCCGAGATGGACGAGGCATTCGCCGCCGTGATGGTGCCCCCCTCCCGAAAGGCAGGTCGCAGTGTCGGGATTCTGTCGGGCCGGGCACGCTCGGGCTGTTCGTCGAGCAGGACTGTGTCGGCCTGTCGCCCTTGCAGTGGGACGCCCGCGATTTCGGCTGCAAAGGCGCCGCTTTGTTGCGCGGCGCGCACCCGCGACAGCGACGAAAGAGCAAAGTTATCCTGGGCCTCCCGGCTGAACCCATAGCGGTCTGCACAGTCCTCGGCAAAGCTGCCCATCAGTCGCCCGGTATCATAGGCGTCCTCGAGCCCGTCGAGAAACATCGAATCGACCACCTGCCCATGTCCGAGCCGCGCGCCCTGTCGCATCTTGGGGAGGAGGTAGGGGGCATTGCTCATGCTTTCCATTCCGCCCGCTACCACGATGCCAGCCCGGCCCAGCGCGATCTGGTCTGCGGCCATCATCACAGCCTTCATCCCCGATCCGCACATCTTGTTCAGCGTCGTTGCCGGGACCGTATCGTCAAGCCCCGCGGCAAAACCCGCCTGACGCGCCGGGGCCTGACCCTGCCCTGCCGGTAGGACGCAGCCCATCAGCACCTCGTCGACCGTCCTGAACCCGGCCCCATTCAACATGGCCCCATTTAGCGCAGCCCGAATCGCCACACCGCCAAGAACCGGAGCCTGAAGCCCTGACAGGACCCCCTGAAAGCTTCCAATCGGTGTTCTTGCCGCTCCAACGATCACAACCGTTCGCATTTTATCTATTTCTTCCATGCAATTGAGCCGGGCTCTGCTGCCCGAACAACAATACCGTATTTCCGCCCTTATCTGATCACGGTCCCGCCCCGGTTGTCACGCATCAAGGGGGGGTAGCTGCATGGCTTCCCTCGGCGTCACGTGACAAAGCCCCCACCCAGTAGCGTGGCGTCGAGGTCCTACCCTTGTAGTCCATTGCATCCCCACCGTCTGAGGCTAGGTTACGCCCACCAGTCGAAAGGGACCAAGATGCGTGATTTCCAGTTGCCCGGCCGTTCAATGGCGCTTGCCACCAATGGCATGTGCGCCACCTCTCATCCTCTGGCCGCGAAAGTGGCCGTCCAGATGCTAGAAGCCGGTGGCAATGCCGTCGATGCCGCCATTGCAGGGGCGGTCGTTCTGGGCCTGTGCGAACCAGCGATGACCGGGATCGGTGGCGATTGCTTTGCCCTCGTCTCACCGGCCGGAACCGATGACGTCGTCGCCATCAACGGATCGGGACGCGCCCCCGCCGGACTGAACCCGGACCACATCCGCGCTGCGGGGCATACGTCCATCCCGATTGACGGGCCCGAGGCCATCACCATCCCCGGCGCTGTCGATGCCTTTTGCCAAATGGCCGCCGACTATGGAAAGTTGGGTCTTGCCGCCAGCCTGGCACCGGCCATTTACTACGCCGAAGCTGGCGTTCCCGTCGCCCCGCGCGCCGCCTCTGACTGGGCGCTGCACCACGGTCGGCTGAAGGGCGTGGCACGCCAACACTACCTCATTAACGGGGCGGCCCCTACCACTGGCCAGCTCTTCCGGGCACCCGGCCAGGCCGACGTCCTGCGCCGCATCGCGTTGGACGGCCCTCAGGCATTTTATGAGGGTGAGGTGGCCGAGGATATGGTCAAGGCCCTGACTGCCATTGGCGGCACGCATACCCTTGCGGACTTTGCCGGCAACAGGTCCGATTATGGCACCCCCGTCTCGGGCATCTATGGCGGGCTGGAGTTACTGGAGCATCCGCCGAACGGATCGGGCGCCATGGCGATCCTGCTTTTGAACATCCTCAAGCATTTCGACCTGGTCGCGATGGACCCCACTGGCGTAGAGCGGGCGCATCTTGAGACCGAGGCCGCCAAGTTGGGCTATGATGCCCGGGACCGGATCATCGCCGATCCCGATCACACCACCCGGCTGGAGCATATGCTGGCGCCGGAAACGGCAGCCAAGCTTGCTGCCTTGATCGACCCCAAGAAGGCCCTGCCCTTTCCTGCCCCGCTGGCCGAGGAAGTTCATAAAGAGACGATCTACATCACGGTCGTCGACAAGGACCGTATGTCAGTGTCGCTGATCTATTCGGTCTTCAAGGATTTCGGCAGCGGCGTTGCATCGGACAAATTCGGAATTCTGCTGCATAACCGGGGCGGCGGGTTCAATCTGATCCCGGGCCATCCCAATGAGGCCGGGCCGGGCAAGCGGCCGATGCACACGATCATTCCGGCCATGCTTAGGGACAATGGCCGGGTGTGCGGGTCCTTTGGAGTAATGGGGGGCGGCTATCAGCCGACCGGCCATGCCCATGTGCTGACCAACATGATCGACTTCGGCATGGACGCTCAGGCTGCCATCGACAGCCCACGCTGCTTTTTCGAGAAGGGCAAACTGAAGGTTGAGCGGGGGTATTCCGATGCCGTCCGGCAGGGCCTGACCGACCTGGGGCACGATGTTATCGTGCCACCGCAGGCGATCGGCGGCGCACAGATGATCTTGATCAGTGAGGATGGCGTGTTGCGGGGCGGTTCTGACCCCCGAAAGGATGGCATCGCCCTAGGCTACTGAGGCGAAAGCCTCAGTTCAGCTGCAGTTGCAAGGGGTATTGTCCGTCTTCGAATGGCCCGAAGATATCTTCGAGATCGGGGTGCTGCACAGGCTGACCGGAGTAGTCGGCAACCAGGTTCTGCTCGGACACATAGGCCACGTAGTAGCTTTGGTCATTTTCGGCGAGCAGGTGGTAAAAGGGCTGGTCCCTTTCGGGTCGGCTCTCTTCGGGGATGGCCTGATACCACTCCTCGGTGTTGTTGAACATCGCATCAACGTCGAAAACGACGCCCCGGAACGGGTGCTTGCGATGCCGCACCACTTGTCCCAAATGATATTTCGCACGTGTCTTTAGCATGGTCTATGAACCCCCGAGTTCGTGATACGCCTTTAAATGTCCGAATGTCTACGCTTAGGCCCGATTCTGCATCGAAACAGTCTGTGGCGCCAAGAACCACAGTCCGTTATCCCGCACCGGGCCGCGTTTTGGAGGTAGGGCAGGCAAAACGGCGATTGCTTGCCTGTTGTGACCTCTTGACCGTTTTCAGAGCGATCAAGATCGGCTAGTCTTTCAGAAAACAAACATGACAAAGCGAGAGGCCGATGAGCAGACTCTTTCGCGCTTTGATCCTGACGGCCTTGTTGGCCGGGTGTGGCAATCGGGAATATGCCGCCCCGCGCGAGTTGGACAATGCATGCAGCATCGTTGCGCAACACCCGAACTACCTGCGCGCCTTTCGGGCGACAGAGCGGAAATGGGGCGTGCCGATCCACGTTCAGATGGCCATCATCTACCAGGAAAGCAAATTCATAGCGAATGCGCGGCCGCCGCATCGGTATGCCCTTGGGGTCATTCCGGTCGGCCGCCAATCGTCGGCTTTTGGCTATAGCCAGGCCCTTGACGGAACCTGGGCCGAATACCAGGGCGACGAAGGCGGCCGCCGGTCGCGGCGCGACGACATCCGCGATGCGACCGACTTTATGGGATGGTACATGACGGCCAGCAACCGAGAGCTTGGCATCCCTTTGTCAGACACCCGCAACCAGTACCTTGCCTATCATGAGGGGCGGACCGGATATCGCCGGGGGTCCCACAACAGCAAATCCTGGCTGATCCGAATTGCCGGCGAACTCGAAGCACGAGCCGCGCTCTACGACGCCCAGCTGGCCGCTTGCGGCAGGGCATAGGGCGCGCAGCCCGCCGAGGCGTGTCCAAGAGTGTCAGTTTCCGAAGGCTCGTTCGGCGGCCTGAATGTTGAACAAGATGTCGCCGATCTGCCCACCCGATTGCAGGTCGTTCAGAATGACGACGGTCTGCTGACCGCTGCTGTCAATGACAACCCATTGCCGAAGCTCGACGGGATTGGACGTGAAGACCATCGTGATGCTTCCGTATTCGGGGTTTTCTGGATCTTGGGCCGTGACACTTGTCGTAGACCCGTCCGAGGTATGCCCTGTCACCATCCGCGCGCCGGTCAGGTCCACATTACGCGCCAGGATGATCGACAGCGGGGTCTGGTTCAGGGGGTAGCGGTCCGGACCTGCATTTGATCTTGGATCAAAGATCGCCACGGATCCCCCACCCGCAATGACAAGGCTGGCGTCCGGTGGGGCATATTCGAACCGCATCCGCCCCGGCCGTTTGATATAGATGGTCCCAGTCGAGATCGTCCCGTCCCAATTGATCTGGGTGAACCCGCCCTGCGCCGTCTGAAGTCGGTTCAGGTAGCCCGAGATTTCCTGCAGGGACAATTGCTGAGCATGGGCCGGTAAGGCCGCCAGCGCGAAAAAGACAGAGATCAGGGCATGTTTCATACGCATCCACTTAGTCCTTGGTCGGAAACGGGGCCAGCCCCCGGTGAGTTGATTCCCATCACGAACGCGATGGATAGTCGATAACGGGGCATTGTCGTCGGCTATCCATCGCCAAATGGACCGCCATTCTGCCCAAAACGAAAGGGCCAGGACATCGTCCCGGCCCTGCCTGTTCAATCTGATTTTCCGCCTAGTGGGTTTCAGGAATAAGGATCTCGCGCTTGCCGACATGGTTGGCCGCGGTCACCACCCCCTGGTCCTCCATCTGTTCAACAAGACGCGCGGCCTTGTTGTAGCCGATGGCCAGTTTGCGTTGGATGTAGCTGGTGGAACATTTGCGATCTTTGGCGACGATCTGAACGGCCATGTCATAAAGCGCGTCCTCGCCGTCAGTATTTCCGCCAAGACCAAGCACGGCATCAATGCTCGATTCCGCATCCTCGTCCGGACCGTCAACAACGCCAGACATGTATTCCGGCGGACCAAAGCTCTTGAGGTAATTCACGATCTCTTCGACCTCTTCATCCGAACAGAAGGGGCCATGGACGCGGGTGATCCGGCTACCACCGGCCATATAAAGCATGTCGCCCATGCCCAGAAGCTGTTCAGCACCCTGTTCACCCAGGATCGTGCGGCTGTCGATCTTGGACGTCACCTGAAAGCTGATCCTGGTGGGGAAGTTCGCCTTGATCGTACCGGTGATCACATCGACAGAGGGACGCTGGGTCGCCATGATCAGGTGGATACCGGACGCGCGCGCCATCTGCGCGAGGCGCTGGATGCAGGCCTCGATCTCTTTGCCGGCAACCATCATCAGGTCGGCCATCTCATCGACGATGACGACGATGTAGGGCAGAACCTCCGGCACGATTTCATCGGTTTCAAAGATCGGATCGCCGGTCTCTTCGTCAAACCCGGTCTGGATCGTCCGGCTGAAGGTCTCGTTGCGCGACAGGGCATCGCGGACGCGGCCGTTGTAACCCTCGATATTGCGCACACCCATCTTCGACATCTTGCGGTAGCGTTCTTCCATCTCGCCCACCACCCACTTCAGGGCGACAACCGCCTTTTTAGGGTCTGTCACCACGGGAGAGAGCAGATGGGGAATGCCGTCATAGACGCTAAGTTCCAGCATCTTGGGATCGATCATGATCAGACGGCATTCCTCGGGCGTCAGCTTGTAAAGGAGGCTAAGGATCATGGTGTTGATGGCCACCGACTTACCCGAACCAGTGGTCCCGGCAATCAGGAGGTGGGGCATCTTGGCCAGGTTGGCGATGATCGGCTGGCCGCCGATATCCTTGCCCAAAGCCAGCGGCAGGCGCATCTGGCTGTCGCCAAAGTCGCGCGCCGAGATGATCTCGCGCAGGACCACCTTCTCCCGGTTGGCGTTCGGCAATTCGATCCCGATGACGCTGCGCCCGGGAACAGTCGAGACACGGGCAGACAAGGCCGACATGGACCGGGCAATGTCGTCGGCCAGACCGATGACGCGGCTGGCCTTGAGACCCGGTGCAGGCTCAAGCTCGTACATCGTAACAACCGGGCCGGGCCGCACGCTGACGATCTCGCCCTTGACGCCATAATCGTCGAGGACGCTTTCCAGCATCCGCGCGTTTTCCTCCAGGGCGTCGTCGCTCAGGTGGTGCCGCTCAACCTCGACCGGGTTGGTCAGCAGGTTAAGGGGCGGATACTCATAGGCCGCGTACCTGTCCTCAAGCGGCAGGGCAGGTTGTGCCTCGGCCCGTGCCCGGGTCGATGGTTGTGCGGGGCGGCGGGGCGTGTGTTGAACGACAGCCTTGCGCGGCTCTGCCACGGGAAGGGGACTTGCGACATAGGGTGGCGATTCGATCCACGGATCGTCGTCAAATACATTGTCGTCCATTTCGATTTCCGCGAGGGCCGCAACGTTTTGCGCAGGCTCTTCCACGATGGGCTCGGCAGGTACGGCTGGCCGATTAAGGTCAAGGATCAATGGCATCGGACCGCGCGGACGGGTGACCTCTGGTTCGATCCGGGGCGCTGCCGTTTCGGGTGAGCGGACGCGATTGCGAATGGCATCAGAAATGCGGGCCTTGATCCGGTCATCGTCATGCGCGGGGGCGGCCCCGGACCAGGTTCCAGGGTCAACCAGCTCCGGCTCTGGCATGGTGTTCTCGCGAGGGTCCTGACGTTTCAGGATCGACGGCATGCGGGACAGGAACCCTGATGCGGCGGGCGCTGGCGCCGCGGATCGCGAAGGCGCGACAAGTGGGGCGGCAACTGAAGGCGCTGAAGCTTCATGCGTTGCAGTAAGCGGCGGGGGCATGCGGTGGCCGGTTGGTGAGGGCGCGGGCGACCGACCTGTCGGCATGATAGGGTTTGCTCGGACCACTGCGGCAACGCGCTGAACCTCGCTTTGCCGCGCATCCGCCGGCATTTTCAGGGCAGCGGGGCGCGCCGCCTCTGCCTCGGCGCGGGCGCGGCGGTCGGCCAGGAATGTCCCAAGACGGGTCTGTATTCCCTGCGCCCCACGCATTGAGACTTTTGCACCAAGGCCTACTGCCTTCAGAAGGTATTCGTAGGAAATGATCAGCCCGACCAGGAACAGGCGCCAGCCTGTCGCCAGTTCAGACTTTGTAAAGCCCAGCACATAAGCCCCAAGCAACAGCATCAGGACGCCAGTCAGCAAGGACATCAGCTTGACCGTCACAATAGGGCCTAGGGGGACAATGGTCAGCAGGACGCTCAGGACCGTGTCGCCAAACAGGCCACCGACCCCAAAGCTGTGAGGCCAGCCGGCAGGCGGCGCGAGTGTCGCGGCATAGACAGCGGCCAAAGCAACTGCGATGGGCGCAAACACGACGCGGGCCATGGCGCGGTCGGCACCACGATGGGCCGCAAGGCGGATACCCCAGACCAACAGGATCAGGGCGATGCCCCAAGTCGAGGCCCCTCCGATCATGAACAACGGCTGCGCCAGAGACGCGCCCAACCGGCCCAACCAATTCTGAACAGGCGCATCAGAGGCCAGCATCCAGTTCGGATCATCAGGCGTGTAGCTGCCGATCATCATCGCCACCAGAACGCCCAAAACGACCAGGCCAAGGCCTAGAAGCTCTTTGCCACGCTTCTCGATGGCGGCCTGCATGGTGCTGTCCAGAAGGGGATCGCGGTCACGGGTCTGATATGCCATCTGCTCTTTCGCCTCTCAGTCGTACAAACAGTCGCGGATCAAACTCAACCCGCGCTGCATTTCTTGTGTTGGGGCCACAAGGGCGACCCTTATGTATCCGGCACCGGGATTTCCCTCGGCCGTATCGCGGCTAAGATAGGCGCCGGGCAAAACCCGGACCCCAGTCTCTTGCCAAAGCTTCAATGCCGCGCCTTCGCCATCGGCAACGGGCAGCCAAAGAAAAAATCCGGCCGGTGGGCCGACATAGCCCGGCACCCCTTCAAGGACCTGATCCGCGATCTGGTACTTGCGCTGATAAAGGGCGCGGCTTTCCTCGACATGGCTTTCCTCAGCCCAGACCTTCTCGGCCACCCGCTGCAACGGCAGGGGCAAGGGCGCACCGGCATAGGCCCGAAGCTGGCGGAGACGGGCAATGGACCCCGGACCACCGGCCACGAACCCAGAGCGAAGGCCCGGCAGGTTCGACCGTTTGGACAGCGAATGGAACACCACAACCCGCTCCGGGTCCGCACCCATCTCGGCGGCGATTTGAAGAGCCCCGACTGGCGCGGTGTCCCGCCAAATCTCGGAATAGCATTCATCGGCGAAAATCTGGAAGTCATGCGCCTCTGCCAGACCGATCAGGGTGCGCCAGTAGGCGGCATCGGCGACAGCGCCCTGCGGATTGGCGGGCGAACAGATGTAGGCGATGGCGGTCCGGTCAAGGATATCCTTGGGCAGACTGCCAAAGTCGGGAAGGTGCCCGGTTTCAGCTGTAGCGTTCACATAAACAGGCTCTGCCCCGACGGACAGGGCGGCGACGGCATAGACCTGATAGAAGGGGTTCGGCGTCAGGATGACCGGCCTCACCCCACCCTTGGTTTCAGGGCAAAGCGCCATGGCCGCATTGTATAGCCCTTCGCGGGTGCCATTCAGCGCCATGATACGGTCGGGGCCGACGTCAACGTCGTAGCGCCGTCCGATCCAGCCAGAGATCGCGGCAAGCAATTCGGGCGTGCCTTCATTGGGCGGATACTTGGCAAATTCGCCCACAGAGGCGGCCAGAACCTCCCCCACCCAATCGGGAAACGCGTGGCGCGGCTCGCCAATGGTCATGGCAATAGGCTCACCGCCCGGCGCATGAACGTCGAGAAGTTTCCGCAGACGCGGGAATGCATAATCCGGTAGGTCCGAAAACCGCTCGGGGAAAACCATTGCTGCCTCAGTCTCGGGGTCATTGACGCCCCGTTCACTTCAAACTAGCCGCCCCGCACCCCCTCTGTCCAGAAAAACGACGCAATTCCAGAGGGTCACCCAAGCCGTTTGTGGCATTTAGGCCAAGGCAGCCTCTGCCGCCGCACCCAGCCGCAAAAGCCGGCCTTCGGCACCGGACGGAGCCGACAGCATAATCCCGCAGGACGGCACCCCGGTCGGCACGCTAAGCGATGCCAGCCCCATTAGGTTGGCGATGCGGGTATTGCGCAGGGTCTTGAGATTGGCGGCTTTGTAGTAGGCATCCTCGGCGATCAACCGGTCAAGCTTGGGCGGCATGAGCGCCACCGTGGGGCAGATCACCGCGTCATAGGCCGATGTCTCGGCAAGCCATTGCTGACGTAGCGCGCGCAGGCGGGACCAGCCGGCGATAAAGTCGATTGCCAGAACACTACCACCCGCCTGGACCCGTTCAAGGATCTGGTGGAACATCTTGTCCGGGGCGGCCTCTACATAGGGTTTCCAATAGGCGTAGGCCTCGGAGGGATAGAGCGTCGCCGTCAGGTCAAAGACGTCGCGCAGGCAGGGAACCTCGCCTCGGGTGACAGTGGCACCCGCGTCGGTCAGTGCCCCAACCGCCCCTTCAAAGGCAGCGGCAGGAATGTCGTCGACATCCTCCATCCCGATCGTCTCGATCACCAGAAGCCGGGCGCCTTTCAGTGACGCCCCGCCCAATGCGGGCGCCGATCCGCCAAGGGCGGCATAGGTCAGCGCCGCGTCCTCAACCGTGCGGCAGAGCGGGCCAACCGTATCGAACGAGGCGCACAGCGGGACGACGCCTTCGGTCGACAATGCCCCATGGGCAGGCTTGAACCCGACGAGATCGTTCCAGGCAGAGGGCACCCGAACGGACCCGCCCGTATCAGAGCCGATCCCGATCGGAGCAAGGTCGAACGCAACAGAGGCTGCCGCCCCGGACGAGGACCCGCCCGGCACGGCATCGGGATCGTTCACGCAAGGGGGGGTCGCGGCAACCGGGTTATAACCCAGCCCGGAAAAGGCGATCTCGGACATGTGGGTCTTGCCCAGACAGACCAGCCCCACGGCAGTCGCATGGGTCAGGACGGCGGCATCTTCCGTGGGCACCCTGCCCGCCATAAGTGCCGTCCCGGCCTCGGTCCCCACACCAGCCGTATCAAAAAGATCCTTCCAGCTGGCAGGCACACCATCCAGCGGGCTGCGGCGTTGACCGGCACGGGCGCGGTCTGCGGCTGCCGTGGCCTCGGCCAGTGCGCGATCTTCGGTCACCCGCGCATAGATGCGGTCCTTGAGGGGATGGGCGGCAATGGCCTCCAGATAGGTTTTGGTCAGCGCCACCGGATCAATCTGACCCTCGCCGATGCCCCGCCCCAGGTCCGCTGCCGATGCCTTCAGCCAATCTTCCATTCTTCGCCCTCCGATGTGTGCCGAATTGGTAGCGGCCTGCCGTCGCAGGGACAATCCCTGCATGGACAATCGAGAGCAACGAGCCATAGTCCCGCACATGATGAATGACAGTGACATACTGATTGTCGGCGGAGGGCTGAACGGGCCGGTGCTGGCCCTTGCTCTGGCCCGGTCCGGGTTTACCGTGACCGTGATCGACGCCCTGCCGCGCGACACACGCGCCGATCCGGACTTTGACGGCCGGGCCTACGCCCTTGCGCTTGCCTCGCGACGGATGCTGACAGCGTTGGGGCTTTGGGACGACCTCGCCCCCCATGCCCAGCCAATGCTTGAAATCAAGGTAACAGACGGCAGAGCTGGCGAAGGGCCAAGTCCCTGGATGCTGCACTTTGATCATGCCGAGATCGAAGAAGGGCCAATGGGCCATATGGTCGAGGATCGGCACCTGCGGCTTGCCCTGCTCGGCGCGATGGACGCAACAGATGGCATCACCCATCTGGCCGGTGAAGAGGTTGTTGCGCAGTCGACAGACGCAAGGGGTGTTCAGGTCACGCTTCGCTCTGGCAGGGTGCTGACCGGGTCACTTCTGGTTGGGGCCGATGGTCGGTCAAGCGGGACGGCAGCGCGGGCAGGCATCGGGTGGATGGGCTGGGGCTATGACCAGACGGCAATCGTCTGTGCAGTAAGCCATGAAAAGCCACATGGCGGCATTGCCCACCAGTTCTTCATGCCGTCCGGCCCCCTTGCCATCCTGCCGCTAACCGAAAACCGCAGCGCCATTGTCTGGAGCGAGGACAAGGAGCGCGCGGCCGAGATCATGGACCTTGATGACGCAGGCTTTCTTGACGCGCTGCGCCCGGCCTTTGGCAGTTTTCTGGGCCAGATCACCCTGACGGGACGGCGCTACACCTACCCGCTGGGGCTGACGCTTGCAGACAGTTTTGTCGGGCAAAGGGTCGCTTTGATCGGGGATGCCGCGCATGGGGTCCATCCGATCGCCGGGCAAGGGCTGAATGCGGGGCTGCGCGATGTCGCCGCCCTCGCCGACGTTCTAGCGGCAGCGCGGAAGCGGGGCGAAGACCCCGGTGGCGCAGCAGCACTCGCGCGTTATCAGCAATGGCGGCGATTTGACACGGCAAGCCTGGCGCTGGCGACGGACGTCTTCAACAGGGTGTTCTCGAATGACAACCCTGTCCTGCGCGGACTGCGAGACTTTGGTATGGGAGCGGTGAATGCCATGCCCGCCGTGCGACGGAAATTCATCCGGGAGGCTGCAGGCCTGACTGGGGACTTGCCCAGCCTGATGAAGGGCTAAAACCCGACTAGTCGAGTTGCCGCGCCTCGTCAGCCAGCATCACTGGGATGCCGCCCCGGATCGGATAGGCCAGGCCCGCACCCTTACTGACAAGCTCTTGCCGTTCAGCATCGTAGGTGAGAAGGCCGTGGGTCTGCGGGCATACCAGCGCTTCGACCATGCGGGGATCGAACCGGCTTTCATCACTCATTGCATGAACTCGTCATTTGTGCCGCCACGCAGGGCATATTCGATCAGCGTTACCAGGGTCTCGCGCCGGGTCGACAGGGACGGCGCCTCAAGCAAAGCCTGCTTGTCCTCGGGGTCGAAGGGGCAAAGCATTGAGAGGGAATTGATCAGCAATTCGTCCTCGGCCTCCTGAAGGGATTCCCAATCGGTGGACAGGCCCCGGTCGTCAAAGAAGCGGCCCAGGAGGTTCAGGAATTCAGCCCGGTCGAACTGATCGTCAGTTTCAGTCGGACCAAGATCACGGTCAAACCCATTCCAGGCCACCTCGCAACGGCGGTAGGGGGTGAACCCTTCAACCTCTTTGACGATGCGAAAACGGGACATGCCAGAGAGGGTGATCATATAGCGGCCATCCTCAGTTTCCGAAAACGCAGTCAACCTGCCCGAGCAGCCGATGCTGTGCAGTTTTCCGTTCTGGCCGGGTGCATCATAGGGCTGGATCATACCGATCAAGCGATGCGAAGTCTTCATCACGTCTTCAAGCATTTGCAGATAGCGCGGCTCGAACAGGTGCAATGGCAAACGAGAGCGCGGCAGGAGCAGCGCCCCGGGCAAGGGAAAGACCGGAACGATATCGGGAAGGTCGATGGATTTTGTCATGTTCGGGGACCTAGCCCACTCCTTGCCTCAGGCAAATATTAGGGACGAGAGTTTTCGCCGACCATTCAGGGCAATCGGATCCTTTGCCGACAAAGCGTCAAAAATCTTGAACAATTGGGTCTTGGCGGCCCCTTCATTCCACTCGCGGTCCTTGCGGAAGATGGTCAGCAGCTCATCCACCGCGGCCTCAACCTCGCCGCTTGCATGCAATGCCGTCGCCAGATCGAAGCGGGCTGCAAGATCGTCAGGATTGGCCTCAACCAATGCCCTGAGGTCCGCCACAGGTCCAGCATTCGCAGCCTGACGTGCCAGTTCCAGCAAAGCGTGAGCGGTTTCAAGTTCAGGTGCGGTCGCGATTTCGGCGGGCGCACCGTTCAAGATGGCCTCGGCCTGATCAAGCTCGCCCAAGGTGATGTGGGCGCGGACCAGCCCACCATAGGCAGGGGCATTATCAGGCTCTTCCGACAGGACTGCGGCAAAGGTTTCGACCGCACCAGTCACATCGCCCTCTTCTAACATCGCCTCGGCGGCGGCGACAGCCTCGGCCAGACCTTCATCCTCGCCCCCCGCCAGGGCGACCATCTTGTTGACGAACTCATCAACCTGGCTGGGCGGCAGGCCCCCCTGGAAGCCATCCACCGGTTGCCCCTGCCAGAAGGCGTAGACCGTCGGGATCGACTGAACCTTCAGCTGTGAGGCATAGGCCTGGTTCTGGTCGACATCGATCTTGACCAGCTTGACCTTGCCCTTGGCCTTGGTCACCGCAGCCTCAAGAGCCGGTCCAAGCGTCTTGCACGGGCCGCACCAAGTGGCCCAGAAATCCACGATCACCGGTACTGTTTTGGATGCTTCCACCACATCGGCCATAAAGCTGGCGTCTGAGCCATCGATGATATCGGTGGTCGCGGCGGTGGGGGTATCTCCGAGCCCGAGCATGATCCGTCTCCTTAATCGCGTTTCGACTTATATGTGCTTCCTTGGGCCCAGCGCCAAGGGTCATCTGCCCGTTTGGTCGAACGCGCCGTCGTTAGCAAGGGATTGCACCGAGATCAGGACCGTCTAGGCTTGTCATCGGAACACCCGTCGCCGAAGGAGCGCCGCCCGATGACCAAGACCCTGCTTTGCTTTGGAGACAGCAATACTCACGGAAGCCCCCCGATCATCGAAAGGGACAGAGCCTACGAGCGCTTCGATGACCGGACGCGCTGGCCGTGCATCGCGGCGGCCGCCCTTGCCCCCGACTGGACGATCATCGAAGAAGGGCTTCCCGGTCGGACTGCACAATTCGACGACCCCATCATGGGCGCGCATATGAACGGGCAACCCGGCCTTCGGATCGCGTTGTGCAGCCACGGCCCCATCGACGCCATGACGGTGATGTTGGGCACCAACGACGTAAAGACCAGGTTCGGAGCGACGCCCGCCATGGTCACCGCGGGTATTGCCAGCCTGCTGGACATTGCCCTGGGCGACGAAATGCAGACCCGGCACGGAGGGTTCAAAGTTCTTGTCATCTGCCCGCCCCCTGTTCTGGAACAGGGTCCAATTGCCGGTGAGTTCTATGGGGCGCGGGCAACTTCGCTTGAGTTACCGGCGCTTTATGCCGATCTGGCACAGGCCAGGAGCTGCGGATTTCTGGATGCGGGTCAGCACATTGCGGTCAGCCCAGTGGACGGGATCCACTATGATCCGCCGGCCCACAAGGTCTTGGGTCACGCCGTGGCCGAGGCGATCAGGGCGCTATAGGCCGCCGGCAAAGTAAGGTGGGTCATGACCCACCTTACGTCAAAGATCGAAGGTCGCGAAAACCGGGGCGTGATCGCTGGGTTGTTCCCAGCCACGCGCGGCCCGGACGACCTTACTGCCATGTCCCGCCGCCGCAATGTCGGAAGTTGCCCAGACATGATCAAGCCGCCGGCCCTTGTCAGCGGTGTCCCAATCGGCGGCCCGGTAGGACCACCAGCTGAACAATGGCCCCTCGGGGATATCCTGCCGGGTCACATCGACCCATGCTCCCGCGTCCTGCACCTCGGCCAGATGCTCTACCTCGATCGGGGTGTGGCTCACGATCTTGAGCAGTTTCTTGTGATCCCAGACGTCATCCTCGCGCGGGGCAATGTTCAGGTCCCCGACAAGAACCGACCGGGCCGGAGCCTCTGCCCGAAAGTGATCGCGCATCTGGGTCAGGTAATCGAGTTTCTGGCCGAATTTCTCGTTGACGGAACGATCAGGAACATCGCCACCGGCTGGGACATAGAAATTGTGGATGATCACACCATTCTCCAACTGTCCCGCCACATGGCGGGCGTGGCCAAGGTCGGCAAAGTCGTGGGCCGCCGCTTCGGCGATCGGGCGCTTGGAGAGGATTGCTACCCCGTTGTAGCCCTTCTGACCGCGGGCAACCATGTGGCTGTAGCCAAGGGCCTCAAATACTTCGATGGGGATTTTGTCGACTGGGCTTTTGCACTCTTGCAGGCACAGCACATCGGGCGACTCATCAGTCAGGAGGCGCGCAACCAGACCGGCGCGCAGGCGCACAGAGTTGATGTTCCAGGTGGCAAGAGTGAACGACATCGGCAGGTTCCTGTGCGGGGGCGATTGCAGAATGCCTCGATAGCCTGTCCTGGCCTCGATAACCACCGCCGACCGACCTGCCGCCAGAGCACCGCACCCGATCACGAATACGGCGCATTTTTCTAGCGGTTCAGGGTATAGGTTCCGACCGAGCAGATGTTGACGACTCTGGTCACGACCTGGCCTGTCGTGAATTCGAAACGGAAATCGTAATTACAGTTTCGCACGTTTCTGAATGTGAAATCGACCGAGCTTCCGTTGTTCAGGACCCGCGACCCCAAAAGATCATTCTCCCAGCTATTGTTCGACGTGGGAGATGCATAAAGCGTGTAAAGGGTCATGCCAGACTGGTTCCGGATGCGGATAGTCTCGGTTGACTGGGCAGCCACAGGTGCGGCGGTAAGAAACGCCGCGGCAAGTGCCGGAGCAAGTCTGAAAAATCTCGTCATGAAAAATTTCCTGAAATACAACTATGTGGGATCATTTCAGACAATTAAGTATAGTTTGGTCAACCCGGTTTTTGCGGCGAAGGTCAATATTGAGAGCAAGCCAGGACTTGGCTTCAGCGCCTATACGGATGGTGGACAAAAAAACCCGGGTTCATCCAACAGGATGACCCGGGCAAGTCCAACAGGGAGGTGGTGGCATAACCCCGCCACCGGGGGATTCTAAGGAAACCAACGAAGCCTAATATGAACCTTCGCCGCGGAACGTGTCCTACGGTGCGCAAGGTGATACGCCGGTAAGTTCATAATAAGGCGTTTGCGAAAACTTTGAACACCGCAAAAACAATTATCCTGCTGCTGTGGCCTCAATGCGACGCATGCCAATTAGTCCGAACCACGGTCACGCGACCAATCGATACCCACCTGATTCTGTCACCAACAGACGGGCATTGGAGGGATCTGGCTCGATCTTTTGACGCAATCTGTAGATGTGGGTTTCCAATGTGTGAGTGGTCACACCGGCGTTGTAGCCCCAGACCTCGTGCAGCAGGACGTCCCGCGGAACGATCCCCTCGGACGCCCTGTAGAGAAACTTCAGGATATTCGTTTCTTTTTCAGTTAGCCGTACCTTCTTGTCATCCTCGGTGATCAGCATCTTTTGCGCTGGCTTGAAGGTGTAGGGTCCAAGCTGAAAGATGGCGTCCTCGGACTGTTCATGGGTCCGCAACTGGGCCCGAATACGGGCCAACAGTACCGGAAAACGGAACGGCTTGGTGACATAGTCGTTGGCCCCGGCATCAAGGCCCAGGATCGTGTCACTGTCGCTGTCATGGCCGGTCAGCATCAGAATCGGACATTTGACACCTTGCTTGCGCATCACCCGGCACAGTTCGCGCCCATCCGTGTCGGGCAGGCCGACGTCAAGAATGACAAGATCGTAAAGACCGGCCTTGGCCTTGACCATGGCATCCGCACCATCTGCGGCTTCGAATACGTCGAAGTCTTCAGTCATCACGAGTTGCTCACTCAGAGCTTCGCGCAGGTCTTCGTCGTCATCAACGAGTAGAATTTTCTTGAGTTGTCCCATGACAGCCTCCACTTCCTTTACGGTAGAGATGTGTGGCAGGTACCAGTCCGGCAAGTTCTGCTGCATAAAGTTCACGCCGTCGTGTGGCATTGGCGCCAAATGTTTCATTTTCGGCCATTTTGGACTAGGTCCTTGATGGAAAAGGGATCAGATCGGCATGAGTTTTGCCCCGGATATGACAGAACGTCGGGCTCGCGCGCGTGCGGACCTTCGAATGGGTGTGCCTGTCGTCTTGTTCGCCGGGTCCGAAGGGGCTGTTGTCATCGCGGCCGAAACCGTGGATGCCGCGCGGCTTGCCTCACTCAAGGCGCTGGGAGGAGAGCCGGTTCTGGCGATTACTTCATGGCGTGCAGAAACCCTGCGCGCTCGCGCTTATGACGGCGATCTGGCACGCGTGGCCCTACCGTCGGACGCCGGCCTTGCCTGGGTCCGAAGCGTGGCCGACCCCGCCGACGATCTGCGCAGCCCGATGAAGGGCCCACTGCGGACATTGCGGGATGGCGGGTCCGATCTGCACCGGGCCGCCATCGCACTGACCAAGGCCGCCCGCCTCTTGCCGGCAGCGCTTGTCCTGTCTGTTCCCGATGCCGGGGCTTTTGCCCTTACCCACGACCTGACCAGCCTGCCCGCCAGCGCGGCGGTCGATACTAGCCTTGCTGCCCTATCCCCCGTGATCTCGGCCCGGTTGCCGCTTGACGTATCCGAGGCCGGACGGCTGCACATCTTTCGTCCCGACGACGGCGCTGAAGAACATTATGCTGTCGAAATTGGCATGCCCGACCGCGACAAGCCGGTCCTGTCCCGGCTGCATTCGGCCTGCTTTACCGGCGATCTTCTTGGCTCACTCAAATGCGACTGCGGACCGCAATTGCGCGGGGCGCTGGCACAGATGGGGTCCGAGGGTGCGGGCGTTCTGTTGTACCTTAACCAAGAAGGCCGGGGCATCGGGCTTGCCAACAAGATGCGAGCGTATTCCCTGCAAGATCAAGGCTTTGATACGGTTGAGGCCAATCATCGCCTCGGCTTTGAAGATGATGAGCGCGACTTTCGGATCGGGGCCGAAATCCTCAAGCGCATGGGTTTTTCCAGCGTCCGCCTGATGACCAATAACCCGGCCAAGGTGGCCCGGATGGAGGCTTGCGGCGTGACTGTGACCGAGCGTGTTCCGCTGAAAGTGGGTGAGAACAGGCACAACCACCATTACCTTGCTACCAAGGCGGCAAAGTCCGGGCACCTGCTTTAGACAGCCCCTGTCAGATGGTCCTGCCTTGAACAGGGGCAAAGGCCCAAAGGCGCGACAGGACATAGGTCAGGCTGGGCACGGCGAGGCCCACGGCAATCATTGCCAACCAGACCGGATGACCGCCCTGATCGCTGATCAGCCATGTAATCCCGCTGCTTAGCGTCAGCCCGAGGGCCGCAACGGCCAGAAAGCGGGGAAGATGGGTGCCATGCCCGCCGCGCACCTTAAACGTCACCTTGGCGTGGCCAAGGTAGCTAAGTCCGAATGCGGCGAAAAAACCTGCAAGATTGGCTATCTGCGGCGGTAGAGCCCAGACCCCGGCCAGCAGACTGGCCAGGCAAACGTGGCAAAGCGTGGCCACCAGACCGACCCCGGCGAACCGTGCGATCTGCCGCAACATCAGCTTGCGTCGCCCCGCTTAAGAACCGCGCAGACCGACAGGCCAACCGGCAGGCTGACCCTGCCAATAAGGTGCCGTTCGGAGGAGAACACGTTGTAAAGTGCCCGGTTCAACCTTGAGGATGGCATTGTATCATCCGGGGCATCCTTGCCCAACGCGGCCTTGGCTGCCCGTAGGCCCATCGCGACGGGCAAGAGGAAGAAGTTGAAATAGAAAGAACGATCAACCTGCAAACCTGCCTCCGCTGCCGCCTTGCGCAAGGAACGGCGGGTATAGCGGCGGAAATGGTGGTGGCGTTCATCATGCTTGGACCAAAGCCATGGCAGGGCAGGAACCGTAACGATGACCCGGCCGTTGGGGCCAAGTCGACCGCCTAGCGCCCGGAGGGTACCGACATGATCCTCGACATGTTCCAGCACGTCGAACAGACCGATCAGGTCGTAGCTCGTGTCGCCATGGGGGATCTGGTCGGGCAATGCGCCGAAGGGCACGCTTAGCCCCGATTTGCGTTCTGCCCGGGAAGCAGCCTCGGTGTCATATTCGAACGCGTCGACCTCACCGAAAGAGGACAGCAGAGCAAGGTTTCCACCGGTACCACAGCCCGCCTCAAGGATACAGGGCCGGGCCGGCAGCTTAGCCAGTCGTCCGATGATCTTGGCAATGATGTCGCGGCGGGCGGCAAACCACCAATGCGCTTCTTCCAATGCGTCCATGCGGTCGTAGACAAGGCGATCCATGTCAGGTCCTCTCTTCGGCGCCATGCACCGAACGTACTATGTAGAGCGGCCTTTCGCGAACCTCAGTCAGGATGCGGCCGACATATTCGCCCACGATTCCAATAGCCAAGAGGTTCAGACCACCAAAGAATAGAATGAGGATCACGGTCGAGGCATAACCGGGCGTTGCCGCCCCCGTGACCAGAGTGTGGATAAAGATGAATGCCGCGTAGGCAAAAGCACTCAGGGCGATCAGGCTACCGAGGTAGGACCAGATCCGCAGCGGCTTCGTCGTTGAGGAAAAGATGCCATCAAGGGCAAAGTTCCAGAGTTTCCAGTAGGACCAGGCGGTCTGGCCGGTCTTGCGGGCGGCCCTCTCGAACGTTACTTCGTCGGTTTCAAAGCCGACCCAGCTGAAAAGCGCCTTGTTGAAGCGGGCCCGCTCTCCCAACGTCAGGATGACGTCCACCACCTGACGGTCGAGCAGGCGATAGTCGCCCACATCAGCGGGGATGCTTTGGTCGGCCAGGGCGTTGAAGGCGCGATAGAACAGCTGTGCCGATGTCCGCTTGAGCCAGGTGTCAGAGGACCGGTCGGTCCGGCGGGCGTTGACCACCTTGGCACCGCGACGCCATTTGGCGATCATCTCGGGCAGGACATCGGGACAATCTTGCAAGTCGACATCCATCGGGACGACAGCCTCTCCGACGGCATGTTCGAGGCCAGCGCAAAGGGCGGCGTCCTTGCCAAAGTTGCGCGACAGGTTGACGAGTCGGACTGTGTTGTCCGTGATCATGAGGCTGCGGACAACGAATTCAGTCCCGTCGGTGCTGCCGTCGTTTACGAAGACCACTTCAAAGCGATGCTCGGGGGCAAGCAGGTCAAGAACCCGGTGGATCTGGCCCATGAAGGGGGCAATCGCTGCCTGTTCGTTCAGGACAGGCACCACGATCGAGAAAAGCCGGGAGGCGGCTGCGGCCGCGCCGCTGCCGACTGGGTCCTGGCTCTGCTTTGCTTGTTCCATGGGCCGCCCACCAAATCATACTGCAACCGCTCCGGTGATTGTTTCCGGATTGGTCGGTTCGATCCCAAAGCTGGCCGATCTCCTTGTTCACAATGTGGCAGCATCAGGGCCTTTCACAGCCACTTTGGACGGCCGAGACAATCACAATCCCTCTGATTTCCTTTGGCCAGCCGCACTGTTGCCGCATTGGCCCGGCACGACTGTCGTTGCCCCTGCCGAAACAATCAGGCGGCGGAAGACAAAAAGAGATGCCGAAGGAAATCATCGGATGACAGATCCCATAGTCGCTGTGCAGCGTATAGGACAAAGGGCAGCACCAGGCGTGCTGGTCTGCCTATATGCGACCATTGCCCTGATGATGCAGAAACTCATGGGGGCTGGCACCTTTGGCGATGCCGGTGTCATAGACTATCACATCTTTCACCTGGTCGGCACGATGATCCGGGAGGGCAGCGGGGCAGCGGCCTATGACGTTACTGCCTTTGCCCAAATCCAAAGCAGCATAGTGAATGACGGGGCCTTGATGCTTTGGTCCTATCCGCCCGTTTTCGGGCTCGTGGTGGCCTTCTTTTCGTTTGTTCCGGTCTGGCTTGGCTATGGTCTGTTCATGAGTGGAACGCTTGCGTTGTTCCTAATGGTTCTTCGCAGGCTAAGCGGGGATTGGTTCGGGGTCGTGCTGATCGCCGCCCTGCCCTTCCTGATGACGAATATCCTGACCGGGCAGAACGGATTTCTGACCGGGGCGATTGCGGGCCTGTTCTGCCTTTGGATCGTGCGATCCGGTAGGCGGGCGGGGTTGCCGCTCGGTCTGATGATCATCAAGCCACATCTGGCGGTTGGGCTATCGGTGATGGCCCTTGTCTCTGGCCGTTGGGGCGTCATCGCAGTGGCGGCAGTGACCGTTCTTGTCAGCTCTGCCGTCTCGGGCATTCTCATGGGTTTGGGGATCTGGCCTGCATTTCTGGATGGTATGCGGGCGTCTGGCGAATACTTGTCACAAGGCGGTTTCCAACTGTTCCGCATGACGTCGGTGTTTGCAGCAATGACGTCGTTTGGCCTGCCTGGTGCTGTAGCGCTTGGGCTGCATGTGGGCGTGGCCTGCATTGCCCTTGGCGCTGTCGTCGCGGTGCAGATGAAGGGGTGGTCGGCGCGGCGGATCACGGCGCTGGCCGCCGTCGCGTCTGCCCTCGTCAGCCCCTATGGCTATGATTACGACATGGCGCTCATTTTCTTGGCGCTTGCTCTGGCCGCGCCAGACCTGGCGCGAATGGCAAGCAAGGCAGAATGCGCGGCGCTTGTCCTGTCGGGCTGGCTTGCCTCTGGCTACGGGCTCTTTATCTCGCTGGCAGAACTGCGGTCACCCAACCTGCCCTCTGTCGGAGCATTTGGGACGATCCTTGTCCTGGTGCTGATCCTGCGCATCTTTGGCCGCGCCGAAGCAACGGCAGAAACGGCCGAGGCGGAAACCGCCCCGGCCTGACGGCTGATCCTAGTCGACCGCGAAGGACAGCGCCTTGACCTGCTGGAACTTGCCGGTCGCCCGCAGCTGGTCAAGGACGGCCTCGGGCACCGCCTCGTCGACGTAGAGGATGGCGATCGCCTCGCCATTCCGGGCAGACCGGCCAAGGGTGAAGTTTGCAATGTTCACCCCGTTTTCGCCCATTGTCTGGCCCAGTGCACCGATGATGCCCGGGACATCCTCGTTCGTGGTGTAGACCATGTGCTGGCCGATCTCGGCGTCGATGTTGATGCCCTTGATCTGGATGAAGCGGGACTTGCCGTCCGAAAACACCGTTCCCGCAACCGAGCGTTCCCGTTTTTCCGTCACGACCGTGACTTTGACATAGCCTTCGAACATGCCGGACTGGTCCTGACGGGTGGTCGAGATCTGGATGCCCCGTTCTTTGGCGATGACGGGGGCCGAGACCATGTTCACGTCCGGGTTTACACGACGCATGATGCCCGCGATGACGGCGCAGTTCAGGGCCGACGCATTCATGGAGCTAACGACCCCGTCATAAAGGACGTTGATCGCCTTGATCGGCTCGTCCGTCATCTGGCCGATAAAGTTGCCCAAGTGACCGGACAGGGCAATCCAGGGGCCCATTACCTTGGCCTCTTCTGCACTGATCGACGGCATGTTGATGGCGTTGGTGACCGCCCCGGTCAAAAGGTAGTCCGACATCTGTTCGGCGACCTGAAGGGCCACGTTTTCCTGCGCTTCGGTCGTGGCGGCCCCAAGGTGCGGGGTGACGACGACATTGGGCAGGTTGAACAATGGGCTTTCCGTTGCCGGCTCTACCGCAAAGACGTCAAAGGCGGCCCCGGCGACGTGGCCCGACTTGATCGCTTCTGCCAATGCCTCTTCGTCGACAAGACCGCCCCGGGCGCAGTTGATGATGCGAACGCCGGGCTTGAGCTTTGCGATAGCCTCGCGGCTCAGGATGTTGCGGGTCTGGTCGGTCAGCGGGACGTGCAGGGTGATGAAATCGGCGCGTGACAGAATGCCGTCAAGTTCGACCTTCTCAACGCCGATCTCAGTCGCCCGCTCTTCGGACAGGAAGGGGTCGTAGGCGATGACCTTCATGCGCAGGCCACGAGCCCGGTCGATGACGATAGAGCCGATGTTGCCGGCACCGATCACGCCGAGGGTCTTGCCGGTCAGCTCAACCCCCATGAAGCGGGACTTTTCCCATTTGCCCGCATGGGTCGAGGCGTTGGCCTCCGGGATCTGACGGGCAACGGCGAGCATCAGCGAGATGGCGTGTTCGGCCGTGGTGATCGAGTTGCCGAAAGGGGTGTTCATCACGATGATCCCCTTTTTCGATGCGGCGGGAATGTCGACATTGTCGACGCCGATACCGGCGCGGCCGATGACCTTGAGGTTGTTGGCCTTTTCGATCAGCTTTTCGGTGGCCTTGGTGGCGGACCGGATGGCAAGGCCATCATACTGGTCGATGATGGCGGCAAGCGCCTCCTTGTCCTTGCCCAGCGCGGGTTGGAAATCGACGTCGATTCCACGGTCGCGAAAGATCTGGACGGCTGCGTCAGAGAGGGCATCAGAGATGAGTACACGGGGGGCCATATCGGGCTCCTAAATTTGGGTGGCAGAGTAAGGTGGGTTCAAACCCACCTTACGTTTGGACTGTTTGGAAATGGTCGTGGGTCAGGACCCACGTTACGCCGCTCGCGCCAGCGCCTCGATCTCGACCCTGTAGGCCCAGTCGAGCCAGGGCAGCATCGCCGCGACATCCGCCTGTTCGACCGTGGCACCACACCAGATGCGAAGCCCCGGAGGAGCGTCGCGGTAGCCCCCCATATCAAGGGCGACCCCTTCGGCCTCGAGCCGTTTGGCAACCGCTTTGGCAAATACAGCACCATCGGTGATCCGGGGGTCGGTGAACTTCAAACAGACCGAGGTATTGGACCGTGTCGCCGGATCCTCTGCCAGATTGGCGATCCAGTCGCGGTCTGCACAGAACTCCCAGACAGTGCGGGCATTGGCATCGGCCCGCGCCATCAGGCCGGCAAGACCACCGACAGATTGCCCCCACTTGAGGGCGAGAAGGTAATCCTCAACCGCCAGCATGGACGGGGTGTTGATCGTTTCACCCTTGAAGATGCCTTCGATCAGCTTGCCGCCCTTGGTCATGCGGAAGATCTTGGGCATCGGCCAGGCCGGCGTATAGCTTTCCAGCCGCTCCACCGCGCGGGGGGACAGCACCAGCATGCCATGTGCTGCCTCACCACCCATGACTTTCTGCCAGGAGAACGTCACAACATCAAGCTTGTCCCAGGGCAGGTCCTGGGCAAAGGCGGCCGAGGTGGCGTCGCAAATGGTCAGACCGGCCCGATCGGCAGGGATCATGTCGCCATGCGGCATCCGCACGCCCGAGGTGGTGCCGTTCCAGGTAAAGACAACATCGCGGTCATAGTCGAGGGCGGCCATGTCAACGATCTGGCCATAGTCGGCGCGGTGCACACGAGCGTCGAGCTTGAGCTGCTTGACAGCATCGGTCACCCAGCCTTCGCCAAAGCTTTCCCATGCCACCATCTCAACCGGGCGCGCACCCAGAAGAGACCACATTGCCATCTCGACCGCCCCGGTGTCCGAGGCAGGTACGATGCCGATCCGGTAGCCTTCAGGCACACCGAGGATCTCTGCTGTGAGGTCTATCGCCTCTTTCAGCTTGACCCTGCCCTCAGCGGCGCGATGCGACCGTCCAAGCGAGGCGCTTGAAAGCGCGTTCAACGAAAATGTGGGGGGTTTGGCACAGGGGCCAGAAGAAAAACGCGGATTTGCCGGCCGCGTTGCCGGTTGTTCGATCGCCATTGCTGCTATCCTTCCAGATAAGCGCCCCTCGTTGGGGAGGGGTGTCCCACGTGTCGGGATAGAGGGTTGCCTGAGCGGCGGCAAGTCGGAAAAAGACGACAGAGTGCCGGAAACTATGGTAGCCCGCTGGCCCCCTGTCGCCGATCGGAAACGAACGGCCCTGCAGCTCTGCTCTTCCCCCGATCGGTGAAGCCCGTTAGAAACCCTGAAACGCCCGGGTAGGGACAAACTGAAACTGGTCGCCTGGATGGAAAGGACCCCCAACTTGGGCCTTCTTAGCCTCCTCCCTGTCTCTGCCCTTATGAAGCTGCGCGGCTGGAACTATGCGCCCTTTCGGGGCTTGTCGCACAATCCTGACCTTGCCGCCAAAGCCGCCCGGATCGCGCTGCCCCGCCAAGTCTATGCAATCTTCTTTACGCCCCGCAGCGGCAGTTCCCGGCTGACGGATATCCTTGGCCAGACCAAGCAACTGGGCCGCCCCGGCGAATGCTACAATCCCGCCCATGTTTCGACGAATGCGAAGGTCTACGGCGTCAAGACGCTGGAGACTTATGTCGATCGGTTGCACCGGCTTCGCAAAGTCGGTGACTTGATGGGGTTCGAGGCCACCTATGATCATGTCATCATGAACTTTGAGACAGAAGCTCGATTTGATGCCCTTGTAGCGCCGACGCATCTGGTCTGGCTGATTCGGGAAGACATCGTCCTGCAAGCCGTCTCGGTCAGCCGTATGCGCCAGACAAAGGTCGGCCATGACACTGGCCTCACCGAAGAAGAACGAGCCAAAAGCGAACTTGCCTTCAAATATGACGCAAGCGACATTCGCCAAAGACTTAACGCGATCCGCTGGCGTGAAATCCGCACCGAGGCTTATCTGGCCCGCTCGGCCGCGCCGCTTCTGCGCCTTAGCTATGAGCGCCTGTCAGCGCTGGGGCCGTTGGAAATAGCCCGGTGCCTTGCCAACCACCTTGGCCAGAAGCTGCCAGACGACATGACCTTCAAGGAAGCCCATCGCAAGCTGGGCACCGACAAGAACCTGGCGTTTGCCGAAAGGTTCCGCACCGAAAACCCCCAATTCGTCGCCCGGATCGAGGCCGAGCGGGCCGCGATGCTGGACGCCTTACCCACACTCGTCCCCGAAGAGGCATCTTGATGTATGTTACGACCCTGATTTCCGCCCCCGGCGGGCTCTCCCCTGCCTTGGCCGAGGCGCTCCGCGGTGCCTGGGGCGGTGCTGCGCTACGCTGGCTATCTGGCGGCGAGGCGGCAGAGTTCAACATGCCCGCCATACCGGATACCCGCTGGTCTGTCTGGGAGGACCTGCAAGCGCAGGGTGTCGATCTTATCGTCCAGCCCGCCGAGGGGCGGAAAAAGACCATGCTTCTGGCCGATATGGATTCGACCATGATCCAGCAGGAGTGCATCGACGAGCTGGCCGATGCCGCCGGTGTAGGCCCAAGGGTCGCGGACATAACCGCACGCGCGATGAATGGCGAGTTGGACTTTGAAGGGGCGCTGATAGAGCGGGTCGGCTTGTTGAAGGGTCTGCCCGCCGCGATGATCGACGAGGTTCTTGCCCATCGGATCACGCTGATGCCCGGCGGTCCGGCACTACTGTCCACCATGAAGGCCGCCGGTGCCTATGCCGCCCTTGTATCCGGCGGTTTCACGGCCTTTACGCAGGCCGTGTCAACACAGTTGGGCTTTGACGAGAACCGCGCAAATAGCCTGCTGATCGAGGACGGAAAACTGACCGGAGAGGTCGGCCGCCCGATTCTGGGGCGCGGGGCCAAGGTGCAGGCCCTGAACGACATTACGGCCCGCTTGGGGATCAACCCAGCCGATGTCCTCGCCGTGGGCGACGGCGCCAATGATCTGGGCATGCTTGGTTTGGCCGGGACCGGGGTGGCCCTGCACGCCAAGCCTTCGGTGCAGGCCCAGTGCGATATCCGGGTAAACCATGGGGACCTGACGGCCCTCCTGTATCTACAAGGCTATGCCCGCCAGGACTTTGCCCTCTAGGCCAGCGCCGCAGTGGCCCGGATTTCGCCGGTCACCCAGTTGTTGCGGTTAGTTATGGCCCAACGGGTCCAGGCATCGGCCTTGTCAGTCTGAGGCAGAATGCCAAGCTTGCGCAGAACCGACGCCATCGCGACAGCCTTTGCAATGTCCCCGCCGTCCGAGATCTTGAGGGCGACACCCACCCGCAATTCGGGGATGATGGCGACATAGACACCGTCCGCGCCGCTTTTGATGGCGGCACGACCGGCGGTCAGGCGCATCAACTCTGTCGTGGGCTTTCCCTCACCCGAGACAAGTTCCGGGTAGGCCATCATGGCCTCGATCAGGGCCTGCTGGCCTTCTGCCCGCGCCCCGCTTCGGTCATGGGCGCCAGCGAAACTCGCCATCGCCCGGGCCAGTCCGTGGACCGAGGTGGCATGGTTCGGGGCAGAACAGCCGTCGATACCAAAGCCGGGGCTGTCCTCGCCGGTCACTTCTTCGAAAGTCGCTTTCACAGCCTTCTGAACAGGATGATCAGGGTCAATATAGTCGGGTCCGCCACCCAAGTGCTGGTTGAAGGTCAGGAAACCGGTGTGTTTGCCTGAGCAGTTGTTGTGATACTGACACGGGCTTTCACCCGCCCGGATAAGTCCGTCGCGCGCCGCCCGGTCAGAGGGTTCCTGCGGACCGCAACGAAAATCTGCGTCTGACAGACCAAGATCGGCCAGCCAGGCCCGGACTCTGTCAGTGTGGTAGGCGGCGCCAATGTGGCTTGCGCAGGACAGGGCCAACTGGTCCTGCCGAAGGGACTTTGCCGCCCCGCTTTCCACCATGGGCAAAGCCTGAAGCATCTTGCAGGCCGATCGGGGAAAGATGATCGCCGATGGGTCGCCCAGTGCAAAGGTAATCTCACCCTTGCTGTCACACACGACGACGTGACCCCGGTGGACACATTCGACCCGGCCTCCCCGGGTTGCTTCGATCAATTCCACGTCAGTTTGCATGACGAATCTCCTATGGCAACGAACTGGCGGCTTTCCGCGCAACCTTGTGACCGATCAGGGCTTTCCCCAGACGGTAATTTCTTGTTATCCCTCTGGCTATCGCGTTGAACCCGTTCCGACCAGCCGAAAGGTGCCGGCAAGAATGCGCCCCGTGCGAGGAACGATCAGAGGCAAAGACAGTTTGGAGTCTTCACGATGACACTACTTCTACCCCGTATCTTCGGTGCCGTTTCCTTGGCATTCATGGCCAGCATGGGACTGGCTCAGGAAGAGGCGACCAACCGTGTTGCCGCCTCGACCGACTGGAGCGTTTTCGAGGAAACCGATCCAAGCGAATGCTTTGGTGTCTCGGCGCCGAAAGAGCAGGTAAACACCCGGGACGGTCAACCGGTCCAGGTGAACAGGGGTGAGACGCTGCTGTTTGTATTCTATCGCCCCAGCCAGGGCGTGAACGGCCAGGTCACCTTTACCGGTGGCTATCCGTTTGCTGGTGGATCAACGGTCACTCTGGATATCGGCGGGACGGAATTCCAGCTGTTTACCGAAGGCGAATGGGCTTGGCCCGCCACGCCCGAGGATGACAGCCGGATTGTCGCTGCGATGAAGCTGGGCGCATCGGCCATTCTGACTGGTGTTTCCGGTCGGGGCACCACGACGCGTGACACCTTCTCACTACTTGGCTTTACCGCCGCTGTGGAAGAGGCCCAGCGGCGCTGCGCCAGCTAGAGTGCCAGCGGTGGCCGGAGGTCTGAACGGCTGCCAGCTTTTGATGCGATCCATGTAATGCAGCATTTGGCAACTGCACAGCTTTGCTGTACTGAAAGCCTCTGCCATTGATACGAGATCGCTTATGACCGCCACTGCGCCCATCACCCAAGACGTGTTGACCCTGCCCCGCAAGGCGCCTGAAGGGTTGCCCAACCTTGTCGGCCTAACACGCGACGCGATGCGCGACGCGCTTATCGCGGCAGGAACCCCCGAAAAACAGGCCAAGATGCGGGTGGGCCAGATCTGGCAATGGATTTATCACTGGGGCGTCCGCGACTTTGCCGAGATGACGAACCTCGCCAAGGACTACCGCGCCCTGCTGGCCGACAAATTCACCATCGCCCTACCCGAGGTGGTGACCAAGCAGGTCAGCGAAGACGGCACCCGCAAGTATCTGGTCCGCATCGCCGGCGGGCACGAAGTCGAGGTGGTTTATATCCCTGAAGAAGACCGGGGGACGCTTTGCATTTCATCCCAGGTCGGCTGCACGCTGACATGTTCGTTCTGCCACACCGGTACGCAAAAACTGGTGCGCAACCTGACCGCCGCCGAGGTTATCGGGCAGGTCATGCTCGCCCGCGACGATCTGAACGAATGGCCGGTGCCGGGTGCTCCAAAGGATGAAACCCGACTGTTGTCGAACATCGTCCTCATGGGCATGGGCGAACCGCTCTATAACTTTGAGAACGTCCGCGACGCGATGAAAATCGCGATGGACCCCGAAGGGCTTAGCCTGTCCCGCCGCCGGATCACCCTGTCGACCAGCGGCGTCGTGCCCGAGATTGCGCGCACCGCCAACGAGATCGGCTGCATGTTGGCCATCTCTTTCCACGCCACCACGGACGACGTGCGCGACAAACTGGTCCCCATCAACAAGCGATGGAATATTGCTGAGTTGCTGGACGCCTTGCGTGACTATCCCAAGGTCTCCAATTCTGAACGGATCACCTTTGAGTATGTGATGCTCGACGGCGTGAACGACAGCGACGACGACGCCCGCCGTCTTGTGAAACTGATCGACGGCATCCCGGCCAAGATCAACCTGATCCCGTTCAACGAATGGCCCGGTGCCCCCTACAAGCGGTCGTCGAACAATCGCATCAGGGCCTTTGCCGATATCATCTACAAGGCCGGGTATGCCTCGCCCATCCGCACGCCAAGGGGCGAGGATATCATGGCCGCGTGCGGCCAGCTCAAATCCGCGACCGAACGCGCCCGCAAGAGCAAGGCCGAGATTACCGCCGAAACAGGTCTCTGACAGCCCTTGCGCCCGACGCGCCGTGGCCTATTGAAGAGGCAACTCATGACAGGAAGAGCGCCGTGAAAATCCGCCTTAACAAACTGGAATTCGACGTTACCCCAGTGTCGTCCGCAGAACGTGCCGCAATGCTGGCCGATCCCATCATCATGCAAGGTGTGTGGCGTCATCTTTGGCAGTGGGATCATGTGGCGCAAGAGGGCAAACCTCTGTCACAGCTTACGCCTCAAAAGGGTGCGCCCCTGCCCAACGGCATCAGCTTTTTCGTGCCACGCAAGGATGCAAACGGCGCCATCACGCAGGCCGAGGGTCCGTCCAAGAAGATGTCGGAAAAGTTTATGAAGGCGGTTGGGGCCAAGTCAGTCTCTGACCTGCTTCAGGCGCTGCAGAACATCCTGATGGTCACTCAGCAGCCCATTCCGTTCGACACTTTTGCGCCGCTAAACCCCGTCGCGTCCTATGTCATCCGGATGTATACTGAGTTTAACGTGGTACAGCTTCGCGAAACGAGCCGGAACCTGAGTGCGACTGTCTTTGTGCCGGGGGCAGTTGCCTTCCATCATCATGTAACCGCAAAGGTCGAGGATGGCTCGTTCGAGGCGCTTATAACATCAAAACCAGAGTTGGAAACGGTGCAGCCCGGCTACATTATTCGGCCCCAAAGCAAAGCCAACCAGAACTTGCGTATGATCGCACTCGCCCGCCGCATCCAGGAAATGGAACCGCTTGTCCGATCGGCGACCGAAGGCGGCAAGGTGATCGAGGATCCTGCCCTGCGAAGCGCGTTTGGTCGGGCGATTACGGAATGGAAGACCATCGCGCCAAAGACGACCACACAGGTGGCGCCTTCGAACGCCTGACACAGGCGTGAAGTTGGAGCAGCAGCAAAAGTCAAAGCCCCGATTTTCATCGGGGCTTTGTTCTTTCAAACCATGAGAGCCTGGGCTTCGGCCGGGCTAAGGGCCGCCGGACGCTCGCAGGTGGTCGTCATGTCGACGAACCGCTTCTGCTCGCCTGCCTTGAGGATCGAGGTCATCACGTCGACGGCGTGAACCGCGAGGTCTATGTCGCACCGATGCTTGCGGCCCTCGTCGATGGCGGTCGCCATATCGGCCAGACCGGCGCAGCGGTAGTTGGCCCGCGGGGCCCCATCATTGCTGGTGTGGTTGGGCACTCCAAAGGGGTGGCCCCGCTCGTCCAGCGCGACGATGACACCGTCTGATCCCGCCTTTTCGACGGTGCCACCAAAGAAGTTGGGGTCAGGGACAAAAAGCGATCCCGTCTCTCCGTAAAGCTCCATGTTGGCATGACGATGCTTCCAGACGTCCCAGCTTGCACCAAGGGTCACGGTGGCTCCGTTGGCAAATTCGAGCAGGGCATGGATGTTCGTTGGCGTGTCCACCGGAACAGTCTCGCCGAGGCGCGGCCCGTTGGCGATGGTACGGGTGGCGAAGGTCGCCGTCGCCAGCGAGGCGACGGACTTTACCGGTCCGATCAGCTGGATCAGGTTGGTGACATAGTAGGGACCGATATCAAGGATGGGCCCTGCTCCGGGCTGATAAAAGAAGTCCGGATTGGGATGCCAGCCTTCCATGCCGTGTCCCATGACATGACAGGTGCCTCCAATGATCCGGCCCACCTGACCTTCGTCGATTGCAGCCCGGGCCAGTTGGTGCGCCCCGCCCATGAAGGTGTCAGGGGCAGAGCCAATACGAAGGCCTTTGGCCTCGGCCAGATCGCGCAGGTCCTTGCCTTCATCGAGGGTCAGGACCAGCGGCTTTTCCGAATAGGCATGTTTGCCCGCCTCGAGGATCCGGCGGGTGATCGCGTAGTGCACGGCCGGGATCGTCAGGTTGACGATCACGTCCACATCGCTGGCCTTAAGCAGGTCATCGACAGTGTCCGCTCGAACGCCGTATTCCTCGGCCTTCTGCCGGGCAGAGTCCATGTTGATGTCGGCCACCGCCACCAGCTTGAGCGATTTGAAGAGCGGCGCAAAGGTAAGATAGGTGGTCGAGATGTTGCCGCATCCAATGATGCCAACGCCTAGTTGTCCCATGGGGTTGATCCTTAAAAGGTTTTCATCGTTGCCAGCGACCGGCGCGCAAACCGGGCATGGTCGCTGGGATTGTCGTGTTCGGCCACGAAGTGGGTGATGCCGGCCGCGGCAACGGCGGGCATGATGGTCGCCCAATCCATGATGCCATGGCCTACATCGGCCCAACCGTCCTCATCGGTGGCTTCGCCATCTGCGGCGATATCCTTGACGTGAACCGCACTGATCCGGCCTGCGTATTTTTGCAGCCAGGCCACCGGGTCATGGCCCGCCACACGGACCCATCCCAGATCAAGCTCAAGTGTCAGATCATCCGACCCTTGGGCGATCAGGTCAATCGGCAGGTCGGCCCCGCCAAGATCGACGAATTCAAAGTCGTGGTTGTGCCACCCAAAGGTAAAGCCCGCATCCATGACCGGCTTGCCTGCTTCGGCAAGACGTTTGCCAAAGGCAGCCCAGCCCGCCGCATCGGTCGGGCGCATGTCCGGCCTGATCGCAGGCACATAGACTTTGGACATGCCCAGCGCCTTGGCCGCAGCGACCGTTCCGGCGGGGTCATCCTCAACCATATCAAGGCCAAAGTGGCCGGATGTCATCTTGAGCCCGGTCTTGTCCAGAGCGGCCACAAGACCGGACAGATCGCCATAAAGGCCGCCATAGCCTTCGACCTCGTGAAACCCGGTCTCGGCCAACATGGCGAGGGTGGCCTCGATCGGGGGAAAGTTGCGCGAGCAGTAAAGCTGATAAGAAATCGAAGCCATTTTGGGTTTCCTTCTAGGTCGTTATTCAATGCGCCATGGTGGCGGTGTGCAGATCGCGCAGGGCAAAGGCCGGGGTCCGCCCGGCCTCGCGCGGGGTAAAGGTGACGCTGGCCGGGTGGCCGGGAAACAGGGCAAAGGCGTTGGTGCTGAACCGACCCGGCTGGTCAGCCTCGAGCGTGACGAAATGGGCCAGCGCCTTTGTCGTGACGGTGATGCGCCAGATATCCCCTTCGGCCTGAACCGAATGTGTCAGCTGTGGCGGCTGCAGATCGTAGGCCTTGTGCGGACGCGGAGCAAACAGATCGCCCGAGCGGTTGCCCGCCGCGTCCGACCAGGCAAAGGCCAGCATTTCGTCAGGGTGCAAGGCGTCCACCTTGATCCGCATGAGGTCGGTCGCGGTTCCGCCAACACTGGCCGCCCCCGACCCCAGAGGGCGGGTTTCCCCAGCCATATTCACCGCAAAGGCATCAACCGTCAGGCTGACCGCGTCGCGCCCGTCATTGACACCGCGCAAGACGATTAGGCCGTCCATCGGCACCGCGACCACCGTCACCGGGTTAAAGAAATTCTCGGCCATGTAGTGCAGCAGTTTCCAGCCGCCGCCATGATCCAGCGACGACCAGGAACAGACAGGCCAGGTATCGTTCAACTGCCAGATCAACGCGCCCATGCAATGCGGGCGAAGTCCCCGCCAATGGGTCACGGCGGTCTTGATCGCCAGACCTTGCTGCACCTGGCTAAGCCAAACGAAATCCTCAAACTTTTCCGGCCAGCGGAAGTATCGGAACATGGTCTCGGCGATCCGGGCGTTGCCGCCTGCATTCTTCTGATGGCTTTCCAGGACAGGGGCCGCGATGTTGAAATCCTTGGGGTCCGCAAAGCGGCGGATCACGTCCATGGAGGGATAGGACTGGAACCCGAATTCGGAACAGAACCGGGGCGACACATCGCGGTAGTGATCAAAGTCGCGGCCCTCATGCCAGACCGACCAGAAATGCATGTCACCCGATCCGTCGTCGTGCCAGGCGTCGCCAAAGCTCATCGGGCCAGTCGTTGGTGAGGATGGCCACCAGATCGCCTCGGGGTCGGTCTCTTTCAGTGCCACCTCGATGCAGCGGTTCAGCCGGTCGTAGTTGACGAGGTAGCGGTCCCGGTCCTTGCGGCTTTCCTCGAACCAGGTCAGGGCACCGACCAGTTCGTTGTCCCCGCACCAGACGGCAAGGCAGGCGTGGTGATGCATCCGGGCGACGTTCTCACGCACCTCTGCATCGACCTCGGCCAGAAACTCGGGCGTAGAGGGGTAGAGGTTGCATGAGAACATGAAGTCCTGCCAGACCATCAGTCCCAACTCGTCGCAAATGTCGTAGAACCAATCCGGCTCGTACCGGCCGCCGCCCCAGACGCGGATCATGTTCATGTTGGCATCGACCGCCGATTGCAGCAGGTCGCGCGTCGCCTCAGGCGTGATCCGTCCGGCAAGCGCCTCGGCGGGGATCCAGTTGCTGCCCCGTGCAAAGGTATCATGCCCGTTGACGCGGAACTTGAACCCAAGACCGGCGGCGTCCTTTTCCGTCACCAGCTCCATCTTGCGCAAGCCAATCCGCCGGTGGGCAGTCGCGGTGCCGCAGGTCACGGTCAGATCGTGTAGGTGCTGGTCCCCCAGCCCGGCGGGCCACCAAAGATCAGGGTTGTCGATGTCGAAGACGACCGAGACTTTGCCCCCCGACACCACCTCTTCCACCTCTTGCCCGGCGAAGCCGATGGTGACCACCATGCCTTCGGCATCTGCCATGTCGGCTATCACTGTCAGGGCGACGGCATCGTCGGAGTGGGCCTGATGTATCGCGAGGGCCTCAATACGCGGCTGGGCCTGCGGTTCAATACGGACCTCACCATATAGCCCCATAGGCGCAAGGGCGATGTTCCAATCCCAGCCAAAGTCGCACTGGACCTTGCGCAGCATGTTGCCGTTAGGGATGGGGCTGTTGGCTTGCTGGTAGGGAATGTAAAAGGGCTGCGCTGCCTGAAGCGCATCAGCAGCGGCCGTGCTCGAATGCAGGGTGATCGACAAGTCCTGCTCGCCCACCACAGCGAATCGGGACAGATCAATCCGGTAGCTGCGAAAGACATTGGCGGATTCGTGGACGATCTGCCCGCCCAGCCGAACAGTAGCCACGCAATCAACGCCCGACAGGACAAGGTCCACGTCCGTCCGGTCGAGCGTGATCCTTCGGCTGACCGTCCAGTCCCGGTGGGCGATCCAGCGCAGATCATATTCATTGCGGCCCCAATAGGGATCTGGGATCAGCCCGGCATCATGCAATGTGCCGATCACATCGCCGGGCAGGAGCATGATACAATCATGTTCCCCCTCGGCATCCCTCAGGTGCCATGCCCCCACCAGATCGGAGGGCACATCGTTTGATGTCACAGTCGCGCCTCGGTCTTGGTGTCAAAGAGGGAAGCCCGCGACGGATCAATCCCGATTGGCAGAACCTCACCCGAGCGGACCCGGGCCTGACCGTCCATACGGATACGGAAGGGCAGACCGGCAAGGCTGGCCAATGCCAGCGTGTCAGAGCCCATGGGTTCAACCAGTTCAACCTTGACCTCTGCCTGAACCGGGGCGTTGGCAACCAGCTCTCCGGTAACGACATGCTCTGGCCGGATGCCGATAGTGGCAGGACGATCGGCGGTTTGCGGGGCGGCAAATTGGTAGCCCGCCATAGGCAGGTGCAAGTCGCCCTTGGTAAAGGACCCGGCCGCAAAGTGACCTTCGATGAAGTTCATCGACGGAGACCCGATGAAATCGGCCACGTAGATGTTTTGCGGCTTGTTATAGATCTCATCCGGAGTGCCAAGCTGCATGATCTTGCCCCCCTTCATGATCGCGATCCGATCGGCGAGGGTCATCGCCTCGACCTGATCGTGGGTCACGTAGATCATGGTATTCTGGAGTGAGTTGTGCAGACGTTTCAGTTCGACCCGAAGGTCGGCGCGCAGCTTGGCGTCGAGGTTCGACAAGGGTTCGTCGAACAGGAAAACATCCACGTCCCGCACAAGGGCACGACCGATAGCGACACGCTGACGCTGACCACCTGACAGGGCCCCCGGCTTGCGCTTCAACAACGGCTCGATCTGGAGGACCTCGGCCGCACGGGCGACCCGGCGGGCAATCTCGTCTTTGGGCACCCTCGCGTTCCTGAGGCCGAAGGACAGGTTCCCCTCAACCGTCATCTGCGGGTAAAGGGCGTAGGACTGGAACACCATTCCGATCCCCCGCTCCGACGGCTCTTTCCAGGTGACGTTCTGGCCTTTGATGAAAATCTGGCCGTCAGTCGGCTCCAACAGACCGGCAATGCAGTTCAACAAGGTGGACTTGCCGCAGCCGGATGAGCCCAGAAGGACCAGAAATTCGCCCTCGCCGATATCGAGGTTCAGGCTTTGCAGCACCTTGACCGCACCGAACTGGAGGTCGAGGTCCTTGATCTGGACCGAGAAATTTTGAGCATCCATGAGTATCAGCCTTTGACCGCGCCAGCAGCGATGCCGCGCACGAAGAGTTTGCCGGAGGCAAAGTAGATGATGAGAGGCACAAGGCCGGTGATCAGGGTCGCCGCCATATTGACGTTGTATTCCTTCACCCCCTGCACCGAGTTGACGATGTTGTTCAGCTGAACCGTCATCGGATACAGGTCCTGCGATGTGAAGATCACGCCAAACAGGAAGTCGTTCCAGATGCCGGTGACCTGAATGATCAGGGACACGACAAAGATCGGCAGCGACATGGGCAGCATGATCCGGAAAAAGATCGACCAGAACCCCGCACCATCGACCCGCGCTGCCTTGAACAATTCATCTGGGATCGAGGCGAAGTAGTTTCGGAACAACAGCGTATTGATCGGCATCCCGAACGCCACATGGACCAGCACAAGGCCCGTCAGCGATCCGTACAAGCCCGCCTCGCGCAGCATGATCACGATCGGATACAGCATGACCTGATAGGGGATGAAGGCCCCGATCATCAGGATGGTAAAGAACACCTCCGATCCCTTGAACTTCCACATCGACAGCGCGTAGCCGTTCACACTGGCCACCGCGACAGAGATGATGACCGACGGGATCAGGATTCGGACCGAGTTCCAGAACCCCCGGCTAAGGCCGTCGCAGTTGATGCCGGTGCAAGCCTCCTGCCAGGCCTTGACCCAAGGTTGGAACGTGATCTCCATGGGAGGGGAAAAGATGTTTCCCATGCGAATTTCGGGCATCCCCTTCAGTGAGGTCACGATCATCACGTATAGCGGCAGCGCGTAATAGATCGCGACGACGAACAGCGTGCCATAGACAATGATATTCCCCCGGCTAAAGGCTTTTTTGGGCTTGGGTCCACGAGGGTTGAGCGCCGACCCGGAGGCTGCGTTTGTTGCCATATCAACCACGCTTCTTTCCTCCGAATTCAAGGTAGGCCCAGGGGATCAGGATGATGAACACCATCACCATCATCATGGTCGACGCCGCAAAGCCCTGTCCCAGATTCTGGCCACCGAACATCGTGTTCATGACGTATTTTGCGGGCACTTCGGACGAGATCCCTGGCCCGCCCGAGGTCTGGGCGACGACAAGGTCATAAAGTTTCACGATCCCCGCCCCGATCAGTACCAGCGAGGTCACGAAGACCGGGCGCATCATCGGAATGATGACCACGACATAAGTCTTGACCGTGCCGATCCCGTCGACGCGGGCGGCCTTCCAGATGTCCTCGTCGATGCCACGCAGGCCGGCCAGCATGATGCACATGATAAGGCCGGTGCCCTGCCAGAGGCCCGCGATCAGCAGGCCGTACATGACGATATTGGGGTTATAGAGCGGATCAAAGTTGAAGGTTTCCCATCCCATACCGCGCACGATGCCCTGGATGCCGAACTCGGGGTTCAGAATCCATTGCCAGACAAGACCGGTGACGATGAACGACAGGGCAAAGGGATACAGGAATATGGTTCGGAACGCGTCCTCGAACCGGATCTTGCGGTCCAGCAGGGCGGCAAGCGTAAAGGCGATGAACAGCGTCAGGATCACCGACAGAACGCCATAAAGGGCGAGGTTTTCGATCGAGACCAGCCATTTGCGGCTGGACCAGAGACGCTCGTATTGCGCCAGTCCATTCCAGCGCAGCCGGGGCAACAGGCCTGAATCGGTAAAAGAATAAACGATGGTCCAGATCGTGCCGCCCAGAAAGATGACGAGGGCTGTCAGGATCATTGGTAGCATCGCGACCTTGCCGGTCAGGTTCTTGAGCCATCTGTTCGGTCGTCGAACCGGGGCCGCGTCCGTCCGCGTCGTTGTGCGGGATGCCTCTTCCGCTAGCGCCATGGGTAGCCTCCCTCATGGGTCGGGGTTGTCAAGACCGGTCATCGGGACGGAACGGGCCCCCGGAGGAGGCCCGCCCATTGTCTTAGCCTGATGCGAAGATCAGTCTGCGTCAGCGATGATGTCAGAGTACTGCTGCTGAACTTCGGCCGCAGTCAGCGACGGCGTGCTCCAGAACTCGGTCATCAGGTCGTTCAGCTGGGTTACCGTGTCCGGCGACAGAAGCTGCGTGCCTGCAGGTACAGTGGAACCTGCGGCCAGCAGGTCGAGGCCCTTCTGCGTGCACTCGTTTACGGTGGTCAGGTCAACGTCGGGACGAACGGGAAGCGATCCCTTGGCCGAGTTGAACGAGACCTGAACGGCAGGCGACAGCATGAGCGCGGCAAGCTCTTTCTGAGCAGCCTCGATCTCGGGATCGCCAGTGACAGGGAAGAAGAACGCATCACCACCGGTGTCGAGCAGGGCAACCTCACCCAGACCCGGCAGGCAGGAATAGTCGGTGCCTGCCACGGAACCGGCAACGGCGAATTCGCCCTGTGCCCAGTCACCCATGATCTGCGCACCCGCCGACCCGTCGATGACAGCGGCGGTAGCCTGATTCCAGTCCTGGACGTTCAGGCCGGTGGACAGATCGCGAGCCGCGCCAAAAGCTTCGAACACGCGGGCATATTCCGGACCCATCACCACTTCGGCGTTCTTGTCCTGATTGACCGCCAGCCAGGCTTCCTTGCCGGCAAGCGCGAGCGCCATCACGCCAAAAGCGCCGTTCTGCTGCCAGGACTGACCACCCATGGCGAGCGGGACGATACCGGCTTCGCGTAGGGCTGGCGCCGTGGAAACGAACTCACCCCAGTTGGTCGGAACGGGCACGCCTGCCGCTGCGTAGGCACCGTTCGAAAGCCACATCCACTGCCAGGAGTGAATGTTGACCGGCACACAGAAAACGCGGCCGTCATAGGTGCAGCTGTCAAGCAGAGAGGAAGGCGTGATGATGTCGGCCCAGCCTTCGGCCTCGGACACGTCGGTGATGTCGAGGATCAGGCCCGCCTCGACCAGTTCCTCGGCCTGACGGCCGTGGTTGAACTGGAACGCGGCCGGCGGATCGCCACCCAGGATGCGCGAGACCATGATCGGGCGAGCGGTGTCGCCGCCACCGGCAATCGCGCCGTCAACCCAAGTGTTGCCGGTAGCGTCCCACGCCTCGGCAAACTTGGAAACGGCAGCAGCCTCGCCGCCTGACGTCCACCAATGCATGACTTCCAGTTCTGTCGCACCAGCGGCACCGGCCGAAACGATCGCGGTGGCTGCGAGCAACTTGGTTGTAAGTTTCACGATTCTTCCTCCCTGTTCTAAATCGTTGTAGAAATTTCTATATCGATTTAGTTTGCGCTGGCAAGAATTATTGTTGGCGCTATCATTGCCGCCATCACATAGCGGCCTCGGGCGCCCTGAAACTACGTAGAACAACGGTGTCGAAGTGTGTGGAAGATGTAATAAAATCCTGTGAATTCAGGGCGAAGGGGGACAAGTGGACAGGGGTTCAATGAAACCTGCGCCCGACGTGGCAACCCGGGAATCGACGGGCAAGCCAACGTTAAAGACCATCTCGCAGCTCAGCGGGCTGGCCGTGCCGACTGTCAGCCGCGCCCTGAACGACGCCCCCGATATTGGCAGCAATACCAAGGCTCTGGTGCGCAGAATAGCGGCGGAGATCGGATATGTCCCGAACCGGGCCGGCGTGCGTTTGCGCACGGGTCGGACCAATGTGATCAGCCTGGTGTTGTCCACCGAACATGACATGATGAACCATACCGCCAGGCTCATCTCGTCGATTGCCGGGGGGCTTCAGGGGACGCCCTATCACATGATCGTCACCCCGTTCTTTGCAGATGACGACCCGATGAAGCCTATCCACTACATCGTTGAAACAGGCTCTGCCGATGCCATCATCTTTAACCAGATCAAACCCGAGGACCCCCGCGTCGCCTACCTGATGGAACGCGGGTTCCCTTTTGCCACCCATGGCCGCACCATCTGGTCCGACAAGCATCCCTACTATGACTTTGACAACGAGGCCTTTGGCCGGTTGGCGATTCAGGCACTGGTCAAGCGGGGTCGAAAGCGGCTGCTTTTGATTGCCCCACCGGCGGAGCACAACTATGGGCGCGAAATGCTTGAAGGCACCCGGGACGAGGCAGCAAGCGCCGGAGTTACCTTATTGAGCGCCGTCAAGATCACCAGCGACAGCACGGCCGATGAGGTGCGTGCCTATATCGGTGACCTTCTGCGGGACGACCCGACGTATGATGGCATCATTGCTGCGTCGGCCAATGCCACCATGGCCGTCGTATCGGCGATGGAGGCCGAAGGCTTTGACGTCGGGACCGATATCGATGTTGTCGCAAAAGAAGCGATTCCATTCCTTAAGTACTTTCGCGAACAGATCATCGTGGTAGACGAGGACGTGAAAGAAGCTGGCGAATTTCTTGCCCGCGCAGCCATGCAGGCGATCCGACAGCCTGAACTGCCACCACTTCAGGGGCTGGAGCTTCCGATTGCACCAGACATTGACATCCCACCGGCCCGGCACCGCATTTTAAAACGACCCGACCGCAACACGACAAAGGCTAGACCATGACGACACAGATCAAGGGACCCGGAGTTTTCCTGGCCCAATTCGCAGGCGATGAGGCCCCCTTCAACACCCTTGAGGGGATTGTTGGCTGGGCAGCAGGGCTGGGGTACACGGGCGTCCAGATCCCGACCTTCGACGGCCGTCTGTTCGATCTGGCCAAGGCCGCTGACAGCCAGACCTATTGTGACGAAGTCGAGGGCATCTGCGCCGACGCAGGTGTCACCATCACGGAATTGTCGACCCACCTTCAGGGTCAGCTGGTGGCGGTGAACCCGGCCTATGACCTAGCCTTTGATGCCTTTGCCCCGGCGGACTGTCGCGGCAATCCGGCCAAGCGGCAGGCCTGGGCTGTTGACCAGATGATGAAGGCAGCCGTTGCATCCGAAAGGCTTGGCCTGTCGACCTCGGTCAGCTTTACCGGATCGCTGGCATTTCCCTACATCTACCCCTGGCCCCAACGCCCCGACGGCCTGATCGAAGAGACCTTTTCCGAACTCGGCCGGCGCTGGACGCCGATCCTTGACCACTATGCGGATCACGGGGTCAGCATCGGGTACGAAATTCACCCTGGTGAGGATGTGTTTGACGGGGCGACCTACGAGATGTTCGTGGACGCCTGCGGCGGACATGTGGCCGCGATGATCAACTACGACCCGTCGCATTTTGTGCTGCAACAGCTCGACTATCTGGCGTTCATCGACCTCTACCACGACCGCATCAACGCCTTTCATGTAAAGGATGCAGAGTTCAATCCTGATGGCCGGCAAGGCGTCTATTCGGGTTATCAGCCATGGGTTGACCGGGCAGGCCGGTTCCGGTCCCTTGGCGATGGCCAGGTCGATTTCGCCTCGATCTTTTCCAAGCTCACCCAGTACGGGTACGACAGTTGGGCCGTGATGGAGTGGGAGTGCTGCATAAAATCGCCCGAACAGGGTGCCGCCGAAGGGGCACCCTTCATCGCCTCGCATCTGATCGAGAAGGCAGGCCGGGCCTTTGACGACTTTGCTGGCGGAGAACGGGATCAGGCAACAATCAAGAGGATGCTGGGCCTATGAACCGGATCAGACTTGGAATGGTTGGTGGTGGCAAGGGCGCCTTCATCGGCGCTGTGCACCGGATCGCCAGCCGCATCGACGACCGCTTTGAACTGGTTGCAGGCGCGCTTTCGGCAAACGCCGAGCGGGCAGCGGCCAGCGCGGCAGAGCTTGGGATCGCCGCTGACCGTTCTTATGCCGACTACAAGGAAATGGCGCGGGTCGAAGCCAGCCGCCCGGATGGCATCCAAGCCGTGTCGATCGTCACGCCGAACCATATGCATGCCGGACCTGTCATCGCCTTTCTCGAGGCCGGAATCTCGGTGATCTGCGACAAACCGCTGGCCGCAACGCTTGAGCAAGCCCAGTCCATCGTCGATGCGGTCGCGGCGTCAAAAGCGCATTTCGTCCTGACCCACAACTACACCGGCTACCCCCTCATGCGGCAGGCACGCGAGATGATCGCGCGCGGCGACCTCGGGAACATCCGTGTCGTGCAGGCCGAATATGCCCAGGACTGGCTGGCCAGCAATGTTGAGTCCACGGGGAACAAACAGGCGGTCTGGCGCACCGACCCGGCCCAGGCCGGTGCGGGTGGCGCGATCGGGGACATCGGCACCCATGCGTTCAATCTGCTTGGGTTTGTCACGGGCCTGCGCCCCTCGGCGCTTGCTGCGGATCTGCACATGTTCGGGGAAGGTCGACTGGTGGATGACAACGCCCACATCTTGTTGCGCTTCGAAGGCGGAGCGAAAGGTATGGTCTGGGCTTCTCAAGTGGCGTCTGGCAACGAAAACGGGCTTCGGTTGCGGATTTACGGCGACAAGGGCGGCATCGAATGGGGGCAAGAGAACCCCAATGTCATGACGTTTGCTCCGCTGGGACAGCCGAAACAGCTGTTGACCCGTGGCGGGGCCGGACTTGGGGGCGGGGCCGGTAATTGGACACGCATCCCACCGGGTCATCCAGAAGGCTACCTGGAAGGCTTTGCCAACGTCTATACAGATGCGGCAGATCTCATCAGTGGCAATGGGAACGGGGCCCTCTTGCCGGGGATCGAGGCCGGTCTGGACGGCATGTGGTTCATCGATGCCTGCGTTCGGTCATCGCGTAGGGACGGTGCCTGGATCCCGCGCGACATCTGAAGAATTTTCGCGAAAATTCTTCGCGTTATTCCAGAGCAGCCAAAATCTTTGCCCAGGTTTTGGCTGCCCTACCGACCCGGTATCTCGGACCGCTTTGTCCCGGCTCCATCCCAGTTGTCGATGGCCGCGATGGCCTCTTGGGCTGTTTCGACGAACCGGAACAGCGACAAGTCCTGAGCTGAGATGGTTCCGGCGTCGGCCAGCGCATCCCAGTTGATGATCTTTTCCCAAAATGCCCGACCAAATAGCAGAAACGGCACCTGCGCCATCCGGCCCGTCTGGATAAGGGTCAGCGCCTCGAACATCTCGTCCAGCGTCCCAAAGCCCCCGGGAAAAACGCAGATAGCCCGCGCCCGCATCAGGAAATGCATCTTGCGGATCGCGAAATAGTGGAAGTTAAAGCACAACTCGGGCGTCACGTAGGGATTTGGGGCCTGTTCGTGCGGCAGGACGATGTTCAGGCCAATGGATTTGCCCCCGGCATCCGCCGCGCCCCGGTTGCCCGCCTCCATCACCCCGGGCCCACCGCCGGTCGCAATAATGTCGTCGCGCCCTCCTCCCGCCAGAGACCTCTCGGTCATCATGCGGGCAAACCGCCGGGCCTCTTCGTAGTAGACCGACAGATCGGACAGTGTCTTGGTCCGGGCACCTGCCTTGTTGGCCGCCTCGGGGATGCGGGCGCCGCCAAACAGGACGATGGTTGAATCGACCCCTTCTTCGTCCAGGGCCATCTCTGTTTTCAGCAACTCCAGTTGCAGCCGGACAGGCCGCAGTTCCGGGCGATACAGAAAGGCATCATCCGCAAAGGCCAGCTTGTAAGTCGGCGACAGGGTTTGCGGGGTTTGAGGGACCTCGCGGGCGGTTCTGCTGTCTTGCTTGCTGTCCCGAAAGCGGCTGCGGCGAAGATCACTCATGAATGTATCCAACTGTTTGGTGCGCACCTTGGCGAGGCGGAAAACGACTTTGCCGAGCTTTGCAGACTGTCGCACAGGGCCCGCAGGCGATCAAGCAACGCGCAGTGGACCTCAACCGGTCCAAGTTGCCTTCTGCGCGGCCGGGTGGCAGCTTGCCGCCATCCATCGTTCCAGGAGATACCTTTGTCTGATTTTCGCCCTCCCAGCCCCAAGGACATTCGGGCCGCGGCCAACCGCATACAGGGCCATGTCCAACGGACCCCGGTCCTGACCACGTCCAGATTGTGGCAGGGCCGGCCGATTGAGATAAAGCTCGAGAACCTCCAATCCACTGGCAGCTTCAAGTTACGGGGGGCTTTCAACGCCCTCTTGTCCGTCGATGTCCCGGCAGCCGGCGTGGTTGCCGCCTCTGGTGGCAACCACGGTGCGGCGGTCGGATTTGCAGCCCACGCCTTGGGTCACCCGGCCCGGATCTTTGTTCCTGAATACGCAGGCCAGACCAAGATCGAGCTGGTCCGCAGTACCGGTGCGGATCTGGTCGTCGTGCCCGGAACCTACGCTGACGCCCTTGCAGCGGCGCAGTCCCATGAGGCGAACACCGGCGCCATGCAGATCCACGCCTATGACGCCCCCATGACCCATGCTGGGCAAGGCGCGCTGATGCTGGAGTGGGAGGAGCAAGGACTTGAGGCCGATACCGTCCTAATCGCTGTCGGAGGCGGCGGCCTGATCGGCGGGGCGATGGCCTGGACGCAGGGACGGCGCAAGATCGTCGCGGTTGAACCGGAATTAGCCCCGACCCTGCATGCCGCCCTGTCCCAAGGGCCCGAGACCGTGGTGTCGGTTGGCGGGATCGCGGCAAATGCGCTGGGTGCCTCGCGGATCGGGCGGTTGTGCTATGAACTGGCGGTGTCCCAGGGCGTGGCCTCAGTCCTTGTTACAGATGCAGACATCGCCGCCGCCCAGCGCCTGCTTTGGCAGGAATTGCGCCAGTTCGTAGAACCGGCCGGTGCGACCGCCCTCGCAGCCCTGATCTCGGGGGCCTATATCCCTGAACCGGGTGAAACGGTGGCGGTTCTGGTCTGTGGCGCCAACCCCGATCCCGGACCATTCGCCGAACGATAGATTGCGCCCTGCCCCACTCGTCGCTAGACAGCCTCAAAATCTGATCCCTGACGCCAAGGAAGCCTGACCATGTCCAACGCCCAGCTTGAATCTGCCATTGAAGCCGCATGGGAGGCCCGTGACGAAATCACGCCCTCCACCACAGGCGAGACCCGCGATGCGATCGAGGATACTCTGAACGCCCTCGACAGCGGCAAACTGCGCGTGGCGGAAAAGCAGGGCAATGACTGGCACGTCAACCAATGGGCCAAGAAGGCTGTGTTGCTGGGCTTTCGGATCAAGGACATGGAACCACAGTCCGGTGGCCCGCAGGGTGGCGGCTGGTGGGACAAGGTCGACAGCAAGTTCGCTGGCTGGGGCGACAACCAGTGGAAGGCCGCAGGCTTTCGCGCCGTGCCCAATGCCATCGTGCGCAAATCCGCCTTCATCGCGCCGGGCGTCGTTCTGATGCCATCCTTCGTTAACCTTGGCGCCTACGTCGATTCGGGCACCATGGTAGACACCTGGGCCACCGTCGGCTCTTGCGCGCAGATCGGCAAGAACGTCCACTTGTCGGGCGGCGTTGGCATCGGCGGGGTGCTTGAGCCGATGCAGGCCGGTCCGACCATCATCGAGGACAACTGCTTTATCGGGGCCCGCTCCGAGGTTGTCGAAGGCTGCATCGTCCGCGAAGGGTCGGTGCTGGGGATGGGCGTCTTTATCGGTAAGTCCACCAAAATCGTGGACCGCGAGACGGGCACCGTGAGCTATGGGGAAGTACCGCCCTATTCGGTGGTCGTTGCAGGCTCCATGCCGTCAAAGAACGGGATCAACCTGTACTGCGCCGTCATCGTCAAGCGGGTCGATGCGCAGACCCGCTCCAAGACCGGCATCAACGAGCTGTTGCGGGACTGATCGGGACAATCATGCCCAAACCAGGAAGCAAGCAACAGGTCTACACCCTGCTGGTCGAGGTGGGCCGCCGCAAAGGCGACGGCCTGCCTGACGGGGCCACCGGGGCGGCGCTGATGTGCTATGCCAGCGGAATAGACGAGGCCGAGGCGGTGCGCGAAACTGTTGCCATCCTCAAGCAGGCCGAACTCGCCCCTCTGGACGTATCGGGCTATGGCACACTGGAAGAGAGGCTTGCCGAAGGTCACGACATCGACGCGGACGAACAGGCCTTGATGCAGCGGGCGCTCGACGAAAACAGTGTCATCGTCGCCCAGATGACCCCGTTCTACGACGAAGCCCTCGGGTCGAAAAAATCCTGACCTAGGCTGCCCGCATCTGACGCAGACTTAGTGCTTCATAGTCTCGTAAGATGGGCGGGCGGACGGCCCCTGCTTGGGGCAGCACTGCCGGTTCAAGGGCGTTCATAACGGACCACTTCCATAGGACAGGGTTGGTCCGAAGGGCTGAGGTGTCCAAAGTTTCGAACACCGCGCCGGACAGGACGATGGGAACCCGCCTGTTCAGAAGGACTTGGTGAAACGGCTGCACCATGGGATTTGCCAGTTCATGCATGGCCGAAACCGGCAAGATTCGGATGTCATCGACAAGGTCCCGCACGACGACTGACACATCGGGGCGTCCAAACAGATACTCCACTTCGGCCCCCTGCAGACGCATCACCGCGCCAGCACTGACGATGAGATCGCCGTTCAGGCCAAAGTAGGGGGCACGCAAGAGGCACGGGGCATTGAGGCCCCCGGCCGGCAAATGGACGTGCCCGGCCCAGGTCACCTCAGCCGGTTCACCATCGGCTGCGATGATCCGCATCCCAGGTGTCAGGGCGTCCAGACGGACCGGACCGCCCGGTGTCGGGACAAATCCGTTTCCCGGTAATGCGGGCATCGGTCCGACAGGTGCCAAACCCTCGGCAATCGCAATCCGCTCCAGTCCCGGCCCCCCTTGGAAGGCGGCCCCGGCCAACCCCGCGATATCCCTATGCTCCAATGGGAGGGCACCTGGCAATTCGATGATGCGGGTAATACCCCGAAAGGGCAGGGTGACCACCAGAAATCCAGTGTTACGCGGCAGGTCCCAACCATATTGCACCTGCGCCCCTTCCCCCGACAACAACTGTGGAAGGGATAGGGCATAAAGCGCGTCCCGCGCGCCCTGACGCCGCAGCAGGGCCAAGGTCCCATCGGGATCAAGCCGGAGGGTCAGCACCGCCGGAGAAGGGTCCCTACGGCTATACCTGACAATGTTCTTCGGGGACTTTGTCGGTTCGTGGTGGAATTCGATCAGGACGGTGCCCTGTTGCAAGGGCAGCGCGGGGTTGGGTTGGGCGGCGGCGTCGGCCGGCCCGAACAGATGACCCTGCTCGGACAACCAGTCGCGCAGCGCGATCCATTTGAGGGGCAGGCCTGTCACAGGTTAAGCCGCCTTGACCAACAACTGTGCCTCATAGCGGCGCAATATGCGGCGGGCCGCCGGACCATATCCCTCGCCCGTCTCGGGATCGAGCTCGGGAAAGATCGAGCAAATTTCCTCGACCGCTTCCCTCTCGAACAGGGACTTGGTCTGCGGGCCGGGTAGGAAGCTTTCGGTACCTAGGCCTTCTGCAAAGACCACCTGATGCTGGTCAAACATCAAATGAACGTAGGTGACATGGCCACCCTCAACGGGCCGAATGCTTACGTCGTTCACAAGGTCCCGAACGGCCACCAGCACCTCAGACTCACCAAAAAGAAGCTCGGCCTGGCTGCCGGAGACCAAAACCCGATGCAGCGGTGAGACCATCAACTGCCCGTGGCGGCCAAACGTATTTGCCAGGATGCGGATCGGGGCCAGCTTACCCTCGGCCCTGACCTCGCGCTCCCCACTCCAACGCAGGGGCTGAAAACCGTCATCCTTGGTCAGGACCAGATCGCCCAGGCGCAACGTCTCGACCGCGACATCGCACCTGGGCGTCGTGATCCGGGTCCCTGCGACAAAGCAGGGGACCGTATCGACGGTGACAAAGCCCACGTCGTTCTCAAGAACGTTGCCGCTGCCGTCCTTGCTTTCCACACCGTAGGTGAACGAGATCTTGTCATTGTCGGAATCCGTGACAATCGTCAGGGTCCCATCAGCGTTCAGCGTGACGTCCTGCCCCGTGAGAAGGGTGATCGTATCCCCCGCCGACACGGCCTGCCCGTTGATGTGCGTGACGACAAGGGTGCCGCCCGTCACGTTCACATCGTTTGCCAGAATGTCGATGACTTTGGTTTGCCCCTCCATGACCGTCATGGCGTCGTCCTGGGCCACCAGAACGGTCTGCAAGGAATTGCCACCAATCAGCAGGTTCGAGTCGTAGCTGCTGTCAGAGGTGTCGGCGATACCGATCCTGAAGGTGTTCTCGGCCCCCGATGTAACCGGAATGGTCAAGGTCATGGTGACGGTAAATCCGTCCATCTCGGTGTTGAACTGATCAGCCGTGTTGTTGTTGAACAGGTTGACGTTATCCGTCTGGTTGATCTCGGTCACCGAGGCTGCACTGTCGGTGACCGACAGTGGCACCAACGCGCCATTCACCCAGACACCGACGACATCGTTGTAGATCGAGTTGGAGTATTCGGGATACTCCTCCGACGAGAACACGAACTGAATAGTCATGACATCCCCGGTGGGGATGAATGTCATGTCCAAGTATGACGCATCGTAGGTCGAGGTTCCCGCGATCGGATTGAAATCCGGGTTGTTGTTCTGGCCACCCGTATTCGTCGATGTCGACGTGGAATCGTTGGAGCCACCGCCCTGGTTGGTAAAGTCAGAGGCGCGACCCGTCGACAGGATGACCCCGGTGTCGCCCGGAACGACGTTGGGTGAAACGGCATTCCCGTTCGAGTAGACGGCAGACGAATAGTTTGATCCTGAGTAGCTGGCACTGACGACCTGCACCCCGTTGCCGAAAATCGTCTGAGCCATCTGCATTGCAGATGCATTGGTGTAAGTAAGTTCGACGCCTTGAACCATGCTGTGCCCCGCTTTCGCCCAGGCCAAAATGCAAACGCTGGTCCGGGCGTGCCCGATACCAGATACCAGATTTGGTGCAGACTGCTTTATTGCACCTTAGGTCTTGCGTTTACCCTGCCTCGGGTCGTTTTGTTTTTCCTAAGGTACTGTGTTATTTTGATTTCTTGACTGGTATTTGGTCCACGCCACACGGAACAGCCGCCCCATGTCACCTCATCGCAACAGTGGCGATTGCATCCCTGCCGTCTCGCAGCTACCTCAAAGGGAAAAGGAGCCGCTGTAATGACCCACTCCCCCACCGATCCCGTTGCCCTAACGGCCGCTCTCGTGCAATGCCCGTCCATCACGCCTGTCGAAGGTGGCGCCCTCGGGGTCCTGCAAGAGGCGCTCGAGGCGGCCGGTTTTACCTGCACGAGAGTCGACCGCGAAGGGATCGCCAATCTCTTTGCCCGCTGGGGGCGGCAGGGGGCCAATCGCAGTTTTGGCTTCAACGGGCATACGGACGTGGTGCCACTGGGCAATCCAGACGACTGGAGCGTCGCGCCCTTCGGGGCCGAAATCAAAGACGGATACCTCTATGGGCGCGGCTCTACCGACATGAAATCCGGGGTCGCAGCCTTTGCCGCGGCGGCCATTGACTTTGTGCGCGACACGCCGCCCGACGGGGCCGTGATCCTGGCCATTACCGGCGACGAAGAGGGCGACGCCCTGCATGGGACCACTGCCCTGCTCGACTGGATGGCCGAGGCGGGCGAGGCGATGTCGGTCTGCCTCGTCGGGGAACCCACCTGCCCCAACACCATGGGTGAGGCGATGAAGATCGGGCGGCGCGGGTCGCTCAATGCCTTCTTCACTGTCACCGGCGTGCAGGGGCATTCGGCCTACCCATCGCTCTACGTCAATCCCTTGCCGGCCATGGCGCGTCTGATGGACCGGCTTGCCTCGCACCAGCTTGACGCCGGCTCGGACCATTTCGACCCCTCCTCCCTTGCCATCGTGACCATCGACACCGGTAACCCCGCCACCAATGTTGTCCCCGCCCAGTGCCGCAGCACGGTCAACATCCGGTTCAATGACCATCACACCAGCAGCGCCCTGATCGACTGGATGCAAAAAGTAGTCGACGCCACCGCCTCTGCTTTCGGCGTCAAGATCGAGATGCGGGTCAAGGTCTCGGGCGAAAGCTTCGTGACACCGCCCGGGGACCTGTCCGACCTCATAGGCAGGGCGGTCGAGGCGGAAACCGGCGTCAAGCCGGCCCTGTCCACATCGGGCGGCACCTCGGATGCCCGCTTCGTGAAGGATCACTGCCCGGTTGTTGAGTTCGGGCTGGTGGGCAAAACGATGCATCAGGTCGACGAAAGGGTCGCCATCGACCAGATCCACCAACTCAAGGCCATCTACAGCAGGATCTTGCGCGATTACTTCGCCTGACATCCTCATCTCGCCAAAAGTATCCCGGGGTCCGGGGCAGCGCCCCGGGGTTTGCCGATGACGCCCCCCCACGGGGTATGCTAGGAGAGGCCATGAGCCAGATCCCAACCAAAGACGCCATCCTGCAATGGATCGCGGACAATCCCGCCCTGACCGCCAAACGCGACATCGCCAAGGCCTTCGGGATCAAGGGCGCCGCAAGAATCGACCTTAAAAGGCTCCTGAAAGAGCTTGAGGACGAAGGTCAACTGGCCAAACGTGGCAAATCCTACCGCGACTCGGACCGCCTGCCTCCTGTTTCGGTTCTGCAGGTGCTGGATCCAGACGATCAGGGCGACCTCTTCGCCCGGCCGCTTGAATGGTCCGGTGAAGGGGCAGAGCCTCGCATTCTCGTGTTGCCCCGCGCCGCCGACGCCATCGGGGGCGGCGACCGCATCCTCGCCCGCCTGACCGAAACCCCCGGCGAAGAAGACCATACCCACACAGCCCGGCTGATCCGAAAGATCGGGACGAACCCGCTGCAGATACTGGGGGTCTATCGCAAAGGCTCCGAAGGGGGGCGCATCCTGCCCATCGAAAAGGGCTCTGACAAGCAATGGGTGGTGCCTGCCGGGAACGAACAGGGCGCCCGGGACGGCGAACTGGTCGAGGCTGAACAGGCGGGCCCCAAGGGTCGCCTTGGCCTTCCCAAGGCTCGTATCATCAGCCGTCTGGGCGATCCCTCCGCGCCAAAGGCGGTCAGCCTGATCGCCATTCATCAACACGGTATCCCCGACCACTTCCCCGATGCCGTTATGGCCGAGGCTGACGCGGCAGAGCCTGCCGGTCTGGACGGACGCGAAGACCTGCGTGACGTCCCGCTTCTGACCATCGACCCCGCCGACGCCCGCGACCGCGACGACGCCGTGCTCGCCCAGCACGACCCGGACCTGGGCAACCCTGGCGGCTTTGTGCTTTGGGTCGCCATCGCAGATGTCGCCCATTACGTCACGCCTGGCTCTGCCCTCGACCGCGAGGCGCGGATGCGCGGGAACTCCACCTATTTTCCCGATCGGGTGGTGCCGATGCTGCCAGATAGGTTGTCGGGCGACCTGTGTTCGCTCCACGAAGGGGTCGCGCGGGCCTGTATCGCCGTCCGGATGCGGATCGACGCCCAGGGCAACAAGATCGAGCATCGGTTTACCCGCGGCCTCATGCGCTCTGTCGCGTCCCTAGCGTATGAAGAGGTGCAGGAGGCGATCGATGGCAATCCCTCGGACAAGACCGCCCCATTGCTCGACCCGGTCCTGCGGCCGCTTTATGCGGCTTACGAGGCCTTGGCCAAGGCCCGCGCAGCCCGTCAGCCGCTGGATCTGGACCTGCCCGAACGCAAGATTGTCCTGACCGAGCAAGGCACGATCGAGTCCATCGGCTACAAGGACCGCCTCGACGCGCACCGGCTGATCGAAGAGTTCATGGTGCTGGCCAATGTCGCTGCCGCCGAGACGCTGATCGCAAAAAAGACCCCGCTCCTGTTCCGGGTCCACGAAGAGCCAAGCCCTGAAAAGCTTGATGCCCTGCGCGAGATCGCGTCGGCATCCGGCATGACGCTGGCCAAGGGGCAGGTGCTGCACACGTCGCACCTCAACCGGCTCTTGGCGCAGGCCGAAGGGACGGACCACGACGAAGTCATCAACATGTCCACCCTTCGGGCGATGACACAGGCCTATTACAACGCCGAAAATTTTGGCCACTTTGGCCTCGCCCTTCGCAATTACGCCCATTTTACCTCGCCCATCCGGCGCTATTCTGACCTCATCGTGCATCGGGGCCTGATCACCGCCCATCACTGGGGCAAAGATGGCCTATCGCCCGAGGATATCGATCACCTTGACCAGACGGCCCAGCAAATCAGCGAGGCTGAACGCCGCTCTATGATGGCCGAACGGGATACGACGGACCGCTATCTGGCCGCGTTTCTGTCCGACCGGATCGGGGCCGAGATGACAGGCCGGATCAGTGGCATTGCGCGCTTCGGAGTATTCGTAAAGCTGGATGAAACAGGTGCCGATGCCCTGATCCCGATCCGGACCCTTGGGGCCGAATTCTTTCACTTTGACGCTGACAGTCAGACCTTGATGGGCGCGGACACTGGCACCGTCATCGGGCTTGGCCAGAAGGTAACCGTGAAACTGACAGAGGCCGCCCCGATCTCGGGAGGGTTGATCGCAGATCTGGTCAAACTTGACGAGCAGATCATGCCCAAGGGGCCAGGCAACGGCAGGGGAAGAGGCAGGGGACCGGGCCGGGGAACAGGCAAAGGCAAGCCTCCCCGCCGCAAGGTCGGTGCCGCCCGTGCAAAGGCGGATAAGGTCAAGCGCAAGGTCAACCGAACACGTCGCTAGCCCGCCGGGCAAGAAGACGCCCACCTATTCAACCTCTGGTTTCTAGATCGGGTGATCTGGGCTATCCTTTGCCCAAGACTCGCATCAGACGGGGACGGCAGGATGAAGCAGACACGACGACAGGTGGTCTTGGGGCTTTTGGCCCTCGGACTGACGGGCTGCAGCCGGGGCGGTGTGCCCAGCAATGCGGCGCTGGAGACCGCACGCGCCGCCGAGACGCCTGCCTTGCCGACCGTCCCCAACGCTGGTTGGGATGCCTGGGTTGCCGGGTTTCGCCCCCGGGCCGTTTCCAGCGGGATTGCTGAACGCACCTTTGACACAGCCTTCTCATTTGCGGGCTTTATTCCGGGCGTGATCGAACGGGACCGCAACCAGACCGAAACCACCCGCACGCTTGAGGACTATCTGGCTATCGCCGCCTCAACTGACAGGATCGGGCTAGGGCAACAGAACCTCGCGGGCTATGGTAGCCTGTTGACCGAGGTCGAAGCGCGCTATGGGGTAGAGGCGCATGTCCTCGCCTCTGTGTGGGGATTGGAAAGCAGGTATGGCACCCGGCGGGGCAACATCCCTGTGATCTCAGCCACCTCGACGTTGGCCTACGAGGGCAGCCGGGCAAGCTTTTTCCAGGGACAGCTTCTGGCCGCCCTGCGCATCCTGCAAAACGGCGACATTGCCCCAAGCCGCATGACAGGCAGCTGGGCAGGGGCGATTGGCCACACTCAATTCATCCCGACCTCATACGAGGCCTATGCTGTGGATTTCCGGGGCGACGGCAGGCGCGACATCTGGGCGGACGATCCAACGGACGCCCTTGCGTCGACCGGCGCGTACCTCGCCCGCTCTGGCTGGACCCGCGGTCAACCCTGGGGCATCGAGGTCCGGCTTCCGCCGGGGTTCAATACTGCGCTTGCAGGCCGATCCGCGACCCGCAGCACGTCCGAATGGGCCAGCCTTGGGGTCCGGGACATGCGGGGCCGCGCCCTGCCCGACTATGGATCGGCGGCGATCCTTTTGCCTGATGGGTCGACCGGTCCTGCCTTTATGATTTTTCGCAACTTTGCGGTCATCGCCCGCTACAACAACTCTGAGAAATACGTCATCGGTGTCGGTCACCTGTCCGACCGACTACTGGGCCGGCCGTCGATTCAGGGCGACTTTGCCCCTGACGCCAATGGCCTGACGCAGGCCGACCGGCGCAGGATACAAGAGCGGCTGACAGCGGCCGGTTTTAACACCCAAGGGACCGACGGCGTCATCGGCCCCAATACCGAGGCCGCCATTCGGGCCTATGAGGCGGCAAACAGACTTCCCATCACCGGTACCGCGACCCGTAGCCTGTTGCAAAGGCTGGGCTGATGCGCGCCGTGGTCCTTGCCCTTTGCCTGTCCCTCCCCCTAAGTGGGGCGGCCCAAACGCCGGAAAGCCTGTCCATGCCCGCTACCGACCCTGCCACTGCCCTAACTCTGTGGATCGACGGCTTTCGCCCAAGAGCCGAGGCTGAGGGGATCAGTCCAAACACCATGGACGCTGCTTTTGCGGGCCTGACCTATTTGCCCATAGTGGTCGAGAGGGATCGCAATCAAAACGAGTTTACCAAGACCCTTTGGGACTACCTGTCCACCGCGGTGTCAGAGGCCCGCATTCGCAACGGTCAGGCCCAGCTGGCCGAACACGCCGGCCTCTTGGCCGAGATCGAAGCCCGTTATCGCGTTGACCGCCATGTCGTTGCCGCCATCTGGGGCCTTGAAAGTGCCTATGGCGCGGTGCGGGGGGATACACCTACCATCTCGGCTCTGGCCACCCTCGCCTCGGACGGGCGACGGGGGGCGTTCTTTGAACGCGAGCTTCTTGGGGCGCTGACGATCTTGCAAAACGGCCATGTTGCAGTCGGCGACATGCGGGGAAGCTGGGCAGGGGCGATGGGCCACACGCAATTCATGCCCACCTCGTTCCTTGATCTGGCCCAGGATTTCCGGGGCGATGGCCGCCGCGATATCTGGAGCGATGACCCAACCGATGCCCTCGCCTCGACCGCCCACTACCTGCAGTCCGCAGGCTGGGTCGAGGGCCAGCCCTGGGGGGTTGAGGTTCGTCTGCCCGAGGGGTTCGACTACACGCTTGCCGATAGAACCGTGCGCAAGATGCCAGGGGCCTGGGCCGAGATCGGGGTCCTTGACCGGACGGGCGCGGCGGTGCCGAACCATGGCCTTGCCTCGATCCTCTTACCTGCCGGAGCCAAGGGCGCGGCCTTCATGATCTTTGATAACTTCGCCGCCATTGAACGGTACAACACCGCTGACAGCTACGTCATCGCCGTTGGGCACCTTGCCGACCGGTTGCGCGGAGGCGCCCCGTTCGAGGCAGAATGGCCGCTGGACGACAGGGCCCTGACCTTTGCAGAGCGCAAGGAATTGCAGGAACGGCTGACCGAAGCCGGTTTCTCTACCCGAGGTGTTGACGGCCTGATCGGGCCCAACACGATCGACGCCATCCGCGCCTGGCAATTGGCCAACGGACTGACGCCCGACGGCTACGCCCCGCCCTCTTTGCTGGAACGACTGCGCTAGTCCCCGGATTACACCGAAGTAATGCCCCTGTAAGGCTGAGTGGGGCCGGATCTGGCATCCTTGTCCAATCCACCCCATGTTGGGAAGCAGCGTCGCGCCGTTGTGACAGGGACAAAGATGAAGATACTCGTCATCGAAGATGACAAGACGACCGGGGCTTATATCGCTGACGGCCTGCGGCAAGAGGGGCACGTTGTCGACCTGATCGACAACGGGGCCGACGGTCTCGTTCAGGCAACGGTTGGAACCTATGACGTCATCGTCATCGACCGGATGCTGCCCGGTCTGGATGGCCTGTCGGTGGTCAAGACGTTGCGCGGGGCACGCAACCTGTCCCCTGTCCTGTTGCTAACCGCGCTTGGCGGCGTCAACGACCGGATCGAAGGCCTGAACGCGGGGGCTGACGACTACCTTGTCAAACCCTTCGCATTTGGCGAGCTTTCGGCCCGCATCAACGCCCTTGGCCGCCGCCCACAGATGTCGGACGCACCCGTGACCCTGCGCGCCCGCGATCTGGAGGTGGACCTTTTGACCCGCAAGGTCACGCGGGCAGGCCAGACGATAGACCTGCTACCCCGCGAATTTGCCCTTCTGGAGCACCTTTTGCGGCGCAAGGGCCGGGTGCAGACGCGGACCATGCTGCTCGAATCCGTTTGGGACATCCACTTTGACCCCCAGACCAATGTGGTCGAGACCCATATCAGCCGATTGCGAGCCAAGGTCGATAAACCCTTTGACAAGGAACTTATCACGACTGTGCGGGGCGCCGGCTACAGGATCGACTCGGAATGACGGGCGGACCAATATCGCGGTCCACGCCACTCCGCCTGACCGCGCGGCTGATCGCGGTCTTTTCGATCTCAACTTTGCTGAGTTTTGGGGCGGCCTTTGTCATTGTCACACGGTCCGCCGACGCCAACCTTCGTGCGCAAGTGCTTGAGGATTTCGACAGCTACAAGCTGGTGCGCAATCAGGCCGCGCTGATCGAACGCCTTCTGGCCGATATCGCCACCGCCCCGCCAGAAACGCTGATCATCGACTACAGGACAGACAGTGGTAGCAGGCTAAGCAACGTGCCGGGTCTGCCGGCCCTTTCGGGCCTTAGTATTGTGCCATCCAGCCGCATTCCGCTTGACCAATCCGCTTTGGCGGACAGCTACCTGATTGTTGCGGGACGGGTTGGGCAGGGCAGTCTGACGATGGCCCGCAACCGCGAGTATGTCACGAGCCTGTGGGAGACGTTTACCGTCATCCTTCTGGTCAACCTTCTGCCGACCCTGATCGTCGCCACCGGGATCGGCGTTTGGGCCGCCCGCCGCGCACGCAACCGGGTCGAGGCGATCCGCAATGCCCTGCGTAGTCTGACAAAGGGCAAACTCGACACCCGGGTTCCTGCCCTGCCCGGCGCCCCGGACGACCTGTCCGATATCGGCGCAGCGGTGAACCGGATGGCCGAGGCTCAGGCGGCGAGTGTCTCATCGCTCCGCCAGGTCTCTGCCGATATTGCACACGATCTCAGGACCCCGATCCAGCGCGTTTCAGTCCTGCTCGAACGGCTGGCCGCGACGGATGCCCTGACACCTGCCCAGGCCGACATCGTCGACACGGCACAATCAGAGACCGCACAGATTGTGCGCACCTTTCAGTCGCTTCTTCAGATTGCCCAGATCGAAGGGGCGGGCCCCCGATCAGGCTTTGTGGACGTTGAGTTGCGGCCGCTGATTGCCGGTCTTGTAGATGTCTACGAACCTTCAGCCGAAGAAAGTGGACACCACCTTGTTTTGGTCCCCGGTGAAGGCCCGGCGAAAGTGCATGGAGAACGGAACCTGTTGGGCCAGGTCGCCGCGAACCTGATCGAGAATGCATTGCGCCACACACCTGCGGGAAGCACGATCACCGTCACTGTGACCGATCACCCCGATGGCGCCCGGCTGACCACCCGCGACGACGGACCCGGCGTGCCAGAGGCCGAACGCGGCAACGTGCTGCGCCGCCACTACCGTCTGGAAAGCAGCAGGACGAGTGAGGGGAGCGGGCTTGGCCTTAGCCTCGTCGCGGCAATCTGCGACCTGCATGGTGCGACCTTGTCACTCGGTGACAACGCCCCGGGGCTGGTCGTCGAGGTCGGCTTTCCACCTGCCTAGCGGTCCCCAAAAGCACATCATGCCGCCGCAGGGACTTTGCGGCGGCATGACGGCATCGCACTGGAGTAGAGACTTGGGACGTCTCCGTGCGAATTCAGGTGTTGCTGACCGGAAGGGTCCCAAGGGTCACGTCTATCGTCACCTCTGTGCCCTTGCGAAGAACCATGGCCTGCGCCACCGTTCCGGGATCGACGTCCGCAACAGCGCGTTGCAGGCTTTGAGTGTCCTCGATCTCGATCCCGGCAAAGCTCAGGATGATATCGCCAGCCTTTAGGCCCGCAGCCGCGGCAGGGCTGTCATCCGACACAAGCTCGACCACAGCGCCGACCGGGGCGTCATAGCCCAGGACGCTGGCGACCTCTTCACTCATCGGGCGGATCTGAACGCCCAGCCAGCCGCGGGTGATCGTTCCGTCATCCGCCAGATCGGCCACGATGTCGGTGATCATGTCAGAGGGCACAGCGAACCCGATCCCGACCGATCCGCCACCGGGCGAAAAGATCATGGTGTTCATGCCAATGACCTGTCCGTCGTTGTTGAACAGCGGGCCGCCCGAGTTGCCCCGGTTGATCGCAGCATCGGTCTGGATGAAATCGTCGTAGGGACCAGAGTTGATGTTGCGGGCGACGGCAGAAACGATGCCCGAGGTAACCGTATTGCCCAATCCAAAGGGATTGCCGATGGCAAGCACCTCATCCCCTGGGCGCATCTCGGAGGAGGCACCGAACTCAAGCGGGGTCAGCTCAACGTCTGCATTGATCTTGATCAGGGCAACGTCGGTCAGGGGATCGGTGCCGATCACCTCGGCATCAAAGATCTGGCCATCAGACAATGTAACAGTGATTGCGGACGCGCCTTCAACCACATGGTTGTTCGTGACGATCTGGCCGTCTTGGGAAATGATGAAACCGGTTCCCAGACCTCGGGTCGGTTCGGGGTTCGGGAAATTGGGCATCAATGGCCCAAAACGGCGCATGAAGTCTTCTTTGTTCATCCCGGGCGGGAGGTCCGGAATCTGCATCTCGGCCGGGCTGGTCGAGCTTACTTCAATGTAAACAACGCTGGGCGACAATTCCTCGACCAGGTCGGCATATCCGCCTGCGGGCACGGCAAGCGCGGCACCTGGGACAATCGCCATGGCGGTTGTCGCCGCCAAGGTGCTGACCAGGGCCAGTTTCACGGGAAGTCGGAGGGTGTTCATTGATGGCTCCTGTCTCATTGAACGGATGAGACAGAATTGGGGGCCAAGGCTCACGCCCGAGTGTCGAAAAGCTTACATTGCTGCAATCTTGTTCACGCTCTCGCGTGCGTCGAATGTCCGTCGAAAACCACAAACGCTGGCAAACCGGCAGACGGGCTTAGATCAGCGGACCCAGTTCCCGAACCACTTGCTCGTATACCGCTTTCTTGAACGGAACGATACCAGCCACCAATTCCTCCGGGTCCGCCCATCGCCAGCGGGAAAATTCTTGCTGGTGGATCGAAAGATCAATCTGGTCGTCGGTGCCCAGAAACCGGATCAGCGCCCAATGCTGCATCTGGCCGCGAAAGCGCCCCTTCCAGATCGTCGGCACGATCTCGGGGGGCAGATCATAGGGAACAGGTTCCTTGGTCCAGGCCTCGATCCGGGCGTTGTCAGAGGTGATCCCTGTCTCTTCCCAAAGTTCGCGCAGGGCAGCAGCCTCGGGTGCTTCGCCCTTGTCGATACCACCCTGGGGCATCTGCCAGGCATCATGATCCCGGTCGCGGCGCTGCCCGACAAAGACCTTGCCCTCTGCGTTGACGACCATCAGGCCAACGCAGGGGCGGTAGGGTAGTGCCGCAATCTTTTCGGGGGTCAGGGACACCTTTGGTGACACCTAATTTGCGTCGGCGACAGGGGCTTCGGTCATGGCGGCCGGAGCCAGGGCCGACAGCCCTTTGAGAATATCGATGGCATAGGCCAGTTGATAATCCTCTTCCCTCAGGGCTGCGGCAGCTTCGGCGCGGGCGCGATCTTCCTCGATCACGCGCAGTTCGTCCTCGGTCAGGCTGGTGTTGTTCAGCGCACCCCGCAGATCAGCCTCGGCGCGGATGTTTGCCTCGGTATCCACGGCCTCTTCGTCAATCGGGCGGCGGGGCGGCTGTTGGACGATGATGTCCGGCGAAATACCCAGCGACTGGATCGAGCGACCAGAGGGCGTGTAGTAACGGGCGGTCGTCAGACGCATGGCACCGTCACCCCGCAGCGGCATCACCGTCTGGACAGAACCCTTGCCGAAAGACTGGGTCCCGATGACAATCGCACGGCGATGGTCCTGCAAGGCACCTGCCACAATTTCCGACGCACTGGCCGAGCCGCCGTTGATCAGCACGACGATCGGCAGGCCGTTCGCCAGATCGTCCGGGGTTGCATTGTAGCGATCCCCATCGGACGGCAACCGGCCACGGGTCGACACGATCTCGCCAGCCTCGAGGAAAGCGTCCGATACATAGACTGCCTGGTTCAAAAGACCGCCGGGGTTGTTACGCAAATCAAGGACGATGCCATTGACGTTCTCGATCCCACCTGCCTCTTCGATTTGGGCGGTAAGGCCGTCCCGCAAGTTGGGGTAGGTCTGATCGTTGAAGGTGCTGATACGCAGGACGACGGTGTCGCCTTCGGTCCTTGCCCGCACAGCCGTCATTCGGATGGTGTCGCGAATGATCGAGACATCAAAGGGTTCAGACTGTCCTTCGCGGACAACGGTTATGATGATTTCGGACCCGACCGGGCCGCGCATCATCTCGACCGCCTCGTCAAGGGTCAGACCAAGCGTACTTTGACCGTCGACCGCAGTGATGAAATCGCCCGACATCATGCCGGCCGCATCTGCCGGAGTGCCGTCCATAGGGGATACGACCTTAACCCAACCCTCTTCCTGGGTCACCTCGATGCCAAGGCCGCCAAACTCGCCCCTGGTCTGCAGCCGCATGTCGGCGGCATCATCGGGGGACAAGTAGCTTGAATGTGGATCAAGTGAGGTAAGCATGCCGTTGATGGCCGCTTCGATCAGATCGGCAGGATCGACTTCCTCTACATACTGCGCCCGAATCCGCTCGAAGATGTCACCGAACAGATCAAGCTGCTCATAAACGCTCGAACTCCGCTCTGCCTCCTGCGCAATCAGGGGGCCTGCCACCTGCGTGGTCACGACAAGACCAAGGACAGTGCCAGCCACAGTAGCCATCAGAAGTTTTTTCATGTCTGCCATCTTCCTAAATGCGTCAGTCCAGCGCGAACCATGCCGCGGGATCAATGACAGATTGCCCTTCCCGCACCTCGAGATAAAGGGTCTCCGACCGAGAAGCACCCGCGCCAGAGGCGCTTTCAGTCAAAATCGCGTCAACGTCGGGCTGCTCTCCGCCCATCATCCCGACCGGAGTACCCTGTGGCAGGACTTCGCCTGCCTCACCGAAAACCTCCGCCAGGCCCGCCAGCACAAAAAGGACGTCAGCTGCAGGTTCCAGAATCACAACGTTTCCATAGTCCAGAAGCGGACCGCGAAATCGGACCGTCGCGGCCACAGGGGTGGTAACCAGCGCCCTCGGACGGGCCGCGATCACAAGACCGGGACGAACGACACCCGCAGAATCCGCCTCGTTGAATCTGCGCAGGACCGCACCCTGTACGGGCAAGGCAATCGTGCCCTTCAGGGATGTCGCATCAGGGCCAATGCCGCCAAGGTCCTCGTCGACGAGATCCGCCAAACCACCGGCAAAGGCAGCCAGCGTCTGTGTCGATGCAACAAGAAGGGCGGTTCTGACAGGATCCTCGATAAACCGGCGGGGCAGATCGGTCCGGTCCGATACCGCCTCTGCCAGGGCCGCGCGGGCCTCCTGTGCGCCTTGCAGTCCCTGGCCCAGGGTATCGGCAGCACTGTCTTGCATGGCCCGCAATTGGGACACCTCTTCGAGGTCGAGCGCCAGCTCGTCGACCTTCGCCTGCAGGGCCGGCGTAACGTCGGACACGATCATGCCAGACCGGGCGGTGCCCAAGGGACCTGAGGGATGCAGCAGCAGCAAGGGCGCCGGGGCCCGACCCATCGTCAGAAGAACCGCCAACAGTCGCGAGACCTCGTCCGACCGGGCATCAAGCTCTGTCTCGATGGCCCGCTGTCGGATCGCAGCTCGGCGCAGGCCATCCCGCAAGGCGACCAGACCATCCTCATAGGCCCGAACCGTCTCGGTCAGGGCAGCGATACGATCACTCGCCCTATCCGCCTGCTGCAGCATCACGCCCGCCGCCTCAAGCCGTTCGGCAGCAGCTTGCGCGGCAAGGGCGGTATCGCCTTGCGCCTGGGCCGTGCTCGCAAGGGCAAGGCAAATCAGTATGGCGCGAAGCATCACCGGACGATCAGGCTCCGCCCGGTCATCTCGGGCGGCAACTCGAGGCCCATCAGGTCAAGCATCGTCGGGGCAAGATCGGCAAGGCGGCCATCGCGCAGGGTGACACCGTCCGGCCCACCGACCAGTGCGACCGGGACGGGATTTGTGGTATGGGCGGTATGCGGCCCACCGGTCACCGGGTCCACCATTACCTCGCAGTTGCCATGATCCGCCGTCACGATCATCGCCCCACCAGCCGCCTCAAGAGCTGCGACAACCCGGGCAAGGCCGCGATCCACGGCTTCGCAGGCCTTCATCGCTGCGGCCATATCACCGGTATGGCCGACCATGTCCGGGTTGGCATAGTTCGTGACGATCAGGTCGTAGTCGGCCTCGATGGCCCCGACAAAGGCATCGGTCACCTCGACTGAGGACATCTCGGGCTGAAGATCATAGGTGGCAACATTGGGGGATTTCGGCATCTTGCGATCCTCGCCCTCCTCCGCCGCTTCCTTGCCGCCGTTCAGAAAGAAGGTGACATGGGGATACTTTTCGGTTTCGGCCAAGCGAAACTGGCGCAGGCCATGCTTGGCCACCCATTCGCCGATCGTATTCACGATCTCGCGCTTGGGAAATACGGCCGTATACCAGGCCTTGTGATCCACCGAATACTCAACCATCCCCAGCCGGGCGGCCAATGTGGGGGCCGGCCCTCTGTCAAAGCCATCAAAGTCGGGGTTGGCGACAGCGGCAAGGATCTCGCGGGACCGATCGGCCCGAAAGTTGAGGCAAAACAGACCGTCAGCGGGTTGCATGCCGCGGTAGTCACCAATGACCATGGCAGGAATGAACTCGTCGGTCGTGCCACCATCGGTTGCGGCCTGAACCGCGGCGGCCGCGGTCGCAGCCTGACCGCCTTGGCCAAGCACCATAGCATCATAGGCGGTCTGCACCCGGTCCCACCGGTTATCGCGGTCCAAAGCAAAGTAGCGGCCGATCACTGTTGCAATCGTCGCGCCCTCGGGCAGCCTGGACTGCAGATCATCGATGAAGGATTTGGCGGACGTCGGCGCCACATCGCGACCATCGGTGACGGCATGGATGACCACAGGCACGCCCAGCGCCGTAATGGCATCCGCCGCTGCAACAACATGGTCGATATGACCATGGACACCGCCGTCCGAGATGACGCCCATAAGGTGCGCGGTGCCGCCAATCTTCTTTAGCGCCTCCACAAAGGCCAAAATCGCAGGCGACCGGGCAAAGGATCCATCCTCGATCGCAAGGTCAATCTGGCCCAGGTCCATGGCCACCACACGGCCGGCGCCGATATTGGTATGGCCAACCTCGGAATTGCCCATCTGGCCTGTTGGCAGGCCGACATCGGGACCATGGGTGATCAGGCGGGCATTTGGACAGGTCGCCATGATCCGGTCGAATGTGGGCGTATCCGCCAGCACCGGCGCATTCGCCTCGGTTTCAGCCCGCAAGCCCCAGCCATCAAGAATACACAGGACAACCGGTTTGAAAGCACTCATGACAGGCATTCCTTCTACTGCACGGTGCTTCTACCCCAGCAGAGGGCAGAGGTGAACGGCCTCTGCTTCGCTTTGTTCCAAATACTCCCCCCGGAGGGTCCAAACCCCACCGTTTGCACCTCAGGCGCGGTGATAGGGACTGCCCGCCAGGATCGACGACGCGCGGTACAGCTGTTCAGCCAGCATCACCCGGACTAGCATATGGGGCCAGACCATCTGGCCAAAGGACAAGGCCGCATCGGCGCGGGCGCGCAAGGCGGGGTCGATCCCGTCGGCACCGCCAATGACAAAGGCCACATCCGACCGGCCCTGATCACGCCAAGACCCTAATTTTTCGGCAAAATCCGGGGATGACATCTGAACGCCCCGTTCGTCCAGCACGCAGATAAGCGCGCCGTCGGGCACCGCGCGGGTCAGCAAGGTGGCCTCTGCCGGCATGCCGCCGCCCTTGCGGTCATCCACCTCAACGACTGTCGCCGGGCCAAGCGCCAGCGCTCGCCCGGTTCTGTCGAACCGCTTGATGTAATCGTCCAGAAGCACACGCTCGGGTCCGCTGCGTAGGCGGCCCACCGCGCAAATCGTCACCCGCATCGACCCGGGTGTCCGGTCAGCGGAACTTTTCCGCCGCAGAGGGGGACGGCATCCACATCTTCTCGAGCTGGTAGAACTCGCGAACTTCGGGGCGGAACACATGGACGATGATGTCGCCCGTGTCGATCAGCACCCAGTCGCCGGTTTCCTTGCCCTCAACCTTGCTGACCAGACCGAATTCCTGCTTGAGCCGATCTGTCAGGTTCTCGGCGATTGCGCCGACCTGACGGGACGACCGGCCCGATGCCACGACCATCCAGTCGCCCATCTCGGACTTGCCGCGCAGATCAATCTGCACAACGTCTTCAGCCTTGTCATCTTCGAGAGAGGCAATCACTGCGCCAAGAAGCGCATCGCTTGTTGCCTGTTTCACGCCGCTTGCACCATCAATGTGATGCCGTGCCGGGGCGTCGATGGCGGCAGGTGCCGCCGAAGTGTTGGGTGACAGATCATCGTCCTCCTGAATCACGCCGCACACATGTCTCCGGCGCTGAGATTCTTTAACACTAAACCTCCTGTCGGCAGTTTTCAATAAACCCGATCAGCGCAGGCCGACCGGAACGGGCAATTGCGCCACGGTCCGACGATCCGGCGTTCGAGACGGAGTTTCGGCTGGAACAAGCGGAGGGCAACAGACTGAAACCTTGCATCGATTCCCCCGCAATGGCAGCGTTGCCGCATCAGATACGAAAGGTTCGGTGACCATGGTCTGGCGCCAACATCGACAATTTGGCCCTGTCACTGCCCCGCGGATGCGTTTGCGGGGCTGATCCGGGATCACATGAGCAATACGCCCCGGTCTGCCCATCTCGGGCGGCGAAACCTGCCGCGATACCAGAACACAGGGACGAACGGTCCCGCCAGACCAGAGTAAACCATGACCCAACTTGCCGTCCGCAACCTCAGCGTCACCCTAGGCGTTCCCCTGTTTTCCGGTCTCGACCTTGTCATCGGCAAAGGCGACCGCATCGGCCTTGTCGCCGCCAACGGGCGTGGCAAATCCACCTTGCTCCGCTGCCTGTCCGGAACCCACGAACCAACCAACGGCGAGGTGACCCGCGCCCGTGGCCTGCGCATAGGGCACTTGGAACAAGACATTCCCGCCGACCTGTCAAACCTGACCCTGCATGCCCTTGTCCTGTCGGCCCTCGCCCCCGAACAGGCCGAATTCGAAGGCTGGCGGGTGGACATCGTCCTGGACGACCTGTCGATCCCACAAGAGTTGCGCGACACTCGCCTGGCCGAGCTGTCGGGCGGCTGGCAGCGGTTGGCCATGCTTGCCCGGGTTTGGGTGACCGAGCCTGATCTTCTGTTGATGGATGAGCCGACCAACCATCTGGACCTTGCCCGGATCGCCCTGTTGGAGCGTTGGATTGCCTCCTTGCCACGCGACCTTCCGATGTTGATCGCCAGCCATGACCGGGCCTTTCTTGACGCGGTCACAAACCGGACCCTGTTTCTCCGGTCCGAACGGTCACGCCCATTCCCCCTGCCTTTCAGCCACGCAAGGGTCGCGCTGGACGAGATGGACACGGCAGACGGCCGCCAGTTCGACAACGACATGAAGAAGGCCGCACAGCTTCGTCGGCAGGCGGCCAAGCTCAAGAACATCGGGATCAACTCGGGTTCGGACCTGTTGATCACCAAGACCAAGCAGCTCAAGGACAGGGCGGCCCGGCTTGAGGATAGCGCCCGCCCGGCCCATGCCGAACGGTCGGCCGGCGCAATCCGGTTGTCCAACAGCGGCACCCACGCAAAGGCTTTGGTCACATTCGACGATGCCGAGATCGCCACCCCCGATGGTCGGCGTCTGTTTCGAACCGGCAAGGTCTGGATCGAAAAGGGCGACCGGATCGTCCTTCTAGGCCGCAACGGGATGGGCAAGACCCGGCTTGTCACGCGACTATCCGCCGCGCTGCAGGGTCAGGACGATCCAGCAATACGGAGCACACCGTCGGTCGTGCCCGGCTATTCCGATCAGGCCCTGTCGCAGCTTGACGCTGCGGCCACCGCTCTCGAAGCGATTACAAGCCGGTTCGATGTCGGGGACCAACGGGCGCGGGGTCATCTTGCCGGGGCGGGCATGAGCATCGACCTGCAAAACGGTCCCCTTCGCGCCCTGTCAGGGGGGCAGAAAGCCCGGCTTGCCATGTTGGTCCTGCGCCTGACTCACCCCAACTTTTACCTGCTCGACGAACCGACCAACCACCTTGATATCGAGGGGCAAGAGGCGCTCGAATCCGAATTGCTCGAACAGGGGGCGACCTGCCTTCTGGTCAGCCACGACCGGAGCTTTGTCCGCAATGTGGGCAACCGGTATTGGCAGATCGACCGGGGCAAACTGATCGAGGTCGAAGACCCCGAGGCCTTCTTTGCCGATAGCGAAAATGCTTAGGACCCGTCGACCAAGAAGGCCACTTCGTTCCGCCTGTTCCATGGCAGGGTAAAGGGGTCGTCGTAGAAGGCAAAGATGGATGGCCCCGATATCGCAATGCCGGCTCGGGCCGCGATAGCCCGCAGTTCTTCGGTCTTTTGGGCCAACACCCTGTCGGTCGCGCGGCCTGAGAACATCAGGACCAGCTTGTGCTCCGGCTCGGTCCGGACAAATCGGATTGCCTCGCTGTTCGGAACAGGCAGGGTGTCTTCAGTGTATTGCCGGGGCATCATGAAGGTAACCGTCCATAGGCCCCCTTCACCCGTCTGGGTAACGGGAGCGGTCATCGCGATTGTCTCGCTCTGGCTTTGGCTGACGGGGGCGGTCATGGCGACCTTGGACGCTGATGTGTTGCCGCCAAAGATGTAACTCGCCAGCACGCGAAAACCCCGGTTAAGGGCCGAGTCGCGGTTGCCCGACACGGTGACCTCGGCCAGCATATGGGGTTCATAGGCCCGAAGTTCAGCGCCATCGACGCTTTGCTCAATCGTGTAGCTCGGGGTTTCGTAGCCGTGGTAGACGCCTTCTGCGACGGCCAGACTGCCTGACAGCCCGGCTCCGATAGCCAAGGTCGCAACTTTGGAAAGGGTGGATGCCATTTCGAACTCCTTCGCTACAACTCAGATAGGTTGGTTCTCGCTGTGCACCAGTGGCGCGGCACAGACCGGCAGTCACGCTACTGCGAGACTTGCGGGGGGGGCCGCAGACGGATACAACCCACCGCCATGATCCGAGTCTTCAATATCGGCGACCGCGCCCGGCTGTGTGAACGGTTTCACGGTGCGCAGGTCTCAGTCCTCGCCCGACTCTGACCCGCCTTGCGCGGCCCTGTCCGCCTGCCTGCTCCTATCAGACCTGACCCCTATCGCCCGAGAGGACCAACATGTCCGGCAAGACACTCTACGACAAGATCTGGGATGCCCACCTGGCCCATGAGGCCGACGATGGCACCTGCCTTCTGTATATTGACCGCCACCTGGTGCACGAGGTGACAAGCCCGCAGGCCTTTGAAGGTCTGCGCATGACCGGTCGCACGGTTCGCGCGCCCGACAAGACCATCGCCGTGCCCGACCACAATGTGCCCACGACGCTGGACCGCGCAAATGCGGCCACCATGACCGAGGACAGCCGCATCCAGGTCGAAGCGCTGGACAAGAACGCCAAGGACTTTGGCATTCACTATTATCCCGTGTCCGACGTCCGTCAGGGCATCGTCCATATCGTCGGACCCGAGCAGGGCTGGACCCTGCCCGGCATGACCGTGGTTTGCGGCGACAGCCACACCGCCACGCATGGCGCCTTCGGGGCGCTAGCCCACGGCATTGGCACCTCAGAGGTTGAGCATGTTCTGGCCACCCAGACCCTCATCCAGAAGAAGTCCAAGAACATGAAGGTCGAGATCACCGGCAAGCTGCGCCCCGGTGTGACCGCCAAGGACATCACCTTGTCCGTCATCGGTGCGACCGGAACAGCCGGCGGCACGGGTTATGTCATCGAGTATTGCGGCGAAGCCATCCGCGATCTGTCGATGGAAGGCCGGATGACCGTCTGCAACATGGCGATCGAAGGGGGCGCCCGCGCCGGCATTATTGCACCAGACGAAAAGACCTACGCCTACTGCATGGGCCGCCCACACGCCCCCAAAGGCGCACAATGGGAAGCGGCGCTGGCCTGGTGGAAAACGCTCTATTCGGACGACGACGCCCATTGGGACAAGGTCATCACGCTCAAGGGCGAAGACATCGCCCCGGTCGTGACCTGGGGCACCTCGCCCGAGGACGTTCTGCCGATCACCGCCACGGTGCCGGCCGCCGACAGTTTTGAAGGTGGCAAGGTCGGGGCGGCCCAGCGCAGCCTTGACTACATGGGCCTGACACCTGGCACAGCCCTGACCGATATTGAGATTGATACCGTCTTTATCGGATCCTGCACCAACGGCCGGATCGAGGACCTCAGGGCCGCTGCAGCGATCCTGAAGGGCAAGAAGAAGAAGGACGGGATCCGGGCGATGGTTGTCCCCGGCTCTGGCCTCGTTCGGGCCCAGGCCGAGGAAGAGGGACTAGCGCAGATATTTATCGACGCCGGGTTCGAATGGCGGCTTGCCGGTTGTTCCATGTGCCTTGCCATGAACCCCGACCAGCTGGCCCCCGGCGAACGCTGTGCCGCCACATCCAACCGCAATTTCGAGGGTCGACAGGGCCGGGGCGGACGCACCCACCTGATGAGCCCCGCGATGGCGGCGGCGGCGGCAGTGACCGGTCGGCTGACTGACGTTCGCGAGATGATGTGAGGGTTGGGGTGCGCCACTGGCGCACCCTCTGACGGACACCCAGGGTGCGCGATAGCCGCACCAAACCCAAAGGACACCCGATGGAAAAATTCGACAAGCTCAGTGGCATCGCCGCCCCCATGCCCCTCGTCAATATCGACACGGACATGATCATCCCCAAGCAGTTCCTCAAGACGATCAAGCGAACCGGCCTTGGCGTGAACCTGTTTGACGAGATGCGCTATACGCAGGACGGGGCCGAGATCCCGGAATTCGTGCTGAACAAACCACAGTATCGCGACGCACAAATCCTTGTGGCTGGCGATAACTTTGGTTGCGGCTCTTCGCGCGAACACGCGCCATGGGCCATCGCCGACTTTGGCATTCGCTGCATCATCTCGACCAGCTTTGCAGACATCTTTTACAACAACTGCTTCAAGAACGGCATCCTGCCTGTTGTCCTGTCGAAAGAGCAGGTCGACCTGTTGATGAAAGACGCCGAAAAGGGTGCCAACGCCCGGATCGAGATCGACCTTGTGGCCCAGACCATCACCTCGTCCGATGGCGAAGTCATCACTTTTGAAGTCGATGCCTTCCGCAAGCATTGCCTGCTCAACGGCCTCGATGACATTGGTCTGACAATGGAAAAGGCCGCCTCGATCGACACGTTCGAGGCCAACGCCGCCCAGTCGCGTCCCTGGGTTTGAGTGACTGGCAGGGCCCCATTCGGGGCCTTGCCGCCAACGTGGCGACGGATAGTCGCCCCACACAACAACCATCCAGCATCAACCGTTGGACCGCAAAATATTTGCGGTCACGCCACATGTTGTTGTGATGGCCGCATTTGCCCCCGCATTTGGGGCAGCGCCAAACTTTGCCACACATCCGATGCCAAATGGTTGCAATCCCGCACCAAACGGGCCTCATTGCGGCCCATTTTTTAGCGCATCGCTAGGTATGTAGTTGTCGGGTCCGTGGTTAAGGGGCAAAAATATGGCTAAAGTGAGGCGCGGCGCGGAAGAACGGCGTGATCAAACTGGAACAAGGGGGCGGCAAAGTATCGCCCCAGACCGGATTGAGGGCAAAAGAGCTATGTTGACGCGACTGGCGGGTTCAATCCTGCGAGCTGTCTTGGTGGTCGTGTTGATCGCCATTCCTTCCACACTTCTCCCGGGGACACCCGCGGACACCGCGCAGAAAGTCGCCTTTGTGGCGCTTCTGGCAGCCATTTTTACCATCGTGGAATACAATAGCGCCTCGCCCAGCCTGGTAGAGTTTCGCGATGCGCCACCGTTCAACCGGGTGCGTTTTGGCGCATTATTCGTGACGGTGTTTTCCATGACATTGATCTTGCGCGGCGAAGTTCAACCTTCGACCATGACAATGCTGGCTCAGGCCAGTGGTACGGCCATAGGGGCCTTGATCGACTTTCCCTATTCGCCCGTCCGCCTGATGCTGCTTATGCTTCCCGAGAACGCCTCGATCCATTTGCTGAATGAGGTCCGTACCGCAGCAGGTCTAAGCTACCTCGTCTCGATCGTCTCTTTGGGGATTTTTGTTGCTATTCTGCGCCTTCGCGGCTGGCCCGCACGCGGAACAAGTTTCAACCTCTGGATCAACCTTCCGACATTCGACCCGAACTCTGGCGGCGATGTAGTTGACCGGCTGAACCGGGACGCCCAGATTAACCTCGTGTTAGGGTTTCTTCTGCCATTCATCATTCCAGCCGTGGTAAAGCTGGCGTCGGATTACATTGATCCGATCAACCTCAGCAATCCACATACCTTGATCTGGACGATGACGGCATGGGCCTTTCTGCCAGCAAGTCTGTTCATGCGTGGAGTCGCGTTGCTGAGGGTTGCGGCCATGATTTCGCATCAAAGGGCACATGCTGCAGAAACAGACCTGCATCATCCCATCGGGGCCGTCTAGCAACCGCCTGCTTTCTGGGACTGGGGCTGTGGCTTCTGGTCCCACCGGGCCACTTGTGTGCCGAATCTTTACGAATCGCCACTTACGCCGCCCCGCTTAGCCGGGATGGCCCTGGCCTGCTTCTACGCGATATTCTCGGCAGATCAGACAGGCAGATCGAGGCGGTTGCCCTTGTGCTGGCCGATGTGGCCGCCGACATCGTGGTTCTGACCGACTTCGACTGGGACCAGGATCTTGTCGCCCTGCAGGCCTTTGCAGACCTGCTGCGCGAAACCTCCACTGACTATCCACACATCTTTTCTCTGCCGCCAAACTCGGTCTTGTCGACCGGGGTGGACATGGACGGCAACGGCTGGTTGGGCGAGGCACGGGACCGTCAGGGCTATGGTCGTTTTGCCGGTGACAATGGCATGGCCATCCTCTCGCGTTGGCCCATTGCGGTCGCGGGGCTCCGGGACCTCTCCGATATGCTTTGGCAAGACCTACCCGGCGCAACAATGCCAGTTTGGCCGGATGGTACGGCCTTTCCGTCAGAGGTGGCGGCAAGTGTTCAAAGGCTGCCGTCGTCTGGCCATTGGGTTGTGCCGGTCCAGCTGCCAGATGGGACCGAACTGTCCCTGCTGGTCTGGGCCGCAACGCCACCGGTGTTTGACGGGCCAGAAGACAGGAACGGACTGCGAAACCGGGATGAGTTGTTGGTGTGGCAGCACCTGTTGGACGGCGGCATGGGGCCGGTGCCGGAGCCGTTCGTCCTGATCGGGAACGCCAACCTTGATCCTGCGGATGGCGATGGCCTACGACGTGAGATGATCAACCTTCTGGCCGACACCCGACTTGTTGATCCCCTGCCCCAAAGTGAGGGGGCAACGCGGGCTGCCGATGCAAACCACCTTGGCGACCCGGGTCTGGATACGGCGGACTGGACCGGGGACGGTGCAGGACCGGGCAACCTTCGGGTCAGCTACATCTTGCCCGATGCCGCGCTGGACGTCGCGGGAGCAGGCGTCTTTTGGCCAGCCCCCAACGACCCGTTGGCCGATCTGCTAGGCCCTGAAGGTCTTGCCGCCGGTCCCCATCACCTTGTCTGGGTGGACATCGTGCGGTAGCCCGGCCTGCATCACCTTGGACAGCTCGGTTGTCTGAAAGTCGGGCAGAAGGCTGTCGAACCTGGCAGAACCCAGCCGGTACGGCGTATCCCAAAGGTAGCGCATTTCAAGCAGTTCGCGGGCAAGCTCCCACACCGGCGCAGTGATCCGCATGATCCACCAAGGAAACTGGTTTATCCTGATTGGCCGTCCAAGGGCCTTTTCCAGTTCGGCCTTCAGTTCATTCTTTGTGAAGACATGACCCGGGAAGGGCACATCTTCAAAGCCTGCAAGTTGGTCGCGCTGTTCTGCCAGCATCACGGCGGCCCGGGCCCAGTCAGGAAGGTAGCAATAGGTCTGCAGGGTATCGGGATCACCTCCGGCGGTGATCTTGCCCTTGGCGATATCCTTGAGGAGAAAAAGAGTCATGATGTCGCCGTTGTGGTCAGGGTCGATAAAGTTGCCAGCCCGCAGGCTGATAGTCTGCACGCCAGAGGCGCGGTAGGCGGCCTCCATCTCGATCCGGATCTTGCCCTTCCGGGTGGTGGCCCGCTGGGGCGTCGTCTCGTCCCAGGTGCCGCCCGTGGACCCGTAGTTGTAAACGTTTCCGGGCAGGATCACCGTCGCCCCACTGGCCTTAGCGGCCGCAATGACGCGGGCGGTAATTTCGGGGATCAGTTTGGCCCAGTTGTGGTAGGCGGGTGGGTTCAAACCGTTGACAATCACGTCGCAGCCCATGGCGGCTGCGGTCATGTCGGTGTTGCGGTCGTAGGGCTTAACGGTCCAGCCCGCAGCGGTGAACGCCCGGGCAGCGTGCGTGCCGATCTTGCCCGAGGGGCCAAGGATAAGGACGGTCTTTGTCATTTTGTGTGCTCCTGTAAAAGCTGATGGCACTTAGATGACCTATTCGCCAAAGTTTCGGAATTGCCCATGAGTGCAGATCATGTATTCATGAGTGAATGGAAAAGCCTCTCACAGCCTTTGACTGGTCCCTTGTTCAGGCGTTTCTGGCGGTCGCCGAGGAAGGCAGCCTGTCCGCCGCCGCCCGCAGCCTTGGGGCCAGCCAGCCGACACTCGGGCGTCAGGTCCACGCGCTTGAGGCGCAACTGGGGGCAGAGCTGTTTCTGCGCCGCGCTCGGGGATATGAACTGACCGAAACGGGGGCTGCCCTGGTGGCGCCCGCCCGCGCCATGCGCGAGGCGGTTGGTCAGATGGCCCTGACCGCCGCCGGTCGGGTCGCGCAGTTGGATGGAACGGTGCGGATTACGGCCAGCGACATGATGTCAGTTTACCATCTGCCCGCCATCCTGGCCCGCCTGCGAGAAGCGGAACCTCAGATCGCGGTTGAGCTTTATCCCTCGGACCAGACCAGCAACCTGCTTTACCGTGAGGCCGACATCGCTATCCGGATGTATCGGCCAAGCCAGCTTGACCTTGTGACCCAGCATCTTGGGGACCTGTCCTTGTCCGTCTTTGCCTCCAAGAGTTACCTTCAGCGGTGCGGACGGCCCCGATCGAAGGAGGACATCCTTGAACATGACTTTGTCGGCTACGATCAGGACAGCGCGATCATCGAGGGGTTCAGGGCAGCCGGCCTTCCGATAACCCGCGATTTCTTCAAGATGCGCTGCGACCACAATATTGCCAATTGGGCCTTGGTGCGCGGTGGCTGTGGAATCGGATTCGGGCAAACCAATATCGGCCGGACCGACCCCGAGATGGAAGAGATAGACCTCGGCTTCCCCCTGCCTGTCCTCCCCGTCTGGCTGACCGCACACGAGGCAATGCGCCACACCCCGCGCATTCGGCGCGTCTGGGACATGCTGGCCGAAGAGTTGCGTCAGATCATCAAGATGGCCTGACACAACCGGCCTTTCTTGACCCGGCTTTGGCAAAGGTCTAGGCGGTTGCGAAACCCATGAAACAAAGGACATTGCCCATGGCCAACCCTTCTCTCCTGATCCTCGCCGGCGACGGTATCGGCCCTGAAGTCATGGACGAGGTGAAGAAAGTCATCGGATGGTACGGCGACAAGCGCGGGCTGGCCTTTGACGTTTCCGAAGACCTCGTGGGAGGCTGCGCCTATGACGCGCACGGCACCCCCCTGACGGACGAGACAATGGAGAAGGCCCAGCAGGTCGATGCCGTTCTTCTGGGTGCCGTGGGCGGGCCCAAATACGACGTCCTCGACTTTAGCGTGAAGCCCGAGCGGGGGCTTTTGCGTCTGCGCAAGGAAATGGACCTTTTCGCCAACCTGCGCCCGGCCCAGTGCTTTGACGCGCTTGCCGACTTTTCGTCCCTCAAGAAGGACATCGTCGCCGGCCTCGACATCATGATCATTCGGGAACTCACATCGGGCGTCTATTTTGGTGAGCCGCGCGGGATCTTTACCGAAGGCAACGAACGCGTGGGCATCAACACCCAGCGCTACACCGAAAGCGAGATTGCCCGGGTTGCCCGCTCTGCCTTTGAACTGGCGCGAAAGCGGTCGAACAAGGTCTGCTCCATGGAGAAGGCCAACGTCATGGAATCCGGCGTCCTGTGGCGCGAGGTTGTGACCAAGGTCCACGCCGAGGAATATGCCGACGTTGAGCTGAGCCATATGTACGCCGACAACGGCGCCATGCAGCTGGTCCGGAACCCCAAGCAGTTTGACGTCATCGTCACCGACAACCTGTTCGGCGACCTGCTGTCCGACGCCGCCGCGATGCTGACCGGCTCTTTGGGCATGCTGCCATCTGCCTCGCTGGGACTGCCGATGGCCAATGGCCGCCCCAAGGCCCTGTACGAGCCGGTGCACGGCTCTGCCCCCGACATCGCCGGCACGGGCAAGGCGAACCCGATCGCCTGTATCCTCAGCTTTGCAATGGCGCTGCGCTATTCCTTCGACAAGGGCGACGAGGCAACACGCCTTGAGAATGCAATTGAAAAGGTTCTGGCCGATGGCCTGCGCACCGCGGACCTGCTTGGGCCCGAAGGCGGCAGCCCGATCTCGACCAGCGAGATGGGCGACGCTATCCTCGCCGCGCTGGACGCCAGCCTCTAAGACCGACAGGCCCCGGCAGTTTCGCCGGGGCCCTCCTCTTTCCGGGATATAGCAATGGTCTGGTTCTACCTTCTGTTCGCGATCCTGGGCGAAGTGGTGGGAACCGCTGCGCTAAAGGCGTCTGACGGCTTTACCCGCATGGGATTTGGGGCCCTGTCCTTTGCAGGCTACGCGGTCGCCTTCTACCTGTTGTCGATTGTCCTCAAGACTGTGCCCCTCGGGGTTGCCTATGCCATCTGGTCAGGGGTCGGCGTTGCCGCCGTCACAATCATCGGGGTCGTGGGGTTTGGTCAGCGGCTTGATCTTGCCGGTTATCTGGGCATTGGCCTGATTGTGACCGGTGTCATCGTTCTGAACGCTTTTTCCCGTTCCATCTAAAGCTGATGACGGTCTAACCTGAACCGGCGTGTTGCGGCCAGATTGGCGCAGCGCACCCACTCAAGAAACAAGGACCGGACATGGCACCGAACGTCAAAGGCGCATTGCTGGCCCTCCTGGCTTTTGGTGTCTACGCGACCCATGACGTCATCGTTAAGCTGATGGGAGCGAGTTATTCGCCGTTCCAGCTGATCTTCTTTTCGGTTCTGTTCAGCTTTCCCCTTGCGATGCTGATGCTGATGCGGGACGCCACCCCCGGCACCCTCCTGCCAGTACACCCTTGGTGGGTCGCCATTCGGACCTTTGCCGCGCTTGTCACCGGGTTGTCGGCCTTTTACGCCTTTACCGTCCTGCCCCTCGCGCAGGTCTATGCGATCCTGTTCGCGTCGCCGCTGATAATCACTGTCCTGGCCATCCCGATCCTGGGGGAAAAGGTGCGAATCCGGCGCTGGCTGGCCGTTATTGTCGGTCTGATCGGCGTTATCGTGGTCCTGCGGCCGGGCAGCACGGCCCTAAGCGCAGGGCATCTCGCCGCCCTTGTCGCCGCAATCGGTGCCGCCTTCGCCTCGATCATCGTGCGCAAGATCGGGTCAGAGGAACGGCCGCTTGTCCTGTTGCTGTACCCCATGACCGCCAACTTCCTTGTGACGGCGGTGGCCCTGCCCTTTGTTTATGTTGCGCCACCCATTGAACACCTTGGCTTCTTTGCCGGGATCGCCTTGCTGGGCACCATCGGCGGGCTGATCATCATCGCGGCCTACAATGTGGGCGAAGCGGTGATCGTCGCACCCATGCAGTATTCCCAGATCCTTTGGGCGACAGTCTACGGGCTGCTGTTCTTTGACGAATTGCCCGACTTTGGCACGGTACTGGGCGCAGCAATCATCATCGCCAGCGGCCTCTATATCGTCCTGCGCGAAAGCCGGTCGGGGACTTCGGCCAACAAGCCGGTCACGCGGACCAAGCAGCGCCCCGATACCGGCACGACGCCACGGACGCCAACCCTGCCCGGACTGGCGGGGCGGTCGGGACTTGGCCACCTGCGGCGGCAATAACCCCCTTGCAAAAGGGCCTGTCCCGCGCTACGCCGCGCGGCACGGTCGGAGTGTAGCGCAGCCTGGTAGCGCACCTGCTTCGGGAGCAGGGGGTCGGAGGTTCGAATCCTCTCACTCCGACCAATTCACCTGATTAATTTAGCGGGCCGCCCAAAGCAGGCCGCGGCGCATGATCTCGGTCACCTGAGGGACCCTGAGGTCATCTAGGGTGTGCCCGATCGAGCAGTAGAAGACCCGCCCCTGATCCCAACGCCGCTTCCAGACGACTGGGATCGTCGTGCCTTCGATCCACCAAAGATGCTCGCCCGAGAAGGTGGTGGTGGCCAGCACCTCGTTCGATGGATCGACGAGCATGTAGTACTGTTCAGACAGCAGCCTAAAGCTGTCGATGCCTGCGACAATGGGATCGTCCGGGGCAGTGATCGTGACGTCGTAGTCTACGAAATCATCCGACGGCACCGGGTTGTCCGGCCAGCCCGGAGGATGGGCCACGAACTGCCCCCCGATGAGGAAGTGATAGGTCGGCCGGTCGCGGAAGGCATCGCCCATATGGCCATGCCAGCCCCCAAGGCCACAGCCCGCCCCGATCAGCTTGAGGAGGCCGTCCTCTTCGTCCTTGGTCATATTGCCGAACTCGGGCCGGTGCGACGACCGTGCAGAGGACCAGATTGGTACGATCAGATCAACGTCAGCCATCCCATCAGGGTCGGCGAGGGGAGACAGGGTGTCATGGACATCAATAACGAAGCCTTCAGCCATCAAGAGGTCGCGGCACCAGTCGCCGAATGTTGTGGGCGCATGCCCTTCCCAGCCCCCGACAAAGAGGGCAGCCTTTTTGGATGTCATGTCAGGCGACCTTTGTTGTTCTGATCCCGGAAATCGCCTGAACCAGGTTGTCCTCGTTCACTTCGTCGGCCGTGAATTCCCGGATGATCTCGCCATGGAACATCGCCACGACGCGGTCCGAAACCCGGAGCACCTCGGGCATTTCCGAGCTGATGACGATGACCGCATAGCCCTGGCTGGCAAGATCGCGGATCAGGTTGTGGATCTCGGCTTTGGAGCCGACGTCGATGCCCCGTGTCGGTTCGTCAACGATCAGAACCTTGGGGGCCATGGACAGCCATTTGCCGATGACGATCATCTGTTGGTTGCCTCCGGACAGATTGCCAACCTTTTGTCGCCAGCCCGGTGTCTTGATCTGCAACCGGTCGCGGTACTGGTCAAAAATGGCCACCTCGGCCCCGTCCGACACAAAGGGTCCGGCGGTCAGGTCACTGATCTGCGGCAGGGTCATGTTGTCCTTGCAGTTCATGCCCAGAACAAGGCCCTGACCCTTGCGATCCTCCGGCACCAGCGAAATGCCGTGTGCAATGGCCTCGATGGGCGATGCGATCTTCACCTCTTTGCCCTCGAGCAGGATCTTGCCAGCGGAGGGTGCCCGAAGGCCGAAAAGTGTCTCGGCAATCTCAGTCCGTCCCGCGCCGACAAGGCCATAAAAGCCGACCACTTCGCCCTCATGAACCTTGAAGCTCACGTTCTGAAACAGGTCGCCGCAGGACAACCCCTGAACCTCTAGCGCGATGGGTCCCTTCTTGGCCGGGACGATTGGATTTTCACTGTCCAGCGACCGCCCGATCATCAACTTGGTCACTTCATCCTCATCCGTGTCGACGGTGACGAGAGAGCCCCGGTAGGACCCGTCCCGCAGCACGCTGATCTTGTCCGAGATGGTAAAGATCTCGTCCATACGGTGCGAGATGTAGACAACCCCGACCCCGTCGCTGCGCAAGTCGTTGATGACGTCGAACAAGACAACCTTTTCCGCGTCCGTCAGAGAGGCCGTGGGTTCGTCAAAGATCACGGCCTTTGCATCCACGGTCAGGGCGCGGGCAATCTCGACCATTTGTTTGTTGGCGATCGACAAATCCCCGACCAGCTTGCGCGAGTCAAAACTGCATTTGAGGCGGGCGAGAATGGCGTCGGACTTTTCATAGAGGGTCTTCCAGTCCACCCGACCAAAGCTTTTGCGTGGCAGTTCTCCCAGGTAGATGTTTTCCGCCGCCAACAGCTCGTCAGCCAGGCTCAGTTCCTGGTGGATGAACACCACGCCCTTGGACTTGGCATCAAGGGGTGACTTCATGACGGCAGGCTGCTCGGCGATGAAGATCTTGCCTTCGTCGGGTTGGTGGATGCCGCCAAGGACCTTCATCAGGGTCGATTTGCCGGCCCCATTTTCTCCCAGTAGCGCGTGCACCTCGCCCGGCATCACCTGAAAGGAGACACCGTCAAGGGCACGTACTCCGGGGAACGTCTTGACGATGTCTTGCAGCCGCAGGGCAGGAATGTCCGTCATGTCCGAAGCTCCTCTTTGCCTTTCCGGTTCAACTGCCGGTCAAGGAACAGGACCGCGATCAGTGTCTGACGTCAGCGCCCATGGGACAGTTTAGGCATATTGCGGAACGGAGGGT